>JAEEGH010000564.1_pt1 | contig 133942 bp, 117 predicted proteins | sample 9134181 | NCBI WGS metagenome assembly JAEEGH01 (sample SAMN16246544, study PRJNA631951) | gut metagenome | biome: gut microbiome; feature: rumen; material: DP-attached | host: Bos | place: Iran: Karaj | collected 2018-10
GGAACTCGGCTAAACGTGTGTTAACTTGGAAAATAAACATAAATAAACACTGCTTGTAGGTTTGCCGTGCTGCGCACGTGAGTCTTAGCTTGCTAAGGTGCTCACTCAAGCGAGCTTGATGACCACCTTATCAATCTAATCCTCACCTCTGCAAGGCGCAAACCCACAAGCAGCAATAAACCCAAATAAACCACGTAGGACAAATGCATTGAATTAGTTTAATTAGTGAACAAAACGAGATTCATCGTAATGGATTCATTGGAATTTATTTATGTTTATCGCTGATGATGTCTGTTACTCGGAGAGTTGTGGATTTGGCTGTTACGGCAGTCATTAAGCTTGCTTGAATGAGTGACGTAGCAGACAAAGACACAAGTCCGGAACGGACAACAGACAGCATCAGGGTTTATGTAGGTTTATTTTCTTAAATAACACTTCAACTAAAATCGAATTCGTATGAGTAAACAGCAGATTTACAAGATCATTGAGACGATTGTGTTAGCGCTACTGACGTGTTGCGCAGTAGCGCTGGGCATGACGTCCTGCAAAGCCTGGCGAACCATCACCACCACGGCAACCTACAGCGCCGCCCCGGACAAATCCGGCAACCCCGTCACCACGATTCAGACCAAGACGGTCGAGGAGTACACGGGAGTCAAAAAATAATCGTTCGAGCAGAGCGAGATAAGAAAAACTGAGCCAGCCGCTCAGTTTTTTTATTCGAAGTTGATGAGGAAAACCTTGTCGATTAAACCCAAAATACCTGGTTACCACGCGAAGAGGGGATAGTGGATCATCTCGGCGTTGACCTCAGCACGAACGGAGGCGATGACTTGCTCGTCGTCGGGGGCGAGGAGAACACGGTCGATGAGTTCAACAATCCACGGCATTTTGTCTTCTTTGAGTCCGCGGGTGGTGATAGCCGGTGTGCCGAAACGCAGACCTGAGGTCTGGAAGGCGCTACGGCTGTCGAATGGAACCATGTTCTTGTTGGTAGTGAGGTCGGCTGCGACGAGCGCCTGTTCGGCTTTTTTGCCGGTGAGGTCGGGGTACTTGGTGCGCAGGTCAACGAGCATGGAGTGGTTGTCCGTGCCACCGCTGATGACCTTGTAACCCTTATCCACAAACGCTTGCGCCATAACAGCCGCGTTGAGCTTGACTTGCTGCTGGTAGGTCTTGAACTCGGGCTGTAAAGCCTCGCCGAATGCGACGGCTTTGGCAGCGATGACGTGCTCGAGTGGTCCGCCTTGTGTGCCCGGGAAGACAGCCGAGTCGAGCAAAGCAGACATCATGCGGATCTCGCCTTTCGGCGTGGTTTTGCCCCAGGGGTTGGGGAAGTCCTGTCCCATAAGAATGATACCTCCACGCGGTCCACGAAGTGTCTTGTGGGTGGTAGAGGTGACGATATGCGCGTATAGGAGCGGGTTCTTTAACAAACCGGCAGCGATAAGACCTGCGGGGTGCGCCATATCGACCATGAAGATAGCACCGATCTCGTCGGCAACCTTACGGATGCGTTCGTAGTCCCACTCACGGCTATAGGCGGAAGCACCGGCGATGATGAGTTTGGGCTTGTGCTCACGCGCTTTGCGCTCAAGGTCGTCGTAATCGACGAGTCCGGTTGCCTCGTCAAGGTCGTAGCCTATGGCATTGAAAACCAAGCCGGAGAAGTTCACTGCTGAGCCGTGGCTGAGATGTCCGCCATGACTGAGGTTGAGTCCCATGAATGTGTCGCCGGGTTTGAGGCACGCCATGAACACTGCCATGTTCGCCTGTGCACCGGAGTGGGGTTGGACGTTGACGTAGGCAGCATTATATAATTGTTTAAGGCGCGTGCGCGCGAGATCTTCGACTTCGTCCACCACCTCGCAGCCGCCGTAGTAACGGTGTGCAGGATAGCCCTCGGCGTACTTGTTGGTGAGTACGCTGCCCATGGCTTGGAGCACTTGGTCGGAAACGTAGTTTTCACTGGCAATGAGTTCGATGCCTTTGGTTTGACGCTCACGCTCGCGGCGGATGAGGTCGAAGATCATAGTATCATTCATGATATTTCAAATTTATTATTTATGATTTCAAATTTATGATTTCAAATTTAAGAAAATCGGTACAAAGTTACGGAATTTTTTGCAAATTTGCAAATATTTGTGTAAATTTGTGCGATTTTTTTGTAATATGAGGAAAATTGTACCGTATATAGCCGTAGTTTTGGCGATGTTGATATGGGCGGGATCGGGAATAGCCGTTCAGGAGAGTTTGTTGTTTCTGCGTCCGTTCACGCTGATTATTGCACGATTCACGATAGCTGTGCTATTGATGTTGATTGTGGGACTTGTTGCGCGTTGGATAGCTCAACGTCGAGGAGTAAAGGATTCGCTGTTAGCCTTGCAGGGGATGCGCAGGAAGGATGTTCCGCTATTTCTGTTGGCAGGGATCATGCAGCCGGTGCTGTACTTTATCTTTGAGACTTTCTGTTACAAATCTTTGGCATCGCCGACGATCGCCGAAGCGATGCTGTCAACTGCTCCGCTGATAGCGCCGTTTTTGGCGTTTTTTGTTCTGCATGAGCGGGTTACAAAGTACAATATCATAGGAATACTTGTCTCGTCAGTAGGCATGTTTATGCTTGTGCTGGTCGGTTCTGAGAACTTCGAGTTGGGCAACCCGATAGGTATACCGTTGGCGTTTCTGGCTGTATGTTCGGCAGTAATGTACACGATTCTGCTACGGAAGATCCCTGAGCGTTACTCGCCGCTGTCGATTATCTTCTATGAGCAAGTGACGGCACTGCTGTTCTTCTATCCGCTATGGGGAATCGTGGAGGGCAGAGCCTGCCTGAGTGAAGGACTGCTGCTGACGACGTACGCTGCGGAGCTGTTGTATGCGTTTGGTTATCTGGCAGTTTTCTCGTCGATTGTGGCGTTTGTGCTGTTCTGCTACACGGTTCGTCAGATCGGTGTAACGCAGGCCAATGCGTTCAACAATGTTCGTCCGGTGTTTACGGCACTGATCATGTTGGCGTTCTTCGGCGAGCAGTTACCTATAGGTAAGTGGTTGGGGATATTGCTTGTGGTTATTGGCTTGTTTGTTTGTCAAAAACAAGAAAAACAACAGGTCGAGAAAAAATAAATCCTCAAAGGCTTGCAATTGTCGGAAAATATTTGTAACTTTGTAGGCTTTTGTTAAATTTTGTAAATGCGAAAATACACATATGGAACATTTGAACTCGATTGAATTCTTTTACAACTTCCTGTTTATCATGGCGCTGGTGGGCTTTGTGGTATTCGTGTCGTTGTATTTTGTAGATGCCGGTTACGGCAAGATGCGCACTGAGAAGTGGGGACCGGCAATTAACAACAAGGTAGGCTGGTTTTTGATGGAAGTGCCGGTGTTTATTGCGATGCTGTATTTGTGGGGCATCTCGCCGGTTCGCGGCAGAATGCCATACCTGCTGTTCTTCCTGATTTTTGAGATGCACTATTTCCAGCGCTCGTTTATCTTCCCGTTCCTGATGCGCGGCAATAGCAAGATGCCGATCGTAATCATGGGATTGTCGGTGCTGTGGAACCTGATTAACGGCTATGTACAGGGTTACTGGCTGTTCCATATCGCGCCGGTGTATAGCCCGTACTCTGCCGCGTGGGTTACTGATCCGCGATTCATTGCCGGTACGGCGATTTTCATTATCGGATTCATCATCAATCTGCACTCCGACCATGTGATCCGTCACCTGCGTCAGCCTGGTGATACCAACCATTACCTGCCTAAGCAAGGCATGTACAAGTACGTGACTTCGGCGAACTATTTCGGCGAGATTACGGAGTGGTTGGGCTTTGCTTTGTTGACTTGGTCGTGGGCGGGAGCACTGTTCTTCTGGTTCAGTTGCTGCAACCTCGTGCCGCGTGCGAACTCGATCTATCTGCGGTATGAGAAGGAATTCCCGGAGGAGTTTGATCGGAAGAAACTTAAGCGAATAATTCCATTCATATATTAGACCGCTATCGCTCAAAGAAAAAAGACCGCCTGCGGCTCAAAGACCGCTGACGCTCAAAGAGTAATTAGTCTTTTGTCTTTTGTCTTTGAGTGAGCGAAACGAACGCTCTTTTGACTATTATGAATAATAAACTATTTACACCTTATAAATTAGGACCAATAACGCTGCGGAACAGGTTCATTCGTTCCGCAGCCTTTGAGAATATGTGCGAGGGCAATTTGCCTTCGCAAGCGTTGTTTGATTACCACGTGAGTGTAGCTCGCGGTGGAGTAGGTATGACTACCATTGCTTACTGCTCGGTGGATAGGAGCGGTGTGAGCTTTGACGGGCAGTTGTTTGTTCGTCCTGAGGCATTGCCCGGACTGAAGAAACTGACGGATGCCATCCACGCCGAGGGCGCGAAAGCCAGCATCCAGATCGGTCACTGCGGCAACATGACGCACTATGCCACCTGTCACTGCATGCCGGTGAGTGCTTCCAACGGTTTTAACCTGTACAGCCCGACGCCTCACCGCCGACTGAAGGTGAGTGAGATAAAGGCGCTGGTGAAGAAGTTCGGCGAGGCAGTGGATTTCTGCCGTGAGGCGGGATTTGATTGCGTGGAGATTCATGCCGGGCATGCTTATCTTATCTCGCAGTTTATCAGCCCGCGTACGAACCATCGCCACGACGAGTACGGTGGCAGTTTTGAGAACCGTGTACGCTTCATGAACGAAGTGCTGGACGAGGTGATGCTGCATGCCAAGGACGATATGGCAGTGGTGGTTAAGACGAACATGTGGGATGATTGTTGGGGCGGCTCGGATATCGAAGAGGGCATCCGTATAGCCAAGGAGATAGCCAAACACAAGGTACACGGAATCGTGCTGAGTGGCGGTACGGTGAGCCGCTCGCCGATGACAATCTTGGGCGGCGCGATGCCTATCAAGACGCTGGCGCACTATATGCCGATGAAGTCGATGTGGTGGCTAAAAGCTGCGCTGCATATCCCGTTTGTAGGGGCTATAATGACGCCGACCGTACCGTTCAAAGAACTGTACTTCATGCCGCAAGCCAAACGATTCCAAGAGGCAATCAAGGATGTGCCGCTGATCTATGTAGGCGGTGTGCAAAGCGGCGACAACTGCCAGCAGATTATGGACGAAGGGTTTGAGTTATTCCAGTTTGCCCATGTGCTGATCAAAGATCCGGAGTTTGTGAATCATGTACAGGCTAATCCGCATTATCACGCCGGCTGCAATCGCTCGAACTACTGCGTAGGACGTATGTACTCCAAAGAGATGAAGTGCCACGAGTGCGTAGAGCGTGACGGTGAGGTGATACCGGGAAATATCCAGCGTGAGATAGCCCGTCTGGAGAAAGGGGCACATAAGAGCATTGAGAAGCAGAAGTCAGAAGTGAGATGAAAAGCGTATATACGATATTGCTGCTGATATGCTCGAACGTGTTCATGACGCTGGCTTGGTACGGGCACCTGAAGATGGCGGAGATGAAGTGGTTTCAGCACTTGCCGCTGATAGCCGTTATACTGATCAGTTGGGGAATAGCGTTCTTTGAATATTGCCTGCAAGTGCCGGCAAACCGAATGGGTTTCATGGGCAACGGCGGACCATTCAACCTGATGCAGCTCAAGATATTGCAAGAGGTGATTACGCTGACGGTTTTTATAGCGTTCTCGGCTATAGCGTTCCACATGCACCTGCGCTGGAACCACATGGCAGCGGCGTTCTTTATGATTCTGGCAGTATATTTTGTGTTCAAGGGGTAAATGGATACAATGCAAAATGCAAAATTAAAAATGCAAAATTAGAATAAATAACCAAATAATATTATGGAATTCAAGTACGCACCTATGTTCCAACTCGGCAAGGACGAGACGGAATACTATCTGCTCACCAAGGATTATGTTAGCGTGAGCGAGTTTGAAGGCAAACCCATGCTTAAGGTTCAGCCGGAAGGATTGACGCTGATGGCTCAGCAGGCTTTCCACGACGTGAGTTTCATGCTGCGTCGCAGCCACAACGAGCAGGTCGCCAAGATCTTGCGTGATCCGGAAGCCAGTGCTAACGACAAGTACGTTGCATTGACGTTCCTGAGGAACGCCGAGGTGGCAGCCAAAGGACAACTGCCCTTGTGCCAAGATACCGGTACAGCCATTATCCACGGCGAGAAAGGTCAGCAAGTTTGGACGGGATTCTGCGACGAGGAAGCTTTGAGCCGCGGTGTGTTCAACACCTATACGGAGTGCAACCTGCGCTACAGCCAGAATGCTCCGCTGGATATGTTCAACGAGGTGAATACGAAGTGCAACCTGCCGGCACAGATTGATATCGAGGCAACGCAAGGCATGGAGTACGAGTTCCTGTGCGTAACCAAGGGCGGCGGTTCGGCAAACAAAACTTATCTCTACCAAGAAACCAAAGCCCGCATCCAGAACGAAGGTACACTTATTCCCTTCCTCGTTGAGAAGATGAAGAGCCTGGGTACAGCTGCTTGCCCGCCGTATCATATTGCTTTCGTTATTGGCGGTACGAGTGCGGAGAAGAACCTGCTGACGGTTAAGTTGGCATCGACGCACTACTACGACACTCTGCCCACTACGGGCGACGAGACAGGTCGTGCTTTCCGCGATATAGAACTGGAGAAACGCCTGCTGCAAGAGGCATATAAGATCGGTCTTGGTGCACAATTCGGTGGCAAGTATATGGCTCACGACGTACGTGTAGTTCGTTTGCCGCGTCACGGTGCCAGCTGCCCGATAGGTCTGGGCGTAAGCTGCTCGGCAGATAGAAACATCAAGTGCAAGATCAACCGTGATGGTATATGGATTGAGAAGATGGATAACAATCCCGCCTCGCTCATTCCTGCCGAATTGCGCAACGCAGGAGAGGGTGGCGCCGTTCGCATTGATCTGAACCAGCCCATGGCGGATGTTTGCAAGATCCTGACCAAGTACCCGATCGGCACACGCCTCTCGCTCAATGGTACGATTATCGTTGGTCGTGACATTGCTCACGCGAAGATCAAAGCGCGTCTGGATGCCGGCGAGCAGATGCCTGAGTACTTGAAGAACCACCCGATCTACTATGCCGGTCCGGCAAAGACTCCGGCAGGCATGGCGTGCGGTTCGATGGGCCCGACCACAGCCGGACGAATGGATCCGTACGTAGATGAATTCCAAGATCACGGAGGCTCGATGATTATGCTCGCCAAAGGTAACCGCTCAATTGATGTAACCAACGCTTGCCAGAAGCACGGAGGATTCTATCTCGGTTCGATCGGAGGACCTGCAGCTATCTTGGCACAGGAGAATATCAAATCCATTGAGTGCGTAGAATACCCTGAATTGGGAATGGAAGCCATCTGGAAGATTGAGGTGGAGAACTTCCCGGCATTTATCCTTGTGGACGACAAGGGCAACGATTTCTTCAAGCAATTGAAGCCTTGTGAAGGGTGCACGATTATTCAATAGACCGCTAGCGCTAAAAGACAAAAGACCGTTTCACTGAAAGACCGCTACGCTAAAAGACTAATAGGAAATATGTACAACGAAGAGAGTTGGTTTAAGCGGATAAGGCAGAAACGTCGGTTGACGCTGATTGACGATGATACACTGCGCGAGTTCTGGCACATTCATGTGTCGGGACTCAGCGTGTTTACAGTTCTGTTCTTTATGTTCCTGCTGACTATCGGTGTACTGTCGCTACTGATTGTCTATACGCCGTTCAGGAATATCCTGCCAGGCTACTCGGCAAGTCTGCGTCAGGAGATCATCGAGGAATCGATGCGCATTGATTCTCTCCAACACACGATGGATCTGCAAACACAGTATATCAGCGTGGTACGCGATGTGGTGGCCGGTGAGGTGCATAGTGATACGGTAGTCAGTCTGGATTCGTTGCAGATCATCATGCAGGAACAACTGTTGGATGCCAAGAACGAGGTAACGGAAGCGTTTATCGCCGAATATGAAGCACGTGAACGCGACAATCTGCTGCTGTTTGATGCACTGACCACAACGCCGGTATTCTCGCTCTACACACCTGCTCATGGCGTGATTGTCCGCTCGTACGCGCCGCATGAAGGCAGACACGGAGTAACCATCCAGACGCCGAACAAAGAGAACGTTTGCGCTACGCTGGACGGTACAATCGTATTTGTCGATGGCGATGAGAATGAGACGTTTACCGTCATGGCACTGCATCAGAACTATCTGTCGGTGTATAGGAATGTCGGGCGCGTGCTTTGCCGCGTAGGCGACGCCGTACAAACAGGACAAACGATAGCGATCGTGCAAGATGGCACGCCGTTCACCTTTGAGTTGTGGAAACAGGGACAGGAGATCAATCCGGAGGAGATAATTGCATTTTAATAAGCAGCCAAGGTTGGCTGCTGCCAGATTATGAAACAATTAGCGATATTAGGCAGTACAGGCAGTATAGGTACACAGACCTTGGATATCGTTCGCGATAATCCAGAACGGTTTGGGGTGTATGCTATTTGTGCGAACCGTTCGGTGGATCTGCTTATCGAACAGGCAAAGGAGTTTCATCCGGAGATTGTGTGTATCGCCGATGAGAACCTGTACCCTCAACTGCAAGAGGCACTCAAAGATGAGCCGTGCAAGGTGTGGGCAGGTGCAGACGCTATCGCCGAGATGGTGACGTTCCAGCCCATTGACATCGTTGTGGCGGCTATGGTCGGATATGCCGGTTTGCGTCCGACCATCGAGGCCATCAAAGCCGGCAAGACAATTGCCCTGGCAAACAAAGAGACGCTGGTTGTGGCTGGTGAACTGATCTGCGAACTCGCAGCCAAGCATCACACACCGATCCTGCCTGTGGATAGCGAGCACTCGGCAATCTTTCAGTCACTAATCGGTGAACAATCGGAGATAGAGAAGATTCTGTTGACGGCGTCCGGCGGACCTTTCCGTAACTTCACGCTGGAGCAGATGGCTACGGTTACTGCTGAGCAGGCACTGCAACATCCGAACTGGTCGATGGGCGCAAAGATTACTATCGACTCCGCGTCGATGATGAACAAGGGTTTTGAGGTAATCGAAGCCAAGTGGCTGTTTGGCGTGCCTGTGGAGAAGATCGAGGTGCTGATTCATCCGCAGTCGATCGTACACTCGGCAGTGCAGTTTGTGGACGGAGCTATCAAAGCACAATTGGGTGCGCCGGATATGCGCGTGCCGATACAGTTGGCGCTGACGTACCCCGAACGCATCCAAAGCAACTTCCCGCGTGCCGATCTCGCAGCGCTTGGCGCACTGACCTTCGACAAACCCGACTTGGCGCGATTCCCGAATCTTGGGTTGGCGTACAAAGCAACGAACCGTGGTGGCACAGTGCCCTGTGTGCTCAATGCCGCTAACGAGGTGGTGAATCTCGCCTTCCGTGAGCATCGCTGCAAGTTCCTCGAGATGTCGGAACTCATCAGCCGCGCCATGGACGATATGCCGTTCATTGCCAAACCGACGTACGATGATTACGTTCGCATAGATAATGAAACACGAAAATTTGTAAAAGAATTATTATAATATGGCCGCAATACAGTGGATTCAACTGATAGTAGCATTAAGTTTTCTGGTCGTAATACATGAATTAGGTCACTTCTCGTTTGCGCGTCTGTTCAAGGTACGCGTGGAGAAGTTCTATGTCTTCTTTAATCCGAAGTTGTCGATCTTCCGCATGAAGAAGATAGACGGTAAGTGGCGTTTTGCGTTCTTCGCACCGAACGTTGAGCCTGCCGTCATTGAGCAGACAGATCCTATTACTCACGAGGCAAAGAAGGATGAGAAGGGAAATATCCTCTATCGTCCGATGACTGATGAGGAGATCGCCGCACTGCCGGAAGGAGATTGGCGACGCGATCCGGATAATACGGAGTGGGGTATAGGCTGGATTCCGTTTGGCGGTTACTGCTCGATAGCCGGCATGGTGGATGAGACGAAAGCCGCTACCGATCTGCCCAGCGAACCGCAATCGTGGGAATACCGCAGCAAGAAAGCGTGGCAACGGCTGCTGATCATTCTTGGAGGAATATTGGTGAACTTCGTTGCTGCCCTGCTGATGTTTGGTGCAATACTCCATCATTGGGGTGAAGATTCGCTGCCGCTCAGTCAAGTTGACCGTGGTCTATACTACGCACCGATCCTTGAAGAGGAAGGTTTTCGTCAGCAAGACCTGATCCTCAGTATTGATGGCGAAGAAGTTGAATACTTGGCTGATGCTGTGCAGGCAATTGTTATTGAAGGCAAACGCGATGTGGTCGTGTTGCGTGACGGAGAGCAGGTTAGTCTGCGCCTATCCGAAGATCTCGGCACGCGGTTCCTCGCGTTGCACAACGAACATGACCGTATAGAGCGCGCTAAGGCACACAAGGACAATACCTACCAGAAACGTCCCTACGTGTTTATCAGTTACTATGTGCCGTTCGTGGTTGATTCGGTTGTGGAGAATCATGCAGCGTTCTTTGGCGGCATGCAGAAAGGTGACAGTGTGGTAAGTATCAATGGCGAACCGACACCGTGTACGGTTATGGTTCAAAATGCCTTGGCTATGCATCCCTGCGACAGCGTAACTGTTGGCTATTTCCGTCAGGGCGAGTATCAGGAGGCACATCTGTTTATCGGTGACCATTGCAAGATGGGAGTCGTGATGAAACCGCTCACGGCGTTCATTACACCTGTGCACAAAGATTATACACTGCTCGAGGCTATACCTGCAGGTATTCAGTACGGTTGGGATCAATTGGTAATGTACGTCAAGCAATTCCGTATTGTATTCACAAAAGAGGGAGCAGAGTCGCTCGGTGGCTTCGGGGCAATCAAGAGCATGTTCCCCGGCTTCTGGGATTGGCAGGCATTCTGGTATATGACTGCGTTCCTGTCGCTTATTCTGGCGTTCATGAACTTCCTGCCTATACCGGCACTGGATGGCGGCTATGTGTTGTTACTGCTGCTGGAAATCATCACCGGCAAGCAGATTCCCGACAAGTGGTTGGAGAAGATCAATAATGTCGGATTCTGGATACTGATAGCCTTGCTTATCTACGCCAACGGCAACGATATATTCAAAGCATTCTTCTGATAGATATCAATCTGTTTAATCTGATAAATCTGTGAACAAAATTATGGCAGATTATTTCGTACACGAATCATCCTACGTTGATGAGGGCTGCACAATAGGTGCAGGCACAAAGATTTGGCATTTCAGTCATGTGATGTCGGGTTGTACCATAGGCGAGGACTGCAATATCGGTCAGAACGTTGTTATATCGCCGGACGTGGTGCTCGGGCGTAACTGCAAGATTCAGAACAACGTGAGCGTCTATACCGGTGTGCGTTGTGAGGATGATGTATTCCTTGGTCCATCGATGGTATTCACCAATGTCATCAATCCGCGTGCAGCAGTATCGCGTAAAGACGAGTACAAGCCAACCCTGCTCAAGCGTGGTTGCTCGGTGGGCGCGAATGCGACAATCGTGTGCGGACATACCCTCGGCGCATATTGCCTGATCGGTGCAGGCTCGGTGGTAACGAAAGATGTGCCGGACTTTGCGCTGATGGTAGGCAATCCCGCACGGCGTATAGGGTGGGTAAGTCGCAACGGCGAGAAACTTGTGTTCGATGCCGACGGACGAGCCGTTTGCCCTGCTACAGGCGAGAAGTATATCCTGCAAGACAACGCCGTGAAAGTTATCTGCCAACACGTGCCGACTGACGAAGAGAAACCCGACTCGCCGACCGATCACTATCGTGTGGATTATCTGGCGTAATTCAGCAATCAGCAATCATAAATCAAAAATAAACTTATGATACAACGTATTCAAACAATCTATCTGCTTGCCATCGTGGCGTTGGGTATCACGCTTTGCTTTCAGTCTGTGCTGCTGTTTGTGTCGCCTGAAAGTGCTGAAACAGCATGCATATGGGAGTTGAGCCCGATGGGCTTGACGGAGTTTCCGGCTGATCCTGCTAATGCTCCGATGCTCGAATTGCAAGGTGTTTGGGGCTTGATGCTTGCCACGGTACTTATTCCACTGCTGGCACTCATTGATATTTTCCTCTACAACAAACGCATCCTTCAAGCGCGGCTGAATATCTTCCTCGCTTGTCTGTGCGTGGGCTGGTACGGTGTGGCGGCGATTTATGTGTGGCTGATGAAGGTCAGTGTGCCGGATGTAACGTGGTCGCCGGATTTCTGGTCAGCTATTCCGCTGGTATGTCTTATATTAACAATTATGGCAACGCGCCGCATCCTCAAGGATGAAGCTCTTGTGCGCGCTGCCGATAGAATTCGATAACGATGAAAAATCTACTCTTCATATTATTGCAAGCTACCGCTCCTACAGCGGAGCAGATTCAGCAAAAGCAGGATTCCATCCGTGCCGGTGCGCGTCACATGCTCGAATACGCCAGGACTGACCCGCACGATTTTTGGCAAGCAGTTGGTGACCATATGTTGCAATTTGGTCTGAAAGTGCTGGCAGCATTGCTGCTGTATATCGTAGGAATATGGTTGATCGGGCTGCTCAAGAAAGGTATGAAACGCATGTTCGAGCGCCGTAAGGTCGAGCCGACCTTAGCGTCGTTTATCTCGTCGTTCGTATCGATCACCCTGACCATATTGCTGGTGGTTGTTGCAGTGAGCACGCTTGGCGTGAATACCACGTCACTTGCCGCTCTGCTGGCTGCCGGAGGTATGGCTATCGGTATGGCTCTCTCCGGTACGGTGCAGAACTTCGCCGGAGGATTGATGATCTTGGCGTTCAAGCCCTTCAAGGCTGGTGACCTCATCGAGGCGTTAGGGCAGTTGGGTACGGTCGTTGAGGTGAACATCACCGTGACGAAGATTCTTACGCTTGACAACCGCGTGGTGATCCTGCCTAACGGTGCACTGTCCAACGGCACGATCAACAACTATAGCGGCCGCCCGTTGCGCATGGTAGAGTGGTTGGTGAGTGTATCGTACGGCGTGGATGCAGCCGCGTGCAAGCAGGCTATACTCAGTATTCTGAACGATGACAATCGTGTGCTCCAGGCAGACACGAACATGGATGAATTGTACAAAGAACTGAACGTAACCAAGTTCCAGTTGTCAACAGTCAACTACCGGATGAATGCGATCCCTGCGCCGTTCGTTGCATTGAAGTCGCTCAACGAGAACGACATTACATTTGTTGTACGTGCGTGGGTGCGCGGGAAAGATTACTGGGACGTATTCTTTGGCTTACAGGAGCGCTTCTACACCGAATTACCGCCGCAAGGATTCACGTTCGCCTATCCGCATGTGGATGTCACGATGCTGAAAGAATAACGCCGGCAGCCAATATTGGCTGCCACACCATATTAACCATATTACCATGAACTACCCATTAGATAAAAACCTCGTCGATAATGTGTGCGGAGCGTTCGGCCTCATGGATGCACACGAGTTAGGCAATGCTACTATCCGTCAGGTGGTAGGTATAGTGCGCGAGATTGAGCGCCAGGCTGATTGCGAGTACGTACACATGGAGCTCGGTAATCCCGGATTGCCGGCAGAGCAGGTTGGCGTAAAGGCGCAGATTCAAGCTTTGCGTAACGGTTGCGCCAACAAGTACCCGCTCATCACCGGTATCCCCGAACTCACCCAAGCCGCATCGGAGTTCATCAAGGCATTCTTGGGCATCAATATTCCCGAGGAGTGTATTGTCCCTTCCGTCGGTTCGATGCAGGGTGGTTACGCCTTGGATACACTCATCTCGCAACTCAGACCGGACAGGGACACCATTCTCTTCCTTGATCCCTGTTTCCCTGTGCAGAAACAGCAGAGCAAGGTTATCGGGTTGAAGGTTGATTCCATTGATATAGGCGACTACCGCGGTGAAAAACTGCGCGATGCTATCGAGGCTAAACTCCAACAGGGAAATATATCCGCTATCCTCTACAGCAACCCGAATAACCCGTCATGGATGTGTCTGACCGAGTACGAACTGCGTACCCTCGGACAACTCGCCAACCGCTATGATACGATAGTGATTGAGGATATAGCGTACATGAATATGGACTTCCGTGACCCGAACCGCGGCAAACCGTATTGCGCTCCTTTCCAGCCGACAGTAGGACGCTACACGATGAATGCCGTACATCTGATCTCCTGTTCGAAGATCTTCTCCTACGCCGGCGAACGGGCTGCAGTGATTGCTGTCAATCCCGATCTTGCACACCGGCATTTCCACGCCTTGACCATGCGTTACAACAGTGACGGACAGTTTATGCGTACGCTCGTTTATCAGATCCTGTATGCTATATCGTCCGGCGTATCGCACTCAGTACAATATGCTATGGCGGCAATGATGAAGGCGGCTGCTGAAGGCAAGATTGACTTCGTCAAGAATACGCATGTCTATGGCGAACGTGCACACCGGATCAAGCAGATCATGGAGAAACATCACTTCCACGTGGTATATGACATGGATGCTGATGACCGACCTGTAGGCGACGGGTTCTTCTTCACGTTCACCTATCGTAATTGGACGGGCGAGCAACTTATCAACAAACTGATTTACTACGGCGTATCGGCTATCTCGCTTATCGCAACCGGTGCCAGGCGCGAAGGTATGCGCGGCTGTTCTGCCTCTGTGCGGGATGACCAACTTGAGGCTCTCGATGAGCGCCTGGCTATCTTCGACCGTGACTTCGCACCGAAAGAATAATAATTAAAACTATGAATATTTCTACACGCATATCCCAAATCTCCGATTCTCCGACACTCGCAATGGGTGCCAAGGCGCGTGAGATGAAGCAAGCCGGGCTGAATGTGATCAGCATGTCGGTCGGCGAACCGGATTTCCCGACACCGGCACATGTCAAGCAGGCTGTCAAGGACGCCGTGGATGCCGACATGTCGCATTACGGTGCAATACCGGGCATTATCGGGCTGCGCAGAGCCGCGGCTAAATACATGTCCGGTTTCGGATTAGGGGATGAGCGGATTAGTGGATTAGGGGAAACCCCTAACCCCCTAACCCGATACGAAGCAGAAGACATCATCGTTTCCGTCGGAGCCAAGCAGGCACTGTGCAATGCCATTGAGACGATTGTCGGCGATGGCGATGAGGTGATTCTGCCTACGCCTTGTTGGGGCAGTTATGCCGAAATGGTTAAACTTGCAGGCGGTGTGCCCGTTGAGGTTCACACGGCTTATAGCGATGATTTTCTCCTCACCCCAAAAGCCCTCGAAGAGGCTATTACACCGCGCACAAGGCTGCTGGTTATTTGCTCGCCGAACAATCCGACGGGCTCGGTTTATTCCGCCGAAGACATTCGAGCGCTTGTTGAAGTTCTTCTTCGTCACCCGAATGTGGCGGTGCTGGCTGATGAGATATACAACCAAATCTGCTATTCCGGCACGTGCGCAACGTGGGCAAGTCAGACGGATTTACTGGATCGCCTTGTGGTGGTAAATGGCGTCAGTAAGGTGTTTGCTATGACGGGTTACCGCATCGGTTGGCTGGCATGTAAGAACAAAGAGTTTATCCGTGCATGCACTCGTATGCAAGGGCAGCAGATAACGTGCGCAACGATGGTTGCGCAATATGCTGCGCAGCAAGCCTTGGATGGTGACCTTACGTGTGTCAAGGAGATGACTGATGCATTCCATCGTCGCCGCGATCTCATTGTCCGGCTCGCTAAGGATATCCCCGGCTGGAAGGTGCGCGAGCCGAAAGGTACGTTCTATCTCTTCCCCGACGTCACTGCCCTGTTCGGCAAACATGCTCCGGCTAATAGCAACTATACAAAAACACACAACTCATCGCTGATTAACTCAGCCGATGAGCTGTGCGAATATCTTCTGTTGGATAGTCTGGTTGTCTGCGTTTCCGGCTCTGCGTTTGGCGAACCTTCGTGTATGCGACTATCCTATGCCTGCTCCCAGCAGCAAATAACCGAAGGCATGCAGCGCATCAGAGCGGCAATAGAGCAGTTGGCATGACGCCAACTGCTTTTCTTTTTATTTCAGGCGAGCCTTGATGGCTTTCGACTCCTCTTCGTAGCCGGGTTTGTCCAAGAGGGCGAACATGTTCTTCTTGTACGCCTCAACGCCCGGTTGGTTGAACGGATTAACGCCAAGCAGGTAACCCGAAATACCGCACGCGCGCTCGAAGAAGTAGATGAACTGACCGATATTGTACTCATCCAGACGCTCGAAGCTCAGATGTACATTAGGCACACCGCCATCTACGTGAGCCAGACGTGTGCCCAGTTCAGCCATCTTGTTCACTTCATCCACACGCTTGCCGGCGAGGAAGTTCAGACCGTCGAGGTTCTCGCTATCCGAGGGGATACGCACTTCTTGCTCGGGGTTCTCGATGCTGATGACCGTCTCGAAGATGTTACGCTGACCTTCCTGAATCCACTGACCCATCGAGTGCAGATCAGTGGTGAAGTCAACCGATGCGGTGAACAGACCTTTGTGGTCTTTGCCCTCGCTCTCGCCATAGAGTTGTTTCCACCACTCAGCAAAGTAATGCAGACGCGGGTTGAAGTTCACAAAGATCTCCGTAGTCTTGCCGTATTGCAGCAACGCGTTGCGGATAGCAGCATATTGTGCAGCGGGGTTCTTCTCGTAGGGCACAGCAGCTGCTGTAACTTTCTGCATATCCTGTGCACCCTTGACGATAGCGCGGATATCCCAGCCGGCAACGGCTACGGGCAGCAATCCTACCGGAGTCAGTACAGAGAATCGTCCGCCGACATTGTCGGGGATGACGTAAGTCTTGTAGCCCTCTTTGGTAGCAAGCGAGCGCAGCGCACCTTTGGCTTTGTCGGTAACGGCAACGATGCGTTTGCGGGCTTCGTCTTTGCCTACCTGCTGCTCGAGCATGGTCTTGAGCAGACGGAATGCCAGAGCGGTTTCGGTCGTTGTGCCGGATTTGGAGATGTTGATGATGCCGAACTTGCGACCTTTGAGCAGTGCCATCAGGTCAGCCAGATAGTCCTCGCCGATATTGTTACCGGCATAAACTACGATGGGGTTCTTGCGCTCGGGTAGGTAAGCGTCGAACGACGAAGCCAGAGCCTCGTTCACGGCGCGTGCACCCAGATACGAACCGCCGATACCTGCTACAACCACGATCTCGCAGCTCTCGCGAAGTTGTTTGGCGGTAGCCTCGATGTCAGCAAGGAAGGCGTCGCTAATCTCGCCGGGCAGAGTTACCCAACCGATGTAATCGTTACCGGCGCCTTTGCCGTTCTCAAGAAGTTCATTACAAGCTGCAGTCTGTGCAGCGATAGCTTTCAAGCTGCCCGCCGGAACGAACGATGCAGCGTGTTGAATGTTCAATTTCATATTATTGAAGATGTGTTGTTAATTCCTTAATTACATTTGTAGGAGATTTGTGCTCGTACAGGATGGCGTACATTGCCTCAACGATGGGGATATCCACGTGCAGCTTCTCATTGGCGTGGTGGATGCAGTATGTGCCGTAGTACCCCTCGGCTACCATCTCCATCTCCAGTTGTGCGGCTTTGACGGAGTAACCCATTCCGATCATCTGCCCGAACTGACGGTTACGACTGAACTTCGAGTACGCTGTAACGAGCACGTCACCCAGATATCCGCTGGCACCGATGTCGCGATGCACCGAACTCAGGGCGGCGGTGAAGTGATCGATCTCTTGCAGCGCGTTGCTGATCAACACGGCTTGGAAGTTGTCGCCATAGCGCAGACTCTGGCATATACCTCCGGCAATGGAGTAGATGTTTTTCATCACCGAGGTGTACTCCAAGCCGATTATATCTACTGAGGTACACGTGCGCACGTACGAGGTCTGGAATAGCGGTGCTATCTCCTCGGCACGGTTACGGTTGGTGCAACCGATGGTGAGGTAACTCAATCGTTGCAGGGCAATCTCCTCGGCGTGGCAGGGACCCGCTATCACCAGCAGGTTGTTTTCAGGCACATTGAACCGCTCGTGCAGGTAGTCCGTCACTATCTGGTTCTTCTCGGGAATCATGCCCTTCACAGCCGAGATAACAATCTTCGAGCGCATCGTACGTTTGATCTTCTTGAGCGTCGGCTCGAGGTACGGCGACGGGATAGCCAGCACAAGAATATCCGAGTCGCGTACCACGACGTTGATATCGTCCGTAAAATGGATGCGGTTGATGTCGAACGTCGCACTGTTCAGGTACGTGGGGTTCTTGCCGGTGCGCTTGAACTCCTCAATCACCTCAGCGCGGCGGATAAACCAGTTGATTTCATCCACGTTCGTGAGAACAATCTTTGCAAGGGCAGTTGCCCAACTGCCACCGCCTACAATCGCTACACGTTTATTTTCAAACATATTCCTTAACGTTTTTATGAAATAAAAACCATTTTAACTCTTTAACGTTCACGCAGTGAACCATTTTAACTCTTTAACGTTCACGCAGTGAACCATTTTAACTATTTAGCCTCCGGCTTCATGGTGGGGAAGAGTAGTACTTCTTGGATCGTCGGTTGCCCTGTCATGAACATCGTCAGACGGTCGATACCGATACCGATACCGGATGTCGGCGGCATGCCGTACTCCAGTGCGCGCACAAAGTCGTGGTCGATCACCATCGCCTCGTCGTCGCCCTTGGCTGCAAGTTTCATCTGCTCTACGAAGCGCTCGTACTGATCAATCGGGTCGTTGAGCTCCGAGTAAGCGTTCGCGAGTTCCTTGCCGTTGACCATCAGCTCAAAGCGTTCGGTCAGCCCGGGCTTGCTGCGGTGCATCTTCGTCAGCGGCGACATTTCTACAGGGTAATCGGTGATGAACGTCGGTTGGATGAACTGTCCCTCGCAGGTCTCACCGAATATCTCGTCGATGAGTTTGCCCTTGCCCATGTGCTCGGTATCTTCCACGCCGAGACTCTTGGCAAACGCCCGGAGCTCATCCTCGCTCATAGCGGCTACATCCTTGCCGGTCTGCTCCTTGATGGCATCGAGGATAGGCAGACGACGATACGGCGCTTTGAAGTCCACTTCGTGGTCGCCGATCTGCACTTTCGTTGTGCCGTTGACGGCTATGGCGATCTTCTCCAACAGCTGCTCGGTGAACGACATCATCCAGTTGTAGTCCTTGTACTGTACGTACAGCTCCATGCAGGTGAACTCGGGGTTGTGGCTGCGATCCATTCCTTCGTTGCGGAAGTTTCTGCCGATCTCATATACGCCCTCAAATCCGCCGACAATCAGTCGTTTCAGATAAAGCTCCGTGGCGATACGCAGGTACATATCTACGTCCAGCGTATTGTGGTGGGTGATGAACGGACGGGCACTTGCTCCGCCTGCTATGGCTTGCAGAATAGGCGTTTCAACCTCAGTGTAGCCTGCTTCGTCAAATACCTGACGCATTGTGCGCAGGATTGTGGCGCGCTTGAGGAAAGTGTCCTTTACGCCCTCGTTCACTACGAGATCCACGTAACGCTGACGGTAACGCTGCTCGGGATCGTTGAATCCGTCGTAGGCTACGCCGTCCTTGTACTTGACGATAGGCAGCGGACGAATACTCTTGCTCAGCACCGTCAGTTTCTTGGCGTGAACCGAGATCTCGCCCATCTGCGTGCGGAACACAAATCCCTCTATACCGATGAAGTCGCCGATGTCCAACAATTTCTTGAACACCACATTGTACATCTGCTGCTCAGGAGTTGTGGGCTGCTCGCCCTCGGCTACAGGAGCTTGGATGTCGTCGCGGCTGACATAGACTTGGATTCGTCCCTTGCTGTCTTGCAGCTCAATGAACGAGGCTTTGCCCATGATGCGCTTTGACATCAATCGTCCGGCGATGCTCACAGCATCACCTGTGTGCCATACTCTCACTTCTGACAGCGCAGCGGTCTCACTTCCCACAGCGTCAGCGGTCTCATCTACGAAGCCCGCCTTAATATCCGTCGAGTAACCGGTTACTACATATTCCGCCGCAGGGTAGGGGTCAATACCCAAATTCCTGAGTGCCTGCAAACTCTGTCGGCGTACTTGTTCTTGTTCTGATAGTTCCATTATAGTTCGTTTATTTAGTATTCGTTTTGTCCTAACCTTTTAACGTTTCGATGCAATCGAAACCATATTAACTGTTTAACGTCGCGCAGCGACCATCTTAACGTTTGCGCAGCAAACCATCTTAACTGTTTAACGTCGCGCAGCGACCATCTTAACGTTCACGTAGTGAACCTAATCAGTGCACACTACTCAAATTCGCTACAAAGATACAAAAAAAATATGATATTTGCAAGTTTTTTTACCTTTTATTATAAAAAATATTACATTTGTATTTTTTTACACGGTATATTTGCATATTTCTGAAAAATTTTGTACTTTTGTCCAACATTTTTTGTAATCTTTTGGTATTTTCTGTATCATATAGGTAGATATGACATTTCGTCCGACGGATATAGAACTGATTCGCGAGGTATTGCTTGATAGCAATGCACGAGCATTTGAAACGCTGATGAAGCGCTATACCTCGCAGGTCTTTGGTGCATCCCTTCGTTTGATGAAGGATGAAGACAATGCCCGGGAGGTGACGCAAATGGCTTTTATTCAGGCATATCGGCAACTCGACAGTTGGCGAGGAGAGAATTTCGGAGCGTGGGTAACCATCATCGCGAATCATATTGCGCTCAGGATGTTGGAGAAAGAGAAACGACGGCAAACAGAACAGCTGGATGATAATGCCGACGCACCGGACGAAACCTACGACGAGCAGAAAGAACAACGCCTTCAATCCCTCGAAACAGCCGTAGCAAGTTTACCTGAAGCCGACCGACAAATCATCCAATGGCATTATTACGAGGACATTCCTCTGCAAACCGTCGCCCAGCGCCTCGGGCAAACGGAAAACAATATCAAGGTGCGCATATTCCGCATTCGCGAACGACTAAAAAACAAACTTGAAAATGAAATCACAACTCACTAATAACCAATCACCAATGGTCAACGACATTGACCTTGACCTGTTATTCGCCGAAAGTGCCAAGCGGCAGCAATCGGTAGATCAGATCAACGAAACCGTTATGCGTTCCGTACGTCGCGACTTGCGGCTTAAACTCATTCGTAAATGGGCAAAACTCATTGCCCTCAGTTTCGGCGTACCTTTGGCACTCGTGGTATATATCTTTGTGCTCAACGAAGCCATCAGTCTTTCGTCGATGCAATCCTCGTTGCGGATTGCCTGTATCGCCTTGCCGCTTGTCACGATCGCTGTGCTTTTTGCAAGAAATCTGAAAAATTACCGCTTGGACATGTAACCTTTCCGAAAGTTGTGTATCCTATAGATAGAAGGGCAGACCAGTAGCCCGCATAAACAAAATTGTCAAACAATTAAATTCATACAATTATGGAAGGAGAATTAGCAGTATTGATTCCGTTATTGGCTGTCATTTTATCGCTTGGACTACCGATTGTCGTAGTCGTGATGGTATTCCTCAAAAAGATAAAAAAGGATCAGCAGCAAAAAGAACTCCGTCAACTCATCATTGAGAACAATACGGATCCGGAAACGGCCAAGTTGCTTATTGATGAACCAAATAAAACTAAGAAACCCGGCACGATTGATGTCGGTAACCTTCGCTTCGCTTGCATGTTGCTCGGTGTAGGTCTTGGAGCAGGTATCGACTGGCTTGCGGATGTTAGTACCAAAAGCATCTATTTCTGGCTGATAGTTGCCTTTGGTGTAGGCATCGGAATGCTCTGTTCTTTCCTCGTCGAACTCCGCCTCGCCAAGAAGCAACACCCTATCGAGGACAATTGGAAAGACGAGTAAGCCCCGTTCGCATAATCCTCCAAGTTCCCGTTTCACATACTCCTCGGAGATCCCATTTCGTACCATTTGTTAATACCTATTATACCGCAACGAAATAGTGAAACGGTTCAGCGCAAGCCCACCAAACGGGCTTGCGTTTGTTTTTGTTATCACGAGGCACGTTTTTTGCATCGGAAAAATGAACGATTTGCATTTATCGGTGTATGCAGTAGTGAGAGCGCACTCAGAAATCGTTTATTCACTAAAAAAAATAACAAGTGCAATGAAAAGAAAAATCTGTATAGTAGCAGCCGCTATATTGACATTGGGCTGCATTGGAACACTTCAAGCGTTCACAAATTTGGAAACGCAAGAACCCCAAGAAATCCGCGGTATTGTTGTGGATGAGTACGATTCCACATGGTATGAACAACAGCAAGCACTTTGGCACCAAAAAGTGCAAATCAACCCAACAGACGAGCATGCATGGGAGCAATGTTTCAGTGCAGCGCGTTATGCCGATATGCTCCAAGAGCAGTATGGAATGACCGACCGCAAGAAAGCAGTACTTGACGAGATGGCGAAACATATCCCCAACTCGTTTACGTATAACCTCGCCATGTACCAAACAAAACGTGATATGTACGGCGAGGACGCAAGTCCGTGGGCAGAAAAGGCATTGCAACAGATTCCGGAAAACATCGGTCGTCAAGATGCATCCATGCTTATCGCTTATCTGGAGATGAGCGGCAAATGCTTCAGCGACAAAAAAACGCAGGAAACCTGCCATGAACTCATCGAGTTGCTGTACAAAAACAACGCTTACCCAAGTTATTTGCTCCGTTATGCCGACAATTGTATGCGCGGCATGGAGGGAAACGCACTATACTTCATTAACGGCGATGTGCCTTGGTATGGATCGCGTATTCTGCAAGAAGCCTTGGATTTGCACAAGGACAAGAAAGTCATTCCCATTTCGTTCCTTGCTATACCGGCTTATCGTGACGCTCTCTGTCAATCGCTTGGTATTAAGCCGTTTGAAGCAAAAGATAATTACGATTCCATAGATAATTTGTACCATGAGGTGTTAGAATATATCATCAATAAGAGTAAGCGTCCGGCATACTTTTCGCCGCACTTCAATTCTTCACAAGCCGATGATTTTCCTTTGAAATTATATAACGAGGGGTTGGTATTCCGTTACTCGGCAAAGCGCTATGACAATATGGCTGTAGCCCAGCGGAATGTAGAAGAGAAATATCACTTGGAGTATCTGTTGGAACCGCAGTATGTCAACGAGGAGCAATGGCAAGGCAGTGAACGCATCCAACTCAACTATATGGTCATGCTTGCACTGGTAGTAAAAAACTACAAGCAAGCAGGTGATACATTGCACGCGAACCGACTCACACGCTATCTGAGTGCAGCTGTTACAAGAACGTCGCTTCCGCAAGAAGAAAAACAAAAGTATTTCAACCTACTGAGCGACAAAAAATGATAGCACTATTTGTAAACTATAAATCTCTTTCCGACGAGCAACTCATAAATCGTGTTCGTCGGAAAGACGATGAACAGGCATTTGCGGAACTCTATCGCCGCTATGCCAGATTGCTGCAAGGCTTCTTCTTCCGTAGGTTAGGTGGCAATGAGGAGCAAGCCTCCGATCACATGCAAGACACGTTCTTGAAAGTGTGGTCTTCTCGGTGGCAGTATTCAGACGGACAACCGTTCCGCACATGGCTGTTCACCATTGCCTACAATCTTTGCAAGAACACGTATCGTCTAAATCAGCACGAGCAAGCGTATCTTGATTCGCTGCCAACGGACGAGCCGATAGCAGAAGACAGCACTCCGCTGAAATTAGATGCGACAACATTTGATAATGCTTTACAACAAGAACTTTCCCGTCTTAACGAGGCGCAACAAATGTTGTTTGAACTTCGGTTTACACAGGAGTTAACTGTGCCGGAAATAGCCGCAATTATTGGCATTCCGGAGGGTACAGTCAAATCGCGACTCAATACGTTAACAAATTACTTACGACTTAAATTGAAAGATTATGAGTAATACATTCGAATCCCAACTATCTGCTTCTGCGCGTCGTTTGCGCAAGCAATCGGAAAGCAATCTCTCTGTTCCCGAGGCAATAGCCATTCCACGCCAACGCACCCGCTATTGGGGATGGATAGCGACACCTGCTGCCGCTGCCGTTGGTCTGTTAATCGGGCTTTTTATTCATCGCCCGGCTGAGCGTCAAGACAATTTCTCTGTACCCGTTGTAGTTGCCGACAATTCAGGTCACAGCATTGTGGACGACGGTACGGATTATAGTTTGTTAGTGTCGCTGTAAAATGGTATTCAAATCGCAAAATTAGTGTCAAAAGCGGGCTTAGCTCGCTTTTTGTCGCTGTTACAAAATTTGATGTCGCTAATATTTTTTGCATTAGTGTTGATTATCAGCACTTAACATAATCATTTGTCGCACACTAAAATTTGCATGTATCAGATTTTTTTTGTAATTTTGCAGTGTTTTTTGATACAACTTTCGATATGAAAAAAGCATTGACATACCTCGCATTTTTAACTATTCTTGCCGGTTGCCTCACGCACACACATGTAAGCAATTTATATATGGCGGAACGCACCTTACAACTGGCGGATTCAATGGAGCGTGCCGTGCGAACCTATACGGACACAACAGCGTTATGGCAAGCTGCAGAAGTGTTTTGCGACGTTAAGCAACCGAAACAAGAAGCAAAGGTCATTTATCACCTTGGCAAAGCGTATCTTGCGTTCGAGCAAGATTCGATGGCGTTTGTGTGTTTAAGTCAAGCCGCTGACAGATTTCTCGCATTGAGCGATTCTATCTATTATCCGTTGTCTATTCTCGAACTCAGCCTGATTGCCGAGCGGAAATATCACGAGGACGGCAATGCCACCATGCTACAGGCAATACGCGATTTGCAACGCGAGGTAATTCACACCAAACAGCAACACTCTTTCTCGCGATATATATGGTGGCTGCTATTGCTACTGATAGCATCTGTCACAGGTGGATTTGTTGTTGCCTTGCGACGCAAAAAGACTACCATCATCAACGAAATCAAACGCGATGATTTGGAGAGGAATATTCAACTACTTCTTTCACAGGGACATGTATCTGCCACGTTGCATTGGGACAATTACACTCAGTTTTGCCGCACGGCAGATGCCTACTTGTACAACGTGACGCAAAAACTGCTCGCTGTTGAGCCACAACTCTCCGAACAAGATATCCGCTTCTGTGTTTTGGTATTACTCGACCTCTCGGCGAAAGAGACTGCCTCTGTCATGCGACTTTCACAAAACAGTATAAGCAATAAGAAAACCCGCACAGCGCAGAAACTTGGTACCATTGCTGCGGACTTGCGCGAAAAATTGATATGTATAACATTAAAAACTTCAAAATTATGAAACACCTTATTTTAGTGAGTGCAATAGCACTTGTCATTGGTATGCCGTTGTGTGCACAACAAACTTTATCAAAAACAGTTACGTTAAGCGGCACAGACAACGACACGACAAAGTGTTCATACAAACAAATAGTCGAAGAAGATGGAACCACTATCCATGTCATGAATAGTGGTTCAAGCACAAAGAAAGTTACATCAATGACTATTACTAAAAATGGGAATGAAAACGGCAACACGATGTATGTAGTAAAAAGCGATGGCAAAGCGACTATCATTACTTCACTTGAAGCCGAACTTAAACACGAGTTGCCAGTTTTGACAGCGGACAGTATGCCACAGTTCCCAGGCGGAATGTCAGCTATGATGACATATCTTATGGAAAATGTAAAGTATCCGGAAGATGCCAAAAAGGCGCAGAAAGATGGGCGTGTCATCTGCTCGTTTGTTATAGACAAATCCGGCAAAGTGACAGAAGCACACGTCGTTCAGTCATCGGGAGTAGAAAGTATGGACAATGAGGCTCTTAGAGTAGTGAATAATATGCCTGACTGGACACCGGGCACAAACAATGGCGAACCTGTCAGTGTGCTGTTCACTATTCCTGTACATTTCATGCTTAAATAATTTATCAACCATCCGCAATATCAAATACAAGTAAGAATTTTTTCAACACCTGATGCCAATACCTCATCATTGTTGTTTTCTGCGGTTGGCAGCAAGTCCGATTAGCGCATCGGACTTGCTCTTTTGTGGAATTTTGATTGTTATTTCATGATTATGCACATTGAATATGTAAACAGGGACAACACGTATTCGGAACGGGCATTTTTATTGGCATAAGAGTATGATGATAGTGTAGTCAGCATCCATTGATCATATATTGAGCATACATTCAGCATACATTGAGCATACATTGCAAACAAGAGGGAATACCGAGGGAGTGACTATTTTTTACAAGAATTATTTGCAAATGTCATTTTTTTTTCGTACCTTTGCATAGTTTTTCCGGGTGCGGATAATGATGTAATTTTGCAAAATATCCAACAACATATATATTAATGACGATAATTTTTGACTTGGACGGAACGCTGCTCAACACGATCGACGACTTGGGCTACGCGTGCAATTATGCGTTGGAGCAGACCGGCTATCCGACGCACCCGATTGCTGACTACCCGCGGATGGTGGGCAACGGTATCAACAATCTGATTCGTCGTGCCCTGCCGGAAGCGGAGCAGACGGAGGAGAACATCCAACGTGTCCGTGCGCACTTTGTGCCCTACTACAATGCGCACAACTGCGACTATACTCGTCCTTATGAAGGTATTCCCGAACTCCTCGCTACGCTGAAAGCGCAAGGCCATCAACTGGCTGTGGCAAGCAATAAGTACCAAGCTGCGACGGAGAAGATCGTTGGGCATTTCTTCCCCGGTATCTTTGACGTCATTCTTGGCGAGCGCGAAGGCGTCGAACGCAAGCCCAATCCCCAAATCGTCTTTGATATTATTTCAACTATAAACTATAAACAAGGCGACTTCTCTCAACTTTCCACGGCTCTGCCGATCGAAAGAACTCTCAACTCTCAACTAATCTACCTCGGCGACAGCCTTGTTGATCGCGACACGGCAAAGAACGCGAACGTGCCGTTTGTGGCGTGCTCGTGGGGCTTCGTGCGCCGCGATGCGCTTGTGGATGCCGGAGTGACTCGCATTATTGACAAGCCGGAAGAACTGATGCAGCAACTACATGACTAAGTAAAACAATTATAATCAGATGGAAAACTACGAGATACTATCCGATCGACAGGAGCGTGTGTTGCGCTATCTGAGCGAGCACAACATCCCCTTCACGACCTACAATCACCCTGAAGGCAAGACGATTGAGGAAGCCAAACGCTGGTGGAAGGACGACGGGAGCGTGCATTGCAAGAACATATTTATGCGCAACCACAAGGGCGATCAGCATTACCTGATCTGCTTCCCATGCGACGACGATTTGGCGATTCACGACATCGAGCACTGGCTCAAGGAAATCCTTGTATCGCAAGGACTCAGAGCTCCCGGTAAACTCTCGTTTGCGTCGCCCGAACGGATGATGCGATACCTTGGTCTTGAACCCGGCAGCGTCAGTCCTTTCGGACTGATCAACGACAGCGAACACCACGTCATCCTCTTCCTCGACAGCCGGCTCAAGGATGCCCCGTCGCTGAGTTTTCACCCGAACGACTGTCGCGGAACAGTAGTCATCAGTCAGGCTGCTTTTCAGCAGTACCTGGAATGTGTAGGCAACAAAGTAGAATATTTAGGTAATGTCGTCGAATAGCAGAACCATAGAAGTTGTCGCTGCTGTCATCATTGATGCAGACAGGCGCATCTTTGCCACGCAACGCGGATACGGCGAATGGAAAGACTGGTGGGAGTTCCCCGGGGGAAAGATCGAACCCGACGAAACACCGGAGCAGGCATTGCGTCGCGAGATACGCGAGGAACTGGATGCCGATATTCAGGTCGGCGAACTGCTGCGCACGATTGATTACGACTATCCGAAGTTTCACCTGACGATGCACTGCTACCGATGCACGCTCGCGGATGGTCATCTCGCGCTGCTCGAACACGAAGCTGCCAAATGGCTCAAACCGGCAGAACTGAACTCGGTCAAATGGCTTCCTGCCGATGAGGATTTGATTAACGAACTGAAAAGAGAATAATTTTTAATATTACTATAACCATGTTACACGTATTAGCATCCGCTATTCACAAGGAAGAACTTAATCTTCCGTTTCAACTCCCGGAGGAGTTTGTAGAAAACCATCAGTGTGTTGCCGTATTGACGGGAGGCTCAGAGGCACTGTTCCTCCGACTTGTTGATGAAGGCAAAGTGTCGCTCAAGGAGCCGATCTTCATCATTGCATCGGGCTACAGCAACTCGCTTGCTGCATCGCTGGAGATCCTGGCATGGATTCAGCAGCACAAGGGTTCAGGGCGTGTCGTTACCTCGCCTGAGCAGATAAATAATTCCGTACTCAAACGTACCAATCTGCGTCTTGGCGTAGTAGGCGAACCGTCCGATTGGCTGATAGCCTCGAAGGTGGACGATGCTTATATCTATGAGCAGACAGGCATTCGAATGGTGCACATTCCTATTGAAGAGGTTACCTCGCTCGGTGAAGTGGACGGAGGTATCGCCGGTGCAGAACAGATCTATCAGCGACTGAAAGAGATCGTTGCGCGCTATAATCTCAACGGTTTGACATTGCGTTGCTTTGATTTGCTCACCACAGTTAAGAACACCGGCTGCATTGCACTCAGTCACCTGAACGACGAAGGAATACCTGCAGCCTGTGAGGGAGATGTACCATTGCTGCTGACGATGATTCTCGCCAAGCAGAAGTACGGTCAGATAGGATTCCAAGTCAATCCGGCACGTATAGGCGATGACGGCAAGATGCTGTTTGCACACTGCACAATCCCGCTGAAGATGACTACCTCACACGTATTTGACACACACTTTGAGTCCGGCATCGGCGTAGGCATCCATGGTGAACTGCCGTTGGGCAAGTATCGTCTGATGAAGCTATCCACCGATCTCACGCAGCTTGTTGACGAACCGGTAGAATTGGTGGCAAACCAATATGAGCAGAACTTATGCCGCACGCAAGTATGGCTGCAAGCCACACCTAAGTTGGCTCATCAACTGCTGACTCAACCGTTGCAGAACCATCACTTGCTGATACGAGAGGTGTAAACAGAGATTCAGAACAAGCCTAAACGTCTGATCAGACGTAGCAGACATGTAGGGATGAGCAGAATAATCCCGCACAGTACCCGCCAGAATACGGTGGGTATTGTTGTTTTGCTGCGACCGTGGAATAGTGCGCGTAAGCCTCGACGGGCGAGAGTTTCGGGGCTGACGATCATGCCCAAGCACTTGCCTAACTTCGTCATCCAAGGTTTGATGCTGTACAGCCCTGTATCCACAGCGCCCGGGCTGACGTCAGTGACATGAACGCCGTACTTGTATAATTCTATATGTAACGCGCGCGTGAAATGCGCAAGGAAGGCTTTTGTGCCTCCGTAGGTGCCCAAACGTTGCGCTGCCATCTTACTCGTCACCGAGCAAACGTTCAGAATGTAACCTTTACGGCGATTGCGCATATCTTGCCCAAACAGGTAACAGAGCATCGCCGGTGTGTACATGTGCAGGTTCATAATCAGCGACGTGAAGGCTTCGCTGTCATCGAGTATATCCTTGTCGTGATACACTCCGGCATTGTTCACCAGCACTTCGACTTCCCAATTTTGCTCATGGCAGTAGTCGTAGAGCTCACGGGCTGAGTTCTGTTGACCCAAGTCTAGCACCAAGCCGTGAACGGTTACGCCATATTGCTCGTTGAGCTGCTTGGCGCAATCCATGATCTCGTACACATTGCTGACAATGATCAGCGGATAACCTTTCTGCGCCAATTGACGTGCAAACTCCAAACCGATACCGCTACTCGCACCTGTTACCAGAGCATATCTATATTTTTCTTCGTCTTTCATCTTTTAACTTTATCAAGCACTATGAATTTTCTTGAATAGGATAGAGTAAACCGTTCGGAAGAAATATGCAAAATCTGTTCGAATCGGATGTGCCAAATAAGCATCCAGGTATTTATCCTCGCTGGCAAAGAGCTCCTCGAAAGTATTCGGGTGGTCGATATAGAACGGAGGAATTAATCCCGGTTTGGCTTTGATGCGCTTCTCTTGCAACTCTTTCGGATACTTGTTGAACATAGCCTGTGAGAGCGGACGAACACCCACGAGTTTCACATCGCCCTTGAGCCAGTTGATGAGCATCGGCAGTTCGTCGAGCCAATATTTGCGCATTACTCGTCCCCACGACGATATACGCCAATCTCCATCGGCTTTGTCGGCTATGTTCATTCCTCCTTGCTCGTCGAACACTACATCTTGAATATATTCGGCATAAGGATGCATGGTGCGGAACTTGTAGAAGAACCGGATCTCGCCGTTCTTGCAAATTCGCGGCAGTTTGATGAGTGGCCCGTAGATCTTGAGTTGCTCCTGAGGGTAGGGTTGCATCTTACGGTGTGCAAATACGTACTCTATATGTCCCATCGGCACAACCTCATCTACCTCAAATCCGCAGAAGTACAATCGCCCGAACACTTCGGTCTTCGACAACATGCGTTTCCGTCCTTTCGTCAGGTCGTAGTACAGACGCGAGGAAAGTGCCAACCTGGGCACGACACGTTTATGCCAGAAGTACGTTAGATAAACAAGCCAGTTTAGCGGTTTGGGATATTTGTTGAGAATCTTCTGCTTCATGTACTCTTGCGGACGATAGCAGCAGACATACCGTCCGTCATCGGGCAGTTTCTGATTGACGATACAGAATCGCCGGTTGATACCTTTGGCGTCGTTCAGTAGGGTCAGATCTACCAGTGTCTTGTATTGATAATCAGGAATCTGCAAGAAGCTGAATCGGTCGCGGTTGGCTACGATCTTCGTTTGCCGTGAGTCGAGATGCGCTTTCTCAAGCAACATCCTGTAATCCTCGTTCGTGGTGATAGAAAGTACCGATTGATGAATTGCCTCAATGGACTGCGGTGAACGCGGTTCGTCACGGCGCAAGACTTTCGCTTTGTGGCGTTGCTCGATCTCCATCGCCGGCACATCCATGTTCTGGGCATATTTCCAGTAGTGCTTGGCGATGATGCAAATAAGATTGATTACTGCCACAATGCCGATCATCCAACCCGCAACTACCGGCGAGAGATTGAACAATGCCAGCATCGAACGAGCGAGCCAGAACACGATAATGAACTCCGTCAGTGCCGGAACAAACATGCCGATAATCTCTTGCCACAGCCGCATCTTCTTGTACGAACGGTGGTACTTACCTGTGATGAGCCCGAGGAAAATCCACAGAATCATCATGGCAATGAACAGCCACACATATACCAGAATAGCCGACTTGTAAGCTGCCACTCGCCACAGGATGCACAGCAATCCGGAGATAACCCAGATCACGACATCCGTCCATATACGTGAGAAAACAGATTTAGCGTCCATTGTTTGTATTAAGCTGTTAAACCGTTAAGCTGTTATTTGCCAGCCAAAACGGCTTTGACCATATTCTTGCAGTTCTGTACAATCAGTTCTTTTGCCCAGCCCAGCCAGCTGTTTGTCCAGCGTTGCGGGTGGGTGGTAATCATCACTCCGGCAGGCAGACGACGGTCTTCCATAGCGATGATCAGTTCCGGCGTGCGATGAAACCACCAGCCGTTTTTGTTCCAACGCTCCTGATGCTCGGGCACTTTGTCGCGCAGGCTGTAGTTGTATCCGTCCCAACAGCGACCGGTGTCGGTCAAATACAGCACTTTGTTGAAGTCCACGTCGTAGTACGGTTCACCGATCAGTTGCAGATCGCGGTAGTTATATACCTTCCGTGTTTTTCCGTGTTCGTCCGTGTAGTATTTTTCCCACAACGCGCGGCTGTCGTATCTCGACATCGGCGCACCGTGCATGCAGCAGGTACGTACCGGATAGAACTGCCTGAAATACGCCAATGTGTTCTTGAAGTGCTCGTAGGCTTTATCGTGGTCGCCATGACAAAGAGACATGTCTTCATAATGGTAACCGATCTCATGCCCGAGCGCCGCAATGCGCTTGATGCATTCCGGGTTGTTACTGCTCTTGCCGATGCGGAAATAGTACGAAGCCTTGACGCCCATTTGTGCCTCCAACTCAGCCATTCGCACCGAGTTCCACGGCTTCTTATCGACGTCATGTCGGATAATGACAAACCGTTCGGGCAACGCTTTCGCGCCGCTCAATCCTTGCCGAATTGAGCAGTATTGTTCAAAAGTGATACATTCGGCGCCGGATTCCCCGATAGCCTTTAATAGTGCCTGATATGTCCGTAGTGTGAAATCCCGCATCAATAAATCTCCTCCAGCCACAAAGCCAAACGCACACCAGCCTTATACAATTGCCACTCCATGGGCTGATGGAACTTGTATATATAATGATAGGTGTTGCCGTCGAAAGTCTCTTGGTACTCGTAAATCTCCGAAGTCAGATGGTAGCTTTCCAGCAGCAACTCTGCTTCACTCTTCTGCTCGATAGCCTTCCTCTCGGAGTCGTATTTGTCAATCAGGAACTTGGCGTACTCGGTGTACGAGTAACCTTGCGACTGAATAATTTTGCTATCCCAAACCGAGTGCAGGTTCGTGTTGCTGCCAAACCATTTCATCTTCACCGCGTTGCCTCCTTTGTCATCCAGATGTCCCATGTGCATCGGGCAATACCGGTCACCGGCTATATGAATGATAAACGCCAACGCATCGCGGTTTGTGGGATCGTTCTTTAGAATCATAAGGAAGGTATCCGTCATCCTAAACAACTTGCCGCCAACCTTCGGGTAATCCGTCAGTGCTGCCACAACAGCCGAATCACTCATCCCGGCATCCAGATCCTGGAAGTGCCCGGAACTCATCTCGGGATAGATCGTGTCACTCTTGATTTCATCCGCCCAATTGGCTACATACACCATTCCGTGCTTGCCAAGCACCTTGTCAATCTTCTTCGTCGCACCCGAACTCAGGTAATGATAAGCCACTTCGGCAATGATCCGATGTCCCTCTTGACCCCACGCCAGCAACTCAGCCGGAAGGAGCAGTAACACTGCAAAATGAATAGCAAAAATGTATCGCTTCATGATATAATCACAATTTAGCCTACAAAGGTACAAAAAATAATTAAAATTTGCAAATAAATTATGAAAAAAAGTCGAGATATGTGTAATTTTTTCATTTCTTTGAGCAAAGTGTAATTTTTCTTTGCAAATTATTTGGAAAATTCAAATATTTTTAGTATCTTTGCAACCGTATTGTGCGTGCTATAGATTTCTGTAGTGCCTGCACGTGTGTGAAAACAGGATTAAATATCAACTTAAAATACACAAAATAAATCAATTAAATCTCATGGACAACAAAAAACGTGTTTACACCTTTGGTAACGGTAAGGCCGAAGGTAATGCCCAGATGCGTGAGCAACTGGGTGGTAAAGGCGCTAACTGCGCTGAGATGAACCTCGTTGGTGTACCTGTACCTCCGGGATTCACCATCACTACCGATGTCTGCAACGAGTATTATCAGGTAGGTCAAGAGAAGATCGTTGAACTCCTGAACGACGACGTACTCGCAGCTGTTAAGCACATCGAGAACCTCATGAACTGCAAGTTCGGTGACCCGAAGAATCCTCTTCTCGTCAGCGTTCGTTCGGGTGCTCGCGCCTCTATGCCGGGTATGATGGATACCATCCTCAACCTCGGTTTGAACGACACCGTTGCAGAGGGAATGTGCCAGAAGACCAACAATCCTCACTTCGTTTATGACTCTTATCGCCGTTTCGTACAGATGTACGGCGACGTTGTGCTCGGCATGAAGCCGGTGAACAAAACCGACATCGATCCGTTCGAGAAGATCATCGACGAAGTTAAGGAAATCCGTCACATCAAACTGGACAAGGACCTTAATGTTGACGAGCTCAAGCTCCTTGTAGCACGCTTCAAAACCGCTATCAAAGAGCAGACCGGCAAGGACTTCCCCAACGATCCTATCGAGCAACTCTGGGGCGCTATCTGTGCTGTATTCCGCAGCTGGATGAACGAGCGCGCTATCCTCTACCGTAAGATGGAAGGAATTCCTGACGAGTGGGGTACAGCCGTATCCGTTATGGCTATGGTATTCGGTAACATGGGCGAGACCTCGGCTACGGGCGTTTGCTTCAGCCGTGACGCCGCTACCGGTGAGAACCTGTTCAACGGTGAGTACCTGGTTAACGCACAGGGCGAGGACGTTGTAGCTGGTATCCGCACTCCGCAGCAGATCACCCTCGAGGGCAGCCGCCGTTGGGCTAAACTCCAGGGCATCAGCGAGGAAGAGCGTGCAAGCAAGTATCCATCGATGGAAGAGGCTATGCCGGCTCTCTATGCTGAACTGAACACTATTCAGCAGAAACTGGAGGATCACTACCGCGACATGCAAGATATGGAGTTCACCGTTCAAGAGGGCAAACTCTGGTTCCTCCAGACCCGTAACGGCAAACGTACCGGTACGGCTATGGTGAAGATCGCTATGGATCTTGTACGCGAAGGCGTTATCTCTGAGAAAGAGGCTATTATGCGTTGCGAGCCGCAGAAACTTGACGAGCTTCTGCACCCTGTATTCGACAAGGACGCTCTCAAGAAAGCCAAAGTTATCACCCAAGGTCTGCCCGCATCTCCGGGCGCTGCCTGTGGTCAGATTGTCTTCCACGCTGACGACGCTCAGGAGTGGCACAAGGACGGTCACAAGGTTATCATGGTTCGTATCGAGACCTCTCCTGAAGACCTTGCAGGTATGTCGGCTGCCGAGGGTATCCTCACCGCTCGTGGCGGTATGACCTCGCACGCTGCTGTTGTTGCCCGCGGTATGGGAAAGTGCTGCGTATCAGGCGCCGGTGCTATCATCGTGGACTACAAGGCTAAGACCGTTACCATCGAGGGCGTAACCTACAAAGAGGGTGACTACCTCTCACTCAACGGTTCGACCGGTCAAGTTTATGCCGGTGAGATCCCGACCAAGGCTGCCGAACTCAGCGGCGACTTCAAGGCTCTGATGGATCTTTGCGACAAATATACGCATCTGCAGGTTCGTACGAACGCTGATACTCCTCACGATGCACAAGTGGCACGTGCCTTTGGAGCCAAGGGTATCGGTCTGACACGTACCGAGCACATGTTCTTTGACGACAAGAAGATCGTAGCTATGCGTGAGATGATTCTTGCCAAGGACAGCGAAGGCCGTGAGAAAGCTCTGGCTAAGCTCCTTCCGTACCAGAAAGCAGACTTCAAGGGTATCCTGTTGGCTATGGATGGACTGCCTGTAAATATCCGTCTGCTCGATCCCCCGTTGCATGAGTTCGTACCCCATGATCTTGCAGGCCAGCAGACAATGGCTAAGGAGATGGGCGTCAGCGTTGAGGAGATCCAACGCCGTGTAGCTTCTCTCGCCGAGAACAACCCGATGCTCGGTCACCGTGGTTGCCGTCTGGGCATCACCTTCCCCGAGATCACCGCTATGCAGACCCGCGCTATTCTGTCGGCTGCTTGCGAGCTGAAGAAGGAAGGTCACGATCCTATGCCGGAGATCATGGTGCCGCTGATCGGTATCCTCTACGAGTTCAAGCAGCAGAAGGAGATCATTCAACACGTTGCCAAGGAAGTATTTGCCGAGTACGGCATCGAGGTTGAGTTCGAGATCGGTACGATGATCGAGATCCCGCGTGCAGCCTTGACAGCTGACCGCATCGCTACGGAAGCTCAATACTTCAGCTTCGGTACGAACGACCTCACCCAGATGACCTTCGGTTACAGCCGTGACGACATCGCTTCGTTCTTGCCTGCATATCTTGAGAAGAAGATCTTGAAGGTTGATCCGTTCCAGGTTCTTGACCAGCACGGTGTAGGCCAATTGATCAAGATGGCAGTAGAGAAGGGTAGAGCCGTTCGTCCCGCACTCCGCACAGGTATCTGCGGTGAGCACGGTGGTGAGCCTTCATCTGTTAAGTTCTGCGCCCGTGTCGGCATGAACTACGCTTCATGCTCACCCTTCCGCGTACCTATCGCTCGTCTCGCCGCCGCTCAAGCTGCTGTTGAGGACGATAAGTAATCGTGCCACTTACCAACCCTTAGCCATCCGCCATGATTGGCGGATCAAACACAACAGCGCATCTCATCGAGGTGCGCTGTTTGTTTTGTGTTCATTTGCGTCGGCTTTTTAATATTAGTGTCCTGTGCTCGCGATTTCATGAGCGAGTAAGATTCTTTTCATGTGCTCGTCTGATATATTACTCCGTCCGTTTTGAGCGAATTATATTCACTCCATTATCTTTTCTTCGTATTTCAGGCGGATTATATCCGCCGCCTTATTTCACTTCATTCCCCTGCACGGTATATGTTCTGTCGTTGCTGTCAATCAGCACTTGGTCATTATTGATATACTTTCGTGTATTACGCCGTGGAGTTGAAACTTCATCTACATCAGTTGTTTCAATTGTGCCGGGAAGAGAATAAAATAAAGCAAACGCTTATTCTTATGTAGCGCACGCTTGCGCTTGTTTCTCTCCGTTTTAATGTCCCGAAGAGTGGACGAGTGTTTTATTTGTCATCGTAGTGACCATAAGCGGTCAGAACTTCTACATATACTTCAGTCTCAAAAATGCGATAAACCAAGCGATGTTTCTTTGATATTTGCCGACTCCAGCGGTTTTCCGGTTTACCTTTCAATGGTTCAGGATGTCCAGTGCCGGTTTTGGGGTGTTCTTTTAGTTCCTCTATGAAGATGGCAGCTTTCTTATACGCAGCAGGTTCCGACCGCTGCAAGCGCAGCAAATCTTCAACGGCACGAGGTGCATAAATAATCGCGTACATCAGCCAACCCTCCTCAAGAATTCATCTAAAGACTCATCAGGAAGCATGCTTATTCCTTTGCCTTGCTCAATCTCGCGCTCAGCCTCTTCTACACGTGAAAAGAACTCGTCTTTCGTCATCAAAGTCGAGTCTTGTGTCAGTTCCGACGCCAACCGTTTCAAGTAATTGGCTGCACGACGAAGCATGCTTTCGTCTTGAGATAGAATGCCTAAACTCTGGTAGATTTCTGCATTCAATTGCAAAGCTGTCATAATCGCCTCCTTTTTTAATTTGCCTACAAAGTTACAACATTTTTTCGAATTATGCAAATTTATTTGCAGAAATTTTGTAATTTTCCGAAAATTTCACTTATTCCCCAACCTCCATCGCCATTTTCTTCTCCTTCAGCAGCACCATCCTCACAAACACCGGAAACATCCCGTACACTACCTTCTCCGTCCGTCCCTCATTCAAAAACGCGTCACCTCCGCCCTTGAATTGCGCATTCCATCGTGCTCGCAGCTCTGCATACCTCGGGTGCTCTGTGTTCTTGATGATTGCGCTTGCCTCTCTACACACTTCTTTCCAGATCTCTGCTTGCGCTTGTTCCGCTGCAGTCCTCGGACTCTGTTTGTAGTCCCGCTTGTTCCTGTGAAAGAACTCCTGTGGACCAACGCCGATTACATGTCCTGTGTCGTCTTTAAATCTCTTGAACCTCATCTGCATTCCTGACTTCTTTGCCAGTTTCCCGCTCAGGCTGTCAATGCCCACACTTAGTTTCGCTCTTGCCATTTTTCCCTCCTTTTTTATGTTTTTATCAAATTATTGTCATTTTTTCCACGCAAAAATATCGATATTATTATTAGTTAATCTTTAGTTCTTCTTTAGTTGTTCTTTAGTTCATATTTAGTTCTTCGCCTTATTATCGTATTATCAAATTATACTGTCCTTATTCTGTCAGTACTCTGATCCTACGAAAATGTTGAATGAACATGCAAAGATACAAAAAATATTTGATATTTGCAAATAAATTTGCGGTAAGTGACATGTCAACGTATAAAAATTGAGGATTTTTGACAAAAAGCGCAAAAATACAGCAGGGAAATTTGGAAATATGCAATAATTGTTGTACCTTTGCATCCGCTTTCGACCGAAAATCAATCTGCCGAAGCAAGCGGGATATAGTTCAGCCCGGTTAGAATGCCTGCTTTGGGAGCAGGAGGTCGTGAGTTCGAATCTCGCTATCCCGACGGGGTATTAGCTCATCTGGCTAGAGCGCGACACTGGCAGTGTCGAGGTGAGCGGTTCGAGTCCGCTATACTCCACAAGCAAAAGTCTGGTCTATCGCCAGACTTTTGTTGTGTTTACAGGCACAAAAATCCATAAGTTGGCGACAAAATACAATTTCTTGATAAAAAATCATTCATAAATTTGCATATTTGCATTTTTTTTTGTATCTTTGTAGTCGGATTGTGTTTTTGCGCATGCATTAGCACACAAATAAACACGCAAATAAACTGGCAAACAATTAACCTATAAATAATTTATTATGGAAAAACCTTATGTTCTTGGAATTGACATGGGCGGAACCGGCACAAAGTTCGGTATAGTTGATGCCCGTGGTAATGTACTTCAATCATCTTCCATCAAAACTCCGGATTATCCCGACATCAACGACTATTGCGATGCACTGTGTGCAGAGCTCAAGAAGATCGTTGACGCTTTCGGCGGTATTGAGAATGTTCGCGGCGTCGGCGCCGGCACACCGAACGGTAACTATTACACCGGTTGCATCGAGAATGCTCCGAACCTGCCGTGGAAGGGCGTTGTGCCGTTTGCCAAACTGATCAGTGAGCGTTTGGGTATTCCTTGCCGCATCACCAACGATGCCAATGCAGCTGCAATGGGTGAGATGACCTACGGTGCTGCTCGCGGAATGAAAAACTTCATCGAGATCACATTGGGTACAGGCGTTGGTTCGGGTATCGTGATTGACGGAAAGATCGTGTATGGTCACGACGGTTTTGCCGGTGAGCTTGGTCACACGAAGATCGTTCACGGGCCGGAAGGTCGTCAGTGCGGTTGTGGTCAGCGCGGATGTATTGAGGCGTACGCTTCGGCTACCGGTGTAGCTCGTTCGGCTAAAGAGATCATCGAGAACTCAACGAAAGAGACATCGCTGCGCAAGCTCGAGAACATCACTTCCTACGATGTATTCAAAGCTGCCGAGGCAGGTGACGAAGTCGCCAAGGAGATCTTCGATTTCACGGGTGAGATGCTCGGCAAGAAACTGGCAGACTTTGTGGCATTCTCCGCTCCCGAGGCAATTATTTTGTTCGGCGGTTTGACGAAATCCGGTCACTGGATCATAGATCCGATCGAGAAAGCACTGAATGACAATGTGATGCCATTGTGGAAGAACAAAGTCAAACTGCTCATCTCGACTCTGAAAGACTCTGATGCCGCTATCCTTGGTGCCAGCTCGCTCGCATGGGATGTAGAGGCTCAGGCTCCGATGAAAAGTTAATCAACCAAGTTTGGATGATTAGACTGCTTTATCAGTTTCCGACATGGATGCAACATTTCTATCGTGGTGTTACCTGGCGACAGGTAATGCCCGATAGACGTGTAGTGTATCTAACCTTTGATGACGGGTCTATTCCCGAAGTCACTCCGGCAATATTGGATGTGCTGAAACAGTACAATGTGAAAGCCACATTCTTTGTGGTGGGCGAGAATATACAAAAGTACGCGTACATATATGCGCGCGTGATAGAAGAAGGTCACAGGGTAGGGAACCACACCTATCATCACGTCAAAGGCAGCAAATGCAGCTTGAATGAGTACCTGCGCGAGGTGGAAGCGTGTGAGGAGGCGATTAGAAGTCAGGATTCAGAAGTCAGAAGTCAGAAGTCAGAAGTCAGATTATTCCGACCACCGTACGGGAAGATGACCGGTAGGCAGAAGCGGGCAATCCTTGAACGCGGGTATAAGATTGTGCTGTGGGATGTGCTCACGCACGATTATAATGCACATTACTCGCCGGAGAAAATGCTGCGCATCGTGCAGCGCTATACGCGCGACGGCAGTATCATCAATTTCCATGACTCCGTTAAGTCCGGTCAACGGACAATAGAAGTTCTGCCCAAGGTCATCGAGTGGCTGCAAGCGGAAGGATACCAAATAGAAGTGTTGTGACCAAACGATTTGATGTCATATTTCTCATCACCGGTTTGCTGGTTCAGGTGTTGGTGTACTGCTTTGCACCGACGCACTGGTTGTCATTGGTGAGCGGACTATTGGGCATCACGGCAGTTATTCTTTGTTCGCAGGGAAATATCTGGACATTTGCGTTCGGTTTTGGGCAGATTATTACGTACGCAATCCTATGTTGGATGGAGCGATTCTATGCGGGAATAGCGATGAATGCGTTCTATTTCGTCACTCAGATTTACGGTATTTACGAGTGGCGCAGGCTACGAACGGGCAACTCGGCAATAATTGCGCCCCGTTCGATGCAAATAGTGCATTTTTTAACACTATGCGTGGTGGTAGCCGTCGTGTCGGTAGGTGTGGGGTGGTTATTGCAACAATACACCGATGATACGCAGCCGTATATGGACGCCATAACAACGACTTTTTCCGTCGCCGCACAGATCTTGCTGATCATGGCTATACGCCAACAATGGTGGTTATGGCTGTTTGTGGATGTGCTGTTTGTGGCGATGTGGATCGTTGCCGGCAACTGGAGTATGGTTGCTTTATATGCTTTTTGGTGCATAAACTGCGTTTACGGCATGCTCCGTTGGCGGACATTGTCAGCAAAATAACAAAAAATACGCCATTTTATACAAAAAAATCACATAACTCTTGCAAATGTCAAATATTTTTTGTATCTTTGCAAGCGATATTGTGTTAAAATGTCAAAAAGAATACTCATATTATTGCTTACCTTATTGGTAATCAGTGTTCCGTGCGTCTTTGCGGGCAGTGCGGATACCTTGCATACCACATATGTGGTAAACTCTGACTATGTGCCAACTCATGTCGTTACGCTTTCAGTCGGCGGCGGTATGCACGCATTGATGCCCAAATTGACAGAGGATGGCAAGAATACGTTGGGTTTAGGCAAAAGCGTAGGCGCCGGTGCGCAAGTGCAGGCTACATATACGTATTACTTCTATAAATATGTAGGTGTCACCGCTGGTGTCGGGTTCGATATGTACACCGGTAACCTGAACGGTAACTTTACGGATCGTGTGTGGCTGTGGGATAATTATAACAAGATGAATTACTGGCTCAACAGCGAGTACAAGGATTTCAAGGAACGCGATCAACTGTATATGATTACTGTTCCGGCAGGTATTACCGGACGTGTAAACCTCACTGATCCTATACAATTACGCGGAACAGTGGGTATCGGAATGAACATCATTGTCGGTTCGCATTACCGTGCTACAGGAGAATTGGAGACCACAGCTGATTACCCTGACTACAATCTGCATTTCGATTCCGATCTGCCGCAACACGGTTTCAGCAACTACTATATGGGCGGTTATAATGGCAAGATTGCCAACACATTCCCGGTAAGTATGTTTGTGTTTGGCGATTTTGGCATGCACTATCAGTTCACCAGACGCTATGGTCTGTATGCAGGTATCTATTTCAGTTATACTTGCTTCAATTCCGTTCGTCCGACTACTGATGATGCCGGCAATCGTCCCGAGTTGGTGAAATTCGATTCCCAAACCAAGCAATTCACCTATTCCGGAATCATCAACTCGAAGTTCGTCGAGGCACTTAATCCGTTGTCTGTAGGCGTTAAGGTCGGCTTCACGCTCACCTTCCTCGATCCTATCAAATGTAACTGCGAGGACTGGTAATTGTTTCGTAAGATTTTTATAGTATTTGTATTGGTGATGGCTGCGAGTACGTTACAGGCGCGCAGACATCAGCCTGTTGTGCCTGATTCGTTGCAGCGCATTGATGTTAAGGTTAACGATAAAGGTCTAACAATCAGCATGCAACGTGTGGAGGGCGGATCGTTTATGATGGGAGCAACCGATGACCAATATGATCGGGATCTCTATACCGACAAACCTGCTCATCTCGTATTCCTTTCGCCATTCTATATTGCTACCACCGAGGTGACCAACGCCTTGTGGCACGCCATTATGCCCGAGAAAGATACAATTGCTCCCAAAGGTTACCCGAATAATCCGATTGCTTATACATCTTGGCTTGATTGTCAGGAGTTTGTGCGCCGTTTGGACAGTATAACCGGTCTGCCGTTTCGTCTGCCGACGGAAGCTGAGTGGGAATATGCAGCACGTGGTGGTCAGCGTAGCAAGCACTTTCGTTTTGCCGGAGGCAACGAAGCCGATAGCGTAGGCTGGATCTATTCCTGCTCCGGCAACTGGTCACATCCTGTAGCACGCAAACATCCGAACGAGTTAGGACTGTACGATATGACGGGTAATGTATCCGAGTGGTGTCAGGATCGTTTTGGCTCGTATCAGTTGAGCACAGCACCTGATCCCTGCGGAGCGGATACCGGAAGTTTTCGTGTGGCACGTGGTGGCAGTTATGATGAGTGTAGTGCCAACTGCCATATTTCTGTTCGTCGCTGGTATACACCGGAAACAGCAGCGGGATATATAGGATTTCGTGTGGCTCTGACATTGCCGGGTGATCCGATGATTCAACCCGTTGAGGAAGAACCGCCGCTATCCAGAAACGTGCGCATCAAAGGCAAACGGTTGCGTTTCATATATGTGTCCGATGAAGAGCCTTATTATATATCCGAACCGATTGAGAGCACGTTGTGGCGCAAAGTGATGCAGATTGATCCACCCGAAAAAGCCAAGAACATTGCTATCGGAATGAGTCAGACAGAGCGCGTACGGTTTGCAGAATATTGCAGCCGTGATGCCGAAACGATCTTGTATGTCGCAACCACTAAGCAGACTGCTATAGCCGAGCAGAAAGGATTGATTGAGCCGTTTACGTTCGATGCCGAAAAGAACGGCAAACAAAAAACCGTTCGTGAAGTTCAGCGCAAACGCAAAGCCGCGGACAAACTGTCTGCATGGACAGAAATGGTCGGTTTTAAGATGCGCAAACCCGATGACCCTATTTTGCTCCAATACAAAAGAGAGAACGGTGATTTCCGTCCTCTCCGTCTTGTGATTGTTGTGCCTCAGAAATAATCGCAACGATTATTCTTTTTCATAACGATTATTCTTCCACAGTTTCCAACAGAAATAGTTTGTCGCCACGGTGCAATGTTTCCGTGGTGCGGATGGCGAACAATGTGCCTTGCTTGACGCAAGGCGTAGTAATATCCTTTGACTTGCCGTTTTCTTCGATGGTGATGTGCATATCTCCGGCTATGGTCTGATAGACTCCTGTTGTGTTGCCAGTAACAAGCAGTTCATCGCCGTCGTGCAGTTCAGGAATAGCTTCCAAAAGAAATTCCGCAACGCCGATGTTCTTGAAGTAGTTTGTGCACTTGCCGGCATAGACCTTGCGTTTCGTGGCTTTGCTGCCGTAGTTGTTCGTCCACTCACCGAGACGCTGCCCGAGATAATATCCGTCCCAGAACCCGCGGTTGAAGACTGTGGAGAGTTGCTCGTTCCAGTTACTGATTTTCTGCTCGATAGCCGGAGTGGAGTATTCGCCGTCGCGCCAAGCTTCTACGGCTTCGCGGTAACACTTGACTACGGTGTGTACATATTCCGCACCACGGGCACGGCCTTCGATCTTCAATACGCGCACACCGGCATCCAACATCTGACCCAAGAAGTGAATCGTCTTCAGGTCTTTCGGCGACATGATGTATTGGTTGTCAACCTCCAACTCAATGTCCGAGGATTTATCGTGCACTACGTACGCCCTGCGGCATATCTGCGCACAAGCTCCGCGGTTGGCAGAACTGTTCAGGTTATGTAGCGACAGATAACACTTGCCGCTGACAGCCATGCAAAGTGCACCGTGGCAGAACATCTCGATGCGAATCAGTTCGCCATGTCGACCACGAATATCTTGCTCCACGATATCCCGATGAATAGCAGCCACCTGCTTGAGGTTCAGTTCGCGCGCAAGCACAACGACATCGGCAAACTGCGCGTAGAACTTCAATGCCTCGGTGTTGGCGATATTCAGTTGGGTGGATAGGTGCACCTCAACGCCTTGCTGGCAAGCATATTGCATCACGGCTATATCCGAAGCGATGATGGCATCTACACCGGCTTCGCGAGCGTGATTGACAATCGTTTGCATGGTTGACATGTCTTCGGGGTAGATGACCGTGTTCACTGTCAGATAGGTCTTTACTCCTGCCTCTCGGCATATCTCAACAATCCGATGCAGGTCATCGGTCGTGAAGTTCGCTGCCGAGCGCGCACGCATGTTCAGGTGCTCAATGCCAAAATACACGCTGTTTGCACCCGCTTTGATGGCAGCAGCCAGACTCTCGTAAGAGCCAACGGGAGCCATGATTTCTATATTTGATGGTTGAGATTTGTTATTTGTCATTTGACATTTGTGATTTGTCAGTTGTTATTTTTTGCCGTAGTCGGGATCAATCTTTCGCTCGGCGAGGAAGGTGACAACAACTGTAGCAAAGCAGCAAGCCATAACCATCCAGAAGAAGTTCTGATAACCGAGCGCCTCTTGCAGGTAACCGGCGAACATTCCCGGAATCATCATCGACGCAGCCATGAATGCCGTGCAGAGCGCGTAATGCGAGGTTTTGAACTCACCCTCTGCGAAATACATCATATAGAGCATATAGGCAGTAAAACCGAATCCGTAACCAAACTGCTCAACTGCCAATGCACTGCCAATGGCGATGATATTGTCGGGTAGGCAGGTGCTCAGATAGACGTAACAGAAGTCGGGTAGGGTGATAGCCGCTGCCATCCACCACATGGCTTTTTTTAGTCCAACCCGTGCTGCAAACAATCCACCTCCAATGCCGCCTAACATCAGGAACAACACACCGATTGTACCATAAACAAACCCCACCATTTCCGTTGACAGACCCAAGCCACCATGCTCCTGTGTGCCGACAAGAAACGGGTTGATGATCTTGATGAGAAACGCTTCCGGCAGACGGTAAATGAGCATAAACAAGATTGCCAGCCATACACCGTTCTTGCGGAAGAAAGTGACGAACGTGCGGCCGAACTCGCCAAAGATTGCCTTCGCGGAGCGTTGCTCGCCTTGCAAACTTGAGTGGTCGGCATCAGGCTTGGGCAGAAAGAATGCGTGCCAGATGCTGACGAGCGCAAAGATGATGGCGGTAAACAGAAGTGTCAATTGCCAAGCGAGAGGAATATTGCCGGTGCGTGTTTCAAGTAGTCCGGCTATGACAAGAAGCACGCCTTGACCGAAGATACTTGACAGACGGTAGAACACCGATCGTGCTCCGACAAACGCAGCCTGATGATGTGCGGTAAGTGCTAACATATAGAATCCGTCAGCAGCAATATCGTGGGTGGCAGAAGCCAGTGCCGTGATAAAGAACAGGATCAGCATTACTGTGAACAGACCGATGGATGTTTCTCCCGCTGCAATCGTCTCTGGTGAGGGATGGGGCATAGAGAGGGTGAGCAACGCAAATGCTGCAGTCATTAGAATCTGCATCGTGATGATCCACCAGCGTTTGGTGCGGAAGATATCCACAAACGGACTCCAGAACGGCTTGATGAGCCATGGCAGATAGAGCAATGAGGTGAACATTGCCATTTCACCATTGGGTACGCCCATGCGCGTGAAGAGCATCACGGATATGTTATTTACCAAAAAATACGGGATACCTTCAGCAAAATACAGGGTCGGTATCCATAGCCATGGAGTAGTCTTTGTTGTTTTCATGATGCAAAGATACAACAATTTTCGTAATTTTGCAAATTTTTTGCGAATATTTTTGCAAATATGCTAATTATTTTGTATCTTTGTAGCCAATATGCCTTACCTACGGGATCACGGCATGAACATATGGGACTATTATTATTGTTTTTGGTCATCACACTGCTGGTATCGTTTTTGTGCTCCACGCTGGAGTCCGTGCTGATGACTACCACTCTTTCTTACATTTCGCTTCGTGAGGACGAAGGCGACAAGGCGGCTGTACTGTTCAAGAAATACAAGTTGGATACAGAGCGTCCGCTGGCAGCTATCCTGTCATTGAATACGATAGCCAACACTGTCGGTTCGGTCGGAATCGGTATGCAGGCTACGCTGGTGTTCGGCAATGCGTGGGTAGGCTTGGTCAGCGCTATCGTAACGTTGCTTATTCTTATTTTTGCAGAGATCATCCCGAAGACCATCGGTACAACCTATTGGAAGTCGCTGATGTCGTTTACTGCATATACAATACGCGGATTGATTGTAATTATGTTCCCGCTGGTATTGCTGGTGCATTATATCACCAAAGTGTTCCGCAAAGAGGATACATTGGGCGACAATGCCGTCTCGCGTGAAGAGGTGAGCGCAATCGCCAATGTGGGTGAGGAAGAAGGCGTGATTGAGCAGGATGAGAACAAGATCATCCAGAACATTATCCGTCTGGACGAGATCAAAGCGTTTGAAGTGATGACGCCGCGCGTGGTGGCTGCTATTGCTCCGGAGAAAATGACGCTACGCGAATACTACGACAGCGATGCTTACGATCATTTCTCACGTATTCCTGTATATGCTGAGTCTCCGGAGTTTATCACTGGTTACGTGCTTCGCGACGATGCGCTCGAAGATTTGGCGGAAGATCATTTTGACACCAAACTCGGCGACATCAAACGCTCGCTACCTTATTTCAACGAAGATACATCTATCTCCGATATCTTTGATGCCATGCTTAAGCAGAAGAGCCAGATTGCGCTTGTGATTGACGAGTACGGTTGTTTCCAGGGAATCATCACGTTGGAGGATATTATTGAGACTATATTTGGTTTTGAAATTATCGACGAGAATGATGTGATTACCGACATGCAGCAATATGCACGCGAACGTTGGCAGAAACGCCAGAAACGTATAGCCAAGCATGTGAATGTATCTGCCGCCGCAACCAACACAATGGCGGACAATGCTCCTGAATAAATCTGTCATGAATCTTTCGGATTACGACAACCTGCTTACCCTGCTCCGTAACGCCATAACCGGCGAGAGTAGGGCATTGTCGTCTGCTCCCAACTGGCAGGTGCTGACGAGTCAGGCACGTGTACATGGCGTAGAACCGCTGGTGTATGACGCAGCGTTGCGTTTGCCGGACGAACAGCGACCGGACAAAGCGTTGGCAACGCAGATGAAGCAGATTTGCCTGTATCAGATGCAACAGCAGACGCTCTGGTTGCCGCGTATCAAAGCAGCTGTGACAGCACTGCGTAAGGCGGGGATAGAACCTGTGCTGCTGAAAGGATTCGGGCTCGCCGATCTTTATCCCAAGCCGTATTTGCGCAGTTGGGGCGATGCGGATATTTGGGTGGGTATCAAGAACTACCATGCAGGTTGCAAAGCCTTGCGCGAGGCGTTTCCTGAGGCTATTCATCATGAAGAGGAGTACGAGGAGTTAAAACATTACGGAATAGTCTTTCCTGACGGTAATGCTATTGAACTGCACCGCGTAGCAATGGATTTTCCCACTCCGGAAGAGGAAACCTATTGGCAGACACTTGAAGTGCCGGCGATGAGTGAAAGAAATCAGAAATCAGAGGTCAGAGATCAGAAGTTAGAAATCAGATATCAGATATCAGCTCTGGATGGATTGATTCTCACACCGAGTGAGCCGTTCAATATATTGTTCTGCTTTCTGCACATGTGGGAGCATTTCTGCGGATCAGGTATGCCGCTCAAGCAGGTGTTGGATATTGCGCTGCTTGTCAAGCGTGATTATTATCCTTTATCGGCAGAATCCAAAGCACTGTACGATGAATATTTGCGTACCAACCTGCGCCGTTTTCATCTTCCGGAAGCATGGCAATTGGTAGCATACGTCGTGGATTATGTCACCGGTGTGCAGTTGCCGCTATCTCATAGCGCAGCGGTCTCACAGCGTAACGGTCTCACATCTCACAGCGAAGCGTTCCTTGAACGAGTCTTGCAAGAGGGACAATGTCGCCCGAAAGAGTACGAGTTGGGCGGAGAGAACCGCTATGATGAGCGTGAACGGGTAAAGAAATTACCTGTGTGGCGTAGAAAGATTATTACCTTGCGAGGACGGTTTGCCAATGCGCGTTTCCTTAAACAATTTGCACCTGCGTACGCGCGACATGTGTTGTGGGCAAATATCCGCAAAGGTATACGCCGTACGATACATCGTGAACGGATGATTGACTATTGATTTGCTTAATCGATGCCGCGATTTGTCTGTTTGGGACTATTGATTTGTATTTTCGAGGTTGCAAATAGGCGCGTTATAGAGCATATAGCACATTTTTTCGCCAAAAGATTTGCAAATATCAGAAAATTATTGTACCTTTGCAACCGCTTTTGAGAAATCAGAGCGTATATGGTGGTCTTAGCTCAGTTGGCAGAGCATCGGATTGTGGTTCCGAGTGTCGTGGGTTCGAGCCCCACATTCCACCCACGGACATCCTTCGGGATGTCTTTTTTATTTCATCAAATCACAATGTTATTTGACATCCAGATACATGTGTTTTAGATTAATTGTAATCTTTTTGAATTGACGAAGAAATTCCATGCCTAATCGACCATCATTTTGGTGTAGGTATGCAGATGAAGAAGGATATAAATATACTTCATCTATATGAACAGGTGTAGTATTTATAGTGAATTCTACTTGTGGCAATAACAGAACTTCAGAGTTCATTATTTGTCCATAATTGAACGTCGTTATTGTATCTTTTTCTGCTATTTGGTCAACCATTGCTTTGAATTTGCTATAATACCCCTCGTATAACTCTGCGGTAGAGCATCCTGTGTCAAACTGGAATGTTAATGGAATGGAATCTTTTTTAGTCCTTAATAGCGGGCTTCCGTCAACGAATAAATTTGGTTTTATATCTTGCAGCATTGGTGTGAAATGTAATGGGAAGATAAGTTGCTGCTTGTCCATAAGTATTTGCGTCTCTCCAATAGCGGAGATAACATCCATTCCAAGAATGGCATCCACGCCGTTCATCAACGTATCTATTGCATCCGAAAATCCGACATATGCGACCACATTTCTTATTGTCATTTCACCGATTTGCAGACTATCAATATAGGCACGTAAACCTTTTTGTGATCCGTTAATAGTAACCGTATCTTGTAAAATTGTCAAGCCTAGTTCTTTCGCCGTATTCTCAAAAAGAAATGTTGCACCCGCTCCTGTGTCAAAAATAAACGGATGCTCCTTACCGTGAATAGTGACTGGAACTGTCATCAGATTTCCTTTGAAAGATTTCTTTCCGCCACGCATCCATTCCTCTTGCTTGGATACTTTGGGCTCAATCAATCGGAATGGCACATTTACATCATGTTCCGGACGTAAAATAGTGAGAGGCGCGTATTCACGCAAAATATTATAATGCGCGTACATTGTATGAAGTGATTGCGTTTCTGTCATCCCGGCAGACTCTAATTGCTCTATAATCCGTTGAATACCGTCTGCTGCTTCTGCATAACGACCTTGTTCACCAATTAACTGTAAACGCAAAAGAGCAAAATTTAGGGCTGATTGTGTACCTATTTCTTCTTGATGTTTTGTCAATAATTCACCTAACATAGTTATAGCCTCTGCTGTGCGGTTAGTATGTTCAGCCAAAAGTGCATCTGCTATTAATCGGAGGTAGCCAGCACTTATGGAATCTTTATATAAAGGAAGCTCTTCGGAGAGAGTAAACCAATCTTCATCATTAATCAACGAAGCAATGCGTATATCTGCCTGCTGTGCTTTTACATGAAACATGGATAGGCACAAAAGTGTAGTTAGAAAAAATGTTCTTAAATACATAGTAGTGATATTTTATTTTTTCTTAAGCAAATATTATGCCAAAAGAGAAAGATTTCTGATGCCAATTTCCTAAACGTCACAATCTTTGGAAATAAAATTACGCAAAGATTAAAAACAAAAAAGAGCAAAGTTTGAAAATAATAATGCACAAAATTTAGAAATAACCTTCTTTTTTCTTGCATATCATACATACATGCGCCGCCGCGCTTGCCTTTAAGAGGTTATATGTAAGGAATTGATCCAAAATCATGTTTACAAAGTGAGTTATTAGACTCATTTATCAAAAAACGCTGCAAAGTTACTGCTTTTTTTGATATATGCGAATAAATTTTAGTTTTTTTTATCTAAAGTTGGAAAATTGTTGGAAAAACTATATATCATTTTTTGGGGAAAAAAGTTGCCCAAAAACTTGCATATATCAAGATCTTTTTGTAATTTTGCACCAGATTTCAAGAGTGAAATTTCGGGTAAGCATCGGGTAAAATCGGTGTAAAAACCGGTATAACAATAAGTATTAACATGCTGTAACACAAAACAGTTGCGAGTTGGTTTTGGAGATTTTTGGGTTCGTGGGTTCTTATCTCGCTTTGCTCGAACGATTATTGCGACAAGCGCAATTTCCGAGCCCCACATTCCACCCAAAACAGCGAACTTCGGTTCGCTATTTTTGTGTCTTTCGATAAAAATTTCATATATTTGAGAAAAAAGTGCAGGAATATTTGCAAAAGTGCATAATTTTTTGTATCTTTGTAGCGTTGTATTGTGTGCGCACATGTTGCGTGCACAGACAGGCGCGCAGAAATGCGCAGGTATACGCGTAAAATTAATAGATTATACGGATTATTATCGCCATGGAGAGAACTGTCTTACGTCGTTTGTTAGGAGTTGTGCTATTCGTAGTATTACCAGTGTTTGCTATGTGTGAGGAAAACGCAGTGTTGCACCGTGTGTTGTTTCATTCGGGGCGAGTGGTAGTAGGTGAGATAGTGCTTCGCAATGAGGATGTGGTGATAATAAAAGACAGTTATGGTTCGCGTTTTCAGTTTCCTATGTCGGATGTGGTTGAGATAACCGAAGTGATAGACAAGGAAGCGTCGGAGAAACATGAGGAAGAGAAATCGTCCCGATCAATGACGAATATTAAGCGCACTTCGTTAGGAGTACATGTTGCCGGAGGTTTGGTGAACCTTGGTGGTTCGATGGGTGGTGCTATTGCCGCGGATTTCCGGTTGGGTGCGAACAATCTTGGTGGCAGGCGTATCTTTCTCGGAGGACAAGTCGGTTATCGCGGATTGATGGTTGAGGACAAGGTGTATTCGATTATACCTATAGATATAGTGACCGAAATTCCGCTGATACAAGGTGATCATGTGCCTATGATAGGTGCCAATATCGGTTATGGTATAGGAGTAGGCGGCGGAATGCGCGGTGGCGTGAATGCGGGATTAGCGTTTGGATATCGTTACCATTTCTCGCGTACAGGAGCGTTCCATATCGGCATAGAAGCCGAAGTGCAACAACTGGCAGCGTCGTCGCACACCATAGAAGTAGCACCCGGACAAAAGTTCCACTCGGATAGCGGACGAACGGCAGTAATGGGAATGTTGACCTTGGGAATATTGTTCTAAGCAAGGCATGAAACCCTGACTTAATTCCGATAAAACCCCGATAAACCCCCGATAAACCCCCGATATACCCCCGATATACCCCCGATTCTCTCGTACGTTTTAGACAAATGAAGCAAAATAATTCATCCACAGGGAAGTTCAAACGTCAGCCACGCAATCACCCGATTACCGTGCTGCTCAATGATAGCGAAATGCGCACCATCACGCGCTACTGCGAGCGATACAAGTATCGCAGTCGTTCGGATATGGTTCGCCAGACGCTGATACGCGCTATACTCAAACGTCTTGACAAGGATTCGCCAACGCTGTTTGATTGATGATAACCGATTCGTTTGCCATATTATCGTTAGTACTCGCCATTATTTGGTTGGTGCCGTTGGTGTGCAGAAAGATTCATATTCCTGCCATCGTCGGATTTATTGTGATGGGCATCATCATCGGTGAGCATGGCTTTGGTTTATTGGCACCGAATCGGACGATTGATGTGTTGGGCAAGATGGGCATGTTGTATATCATGCTGCAAGCCGGTATAGAGATTGACATGAATGACTTCCGACAGTACCGTTGGGGCGCTGTGGTGTTTGGAATCTATACGTTTGTTATCCCGTTTGCTTTCGGCTTGCTTGTAGCGCGATTGATGGGAATGTCGTGGCAGACAAGTGCGCTGTTGGGCGCGATGTTCGGCAGTCACACGCTGATGACGTATCCGATAGTGAACCGTTACGGCGTGCAGCAATCGGCAGCAGTGAACATGACTGTAGGAGCAACGATGCTGGCAATAACGCTGTCGTTGCTTGTGCTGGCAGTATTGAAGAGCCGTTTGCTGGCAGGTGACGGTTGGGAGTATTGGTGGACTCTTGCAGGAAAGACTGCTCTGCTGGGCATCATGACGTTCGGAGTATTTCCAAACATAGCCAAATGGTTCTTCCGGCATAATCAGAATACGTCTGCAGGGTTTGCTATGGTGATGCTGATGTTGGTGGCATCTGCTGGTTTGGCTGATTGGGCAGGGCTGGAAGCGATACTTGGTGCGTTCTTATGCGGCGTGGCGTTGAATAAATGGGTGCCGAATCTCTCACCGCTGATGGGACGAATCAATTTTGTGGGTAATACGATCTTCGTGCCGCTGTTCTTGCTTGGCGTGGGAATGATGATTGATGTGCGTCTGGTTGTGGCCGGTTGGGGTACAGTGCTGATTGCAGCCGTGATGATCGTAACCAAATACACCTCCAAGTGGCTTGCCTCGTGGGCAGCACAGCGTTCGTTCCATTTGCAGGCATTGGAGCGGGAACTGATGTTCGGCTTGACGCACGCCACGGCAGCCGGTACGTTGGCGATTGTGACTATTGGTTACAAGGTGGGATTGTTTGACGTAACGATATTGAACGGCACCGTGGTGATGATACTTGTGCTGTGTACGAGTGCTTCGTTTGTAACGGAACATGCCGCAAAAGAGTTGGCACTACAAGAAGAGGCTCGTCTGGAAAGTGAACGTACAGAGGATCAGTGGCTTGTAATGCAGGTTGCCGAGCAGAAAGACGATGCGCTACTGACGATGGCAAAACTCAGCCAACTGCCCGAACCGGAATTTGTGACGGCAGTTGATTGGCAGGAAGCAGAGCAGTTTGTTGAACGCTCGGGTAAGTCCGTCGTCATCTATCACGAACAGCAACCGTTGAATACTATTAACCGGCTGTTAGTAGCCGTGCCGCGTTATGCAGAGAAGGAGCGTGACTTCATCTCGTGCTTCGGGCAGATACGACGGTTGAGTAGCCAGATAGGAGCGAAAGTGGTGTTCTATTGCAATAATGACACCAAGCGTCCGTTGCAAGCATTGTGTGCCAGACCGGGCAAGTACCTGCATGCATCGTATCGCGAACTGACAGATTGGGAAGACGTGTTGCAGATAGCCAAACATATCCGTCGGGACAATATGCTCGTGATGATTCAGGCACGCCATGCTACGCCGAGTTACAATCCGTTGTTCTCGCAGGTGCCGAGGATGCTCAGGGAGTTTTTTGGCGGCTACAGCACGTTGCTGCTTTATCCCGAACAACTCACCCGTGCCGAGGTGCAAGACGTATTGCTCGCAGATATACCGCAACCGTCGGCAATATGGCGTATCGTCAGCAGCGTGAAAGAGTGGCTGTTGACTATTTGGCGAAAGCCGCAAAAAAGAAGATAATATATGATCCGTCCCGTTTGGCGGATACAAATACGTGAAAATATGAAACGCGCAATTTATTTACTGGTTATCACGCTCATTATGAGCAGTGTCGGTTATGCCCAAGGCATTCTGAACAGTGGAACGATTGACGGAATGATCAATTGGACAGTGTATGAAGATGGCAGACTTACGCTCGACGGTAGCGGATCGATTGCTGACTACAGTAGCTCAAGTTCTGTGCCATGGTATCAGAACCGCACAGCAATCACGTCCATCGAACTATCCGGTAGTATATCGTCTATCGGCAAATACGCGTTTTATGCTTGTACGAACGTAACCCAAATCACATCAAACATCGTTACACCTCCGACATTGGCAACTAACACGTTCAACAGCAGCCGATTGTCGTCCATAACGCTATTTGTACCATCGATGTATATATCAGATTACCAGACAGCAGAATACTGGAGTCAGATGCAGGTTCAGTCAAGTGATGGAGGCAATACGGATCCCGGTACCGTTGGCGACAGTTATACGGTGTATTGGTCGGTGAACGGCGAGATAATCTCAGAGCAATCGGTGGAAGCCGGTGGTTATATAGACATGACTCCCGAAGCGCCTATGGTGATGGAATGCTCCGAGCATGGTTATACGTTTGTCGGCTGGATAGACACGCCCATCAGTGGTTCGCAAAGTTGGGAACCTTATCCCATGTACACTAACGTGTCCGACTTCCCCAGTGTATCACAGAACATGACGTTCTATGCGGTGTTCCGTTCAGACGCTACAGCAGGTGGAACAACGGAATATGTAACCTCATGCGGCAGTGATCCGGATCCCGGAGGCAATCCTGGTGGTGATGGGGATGTGATAGCAGACGGTTATTTCGGTGACGGTGACGGGCTGCACTGGCAGTTGTACGGTAGCGGACAACTGACCATCGACGGAGTGGGAGATATGCCTGATTTCTCTAATGCAAGTATGCAGCCGTGGGCAAACTTCCGCGATCAGATCTACGATGTCAACTTCAATGCACAGACTACAAAGGTAGGCAACTATGCTTTTGCCCAATGCTCGAACCTGAACACGGTTACGCTGGCATCATCCACCAACCAATTGGGCGATTATGTATTTAGTGAATGTCCGTCACTCACGCGCATCACGATACCCGCCAACGAAGTGATTTCATCATCCGAGCTTGCGTTCGGTAACTCATTTGACCGTGAGAAGATGACTATAGAAGTGCCGGAGTCAATGGTTGATGCATATAAAGGCGCCATGTTCTGGTACGAGTTCAAAATAGTAGCCATGGGCGGAAGTCCTTCCGGTGGAGATGAAATAGTTGACGGTTTGGTGGAAGGAGATATGAGATGGTCATTCAACAGCGCTTCAGGTTTGCTGAGTATCTATGGATTCGGAGCAATGCCGGATTGGATACAATCAATGGCACCGTGGGGCGATTATGTGGATGCTATTCAAGAGGTTGAGGTCTGCTATGGCATAACGTACGTATGCAACGGAGCGTTTGCCAACTGCCCGAACATCACGAAGGTAACCACAGCTGCATCTGTCGACTCCATTGGCGAATACATCTTTACGAGTAACAACTCGCCTATTCAGTTCTATGTGCAGAACATGACACCTCCAGGCATTACGTCGAATACGTTTGCCAATGTTAATGGCTGCGTATATGCCTATTGCTACGAGAGCGCTTTCACAGCTTATGATAACAACCCATTGTGGAATGATAAAGTTTGCCTCGGGTTTGACACTGATCCGGAAGATCCGAATCTTCGCGAATACCAGTTGCAGATGATATATATCAACAACATAGCCCTCGACAACTACGATCCGAATCTGTATAATTATAACATCACATTACCTTCCGGCTCGAGCGCCCCGCTTGTAACATACAAACCCGGTTACACGAGCCAGAGTATTACCGTAGAGCAAGCCTCTTCTCCAGATGGCAAGGCATATATCCATGTCAACGGGTCGGCTACCTACTCGCTGTACTTCGCTGTTGATGGCGGTGGTAGCCAGCAGGGAGATGAAGTTGTTTCGTTTGAGTTGGACGAGAACTGGAAGTTCATTATGTTGCCGACTGTATTTGGTTTGACGGATGACGATGTAACAGCAAGCGATGAGGTCGAATGGGCAACATATAGCGGTATGCAACGTGCATCAGGGCGTTCAGGCTGGGTGAAAGTGCTCAGTTCGGCTATAGCTAACGGCGGAGTGGCATATATCGTACGTGCGAAGAACGGTTCAGCCACATTGAATATGAATGTGCCCGCATCAGCAAGTAGTAGCGGGACAAGTATAGCACTGACGCTGGAGACCCACGCTGCGTCTCACGAGCAGAATGCCAACTGGAACTTCATTGGTAACCCGTACAACGTAGGATATAATATCGCAGGCTTCGATGCAATGGGAATAACCTCGCCTATCACCGTTTGGAACGGAACAGGCTACTCGACATACACGCCGGGTATTGATGAATACATCTTGCAACCATTTGAGCCGTTCTTTATTCAGATACCGGATGACGGTAGTGTAAGTGAACTGATGCTATCGCCGGAGTATTTTGAGGGTAACAATGGTAGCGATCCGACAGGAGGTAATGAAGGCAGTTATACCTTCACCTTCATCACGCAATATTGGGATGCTGCTGAAGGAAGCTGGATGTCCGGTATGAATGGTTCTGACTTTATAGACGGAATGGGTCTGCAATGTACGACACTCAGCACAGGAGCCAATGCACAATGTCCGGAATGGTTCAGTAACATCTCGACCGTAATCGTAACGTACACGACAAGCGGCATGAGCGGCGCCGGCTCAGTTATGATAGAGATTGACGGGATAAACAAGTCGGAGTATGTGGCACCATCCGGTGATACCGAACTGCGCGAGCTGACATTTGACTTCGTGGACGAGATGCCGAGCGGAAAGCCGTCCATCACAGTGGATTGTACAGAAGACGCTATATATATTTACAGCGTAACCATCATAACGAAGTAACCAGACTCTCCGCTTTTAGGAGATCTTCCGGAGTATCGATGCCAATAGTGGCATGATGGGTGACGGCTACGCGAATCGTGTAGCCGTTTTCCAGCCAACGTAGTTGCTCAAGGCTTTCTGCCAACTCAAGTGGAGTAGGGGCTAATGTGGCGATGGTTTGTAATATAGTCGCACGGTAGGCGTACATGCCTACGTGACGGTAGAAAGTGTGATGCGTGAGCCATTGCTCTTGTGGCTCGTTGCGCAGATAAGGGATAATACTACGAGAGAATAAGATGGCACGATTGTCTTTGTCGAACACCACTTTAGGTGTATTCGGGTTTTGCAAATCTTCCCAGGAGTCGCTTGGGCTATAAGGCCTTGCCAGCGTAGCGATGTCGGTTTGCTGATTCTCAAAACAACGGCACAAGTCGCTTACCTGCTCCGGATGCACAAACGGTTCATCGCCTTGGATATTCACCACAACAAGATCTTCTGCGTCTGTTTCGGGATGTTGCTTGAGCCAACTATTCATGGCTTCGAGGCAACGGTCTGTACCGCACTTGTGGTCAGCGCGTGTTATCAAAACGTTTCCTCCAAAACCGTGTACGGTATTGAGAATACGCTCATCGTCAGTGGCAACGATCACATCCGTGAGAGCCGTACATTGTGCTACATGCTGATATACATGTTGGATGACCGGTTTGCCGGCAAGTGATGCCAAGGGCTTACCCGGCAGACGGGTTGACGCGTAGCGTGCGGGAATGATAGCAATGAATTTCATACTTCTTCTGACTTGTCCGGATGCTCCACTAAGCTAAGCAGATGAATTGCTCCGGCAATGGTTTTTACGTTTTGTATCGTTATATACCGCTTGTGCGGAATAGTCTTGAGTTCTTCCTCTGTCAATCCTTTTGTTCGTACCGGCTCGTCATGGAACATGCACCTCTGCGGTCGGCTTACGGCGTATTGGATAAGGCTTGCGAAGGATGCGCTCTGATAATATGCGTCGTTATTCTGCGGCAGATAGAGCGCCATTCGTTCTCCTTTGAGCAGGATCTTCTCTATGCCCAACCGGCAGCAAATCCAGCGTAAGCGAACAACATTGAGTAGTTCACGTGCCTGTTCGGGAAGCGGCCCGAATCGGTCAATCAAACGTTTCTCGTACGCAAGGAGTTCTTGCTCATCACGTAAGGAGTCGAGTTCGCGGTAAAGGGTGATGCGCTCACTGATATTCTCAATATAGTCGGGTGGGAAGTTCACCTGCAGATCGCACTCGAATTGTGCGTCTTCCACCCACCTGTGACCATTTGCTATTTGTGATTTGTCATTTGTTGGGTCGTTGTCTTCTGTGTTGACCAAGCCTTCTTCCTCTTTGAGTTCCTCGACAGCCTCATTCAAGATTCGTTGATATGTTTCGTAGCCAAGGTCGGCAATGAAGCCAGACTGCTCGGCACCTAACATATTGCCGGCTCCGCGGATATCGAGATCCTGCATTGCCAGATGGAAGCCCGAGCCGAGTTCTGCAAATGTTGTGATGGCATCCAGACGTCGGCGTGCTTCCGGTGTAAGTAGTTCACGGTCGGGGGTAATAAGGTAGCAATATGCCTTACGGTTGCTTCGTCCTACACGGCCGCGCAGTTGGTGCAGATCAGCCAAACCGTAATTTTGCGCCGAGAAAATGAACATCGTGTTAACGTTCGGTATGTCAATGCCGGACTCGATGATGGTAGTGGATATGAGGATGTCGTAATCATAGTTGATGAAGTCTTCCAGCCGTTGTGCCACTTCATCAGCGGGCATCTGTCCGTGAGCGATGACAATTCGTGCTTCCGGACACAGGCGATGAATGCGGTGCTCAATGCGTTCGAGCATTTCTATCCGGTTGCAGACAACGAACACTTGTCCGTTACGTGACATCTCAATGTCGATAGCCTCCTTGATGATATCCTCGTCATCCAACGTAATTGACTCGGTTATGACAGGGAAACGGTTCGGCGGCGGCGTTGTCATTACGCTCAAGTCGCGTGCTCCGAGCAGCGAGAACTGCAAGGTTCGCGGAATAGGTGTAGCCGTGAGTGTAAGAACATCGATGTTTGTCCTGAGACTCTTGAGTTTCTCCTTGACAGCCACGCCGAACTTCTGCTCCTCATCGATGATGAGTAAGCCCAGATCATGCCACTTGACGGTTTTGCCGATGAGTTTGTGCGTGCCAATCAAGATATCAATCTTTCCTGCAGCCAGTTGCTCCAATATCTCCTTGATTTCTTTTGGCGTTTTTGCTCGACTCAGGTATTCAACTTTGACGGGGAAATTCCGGAATCGTTCCTTGAATGTCGTGTAATGCTGCAAAGCCAAGACTGTAGTCGGTACAAGCACAGCCACTTGTTTGCCGTCGGTAGCGACCTTGAAGGCTGCACGCATAGCAATCTCCGTCTTGCCGAATCCTACATCGCCGCAGATGAGTCGATCCATCGGCTGCGGACTCTCCAGATCATGTTTGACATCGAGTGTGGCTTTAGCCTGATCAGGTGTGTCTTCATAGATGAACGAAGCCTCAAGTTCCTGCTGCATGTAGCCGTCCGGAGTATAAGCAAAGCCTTTCTGCTGTTTGCGTGTGGCGTACAAGCGGATGAGATCACGGGCAATCTCCTTGACTTTGTCTTTTGTACGTTCTTTGAGCCGTTCCCATGCTCCCGAGCCAACACGAGAAACAGTCGGTGCTGAACCTTCCTTGCCTTTGTACTTGCTTATGCGATGCAGGTTGTGGATGCTGACGAATATGGTATCTCCGTCGCGGTAGATGAGTTTGATCATTTCCTGCGGTTTGCCGTTGACTCCGGTAATCACCAAGCCGCCGAACTTACCTATACCGTGATCCGAGTGTACCACATAATCGCCGACCTGCAACTGATTGAGTTCTTTGAGCGTCATCACCGCTTTGCCTCGGCGTGCATTATCCGAGGTGAGAGTAACACGATGGTAACGTTCGAAAATCTGATGATCGGTGTAGCAAGCAATCTTGTGCGCATGATCCACCCATCCGCCATGCAGTGCGTGATCAACCGGAGTAAACAATTCCGCACGTTGCTCTTGCTCGTCAGGTAGATGTTCGTCATCCTTGCTTGTCGGTATAGCCGCCATGATGGCTGACAGACGGTCTGTCTGCTTCTTGTAGTCAGACAGAATAAAGATGGTATAGCCCATTGACAAGCGTTCGGTCATATCCTGCATAAGCAGTTCAAACTGCTTATGGAAAAGCGGCTGCGGCAATGTGTCGAACGCAATGCGCGAAAAAGTATCGAACGAGCACTTGGCGCCTATCTCAATGGTATCATGCCATGGCACATCTTCACCGCTCTCGTATAAGGCAGCATGAAGTGGCGTGAGGTGAATATTGTTCCCTATATATAATGTATCCTCAGGCAAGTAGGCTGTCAAGTTAACCAAATCCTCTGTGTCGTCAGTGCGCACAACTGCTACTTCATCCACACGTTTGTCGGAGAGCTGCGTCTCGATATCAAACGTACGGATGGAGTCAATCTCGTCACCAAAGAAATCCAAACGGAACGGATTCTCGCAAGCATAACTAAAAATATCCACTATACCTCCTCGTATAGCAAACTGTCCGGGTTCATACACAAAGTCCACACGTACAAATCCCAAGTCGAGTAGCTTTTGTGAAAGTGCAACGGTGGAAATCTCGTCACCGGTATGCAGGTTAATACTGCTATGCTTTAAGATATCCGGTGCAGAAGTCAGTTCGCTCAATGCTTCGGGGTAGGTGACTATTGCTATATTCCTTACCGCTTGCACCAGCGCGCTTAGCGTACGTGTGCGTTGGATAGCCATCGACTCGTCGATTGTTGACTGACGGCGTCGGTGGGAATGCGGGAAGAAATGCAACGTATTTTCGGCAGCATTAGCGCCCAGGGTACGCATGTCAGCAAAGAGGTATTGCGCCTCATCAGCATTGTCGCACACAATGAGATGTACGGAGTGGCTCTTGTCCTGCTCACGCATGGCAGACAATACGACTGATCGCAAACTCGCGTGCAAGCCCGTGAGTAGCAGATGACCGGTAGAGCGTTGCTGCAATTGCCGTACGATGGCTGCAATCTCGCTATTGCCGTCAATCAACAGTTGCCGGAGTTCGTCAATAGTCATCTTTATTCGGGAATCTGAATTTTCATCGATTGCTTACCTTTATTGTTTTCAAAGATAAGCCAATACACACCTTTCTGCATCTGGAATGTTTGTGTACCGGTCAACAGTTGATCGATGAACGTTGAGCCATCCGGAGTGATTACAAGCATCGTGGTTGGCTGTGCTATGTGGTGCATAACCAGCGCGTGCGGTTCAATATGCATTCCCAATTTCAAATCAACTATGCTTAAGTCTAACTCTCCATCGGAAGAATGGGTGGGATTCCAGCCATCCGTTCCGCGAGTATATATATATGGGGATACATCAAAACTGTTAAACACCGGATCGTTCGGAATAAATGCCAATGCAGGGTCTTTCTCCATTGATTTTAGAGCCAAATCGAATTGCGTGTTAACAAACACCACTTCTCCATAATGATCCTTGGGCTTGACAAGATGACAGGGTTCGGAATACTTCTCGCTTACCATCTCCTTCTTAGGCTCAGCCGAACGGACAAAGCAGTCGTAGAACAGGAATCCGCGTAATCCCTCTTGCGTACGAGCAGCAGCGAGGTAGGACGAAGATTTGGTAGGCAGTACTTCGAGTGTCGAACGATAGCAAATCAGAGTCATACCTCCTGAGATGAAATTGTCACTACCCATTATGTGGCAATTATTCATAAACAACCGGCATCCGGCATCGCCGTACAATGTATTTTCTACACCGATAAGACGGCAGCCTATGACTTGTATTCTGTCAGCCATCCCTGCTATAGCGAGAGCTGCAGCCGGACGATGATACATGGCAGCTTGCACATCCGTAGAATTCTGTAATGCCGGTCGACGAGGAGTCTCATCGTATTGCGGTACAATCTGATCATGCGCTTCCAAACGTGTAATATACCTGTTGAATGCATTCTCGATGATCAGGTTCTCCAATGTAACATCCTCGGCTGAGATAACCACTGTGGCATTATAGTATAGTTCACGTCCACCGATATTCTTTACTGCAAGTTCTTTGTTTTCTTTGTTGATCTTTAATGCACTTGCCGAGTGTGTATAACGTTCGGTCATCGAGTAGTAGTTGTACTCATCACCGTAGTAACCTGTGATGCGCACAGCCTGATCATGAATATCCAAGCCTCCGTTGCTGATACTTACTGACGGAATAGCAGCCTCGTTGACGAGGGAGATGTTTGGCTGGTTTATACGCAACATCTCATCATATTGCCCCGGGGCAATGGCGATTGTGACGTGCTGATCGGGTGTGCGTTTCATTCGGTTGACAGCACGCAGAGCCTGACGAATTGTCGTGTAGCGGCGCTTGACTCCCACGTACAATGTGTCAGTATATTGCAACGAATCGTTCGCTGTGAGTTCGCGTCGGAAATCCAAACGCTTGTTGACCGGAGATTTTTTCACAACCAACAGCGAGGTGCGCTGCATTCGAAAACTATCCAAATCCAACACATCAACCGAGTAACTACCTGAACGTAGTTCTATCTCGTCATTGCCGCTAAAGGTATAGACATATCCGGGTTCATGTACGTTGGTGAACTTGATGGTGGCACCGCTCAGATCAATCTGTGACTGAATGGTAACAGGGTAGGTCGGGCGCTTGGTGAACACCAACTGGTTGAGGTTGGTGATAGCGGCAATCGTATCCATTACATAGTCGTTCACCCCTTGCGGACGAACCTTATACTGGTTGTTCGGCTCAGTGTAGATAGTGTAACGGTTACCGTTCAGTTCGTAGAACGCGTGGAATGTAGTCGGATACTTGGGCGTAAGCACGAGCGACAACTTACGAATCTCACTGTCAGGCAATCCGATTATCTTTCCCTTGAATTCGTTGAGCTCAATGTTTCGCGTCTTGATGGTGTAATTCTGTCCTGTGTTCTGGAAATTGATAGAGTCCGTTGTCACAAGCATCTTAGTCGGATCTCCTTTCAATGCTAGACCATAGACGTAACCTAATGGCAGACGGATATTCTGCTCTCCAATATTCAATGTATGTGTAGCACCGTTCTCCCTGTTGGTGATCTCCAACGAACATTGTTTGGGCAATGTTCCGGTGAAGTAAAGGTCACCCCACTCAGCAGGGTAACGGACTATACGGGCTACCATCAACTTGTCATCCAGACAAGCCAAGCGATAATGTCCCTGACGCGGTATAGAGAACCAGATAACCTCTGCGCCTTGACCACTTATCTTGCGCGTTTGTGAGAATTGCATATCTTCCGAACTGAGCCGATACGTAGCAGGAACACCGGTAGATGCAACGGCATATTCGATGATGTCACCTTCATAGAACAATTGTTCTATATATACCTGAGGATCAGCCGCCATACCCGATGCAAGGTAACCGGTAAAGGTGGCTCCATGCAGCTTGTCATGCAACTCAGCCTCGTCAAAACGGGATAGTTTGGTGTTCGTCGTACGCAGACGATGTGATCTGATGCCGTGACCGTTGAACGAAATGTTCACGTTCTTTGAACCGAGAAAGTCTGAGATATACACGTTTGTCGCTCCGGGAACGGCTGTAGGCATCCAACTGTTAATCTCACCTGAGGTCAACATGTTCTCGTATTTAGTACGATCAAAACTCACTGCTCCGAAATCCCATATCTGAGGACGTTCCACTTGTCCGAACAGAGTGGTTGAATATAGCAGGATGATTAGTAATGTTTGTAAATATGTACGCATAATGGGTATATATCGTTGATTGTTGTTTCTTTATGTTGTATGCAGAGTCATCTCGCATTTCTTGCAATCAAATTGCAGTTCGACTATCGTGCCGTTACTCAGTCTGAGGTAGCGGGGTTCTTGCTCTGACTTTAGTCTTGTCGGTTGCTTGCGGCAGTGTCCCGATTCATAGAGGATGCAATATTTGCAGGTCATCAGCGGCTCGTTGCTGTTGTCATAATCAGGTTGTTGAATAGCATCCGCATGGATAGGATTGACTATTTCGCGTGTATGGCTTGTGTCTTGGGCTTCAACAGCAGCTGCTATCATCTCACGACGCCATGCGTTCAAGGTGCTCATCGGAATGAAAAACGCCTCATTAGGTACGTTCACCTCAGTAGCTATGTAATCGCTGTCACCTAACTTGGCAAGCTGTGTGCGTTGCGTTTGTTTAGCTTGCTCGCCTTGTGTGGCTATAGTGTGCGGATGAACGAATGTACGCGTGACGTGCCAAGTGTTGTCATTACTGCTTATCGTCAGGCTGAAACCTTCCGAAATCATAGCAAGCGATAGCGTTACAGGAATGCGCCGCTCAGCATGTAGCTGCTTTAAGAATGTTGTGTCCGTATTACGATAGATCATTGTCCCTGCCGGTACATTCTCTTTGTGGAATGTACTGACTGCTACCGCTGAACCGCTTAATGGGGTAACACTATTCACCTGAAATCCTTTGTCGCCGTAACACAACCCGTCACCGTTATGCAGAGTCACACTGGGAAGTAGTTGGATATGTATCGTGCGGTCGCGGCTACTTGTGACGATACCGATTTTCTCTCCCGTAGACTTGGGCGTAGTCCAATTCGCCATGCTATCCGTTCTACCGTGCAAGAAGTACGGCGAGCCGTCACGATGAAAAGTCTTCTCGGGATTTGGCGCGAACTCATGTGTTATACTATGCCTATTGCAATTGTTCAAAGCATCCAGCTTCTGCCGATAGTACGCCACGATATTCGTCACGTAATCGGCATCTTTCAGCCTTCCTTCTATCTTAATTGTACTTACTCCGGCATCTATCAGTTCGCGCAAATATGCGGAGCGATCCATGTCTTTGAGCGAGAGCACATAACGTTGGTGCAAAGGCTTTCCTTGATCGTCACGCAGTTCTTGTCCGTGACTATCCAACACATCGTACGCCATACGGCACATCTGCGCACAAGCTCCACGGTTAGCACTTCTGCCCAACAGTCGTTCGGACATGAAACATTTACCCGAATAGCAAACGCATACTGCTCCGTGCACGAAGACTTCCAATTCGATCGGTTGATCAGGTTTGTCTGCTAATGTTGCCTCACGGATCGCACGAATCTTATCAATCGTCAGTTCGCGTGCAAGCACAGCACGACGAAAACCCGCACGTTGCAACTGTACTACCTGCTCGGGTGTTCGATTGTCGCACTGTGTGGAAGCGTGCAATCGGATAGGAGGCAAATCTTCTTTCAGCAGACGCAAATCCTGTACAATCAGTGCATCCACACCGGCATCATAGAGTTGCCACGCCATCTGTGCCGCTTCTCTGCGTTCGTTGTCATCCATTAGTGTGTTTACCGTCACCAGCACTTTTACGCTGAAACGATGTGCATATCCGGTCAACTGACGTATATCCTCAATACTGTTACCTGCAGCCTGACGTGCACCGAAACGTGGAGCACCTATATACACAGCATCTGCACCTGCCATTATAGCGGCACGTGCTACTTCAATATTTTTTGCCGGTGCAAGTAACTCCATAATCTTCAAATCTCAAATCTTCAAATTCTCAAATTGCTCTCGCAATGCTTTCGCCCACGCATACATCACAATACCTGCCGTAACACTTACGTTCAGCGAGTGCTTGGTGCCATACTGTGGCAGTTCGATACATCCGTCACATAATGCCAGCACCTCATCTGCCACACCGAACACCTCATGTCCCAACACCAGTGCCACACCTTGGGGTAGGGTGCTTTGTTTATATACATCGATGGCTTGCTCAAGCGTAACGGCATTGTGTGCCAGTTCGACTGCATAAACCATGTATCCCTTTTCCCGCAGCGTAATAACAGCATCTACAGTGCGCTCATGGTATGTGTAACTGACTGTCAGTTCTGCGCCCAATGCAGTCTTATGGATCTCGGTATTGGGCGGACATGGAGATATACCGCATAAGCATAATCCCTCAATACAAAAAGCATCAGCAGTACGAAATACTGCACCCACATTGTGCTGACTGCGCACATTGTCAAGTACCATTACCAGTGGCACTTTCTTCGTCTCGCGAAACGCTTCCGGCGTTAAGCGGTGCATCTCCTGTATATTCTTCTTTATCCTTTCCAATATACGCTATTAAGCAATTGCTTAGTGATTGTTTATTAGCCCCTCGGGGAGACGAACGGTGAGCACTTTAGACTGCTCATCCACTTCGGAAACAAAATCCTCATGCAAAGGCAATAATGTGCCGTCGTCCAGTTGCACTAATGTGTTCAGTGTTGATGTGTCGATTGCTGTGATTGTACCTAACACTCCATGCTCTGTATCACACAGGGTATATCCGGTTATCGAACCAAGATCTGTCGGAATACCGGCATTCTCAGGAAGATCAGAACGTAACATATACGCTTCTGCGCCTACATAGCGTATTGCTTGCTGTTCTGTATTGATACCTTGTATTGTTAGCAGCATATCCTCGCTGCCTTTTGTTCTCCAATCTGTTACACGAAAAGGAACAAATATCCCATCTATGTTCAAGATGATGAAAGTCGCATCATTGTCTTCCCAACAGGTATTCAGCATCCTGCATTGCAACTCACCACTTGTACCGTGCGTGCGTTGAATACGACCTATATGCACTATTTCTTGCTCGCTGATCACTATGCAAACTTGTGTTTAACTCGTTATTATTGAGGCAGACTGACGAGCAGTTTTCCTGTGCTTGTATTGTAACTGGCTCGATATATGCGAAGCGTCTCATGTGCTATACCATTCATCGGCGCAGCTGTGCCTGATGCCAGGTCATATTTCTCTCCGCATATCGGACATACTGCAAATATTCCATCGACGACACACGGCTTGTCACGCCTTAGGCAGTTCGGGCAACACAAATCGTATGCCGCATAAGGATGCCAACCGTCGATATACACTACTGTACCGGCATATCCGTATGCATCCAAAACAGTCAGAGGCTGTGTTATGCCATTAAGATGAACACCTCCGGCATCGGCTATAAGGTAAGTGCCCACATTCTCCGGAACAAAATGGATATACATTCCTACATGTGTATCTATCTCCAAGCGCACAGGGTGAGTGGGAACTGAACTGCGATAGTTCAGTCCTTCACATCCGGTCAATAGCAGAAGAGATATGCACAAGAGTAATTTGTTCCTCATAAATTATTGCATTGCAGACAGATGAACCTCATAAATGAGGGTGGAATAGGGAGGAATATATCCAAAATAGCCTTCCGTACCGGTGCCATCCGAACCATAACCTAAACTGTGAGGGATATACAGCACAAAATCGTCATGCACGCGCATTTTCTGCAAGCCCTCGGAGAATCCCGGGACGGTTTGTTGCAACAAGAATATAGCATCTGTACTTTCCTGCAACAACTGCCCTTGGTTGTAATCGTAATCTTTTCCGCTATAACTACTAATGAGGTAAAGCTTGTAATCGACTACTACAGTGCTATTATAGTTCGGCCGGCTCTCTGTCGGGTTAGGGCTTGGATTGAGTTGCTTGTACTGCAAACCACTGATAGTTGTAACAACTCCGGGCTGTTTGCTGTTGTATTCCAACCACGCCTCATTCAGGGATTTCCAATCCAGATAATTATTTTGCTTGCAACCTGACAGCGCAAGCAATAATACGAATGTATATCCTAATCTTTTCATCATTATAAACTTTCAAATTCGTTAAACTGTAATCACTTAACTTACTGCGCCAGCCAAAGTTCAGGGTTTAGCAATGTTCTATCCTCCCAAACTTGAAACTGCAACTCAGTCTTGTTATCATCATCGGAATTGGATGCAATCTTTCCGATATTTTGCTTGGCTTGTATTTTATCTCCCGGTTTGACTGCAGGTGTCTGAATGCCGGTATATACTGTGCGGTAATTTCCGTGTTGCACGATAATGGCATAAGTGGATCCCATAACCATACATGTCGTAACCTCGCCTTCATATACAGCACGTGCATTGCTTCCGGCTGTTGTTTGAATATATACGCCTTTATTGTTGATGGTTACGTTCTCATAAACCGGATGCTGGTGTTTGCCGTAATGGCCGCTAATGAAGCCTTTTTCTACCGGCCATGGCAAACGACCTTTGTTTGCCGCAAATCCACCGGCTATGAGTTCCTGCTCCTTGGTGAGTTGTTGCTTGCGGTCAACCTGTTTGGCAATGGCTTTCTCTATCTGTTTGTTTAGCTCATCAATCTTCTTCTGTTGCTGCTTTTGCTTGGCTATCAATTCTTTTTCTTTCTTTTTGAGATCCTGCAGCATGGCTTTCTGCTTGCGTTCGTTGCGAGCAAGTTGATCTCGTTCGCGCTGTTGGGTCTTGAGCGCAGAATCTTTTTCCTTGCGGTTGTCTTGAATAAGGTTCGTCTGAATCTGGATATCGGCTTTGATACTCTCTATGCGCTCCACTTGTTCTTGCCTGTATGCAGCAAATTCACGCATATAACGGATACGTCGGAAGAGTTGGTTGAAGTCTTTGGCGGAAAGTAAGAACAACAGCGGCGATTGCTGCATGTCGGCGTAGTGCGTCAACTGCACCAGATTAGCATAATCCCGCTTGAGCGAGTCAAGCTCGACCTGCAGACGCGATTGCTCGTTTTGAAGTCGGTTCTGCTCTTTGTCGAGAGCAACAAGTTCCTGATTGATTGAGTTAATTAACTTCTTACGCGTGCGTATATCTTGCCCGATAAGATTCAGTTTGTTCTCTGTTGCCTTTTCATTCTGCTTGGTCTGACTGATCATCTTGCCTGTATTCTCAAGTTCCTCGGCATACTTCTTCTGCTGAGCCTGTAACTCCTTGAGGTTTTGGGCATTGATGCATACTGCCGCAAGCAGTAGATACAAAACTATGTGTAATCGATGCACTCTCATATTCTAATTATCATATTTCAATTTATCAAATGCCTGATATCAATTGTTGGAGTGACACCTGGCGATAGGTCTCAATATTCGTCGGTCGCATATTTACGTTTCCGTCAGTCTGAATGGTGTTGGTGTATATAACCGCTGACCCGCTCATTCCGGCACGTGATACTTGCATTGTCAGTTGCGGTTCGTCGCGATGAGCTAAAATGTGGTTGTCTATCCACGAATCAAGTTCTTCGAGTGACATTTCCACTCCCATCTCTGCCAGATCGTTATATGTGAGCCTTGTGTAGCGTCGGTTGAGTTTGTCAATGATAGTTACATTATCCCCGTTGGCTTCGATGCGGAACATCTCTATACCAGCCATCGGCTGAATGCTGAGCGACATAGCTGTACCACGTTGCCAGCGCAAGCTTGCCGGAGTAGTAATCTGTTGACCTTGAACCACAGCAGTGACCGTCATTCGCGGGATGTACATCGTCTGAACCATTGTTTTCCGCGCTGCGTCTATCGAATCCTGAATGCGTTGGCGTTCTAATGCTTCTGCCTCCGCACGCGCCAATGCTTCCTGTCGGGCTTGAACGAGAGCAATAGAATCCTGTTGACGGCGCAACTCGGCTTCTTGCTGCCGGGCTATTTTTTTCTTGTTAGCACATCCTGTTGCTGCTATCACACAAACAACGAACAGGGTTAATATATATATATTCCGTTTCATATTCTTTTATTCTTTGTTTGCTGCATTCTTTATCTGTTCATAATGCTCTGCAATCGTTCCGTCATCGCCGGATGCATACTCCATGGCTTTCTTAATGTAGAATAGTGCCAACTGATCTTGGCCTTGCAGGTGAAGAATCCATGCGTATGTATCAAGGTAAGTGGGATTGTTTCCTTCTTTCTGTATAGTGCGCTGACTCATCTTTTCGGCTTTCTTAAGATCACCTCCACTGATGGCGAGTGTCCATGCATAGTTATTGAGCGTGCTGATATGATCCGGTGCCAGTTTAAGCACTTCATCGTAGGCTTCAAACGCTTTTTCATAGTTCTTCACATGCCCGAGAATATCACCATAGAGCACAAGTATTGTGAGCCGCACGGTCGGTTCTTCGGCATGCTGCAATGCGCGCTCCAATACAACAAGCGTGGAGTCATAGTCTTCACGTTGCCAACAGCGCATTGCTTTGAAGTAGCCCCATTTGGGGTCATCAGGCAACACCGAATAACTCTCGTCGATAAATTGTCCAACCTGCTCGTCAGTGATATTCTCATCATCACGCATTAGGTCAGCGATCTGCTCTCGTAGTTTGTTGTCCGTGGGGTTCATAGTCAGCATCGTGCGACCGATCTCAAGAGCAGCACTTTTGTTGCCCTGCTCCAACTCATGATCAAGCAGCGCTTGATATGCTTGTTGCTCGTAAGGATATTGATCACGCAAGTCAAGCAGTGCAATCTTTTTCATATCCGCATCATAACCAAGCCACTCACTATTGTTATTCAGTTTCGACAACTTGGATGACAACGTCACCTCAGCAGAGTGAAGTTGCTCGTTGAGTAAGGAGTCACCAGCATGACGGTCGTTGTTCATGCGCGCATCTTGTAAACGCAAATCCGTACGCATCGCGCGCATCCTTGCGTCATTGGGATTCTGCTCCAGATAATAGTCAAGCACCTGCAGTGCTTTCTCTTTGTCGCCGGATTCGTTAAGCAGTTCAAAGCGCGTAATAACAGAATACACCGTTGGCTCTCCGGTCAGTTTGTCCACCTTGTCACGAATAGCAAGTGCCTGTTTGTACTTATGCTCATGACGGAGCATCTGCTCGTGCAACTCAAGAACATCAAGGTCTTTCGGCCGCCGTTTCTCCATGTCACTTATCACCTTCATCGCTACGCTGCGTTGCCCGTTTTCGTAAGCAGTAACTGCGTATCTGTACCAGTAATCATCTGGTGAGCCCTCATATGCTCGACGGAGTAGGGGCAATGCTGCTTTTGCTCCGTACAAACTCTGTATATACGAACCTCTCAACGAACTGACAGTAGGATTCAATGAGTCAATGGAGTAACATAACTCCAACAGAAAGAATGATTGTGCATGCTCCTTTCGTTCAGCGGCATCCAAAGCGGCATAAAGATAATAATCCAACCGCATTTGCTCCTGTTCGGTAATAGAAACAGGTTGTTTGGCCTTGGTGCTTCTCTTACCCCACATTGTACCGCCGACAGCGAACAGCACTAACAATAATACTATGATTCGTTTTGTTTTCAACTGTCAACAATTTAGAATCTCTTTTGCGCCAGAATATATATCGAGTCTTCCTTAACGCGCACTTTCACATTGCGTTCAGCGTCATATTCCTCGCTATCAGCGATCACTTTTCCGTTATATGCACAATCAAACATCTTTCCTTCTTCTCTTTGCTCCGAACTTCCGGCACACAGCATCTCTATTTTTCCGTCCTGGATACTGGTCTTGATGCCTTGTGCACAATTAACGATCTGTGTTTCACCGGCTATCACTCCGGTCATAACGCTGAACGGCTTCGTATCATCAATCGTCACCTCAAGGCTATCACACAACACCGGCTCACAACGGTTGAGCCATGTGATTGTTGCATTGCCGCGAAGAGGAATTCCTAAATGGCGGGCAAGTGTATTGGTCAGTCCCATAGGAATGATTCCAAGAGCAGAATGACTTCCGGCTACGCCTTCAGCTACCTCACGCACAGTACCGTCACCGCCGACAGCCACTACAGCATCAAAGCCCATCGTGGCATATTGCTTGGCAAGCACAAGAGCGTGCCCTACATGCTCCGTGAAAACCATGTTCTCCAGCCACTGGCTCTTATCCAGTAACTCATTGATTACCTTAGGCAGACGACGTTTGTTCTGCGTTCCCGACATCGGGTTGATGATAAATGCTATGTTCTTCATAATTGTCCTATACTTTTGCTTTAGCAAACACCTTGCCAAAAATCGTACAAAGTTACAAAAAAAATCTCACATTTGCAAATTTTTTCAATGCTTTGTGAGATTTTTTTTATTTTATGCATATTTAGTTGGGGGTAAGAGCCTCAAATATGCCTACTTTTTCTGTTTTCCTGTGTCGGTTTTGATGAGTGCTTTGGGCTTTTGTTCGAGTAGAGGGGTTGCTAAGTGGTCAAACTCCTCTTCAAACTCCCAGTTTGCTCGTAACGTGAGTTTCTTGGGGAAATAGTATACCGGTTCCGGTTGTCGCTTGAGTTGCCAGTCACCTGTTGTCCATTCACCGTTGCCATCGAGATCAATGTACATTCGTACATAAAAACTCTTTGCTTCCAGATATTGGAATTTGGCTCCTTCCGGCTTGGCTGGCAATTCGCGTAAGACTTGATCCTTCTCGTTCAACACTTGTATTCGTGCTCGTGCGTCGTGATGTGCAAGACGGATTGTCAGAGTGGAGTATTCATTCTCAGAGCGCAGTTTGTACTCAGCCTTAAATTTGTTATTTGGCACACCATATACATCGTGCATCGCACCGGAATCAATACGTAGCGTGTAACTGTGTTCAGGCTTCAATGTGGCATGCAACACGAACCGTAATCCCACTGAATCCAGAGGCTCCATCGTGAACGCTACAGGCTTTAACAGCGTGTCAATCTTCTCAAGCAGGTGAATGCTGTCAATGGCATAATCCTTGATAGGTGTTCCGGCGTACCATTCGGCTTCACGGAAAATGTCAAATTTTGTGGACGCATTGCTGCGGATCTCGACCTTGCGGTTGGCTTCTTTGCGCTGCTTGGCTTCTAGGGCTTTCTGTGACATTCTCGGATGACGATAGATGGCATGAACCGTATCGGTGGTATCCACTAACTGATACAACGAATCCGACATCTTGTACGTCATTAGAAATGACAAAGTATCCATCCGGATTGCCGATGAGTCTGTCAACCAATATACGAGTGTATCTTTTGTCGGGTTGGCGTCACAAATCATGTGTTGCGTAAAATCCACCCAAAGCGAATCCTGTGCTGTGCTATCCGGTGGAAGGGCTACAATCTTTGGCAACTCATCTTGCGGTGCAGAGAACAAAAGCGTAAAGAAGTGCTGCTCTTTGTCGCGCAAACCGCGAATGAAATAATGACGTCTCTTGTTCTCGGTAAAGAGTTTAAGAACAATCGTATCCGGCACATGATACCATAGGGTGTCCGTCTTGTTTGTCAACGAGTCAACCGTCACACTGTCAAATGCCAGCGAGGGTGAAAACACCTCATCAGTGAACGCCAGCGCTTCAGATGTTTGATACAGGTAATCCTTGCTTACATCACGCAAAGCATAGATGCGGTAATTGCCACCGCGCATATTCAGCACGCCGAAATGTCCTGTACTGTCAGTCTTGGTTATGCGTGTGAACGGGATTGTGGCAAACGCGCTGTCATGCAGGTTTTCCTGAACACCAACCACTACGCCTTGCACGGGATTGAGGTCAGCGGCATTGATTACTCTGCCGAACATCGCCAAGGTGTCTATATGTTCGCCTGTAGCAAAGGAGAACGAGTAATTGCCTAAAGGTGTCTTCTCGTTGTTGTCGCATATAGCGCGCCCGAAATTGATAGTATAAGTGGTGCTGTCACGTAATGGCTCCTCAAAGGTTACCATCACTTTTTTGCCTACAGCTTTCACTATCGGCGGTTGCTGTTGTGGCGGCGAGATAAGTACGTTATCCGCGACATTGTCAAGTTGTATGTACTCATCAAACTGCAACACGATACTCTTGCCTTTGAAGTTGCACGTTCCGTTCAGCGGAGTCTCTTTGAGCAGGGTAGGAGGTATACTGTCTTTCGGCCCTCCTTGAGGCCCCTGACCACGGTTCGCACAACCTGACAACAATGCCAGTGCTCCAATAATCAATATGTACCACTTAACACGATTCATCGTTCTGAGCGCAGCACCTCTAATGCACGTTTAACATCTTTGTCATTTTTGATTAGGTACTCAATACGTCCTTTCTGATAGTAATATCGCTCTATAATCTCCGCTTCCAACAACTCAAGCACATCGGCTTTGTGCCTTGCAATAGCCTCACGGAACGAGGGCTGCAATTGCGGTTCAAATGCCTTTAGTTGGGCGATTAGTGCCGAATCAAGGTCTTCGTGTTGAGCCATCTCAAGCATTTCCGTAAAATACTTGCTTGTCTCTGTCTCATATACAAATTTTTCCTCGTCCAGGAACGCACAAAAATCCTCGATATCTTCGTCGGTAAGTGCAAACTCTTTTACCGGTGCTATCGTGGGATGCGTTGCACGATATCGCGTCGCGTAATCGAAGAACAATTGCTTGCTATAGAGTGTGTAACTGATATCCACCTTACGTGTGGTATCGGTCATCACTATATCAGGCAATATGCCACCGGTAGTATCTTTCTCCGCTTTGCCTTGATGCTTGCTGTAATCTATAGCCTGAATGCATCGTCCCGATGGCAGATAATACCTCGCTGTAGTAAGTTTGATATATCCGTCGTAAGCAATCTGTCGCACGCTCTGCACCAAACCTTTTCCAAACGTTCGCTCACCTATAAGCGTAGCTCGTTTCATGTCTTGCAAACTGCCGGCTACAATCTCTGAAGCAGAAGCACTGTTCTTATTAACCAACAATACAAGCGGCATGTCAGGATAAGTTGCTTCTTGCGTTGTGCAATAAACACGTTCGGACTGCTTCGTCCTGCCACGTGTGGACACAACCGTCTGACCTTTCTTTACAAACAAATTGACAATCTTCACGGCCTCATCAATGATACCACCTCCGTTTTCTCGAAGATCGAATACTAACGATTGTGCACCATGTTCCTTTACCAGTTCATCCAATACACGACGCACATCATCGGCTGAATTTTCGGTAAATTCGTTGAATGATATATACGCTACTTTGTCACTAATCATGCCATAATAACTGACAGCCGGTAGTTTGATTTCCTCGCGCTCCACGGTGAACTCCAGCGGTTCGGCTACACCATAACGTTTTACTTTCACATTCAGCGTCGTGTGGGGTATACCGCGTAACATATCGCTTACCTCCGACACGGTTTTGTTTGCCATCTTCTTTCCGTCAATCTCAAGAATCCGGTCACCGGCAAGCAGACCGGCTTTCTGTGCAGGTTTACCTTCGTACGGTTCGGAAATAATAACGTATTTGTCACCTTTCTTCTTGTCTTTCTTTGAGGCTTTTGTACTATCTGTTTTCTCCTCACGTTGCTGAATGATTGCACCAACACCACCGTACTTTCCGGTAGTCATCATCTTCAATTCTCTATCCTTGTCTTTGGGGTAATACACCGTATAGGGATCGACCTGCCTGAGCATCTGATTGATGGCTGTTTCAGTCATTTTCTCGTAGGGCAGAGTATCCACATAACTCATGTCCAACTGACGAAGAACGTCATTGAACACCACAACCGATTGTTCGCTGCGCGCCGACTTGCTCTGCGCAAAAACTCCGATGATTCCGTACAGAACAACTGCTAATAGTAAAAGTATCCGTTTCATATCTGATTTCTAACTTCTGATATCTGATTTCTATTTTGCCACAAGCTTCGAAACATCCGCTCCGTGTTTGATTAGATCTCGCACCAGCGACGAACTGATATATCCAAGTTCCGGCCTCGTAAACAGTACAACCGTCTCTATCCCGGCTAATGCACGGTTAGCATCGGCCATCTGACGCTCGTATTCAAAGTCCGCAACCGAGCGTACACCTCTTAGCAAGGCACATGCTCCTATCTGCTTGGCATAATCGACTGTCAGCGAGTGATAGACTTCCACGCGCACACGCGCATTACCTTTATAAATATTGCGAATGGTTTGCACACGTACATCAATATTCGCTGACGGTTTGTCTTGATTCTCTCCGATGGCTATCACTACCTCGTCAAACATCGCCAAACCACGCTCCACAATATCCGCGTGTCCAATGGTAAACGGATTAAAACTTCCGGCAAATAACGCTATTCTCATATCGCTTTATAGTAATTTTCAATCGGTTTGGCGTACATCTCCCGCATCTTTTCCATTAAGAACATATCATCCTTATTGGGCAGATGAATCTTCTCCAGTTGTCCTTGCAGGTATTGCTCAAACTCCTCACTTCGATCGTAAATCTCGTAGGCTTGATGAATATGTTTGTCTATCAGGTTGCACACGGCTTGTATCTGCTCGTTGCGTGGCGCCTCTTGTAGGGTAGGTTGCTCTTTCAGTAGCTCGTCAATATCGCGGTTGATAGTTGGCGTCAAGCGATAAACAACACGCCCTTTCTTTCCTTCTATACCGACTTGCATGCTTATCAGGTCGTCTTTTTTACTCTTCTTCCAGTTTGGATTATCCCGAACCAACTGCATTTCACGGGCTTTGAGATAATCACACGGATCGTACTCATAATTGATCGAAACGGGACAGATATTCAGCAACTTTACTGCCTCAAAGAAATCCTCGCTGCCTAACGTAAGCATCTTCAATACAGCCGGTTGTGTCACATCATTACCATCCTTGGCTCGCCCTTGGCGTTGCGCCAGCCAGACGGATTTGTGTCTGCGACGCAATAGCATGATATACTCCGATAACAGTTGCGATTGCATAAGCTGCTCACGTGGTGAAACGTTACGAATCACGACAAAGCATCGCAATGCCCTCACCAACGGCTCTATCCACCACTTGCCGAACAGGTTGTTGCCTATGCCGATATACGGACGAATAAAATACCGCACACGCAATTGCCAACTCAACCACGCAGCATCCATGCATATATCTCGGTGGTTCGTCATAAAGAATGCTCCGTGACGGATATCCCGTTCTATCTGTTTACGATCCCCCAGATACGACAACTCAACCGATGTCGTCGTCTTATGAGCGAGATGCAACAGGTACGGGAAAATCGTTATCCAGTCAAATATCACCTGCAACCCCTCAGTGTGATACGCACGAATTTGTTTGAATTTGTCCATAATGGAATATTAACTATTCACTATTAACTATTCACTGCCAAAGATTTATCCAACGCCGCACAAGCAGCCTCTCTATATGCCACCATCAATCCTCCGGTGCCCAAAAGCGTTCCACCGAAATACCGCACCACAACCACCAGCACATTATCCAGATTCCGCGCATCAATACTGCGAAGTATAGGCAATCCGGCTGTCCCGTGTGGTTCGCCGTCGTCTTTCGTCCGCCAGAGGTTCTCGCCAAGCCGGTAAGCATAACACACATGCCGCGCATCGTGGTACTTTTTCTTGTACCAAGCAATACGTTTCTTCGCTTGCTCCTCGTCGCTTATCGGCTCTGCAAAAGCCAGAAACTTACTGCCCCTGTCCTTGTAGATGCCTTCGGCGGAAACGGTTATGTTGATGCGATCTGCCATATTACTTCTTTAGCAAGGCAAAGTCAATGACCTCATTTATGTCGCGAACGTAATGGAACGTCAACCCTTGCACATACATTTCGGGTATCTCCTCCACATCTTTTCTGTTGTCCTCGCAGAGCACGATATCCGTTATTCCTGATCGCTTGGCAGCCAATATCTTCTCCTTAACGCCGCCAATTGGTAGCACCTTACCACGGAGTGTCATCTCGCCGGTCATAGCGATTCTCGGACGCACTTTCCTTCGAGTGAACGCACTCACCATAGCCGTAGTCATCGTGATACCTGCCGACGGACCGTCCTTAGGTATTGCGCCTTCAGGTACATGCAGATGTACGCTCATTGTCTCCAGGTCTTTCTGCGCTATACCGAAATGCTCTGCGTGCGCCTTGATATACCCAAGCGCGATCTTTGCACTTTCCTTCATTACATCGCCAAGATTTCCCGTCAATGTCAATGCCGGCGTCTTGCTCTTGCTTAGCGAAGTCTCGATGAACAGAATCTCTCCGCCAACGCTCGTCCACGCCAAACCGGTTACCACGCCGTAGTAGTTGTTATTCTCCCACATGTCGCGGTTGAAACGGGGTTTACCCAGATACGCCTCCACATCCTCTTTCGTCAGTGAGCGGTTATATTCTTCCTCCAAGGCAATCTTTGTTACAACCTTGCGGCAGATCGTTGAAATCTGTCTCTCCAAGCTACGCACACCCGATTCTCGGGTATAATGGTCTATAATCTCGCCCATTACACGTTTGCTGATCTTTAGGTCTGCCGCTTTCAGCCCGTTGTTATTCAAGCACTTGGGCACAAGATGCCGCTTGGCGATCTCCTCTTTCTCCTCTTGCAGATAGCCCGTCATCTCAATCAGTTCCATTCGGTCGAGTAGGGGTCTCGGTATCGACTCCAGCGAGTTTGCCGTAGCCACAAACAGCACTTTGCTCAAATCATAATCCACATCCAGATAGTTGTCATGGAAGGTGCTGTTCTGCTCCGGATCAAGTACCTCCAATAGCGCACTCGTCGGGTCGCCCTTGTAATCTACACCGATCTTGTCTATCTCGTCCAACACAAACACCGGATTGCTGCTTTGCACTTTCTTGATGTTACTGATGATGCGTCCGGGCATTGCGCCGATATAGGTTCTGCGGTGTCCGCGAATCTCCGCCTCATCATGCAATCCGCCCAATGACACACGTGCATATTTTCTGCCCAGTGCCGTAGCGATACTCTTACCTAAACTCGTTTTCCCGACTCCCGGAGGACCGTACAAACATAGGATAGGGGCTTTGGTATCTTTGTTCTTGGCTGCTTGCGTCTGTTTGAGTACTGCCAGATATTCGATGATACGCTCCTTGACTTTTTCCATGCCGTAATGGTCTTTATCGAGCACGTCTTTCGCCTTGCGTATATCGTAATTATCCTCTGTGCACTCGTTCCACGGCAAATCGAGCATCGTCTCCAGATACGTCACATCCATCTGATAATCAGGCGAGTGATGCGACTCTCTCTCCATCTTCTTTATCATCTCATCAAACGCTGCCTTGGCGTGTTGAGGCCAGTTCTTTTTCTCCGCACGTTCCTTCAACGCCTTAACCCGTTCGTTCTCCGTGTCGCCAAGCTCTTTCTGAATAGCTTCCAACTGATGATGCAGGTAATATTCACGTTGCTCCTTGTTAATCTTCACCTCGGCTTTCTCTTGGATATCGGCCTGTGTCTTGACCATCTCCACCTGACGCACAAGGAACTCCAACAACATCTCGCCACGCAAACGCATATCATCCACCAGCAGCAGTTTCTGCTTCTCTTCGATGGTCATATTGAAGTTCACGCAGATATAGTTGATCAGGATCTCCGGACTATTGATGCCACGGAGCATCATTTTTGCTTCTTGGGGTAGGTTCGTGGCTCTGTCAAGGATGAATGTAGCCTGCTCCTTAATCGTCGTAGCCAGCGCAATGAAGTTCTTGTCACGCTTCGAAGGCATTTTCTCCGGTGCGACCTTCACGCGTACCATTCGTTGTGGACGCAGCGCTGTATATTCTTCCATCCAGATTCGCTGCATTCCCTCCAGTATTGCCATCATCGAACCGTCAGGAACATCAAAGATACGTAGCACTCTTGCTGCTGTTCCGATAGGGTAGATATCTTGTGCTTGCGGCTCCTTGACTTCGGTGTTCTTCTGATTGAATACACCGATAATCAGCTCGTCTTTGTACGCTTTTTCTACCAGTTTCATCGATTTCGGACGCGACAGAGTTACCGGCAACAACACGCCGGGAAACAGCACCATATTCCTCAGTGGCAGCACAGCCAGCACATCACCGGATTTCAGGTTCTGTGATTGCGAACCGTCTTGGCCGTCCACCAGTGGCACAATCTGTTCTTCTTCCTCGCCGTTTTCACCAACCATTGACAAACTCAGCATCAAATCATCAAAATCTTGTCTCATTGTTTATTCTTGTCTCTTACGTTTTCTATTTTCTCTTCATCGTGCACACAGACAAAGCGTGTAGTACACGCGCACAATTATATTGTAACAAAAATTGTGCCGCATTCTAATTGTCTGCCAAAATGTCACACAAATAGGATACAACATGTAAAACCTATTTTACATAACATAAATTAGAGAAGTGTACGACTAAATCGGGGGTTTATCGAGGTTTAGTCAGAGTTTTATCGTAGTTTTATCATAATTTTTATAAAATTTTGAATAAAACAAATCTGCGGCGCGATTTTTGTATATATAAATATTGTTGCATTAGTTTAATTCGCTTAATTCGTGAACAGCAAATTTCGTGAACGATAAAAAATCCTACATAGAAATCCGTGGAGCTCGTGAGCACAATCTCAAGAACATCAACGCCCGTATTCCGCGTTACGCACTGACCGTCATCACCGGTCTGAGCGGCTCCGGCAAATCCTCGCTCGCGTTTGACACCATCTACGCAGAGGGACAACGTCGCTATATGGAAACATTCTCAGCGTACGCGCGCTCGTATATCGGCAACATGCAACGCCCTGATGTCGATAAGATCACAGGTCTCTCGCCAGTCATCAGTATCGACCAGCGCACCACAGTGCGCAATCCGCGTTCTACAGTTGGTACGATCACGGAAATATATGATTTTCTGCGACTTCTGTACGCTCGTGCTGCCGATGCATATTCCTACGTCACCGGCGAAAAGATGGTTCATTACTCTGACGAACAGATCGTTTCGCTCATCTTCGACAACTACGCCAACAAACGCGTGCTTCTGCTTGCTCCCGTGGTTCAGAACCGTAAAGGTCACTACAAGGAACTTTTCGAACAGATTCGTCACAAAGGTTTCATCCAGGCTCGTGTGGATGGCGAACTTGTGGAGATCACGCAAGGTATGAAACTCGATCGCTACAAGAATCACACCATCGAGATTGTCATCGACAAACTCAAACTGTCAACTGAATATACCGACGACACGCAAAAGCGTCTGTATCAATCACTTGACAAAGCCATGCAGCAAGGTAACGGGATGATTCTTGTCTGTGAAGCAGATGGTCAAAACGCTCGTTTCCTCTCGCGGAACCTCATGTGCCCGACTACCGGTATTTCTTACCGCGAACCGGCTCCGCACACATTCTCGTTCAACTCGCCGCAAGGCTGGTGTCCGCGATGCAAAGGTCTCGGACGCATCAAAGCCTCCGAAATCAACGATGTTACACCTGATAATGATGAGTTAAGCGATATCGTTCACGACGATAGTGATTGGTACAAACGCATGCTCGAATATATTGATCGAGCCAAGGATGTCGATGATGATGAACCCAAACAGGAACAAGACATCATTTGCCCCGTTTGTGGCGGCAAACGTCTGAGCAAGGAATCCCTATCCTACCGTTTGGGTGACTACAATATTGCCGCTCTTTCGGAGATGGATATCAATCAGTTACTGGACTTCATCACCTCCTTGCAAGACGCAGAACACTCCCCTATCCGACTCACCCAACGCCAAGCGGCGGTAGCTATGCCGATCTTGCGCGAGATAGAGACGCGCCTACGCTTTATGCAACAAGTCGGGCTGACTTATCTTTCTCTTTCTCGTCCCTCGGATTCGCTTTCCGGTGGTGAGAGCCAGAGAATACGTCTTGCTACGCAGATCGGCTCCAAGTTGGTCAATGTCCTGTATATCCTCGACGAACCTTCTATCGGATTGCATCAGCGTGACAATCAGCGGCTTATCAACTCGCTCAAGCAACTGCGCGACATGGGCAATACCGTCATCGTCGTCGAACATGACGAACAGATGATGCGCGATGCGGATTATATCCTCGACATTGGCCCGCGTGCCGGTCGTCTTGGAGGCGAACTGATCTTTTCCGGCACACCTGCCGAACTCCTCAAAGCCGACACACTCACCGCACAATACCTCCGTGGCGAGAAATCCGTCACGCCATCTAACAGCGAAGCGCTCAAACAGCGCAGCGCTCAAACTGTCGTCAGCCAACCTTGGCTGACTCTTCAGGGCTGCACCGGCAACAACCTCAAGCATGTCACGCTCCGCTTACCTTTAGGCAAGATGGTTTGCATCACGGGTGTCAGCGGTTCGGGCAAATCCACTCTGATCAACCACACGCTCTACCCCATTCTTTCGCAGCATTTCTACCGCAGTCTGACTGCCCCGATGCCCTACGAATCCATCGAGGGTTTGGAGCATATCGACAAAGTCATCAGCGTCGATCAGAGCCCTATCGGTCGCACGCCGCGCTCGAATCCTGCCACGTATACCAACGTCTTCACCGACATCCGCGAACTCTTTGCCTCGCTACCCGAATCAAAGATTCGTGGCTGGAAACAGAACCGATTCTCGTTCAACGCCAAGGGCGGACGCTGTGAAGAGTGTTCCGGCAACGGTTACAAAACCCTTAAGATGCATTTTATGCCCGACATCTATGTGCCGTGTGATGTCTGTGGTGGAGCACGGTATAATCGGCAAACGCTTGAAGTCCGTTTCAAGGGAAAAACCATCAGCGATATTCTCGATATGACCGTCAACCAGGCTGTGGAGTTCTTCGAGGCGCAACCGTATATCTTGCGTAAGATCAAATCGTTGCAAGAAGTGGGTTTAGGTTATATCAAACTCGGGCAATCCTCCACAACCCTCTCTGGTGGCGAGAGCCAGCGTGTGAAACTCGCTACCGAACTCGCTCGCCCGTCAACGGGCAAAACGGTCTATATCCTTGACGAACCGACTACCGGTCTGCATTTTGACGATGTGCGTGTACTAATGGGAGTACTCCGCAAACTCGTTGATAAAGGCAATACCGTCATCATCATCGAGCACAATCTCGATGTTATCCGCACCTGCGATTACCTCATCGACCTTGGTCCGGAAGGTGGCAATGCCGGTGGTAATATCATCGCCCAAGGAACCGTAGCCGAACTTCGCGAACAAAAAGACAAATCCATAACAGCTCAATACTTATGAATATAGCCATCATCGGAGCATCAGGAGCAGTGGGTCAAGAACTGCTGAAGATTCTGCAAGAGCGTCATTTTCCGTGCGACAATCTGCGGTTGTTCGGCTCAAGCAGAAGCGCCGGAACATCCTGTCTGTTTAACGATCAAAACATTACTGTAGAGGAACTTACACCGGATACTTCATTTGCCGGAATAGATATTGCTTTTGCCTCGGCAGGTGCATCGACCTCGCGACAGTTTGCCGAGCTGATCACGCGCCACGGCACGATTCTGATTGACAATTCGTCAGCATTCCGCATGGACGAAGATGTTCCCCTTGTTGTGCCGGAGATCAACCCCGATGACGCGCTCGCTGCACTTGAATCCGACAGTCGGCACATCATCGCCAACCCCAACTGCACAACGATCATCCTTGCCGTGGTGCTGCAAGCCATTGAGCCGTTGAGTCATATCAAGCGTGTACATGTGGCAACCTATCAGTCGGCTTCAGGCGCCGGCGCACAAGCAATGCAAGAATTACAGGATCAGCATCGCCAGATTATCAACGGAGAACAGCCTACTATTCAGCGGTTTGCTCATCAATTGGCGTACAACGTGATACCTCATATTGACGTATTTGCGGACAATGGTTATACCAAGGAAGAACTGAAGATGTTCCATGAGACCCGCAAGATCATGCACTCCGATATCCGTGTCAGCGCCACGTGCGTACGCGTACCTACTCTGCGCGCGCATTCCGAGGCAGTCTGGTGCGAACTTCAACACCCCTTAGACATTGCTGTTATCCGTCAAGCCATTGCCCAAGCCCCGGGTTGTGTACTCGTTGACAATCCGTCAATCGTCAATCAATCGTCAACCGAGAAACCCTACCCGATGCCTCTTGATCGCAGCGGTTTGGATGACGTCGCCGTCGGCCGTATCCGCAAAGACTTAGCCGATGACCATGCTTTCACGTTCTTCTGCGTCGGCGACCAGATCCGCAAAGGTGCAGCCCTCAACGCCATCCAGATCGCCGAGTACCTGTTACCGCATCTCGCGCATTAAAGCTACTTATTGCAAAAACTCATTTTTCCGCACAATTATTTGCAATTATCAAATATTTTTTGTACCTTTGCAGTCGCAAAGGAGTGAACAGAAAAATCGATGACGACTTTATCAAATAGCGAGAAGGAAAAGATCATGAAACGATTATTTTTCACATTGTTAGTGGCTTCTTCCACTTTGTTTGTATCAGCTCAGGATATAATCATCACACGCGATGAAAAAAAGATTGATGCCAAAGTTCTGGAAATATCAGAAACAGAGGTTAAATACAAAGAAGCGGATGATTTAGAAGGACCAACATTCGTGTTAGGAATTCAAAAAATTGCGTCAATTGTATTAAGTAGCGGAAAAGTAAAGGTATTTGGGAACAATCAAGAAGACACACCCCAGCCCATAACGCAAGTTCCGCAACCAAAAATAACAAATGATGAGCCTGAAACAAAATATTTGAGTCCATCCGTTCTAAACTACATAGATGGCTATCCTAAAAACGTTGTTTTTGTAAACGGCGATTACTCCATGCTGTTTAACAAAGATGCTGTTGTTTATTTCCAGTTTAACTATGACAATGCTGAAATCGTTGAATACGGCTATGAGGATGCGGGTATAAAAGATCGTAAATGTAGTATAATAGAATACAAAATGCAAAACCCCGAAGACTTTGAAGGTTTTGATATAAGTTATTTGGAGAAATTAGCTTGCGATAAATATAATAGTGTTTTACGAAGCAAGAAATGCACAATGATACCATTTTCCCAATTTAATGCAGATAACAAAAAACAACAATATTTGCTTAATTTTGATGTCGAAAAAATGGATATTGGTAATGGTACAATAAGTACATTCACATTGAATGGTGGTACAAAGACCGGAGGCGCAATCTTATGTGGAAAAGTAACGATATCCGAACTATCAGACAAAAAAGAAGTATGCACATTATATGTAGATCGCGTAAAAGGACAAGGCTCTCCTCATTTTCATGCACGTATAGCGAACGCATTAGAAGAACTCTTTGGTACGCAGTTTTTCAACATTAAGAAAGTTAAATGAGTATCAGCGGCCATGGCCGCTGATACTCATTTTGTATTCTTGCTGAAAATAAATGACTTATATCGTAGAATGGGTCATTACTTAAATCCGCAAGCATCAAATTAAGCTAGCTCCTCTTTGGAATCATAAAGACCTTTGATCATAGATAACGAGCAACTCGACAAGTCGCTCGTTATCGGCTAGAACAATTTTCCAGACCAAAGTTGTTGTAGAAAATCATAGACATATACAATTTCAATATTGTCGTCTGTTCGGCGCGTAAATCTGTCAAGTGCAACAACAAATCGACGGCAATCAGGATGTTCATCAGCAAATGTGCGCAAACCTTTAAGATGCTTGTTCTGAACATCTTCCGTAGACTTGATCTCAATAGCTAATTTTGCGCCGCCAAGCAAATCATTCCCAATAACAGCATCCACTTCTACACCATCCTTTGTTCGCCAATATGACAACCTGTTATCATTATGTGTATATCCGATATATGCAACCAATTCTTGTATTATAAAATGCTCAAATGCATGGCCATATTCTATTGTCCCACGGACAACTTCCTTACGAATTTGTCAGACAAATCCGCAGAGGAGCTTCATATTTGTCAGACAAATCAGCTGCAAAATACTTTTTTTTTTTTGATATATGCAAATATTTTCCGCATTTTTTTGATGTATCCGCAAAAAAAAATGACTTTTGCAATATTTTTTTGCAAAACACTGTATTGGGCGCTGGACTGAGCGTCGAGAAGGGAGCGTCAGTGCAGATACAACAAACGCAGCTCACGTGATAAGTGAACTGCGTTTGTTGTACTGAGAGGGATGGGCTCAGCGTATTGCCGGGCTTTGGCTCTCTAATCAATCGTCGAGGACTTCCGCCGTGATGATTTCGAGCGTTACCTGCTTCTTGTCGCCATTGGTCACCTCTACGGCTACGAAGCCGTTGCGATGGTCATCGTTGTCGAAGGTAGCGAAGAAGAACGTCTTGGCTTCCTCATCAGTATAGTAATACGCTTACGATTACTTCTTTACACGGGTCATCTCCGTTGGGAAGATGTTTATACCGAAAGAGGAATCAGAGCCGGCGAGCATCTTGTCGCCATTGATCGAATGAATGGTCAGGTGAGTCTTCAGTTCGTCATCGAGGTCCATCCATACGTCCTTGGCGTCAACACAATGCCAGGCGAGGATGTTTACGTTAACTGTTTCGTTGTCGTCGAACACCGCAGTAATCTTGGTATCTGCGAACGTAATGGTTACATGGTCACCTTCACCCACGAGAGTCGTCGTGCGACCTTCCCATGTGCCCTGAATGTCGGCTTTAATCTGTGCAATTCGTGCCTCGTTAGGATCAGCCGGAGTGTTCTGTTTGCAACCCGTAAAGGTCAATGCAGCTACTGCCATAAGCATGGCTGCGAAAAGAAAGAATTTCTTCATAATGATAGTTAGTTAATTTATTGTTGTTGTAATGTGTCTTGTCACAAACCGGATGCAAAGTTACAAATATTTATGGATATTTGCAAATAATGAGAATAAAAATCTCATGTTTTTATTCGTTTTGCATGATTTTCTTAGCATTTGACGGCAGAAGTCATATTCCGTCGCGTGCATCCGGCGTGAGGTTCAGAGATTCCGGAGAGGTATAGGTTTAATGAAAAATTTGCAAATGTCAAATATTTTTTGTATCTTTGCATCGTCTTGGAAAAGTAAACTTTTTTCGGACTCAAGTCAACCTTTTCAGGTATCGAGTCAAAAGTATACGATTTTTAAGATTCTATCTCAGTAAACGAGTCAACCTTTTTCAGGTTTAGTCAGACAGAATAAGGACAGTATAATATGATAATAGGATAATAAGGTGAAGAACTAAATATGAACTAAAGAACAACTAAAGAACAACTAAAGAAGAACTAAAGATTAACTAATAAAAACATCGTGTTTAGGACGGGGAATAAACATAAGACATCCGGGATAATAGACGACGCTGAATGATGCCGGATTCTATCCGGCGAAATGAACGAAGCGGAAGATATGCCGGAAAGAATTCGGTAAAATGCCATATTTGATTAAAAATCCAACAATCTCACAAGAATTTTTGCAAATAAATTTGCATAAGTCATTTTTTTTTCGTAACTTTGTACGCTTAATTGTGGGCAGGGCTCGGCGGAACAACGCCGAGAGCCGAACTTAAACTCGGTAGAACTGCACCGAGAGCAAGACAAAGATGCGACAAACACTATGAGTGAGACAAATAAACAGATATTTTTCTTGGGCATCGGGGGCATCGGAATGAGTGCCTTGGCGCGGTATTACAAACATGAAGGCTATACCGTGGCAGGGTACGACAGGACACCATCGGATCTGACGCGAGCATTGGAGAATGAGGGAATAGAGATCGTCTATGGAGACGATCAATTGGAGATTGGAGATTGGAGGTTGAAGCTATCTACTGAGGATACGTTGGTAGTTCGGACACCGGCTGTGCCGGAGAATAACAGCATCTACACGTACTTGCGAGAGCAAGGATTTACGATACTGAAACGCGCAGAAGCCTTAGGGAAGATAACAGCCACGAAGAAAGCACTATGCGTGGCAGGTACTCACGGAAAGACGACGACAAGCACGATCCTCGCTCACCTACTAGTCGAGAGTCGAAAAATGCAAAATGCAAAATGCAAAATGAATGGGGATGGCGATGGTGTGAACGCATTTCTTGGAGGAATAAGCGAGAACTACAAGACGAATCTGCTGTTGGATAAAGAGAGCGAATATGTGGTGGTTGAGGCAGATGAGTTTGACAGGAGTTTTCATCACCTAAGACCGTATATGACGGTTGTGACAAGCGTCGATCCGGATCACCTGGATATATACGGCACACCGGATGCTTACAGAGAGAGTTTTGAGCACTACTGCTCGCTGGTATCAAACACCATATTACTCAAGTACTGCCTCCAAGACAAGCTGCATATCCAAAGCCAAGCGCGCGTACTCACCTACTCTGCTGAAGATACGCGGGCAGACTTTTATGCGGCGAATATTGTAACGAAGGACGGAGCAATTATATTCGACCTGCATTACCCCGACGGAATCATCGGGAAAATACAATTGGGTGTGCCTGTTTGGGTGAATATAGAGAACAGCGTTGCAGCGGCAGCAATAGCTCTGTTGAATGGTGTGACAGAGGATGAAGTGCGCAGAGGGTTGGCAACGTTTAAGGGTGTACACCGGCGGTTCAATATCCATGTGCAGACACCACAGATAGTTTACATTGACGACTACGCACACCATCCGCAAGAGATAGCCGCGTCGATTGCTTCGGTGAGGAAGTTATACCCCGAACGGCACTTGCTTGGCATCTTCCAGCCGCACCTATATACGCGCACACGGGATTTTGCCGATGAGTTCGCTGCCGTGCTCTCGACGCTGGATGAGGTGATATTGCTGCCGATCTATCCGGCACGCGAACTACCGATTGAAGGTGTGAACTCGGAAATGCTGCTGAGCAAGATTACCTTGCGCGACAAACACCTGCTGAGCAAAGAAGCGCTGTTGGCGGAGATTGGTGAGCGCGCAAGGAAGATGGCACCGGTGGCTGTGCTGACAATCGGCGCGGGAGATGTGGATAGGTTGGTTTCCGCGATTGCGGAAACGTTAAACGGTTCACTGCGTGAACGTTAAAGAGTTAAAATGGTTTTCTTTACAAGAAAACGTTAAATAGTTAGGTGATTAGTAAACGGACAATAGTAGATGCATTGATTGTGGCGGCGATGGTTGCCCTTGTGATTGTGTGTGGTGTGGAGGGATTACGCAGAACAGCGGATCCTGTGTGCACTAAGATTACAATTATCATCAAGGATAGTGCGGAGCGGCAATATGTCAGCGTAGGCGAGTTGCAGCAACAACTGCATCAAGCGGGACTATGGAAAGTAGGCGAACCGCTGTCGAAGATCCGTTGTCAGGAGATAGAGCAGCACCTGCTCACCCACCCTATGTTGCGCCGTGCGGAGTGTTACGAACGGGCAAACGGAGAGGTGCGTATCATCGTCAAGCAACGTCAACCGGTTGTGCTGATCAAAGGTGACGAGGTGTATTACCTGGATACCGAACGCAAAGTGATGCCGGTACGTGCATCGGTGAACACGCCGGTAGTGGTGGTTAGCGGCCGTATAGGCAAGCAACAGGCAGAAGGCGAGATGTACGATTTCATTCTTTGGCTGCAAGACAATCGCTATTGGCGCGAGAAGATTCACACGATCCGCGTCATCAATCCGAAGATGATAGAGGCAGTTGATGACGAACACAAATATACCATCATCCTCGGTTCGCTTGATGGCGCAGACAAGCGGCTAAAAGCCTTGCAGAAACTCTATGAAGAGGGATTTGAAAAAATCGGTTACCCCGAATACAAACAGATTGATTTACAATATAAAGGACAGATAGTAGGAAGGAAATAATATGGTTAGGAAGACAGATTTACCACAACCCATCGTCGCGATGAACATTGGCAGTTCGTGTGTGCGGGCGATAGCAGCAGACTGGGATGAGCGTCATAACACGCTCCATATCCTTGGTTGCGAAACATCCAACCGTCACCAGAGCGTAGAGAAAGGAATACCTACAAACTCCAGCGATGTGGGATTTGTACTGAACGAGACGTGGAAGAAACTCAACAACCGCGTAGGACGCGGGGAGTTAAAGAATATATTTGTGTGCGTGGGCGGCCGTTCGCTGCAATCCGTACACGTCGAGGCACACCGTGAACAACGGCGCACGGAGATCAAGCAGAAACTGCTCAACGAGATGTTGCGTGAGTGCTCGGAGAAGATCGAGGCACGCACTCCGGCAGCGGGTGTGCTGAGTGTACTGCCCGAGCGTTGGGAAGTGGATGAAAAAGACTACGACGAGAAACCTCTTGGCGTAATCGGCAGAGATATAACACTTTATGCTACAGCGTTTGTGATGCGCAAGGAGTATTGCACCAAGATGGACGATACCATCAAACGTGCAGGTCTTGCTATCTTTAACCGCGAAGTTATTCCCGATGCGTGCGTAACAGCCTTAACAACCGACGAGGAGCGCGAGAGCGGTTGCGCGGTGATCGACATGGGAGCACAGACCACTACCCTAACCATCTACAAAGGCAACCAGTTCCAACTAACAAAGGTTGTGCCGCTTGGTGGCTATCATGTGAGTCATGATATTGAGACCTTGGGAATCTCCGCTGTGAATGCCGAGAAGCTCAAGTGCAAATGGGGAACGCTGAGTCTGAAGCCCAACGAGGTGGATAAAGGTCTGCGTATTCCCGCAGCCCGTGAAGGCGAGGAACCGCTGATTGTTACACTCGGCAACCTGAGTTCAATCATCGCTTGCCGTGTGAACGAGATATTGATGCCACTACTTGCAGAGGTTGAGAAGACAGAAGACATCGGCACGATTTACCTGACAGGAGGTGCATCGATGCTACGCGGGATCGTACCTTTCCTGAAAAAGAAAACCTCAATACCTATCGAATACGGTTCGCACGCACAATGGCTGGCTGCGGAAACGGATGTTGAATACTATCAGCCGCTGTATAGTCCGCTCATTGGCACCCTGCTGTTGGGACAGATGTACAAAGAGGAACATCCTGACGAAGAGCCCCAACCGCAAACCATGCTCGGCAAGTTCAAGAAAGAACTGACAGACTTGTTCGGAGGGGAAGATTTTTAGCAGGCAGCCAATATTGGCTGCCACATAACAACGATTATTAACGCGCTAATACACATAACATTATGACAGAGATTATACCTTTACCACTGGATTTGGAAGCCGAGAGCATTATCAAAGTAATGGGCGTCGGTGGCGGTGGCGGCAACGCTGTGAATCACATGTACAAGATGGGCATCAAAGATGTCAGTTTCCTCGTTTGTAATACCGACCGTATAGCCCTCGGGCAATCGAGTGTGCCGTCGAAGTTGCAACTCGGTCCGGGACTTGGCGCAGGTGGTAAACCTGAACGCGCACGCGAACTCGCTAACGAGAACCGCGACCGTATCCGCGAGGCGTTGGATGACGGAACAAAGATGCTGTTCATCACTGCCGGAATGGGTGGCGGTACAGGTACAGGTGCGTCGCCTATTGTAGCCGAAGTAGCGCAAGATATGGAGATTCTGACGGTTGGTATAGTAACTATCCCGTTTGCGTTTGAGGGTAAACCGAAGATCCGCAAAGCCTTGGTCGGTGTAGCCGAACTGGCGGAACATGTTGACGCATTGCTCGTGATCAATAACGAGAAACTGTGCAAGATCTTCCCTGATCTGGATCTACCCAACGCCTTCGACAAATCCGATGACGTTGTGGCTAATGCAGCCAAGTCGATTGCAGAGATCATCACTGTGCCGGGATATATCAATACGGACTTTGCCGATGTATATAACACACTCAAAAAAGGCGGTGTAGCCATCATGAACGTTGGTCAGGCAAGTGGCGAGGAACGCATAACACGTGCCATCAAGAATGCCTTGGAGTCGCCTCTGGTGAACACCAACGATGTGCGCGGCGCATCGCGCGTACTATTGCAGTTCTACTGCTCGCACGAGAACGCGATCCGAATGAATGAGTTCAGCCAGATTACTGCGTTCGTAGAGCAAGTCGGCGACGAGGTAGAGGTGCAATGGGGCGCAAGTTACGATGATACCTTGGGCGACGATGTTCGCGTAACGATCATCGCTACCGGCTACAGCGTGAGCGATATACCGGGCATCAATGCTATCCCAGTGGAAATCATCCATCCGCAAGAACAGGCAGAGGAACCCAAAGCGCCACAACAACCCGAAAGCATCGAAGATGCTATGGGACGATTCTATCCTGTAGATCCGGAAGATAAGAGTGAGGAACAAACGGAAGAAACACAAACTCCGGAAATTCCGGAAACTCCCGAACAGACTGAAGAGCCTGAACAGCCGGAGCTGCCTGCACAACCGGCAAGCAAGCCCAATGTAGTCAAGAGTGACGTTATGGACTTCATCGACTTTGACGATGATGATGCATTAGCCGACGCAGAGGAACAACCCGCATGGATGAGGAGGAGATAACATGACGTTAATAGATTCTGTAACTGCGTGGTATACAGCGCACATGAGTCACACGTCAATTGTGGCGCTGATGGCTGTTGAGTCGTCGTTTATCCCCTTCCCTTCCGAGGTAGTTATTCCTCCGGCAGCGTACGTGGCAGGTAATCCTGACAGCGTGCTATGTGTAACGGGCAACTATCTAATGGATGTCTTCCTGATTGTGCTATCCGGCACAATCGGTGCGATGCTTGGTGCAATCATCAACTACCTGTTGTCGCTTTGGCTCGGGCGATTAGTCATATACAAGTTCGCTGACAGCAAGTTAGGACATCTGTGTCTGCTCAACAGCGACAAAGTGCGTAAAGCGGAAGATTACTTTAACGAGCATGGCAAGATCTCTACATTCGTTGGACGTCTGATTCCTGCTATCCGCCAACTGATCAGTATTCCGGCAGGCTTAGCCAAAATGCCATTCGGACAATTCCTACTCTACACATTCCTTGGTGCGTTCCTTTGGAACACGGTGCTCGCCATATTAGGCTACGTAGCTCACGGTCAGGCTGATCTGATCAACGAATACAGCCACGAACTGAGCATTGTGCTGATTGCATTGTTTGGAATCGGCATCGCGTACGTGATCATCAAGCATGTTTGCAAGCGTTCTTGAAATATTCTACCCCTCGTTGTGCATAGTGTGCCAACGAGGGGTAGATGCGTATAATACGCTCTGCGATGAGTGCGTAAAGAAACTGCCACGCACCGAGCACCATATTCTGCGCGAAAACAAGGTTGAGATGCTCTTCAACGAGATCAACAATCGTCCTCGCAAGCATTGGGACAAACCTCGGTTTGTACGTGGAGGCTCGTGGTTGCATTATAATGATGACGTAGTCAAAGTAATCCACGCTGCGAAATTCTCCGAGCGCCCCGAACTGGCGGAGTTCCTTGGCAGACAGGCTGCGATAGAATGGCAGGAAACGGGATTCTTCGATGACATTGACCTGCTTGTACCGGTTCCTATTCATCCCAGGCGACTGAATGAGCGCGGGTATAACCAGAGCGAATATATTTGCCGAGGTTTGGCATCTGTTCTGAATCTGCCTATTGACACCACAACCCTTCAGCGCGTAATCAACACACCCAAACAATCCCAACTGACTGATGCCGAACGCAAGACGAACGTCGAGCATGCATTCAAGATACCTGAACCTATCTACTGGCACAAGAAACATATTCTGCTTGTGGATGACGTAATCACCACCGGTGCCACTATCCGTAACTGTATAAAAGAGATAACGCCTATCCGAACATGTCAGATAAGCGTTTTCTCATTAGTCGTAGCTCGCTGAAGCGAGCAGCCAATATTGGCTGACTATTAGATGAAGATCAATTGAACGATGATGTAGATCGGCAAGCAAACGATGAGCGAGAACTTGATCATGTAGCCAAAGAACGACGGCATATCAATACCACTTTGCTCAGCGATAGACTTAACCATGAAGTTAGGTCCATTGCCAATATACGTCAGGGCGCCAAAGAATACTGCACCCATGGAGATTGCTTTCAAAAATTCCGGAGCAATGCCTGCAACCAATTCTACACCCGGTACATCAATAGTGGTAGCCGTAGCGTGGAATACCATAGCGGTAGGCGCATTGTCGAGGAATGCAGAAAGAGCACCGGTGCAATATACGAACTGCCACGGCTCAGAAACCGGCAGCGGGTTCTGCTGCAAGAACATCAAGGCAGGAGTCATCGTAGCGAAGATGCCGAGGAACACGCAAGCCACTTCGAGAATCGGAGTCCAGCTGTAACTGTTGTCCGTACGAACTTTCTTCGGAGTAGTAATCCAGCTCAAAGCGATGATAATGATGAATGCCCACTCACGCAGAAGCTTGAGATACCAAGGTGCGTCATGCTCGCCCATTGCAGGGATGTACGTCGAGTTGATGAACATTGTGGAGCAAATAACGCAGAGCAGCCAAACGATGTTAATCAGACCTGTTGTGGTCAGTTTCTTTGCTTCACGGATATCTGCCATAAGGTTCGCCTCCGGCTCTTTGCGGTACAGATACATATCTACGATGAAGTAAACACCGAGCAGTAAAGCACCGGTCACAGCCCACTCGGGCAACATGTTCTGCATCCACCACATGAACGGTGTACCCTTCTGGAACAACAGGAACAACGGGGGATCACCAAGCGGCGAGAGAAGTCCACCGCAGTTAGCCACGATAGCAATGAAGAAAAGCACGGTGTGTACTTTGTACTTACGTTGCTTGATGGTCTCGATCAGCAGACGGATAAGCAGCATGGCTGCACCGGTTGTTCCCATAAACGATGCCAGCAACCAGCCAAGAGCCATAATCTTCGTGTTGGTGAATGGCGTAGCCTTTAAGTCACCACGAATACAAATACCACCGGTGGTTACGAACAATGCCATCAGCAATAGGATAAACGGCACGTAGTCGTAAATCATCTGGTGAATCAGGTCGTGGCTCATGCCATTGACACACAGCCAGATACCAACCGGCACACCAAGAATCAGCGAGACATACAGCTTGTGTATGTTCTCTTCCCACCATTCGCCTACATGAGGAATAAGCGGCAGGATAGCGATGCAGAGCAGCATCACTACAAACGGGATTAACATCCACGCAGGAATTAAATGTTCAATCATGATTATATATTGTTGGTTATGGTTATTGCACACATATTTGCAACGCAAAGATACGATTTTTTTTCGACATTTGCAAATTTGTTGTCATTTTTTTCACAAAATACAGAATAATTCTGCAATTTGGAGGCAAAAACCGCATTGTGGCTTGTTTTACTGACCACATTCTGCATCAAACTCTATCTGCTGCGACGGAAGGATAAAGTCGGATGTGATGCTCACATTGCCGGATTTGGCAACCGCTTTGCGGATAGTACATGTCAGTTCGTTGCCCGGCAATAGTCCGCGCAGCGACTGCTCGGCACGAACACCACCTACTGTGATATAAGCATCACGATAGATAGGAGCAATGCCGGTGTTAGTAATCACAATACGGGTATTTGTACCATCTGTCTCGCACGAGAGAATCTTAAAGCGGTAGCCTGATGCAATGCCGGCTTCCGTCACGCGCTCTTTAGTGAAATATTTGCCTGACGGAGCATCATTGCAGATGATAAACGACATATGATACTTGGCAGCTGCTTGTTCCCATGTCACACCATACATACCTGCCGGATTGAGGAAACTACGCTGGTCATTACTTGTGTAATAACTTATCTCGCCGCCGCAGACGCCTGATTTCCAATGCTCCAGGCCACTGCCTATCCAACATTGTTCATTCCAACCATCACCTTGTGAGAGATCGTGTTGAGCGTGCATAAATGAGTCGTCAAACAATCCGAAAGTCAGGTTCTTGGTATCGGAACTTGTGCACACATCTGAATACTCGCCATCACCAATATCTATACTCACCAGCCAAGGCATTGTCATTACTTGTGACAGATGTAGGAAGAACTCGCGCTGATAAGCCTTGCTCGGGAAGTTCTTACCGAACTTCACCTTTGTTCCGTAGGTGTGGTACTCACCCCAGTGACCAAAGCCGACTTCAACAAACGCAATACGAGGGTCATTGCCATAACGCTCGGCTATATCTTTGTAGAACTGCTTGACAAACCATTGCAGTTCGCTATGGCTCCAGTCGGGATACCACGTTGGACCATCACCACCGGGATCAGAGGAATAGGTCTCTTCGTAACCGTCCATTTCACGGATGTAGTCCGGCACGTACGTGCCACCTTTCTTATTTCCGCAATTGTTGCGGTTCGACGGATAGCACAACGGAAAACGTACCACCATCTGATGTCCGCGTGAGGATGCATCATTTAGTTTGTCCTCAAGAAACGTCCAGTCGTATTGCAATTTACTGCCGCTCTTGCCGGTCACAAGCTTGCAAGGCTGGATATATGAGAACTCCAAGGCAATACATTTGCCATGTGTGCTGTTCTTGCTTGCTGCCTGTTCGTTCCACAGCACCATTCCGCACATAGGCTGTACGTGCGTCACAGCGCTTTGCAGAGCAACGGGTTTGTAGTCAGAGTTGTCTGCACTCTTTTCACACGAAGTGAGCAACAATGTACCGCCGATTGCTAATGCGGCAATAGTCATCATAAAGTTCTTTTGCATAGTATTGAATTTTAATGTATTAAATAGGCTTAGCATTATTGAGATGCGGTTGTAGTTCTACAGGATCAATCTTTTGCACTTTTCTTCCCATGGACGACGGAAACAAAGCAAAATACGGATCCGTTGAGAAGTACCATTTAAGACTCCGAACTTCAGGCGAAGAAGTTAGGCGCCGATGCATCGACTCAATTCGCTGCTTAATGCGCGGCACGCACTTGATAAACTGATTGCCATCGTGCATCTCAATAATGGCGAAAACTCGCGGTCGGGGTTTGCTGCCAATGACCTGCAAGCGTTCTTCGCGGGATGAGCGATGAGAGAGTGTTATATGCCTTCCGTATTTCTCATTTATATCTTTCATCATCTGCCGGAAGAGTTGTCCGTGAGCCGAACTATCCTGCAACTGATTGTAACTGATATAGTAGTGAATCATCTCATGGATGAGGGTGTCTTGCAGTTCTTGCTCCGTGAAATCAAAACGCTTGCTGATACGTAAGGCGAAGTTCGAGAAGTGTTTTTTGCCAAATAACCCTACCCGTTTGCGGCAGGTCATCATCCCCATATACGTGCGCGCGTTCGTTAAATGAATTGGCGGAACCGGTAACGTTCCGCCAAATAGTGTTCGGTTATACAACTCGAAATGCTCCTTAATATATTCCTCAGTCGGCTTCAAAATAGTCGAAAGTCAAAAGTCGAAAGACTAATCAAGTTTCAGTACTGCAAGGAACGCTTTCTGTGGCACTTCAACGTTGCCAATCTGCTTCATTCGTTTCTTTCCGCGCTTTTGTTTTTCGAGCAGTTTGCGCTTACGGCTCACGTCACCGCCGTAGCACTTGGCGAGCACGTCTTTGCGCACCTGTTTGACCGTTTCACGTGCGATGATCTTTGCGCCGATAGCAGCCTGAATAGCAATATCAAACTGCTGACGCGGCAGAAGTTCCTTAAGCTTCTCGCACATGCGGCGTCCGAAATCCACAGCATTGTCACGGTGCGTTAAGGTTGATAAGGCATCGACCTGTTCGCCGTTAAGAAGGATGTCGAGTTTAACCAGGTTCGACGGACGGAAACCGTTATGATGCCAGTCAAATGAGGCATAGCCCTTGCTGATAGACTTGAGTTTGTCGTAGAAGTCAATCACAATCTCGCCGAGCGGCATATCAAACAGCAACTCCATTCGGTTGCCGGAGATATATTCCTGTTTGACGAGCTCGCCACGTTTGTCAAGGCAGAGGGTCATGATATTGCCGATAAAGTTTGACGTCGTGATAATCGACGCACGGATATAGGGTTCCTCTATATGGTCAATCTCCGTCAGATCCGGCATGCCGGCTGGATTATGCACCTCTTTCATCGTGCCGCCTTTCAGATACACATTGTAACTTACGTTCGGCACTGTAGTGATCACATCCATATCGAACTCACGATCCAGACGCTCTTGGATAATCTCCATGTGCAGCAATCCGAGGAATCCGCAACGGAAACCAAAGCCGAGTGCTACCGATGACTCCGGGACAAAACTCAGCGACGCATCATTGAGTTGGAGTTTCTCGAGGGAAGCTCGGAGATTTTCGTAATCCTCTGCTTCGATAGGATAAACACCGGCAAACACCATCGGTTTGACTTCCTCAAAGCCCTCGATGGCTTTTTCGCAAGGGCGAGCTACGTGAGTAATGGTATCACCTACCCTCACTTCGCTCGAGGTTTTGATGCCGGAAATGATATAGCCGACATTGCCGGCGCTAATCTCTTTCGTGGGCTGCATATCGAGTTTGAGGATACCTATCTCGTCGGCATCGTACTCTTTGCCGGTATTAAAGAATCGCACCTTATCGCCGGAGCGCATCGTACCGTTTACTACTTTGTAGTAACCGATAATTCCACGGAACGAATTGAATACGGAATCAAAGACCAAGCATTGCAGCGGAGCATTCGGATCACCCTGGGGAGCAGGTATACGTTCGATGATTGCATCGAGGATTGCTTCCACGCCATCGCCGGTCTTTGCTGAACAGCGAAGAATCTCCTCGCGTTTGCAGCCAAGAAGTTCGACGATCTCGTCCTCAACCATGTCGGGCATAGCGGACTCCATATCGCACTTGTTCATGACCGGGATGATTTCCAAGTCATGTTCCAGCGCCATATACAAGTTGGAAATGGTTTGCGCTTGTACGCCTTGGGAGGCATCGACCACCAGCAGCGCGCCTTCGCACGCAGCGATAGAGCGGCTTACCTCATAACTGAAGTCCACGTGCCCCGGAGTGTCAATAAGGTTAAGGGTATAGCCCTTGTACGCCATCTGAATGGCGTGGGATTTGATGGTGATACCGCGCTCTTTCTCGAGCTCCATATCATCGAGCACCTGGTTCTCCATCTGACGCACGTCAACGGTGTTGGTTATTTCCAACATGCGATCCGCCAACGTTGACTTACCATGGTCAATGTGCGCTATTATGCAAAAATTTCGGATATTCTTCACTAACTCTTCGAAATAATATTCATTGTCAGTGGAGATAGCGGGAGTCGAACCCGCGTCCAAACAAGGAACCAATATGCTTTCTACACGCTTATCTTGGCCTTGATTTTCGTGCGATAGCAAGACCCAAGCCACCAACTATCGCCTTATCTGCTAAATCTTCAGCATCGCATCGCAGCCTGCGACACCTATCCTGTGAATTTCCGCGCCACTATACCCATTCAGCCCACAGACTCGGCTTGGAGTGACGTCTCGGGTCAGTACCTTGTACCGACGCTAAGCTAATCTACTATACTTCGATTAAGCGGCGAGAGCTACATTGTAGTTGCCAGTTATAATTTTACAGACGATATTAACGAGCGTCTCTGCAGTGCTCGGCGTGCTTACATACCTGTTCAACCTGCTGTCAAAACCAATTATCCCCATAAGCGGCTGCAAAGTTACAAAAAATATTTGATATTTGCAAATTTTTCAGCAAAAATAATTGTTTATTGTTCAATAGGGCATAAGAATATTACTGCAAGAAGGGCAACTCTAATTGCCGTTGCTCGAAAAATATCCTATACCCTACCTCACAATTGACACATTCGTGATGCTGGCAATAGTTCTGATAGAGGTGCAATAATGCCTGACTGTCTGCCGCATTGCGCACCTGCTGCCCTAACACCTTCCATTGCCTGATTACCGTGTTGTCCTCGGCAGGAATCTGCTCCATAAGCTGAATAGCCATGACAGGTTCTTTGTCGTTCTTATCATGTCTACCGGCAGCAACCATTTGCGCGTACGCGTATTTGTACGGTATAACCGTGTTGATGAGCAATATATCAACCGAAGCGCTACTGAATCCGTCTTGTGCAAAGAGTTCAGCCAGAGCTTTTATATCACTAATCTCAATAACTTTGCTGAAAAGAAATTCCGAACGGTGTAACAGGTTGGCAAACTGCCTGATTCGTCGTTCTGGACTGTTTTGCGGACGAATACGACCCAATTTCCACAGGCTGCCGTCAATAGGCGTCAGGCTGAACTTCGAGCGCAGAAACTCATATTCACGAGCGAGGGCTTCATCTTTGATCTGTAAGCCGGATTGCCCCAGAAGGATAGCTGTGAGTTGAAAGAGGTTGTCGCGATGTTTGCGCAAGGCAGACAAAGGAGTGGCAATTGCCAATTCCTCAAACGGAACACTATTGGTGTGGAAGCCGAAGTTACGTGCCAGAGAGATATAGAATGCATGTTCCCAACTGCCATGCGTGATGTCCAACAACCGCTTGATTGACGCGCACTTGCAATCTAATCGTTTGCGTAACAGCAGACGTCGCCAGCCTTCCGTCAGCAAGAGCGGGTCATCCAACAGTTGTTTGGCACAACCTATACGGCTCTCGGCACTGTCCATTCGCATTGCATCAGCCAACAGCCCAGATAAGTAGTCATGGTCATCAGGATACTGAAGCGCACATTGTAAGACTACTTCCCCTTGTGAGTTAAATACCTGCTTGTCTGCATCCCGCACGACGTGCAAGATCACATTGTCGTAGGCTCTGTCCAAGTGATGCTTGTGGTGATACCAATCGCTAGCGTGAACGTGGATTTCGATGTTTCCAACCCACTCTCTGCCATCAATGCGTATTCGTGCATGGCTATAATCCGGACCGGCATTACGGTTGTGCTCGCCTACAGAGATAATCTCTATCGGCATGCCGTCGGTTGTGTGCTGGGGATATTCCGCCCACAAGCACTTTTCCCAAATATAATGTAAGAGGATTTCAGGCATAGTACATTACTGCTATTGCTTTTTAGAGGAGAATCAGCCATGTGGCAATTGTGTGAGCCGTTGCGCCAAGCACGATGAACACATGCCAAATGGCATGAAAATAAGCGTGTTGTTCGTCTTTGCTGAAGAAATATGCGCCGATTGTATAGAACATTCCCTCCGAAACAATCCACATGAATGCCTCGTGCGACATATTGCGCCACATCGGCACAATTATCAACAACGCTACCCAACCCATTGCCAAATACAGGAAGAGAGACAGTTTGGGGAATTTGCCGAGGGCGATGAGTTTGCCGACAAAACCTGCAATCACACACGCCCAGAGAAAACCGAAAACCGTCCAACCGATCCAACCGCCGACAACCGTCAAGCAGACCGGTGAATACGAGCCGGCAATCATGACATAAATGGATATATGGTCGAAGATGCGTAGGCGAGCTTTATGTGCAGGAGAAACAACAAGATGATAAATGGTCGAAGACGTGAACATGAGCAACATTCCTGCCAAAAACAGGATGATGCCAAACAATTGCATATCAGGGTTGGCGAGCTGGGAAAAATACGCCAAACGAATCATCGGGTAGAAAAGAGCAATCGACCCGATGAGCGGAATAAGATGCGTCAGGGTGTTTGCTTTCTCCTCTGCAGGCATGTTATGGATATATTGTCTGAATGCCATCATTTATGACCTTTCAATAATCTGACGCCCAATGTCCCCAACCGGAACAATAACGGTTTACATATATACAGGAATCGTCCGTGCTCCACAAGCACACCTCCGAACTCTGCTTTAAAATCACGGACACCGTAGGGTATTTCCGGCTCTCCGGCTCCCATCATATCATAGCGCTGTATTCCCTGCTCTGCAGCATAGTTCATTCCGGCACAGGTTGCCGTTACGGAAGGATATTGCTCTTTATATTCGGCATTTAGTCCGCACTCATACCACTCATATACACACTTCCCGTCCAACACCGCGAGCATGCTTCCGCCAATGATCGTGTCATTATATATAATGAGCAGGAAAGTTCCGACTCTCTGACGGAATGCCTCCACAAAGAATTCGACAGGAAACAAGGGTGTCTTGACCTTTGTGCGATAGAGATTCGCCAAAATTCGATACCAACTACGCACCTCGTCCTCATCCTTAGCCTCAACAACAGTTACAGCTGATGCCTTGGCTTTCTTTAGTTGGCGTTTGCGATTATCGCTCAAGCGAGCAAGAATGGCGGCATTGTCCGTACAATCAACATGGAAGTTCAAATGGGGTCGATACGAAAATCCGGCAGACTCAAAAGCAGACTTCCAACGGCTGTAATCGTTGAAGTTGCGCGTTTCAATATAGATGGCTTTGTTGTGCAAGTTTGCTCGAACGGCTTGCATCAGTTCAGCAACCTCATGATCCGTGCAGTCATCTGCTATACAAGGTCCTCCAATGATAATCGCACGACGTGTAAAGTGCTGTCTGACAGGATTATGTTCTTTCGTCACATAGCCCACACATATTGCCCGCAAACTATGATCCTGAGTGCCAACCACCACAGCAAAGGGATCCATAATCTCAGGCAGTGACGCAAAGAATGTATAGGCTTCAGGCGACTGAAACCACGTTCCTGTCTGGCTGGTAAGCGTAAGGCGCTTCCATGCTTTTGGGTCTATCTGTGCAGCAGTTAATACCATCGATTTCGTTAGTTGTAAACAAATCGGGTGCAAAGATACAAAAAAAAACTGACAATTGCAAATGATTGCCAGTTATTTTTGCATAAAATTGAAAATTATTTGTTTTACCACATTATCGCTCCTCGTACGTACCATCTGTATAATAGATGATAATTCGCGCAATCTGCTTAGCCGGAGCGGGTTGCGGAGCTGGATTCTGAACAGCATAATGCTGCACGGGTTGTGCCGGTTCAGATGCCTGTTGCGGCACATCATTTGGTCGCATATCGCCAAATAGTGTAGCCTGTGTTATGCCGCCATTAGGACGATACATGCTTCCCGTACCAAGCATCAGCCAGTCGGAACTAATCGTGCGGAAACGATTTAATATACGTACGTATATTTCCACACTGGGTTTGTTTCTTCCGCCTAAGATATTCGATATTGTCCCGGCAGACACTCCTATCTCCTCAGCAAACTGCTTAGCTGTGAGATTCTCAGATTCGATTATTTTCGCTAATCGGTCACGTTCTTCCATTTTATTCAATTCTCGTAAAAGTTGCACAATTTTTGACAATTTCGGGCACGCGATTGCTCAGAAATTTTCTGCAAAGATACGAAAATTTTTTCACATTTGCAAATTTTTGAGCATAAAAATTTTCACATCATATTATTCACATTGCAAAATATACTCAAAATAGAGTGAACTTTTACAAAAATCGTCAACCTGCTCAATTACACACCCTTACAATATCACCTCTGCACTTTACGTAACCCTCACATCTCACACAATACGAGCCAATTACAATTATACATGCTTTAAAACATTGCGATAACAAACGTCACACTTAATGGTGGTTAGCTCCGATAATCTATCACTTTAAGTAATTTTATTATGAGTTAATATTCAGTTATTTATGGTGTTTGAAACTGCATCCGTGGAACAATTTTGCTGGTGGTTTATTGTCGTGTATATATGTTTTGTTACGTGAAATGTATTGTGGCGCACTCATGTGCTCAGTTGTGAATATGTGTGCAGTTTTACTTGTGAACTTCACAAGCGAATAATACACTGCTGTGATTTTGGAGCGACGTGTTGACAGAAAAAATGTAGAGAAAAGTGCTACTCTTCCCTACTCTATGAAATTTGAAAAATTTAATAAAGTATATAAGGATTCTGACAAAAGTCCGACATAACTCCGACTTAACCTCGATTTGCCCCCGATTATGGTGCACGTTTTTATTCGCGTCTTCTCCGGATAAAATAATCGAATATGATCGAGCGTTGTGAAATCGTGTCGGGATATGACTGCTTGGCGAGATTGAGATTCCTTTGTCTGATCTGTACAAAATCACGTTTCATTTGCAAATAATCAATTCTCGCGCGGATAATTGCGGCAAAATGTCGAGGTTTGAAAGTTATAAGTGCCTGTATTGCAGCCACATAGTCAAGAACAAACCGCCAAAACATCACTTTACACAATTGTGGTTGCGGAAGATTCTTGTAGATCATCAGCAGGTTGTTGCGGAAATTAAGGTAGGTTTTTCGCGGATTATCATAAGCGAGTGCACCGCCACCGAGATGATACACCTTACTTTGCGGTACACATGCCAACTCGTAACCGCGACAATTCAGCCGCCAGCAAAGGTCAATCTCCTCCATGTGGGCAAAGAACTTATCGTCTAATCCACCCAATTCATTATACAACTTTGTACGGATAAAGAACGCTGCGCCACTAACCCAGAAAACCTTGGCAATCGAATCATATTGACCTTGATCCGGCGCGACATAACTCATCAAACGTCCACGGCAAAACGGATAACCGAGTTTGTCGATATATCCTCCGGCAGCCCCGGCATGTTCGAAGGTTACAGGTTGTGATGCGTCTTGCTGATGTGCTAATAACGATTTATATGCCAACACTTTAGGTTGTGCAGCAGCCACATTGGCATGTTGTTGCATATAACCGAGAACAGGCTCTAGCCAACCGCTTGTAACCATCACATCGGAGTTGAGCAGAACAACAAATTCGCTATCCATTGTAGCGATAGCGCGGTTGTATCCCGCAGCAAAACCGTAGTTCTCGGGAAAAGCAATGAGGCGCAGATGTGCAGCTCGTGCCTCGGCTGAATCTTGCAATGATTGCAGGTAAGCCATCGAATCGTCGGTTGAGCCATTGTCAACCACTACGACTTCCGTTTCCGGAAGTGTGGTGTGCTCTAATACCGACGGAAGGAATTGGCGCATCACGTTAGCACCGTTCCAGTTCAATATGACTACACTGCAAAGCATTTGGGTGGGATCAGCCATTAATGGCTAATGCATTTGGGTGGGGGTTATATTTCCAGCGGTTGTGTGACCAGAGCCAAAGATGCGGTTGCTCGAGGATGTTTCGCTCCAACAATCGTGCATATTCCTCGGTCAGATTATCCGATTGCATCGGGATAAATTTTGCTGTATAATAGCCACGTTTTGTACTTGTTATATATGCATAAAACAGCGGGTAACCGAACTTCTTGCTGAGCACTTCAGCACCGCATAGAAACGCTGTATCCTGATTCAGAAAGGTAGTCGTCCATACATGTGCATTACGCGGTGAGGGTTTCTGGTCGGACAGCATTCCGTACATTGGCTTGAGATCCGACTTACGGAGTTGAATCAACCGACGGAGAAGTAAATCTTTCTCGACACATTCACCACCTCTCTGATTGCGTATATCAAGCATCAACTGATCAAAATACCGGTTTTTCAGTCGGCGATATACATTGCATTCCTGAATACCTTCATCAGCGTATCTTCGTCCGAAATCGGAGACCCATTCCCATGTGCCGAGGTGAGCAAGTGTCGTTATAGCACCACCATATTGATGACAAGCTTGCGCCAATTTGTCTTCATCCACCAATTGCATGTGCTCGCGCATCTCGGCATCGCTTGCGGTATATCCGTAGATTGTTTCTACAATCAAATCAGCAAACTGATGATAGAACCGTTTGCGCAAATCTTTATGCTGAGCTTCAGTCCAATAGGGAAAAGCATTCCTGATATTCTTGTCAACAATCTTTCTCCTATAGCGTGCAACATAATACATCTGCGGATAAATCAGATAGTCCGCAAAGAAATGATGCACACCTATCGGCATCTTACTCAATATCTTGAGCCAACGATACCTCATTCAAATCGGTTATACCTCGTCTTCTTCGGTGTAGAAGCCATTCTCTACACCATATTGATATTCAGCATCTTGAATGAGTTGCACTTGAACAGACGTAACAGGACAATTATCAGCTTTGGCTTGCTCAAGCACGTACTGGAGTTGCTCGGTTTCATCAACATAACCTTCGCTATAGTCCATTTCACCATTATCCTCATCTTCAGTCGCCAAACCTTTCATAACAAGATAGTCGTCCATTACGTCAAGGACATAAAGGATGTCGTCTTCGGTCAATCCGTATAAATCTTCTGCCGGCACAGTGCGGATAATATAATCAAGCAACTCGCGCTCTTGATCGTCGATAAGGGAACTTTCAAGCATATATCAAAAATTTGGAGTTATATAAACATCCTTACGAGCGTAAGGAACAATGCTATCACAGGCGTAGCCAGCAGCAGACTGTCGAAGCGATCCAACACGCCACCATGCCCTGGCAAGAATCGTCCGGAGTCTTTGATTCCGTAGGAACGCTTGAGCAGGCTCTCCATTAAATCGCCAAGTGTGCCGGCAACAGTAGCAAGCAAACCAAAGCCCAATGCGACCCAAAATTTGGCAGACGGACAAAGAGCGTATTGCCAGCCGTCAATGCAATCAAACCATCCGCAATGTGCCAACAGCCAGGCAGCCAACAACACAAACGCTGCACCGCCGAACAGTCCTTCCCAACTCTTCTTCGGACTTACGTGCGGCGACATCTTGTGATTGCCGTTCTTACGTTTGGCAGTCAGAGAACCCACACAATAAGCACCGGTGTCGTTCGTCCAGAGGAGCACAAACAAAGCCAGCAACAACCATTTGCTATACGAGAGGACGATAAGCATTGTAGCAAAAGGCAAAGCAACCATCACTTGTCCGGCAAGAAGATTGCCCCAATGGGCAGCAGGTTTAGCAGATTGATAATGTGCCAGTTCACACACCAGTGCAATCAGGAGCACAACCATATATGCGAACGCAATAATCTGTGCGAAACTGGTTTCATAAACATAGTTGGTAGCAACTATTCTGTTGCAGAACTGCCATACACCGACTCCGGCAAACAGCAGCAAATTGAGCAACATGCCAAACACACGCGTGTAGCGTTCATCGCCTGTGATGACATGAAACTCCCTCACAGCCAGCGTACTTACCACAGCAAAGATAGCTGCAAAAGCTATTGGATGAATCAATATTGCGGCAACTACAACAGCCACATAGACTGCTCCGGAAAGGGTTCGTTGTATTAAATTGGACATATAATCAATATTTTAGAAGCCGAAGCTCAGTCCCATAACTGCAGTGAAGTTCTTGCCTTGCAAATAGACAGGCGTGAACTTGTTCAGATAATATGCTTGCAGTTCGTCGCCGCTCAAGTTCATGCTTGTGCCATCTGAATTCCATCCGCGGTCTTCACCCTCAATACGTTCGGAACTGAGGCTATATGCGCGCGCGTTATTATATATAAGGTCAATATGCGCGTAGCAGTTGTTGAACACCTCATATACGGCGCGGAACTTAATCTCATCGTTACGCCAAGTCTTTTCGCTGAACGGTTTCTGTGCAATGATAGGATTTTCCACACGAGTACCTGCAATATACTTGCGCACATAATCGTAGTTGCGATACTTGGTGTCCTGTGTGTAATCGAGTGTCAGTCGCAGGCTACGTGTCGGGCGATAAGACAATTGCACGAAGATCGACTGAGCATTGTCGCCCATGTAATGTCCCATATTATAGGTGTTCGACGTATAGTCAAGCACCTTAATAGAGTGCGTGTAAGTAGCTATATATGAGCGCATAAACTCGCCTTTCAGGCTCAATCCGTTCAACGGCCATCCTGACCATTGAAAACCTACGACGTACGAAATCGGGTTTTTCTCCTTGTTCGATGGACTAAGGCGTGCAAACTTGAACTCGTCGAGATAGAATGTGCCGTATAACCGCAGGTGGTCAGTCGGACGAACCGTAATGGAGCCAAACACCTGCGAGTTCTGATTCTCTACACCGAGACCTTTGGTCATCAGGTGATCAAGCGATTTGTAGAACGCAATCGGAATGAAGTACGCTGCCTGCACGTTGCGCTCGGCATAAACAACGGAGTTACCAAACGAGAAGTGAATATACTTTATCGGCTTGAAGGTGAACATGTTAGCCGCCATGAACTTGTTCATCGGTCGGTAATGAATCTTCGTTACGCCCTCATCATAATTCTCACTGTAGTAATAAGTTGAGTCAATAACGTTGCTCACGAGCCAGGCATGAAACCAGTCAAACTGAAACCACTTGCAGGGCGTCAGTTGTATTGATACCATAGGCACGGCAGGATTGTGTGCGGAAAGGATGTCCGAACTGAGTTGGGCATCACCCCATTGCAATTGTTCACGCTCCACGGCTATCCGTCCCCACCAAGTGTATAGAGCTATACCACCTCGCGAGTCGGAGAAGTCGCCGCCGTAGTTTGCTTCTTTGTATTGTACACCGGGCAAGTTATTCAAATAGCCGGGCTTAGTCAGTCGCGCACCGTACATCTTGTCACCGGAAGTCGGGAAATAGGTGCTGTTGAGCAAGCTTCCGTTCCACGATTTATCGCGAATCGAACCCCATATACTCAAGTGATGCGCTATATCCATCTGGATATCTGCTCCGTACCAACGCTTGGTTATAATGCCTTTCTTTGAGGCATACAGATCCATGCCAAGTATCGGTCGCACACGCATCTTGAATACCTTGTTCTTCGTAAGTATATGTAACGAGGGGTCAGCCAGCGACAGGTTTGACACGGGAGTGATCCATTGCGTCACATGCCGATGACCATAACTGTGATATACCGGCAATGTATCCAGCTCCAACGCGTAGTCTTGTAAGTAGAACTGCACATCATCTTTTTGCCGACGCGACAACAAGCTGTCCTTCTCCTGCGCCGTGCGTAGCATTGCCGCAATCTGTGCACGGTTGTACGGACGGACGGCTTCCGTCAAGTCGATGATACCGTCGGTAGCCAATTCGTCAAGGAAATCATAGATCTCCGTATATTCCAACGCCTCCGGAATAACCTGTGCCTGCGCCATCGACGCAGTAAGCAGCACAACCAACAGCCATCTATATCGCATAGTTTCGACTTTTGACTATCGACCTTTCGACTCTTTACTTCTTTCTCGCAGGAGTGTAACGTGCGTTGAGTGCCGAAACAACCTCTGCGGTAATATCGTACTCTTCAGCCGAGAGCAGGATATTGTCCTTGGCATTGTTGGAGAAGATCATCTGATAGCGACCTTCTGCATTAAGTTGCTTGAGGAAACTGAGGATCGTGTCAGCCAATTGGGCTTGTAGTTGCTGGTTCTCAATCATAATCTCCTGCGTGAGTTGAGCCTCGCGATTCTCCAGATCCTGTTGTTTCTTGATCAGACGCTGTTGTTCGCTCTCCGCACGCTCACGGCTCAGGAACGCATTGTTCTCGAGTTTGCGCTGGAAGTCTGCCATCTCGTTTTGCAGGGTACGTGCTTTCTGGTTGAGTTCCAAACGGGCATTCTCCTGACGGGTCATCAGTTTGTCCTGTGCCTCCAAAGCAAAGGTATAACCTTGCAGAATGGAGTCCAGATTGATGTACGCTACAGGCAGTGCTCCTTCCTGTGCAACAGGGGCAGGTGCAACAGCGGGTTTTGCTGCCGGCTTGAATACGATTACGAACAATGCAGCGATGGCTGCAACCAAAATAACGTCAATACAGATTTGAATTTTATTCATTGTAATAAATTTTAATTATTCATTATTAATAGGTTACACTATAATTCATCCACTTTCAGTCGCAAAGGGTTGCCTCGTTGTGCCTGTCTGTCTTGGGAACGCGTGCAGCCTACTCCACGCTCACGCATTGCTTTGCTCTGCCCGACATCTTGCGAATGAAATGTGCCGTTCTTTTTAAAGATTATTCGCGCACACATCCCCGCGATGCCCAGCCCCAACAGCACAACCGATATGATAATTGCTTTTAGCATTATATAGTATCAATAAACTTCTTCTGCTTACGCTCGTACATCCAGCAACCGATAAGCAGAGTAATTAGCATAAATACAAAACTATAACCAAATGCCCCCCAAGAGAACGAGCCTGCACCGTAAGCGCCGTACTTAAATGCCTCGATCGGTGCAGTTACAGGGTTAAGTACCATCAGTTTGTGCAAAGTCGGGTTGGTAACGAAACTCAACGGATAAACAATCGGCGTAGCGTACATCCACAGCGAAACAAGCACAGGGATGAAGTTAGTCAGGTCTTTGTACTTCGTAGTCAGGCTGGATATAATCAGTCCGAGTCCCAAGGCTATACCTGCCAGCATCACGACAATCACGGGGAATAGCAGCAAATACCAATTCGGACACAAGTGCACACCTTTGACAAATACAAAGAACAAGTAGATGATCACAAACATCATCAACTGTATACTAAATCGAAACAGTTTGGATAGCACGATGGAAAGCGGCGAAACGAGTCGCGGGAAATACACTTTGCCAAACAATCCGGCATTCTTGCTAAACGTACCGGCGACATCTGTCAGACAAGTCGAGAAATACTCCCACAAGCACACACCCGACATGTAGAACACCGGTTGTGGCACATCATCGGTAGGGATTCCGGCTATACGACCGAACACTACCATGTACATAAACACCGAGAACAGCGGCGAAATAAAGTACCACGCCATGCCGAACACGGTCTGCTTGAACTGAACAATGATATCACGCTTGACGAACAGCCACACGAGATACTTCTTCTTCCACAGTTCTTTTATTCCTAATCCGCCACCTGCGGCTTGCGCATCAATGACGGTTGTCCAATATGTATCGTCTTGTATCATGTAGTTTGCATAGTTTGCGTTAAACGGTATCCATAAACGACTTCTGCACCTTGTTGAATATCGCCAAACCGATTATGTCTATCACGACAGTGAATACGAAGCTGTACAGCAGCCACATCCACGAGAACTGTCCTACTCCAAGCAGGCTGTATTTCACGGCTTCCATTACCGGAGTAACAGGGTTAAGCGACATGGCAAGATGCAATTTCGGATTCGTAACCATCGACAACGGATAAATCACCGGAGTGACATATACCCACAGCGTTATTACTTTGGCAAAGATTATTTGCAAGTCACGGTATTTGGTGGTCAGAGAGGAAACAACCATACCCACACCTACAGCCATGAAGGCGAGCATCACCATCAGTATCGGGAACAACACAATCTGCCAATGGATGGTTAGTTCGGTTCCGATAACCAGATAGTAGCAATACGCCGCAATGAAGATCAGCAATTGAATGCAGAAATACAGCAACTGCACCGTTACCGCTACCAAAGGCATAATGATTCGTGGGAAATACACCTTGCCGAATATATCAGCGTTCGACACAAACGAGTTACTCGTTCCGGTCAGACACGCCGCAAAGTATCCCCACACGGATATACCCAACAGGTAGAACAATATAGGAGGTGCACCATCGGTGGATATATGTGCTACGCCGCCGAACACCGCCACATATACGATCACCGACAGCACAGGCGTTATGATGAACCATAGCGGACCCAATACCGTCTGCTTGTACGCCGTGCGGAACGCACGATCCACAAACAGCACGTACATATCCCGGTACCGCCAAACCTCTTTCCAGTCAATCGCCAGAATCTTGTCTTTCGGAGTAATTACTATTTCGTTTGTATCAGCCATCTTAACTGTTAACTACATTCTTCTTTTGAAACAATCTATTGTGTTCTGCATCAGCATCGTCACGGTCATCGGTCCAACGCCACCGGGCACGGGAGTGATGAACGAGGCTATATCCTTACACGCCTCAAAATCCACATCGCCTGACAAACTGCCGTCAGCCAACCGGTTGATACCCACATCAATCACTATCGCACCGGGTTTGATGCAGTCCTTCGTGATCAGTTTGGGTTTGCCCACCGCCACAATCAGTATATCCGCTTCGCGGCACACTGCCGGCAGATCGCGTGTGTGGCTGTGTGCTATGGTTACTGTACACTGCCTGTCCATAAGCAGTTTTGCCATCGGTTTGCCTACTATATCCGACCGACCAACCATTACTGCCCGCTTGCCGTCAAGCGCCACGCCGGTTGATGCCAGCAGCGACAATATACCTTTCGGCGTACAGGCTATCGTGCAGCCGTAGTCCGGTACGGGGTTGTATATTGTTGCCACATGTGCTTTCACCAGCGGTTGATGCAACCAAAGATGTGCGGCGTTCGTCGGATGAAAGCCGTCCACATCCTTCTCTGCACGGATAGCACGGATAACGTGCTCCTCGTTGATATGTGCCGGCAGAGGCAGTTGCACCAATATGCCATCCACATCATCATCCGCGTTCAGTCGGTCAATCTCCTTACAAAGCTCCTGTTCGGTGATTGTTGCCGGCAGCAGAATATGTTGCGAACGAATATGGCAGAACTCCGCTGCCCGCATTTTGTTACGCACATAGATGCTCGATGCCGGATCATCGCCTACCTGTATCACTACCAGATGAGGCGTACGACCGCAAACCTCAGCCATCGCATCAACTTGTTGCTGCATGTCCGAGCGCAACTGTGCCGCTATATCTTTACCCGATATAATCATTCTATCTGCTTTCGACTTTTGACTTTCTACTTTCGACTCTTCTTTTTCCTCTTTCCCCAAATGATAGAATTCGGCTCATCGCGCAGATCGCGCATCAGGCTGTCCGCAGTCTGAACGGCACTGTTCACATTGCCGTACAGGCTATTGTCATGCAGGAGTTTGCCCACTGTTCCGTCCGTACTGTTGGCGGCTTCTATCAGGGCATTTACATTGGCGATAGCGGAATCTGCACGTGCGACGAGAGCTGCGACATCTGCCTCTGATACGTTCGCCGACAGTTTCTTTACATCAACCAATATACTGTCCACCTGTTGCATCACGGCAGGTATATCGTTTTTCATCATTCCCTCAAGTTTCAGCGACGACACTTTCAGCGACGCCACCATCACATCGGCATTAGCCAGAATCGCTTTCAACCGGTCGCCTTCCAATTGACCGTTCACATTGTCAACCAATACGCGTATCGATGACAACGCACTGTCAATCTGCGCAAGCATCGTGCCTCTGAGTTCATCCACCAGGGTCGGCTTGATATCGGCAGGCAACTCGCTATATGGAGTAATCTCTGCAAGCTCTGCTCCGGCAGGGATAATCACCTCGATCGCCGATCCGCCTAACAAACCATCGGCAATGATGCGCATCGAACTACCCTCCACCACACGTACATCCTCGTTCAACGAAACCAATACGGTGAAAGCTGTATCCTTTGAGAAGTCATAGAGTATCTCCTCCACCAAGCCGACCTTGTAGCCGCGTACATATACAGGCGCTTGCTCGGTCAATCCGCGCAACTCTACAAATCGTCCGTTATAGGAATGACTCGGATTGAATATGTTCTCGCCTTTCAGAAAACGAAATCCGAAATACAACAAGAACAGGCACAACGCTGCCAGCAATCCGACCTTAACCTCTCGTGAAACCTTTATCGTTATCTCTTTCATCTTTCAACTATAAACTTTCAACTGTCAACTATTTCTGCAATTCTATCGCCCGTTTGACGGGAATCTGCTCATCGCCTTGGAAGGCAACCACCACGCAGTCCGGGAACTTCTGCTTAACCGTTGCCTGCAACTTCTTTGCCTCGGCGTAGGTCTTGCATGACCCGTACATATACTTGTACCACACGCCGTCTTTCTTGTACGTGCAGTTCTTTAGTCCCTTGAATGTCGGGTCATTACTCTTGAGTTGTGTCTTCGTACTGAATATCTGCACTTTGTAAGTTATAGACTCTTTCGTCCGCTCGTTCGCCTCGGCTAACTGCTCTTGGCTGGTCGGCACTTGGATACTATCCGACGCCAAAGCCGGAATAGCTTTGCCCGGACGATAGAACTGTGCAAACGCACGGAAGATCGAGCGTGCTATACCCAAGCGACCTGCATCGCTAGCAAGGAATCGCTCCTCATCGCGGTTGCTGATGAAGCCCATCTCCACCAACACCGACGGACAAGCCGTACGTAGTAGCACAAGAAACGCAGCCTGACGAACACCTCGGTCACTACGTTTCAGACTGTCAACAAATTGCTTCTGCACCATCGTTGCAAACTGTAGCGACTGATTCATGTAGTCGGACTGCATCAGGTCGAACATGATATACGAATCAATGCTGTTCGGATCAAATCCCTCATAACTACTCTGATAATCAGACTCCAACTTAATTACCGAGTTCTCGCGCATGGCGATATCAAGGTTGTCCTCCATCTTGTCAGTACCCAACACAAACGTCTCAGCACCAAACGCATTGCGGCTATCGGAAGCGTTGGTGTGGATAGATATAAACAGGTCGGCTTTGTTCTTGTTCGCTATATCCGCGCGCGTACGCAAAGGAATGAACACATCCGTACTGCGTGTATAGATCACATCCACTTCTGGATACGCCTCTTTGATCATATCGCCGAGTTGCAACGCTACATTCAGGTTCAGCGTCTTCTCACGTGCCACACGACCTATTGCACCCGGATCGTCACCACCGTGACCAGCATCTATCACAACCGTAAACGCCTGTATCTGAACACTCACTGCCAGACACAGGATTATACTTGCTATCAATCGTTTCATCATAACGTTAATTTGCTCACGACATTCACAAATTGCCTATCTTTCCAAAAAACGCACAAAGTTACGAAAAAAAAATGACATTTGCAAATTTTTAATAAAAAAATTTATGATTGTGTCTAATTAGGGTCTGTGAGTGCTTTATTAATTTGATGATTCAACGACTCAAAGATTATTCCGTCAATGCCTTATAGAACTCCGTAACGGCAACGATTCCTTTCTCCCATACTTCGATATCCATGGATTCGTTCGGCGAGTGGATAGCATTCTGCTCCAAGCCAAATCCCATGAGGATGGTCTTGACACCGAGTACGCGTTCGAACTCCGCAATAATTGGAATACTGCCTCCACGGCGAGCTGCCAGCGGACGTTTGCCAAAGGCTATCTCAAAGCCTCGCTCTGCTGCTTTATATGCCGGCAGATCAAGCGGACACAAATATCCCTGACCACCATGCATCGGCGTAACCTTGACGCGAACGCCGCTCGGAGCAAGGCTTGTGATGTATTCGGCAAAGAGTTTGGAGATTTTCTCATGGTCTTGGTTTGCCACCAAGCGGCAGGATACTTTGGCAAAAGCCTTGGAGGGAAGAACCGTTTTGGATCCCTCACCTGTATAGCCGCCCCAGATTCCGCAGATATCAAACGACGGACGGCAGGAGTTACGTTCCAAGGTTGAATAGCCTTCCTCACCAAACACGTCAGGCACATCGATCGCACGCTTATACGCCTCGAGATCAAACGGTATCTGCGCTATCATTTTTCGCTCATCGTCGGGGATAGGCAGCACGTCGTCGTAGAAGTGCGGGATAGTGATTCGCCCCTTATCATCAACCACCTGAGCCAACATCTGCGTCATGGCATTGATCGGGTTACGCACTGCGCCGCCAAAATGTCCGGAGTGCAGGTCGCGATTCGGACCATCGACCTCAATCTGCCAATATGCCAAACCACGCAGACCGATGGTCAAGGATGGCGTTTCTTTTCCTACCATCGAGGTGTCGCTCACAAGTATCACATCGCACTTGAGCAGATCCTTGTGTTGCTCTATGAACGCTGCCAACGAGGGCGAACCGATCTCTTCCTCACCCTCAAAAATGAACTTCACGTGGCAGTTCATCAGTCCCTCACGCACCAGGTACTCAAAGGCTTTTGCCTGAATCATAGCCTGACCTTTGTCATCGTCCGCGCCGCGGGCATATAACCTACCCTCACGAATATCCGGCTCCCACGGTTCGGACTTCCACAACTCTAACGGAGCCACAGGCATCACGTCGTAGTGGGCATAAACCAACACGGTGGGCGGTTGCTGATTGCTGATTGCTGACTGCTGATTGCTGATTTGGTATTCAGCAAAGACAAAGGGATTGCCATCTTGGGTGGGTGCAGGCATCACCTCGGCACGTTGGCAACCGGCTGCAAGCAGAAGTTCCTTCCAGCGTTCAGCGCAACGCAACATGTCGGGCTTATGCTCTTGTTCACAACTCACGGAAGGAATCCGGATTAGCGAAGCCCACTCCTCGATAAAACGCTCGCGGTTGGCGGAAATGTATTCATGGATATTCATAATTGTAGTAAAATTTGTTTTTCGATGCAAAGATACGAAAAAAAAGTGACATTTGCAAGAGAATTTGAAAAATTTAATGCAAAAATGAGAAAATGCATTTACGGCATTATTTTTGTTGCAAAGGTAATGATGATGAAGCGATTACATTTTATACTGATTATCGTTTTTTGCACGCTTGGCGCACAGGCGCAGGTGTTGTATAAGGTTACGGGCAACAGTGCGAAAGCCCCGTCGTATATCTTTGCGATGAACAAGATTGTAGGCATCGAGTTTCTGGACAGCGTGCCAAACCTCTATCGCTGTTTCTCGCAATGCAAGGTGGTACTCACGGAGTTCGCCATGCAAGACTACGAGGCACTCGCCATGCTCCGAGTGGCAGCTCTCCTACCCGACACGATTCGTCTCAACCGCTACTACACCGAAGCTGAGTACAAGCAGATCGACGAAGCCATGCAACTCACGGTTGGTATGGGCTTAGACCAACTATGCCGGATGAAACCCTCGTACCTGACAGCCATGTACCGCGACGAATTGATGCACAAGTGGCTCGATTACGACAGCCAACGTTCGATGGAAGCGTACTTTCAAGCCTTGGCGGCAGACAAAGGCATCCCCGTACGAGCTATTGACGAAATCGGCGAAACGATGTATATACTCTTCGACCGCGAACCGTTTCACTGGCAATGCAAGCAGTTGTTGCAGATCATCGAATACCCCGAACGTGAGGTGCGTCAGGAGCGCGCACTGGCAGATATGTACCGAATGGGGCGATTGACAGATATGTCGTACCAGATTCTTGCACCGGACAATCAAAGCACGCAGTCGTACTCTGACTACCAGATCTACACCGCGCGCAACAAAGAGTGGGTCAAACGTCTGCGCGACTACCTTGTTGCCGGCAATGCATTCATCACGCTCGATGCCATCTATCTCGGTGGAGAGAAAGGACTGCTCGAACAACTGCGCGCTGCAGGCTACAAAGTGCGTCCGGTCAACAAGTTCCACTATCACGTGCCATAACGTCCCGCATCACATCATCTTTCCCCCATCACACTATCAATCCCGTAACTGCACCGCATCAAGCAGCAACAGTTACGGGATTGACCGTTATTTGCTCCGTAAAGTGATGCTTAGATCATCAGGGCTGCAACGAGCGCCAAAATAGCGTAGAACTCCGGAAGAGCAGCGTAGATCATCGTGTTGGTCTGAACGTCGTGACCACCGGCGATACCGCTGATACCGTTAGCGCAAACCATACCTTGACGAACAGCCGACAGAAGGCAAACAAGACCTACTGCCAAACCGATACCGAAGTACAGAGCAGGGTTAGCTGCAATTGCATTTTTGTCCCACATAAGGAATGCAACGAAACCATACAGACCCTGAGTAGCGGGCAGAGCTGACAAAATCATGTACGAAGCCGATTTGCCAGGGTTCTTCTTCAATGCACCCTCTGCAGCGTTTGCTGCGATTGTTGTTCCGTAGGCTGAGCCTACACCGGCGAGACCTAACATCAGTCCCCAGCCAAGAAATCCTAAAAATTCCATAATGTTGTGTTTTATTTTGTTATTAATTATTTGTTGTGTTATATCCGCCATTGTATGGCGGATTACTTACTGAGCGGGCTCCTCTGCGCCAAACGGGCGATACAGGTTACCCTTGCCTTCGTAGCCGGAGTTCTTGAAGTACTCAACGAAGGTCAAACGCAGCGGGTGTACAAACGCGCCGAGTGACGACATTGCCAGGTTCAACAAGTGTCCGACAAGCAATATCAGGATAAACGGTATCCACTGCCATGTAGCACCTTCGGTCGAGCCGCCCATAACCATTAGTCCGAGGTCGTTGAACGCGCCGCCCAACATGCCGCCTGCCAAACCAAGTGCGTAGAGACGGATGTACGATAGCGTATCGCCCAAGATACCGGTAGCCATGTTGTAGGTATCCCACAATCCTGCGCCGATATTCAGCAGCGGGTTTCTTCCCGGCGTATTGAATACGTAGATGCCCAGAGCCGAGATACATGCGATCACGATCAGCACCATCTTTGTTGTCTCCATCGGTACGCTCAGAGCCATGCAGATGATCAGAGCTGCTATACCGCCCACGATGAGCAGCGTCCAGCCCCAAGTGCCAAGTGTAGCACGGAAACCGAAGCGCTTGGTGTAACACAGCGCCTTAACCACCATTGCCAGGCAGATATGGAATACACCGATTACCAGCGCCAGCACCATGGCAACATCGTAGCCGCCCTCAATACCGGAGGCTGCATATTGCGCCTTGGTTAGATATTGGAATCCGCCCTCTGTGATCACCTTACCGTTCAGGAACAGGTAATCGATACTCGGGAACAGCGCACTTAGATCCATACCGAACGCCGTACCGAGGAAGAAGCCCACAATCAATGTACCTACACCCAGTGTGGTAATGATCGGTCCAAGTCCCTCGAACATCTCGATGTTCAGTTTCTTGTAATATACAAGCAGACCGAACGCCATGAGCAATATACCGTAACCGGCATCGCCCATACACAGCGAGAAGAACAGCAGGTAGAACGGCGCAAGAATAGGCGTCGGGTCAAACTCGCCGTAAGTAGGCCAACCGTACATGCCGGTGAATACCTCAAAGAGTTTGGCGAACTTGTTGTTATTGAGTTTAACCGGCGTTGCGTCGCCCTCAACCGGATCTTCAACCTCATAATACGTGTCGAGTTCATCGAGCACCTTGTTGAGTTCGGCAGTCTTTTCCGTCGGGCAGAAGCCTTCCATCAGACGCAATGCGCCGTCGGCTGCGGTGTCCGAAGAGAGTTGAACCTTTTGCCAGTTGATACTTCTGCGCAAGTTTTCCAATTCCTCACGCTTGGCGTCAAGGTTCGCCTTGCCCCAGGCTTCGATGCGTGCATCGGCAGCGGCAAGAAGTCCGTTCAGCGCATCAATATCGGCGAGCAGTTCTTGTGCACTGTGCTCGTTGAGCGTCTGTTCGGCGCATGCCTCAGGCATAGCGAACGGCTCACCGGCAAGTGTCAACACTGCGTCACCTTGGCGTTTGGTAACTGCCACGCAGTAGAGCGTATCGCCATCGTTAGCAACAATGCTGCCCCACTCCTCTTGGAAGACTTTCTTCGAGCAGGTAAAGAAGTGCAGGTCATAACCGGCTTCTTTGAGTTCGGCAATGCGCTGACTGCTGAATGTGCCCCAGATTGCCATGCGTTGTGCCTCTTTCTTCGTTGCTTCAAGCTTGGCGACAACAGCATTGCGCTCGCTAAGCAACTGTTCAGGTGCACCGGCTTCGATGAGTCGTTGCAGAGCATCGGCATCAGCTATGGTCTGACGCAACTGTTCGTCTTCCGCAAAACCTTCGGCTTTCAGGGTAACATGTACCAAGCCGGCTTCACGTACACGCTCAAGGAACGCGTCGTAGCGCGATGCAAGAACGAGGAACGTGTATTTCTTCATTGACTCAATCATGCTGCACCCTCCTTTCCTTTGGCTTGTTCAGCAGCGGCTTCACGCTCGCGCTTGCTCTTTACTATTTTCTGACTTGACTTGGAGAGGTTCTCCTCGTCCTCCATGAATCGCTTGATCTTGCGGATAGCGTCCTGGTAACCCGGGATCTGCACTTTCTCGAACAGGTTCACCTTCTGAGTCGTCTTCTTACGGGCGTACTCCAACAGGTCAACCTTCCGGCGCACAAACTCCTGACGGATACCTACTTCCGCTATGGCTTTGAGTTGTTCGAATCCGTCAATAAACCACTTCGGCGACGAGAACAGGCTGAACTCCTTGGTGGAATACACCACCTCGTCCAACACGGGCACGCGCACACCGGCGATCTTCTTGATGGACATCCGCACGTCATCCACATGGATCAGCGACGTGTCGAACTCTCCCCAAAGCGCCAACATCTGATCGTAATCCTTGATGCGGCGGTTCACTTCCTCATCCAGTTCCTGGATCTCTTTCTTTGCCTTCTTCACTTCGAGGCGCAATGCGCTCTCCTTGCTCTGAAGGGTCGGAAGTGTACGCTGACGCATCTTAAGATTCTTCTCAAGTGCTTGTAGCGATGTTTTATTAAACTGATATGTAATAGCCATAATCTTTAGTCGAAAGTCGAAAGATAAAAGACCGTAGCCTGCGGCTACTCAAAGCCATATTAGGCTTTTTTCTTTGAGCGAAGCGGTCTTTCTTCTTTCAGCGTTAGCGATCTAATTATTTTCCCCAGTACTTGTCAACAAATACTTGCTTGATGTTCACCTCTTCGGGTTTGAAGTGTTTAGCAAACAGTCGCCAAGCTACGTCAAGCATCTCCGTGGTGTTGATGTTCACGTCGATAGCCAGGATATCGTTACTGTACTCCTTGGCGAACTTCAAGCAGCGCTCATCGTAGTCGGTGAGGTCGAAGCCGTTCTCCTGTTTGGTTTTGGCATTGGCTGCGTCGGCGTACAAACGAACAGCGGCGTTCATCACTTGCGGATGGTCTTCGCGCGTTTTCTTGCCTGCTACCAATTGTTTCAGACGTGACAATGAGCGGAACGGATCGACAATAACCTTACCGATATCCGAGTCACGGCGCAGGTACAACTGACCCTCGGTGATATATCCCGTGTTATCAGGAATAGCGTGGGTGATGTCGCCGCCCGACAAGGTTGTAACGGCAATAATCGTGATCGAACCGCCGCCGGCTTCCTCGGGGAACTGTACGGCTTTCTCGTACAATTTGGCGAGGTCGGAATACAGCGAACCAGGCATACTATCCTTCGAAGGAATCTGATCCATACGGTTACTTACGATTGCCAATGCGTCAGCATAGAGCGTCATATCCGTCAGCAGCACGAGCACCTTCTGGTGTTTCTCTACTGCGAAATACTCGGCAGCAGCCAGCGCCATATCCGGCACGAGCAGTCGCTCTACGGCAGGGTTCTCCGTGGTGTTCACGAAGCTGACGATACGGTCAAGCACGCCGGCGTTGTTGAACACGTTCTTGAAGTACAGGTAGTCGTCGTTGGTCAGACCCATACCGCCCAGGATGATCTTGTCAGCCTGCGCACGCAGAGCCACGTTTGCCATTACTTGGTTGTACGGCTGGTCGGGGTCGGCAAAGAACGGGATCTTCTGACCGGATACCAACGTATTGTTCAGGTCAATACCTGCAATACCCGTAGCAATCAGCTCTGACGGTTGTTTACGACGTACGGGGTTCACGGACGGACCACCGATCTCAATCTCCTTGCCTTCGATCTCCGGACCGCCGTCGATAGGATCACCGTAAGCGTTGAAGAATCGACCGGCAAGTTGGTCACTCACCTTCAGCGACGGGGCTTTGCCCAGGAACACAACTTCGGCGTTGGTAGGAATACCTTCCGTACCCTCGAACACCTGCAGCGTTACGTCATCGCCCAGAATCTTTACCACCTGAGCCAACTTACCGTTGACGGTAGCAAGTTCGTCATTACCAACGCCTTGTGCCTTCAGCGAGCACGTAGCTTTGGTAATCGCAGTAATCTGCGTGTATATCTTTTGAAATGCTTTAGCCATAATCTTCTAATTTTCTTATTTTCTCATTTACTCATTTATGCAGCTATCTGACGTTCAGCCAGCAGGTCGTTGAGTTTCTTGCGATAGTCCTCAAACTGCTCGCTGTGGAACTCGCTATAGTTCATCTGTTTGCACAGGTTGATCACGCGCTTGAAGTACTCGCTTACTTCGAGGAAGTTATCGAAGTCGTAGTCGTGCTTGCAGATATCCATTACGAGGTCGAGCATGTACTCCTGGCGCTCCAGCGGGCAAACGGCGTCGATCTTGTCGAACGCGTCTTGCTGGAGGATAACGAAGTCAATTACCTCGGATTTCCAGAATCCCTCGTGGAAATCAACGGTTACGCCGTCATCACCGAGGATGTTGATCTGCTCCTGAATCTCCTTACCGCGCTGCAGATAGGTCTTCATATCGTTGACTTTTTCCAGCCACTCGCCGTTGATACGCTGCGAGATATACTCTGCGAACTCAGGATATTCGATATACTTCGAGTACGAGTCAATCGGGTTTACAGCCGGGTAACGCTTTCTATCGGCACGAGCCTGCTCCAGAGCGTAGAAGCAACGTGCCACTTTCTTCGTACCTTCGGTTACAGGCTCCTTCAGGTTACCGCCGGCAGGTGATACCGTACCGAGGAACGTAACCGAACCCGTTGCACCATTATTAAGGTACACGTAACCCGCGCGTGCGTAGAACGCACCGATGATTGCCGACAAGTCCATCGGGAAGGCATCCTGACCCGGCAACTCCTCCAGACGGTTCGACATCTCACGCAGAGCCTGAGCCCAACGGGAAGTCGAGTCAGCCATCAGCAGTACTCTTAGACCCATCGAGCGGTAGTATTCCGCGATGGTCATCGAGGTATATACGGAAGCCTCACGTGATGCCACAGGCATGTTCGACGTATTGGCGATGATGATCGTACGCTCCATCAGTTTGCGGCCGGTGTGCGGGTCGTCGAGTTCAGGGAACTCCGTGAAGGTCTCAACCACCTCATTGGCACGCTCACCGCAGGCTGCGATTACCACGATGTCTGCCTCGGCTTGCTTGGATATAGCGTGCTGAAGCACGGTCTTACCAGTACCGAAAGGTCCGGGGATGAAGCCCGTACCACCCTCGCAGATCGGGTTGGCGGTATCGATCGTACGAACGCCGGTCTCCAGCAACTTGAAAGGACGCGGTTTGCTCTTGTAAGCCATGATGGCTTTCTTTACAGGCCACTTCTGGATCATCGTTACCTGATGCAGATTGCCGTCAGCATCAGCCAGTACGGCGATGGTGTCGTTGATCTTGTACTCGCCTTCCTTAACAATGGATTTGACGGTATATTCGCCCTCAAATACAAACGGAACCATGATCTTGTGCGGCTGATGGTTCTCATCGACTTCGCCCAGCCATGAAGCAGCTTCCACCTTGTCGCCTACCTTGGCGAGAGGTTTGAATGACCAGAGTTTGTTCTCGTCGAGCGGGAAACTGTACTCACCGCGCTTGAGGAACACACCCGTCAGTTTGTCCAAGTCGTTCTGCAGACCGTCGTAGTTACGGCTCAACAGTCCCGGACCCAGAGTCACCTCCAACATGTGACCGGTGAACTCTACCAAGTTGCCGACCTTCAGACCACGTGTCGATTCAAACACCTGAACGAACACGTTGTCGCCGGTCACTTTGATTACCTCTGCCATCAACTTCACATCGCCGACGTGAATGTAGCAGATTTCGTTTTGCGATACAGCGCCATCTACACCTACCGTAACGAGGTTAGCGATGACACCTTTTACTTTTCCTGTTGTCATATCTTAAAATCTTAAATCTTCAATTTTAAATCTTCAATCGAGCTTGATACCCTTTTTCATATCCGCTACCAAATCACGGAAGACTTGTTCGCCTTGCTCCACGGTCAGGCTATCCCAGCGATGGAGAATCGAGGCTTTCAGATAGTACGCGAGCACGGCTTCGATATTGAACACCTCAAACAGTGTCCTGTCCTCGAGCCACTGCCAGCGCAGCGCGTCGATATGTTTCTCGCGGTCGAGCAGATTGCCTATCTCGGCTATTTCTGCCACCTCTTTGAGGTCAGGTACGAGTGCCGCCAGACGTGCGTTCTTACCCATCGCACCGCCTTTGCGCAGTTCTTGTGCCACTTCGTTGTCGCCCACAATCACCTTCTGCACATCCATGCCATGCTTGATGGCAACGGCTGCAGCCAGGACGTTGTTTACATCCATGTTGTAGGCAAACCACTCGCGAACGAACTTGTTCTTGCACTTCAAACCTTGTTCGTATAGCAACTGCGTGCGAAAATCCTCATCGCTCAAGCTGAGTTCTGCCTTGCGGTCTTGCACGGCATCGTCCTCCATGAGAGCAAGGATCGTCTCGTCGTCGTTCTTACGACGCAGCAGCGCCAGTAGTTCCTTGTCCGAAGCCGACAGGTGCTCGTCCAGGAGCTCCAGCAACGCTTCTTCCGAGGTCTGTACACGCTCGCTCAGTGCTATATCCTCAAAGCCCGCTATTAAATATTCGTAACCCATTTCTTAAATAGTTTAGTGCTTAAAGTTTAGTGTTTAGAGAAGTTATGAGTTTGAAGTATTGAGTTTATTGAGTTAACTTTCAACTCTCAACTATAAAACTTCTCTCAACTCTCAACACTCAACTCTCAACTTATTTAGAACAACAGCTCAATCAGTTGCGGACGCAGGAACTCTTTGAAATATGCCACGAACTCGTCGTCACCGAACGCAAGTTTGTAACCACCCTGTTTCGGAGCGATAGCAAACGCTGTCTTGATTCCTTTCACTTCCTTGATCTCTACGCCTTTGTTGAGCAGTTCCTTGGCATTGGCAGCGAAATACTTCTTCAATGCCTCGGCATCCTTAGCCTCGATCACGACTTCCCCACCCTTGGCGAGTTGTGCAGCCAGGTCGGCAATCAGTTTCTGCATAAACTTAGCGTCAGCAGTAGCAGCTTTCACGCTGTCAGCAGCCAACTTGTCCGTCAGCAGGTTCGTCACCTCGGTCTTGATGGCGTTCACGCTCTGCTCAGCATAGAGCTTGAGCTCCGAGCGGGTGTTCTTGTCCAGCTCAGCGGCAGCGGCTTTGGCAGCCTCCAGTGTCTGAGCAGCTTTCTTCTCGGCAGCAGCGATGATGTCCGCAGCCTTCTGTTCAGCCTCTGCTACAATGGCATTGGCTTGTTCTTTGCCTTTCTCTACGCCCTCAGCGTAGATCTTGTCAGTTAATTCGGATAGATTCATTGTATATGGATATTTAGTTAATTTCTTATTTCACGCGCTCACCGGTGATGGTATAGATCTCGCCCTCACGCAGGATGTACAGGTGTCCGTCACTGATGACCTTCACAGCCACAGTCGATGCCGGAACAACCACGTCCTCAATGCCGTTTGCCGGGCAGGCATACGCCTCGTTTTTCTTTTCACCCCAGATATATTCAGCCAACTCAGGATCATCCACAAACGGGTTACGGTTGCCTTGTTTCTGAGCCACCTTGTTGTTGCGGTCGATCTCTTTCTGCGAAACGGGGTCTTTCCTATGCCATTTGAGCATGCACTTGATGGCTTTGTCGGTAAATCCGCACTCGGTTCCGTCCCACGTAAACATCAGGTAGCCTTTACCGCCCTTGCTGAACTGTTTGTTCTTGTAGCAGGTCACCATATAGAAATAGATTCGCGCCACATCGCCTTTGTACTCGTCAATCGGCTCAAATACCGAACAACTATAGCCGTAATTATATCCTAACTTCGTGCCGAGTTCATTGCTCCACTCCACCGAACCGGTCACCTCGGCGTACGGCCAAGCCGAACGTTTTTGGTTCGTGGCGTTGTCCGTCGGGAAGATGTGATGCAGGTCTTTGTACATCGGTTCAGTATTGCTGCCACCCCAGAAACTTACGGGCAGAATGTGCTCGCGGTTGTAGCAGTCGCACTCAACCTGTGTATCGTAATTGCTGGTATTACAATAATCCCTCTTATCGAACGTACAAGCCGAATAGATATCCCAAATCGTTCCATCAGCGCGCAAATCCACCTTGGCTCTGTCAGCGCGTGCATCATCATAAGACAGCACGGTGTGCTCGGCTATCTGCGCGTTCAAAGCGTCGCGGATCTGCAAACCTTTCAGTCCCTCGAGTTCGGGATGACATTGCGGCTCTATGGTCGGATAATCATCACCCGGATCATCGCCGCCACCGGGATTATCGCCCGGCGCATCCGTCGTGTAGAATGTTCCGTTAACCATCTCGGGTTTGCCGTTGTAGTTCTGCAAGTAACCCGTGGCTTCCACATATTCGCCTACGCTCAAGGTGCGCTTGTCGGCATCAACAGAAGCTTTCAGACGGAAGCACTCAAACCGCGATTGCGAACCGTCCTCCGAATCGTCAATAAAGAAATCTGCGTTCTGATAATTCGGATAACCGCTATTCCATTTCGTCACGTACCCGCGCACGGTATAGATATTGGTACTCTTTGAGCCCGATGCCAGATTCAGACCGTTATATATCTCGATAATCTCGCTAACGGTATATACAGCCGGATCTTCCGACGTAGCGACCTGGGCTGACGCACCCATCGCCACATCTATCGGATATCCCGCAAACAAACAAAATACAATTACTGAGAGTAGATATTTTTTCATGCTATATTAGAACAATTATACTTTTCGCTGCAAAGATAATAAAAAAAATTGAATTATGCAAATTTCTTTACAAAAAAAATCCCACAATCACGAAAATTGTGAGATTTTTAACGAATTTACCGCAAAACGCATAAAATCTTAGTACGAAAAATTCTTTGTCGCTATGTTTATGTCTGCTGCTGTCTATTACTCAGAGAGTAATGGCTTTGACTTGTGCGGCGTTCGTCAAGTTTACTTGAATGAATGACGAACAAGGCGAAGGCAAAAGTCCGGAACGGACAACAGACAGCTGCAGGGTTTATATATGTTTATTTTCCATATGTAATCCTACACCACATAAGAAAAACGGAGCCTAAGCCCCGTTTCCCTCTCATTTTGTGCACTTTGCGTACATTGTGCATTTTGTCTTCATGATTGAAGGCAGGATATTTTACGCCATTCTCTCCACTTGCGATACCATGCATATCCAACCGCGAGCAGCATCATCACCCACACCCCGTCACCAACCGGCGTCTCTTGCGGGTCGTGGCTTTCTTCGGCTTCGTTGCCGCCAGTGCCGCTACCGCTGCCGCCTATTCGGCGCGGACCATGAGCTCCGCCGGATGACGAATAATCATCTGGACTATTCGCACCTATCGTCAAACCATTGCGCGCTGCAATAGGCAAAGTCGAACCCGAACCCGCCATCGTTGACGTGGACTGGAACTCAAATTGCTCGGTAGCAACATGGTGCTCAAACGCTTGCTTGTTTTCGCTTGTCTTAAATTGTGCTTTACTCGATACCAAGGGAAGCACCAGCATTGTCATAACAATCAGAATATTTTTCATTGCATTCATAGTTCTATCCTCCTGTCATTTAATGTAAAACACTACGCAATGTCACTGCTTTCTCTCCATCTACCACACGGATGTTATATACGCCTTGTGCCGCAATGTTAAACGATGCCACATTGTGCAGATGCTGCCCACTGGCAATCAGCTTGCCGGTCATATCATATACGTACGCCGAGCTACCCTCCGGCAACCCGCGAAGCGTCAGCGTATTGCCATCGTGATATATGCCGATAGACATCAGTTGACCATCGTCACCATTGCTTACAATCTCGGTCACTACCTCCTCACGGTTGAATACCGCCGATATAGCAAACCGCTCGTCGTGCCTTCCGGCTTCCGTGGTGAACGTATAGCCATGTACCAGCAGGTCGGTTGTTACACCCGTCACATTATCCGTCAGCCACAAGTGCTCCAACCCGCTCACATCATTGCTCTCATCGAGCGAATACGTGTGCTCACCTGCCGCAGTAGCAATGTATCCCATCGGTATAATCTGCTCTGCCGTTTGTTCGTTCAGCAGGTTGTATGCCAAAGCTGTGCCGTTTGCAAACGTGTAGGTCTTCTGTTCGTTTTGGTCAACGAACCACTGTTCTACATCCTCAAAGTCCTTCAAGCCGCCTTCATATTTGTCGTGAATGATCAATCCGGCTTTTGCTTCGACAGCCTCATTCTTGCCGCGCAACAGCACATCCACATGCATCTCCGCTTTTTCTTTTTGTGCTGCGCTATAGCGCCACGGAGCCGCAGCCTCTGTGCGTGTTCCTGCCATTCGGAACGTGCCAGACTCCACTACTTGAATAAAGAACGCCGAGAATGCCGGAATTGTGCAATTCTTAACATACTCATGATGGTAATCATTCATCATGTCGTACGGTACGGTTATAAATCGTGCAGGTGAACTTACCCACTTGTACGTTCCGTCCCATGATTCGCCATCCGCTACATCCGCTGGCTCGTATGATTTGTCAATGATCATACTCGTATCACTTGTCGCCTTGAATGCTGTCAAGTATGGGTTACCCACGAAGTTCCAGCCGACATTGTTTGCTGCCAGATCGCCGGAGTCGTATGCACTCTTGCCGTAGTTGGTTACAGCCACACGTGCCGTATCGTTCGCGTCACTTGTTATGTTTCCGCTCTTGACCGGGAATCGAATGATTGCCAGCGGACGTCCGCTTACCCTCGGCTTGGCGGTTATCTCATAACCCACACCTGCCTTGAAGCTCTCCTGACCTACTTCATCACCGTACCATTCCCAACCGTTTACATGCGCTCCTGTAGCACGTTTCGCACCATCGTAATGCTTTACCCATACAGGGAAGTCTTCGCTGCCTGTTTCATCCGTTACGCTCGCCAATGTCACATTACTCGGCATCGAGAACTTGTAATACAACCGGTTATCGATAAACATATCGTACGTCACGCCTTCTGTTGTTATCGTTCCGCTCTTCACACACAAATCGGGGTATCTGTATGTCGTCTTTCCGTCCAACACGCTATATCCGCCTCGCATATAGATGTTGTTGAAACTCATGTTGTTCGATACCACAGCTTCGCCGCCCGGATAGATAAGCAAGTTAGCAAAATTACCACTGTTGTATTCGGTCGTCAGCTTACCGCCATTGCGGATTACGACATCTACGTTGCCATAAATCTTGGAATCGTTACTTACGCTCTGTCGCAAGTTCTGTTCTGTTTTCGCGCTCGTCACAATGAACGGCACTTGTAACAATGCCTGTTTCGATGCTCCGTTTTCGGTCAGTTGTACAACAAACTGCTGTGCAGGCTTGGCTGTCAGATCACTCAATCCGCTGATCTTCCATATATCTCCACCAACATTAGTCATCGAAGCCGTACCCGAACTTATCGGATCATCATTGCCTATTGTCACGCTTGTCAATGCCACTGGCGTTGCAGAAGGCGTATAGGTCACTGCCACTTCTGTTGATCCCCATTCGTAAGCATTCATCTCTACCAGATTAGCAGAAACCAAAGGCAAAAGATACAAATCATCTACACCCTTTCCATCCAGATACGTTCCCCAGCGACCATTATATAGACGCAAGTATCTTGTGTTGTTTGTCTGATCGGTTTGGAGTTTATATACAAACTGTCCATCCACCTCTGTTGTGGTTACCTTCCATTCATAATTCTCATCATGTTCGAACGATGCCGTAATGGCAGCAATAGCTCCGGAGTTATTGATATTGTACTGGTTAGATGACGGATTATTGTTGGCAACCAAGCCTTTGTTATCCTTTCCCGCAAAACGCAGTCGGTCACCATACAACTTGGCTGGAGTATAACTGGTTGCGTTACCCCAACGGTCATTTGTGCTGTTCACAGTGAGTACCGGCCACAACTTATACCCTAATCCTGTCACATCGCCGTAAGCCTTCAGCACACCATCCACGGTACTGGTATAGATGGATATATCTTTCGGCGTGCTCGAACTCGTTATATCTGCCGACAATGCGTGCCATGTACCGCCAATCTTCGCCGCAATAGCCACAGCATCAGGCAGGTTGCGCACTTTCACATACTCGCCACTGGTATTGAACGTCTGGCTCTGACCCTCGCATTTGATCGTAAACGTAGGAGTCGTTATGGCACCTGTTCCGGCACTCGTCGGATTATAACTTACATATACTGCCTGATTCGTCAGCGGTGCAGTCAGTTTGTTGCCGGAAACCGACAGATCTTTATATACGCCATCCACCTTCTTGTAGAACTTCAGCCCGTCGGTACTGCTTATATCTACTGTATGTCCGCTTACTGCACCTGTAGTACTTACTAACAGTTTGTTCACCGCCATAATATTCACTCCATTGCGGCTTGTTATCAGCACTTTCTTGCTATCCTCCAAACCGACACTTATATCCACGCAAGCAAATACATACTTTTCGTATGTTCCCCAAACAGCATATAAATCTACTACTGCGTCATCGGTTGAACTCAGATTGCTTACACTCTGACCATCGGTATAAACTACATCCCCGTCATCAGATGTTGCCCAACCTTTGAAGAAATAACCCTCTTTAGTAAATCCGCATGAAGTAAGTGCTTGCGCCACACCGTAAATAAAGTCCTGATCATCCATAGAGCCCTCTGCATCATCATCGTTTGCGTCAAAATGGACAGAATATTCGTTCGCCGTCCATATTGCGTAGTACACTTTATCTGCATCAGGCATCGTTGTTACCGGTGTTGTCGTTGAACCGCTGGATGTTTCCGACCACCCCGCGAATGTATATCCTGTTCGCGTCGGATTGTTGGGTTTTGTAACTGTCGCGCCGTATGCGATGGCATCTCCGTCAGTATATGTACCCGTCAAATCATCCGCATCATCCGCATTCTTATACCAATGCAAACTATGAGTGTTAATCTGCCATACTGCATATAGGCTCAATGCTGCATTGGATGTATAACTTGCACCTTTCGCATAATCCGTGCCTCCTGTTCCGGCAGCCAATGTGTGCCATTTACTCAATGTATAATGATCACGCGAGTATTTGTTCGAACTGATCGTATAACTTATTCCATGATCTTTATACTCCGTCGAACTGGTTCCACTACCATCGTTCTTGTAGTAGGTAATAGTATAGCGCTGCAATGTAGTAAAAGATGTTTGTGTTCCATAAGCTGTTCCGTTTCCGTTAGTCGCGTACGGACGAACATAATATGTGGTATTGGCTGTCAACCCTGTCAAATCTTTGCTAAAGCCTACATCCGTTGTAGTATATGTCGTTCCTACTTGATGTTTGGTTACACCACTACCTCCAATAGTAGGAGTTGTCGCTGTTCCGATCACAAATCCATAATCCGTTATACTACACCCTGCCGATCCAAGCGAACTAATACCACTCGAACAACTTACCGTTGCCGTAGTCGAACGCACCGAACTATTACTTCCCGCCGTTACCGTCGGACTAGTGGAACAAGCACTACCTACAGTTGCAGTGATAGGAATTTCCACGTAATCGTTTGGATTAGATATGTATACCATTAATACATCTTCATAAACCCCTACCTCATTTTGCGGGAAGATTGTTGTAATAGTAACCTCATGGTCTCCGACTTCATATCCACAATAACCTTTTCCATTGTCTCCAGCCGAAATATAAAAGTAGGCACCTGAATAAAAATAAACATTCACGTTTCCTTCATATCCTGTTTTCTTGGTGATTGTTATAGTAGCATCTATCTCAATGTAAGTGCTTCCATCATAATCTGCCGGATCAATGGTGCCATAATCAATGGCAGCAACACTTATACTATATCCTGTTTCGTCTATAGCAGGTGTCGTTCCCCACACCCTCGCGCTCATACCTATTAATAATAAAAGCACCGCGCACAAATATTTCACATACGTTTTCATAATCGTATTATTTGCAATGATGTTCGTTTTCATAATTCTCTAATTCGTTAATTCATTAAACATTAATTCGTTAAACATTATGTTCATCCGAACATCTTATTCTTTTTCTTCTCCCCAAACAGCGTACCATGTTACACCACTTGCGGTTGTCTCGGTGCCCGGCGCAAAAATTTTAGCTTTGTTGGCCTCGTATTTTGCTGCGTCTTCCAAATATCCTGTCTCGCCGCTGTACATCGTTGTCAGATCTGAGGCTTTTATCCAACCTATCAGATATCGGGTTGTGCTATGACAAGTGTTCTGCGCGCCATCTTCCATCTCCGCGAACGTTGGAGTGGTTATTCCCGAACCCGTATCGTCACCGTTGATATCACTGTAACCGTTCACCATATCCTTGAACACATCGCGCATCGTAATCGTCAACTCCCGTTCAACTTGAGCAGCCGCATTATGGTTATCATCGGCAGCTTGGTTAACGCGTATCTTATACGTACCGGCTTGACTGATGCTTATCGTCTTGTTCTCGGTATCATTCGTAATCATAGCAGACACAGTCGCATCGCCTCGTTTGTAACTGAAGGTCAGTGCCGTTGCATCTGACGTCGAGCTCAACGTATATCCAACCGCTGTATTGGCGAGAGCAGCCGTTTCAGCCAACGTGAACGTAATCACCGGTGTCATCTTCGCCACGGTTCCCGTCATTTCCACATTCGTGCTTGCTTCACTATTATAACCGACCAGAGTCAAGTTGCCGTTATAGTTGCCGGCATTATTGCCTGCTGCCAACCGTACATTTAGAGTCACACTCACCTTTTTGCTACTGGGTGTCAGCGTAATAGCACTACTTGAATAAGAGGCATCGCCACTTTTCTTTATCTCATAACCTGTCGGAGGTGTCACAGTGATGTTTCCATTCAAATTTCGCCCGGCAACATATACGTTTTGTGCATCCGACGCACTTCCGCCGTAAGTTGTGCTAAACCCGCTAAGCGATGCCGTATTTGTCTCTATTGTAGGCGATGTGTTTTGATACGCATAAACCTTAACGGCTGTTTGCTTATCACCATCATAACAATTAAATATAGGATTGCCGCTGTTGTAGTTATAACGCATTGTATTGTAAGCAGTGCCATCATTTGTCTTAACAGTAAATGCAGTACTAACTAATGCTATACTCCATTTTCCGGTAGTATTTGATGTAACTGTGGCTTTGGCTTGGCTTTTTAATAATGCACCTGAAGTTCCTGTTGCTGCCAAATAATTATCTCCAACCTTGAAGTACCAATAGCCTTCGGCATACGCCTCTAACGTAATCGCCTGTACTGTTCCCTCGTCCGGAACTTTAACAGTTGTACCGCTTAGAACGAAGTCTGTACTGGCACCTCTGGTATTTGTGTTCTGTGTCGTACTCATTGCATAAGTTCCGCTGTTATCCAAAATTACAATTTTGTCACCAACTCCCAAACTGCTTGCATCCGTTACTAAGTTATAGACCTTACTCGGACGAATCGTATATGTCGCACTCGCTATTTCCGAATCTGTCAAACCGGATTTTACCGCCATGGCTTTAACTGTCGTTGTAGTGGAAATGGATATTGCCGACGAATAAGTCGAACTGCTTGTTGTCGGATCATTTCCATCTGTGGTGTAATAGATTGTTGCACCATCAGTCGCACAGCTAATAGTTACACTTTGATTTTCTATATATGAACCTTCTGACACAGAGAACGTCGGTGTCTTCACTTGTGCTGGCGATGAACAATCCGGATAGGAGTAGTAGAATGTTGCATCTTCTTCTACAGTCCATGTAAGGGTAATGCTTGTCATATAAAGAGCAGCACTTGCTAAGATACCAATGTACTCATAATCGTCTGATGCTACTAATTGAGTTGATGTGTTTTTTACTATTGTTCCTAAAGACGTTCCTTTTTTTGAATTATCATATAAATCTTCGGAGCCACTATAACTTGTATTTTTTCCAAATATTGTAATATATCGTCCGTTTGTAGTGCTGGAATTCCATACGACATCCACTTGCTTCAATATTCCTCCAGATGTTGTTGTTACTATACCAGATGGAGAATCTTTTCTTAATTGGACAACACTTTTAATATCATTATTATTACCATTATTTGATTGACCTGCATATACAGCATCTGAAGTTAGTGTTTTGTTACTAAATGATGTGTAACTGGTGTTAGTACCGGATTTCCCGTTGATTGAAGTAGTAATTACGTCTTCCACCTCTGATTCGATAGTCCCTTCCATGGTGTACACCGGATAGAGGGTGGTATTTGCCGTGGGATAATATACGCCTTCATCAAGTGTCACCAAAGTTAACTCAGATGTACTTTCTTCGTCATCTGATTCAGTTGTACTCCAACCTTGGAACTCCCAATCCCCGCAAGTCTCTGCCATATCTGGAGGCGTAACACCCGCCCCCGCAGAATCTTCATCTATATCTTCAGATGTGCCATCAGTCTTGTAGAAAGTTACTTTATATGGAGTCGCAACGGCAGCGGCTCCCTCAACCAAGCGAACATTAGTTATTCGAAATGTTCCGTTTCCAGAAGAGCTGGTACAATTGTTAACAGAACTGACAACAACTTGTCCTTTTACTGCTGACGCTCCAGTATATGTAAAAGTAGTTGATGTACTACTATTAATTGTTTGAGCAGAGCCAAAAGTAACTCCTCCTACTTTCACAGAAACTGTAGCACCAGGTCTAGACTTATTGTAACTAATAGAAACTATTACTTCTTTTACAGTATAACTTTGCTCAGCTACTGTAACATCAGCAATATCTACGCCATCATTTAGCACCTGCGAAAGAGTTTGACTAAAATCATATGTTGCACCCTCCGCACCCCACACATTCCCAACTCCGATGGTCATCAGAATTGCAAGAATAGACACGAGTTTTAGCGGACAAACACGTAAACGACACGTAAACGAGTCGAAAACGACACGTAAACGAGTGCTACCTTCGTCCTTCTGTGAGCCCACTCTCGGACTACACATCCTTGAAAACAGATTAAGTTTTTTCATATTTTAAATTTTTTAAAGTTTATATTCCTTATTCTTATATTCATTCGGAACGATTATTGTTCCAATTTTCCTTTTTATATGCGCGTACATGCGCGTTTTCTTCTTTGTGAGCATAGGCAAATCCAATAGCCTATACCTTTGGCTTGATCCTTTTTATATCGACTTGTTCCTTTTTGTTTTGGCTTGTTCCTTTTTTGCCATTATCTTTTGCACTATATGTCTCGTGCGCACTGTTATATGTTATCTTTTGTTTTTCTATTCTCTTTCCGCTGTTTCATAGTGATGATGCTATCATCATTACAACAGCAAACGGTAACTCCGTTCTATAGTGGAATTACCGTTTAACTCGCGCGCTTATGCGCTATATATAATAAGGTGTGACTAATAAATCACCATACTTTGTGGGATGATGCGATGGATATATACTAGGTCATCATCGATTGAGTACAATATAGCCATTTCTTTATAATTCAGTCGTCTGATTTCTATTCCCATTATGAATGACAACTCCGGTACAATGGGAAATCGATCTGCATTCCCTCGTAGCCATATAATTCGCCCTTCAAGTCCTTGTAGATACCGCAATGCGGTCAATGGAGCTTTGCATTGATTCTCAATATAATCATTGAGGCGAATGATGTCCTCCTTTGCCTCATC
>JAEEGH010000568.1_pt1 | contig 133708 bp, 100 predicted proteins | sample 9134181 | NCBI WGS metagenome assembly JAEEGH01 (sample SAMN16246544, study PRJNA631951) | gut metagenome | biome: gut microbiome; feature: rumen; material: DP-attached | host: Bos | place: Iran: Karaj | collected 2018-10
TCCTTCCCTTATGTTAGCACCTATGCTAGTTCCTGATCGAAGAATTTGTTTAGACATAATTGTTTCTTTCTTTTTGTCAACTAAAAAACGATAAAGCTTTGCTATTCTTTTTGCGAAAGCCAAACTTCTATCTCCAACTATGCTCTGCCTCGCCATAACTTTTAACTCTTAACTCCTAACTCTTAACTTAGCTCAATGGTTTCCCGGAACTTCGGCACATACGCCTGCTTGAAACCGGCGTCTTTCAGATGTTTCGCATACGCGTGGCGGGCGTCGTCCTCGCCGTGTACGACGAAGATTTTCTTCAGCTTCTTGTTCCCCTTCTGGCAGGAGAGGTAGCGGATGAGCTCGCTGTAGTCGCCGTGACCGGAGAAAGCGTCGATGCGGGCGAGCGTGGCGCGCACTTTGTACTCGTTGCCGAAGATGGAGACGGTTTCGTCGCCGCGCATGATTTTCGCGCCCAACGTGGTCGGGGCGCAGTAGCCCACGCACAGGATGGTCGTTTTCGGGCTCTCGATATTGTTGGCCAGGTGGTGTTTGATGCGCCCGGCCTCCATCATGCCGGAGGCGGAGATGATGATGCAGGGACGGTTGTGCTCGTTCAGCGCCTTGGAGTCATCGATGGTGCGCACGTAGGAGAGTTTGTCGAAACCGAACGGGTCCGGATTCGCCTGCATGAAGGCACGCATCTCCTCGTTGAAGCAGTCGTCGTGCAAACGGAAGATGTTGGTGGCGGAGCAGGCTAACGGACTGTCCACGAAACATTCGATGTCGGGTAGGTCGCCGGCGAGTTCCAGACGGTGCAGTGTATAGACAATCTCCTGCGTTCTGCCGATGGCGAACGAGGGGATCAGCAGCTTGCCCTTGCGTTTCGCGCAAGCGTCGCGCACCACGAGCATCAGCTCCTTGTCGGCCTCGTCCAACGTGGAGTGCAGCCGGTCGCCGTAGGTGGATTCGGTGATGATGTAGTCGGCGTAGGGGAACGGCTGCGGGTCGGGGAGGATGCGCTTGTCGTAGCGGCCCACGTCGCCGGTGTAGCAGAGCGTGCGGGTTTTTCGTCCTTCCTTGAAGGTGATGTAGATGGCGCTGCTGCCGAGCATGTGGCCGCTGTCGATGAAGTCGATGGCCACGGTCGGGGTGATGTTGAAGTGCAGCCCGCGCGGGATGCTGATGAAGAGCCGCATGCACTCCACCGCGTCCTTCTCGTTGTAGATCGGCTCGATGGGGGTCTTGCCCACGCGCTCGGTCTTCTTGTTGAACTGCCGCGCATCGGCCTCTTGGATTCTGCCCGAGTCGGCGAGCATGATGGCGCAGAGGTCGCGGGTGGCGGGGGTGCAGAACACCTTGCCGCGGAATCCCAACTTATATATATATGGTATAAGCCCGGCATGGTCGATATGCGCGTGCGAGAGCAGCACGATGTCGATTTTGGTCGGGTCAAAGCCCAAATCGCGGTTCATGGCATCGGTCTCCAGGCCCTTGCCTTGGTACATACCGCAGTCCAACAGTATTTTGATACCGTCTTTGGTGGTCAGCAGGAACTTGCTGCCGGTGACCTCTTCGGTCGCGCCTAAAAAGTCTAATCTCATAATGGTTACTTTTTCTCCTTATTCGGCCACACGTTCCGCCATCCGTAGAAAAAGCCGAGGTGATAGCGCGCCGCGAAATAATAGACCGCATGGCGCAACTTGCCCAACGGCATGTAGAGGAGCAGCAGGATGCAGCTTATATAATATAATATTGTAACGGATCCACAACAGGTGGAACAGCACAGGTAAAGCGTGGTCATCAGTTGGAAGAGGGTGACCAGTCCGCAGGAGATGTAGTCGTCGGGCATGGTAAAGGGCTTCAAATCCTTGGAAATCAATCTTCTGACGAGCAGTATGATGCCGCAGATAGTGCCCAAAGCGGTGGGAATCGCTAAAAGCAGATGCCAATTGCAGCCGCTGCCGATCCATTTGTTGAAGAAGGGGAAGAAGGAGAGCACGAAGAAGAGCAGGCAGCAGAAGGCGCCGACGTGGAACAGCATGCCCGTGGCGTAGGAAGGGATGTGCAGGTAGGCCGACTCTTTCTGGTCGGGCATCATGGCGCGGGTGTTGGCGTAAATCACGCCCTCTTTCACGCTGCCGCTCGGCTCCGACTTGTCCTTGGGGGCGCCGAGGCGAACAACCCTGACGAAATGCACGAATAAACTAACCAGGCAATAAACCGCCGCGGCTATCGCCAGATATTGCATTATACTCATAATTACAAGTTTAGGTTTTGTTGATTTAGCCTATATTATTTATGCATCTATGACTTTGGCTATTTGCTGTTGGCCATTGGCTGTTGGCGAACACCTCGTAGCCAAAAGCTAATAGCTAAAAGCTAAAAGCCGGTTAAACGCAGCCTTCGGGTTTGGGGAGACCGGCGACGCGGCAGGCGCCTCTCGCGGGACCGAGCGGGAACAGCTCGTAGATGTCCTTCAGTTTCAGATTGGCGGTCTTGCAGATGGTGCGGACCATCGGGGCGATGCCCTTTTCCTCGTAGTTGGCGCGGATGCAATCCACCACTTTCCAGTGATTCTCCGTCATCTCCGTGATACCGTCGGCTTTGGCGATCTCCGCAGCCAGCTCCTTGTTCCATTCTTCGGGATGGATCATGAAGCCGTCTCCGTCCATCTCGTAGGTTTTGTTATTGAATTCGATATTTGCCATAATGATGAAATTTTTTAGAGGCGCAAAGATACATTTTTTTTAGTTCAGAGTTTATGGTTTAAAGTTTAGAGTTTATGGGATAAAGTAGTCTTTGCATGGGGGAAGGGCTTTCGGGCAGTTGGGCGCGGGGTAGTCGTAGTTTTCGTCCCCGTAGGCGTCAACGGCTAACCGCCAGCAGTTTCCCAACCCTCGTCGGCATTTTTCGAATTCGTCGCAAGTTTTGCATGGACTTTCGTCGCGGACCTCTTTTTGGGAGAAATTCCACCGCGTGAGCGCTCTTTTCGAGTTCCACATTTCCATGATCGACTGCCGTGTGAGGTCGCCGAGGATGAAGAACGGATGCCAATACATCCGCTCACAGTAGGTCGCCTTGCCGTCGGGGAGCACGAAAAAACCGTGGACGTTGCCGGCGCATATCCGACGGTTCGGGAAACCCTCCACCCGCTGCGCCACCGACAAGGGCTCTTCACACTCTGCGAAAGAGATTTCCGCCACGCTGTCCCGGTTCCGCTCCTCCGCAACGGCTCTCAACCGCGCCAGCTGTGATCGGTTGCTGAAGTAGCTGTCGCTCGGCTTGAAACGGCTGAACTCGGCCGGCGTGAAACCGATGTGCGTGACGTTCCGGAAGGATGTCAGCACGTCTATCGTGTTGTTCAGCGATTGCTCGGTGTCGTTGTACCGGGTAATTACGGACCTCACGGCGACTTCGATGCCGGCCTCGTCCAACAGCCGCAACCCGTCCAGCACCCTTTCGAGGTAACTGTTGTCCACGCGGAGCATCTGTTGCAGCTCGTCATTGTCCACGCTGTCGATAGATAGCTGTATATTCTTGATATTCAGATATTTCAGTTCTTCAACTATCTTTTCGGACAAGGGATATTTGGTGGAGATGAGCGGAACGAAGTCGTAGTTTCGCATTTCGGCAAGCAGATTCTGCCAATGCGGGTAGAGAAAAAAATCGCCGCCGTCCACGTCCACGTTGGGCATTCCCAGCAGGTAAGCCTCTTTCAGCAGTTCCAAAAGACGGGGAAACGGAATGGGTTTCCGGATTACTGGTCTGTCGGCGTAGCAATAGATGCAGTCGGTCGCGCATGTGGTGTTGAGCATCAGGGTCATGCTGTTGGGCACGCGCAGTCGGACTTCCGACAGGTCGAAGTGCTGGCGGGCGAAAGGGATGTCAATGTCCACAAGCATATATTCGCGGGTGAACCCAGCCGTGTTGGGAATCAGGAAGTTTTTCGGAATCGGGCACCACTGGCCGTCGTCGGCCGGAATCATGATCGGTTCCTCGTTACAGATGCAGGGCTTCACGGTATCGATGAATTGGGTTTTGTCCATCCCATATTGACTGCAGAAGATCTCCGCCACCTCCTCCAGCGTATAGATTCCTTTAAAAGAGTCGAAAAGGACGGCCAGGTTGGGGTGAATGCGCCAGACAAATCCTTCCGTGATGTCGTTCCGTTGCCGGGCGGCGCTGTAGCGCGCGGGGTTGTTGTTCGTGAGGACGACATTGTTCCAATCGCTTTTGAATTTGTAGGCCGGATTGACCACATACACCTGGTGAATGTCCATTTTCGATGCAAACAAATGTCTGCCGTCGGCGATTTTTTCATTATCCCGCTTTAGGGGTTGTGTGTTCTTTTTCATTTTGCTTCTTTAGTTTTAGGTTAAATTTTGTTTGTTTGTCGTGGCAAAGATACAACACAGAAAAGCCTTTGTCAAGTGTTTTGGAATATTTTTTATATTTACCTAAAAATCAAATTGATACAAGCTTTTTCGGGCTTTTTTGCGAAAATTTTTTAACAATTAATAGTAAATATTTTGACACATTTTCGCAAAATTTCGCGTGATTTAGTGAAAAACGGACATGATTCGGGAGCGTGTTCGGGGGCGTGTTTCGGCCAAAAAAATAATTAAAAAAAATGGGTGGCAGAGATATATGAAAAAAGTGTATCTTTGCCGCCGATTTAAAAATAGGTAAAAAGATAAATTAAAAGCAGTTAGAAGTATGTATTTGACAAACGACGTTAAGAAAGAAATTTTCGCGAAATACGGCAAGAACGAGAAAGACACCGGATCTCCCGAGGCTCAAGTTGCCCTGTTTACGCACCGCATCAAACACCTGACCGAGCATGTGAAGCAAAACCAAGGCGACCGCGTGACCAAACGCGCCCTCATCACCCTGGTCGGCAAGCGCAAAAAAATGCTCGAGTACCTCAAGCAACAAGACATCGAACGCTACAGAGCGTTGATCAAGGAATTAGGCTTAAGAAAATAATTTTTACAGGCGATTTCAGTATTCAAAAAGGCAATTTTGATGAAAATTGCCTTTTTGAATATTTGTTATTGCCCAAACTCGTACAATCTAAAAAAACAGCATTATGAATTTAGGAGTAAGAACAACTTTCGATATCGGTGACGGTCGTATGGTTACGATTGAAACCGGCAAACTGGCGAAGCAGGCCGACGGCGCCGCTGTCGTCACCATGGGCAACACCATGCTCCTCGCAACGGTGTGTTGCAAAAAAGAAGCTGTGGAAGGCACCGATTTCATGCCTCTGCAGGTTGAATATCAAGAAAAATACGGCGCTGTGGGTCGTTTCCCCGGCGGCTTCTTCAAACGCGAGGCCCGTCCCTCCGAGTATGAAATCCTCATCGCTCGTCTGGTGGACCGCGCCATCCGTCCCCTCTTCCCCAAGAACTTCCACGCTGAAACTCAGGTCGTTGTGACCTTGATTTCCGGCGACAAGAACTTCCTGCCCGACTGCCTTGCTTGTCTGGCCGCTTCTTCCGCCATCGCCGTTTCCAACATCCCCTTCGAGTGCCCGATTTCCGAGGTGCGCGTGGGCCGCGTGGATGGACAGCTCGTGGTGAACCCCACCGTCGAGGACATGGAACGCTCCGACATCGACATGATCGTGGCCGCCTCCATGGACAACATCATGATGGTGGAAGGTGAAATGAAGGAGATTTCCGAGGACGACATGGTCGCCGCTTTGAATTTCGCGAAGGAAGCCATCAAGGTGCAGTGTCAAGCCCAGCTTGACCTCGCCGCTCAGGTGCCCTCCGCCAACCCGAAACGCGAATATTGTCACGAGACTGACGACGAAGCCATCCGTGACCGCATGAACAGCGAGCTCTACGACAAAGTCTATGCCGTCGCCAAGTCCTTCAAGGGCAAACAGGAGCGCAACGCCGACTTCGACCAGATCCTCGCCGACTTCATCGAGACCATTCCCGAAGAGGAGCGCGACGAGAAGGCCGTCATGGTGAAACGCTACTACGACGAAATCCTCTGGCACGCCATGCGCAACATGATCCTCGACGAGCGTATCCGTCTCGACGGCCGCCACACCGAGGACATCCGTCCCATCTGGATTGAGACCGGCTATCTGCCGTCTGCACATGGTTCCGCCATCTTCACGCGCGGCGAAACGCAGTCGCTGACCACCTGCACGCTCGGCACCAAGCTCGACGAGCAGATCATCGACGGCGCCGTGGTGGATGGTACCAGCCGTTTCCTGCTGCACTACAACTTCCCGCCCTACAGCGTGGGTGAGGTGAAACGTATCGGCAGCACCTCCCGTCGCGAGGTCGGCCACGGCAACTTGGCCAAACGCGCCCTCAAACCGATGATCCCGTTCGACGATCCGTCATTTCCCTATACTGTCCGCTTGGTTTCCGACATCCTCGAGTCCAACGGTAGTTCTTCTATGGCAACGGTTTGCGCCGGCACTCTCGCCCTGCTCGATTGCGGTGTGAAGATGAAAAAGCCCGTTTCCGGTATCGCCATGGGTCTGATCACCGACGAGGCCACCGGCCGTTACGCCATCTTGTCCGATATCCTCGGCGATGAGGACCACCTCGGCGATATGGACTTCAAGGTCTGCGGTACCGAAGACGGTATCACCGCTTGTCAGATGGATATCAAGGTGAAGGGACTCTCTTCCGAAGTGATGGCCGAGGCTCTGGCCCAGGCACACCGTGGCAGAATGTTCATCTTGGGCAAGATCAAAGAGGCCATGCCGGCTCCGAGAGAGGACTACCGTCCGTTCGTGCCGCGCATCGTCCAAATGCAAATCCCGCGCGAATTCATCGGCGCCGTCATCGGACCTGGAGGCAAAATCATCCAAGAGATGCAGCGTGAGACCAACACGGTTATTAATATTGAAGAGGTCGGCGAATTCGGCGTCATCGACATCGCAGCTGCCAACGTGGACGACATCAACGCCGCTGTGGAGCGCATCAAACTCATCACCACGGAACCCGAGGTGGGTGAGATTTACGAAGGCACGGTCAAGACCATCACTGAATTCGGTGCGTTTGTGGAATTCCTGCCCAACACCGACGGTCTGCTGCACGTGTCGGAGATCGCCTACCGCCGCATCGAGGACGTGAACGACGTTTTGAGCGTGGGCGACAAGATCAAGGTGAAGCTCATCGAGATTGACGAGAAGACTGGCAAATACAGACTGTCGCACAAGGTTCTGCTCCCGAAGCCGGAAGGTTACGAGGAGGAGAGACCGCGCGGCAACGGCGGCCGTAACGGCAACCGCAACGGCGGCCGTGACAACCGTGGCGACCGCGGACCCCGCCCGGGCGGCGGCGGCGACCGTGACCGCAACCGAAACAACAACGGCGGCAACAACCCACGTCGCGGCAACAGCAACCAGCACGACGGCCAACGTCACCGTCAAGAACGTCGCGAATTGCCCGACTTCCCTGATATGGACTAAGGATTAAATTATTATAAAGGTGCCGCAGGAGACTACGGCACCTTTTTTGACATAAACCAACAACTATTAGCTGTTAGCCATTGGCTATTGGCCATGATCTCACGATCGGAAAGCCGACAGCTGAAAGCTAATAGCTAAAAGCCAAAAGCTAATAGCCGAAACCAATGACAATCAAACAAGTAACCCAATTTTTAGAACAAAAATTCCCCTTGTATTTGCAGGAGGATTTCGATAACTGCGGGGTGCAGTGCGGCGACGTGCGACAGGAAATCACCGGTGCGATGGTCTGCTTCGAGATGTCCGAATTGGTGATTGAAGAAGCCATCCGGAACGACTGCAACCTCGTGATTTCGCACCATCCGCTGATGCTGAAGCGCGGCATCAACAAGATTGTGCCTACCGACAGGGTAGGGGCGATGATCTGCAAAGCATTGGCGCACAATATGGTGCTGTACGCCATGCATACGAACATCGACAGTGGCGAAGGCGGCGGCAACGACGTTTTCGCTGAGAAACTCGGACTGAAGAATGTGAAGGTTTTGGAACCGCACAAAGGACTTTATCGCAAATTGGTGGTGTTCGTCCCCGCCGACCATGCCGATAAACTCAAGTCCGCATTGTTCGCCGTCGGGTGCGGAGTGCAGGGACTGTACGACAGCTGCGCCTACACAACAGAGGGTTCCGGTCAGTTTCGTCCGCTCGAAGGTGCGCAACCCTATCTCGGCTTGAAGCATCGGTTGGAGCACGTGAAGGAGGAACGAATCGAAGTGATTTACCCGACTGGTTTGCAACGCGCTGTGGTTCAGGCGATTTACGATAACCATCCTTATGAAGAACCCGCCTTTGACCTGTTGCCGTTGGAAAACGAAAGCCGTAACATCGGACTTGGACGGATCGGGGATCTGCCTGGTGGCATGATCGGCTACGATTTCATGGATTTCCTGAAGCGGAACCTCGGGATTGAACATCTTCGTTACAGTGGTCAGAAAGATTGTTTTGTCCGGAAGGTGGCGGTCTGCGGCGGTGGCGGTGCCGGTTTCATCGACTTGGCCATTGCATCGGGTGCCGACGCCTACGTTTCCGGCGATTTCAAATATCACGACTTTTTCAAGTCGCATTCCGGCACGCTGTTGGTGGACATTGGACATTACGAGGGAGAATTTTTCATAAAAAACATAATTTTCAATCTACTCAAAGAAAATTTTGTTAATTTTGCAACTTTGATTTCTAAAATGGAAAAAGTGGAAGTCAAATATTTTTAACAAACTGATAATCAAATATTTAAGCAAATATGGCCAAGAAAAAAGTTGCCGACGAAGAGGTTGAAAGTGGCGCGAAAAAAGTGAAGGTGGTTCCCAAAATGAAGAAAATCACCCCGAAAAGAGTGAAAGTTCCTCAAGTTGAGGAAGTAAAAGAGGAAGAACCCGTTGAAGTGGTGGAACCCGTTGAAGTGGTGAAAGAAGAGCCGAAACCGAAACAGAAGGCGGCCAAGAAGCCCGTGGTGGAGACCATCATGCAGGATGACGAAGTGACGGTGGAGAAAACCTCCGACGGCGTGGTGGAAGTGAAGAAACACGAGACCAACCAAAGCACCGCCGAGGAGTTGTCCATCGAGCAGAAGCTGCTGTCGCTCTATAACCTTCAGCAAATCTGCACGAAGATTGACGACATTCGGATGGTCCGCGGCGAGCTTCCCGAGGAAATCCGCGACAACGAGGACGAATGCGAAGGTTTGAAGACCCGTATCGCCAAGTTCACGGATGACATCAAGAACTTGAAACTGAAAATCGAATCGGAAAACACCAACATTGAAGAGGCGAAGGCTTCCATCAAGAAATATGAGGATCAGCAGAATTCCGTGCGCAACAATCGTGAGTACGAGGCATTGAGCAAAGAGATCACGTTCCAGCAGTGCCAGATTCAGATTGCTGAGAAGCACAAGGAGAAACACGAAGCCGAGATTCTCGAGAAACAGGGTAAAATCGCCGAGACCAACGACCGCGTGAAGGAAATCCAGGAGATTCTGGAGCAGAAGAAGGCCGAGTTGGAAGTCATTGTCGCCGACACCCAAAAGGAGGAAGACGAACTGTTGGTCAAGGCCGAGGAGCTCCGCGCCAAGGTCGATGACCGTCTGCTCACCGCTTTCGAGCGCATCCGCAAAAACGCCCACAACGGTCTCGCCATCGTGAAGATCGAGCGTGACGCGTGTGGCGGCTGCTTCAGCAAGATTCCCCCGCAACGCCAACTCGACATCTGCCTGCACAAGAAAATCATCGTGTGCGAGGCTTGCGGCCGTATCTTCATCGATGACAAGTTGGTGCGCGAACACGAAAACGATGCACAATAATTGACGAATTTAAACGTTATTTTGCAATTAGTGTCTAACACGCTGTTTTTGAACTTAATTATTCACCTAAATTAAAAAAAAGTATTATGAAGAAAGTATTAAGCGTATTATGCATGGCCCTTCTGGCCGGAGGTATGATTTTCACCTCTTGTACGAAAAACTTTACCATTACGGTAAATTCCAACAACGATGCTTGGGGTACTGTGACGGGCACTGGCACCTATGCTGACGGTGCAACGGCCACTCTGACCGCTACTCCTAATGCTGGTTATGAATTCGAAAAATGGCAGGATGGTAACACCGAGAATCCTCGCACCATCACCGTTTCCGCTGACGAGACCTACACCGCTTACTTCAAAGCTGCTACTCCTGGCGTGAAAGTGACTTTCAAGGGAAGCAGCTGGGAAGCTGGCGATTTCGCAGGTAGCTTCTACTCTGGCGAGATGCAAGATGGTACTCCTTATTCCGGATGGGTTGTTTCTGCCGCCCAAACCGCAGGTAGTGACTATCCTACTTGTGACGTTGCCATGCTGTCAGGCAAGAACACTGGTACTTTCACCGGCACGGCTGATGAATCCAACGGTGGCCTTCCTCAGAGCAACAGTTTCAACTATATTGAGTACTATGAAACCGGTGCTTTGACCGATGGTACTTACAATTATGGCGACTGGTGGGCTAAAACCGCCACGGTGAATGTCACGGCTTTCGACGCCACTTCTCTCAAAATGTCTGCTAATGTCGACGCTACCATGTTCGATGCTAGAGAGGCTTTTGTCAACCAATCTGGTGTTGCTGCTTCTCCCACGGCTGCCATGAAGGATGCTATCTCCAATGTCACCCTTACGACTTCCAAAAGCAATGTTGCCCTCAAACACGGTGCCAAAAACCTGGTTGCCGTTAAGTAATTAACCCTATAAGTTAAAAATAATGCTCACGTTTTCACGTGAGCATTATTTTTAAATAGCTGGAAAGATGAAAAAAATAATCATACTCCTCCTGGCAATGCCCTTACTATGGGTGAGCTGCAAAAGTGAGAAATCTTTGATTGAGCAGTCCGCTATGGGCTATCTCACGGCAATGGGCAATTACCGGATCTCCGAGGCGGAAGCCTATGCAACAGAAGAGACCATTGAAAACACCCTTCATGCCATTGAAAAATACATTATGCCGAATCTGGACCCTAACGTGGTCAAAGAAAACACACCGGCAACAATTAAGATAACGGACGTGACCATTGTTGGCGATACTACTGCTGAAGTCACCTATGTAAAAACGACCCCCGCACAAGTGCAAGAAGGCAAACTGGATATGGTAAAGCGAAACAAAGAATGGAAAGCACAAGTGTTCATCCAGATTCCAGATGTTCTAAAGATTGAGTACAAGGCAGATGAGAAAGCTCTTGATGAGAAGTACAAGGGCAAACTAAGACCTGTTGAATCCAAACAGCCGAATCCAAGCTCCAAAGTCCAACCTAAATAGACGTAGCAGAAAATCGGTTACGGTAATACTATCGCGTCGGCCACCACCTCAGCCACGGATTTAATCTCGACACCGAGCTTATATTCGTGGTTGATTTGTGTCAGTTGGTCGGCACAGTTGTGGCACGGCGTAATCACCACAGAAGCACCCGTCGCCTTGATTTGGTCGGCTTTGATTTTGCCGATTTTCAGGCGGCGTTCGTTGTATTCGCTCATGGCCAACATGCCGCCGCCACCGCCGCAGCAGAAGTTGTCGCTGCCGAACGGATCCATCTCGATCAGCTCCGGCACGGCCTGCTTCACCACATAACGCAACGAATTGAACAACCCTCCGTTACGCACGATGTTGCACGGGTCGTGAATCGTGTATTTTTTCGTGTTTAAGGTTTTGTCCAGTTTTATTTTTCCGGATTTGATGTATTCTTCAATCAGCTCCACAAGGGAAATCATCTTGAAATCAGGATGTTGCCCCATATAGTTGGGGGCTTCCCAACGGAGGGCGCGCGTGCCGTGGCCGCATTCGCCCAACACCAACGTTTTGCATTTCAGCTTCGCCATTTCATCGTACATGTGCTGCGCGATTTGCTTGGCGTGCGCGTCGTTGCCGGAGAAATAGCCGTAGTTGGTCACATCGTACATCTCGTCGGAGAGCGTCCAGTCGGCGCCGGCCACGTGGAAAATCTTGGCGGCGGCGGCGATGGAGAGCGGGAAGAATTTCGGTTCGCGCGGGTTCAGCGTGTAGAGAATCTCCGCATTTTCCTTGTTCATCGGGATCAACGTCTCCTCCGTTTCCAACTCGTCCTGCAGTTCCTCCTGCATCCAATCGATCGTATCGACAAAGTCCTCCTTCGGGATGGCCATGTTGTTCTTGGTGTTGAGGGCGGCATCGACGGTGGCCTGCAGCGAGTCGGGCACGCAGCCCATGGTGGCTAACATCCGGCGGCCCGTGCGCACCACGAACGGGATGTCAACCCCGATGGAGCAGTGCTTCACGCAACGGCCGCACATCGTGCACGCACCGAACAGCGAATCCACCATCTCCGCGATGTATTCGTCCGTCAACTCCTTGGCATTCGTCAACTTGGGCGCGGTTTTGCCTAAGAAAGTGCAGTAGCGGCGATAGATGGACGACACCATATCGACCTTCTTGCCGGGGATGTATTTCGGTTCTTGAAAAGTCTTAAAGAAGAGGCAGCTGGTCTCGCACAACCCGCAGTGCACGCAGGCGTTGAGGTGCGTAAGGAGCTTGCTGTCAGTATGTTTTGTCAATATGTTGACGGCCTTCTGGATGCTTTCGGAGGAAATGTCTTTCATACTCGTTTAATTTGGGCGCAAAGGTACATTTTTTTTGCTAACAGCTAAACACGATCTTGAAGCGGAGGCCGAAGCCTTGCATCGGGTAGTTGCGGATGATTTCGTAGTGTTTGTTGGCGATGTTGAGCAGTTCGAGTTTGAGGCCGAGGGTGGATTTGCGAAAGTCGAAATCGTGGCTCAGCGTGATGCTTTGGTCAACGTAGCCGGCTACCTCGTTGGCGGGGATGTTCTGCGAGAGGGCGTACCGTTTGTCGCAACCGATGAGTGCGTAAGAGACCGTGATCCAGGGCGTTTGCAGGCTCAAACTCGCCGAACCGGACCACAGTGGGGTGTAGGGAATCTGGTGATTGTAAGTTTTGCTCGTCGAGTCGGTGCGGTCAACCGCTTTTTGGTAGGTGACGTTGCCGTTCAGCCTCAGAATGTATTTGCCGGTGATGCGGTACTGCCAGAACGTGTTCAATTCCGCGCCCGCCACATACACTTTGCCGTAGTTCAGCATTGTCCAGGAGAAGAGGTTGTGCGACGGAAACGCCACAATCTTGTCTTTCACGATGTTGAAGTAGCCGTCTAACGTGCTGGAAACGGTGACTCTGCCGGCGGCGATGTGCGCCTCCTTCAGCACCAGTCCGAGATTCCATTGGTGCGTCTTTTCCGGGTTGAGGTTGACGTTTCCCACTTCGCGATAGTACAAATCGTTGAACGTCGGCATTCGGAAAATGTTCTTGTAGAAGAAGCGCAGGTGCAGGTCTCTGGTCAGTTCTACGGACCCGCCGATGGCCGGTGACAAGTGTATATAGTCTTGCATATCAGGGTTTTCAATGATGATGTTGTTGACGTAGGTCAGCAACAGGTTGGCGTTGAGTTTCCACCGGTTTCCCTCCAAGAGCGCGGACAAGGAGGTCAGCGACGTAAGTCGTCCGGGGTGCGCGTATTCGAGGGAGTTGGCCTTCATCTGCTGGTAGAAAACGTCTTGCGCGAGGGCGAACTGCAGGTTGCGGAGATGTCGGATCGAGTCTTTCTCTGCAATCGGTGTAAACAACACGGTATTAGAGAGATAACTTTCGTGCTGATGGTAGCGGTTGTCTAAGAATCCGTCTAAATTGAGGTAGTCGGGGTCGTAGTAGCGAGTGTAGTCGTAGTTGAATTTAGCGTTGGCCTGGTACGCCCAGCGGTCGTTGAAGTACTTGTGGTAATGGATTTGCCCGAAGGCGTTCTGGTTCCACAGTTTCTGGTGTGACACGGCGTTGTAGAAGATGGTGGCAGAGGGCAGTTCGCGGGCGGAATTGTAGTAGTAGAGCTTGACGTTGAGCCGTTGTGTCCGGTCGAGTTGCCAGACGGCGTTGAACTCGGTGTTAAGTGTCCTTGTCTCAGCGTTTTCGCGCCGTTCGTGCGACACGCTGTCGGTTGCTCCGCCATAGTGCAGGGTGTAGGGATAGTTGCCCTTTGAACGCATGGCGTCGGCCGACAGGTTCCAGAAAAAGAGCCGGTCGTCGCGTTTTTTCGAGCGCACCTTGTGGGTGACGCCGGCCTGCAGTCCGTAGAGTCCGTACATGCCTATGGTTCCTCCAATCCGGAATCGGAAAGGCTTGTCGGGAATAGCGTTTATCGTATTGATTTTCAGAAGACTGCTGTAGGAAAAGAGGCGTGCGGGAACGAAAATTCGGTCGTCCAGTCCGACCACCAACGAGAGCGAGGCGACGTTTTCGAGGGAGAGTTTGCCGAGGTCGATCTGGCCGGTCTGGCAGTCGGTGATGGCCAGGTCGTCGTAAGCCACGCCGGTGTGTTGGGTGCCGAGGCCGCGCACGGAGACGGTCTTCATGCCGCCGGTGCCGCCGTAGTCGCGCACCACCACTCCCGACATATACTTCAGTGCATCAGAGAGTTGCAGGGTCGGAAGTTGCTTAATCTGTTGAGCGGTAATCTGTTGTACGGCTGCCGGTCCGGAAAAAACCTTCTGCGGCTCGTCGGCGTTGATTCTGACTTCCCCTATTTTTTGCGTGCGTATGCTGTCACGTCCGCCCTGCGCCAGCGCACAAAGGCAGTTTGTCAGCAGAACAGCCAGTAAAAAGGGTATTTTCAGACGTTTTTTCATTTAAAATTCAACGCGCAAAAGTATGATTTTTCCTGTTTTGAAAAAAATGTATTTTTGCACTATCATTCATTTTCACCTTAAAATAGTAAGAATATGAAAAACAATGCATTAAAAACGTTAGCGGTGTTATGCTTCGCTATCATCTGCGGTTTGGGGTCCCTTTCCGCGCAGGAACAGCAGGAGAAAAAGGTCGCGTATAATTTCATCAATGAATACGGATTTTTTGTGGGAAAGAGAGTGGGTTGGACAGGCGTTTTCATCAATGGAATCACTATCAAGGGGAACGATGCAATAGGATTGGGCGTCGGTTACGGGCTCAACAATGCCACTTTCCAGGAAGTTCCGATTTTCCTGAACTACCGCCACTACTTCGACCGTGGCAGAAAGCTGAAGCCGCTCATCAATGCGGCTGCCGGTATCGGTCTGCATTTTTGGGATCAGGATGTCCTCGTTCCTTACACGAATGATTACGGTTATCAGTCCACGTATTGGGACACGGAATCCCGCAAAGGGGTAGGTCTCTATGCCACTATTGCCGGCGGTTTCCGTGTCAAGGCCCTTTCTTTCACCGGCGGCTTTTTCTTCAGGACGTTCCCGAGTGAGAAAGGCTTCAACGGCGGTATTGAAGCGAAGGTGGGGTACACGTTCTGAGGGTGCGTTGAGACTTGGGACTTAGACTTAAGACTTGAGACTTGAGACTTAGACTTGAGACTTGAGACTTGAGACTTAAGACTTGAGACTTGAGACTTAGACTTAGACTTAAAACATAAACATAGACTTAGACTTTGGTTGTCAGAGGGTATGAAAAAGCTGATTCATTGTAAGTTGGTACTTTTTGCTTCGTTGTTGTTGCTTTTCGGTACGGGTGTGCAGAAACCAGATCCCAACGTCAGTGTCCTTGACTGGATGACGTTGGAGGAAAAGATCGCGCAATTGCTGATTCTCCGCGTGAATAGCACAGATAACGAACAGTATAACAAGGAATTCGTGAAATTGGTGGCGCGTGTGCAGCCCGGAGGTGTCTGTTTCTTCAAGGGCAATCCCACCGCGGAAGCGTCGCTCACCAGACGGTTGCAGGCGGTCAGCAATGTTCCCCTGTTCGTCTCCATCGATGGCGAATGGGGTCCCGCCATGCGTCTCGACAGCTGCGTGGCTTTCCCGCGCCAGATGACTCTCGGCGCGCTTTCCGAGGAAAACGACTCCTTGATTTACCAGATGGGTCTTGAGGTGGCCGAACAGTGCAAGGCCGTCGGCATCAACCTCAACTTCGCCCCCTGTATCGACATCAACAATAACAGCCGCAACCCCGTGATCAACAGCCGCTCCTTCGGCGAGAACCGCGACAAGGTGTGCCGCAAGGCCGCTCTTTACATGCACGGGATGCAGAACGGTGGCATCGTCACCTCCCTCAAGCACTTCCCCGGCCACGGCGACACCGAGAGCGATTCGCATCTCGCCCTGCCCACCATCCGCAAAAGCCGCATCGATCTCGACGAGATGGAACTCTACCCCTACCGTCAGCTCATCAAGGAGAACCCCGACATGGTGATGGTCGGCCACCTCAACATCCCTGCCTTGGACACCACCAAGAAGTCTGTTTCCTCGTTGTCATATACCATTGTATCCCAGCTTCTTAAGAAAGAATTAGGCTATAACGGTCTGATTATCACCGATGGAATGGAAATGAAAGGCGTGCGTAACCAGAACCGATTCGAGGGCGATGTGGAGATCCGCGCCTTGCTCGCCGGCGCCGACATCCTGCTGCTTCCCGGTGAAACCGACTCTGTCATTTCCGCCATCAAACGGGCGGTGGAAGAGGGTGTCATTTCCGAAGATCTCATCAACGAGCGGTGTCTGCGTGTGCTGCAGTTCAAGGAGAGTCACGGCATCACGAACTATACTTCCACCAACAGCAAGGAAATCATCAAGTGGCTGAACCGTTCGGAAGCCGTCTGGGTGAATCGGCAGATTGAGGAAAAAGCCCTCACGCTGCTGAAGAACGACGACGACATGCTGCCCTTGAATGCCAAAACTGCCGGAAACACAGCGTTCTTGTGTGTCGATCGCAAGGCTTACCAGAGCGAATACAAGCGGATTGTGGGCGAGTACAACCTGCCGTACTTTTATATGGACAAGAAGATTTCCACCAAAGAGCAGGCGAATATCATCACGAAGCTCGCTCCTTACAAGCAGATCATCGTGGCTTTCGGCGGCTCCAACCAGTTGGGTGGTTCCGGCTACGGCATCGATATGTCGTCGGTGAAGCTACTCAACCGATTGGCCAAGGAGAAACAGGTGATTCTCATCCATTTAGGAAATCCATACGCGCTCAACTATTTCGATTCACTGACGAACTACCGCGCCGTCATTGACGCCTACCAGTTCACGCCCTCCACCGTGGCGGCGGCGATGAAAGCCTGCTTCGGACAGATTGTCTGCGAAGGCACGCTGCCGGTCAGCATCAACGAGTACCCCGCCGGCAGCGGCATCCTGATGAGCAAGTCCGTTGAAAACTTCTCTGTTTTACCTGAAAATATCACGCAGCAGCTCGACAAAATGCTGCAAGACGGTATTCAGAATCATATTTACCCAGGTTGCGAGGTCATCGCCCTGCATCACGGACAACCCATTTACCACAAGGCTTTCGGCTACCTCGACTACAACCGGCAGGAAAAGGTGACCCCGCAGACCATGTACGACATCGCTTCGTTGACAAAAGTGGCGGCTACCACCCTGGCTGTCATGAAGTTGTACGATAACGAGGAAATCCACCTGACGGACAGAATCGGCAAGTATGTGCCCTACCTGGCCGGCACCGACAAAGCGAACCTCACCCTTGAGGAACTGCTGACGCACACGTCGGGAATGCCCGCGTTCATCCCGTTTTACAAGTCCATCCAAGGCAATGAGAAGTACCTTCGTGCCAGTAAAAGCGAGAACTTCAGTATCCAAGTGGCGGACAACCTTTACCTGCGCAACGATTACCCCGACACCATCCGATACAAGGTGGCGCATTGCAAACTGAAAGAGAAAAAGTACGAATACAGCGATCTTAACTTCCTGTTGCTCAAAGATATGGTGGAGAATGTCACGATGATGCCAATCGAGCAGTTCTTAGCCGAAACGTTCTATCAGCCGATGGGATTGTCGCACACGTCGTTCAAACCGTTGCAGCATGGATTCCACAAGAAGGAGATCGCCCCGACGGAAAAAGACGGGACGTTCCGCAAGCAGCTGGTCCATGGTTATGTCCACGACCAGACCTCCGCGCTGATGAACGGCAACGCCGGTAACGCGGGTTTGTTCTCCACGGCGGAAGAAATCGGTGCCATCTTCCTGATGTTGCAGAACGGCGGCATGTATGACGGAGAGCGTTATTTGTCGGAGAGCACGGTGGCGGAGTTCACCAAGATGCACCATCTGCACGGATGCCAGGTGCGTGGTTTCGGATTCCACACTCCGAAGGCAACCGGAACGTCTTCCATTGTGCCGGCAGCCGCATCCACACACATTTTCGGTCACCAAGGCTTCACCGGCACGGTGGTTTGGTGCGACCCAAAGGAGGAGTTGATTTTCGTGTTCCTCTCCAACCGTGTCTGTCCTGACGCGGAACCTAACAATCTGGCCAAGAGCGGAATACGATTGAAAGCGCATGAGTTGATTTATAAGGGAATAGGGAGTAGGGAGTAGTGAATGGTGATTAGTGAATGGTGATTAGTGAATGGTGATTAGTGAGTAGTGAATGGTGAGTAGTGAATGGTGAATAGTGAATAGTGAGTAGTGAGTAGTTTTTTTGAGCGGCCTCGATAGGGGCAAGAGCTTGGTAGAAAGAAAAATAGATATTAGATACCGGTCGAAGAATCGGAATGAAAGATGAGAAATATGAATCCTACAATATTATATATAGAAACCGCCACGGATGTGTGTTCAGTGGCGTTGTCGCGGGGCGCGGAGGTCATCGGGTTGAAAGAGGAGGCCGGTGGCAACAACCACGCCAAGCTTCTGTTGCCTTTCGTTGACGAGGTGTTGAAGCAGGGCGGTTGCACGGTCAGTAACCTCAACGGGGTGGCGGTGAGCGTCGGTCCCGGCTCCTACACGGGGCTGCGCATCGGTGTCTCCACCGCGAAGGGCATCGCCTACACCGCCGGAATCCCTGTGATGTCTGTCGGCACGCTGGAAAGTATCGCGCAGGGAGCGAGAGAGTCATGGACGGACGCCTCTGCGGAGCCGTTGCAGATTGTCCCGATGCTCGATGCCCGCCGGATGGAGGTCTTCACCACCCGATACAGCTTCGACATGCAGTCGTTGGAGGAGGTTTCTGCCAAAATCGTGGATGAAAACACTTTTGCGGAGTTGCTTTCGGAACACAAAGTGCTGTTCTGTGGCAACGGGATGCCTAAATGTCGCGAGATTCTCTCCGCCAATCCTAACGCATTCTTCGCCGAGGTGCCCGTTTCGGCAAAAAACATTCTGCCCGCCGCTTTGAGAAAATGGCAAAACAGTGATTTTGAGAATGTTGCCTATTTCGAACCGTTTTACCTGAAGGAATACGTGGCGGCCAAACCTGTCGTGAAAGGATTGCGGTGATGGACATACACGAACCAATAAAGCGAGACCGGAACCTGAACATCACGGTCGTTGCCGACGATTCCCGCGTCGGCAGGGTCGCGGTGGACCATGGTGTAATGCTGGCCGAGGTGTTCCAAGCCTCGCTGACGGTCATGGCGAATTTCGGATTCGGGTTCGGACTGCCGGAATCCCGCCATATTCCCGACGACAGTGGCTATCTGAAAGAAATCCGGGATATGGTTTCGGAGACGAAAAACAGTCAGGTTGTCACGGACTACATCTTCCCTGAAACCCTGTTCAAGTATGCGGAGGAGCACAACACGGCCATGTTCGTCATCGGGGTGGCCTACTTTCCGGAAGACCGTGCGGAGTGCTTTTTTACTGCGAAGAAAGCGCTCAAGTTCATTCGCCAGTCGCGATTTCCCGTGATGACCGTTACGGCGTATCTTGAAAGTGTCACCGACTACAAAAACATCCTGCTCACTTTGGACATCGAGCGCCAGAACAAAGAAAAGGCTTTGTGGGCGGGTTATTTCAGCCGGTTTTACGGATCTGTCATCCATATTCTCTATCCGAAATACAAAGACGAAGGGTTGGTCAAGTTAGTGCGCGACAACGTGGATTTCGTGGAGAAGCTATACGATAATCTGGAGATAACATACGATAAGTATCAAGTGCCATCGCACAGCCACTTGGATGCATACGCTTTGACGGACACGCACGAGTCCGGTGCCTTGGTCATCATGATGACGCGCTACTACACGCTCGCCGATGTGCTGACGGGTCCCCGCGAGCGCAAAATCATCGGCAAGACAGGGATGCCGGTGCTGTGCATCAACCAGCGGGACGATCTGTATGTGCTTTGTACGTAGCCAGTTTAGGGGTTTAGAAGTTTAGGGGTTTAGGTTGTCAATGTTTTTTATATTTTTGCAGTTTCATTGAATCGAACGAAAAGATGGCGAAATTAGCAGTTGTCATACTCAATTGGAACGGGAGGAAATTCTTGGAGCAGTTCCTGCCGACGTTGCTGAAAACGCTGCCCGACTATGCGGAGGCGGTGGTCTGCGACAATGCCTCCAGTGACGACTCCGTTTCGTTCATGAAGGAGCGGTTCCCGCAGGTGCGGTTGCTCCAGAACGATCGCAATGAAGGTTTCGCAAGAGGTTATAATATTGCCTTGCAGCAAGTTGAGGCGACTTATTACTGTCTGTTGAATTCCGACATTGAGGTGACAGACGGTTGGATTGAGCCGGTGATCGAGCAGATGGATGCGAACGAGAAGATCGCCGCGGTGCAGCCCAAACTGCTCTCCTATGCCCGCCGCGACGAGTTCGAGTATGCCGGCGCGAGCGGCGGTTTCATCGACAAGTACGGCTATCCTTTCTGTCGCGGCCGTGTGTTCTCGAATGTGGAGAAAGACCACGGGCAGTATGACACGGTGGAGGATATCTTCTGGGCGACTGGCGCGGCCATGTTCGTGCGCAGTGACATCTATCGCACGATGGGCGGTCTCGACGACGACTTTTTCGCCCACATGGAGGAGATTGACTTCTGCTGGCGTATCAAGAACATGGGATTTAAGATCAAGGTGAACCCCGCCTCTGTGGTCTATCATATCGGCGGCGGCACGCTCCCCAAGAACAATCCCATGAAGACGTTCCTGAATTTCCGGAACAGTCTCTACCTACTCATCAAGAACTTGCCCGATGAGCGTCTTGCCAAAACATTGATACTGAGGTTTTTCTTGGATCAGGTGGCGGCATTTTCCTTTCTCGCGCAAGGGCATTTCAAGGATTTCGCCGCGGTGTACAAGGCGATATTCACCTTTGCCCGTACGTACAAGAAGTACTATGCCAAACGGAGTACGCTTCCCAAGCTCGCTTTCCAGGACTGCTATCCCGAGTCGGTGGTGAAGTTGCATTATTTGAAACGTAAGAAAAAATTTGACGGAAAGTCATTTTCATAAAACTGTCTGAAATGGAGATTTTTGCCCAGTTTTACCATTATCTGCTGCCTGTGATGACCGTTTTGGGTGTGCTGGTGTTCATCACATTGCAGTTTGTGACGCCTGCCTACGGTATGACCTTCAACAACCGCTGGGGCGTCTCGGTGCGCAGCAATTTAGGGTGGTTCATGATGGAGTGCCCGGTCTTTTTCACCATGTTGGTGCTATATTTCATCTCATTGGGACTCAACGTGAAACCCTTCAATGTGGTGACGTGCGTGATGTTCATCTTCTTTGAGTTCCATTATTTTCAGCGGTCGTTCATATTCCCGCTGCTGATGAAGGGGCAGAGCAAGATGCCGTTGTCCATCATTATCACGGGTGCAACGTTCAACACGTTCAACGCCATCATGCAGGGCGGGTGGCTCTTTTTCTTCTCGCCGGCGGATGCGTACCCGATTTCTTGGTTCTGGTCGCCGCAGTTCCTCTTCGGCACTGCGTTGTTCCTTTTCGGCATGGTGGTCAACCTCCATTCCGACAGAGTGATACGCGATTTGCGCAGCGATATCACCGACAACAACTACTATATCCCCCACGGCTGGATGTTTAAGAAGATCAGTTCCGCCAACTATTTCGGGGAGATTCTGGAGTGGGCCGGTTTCGCCATCCTCACCTGGTCGGTGTCGGGCGCGGTGTTCCTCCTGTGGTGCATGGCCAACATCATCCCGCGCTCCAAGGCGGTCTATGCCCGCTACACCCAATTCTTCGGCGAAGAGTTCACCTCGCTGAAACGGTATAAGATCTTCCCGTATATTTATTAGCTATTAGCTTTTAGCTATTAGCTTTGGCCAACAGCCAATAGCCAATAGCCAATAGCCAACAGCCAATAGCCAACAGCCAACACGCACAATAAAATTAAAAATCTGCTGTTTATAAGTAATTACAGCGGACAGGAATCTGCTTTTTGAAAGTTGTATCTTTGTTCGTTTGTAAAATCAGGTTATAATCAGTGAGATATATGAAGATATTCAAGCTTTCCCTGCTTTTTTTGATGGCAGGAGTGTTGGCCGTCCAGACGGCATCCGCACAGCGGACGGAGAATTTCAAATCGCCGCTGTATGAGTATCAGACGGCGGTGGATCTGTTCAACAAGGAGAAATACGGCTCGGCGCAGCAGTATTTCAAGTATGTGTATGAGAGCACCGATGACAAGCAGCACGACTTGAGAACCAATTCGTTGTTCTATCAAGGCGTGTGCGCGGCCAAGCTCGACAATCAGGATGCCGGTTATCTGTTGCAGACCTTTATTGACCGTTATCCCGTGCACACTTCCGTGCCCGAGGCCCGGTTCTATCTCGGCCGATTCTATTTTGCACGGAAAAACTACAAGAAAACCATCGAGCACTTTGACGAAATCTACGAGTCGCAGATCCAGCCTGAAAATGTGCAGGAGTACCATTTCAAGAAAGGGTACGCCTATTTCATGACCAAGGACTACGACAATGCGAAGATGATGTTCCTCAAGTCGCGCGAGGAAGAGGGACCTTACAAGGACCGCAGCACCTACTATCTCGCCTACATGGCCTACCAGAACGAGCAGTACGATGCCGCATTGGAGGATTTCCTCACCTTGAAGGACAACCCCGAGTTCAAGAACGAGGTGCCGTACTTCCTCACCCAGATATACTTCAAAGAAAAGCAGTATGAAAAAGTGCTGCAGGTGGCGCCCGAGGTCAACATCCCGAAGGATCAAAACCAGTCGCAGGTGGTACGCTGCACCGCCCTTTCGCACTATAACCTCAACCAATATGAGGAGGCCGCCGAAGGGTTCGCCAAGTTGCAGGACAACACCCAGATCACGATGGACCGGAACGACTGGTTCGCGATGGGCTTCACGAACTACCGTGTGCGAAAGTACAACGAGGCCATCCCCGATTTCTCCCGCGCCGCCAACGACAAGGAACCCGATGCGATGACCCAACAGTGTTATTTCCTCATCGCCGACTGCTACATGAAGACCGGTCAACGCACCCTCGCGGCGCAGAGCTTCAAGGAAGCCTCCAAGTACGACTTCGACCCTGCCATCAAGGAGGAAGCGTTGTTCAACTATGCCAAACTGCAGTGCGAAACCTCCACCAGTCCGTTCAACAACGGTATAGAGGCGCTGCAGGATTACCTCAACCAATACCCTCATGCGCAGCACAGCGAGGAGGCCTCCGACTACCTCTCGCGGATTTATCTTTCCACCAAGAACTATCAGGCGGCCATCACCTCCATCGAGAAACTGAAGTCCAAGAGCCCAGCCATCCTCAAGGCATACCAGCGCTGCACCTACAACCGCGCGCTCGAACAGCTCAACAACAAGAACAACAAGGAGGCCATCGCCTTGCTGAACAAGACGATTTCGTCCCCGTCCGACAAGAAAACCCATTTGGACGCTCTCTACTGGAAAGCCGAGGCGCAGTACCGCAACGAGCAGTACAAGGATTCCTACTACTCCTTCCAGACTTATCAAAACGCTTCCGGTGCTTCTTCCAACGAATATTACGTACCGTCCTATTACTCATTGGGTTACGCGGCTTTGAAGCTGAAACGTTACAAAGATGCCGGTAATAATTTCAAGACATATCTGAACAAAACCAACAAATCGGAAGATATTGATCTCCAAGCAGATGCATCCGCCCGCTTGGCCGATTGCTACTTTATGCAGCTTGATCTTCCGAACGCCATCAAATACTACGACCAGTGCGAGCGTCTCGGGCAGTCGAATGCGGACTACGCCGTCTATCAATTAGCCAAATGCTATGGTTACCAGAAGAACAACAACAAGAAGATCCAGACGTTGGAGAGGTTGTTAAATAACTATTCATCAACAAGTTACAAAGACGATGCGGAGTATGACCTGGCGGTGACCTACCACACGCAGAACGACTACACGAGCGCCATTTCCGCTTACAAATCGTTCATCAAAAACCATCCGAAGAGCCAGTACATCCGTCAGGCGCACACCCGTTTAGCGCAGGCGTACCTGAACAGCGACAACCCGCAGATGGCCATCTCCACTTACAAATATGTGGTGGAGACCTACCCCGGGTCACAGGAGGCCAAGGATGCCCTTGCCAATTTGGAGACCATCTATACGGAAAACGGCAACACCAGCGAGTTCTTCGACTATGTGCGTTCCAAGAACATGAACATCTCCGCCGACCGTCAGGACTCCATCTCCTTCAAGGCGGCGGAAACCAAGTACAACCGGGGGGACTGCGAGGCTTCCATCGCCGCTTGTCAGGACTATATCCGTCAGTTCCCGAACGGCTCGTTCGTGGCCAAGGCCCATTTCTACAAGGGCGAGTGCGAGTACGGCATGAGGCGTTACGACGATGCCTTGGTTGATTACGAGGCCATTATCAAGAACTACAAGACGGAATACAATGTTACCGCTTTGCACAAGGCTGCTTCTATATTATATAATGACAAGAAGTATGCGAAGGCGCTGACCTATTTCAACAAGCTGATGGAGAATACCACGGCGGAGGAGGAAATCCTCTACGCGAACAACGGCGCCATGCGTTGCGCTTACTTCCTGAAGGAATACCGTTCGGCGCTGACGAGTGCGGAGAATATCATCCGTGCCAACCAGCCCGACCAGGATCTGCTGTCGGAGGCATTGCTGATTGCCGGTAACTCGGCGATGGAACTCAACGAGGTGGCGACGGCCAAGGGCTACTACAGCCAGTTGATGCCGAAGGGCAGTAACGATTTGTGCGCCGAGGCCGCCTACCATCTGGCCGACATCGCCCTCAACCACGACAAGAACCTTGACGACTGCGAGGCGCGCATCAAGGCCATCCTCGGCAGCGACTACTCCTCCGAATATTGGTATGCCCGCACCTTCATCCTCTACGGAGACCTCTACAAGGCCAAAGGCAACTATTTCCAGGCCCGTCACACTTACCAAAGCATTGTCGATAATTACGGCGGCGCGGATTTGGTGAAGATGGCGAAAGAGAAAATTGCGGAGGTCGATGCGTTGGACAATAAGTAGTTAGCAGTTAGTATTTAGTAGTTAGCAATCGAAAATAGATACAGAAAGATGAAAAAGATAACGATTTTATTAACGATATTGCTTGTAGGAATTGGTTTGCGGGCGCAGGTGGTGGACTCGGCGCAGTTGCTGATCCGGTATGTGCCGAAACTGGCCAATTCCAACAAAATCAACCAGCAGGCCGTGCTGAAGGACACGGTGGTGAGCGAACAGTTGGATTTCAACTACGTGATCGCCCCGAACAAGCCGGAGTTAGATTTCGCGCCCGGCGACATGCAGGTGGGCAAGCTCAACCCCGAGGTGAAGGAACGGTATTACCGCAACTACCTGAAACTCGGCTTCGGGTATCCCATCACGCCGTTGGCCGAGCTGTCGATGCATAACTGCCAGAGTCCCAAATACTCCTACGGATTGAATTTCCATCATTTCTCGTCATGGGCTGAACCCATCGGCAAGGAGCAGAAGAAATACGCCTATGCGCCCTCGAGCGACACGCGCATACATCTGTTCTTCAACCGCATTTTCAAGAACTATACCTTTTACTCGTCCGTCGGTTACAACCACGAACTCGCCAACCTGTACGGTTATTCCACGGATTGGGTGCGGCCGGAGTTCTATCTGAATCCCGAGCACTATTACAGCAAAGAATACCGCGACAGTATCAAGAACAATTTCAACCACGTGCGTGCGGAAGTCGGGTTCCGCTCCAACTACACCGCCGAGGAGAAACGGCTGAAAGAGGATGTGCGGGTGAATTACGACTTCATCCACACCAGTTGGAAGAACATGGAGCATGGGGTCGGCCTGCACGGTGTTTTGGCCTACGATGAAAAGTTTTTGAAAATATCTGGATATCAGCACTATCAGTTGGACTTGGGCTTTGACTATTTTAACAACACCTGGAGCGACAGCATCCCGATGGGCACGGACGGCAGCCGGATGGTGCGTCGTGCCGAGAACAGCCTCATGTTCGAGCTGAAGCCAACGATGAGGTTCAGTATCCGCGAGTACCACCTGATGTTGGGTGTCGGGGTGCCGGTGCTGAACCAGTACAACAAAACCCAGTGCCCGATCTATCCGATTGCCGAGTTGCAGATGGGATTGATCCGCGAGGTGCTGAACTTGTATGTCGGGGTGGACGGCCGAAGCAAATACACCTCGTTTAAGAATCTGCTGTACGAGAACCCGTACGTGAAGCCGAATTTGGACACGTTGCGTTTCATGAAGTCGCAGATCAGCATCTATGGCGGCGTGAAGGGCAAAATCACCTCCAAACTGAACTACCATGTCTCCGCCCGCTACTCCTATTGTCGCGACCTGCCATTCTTCATGCTCGACACGGCCAGTCTGCTCAAGAACCAGTTCGACGTGGTATATGCGAAGAAGGGAACGGAGCTGGATGTGACCGCCAATCTGAGCTGGGAGGCTATCAACCATCTGTATTTGAGTCTGACGGGACGTTACCACGACTTTTTCTTCCTTGAAAACTACGACTGGTTCAATTCCGACCAGATCACGGGCGGCAAACCGCTTTACATCCCGCGTTGGGAAATCGGTTTCGAGGGTAAGTACATCCTGAAGAGCCGCTATATCATCACGGCCAACGCCAAGATGGGCTTCAACCGCTGGGCAGTGGTGCCAAAAGGTGTGCCGATGTTTGACGAATACGGGAATCCGATGCTGGACTGGGATGGAAATCCGATGCTTCAGTTTGAATATTCGTTGGAGAACGACATCCATCGCTTGGAAAACGGGGAGAAAAGCAGTGTCAAGCCGGTGCTGAACTTTGGTGTTGGCTTTGAGTACCTGATTACCAAGCAGTTCACAGCGTTTGCGCAGATCAACAATATCGGTCATCAGTTCGCCACAAACTACTACGGCTTCAACAACTTCGGTATCAACGCCATTGTGGGTATTACCTATTCATTTGGCAATGAGGCGTTTAAGCCGGCAAAGAAGAAATCCATCGCTGAAAAAGCCCAATAATGGTACGCAAACTATTTCTCTCCGCGCTGTTCTTGCTGATTGTTGCTACTTCTTGCAACACCACGAATCATCCGACCATTCCCTATCGGAAGGTGGATTTCACGATTTATCCGAATGACGTAATGTATTATAGATTAAATACTTACGGCGGATACGAGTATTTCACCGGCGGTATAGGCGGGATTATTGTTTTCCGTTTGGACGAGTGGACGTTCAAAGCCTACGACCGATCCTGTTCTTACGATTGGGAGGAGACGGGTTCCTGGATCTGGATGCACCCGAGCGGCATCATGTTGGTGGACTCGCTTTGTGGTTCTGTTTACAACATTCTCGACGGCACGGTGATTTCGGGTCCTGCCCGGTGGCCGTTGCGCGAGTACAACACCCGCTACGACGGAGTGCGCCTTAGGGTGTATAGTTAGCTGTTGGCTATTAGCTATTGGCTGTTGGCTGTCGGGAGATGACTTAGGTTTGCGGTGTAGGGGCAAACAATTTAATTATAGTATATATATATAATAATGTGCAGATTTTTTTTGCACATTTTTTTTTTCATCAAATCCGTATTGAAAAATTTTATATTTTTGCAAGCTTATTATAGAGTGGATAAAAAGTTTTATGTTTAATATAAATTAATGGCTATGATTAAAAAATTACTCGCAATGTTAGGAGTAATCATCCTTTTCGCAACTGCGGCATTCTCACAGAGCCAGATTAAAGGTAAGGTGACGGACCAGACCGGTGCGGCACTGGGTTATACCCGTGTGATGCTAAAGGTTGGTGACCGTGTCGTGGGCATGGGCCAAGCAGATGCGAATGGTGAGTACTCGATTTCGAATCTTGACGCCGGAACGTACGATCTGGAGGCAGATGCAGTGATGGTCGGCAAGAAGATGACGAAGACGAACATCTCGGTGGGTTCCAGCCAAGTCGTGTTCGAAGACTTCGTTTTTGACCTCACAAACGACCTCGTTGAAGTCGTGATCGAATGGGAACCGCCTGTGTTCTCGCAAGATGCTACGACTTCGGGAAACCGTATGTCCGGTGAAAGCATCCGTACGACGCCTGGTCGTTCTGTGACAAGCGCTTTGGCCAACATGGAGGGTGTCTCCTCTGTGGATGGTGCCATGACGAGTGTCCGTGGTAACCGTCCCGACGGTCAGCAGACTATCGTCGATGGTATGCGCGTGCGTGGTAGCAGCGGTGTCACGATGTCCTCCATCGAGGAGGTGCAGTTGATTCAAGGCGGTGTGCCGGCCGAGTACGGTGACGGTACCTCCTTCACGGTGATTACCACCAAACAGGCTCCGAAGGACTTCCACGGTTCTGTCGAGTTGCGTGGCTCCGTTGACGGCTACAACAACTTCCTCGCAGCCGTGTCCGTGTCCGGTCCCCTGTTGAAAGGTAAAAAACCTAATGATCCGACCCGTATCGGTTTCCTGTTCAGCGGTGAGGTTGGATACACCCATGACGGATCCCCCGCCCGCGGAGGCACATGGGTCGCCAACGATGAGACGATCGAAGCTCTTATCGCCAACCCGCTTCGCTACAGCGCCACCGAATTCGGCGTGCAGTACCAAGAAGGTTGCTATCTCACCAGCGAGTCCTTCCACAAGGAGCGCGTGAGAAAGAACGCCGGCTCCTGGGATTACCTCGGCCAATTGAAACTCGACTTCATGTTGGGTAAAAATCATAACGCTAAACTGTCCCTCAGCGGATCTTACGAATATGGCAAAGGCAAGAGCTGGGGCTCCACCTACGCGCTGTTCGACGGCGACAACAACCCCATCTCCTCCTCCGGCAACGGTCGTGTGAGCGCTCGTTTCAACCACCGCGTGGTGCAAAACGACACCGCCAAGCTGAAGAGCCTTGTGTATGACATCAACGCCACCTACACCCACTCCAACGGCTTGTCTTACGCGGCTAAACACAAAGACCGCCTGTTCGACTATGGCTATGTGGGCCAGTTCACCACCAACAAGGCAAGAGGTTATACATACTATGACGAGTATAAACTCAATGACTCCACCATCATTTACGGTGCTAGAGTGTTCAACGGCTGGTACGACTCCGTCGTGACCTTCCGCGTTGATCCCAACCACAACGTCAACCCGGTCCTTTCCAAATACACCTTGAACTTCCTCGAACAGTTCCCGTCCGAGGTCATCAATGAGTACTACGGCACCACCATTCCTTATGACCTTGACATTTATCAGTCGTTCGGCGCTTTGAGAAACGGTGACAGCCCCGACTTGATTTACTCTATGTACTATTCTCCCGGTACTGTGTTGGGTAGCTACAGCAAGTCCGAAATGGACCAGATTGGTTTGAAGGCCAGCGTCTCCATGATCATCCAAGACCATGAGTTGAAATTCGGTTACGACTTTGAAAAACTGACCTATCGCGGATACGGCATTGCCCCCACCCCGCTGTGGCTGCTGATGCGTAACGAGGCCAACTCCCATATCACCCAGTTGGATATGGATAATCCTATTATGTACGATAATGGTGAAGATATCATTGTGGACTACAACCGTCTCGTCAGCTTGGACGACCAGAGCGTGTTCGACAGAAACCTGCGTGAGCACCTCGGCCTGAATCCTGATGGCGATGACTGGATTGACATCGACAACCTTTCACCCAACACCTTCGACGTGGGCATGTTCTCTGCCGAGGAACTCCTGTTAGGTACCTCTTCTGGTGAGAGCCCGCTGGTCAGCTACTATGGTTACGACTATACCGGCAAGAAATATAACAAGAAAACCACTATTGAAGACTTCTTCAACAATGTGAACGAGAAAGGCCAGAAGACTTACAACATCGGTGCTTACGAGCCCATCTACATGGCTTTCTACATTCAGGATAAGTTCTCCATCAACTCCCTGTTGTTCAACATCGGTTTGCGTGTTGACCGTTTCGACGCCAACCAGTCCGTGCTGAAAGACCCGTATTTGTTCCGCGAGGCTTATACGGTCGGCGACCTCAAGCAAATCAACAGCAACCTCAACTTCGTGAGCAACGCGAGCGACAACTGGGTTGTCTATTATTCTGGCAACGATGTTTATATGAGCGAGGCTGACATCGCCGGCGGCGAGTTCACCTCCCAGTCCATCGTGGGTTATCGTAACGGAGACATTTGGTACAACGCTGCCGGTGCCGAGGTTACGGATCCTGAAACCGCCCTTTCACTGAACGTGAACGGACCTGTCCTCAAGAACGAGATCGACCAAGTCAACTCCATCACGAAGGTGGAAGCCGGTGCCTTCACCGACTACAAGGCCCAATGGTCTGTGATGCCTCGTATCTCCTTCTCCTTCCCCGTGAATGACAATTCCCTGTTCTATGCGCACTACAACATCATCACTTCTCGTCCTACCAACCTGCAGATTTCCCCGGTTGACTACCTGTTCATCTCCAAGCGTAACGCTGCCGGTGAGATTATCAGCAACCCGAACATGAAACCGCAACAGAGTATCGACTACGAAATCGGTTTCCGTCAGAAGATTGGTGCGAAGTCCGCTATCAGCATTGCGGCTTACTATTCTGAGAAACGTAACCAGATTCAGGCTTACCGCTTCTCCGGCGCATATCCGAACACCTATTATTCTTACCAGAACATCGACTTCGGTACTGTGCAAGGTTTCACCTTCTCTTACAGAATGAACAGAACCAAGAACATGACCCTTTCCGCAAACTACACGCTGCAATTCGCAAAGGGTACTGGTTCCAGCACCACTTCCCAGCTTTCCATCTTGGCTGCCGGTCAGCCTAACTTGAGAACTCTGACGAACCTGAGCTTCGACCAGCGTCACAGAATCGGTGTCAACTTCGACTACCGTTTCGAGAGCGGCAAGGACTACAGAGACAACGGCGGTCCTGTTGCTACGAGAACTGTGAAAGCTGCTGACGGCACCGAAACGGCGAAGGAAATCGAATGGTTGGCCAACACGGGCTTCTCCCTGTTGTTCTCCGCCGCCTCCGGTACTCCTTACACTCGTTCCAGCACTCCTTACTCCAACATCGTGAGCGGTACCACCTCCACGCTCTCCGGTTCCATCAACGGTTCCAACATGCCTTGGCAGTATCAATGCGACCTTCGTATCGACAAATCCTTCATGTTCAACTTCAACAAGAACAAGAAGGACGAGAAGGGCAACACCAAAGCCGCCAAGCTGGGTTACCTGACTATCTATCTGGATATCCAGAACCTCTTCAACTTCAAGAACGTGATTTCTGTGTATGACTACACGGGCAATGCTGACGACGATGGCTATCTGTCCGCCGCCGCTTACCAACAGCAGATTAACTCTCAGGTCTATGTACCTTCTTACATCAATTACTATTTGATGAGAGTCCAGAACCCGTATAACTACAGCCGTCCGTTCCGCGCAAGCTTAGGTATTCAATTCGGCTTTTAATCAATAGAAAAAAATAATAAGATATATGAAAAGTATTAAACAAATTTTCTGCTTGACACTTCTACTGGCAGTTGTGGCGACTGGGTCGCTGCGTGCCGAAAAAGTAAAAGGAGTGGTTAGAAGTTCTTCCTCACCGAAAGCGGAATCGGCCACCTGTCTTCCTGCAAGTGGTTCCAATGAGTTGACGGTGAACAATGTACGCGCCTACATTGAGACGGGTGGTACAATGTGGTTCAAGGAAGTCGCCGAATATGAGGTACCGAGAGGTTCCGGTAAGACTTCCATGTTCTGCGCCGCCCTGTGGATCGGTGGTCACGATGCCAACGGTCAGCTGCACTTGGCCGCCGTGCGTTTCAGACAAGTCGGTGACGACTTCTGGCCTGGCCCGCTGAAGATCACGGGTGCCAGCACGACGCAGTCCATGTGTATCAAATTCGACAAGCATTTCAAGATCACCCGCGCCGAGGTTGACGAGCATATCTCCAGCTACAACACCTCCGGTTATGTGATGCCCGCAAGCATCGCCAACTGGCCGGCTCACGGTGAAGAGGGTTACTCCTATTACCTCGCTCCTTTCAAGGATGTGAATGAAAACGGTGCCTATGATCCTGAAAACGGTGACTATCCGTACTACGACATCAACAACGACCTCTGTCCGTGGACGGAGGACAACATCGCCCGCGCTGCCGAGCACGCCCTTCCGAGAACTCCCGAGGATGTGATGTACTACGGTCCCGACTGGCAGAATTCAAACGGTATGATTTACGCCGACCACGTGTTGAAGGGCGATGAGACCCTCTTCTGGATCTTCAACGATAACGCCGGCCCGCACACTGAGACCCAAGGTAACCCCATCGGTCTTGAAATCCGCGGACAGTGCTTCGGCTTCGCCACCAACGACGAACTGAACAACATGACGTTCTACTCCTACGAAATCATCAACCGTTCCACCTACACCTTGACGGAGACCTACTTCTCCCAGTGGGTTGACCCGGATCTGGGTTATGCTTACGACGACTATGTGGGTTGCGATGTGGGACGTGGTCTCGGTTATTGCTACAACGGCTCCAATGTCGATGGTAGCGGTCAGAACTGGGCTTACGGCGACCAACCCCCTGCGGTGGGTGTCGACTTCTTCCAAGGACCTTACATGGATCCCGATGGTCGTGACAACCCGAAATTCTACTCCGACAGCGCTTCTGAAATCGGATACTGCGACAAGTTCCTCAACAGCGCTTACGAACTTGACCAAATGGCTATCAACGGTGTGAACTTCGGCGATAGCATCACCGACAACGAGCGTTTCGGTATGAGACGTTTCGTCTATCACAACAACAACGAGAGTGTCACCGGCGACCCGAGAATCGCTGTGGAATACTACAACATGCTGCGCGGTATCTGGCGTGATAACTCCAAGATGCGTTATGGCGGCAACGCCCATACCTCCAACGGCGGTAACGGTCCGGAGTGTGACTTCATGTTCCCCTCCCTCACCGACGTCTGTAACTGGGGTACCAAGGGCATCGACCCCATCCCCACGCAATACGGTGCTGACGGTTGGACGGAAGCCAACGTTGGTAACGCTGCTTACGACCGTCGTTTCATGCAGTCCGCTGGTCCCTTCACGTTGAAACCCGGTGCTGTCAACTACATTACCGTTGGTATTCCGTGGGCACGCGCCGCACAAGGTGGTGCTCAGGCTTCTGTGGAACTCCTGAAGCGCGCCGACGACAAGTGCCAGTCTCTGTTCGAGAACTGCTTCAAGACCCTGGACGGTCCTGACGCTCCCGATGTGACGATCCGCGAGCTGGAGAACGAGTTGATCATCTTCCTCTCCAACAACGATCCTCAGAAGAACAATTACCACGAGACTTACGAGGAAATGGATCCTCAGATCCCGAGATTCCTCGGCAGCAACTCTTTCGTGAACCAATATGACACGGTGTACGCTTACACGGTTGACGGTGAACCCGACACCATCGTCACGGTTTCCACGGTTCCCGTTGAAACGATTGACACGCTGACCCACGACCAACGTTCCTACAAGTTCGAAGGTTATCAGATTTACCAATTGGCCAACGCTTCCGTCAGTGTCACCGACCTTGACGATGCCAGCAAGGCTCTCTTGGTTGCTCAGTGCGACATTGAGAACAACGCTGGCCAGTTGATCAACTGGATTTATAACGACGCTCTCGGAACCTCTGTGGCTACCGAAATGGTGAACGGCGGTAACGAGGGTATTTCCCACTCCTTCAGAATCACGGAGGACAAGTTCGCCACCGGTACCAACAAGAAACTCGTCAACCACAAGGAATACTACTTCCTCGTTTTGGCTTACGGTTACAACGAGTACAAACATTTCAGCTTGGAAGCCGACAACCTCGACGGTCAGCAGACGCCTTACCTCGCCGGTCGTAGAAACATCAAGACCACGGTGGGTATTCCTCACAAACCCGTTGAGACCATCCTGAACTCCAGTTATGGCGACGTGCCTATGATCACCCGTATCGAGGGTCAGGGCAACGGCGGTATGTTCCTCGACATGACCGACGAGTCCCGCGAGAAGATTCTGGCCAACAATGTTTATAACAATGTCCAATACAAGAACAACTATGGTCCTCTGAACATCGAAGTGGTTGACCCGTTGATGGTGAAACCTTACGACTACATCGTGAAGTTCCTGCCCAACAACGTCGCAGAAGATGTGAACGACAGCACCATGTGGCAACTGATTGTGTCCGACAATGTGACCGACAGAGAGCTTATCGACAACGGCATCTACACGATCGGTGAAGGCGGTGACACCGTCCCCACCCGTGTGACCACGGCCGCTATGCCTATCAGCATGACCAACGAGCAGTTGTTCCTCGACTTAGGTATCGCCATCTCCATCAAGAATTACAACTTCAAGGTCTATCAGAGAAACTTGGATGAGTTTATTAAAGACAATGGCGGATACACCTTTGGAAACATCAGCCAATACGCTCAACCCGACGTGTTGGGTTCCGATATCGCCTTTGACGGTGACATTCCGTGGCTTACCGGTCTTGTGGATTTGGAAGGCGATTATCCTGCCAACTGGATTCGTTCCGGACAACAGACCGCTTCCAGCAAGTGGGAATGCAACACTGTCCAGCCTGACCAAGCGGAATGTGACTATATGAAGTGGCGTGCTGAAGACTTCTTCAACCTCTTCAACGCTCCTGACGGCAACGGCAATACAGAGAAGGTTCGTGGATTCATGGATCCTAACCAACAGTTCGAAGACTTGGCTGGTGGCACCTGGGCTCCTTACGTGATGACCTCTCCTTATGACGGTGGTCCGAAGGCGAAGTTCCTGGTGAAGGATATCACTCCTGGTGAGGCTTCTCCCAACTCCTTCTTCGATTTCACTGGACTTACCGCAGTCCCGAACATGGCTTCTTACAACCAGACTCTTACCAACCTCTATTCTGTGGATATCGTCCTCACGCCTGACAAGAGCCTGTGGACCCGCGCTTTGGTTTTGGAATCAGGTTCTGCTGATATCAGCGGCGACAATACGGTTAGCCAAGAGTTCAACGGCAACGTTTACAAGAACGTCCGCCACGAACCCAAGACCTGTCCTTCTGTTGACAAAGACGGTAATCCCGATAACAGCGGTACGACTGGTTTCGGTTGGTTCCCGGGTTACGCCATCAACGTGGAAACCGGTGAGCGTCTGAACATCATGTTCGCGGAGAACTCCGAAGACGTTCTGAACCACGGTAACGACATGATCTTCAACCCGACGACTGTTTACGCTTACTATAGAGATTTGAATGCCGACACGCTCCTTCTCGACGAGGAAGGTCAACCTATCCCGATGAATGAGGGCACGTACAACTCTTACAGAGACGTTTATGGCATGACCTTCGGTGAGCCTCTCAGCGGTGGTCGCCACTATGTCTATGTGGTCGGCAGCTCCGGTAACACGGCTAACACGTTCTACCGCTTCTCCAACCGTAAGAGAAACTACAACGACAGCTACCAAACGGTGACGGCCGCCGGTACTACCCACGGCAACACCTTCACTGGCAGCGACGGTCATACGTATCCTTACTATGAGTGCGGTCCGTACGATGAATGCAAGTGGCTGAGCGAGAAGTTCAAACAACTGCCTACCGGCAACCTCACGACCCAAGGTCGTAAGTCCATGAAGATGCAGGTCTTCAACAATGTGATGTGGACCAGCATCCCGATGCCCACTCAGATGTATGAGGATCAGTGGTTGTCTTCTACCGCTACCATCAAGTTGCGCGTCTCCCGTCCGTACATGAGATACTCTTCCCGTTGGTACGATGATCCGAGCCAGTCGCCTAACGCCAGCCAGAACAGCGGTTATCCGATGTATGAGTTCACCACCCGTAACATCGCTCCTGAAAAGGTTGAGCGCGTGGAGGATGTGGAGAACTTGCTCTCTGAGATCAACATCGTTCCTAACCCGTACTACGGATACTCCAACTACGAGCACGGTGCTTTGGAGAACTACGTGCGTATCGTGAACCTGCCGGCTTACTGTACGATTTCCATCTACACCGTCAACGGCACGATGATCAGAACGCTCACACACGGTTCCGACGCCACCTCCTTCGTGGAATGGGATCTGAAGAACCACGCCAACATTCCGATCGCCAGCGGTGTCTATATTATCCATGTTGACGCGCCTGGCATTGGCGAGCGTACGTTGAAATTCTTCTGTAACATGCGTCCTACAGACTTGAATGGTTTCTAAAATTATTAATCTTAAAAAACAGAGAATATGAAAAATCTATATAAATCATTAATAATTTGCGCAATTATCGCTCTCGTATCTGCAAGCACCTCCATGGTGTTTGCAGGTAACAGAGACCGTTCAGGTCAGGCAGGTGCTTCCCACTTGTTGATTGACCCGTGGGCTCGCACAAGCGGTATGGCCGGCGCCGGTGTGGCTGAGGTGCGCGGACTGGAGTCCGTGTTCTCCAATGTCGCCGGTCTGACCGGAGTCCGCAAAACGGAGCTTGCCTTCAACAGAACCCAATATCTGGTGGGTTCCAATTGCGGCATTGCCATCAACTCCATGGCCATCGCCCAGAAACTTGGCAAACAGAGAGATTTCGGTGTGATTTCCGTCTCCTTCTTCTCCCAAAGCTTCGGTGATATTCCGATTACCACCACGGAGCAACCTGAAGGCGGTCTGGGTACATTCAGCCCCACACTCACCTACATCGGTCTGCACTACGCCAAGTCCTTCAACAACTTCATCAAGGGCGGTATCTCCATCAAGATTATCAACGAGCGTATTTCCGACTCCAAGGCCACGGGTTTCGCCATCGATGCCGGTGTCCAATATGTGACGGGTAAATACGAGAACTTCAAAATCGGTGTCACCTTGAAGAACATCGGTCTGCCGATGCACTATACCGGCGATGGTCTTTCCGTCCGCGCACGCATCCCCAGCCAGGATTTCGAGCAAACCCTCGAAATGCGTTCCGCCGAATTTGAAATGCCCTCCCTGCTCTCCATCGGTGTCTCTTACGACCTTCTGTTCTTCGGCAAGGAATATGCTGAATTCACGAAGGAGGAACTTCGCGAAGAAGGCCTTACCCGTGACAACGCCGAGCACAGACTCACCTTCGCCGGTACCTTCACCGCAAACTCTTACACCCGTGACGTTTTCGCCATCGGTTTGGAGTACGGTTTCCGCAACATCTTCATGATTCGCGCCGGTTACGGTCTTGAGAACATCGGCAGAGGTGCCAAGTCCAACGAAAATGAGACCGCTGCTATCCTGCTGAACAGCGACTCTTTCTTCACTGGCCCCGCAGTGGGTGCTTCCGTCTGCATTCCTTTCACTAAGGAGCGTCAGAAACACGCCGTTGGTCCTAGACTCTATATTGATTATGGTTACAGATTCACCAACAGATGGAGAGGTAACCACTATATGGGCATCAAGGTGGCCTTGTAAAGAACCGATTATTTTATTGTATATTATGAAAATAGAAGAGACTGTCAAGGTCTCTTCTATTTGTGTAAATTTATAACCTAAATATGGAAGATGTAAAGTATTATACGCAGGAGGGTTTGGATGCCCTGAAGCGTGAATTAAACCAGTTGGAGGCTGTAGAGCGTCCGAAAATCTCACAGGCGATTGCCGAGGCCCGCGACAAAGGAGACCTGTCGGAAAATGCCGAGTATGATGCCGCCAAAGAGGCGCAGGGAATGCTCGAACTGAAGATCGCCAATCTTAAAAACCTCATTGCCAAGGCCCGCATCCTCGATGAATCCAAGATCGATGTTTCCAAAGTGCTGATCTATTCCATTGTGAAAATCAAGAACTTGAAAAATGGGATGGAGATGACGTACACCATTGTCCCTGAGTCTGAAGCGGACCTCAAGGGCGGTAAAATTTCCGTTTCCAGCCCTATCGCCAAAGCCCTCATCGGCAACTCCAAAGGAGACACGGTTTCCGTTCAGGCGCCCGCAGGCGTGATGGAATTCCAAATCTTAGACATTTCACGTTAATTTCACCATCATGGAAGAGACCATTTTCACTAAAATCGTCAAAGGGGAAATCCCTTGCTATAAGATTGCCGAAGACGACCGTTTCTTCGCGTTTCTCGACATCTCGCCGTTGGCCAAAGGTCACACCCTTGTGATCACAAAGCTCCAGAACGACTATATTTTCGATTTGGACGACCAGATGTTGGGCGATATGATGGTTTTCGCGAAGAAGGTGGCCAAGGCCATGAAGCAGGTGCTGCCCTGCCAGCGTATCGGTGTGGCGGTCATCGGCATCGATGTGCCGCACAACCACATCCATCTCGTCCCGATTAATGGGGTGGGCGACCTTGACTTCAAAGCACCGCGTGTGCAACTCACCAAGGAGGAGTTCGCCGAGATTGCGGCCAAAATCTCCGCTGCCATTCAGTAAATCCCGAAGGTGGCGCAGCAATGTGCCACCTCTTTTTTTCTAATGTTATGAAAATCATAGGTATCACAGGAACCCTCGGCGCCGGGAAAGGCACCATCGTCGATTATCTGAAGGAACATTACGGCTATCGGCACTACTCTGTGCGCGGCTACCTGATTGAGGAGGCGCAGCGGAGAGGGATGGAGCTGAACCGTGACACGTTTGTGGTGGTGGCCAACGATTTGCGGGCCACGCACTGCCCCTCGTATATCACCGACCAACTCTACCTCCAGGCTGCCGAGGCTGGCGAAAACGCCATCATCGAAAGTGTTCGCACGCCCGGCGAGGTCGAATCGTTGCGACAGCACGAACATTTCTTGCTCTTCGGCGTGGACGCGGACCCGAAAATCCGTTACGAGCGGATTGTGGGCCGTGGGTCTGAAACCGATCATGTCTCCTTCGAGACTTTTCTCGAAAACGAGGAACGCGAAATGACCTCCGACGACCCCAACCACCAAAACCTCGGCCGTTGCATGCAGATGGCCGACTATGTGTTCATGAACAACGAAGGGTTTGAAGAACTGTATGCCCAGGTGGAGGAAGTCATAAGCCAACTGGAGGATTAACTGTAGATTAAAAAAAAGGGGCTGCCGGATTTTTATTGAGTAATTGCCAAATTATTGAAAGGTGGGACTTTATGATAATGTGTAAAAATCAGGTGGGACTTACCGGCGGCCCTTTTTCTTGTCATTGCTTTCGACGCGCAAAGATAAAAAATTTTTCTTATGAAAATTAGTTTTGAAATAATTTTTTTATAAGTCAAATTTAACAATTAACTCTTAAAATTAACGCTTTTCAACTACATAAAACAAATGAACCAAGAAGAGAAAATTTTATCGGAACTTAATGAACAACAACAGATTGCGGTAACTCAGACGGAGGGTCCGGTGATGGTTTTGGCTGGTGCTGGTTCTGGAAAGACCCGAGTGCTCACCTATCGTATCGCCTACATGTTGGCGGTGAAAAATGTCAATCCGTACCGCATTTTGGCGCTCACGTTCACGAACAAGGCGGCGGCGGAGATGCGCGAGCGTATCGTCCAGTTGGTGGGTGCGGAGCTCGCCCGTGCCGTGACGATGGGCACCTTCCACTCCGTGTTCTACCGTATCCTTCGCGTCGAGGCCGAAAAGATCGGCTTCAGCAACAATATCACCATTTATGATACTGACGACGCGAAATCGCTGATCAAGAGCATTGTGAAAGAGATGGGGCTCGACCCCAAACAATATACCCCGGGTTTCATCCTCAGCCGTATCTCGATGGCCAAGTCCAGTCTGTTGTCCGCGCAGGAATATGCCGACAACCCGGACATCCAGGCCGCCGACCGCATGTCCAACAAGCCGATGATTTCGCAGATCTTCGCCAAATACAACGACCGTCTGCACAAGGCCAATGCCATGGACTTCGACGACCTGCTGTACTTCATGAACGTGCTGTTGCGCGATTCGCCCGAGGCATTGTACAAGTACCAGAACCGTTTTAACTATATCCTGATTGACGAGTACCAGGACACCAACTTCGCCCAGTACTTGATCATCAAACGTTTGGCGGCGTTGAACCAGAATATTTGTGTGGTGGGCGACGATGCGCAGAGTATTTATGGTTTCCGGGGCGCCGACATCCAGAACATCCTCAATTTCAAGCGCGACTATCCGGCCACGCGCATCTTCAAGTTGGAGCAGAACTACCGTTCCACGCAGAACATCGTGAACGCGGCGAACGCGGTCATCAGCCACAACAAGGACAGGATGCCGAAGGAGGTCTGGACGGAGAATGTCGAGGGCCCGAAAATCGAGATTATCCGTGCCGGGTCAGACCTCGAGGAGGCGCAGGAGATTGCCAACAAGATTTTCGAGACGCAGATGCGCGACCACGTCGAGAACCGGCAGTTCGCCATCTTGTACCGCACGAACACGCAGTCGCGTGCCATTGAGGAGGCGATGGTGAAGCGTCACATCCCGTATAAGATTTTCGGCAGCATCTCTTTCTATAACCGTAAGGAAATCAAGACGATGCTGGCCTATTTCCGGTTGGTGATCAACCATTACGACGAGGAGTCGCTGCGCCGCGTGATCAACTTCCCCATGCGCGGCATCGGTGACACCACGGTGGCGCGGGTGGCGGCTACGGCTCAGGAAGCCCGCGTGCCGATGTGGGAGGTCGTTGCCCAGCCTGAACGCTTCAACACCGGACTCAACGGCGGAGTGACGGCCAAACTGCGCGATTTCGCCACCCTGATCGGCGGTTTTTCGGCACAGCTGACCAAAATGGATGCCTACGAGTTGGGTATGCAGATTGTCAGCAAGTCCGGCGTGGCCCAGGCCTTGAACGAGAACGTCGAGGAGAAGGAACGCGCCGACCATGTCAACGAGCTGTTGAACGCCATGAAGAGCTTCACGGAACGTGAGCCGGAAAACATCCTCAACGAGGAGACCGGCGAGATGCTGGAGACCTATTTCCCGTCGCTGGACCAATATATGGAGTCCGTCTCTTTGCTGGACGAAAAAGACCTGAACAAGGGCGAAAAAGACGAGGATTTGAACGTGGTGCGGCTGATGACCATCCACTCCGCGAAAGGTTTGGAGTTCGATTACGTGTTCGTTTCCGGAATGGAAGAGAACCTTTTCCCGTCGTCCATGAGTCTGGACTCGCGCCACGAGATGGAGGAGGAGCGGAGGCTGTTCTACGTGGCGCTCACGCGTGCACGCAAGCAGGTGTTCCTCACCATGGCCATGTCGCGGTTCCAGTATGGGCAGCGGCGACCATGCGAGGACAGCCGTTTCCTGGACGAAATCCCCAGCCGCTTTCTGAAGGTGACGATGAAGGCATCCAAGGGCAGTGATGACGACGTGTTCGGGTGGCGCGGTTCCGAGTCCAAAACGGGCGGTTTCCGGTTCAACACCGGCGGTTCGCGGCCGTCGTTCGGCAGCCGGGAACCCCGCAAACCGGTTACTCCCGCGCCCAAGCCTGTGGTGAAGACGAAAGCGGAGGTGAACCTCGAGCAGATCGGCGAGCTTGCCGCTCCGGAGTCCATCCAGCCGGGCGTGCGCGTCTATCACAACAAGTTCGGTTTCGGACGCGTCCAGTCGGTGGAAGGTGCCGGACCCGATGCCCGCGCCGTGGTGCATTTCGACACTGTCGGCACGAAAACGTTAGTTTTAAAATTCGCTAAATTGTTGATACCCAAATAATAGACTATGCAGTTCAGAACCATAATCCCCGCCCCTGAGTTTCCGTTCCACATCGAGGAGACCGATTCCGTGATGTTGGTCGGATCCTGCTTCTCCGACAACATGGGCCACTATTTCGACACGCACCGCTTCGAGGTTTGTTCCAACCCGTTCGGGGTGCTCTTCAACCCGATTTCCATCGACAGGGCCATACGCTATATGCTTCAGCCCGACCTGTTCGACAAAAACCGATACTTTTACAAATATCGTGACCTTTGGGTCAGTTTTGCCCACCACGGCCGCTTTTCGAAGGAGAATTTCGAGGAGTTCGAGTCCAATATTGATGAAAATCTGGAGCGTTGTGCGGATTTCCTGCGCAAAACCCGCTACCTGTTCATCACGTTTGGCACAGCGTTCTGCTACAAGTTCATCCCGCGGGATCTGATTGTCTCCAATTGCCACAAAATCCCGAACCACCAGTTCGAGCGGTTGCGTTTGGATGTGAAAAAGATTGTGTCCCAGTGGAATAGCACACTCGCTTTGCTGAAGGAGGCTTGTCCGGAGATGAAGGTTATCTTCACGGTCAGTCCGGTGCGGCACTTGGGCGACGGCGCACACGAAAACGCGCTGAGCAAATCCGTTCTGTTGCTGAGTGTCGAGAAACTGGTGGACAACGAGTTCTCGTTTTATTTCCCCGCTTACGAGTATCTGATGGACGATTTGCGTGACTATCGTTTCTACGCCAAGGATCTTTGCCACCCTAACGATATGGCTGTCAATTATTTGGAGGAAAAATTAGCGGAGTCTTTCTTCACGGAGGAAACGCGTGCGCGGATGGCGGAAATCGAGCGGGAGAACCGTTTCCTCAACCATCGGAAATTCCGGTAGGGTAGGAGGTTTTCATGACAAAAAAAACAGGCGGCACCGTTTTGGAGCCGCCTGACACAAAGTTATGAAACAAATCGGGTTATCCGAGGAACGGATAGCCGTAATCCGTTGCGGGAACGTAGGTTTCCTTGATGCAGCGGGAGCTGATCCAGCGAACCAGGTTGAGAATGCTGCCGGCCTTGTCGTTGGTGCCGGAAGCGCGGGCGCCGCCGAAGGGTTGGCAACCCACCACCGCGCCTGTCGGCTTGTCGTTGATGTAGAAGTTGCCGGCGCAGTGGCGCAGGATGTTCTCAGCTTGGATGATCGCGTAGCGGTCGCGGGCGATGATGGAGCCGGTGAGCGCATACGGCGAAGTCTCGTCGCAAACATGCAACATTTCCTCGTATTTGTCGTCTTCATAGACATACACCGTGATGACCGGTCCGAAGATCTCTTCGCGGATGGACTCGTAATCCGTGGTCTTGGCCAGGATGATGGTGGGTTCCACGAAGTAGCCGACGGATTTGTCGTAGTTGCCGCCGAGCACGATTTCAGCGTCCGGGGAAGCTTTCGCGCGGTCGATGTAGCCGGCGATGTTGTCGAAGGATTTCTCGTCGATGACGGCGTTCACGAAGTTGGAGAAGTCGCGGACATCACCCATCTTCACGGTCTTCATCATGTCTTTGATATGTTGCAGGGTTTCCTCCCAGATGGATTCGGGCACGTAGGCGCGGGAAGCGGCGGAGCACTTCTGGCCTTGGTACTCGAAGGCGCCGCGCAGGATGGCGACGGCCAGTTCGCGGGCGGGAGCGGTCTTGTGGGCGAAGATGAAGTCCTTGCCGCCGGTCTCACCCACAATCTTCGGGTAGGTGTTGTAAATGTCGATGTTCTCGCCGATGAGTTTCCAGAAGCTCTTGAAAGTGCCGGTGCTGCCGGTGAAATGGATACCAGCCAAGTGCGGCGACTTGAAGGCAACGCTGCTGATGACGGAGCCGCTGCCGGGCAGGAAGTTGATGACGCCGTCGGGAAGACCGGCCTCCTGGAGGAGTTTCATCAGGTAGTAGTTGGAAAGGATGGCCGTGGTGGACGGTTTCCAGATGGTGACGTTACCCATGAGGGCGGGGGCCACGTTCAGGTTCAGCGCGATGGAGGTGAAGTTGAACGGGGTGATGGCATACACGAAGCCTTCCATGCCGCGGTATTCGTTGCGGTTAAGCGTGGCGTGGTCCGAAATGGGCTGCTGGCTGTAGAGCTGGGAGGCGAAATAGGTGTTGAAACGCAGGAAGTCGATGGCCTCGCACGGGCAGTCGATTTCGGCCTGCATGGGGCTCTTGCCCTGTCCTAACATGCAGGAGGCGTTTAGGATGTAACGGTATTTGGTGGCGAGCAGCTCGGCGGCTTTCATCATGATGGAGGCGCGTTGAATCCACGGAGTCTCCTCCCAATCTTTCTTGGCAGCCATGGCTGCGTCGATGGCCATCTGCACCTCTTTGGCGCCCACTTTGTGGTATCTTGCCAGCACATGATTGTGCTCGGTGGGCATCACCACCTGTCCCATGTCACCGGTCTTGACCTCTTTGCCGCCGATAATCAGCGGGATCTCAATCTCTTGATTGTATTGTCTTTCCAGTTCTTTTTGGAGCAGTGCTCTTTCCGGCGTGCCGGGTGCATAAGAGAAAACCGGTTCATTCTTCGGCTCTCTGAATACATAATTGGCGTTGTTCATAATGATTCTTTGTTCTTATTAATTTTTTATGATAGGATGTAAAATTGCGGTGCAAAAATACAAAAAATTTGGTTAATGGTTAACGGTTAATGGTTAACGGTTGCCAGCCAACTACTAACTGCTAACTACTAACTACTAACTCGTTAGTACGCCCACTTCTGCATATCGGCTTTCAGAATCTGAATAGCCAACTCCACCACGGGTTTTTGGGAGGTCACGGCGAGGACGGTTTCGGCGAACTCGCGGCTCTCGGCGTCCTTGTCCATGTCGGCGGCCACGGTGTTGATGATGGCCTCGATGTCGCCCTTGGCGTCGCAGACCTTCTGCCAGACGTTGTCGGAGATGTAGATCTGCTGCGACAGGTTATGTTCGAATTCGCTGCGGATGGCGGTGAGCAGGAGGTTCTGTTCCTGGGAGACGGTCAGCCCGCCCGTGTGGATGCGCATCACCAGCTGGTTGGGGTCGATGCGCTCGAGGAATAGCGCCATGCGTTCGTAAGCCTGGAGCCGCAATGGCAGTATCGCCGCCCGGTTGCCCTTGCTGGCCTCCAACGCGGCCATCTTCGCCTTCGCTTCCATGACCATTTTCGTGACATACACCGCGCCCGCGACCAAAATCGCGACGCTCGCTAAAATGCAAAGTCCTAATACGTTCATAATTTAGGGTTTAGGGTTTAGGGTTTCAGAATGAGGCTGCAAAAGTACATAAAAATCAGAAAACATTAGGATAACGTGCAATTTAAAAAAAAAGTATCTTTGCAGATTATTTTTAAAAACACGAATTGAAACATTGTAGAAAATGACACTCGAAGAAATTAAAACGCTGGTGCAAGGTGAGATCATTTGTGGAGAAGAGTATCTCAACCAACAGATTGAATGCGTGTTCGCGTCGGATCTGATGAGCGATGTGCTTACCTTGAAAGATGTTAACAACCTTTTGCTGCTCACGGGTTTGAGCAATCTGCAGTCTATCCGCACTTGCGAGATGTCCGACATTAGCTACCTGCTGATCGTGCGCGGCAAAGAGGTGACCGAGGAGATGAAAGAGCTGGCCGAGGACAACGACATGGTGGTCATCCGGACAGAGTTCTCCATGTACAAGACCTCCGGTATCCTGTACAATGCCGGTTTGCCGGCCGTTTATTAACCATCTGATTATTAACCAAATCTGACATTATGAATTTTGTTTACCATGTAGAAGGCGGGGATTTCACCAACGCGGGTTCCACATCCAGCCAGGTGAAACGGATGCTTAAGAAGATCGGGGTAAGCCCCGAAATCGTGAAGAAGACGGTCGTGGCGCTCTACGAGGCTGAAGTCAACATCGTGGCCCACGCTTACCGCGGCGACATCACCGTCGATTTGGAGGAAGACCACGTCAAAATCGTGCTCGCCGACGAAGGCCCCGGCATCCCCGACATCGACAAGGCCATGCAGAAAGGCTACTCCACGGCTTCCCAGAAAGTCCGTGAGATGGGCTTCGGCGCCGGCATGGGCCTCCCCAACATCAAAAACAATTCGGATTCCCTCAACATCACCTCCGAAGTCGGCAAAGGCACCACCATCGAATTCATCAACTATTTTCAGTAGAGACGTGCCATGTCGCGTCTCCGCAACGCCCATCAACCCGTTATTCTCCTAACCTCCTAACCTTCTAACCTTTAACCCTTAACCATTCATCATGGCTGAAGATTTCCACCACGCATTAAAATTCAAATACGACCTCTGTATCGGTTGTTCGCACTGTACGGGCGTGTGCCCCACGAGCGCGATACATGTGGAGGACGGGCATCCGGTGCTCGACCCGAACCGTTGCGTCGATTGCGGGCGTTGCTACGTGGCCTGCCCGATGAACGCCATCTACATCGAGCAGGACGACTTCCAGACGGTTTACGACTACAAATACCCGGTGCTGCTCGTGCCTTCCATCTTCTTGGCCCAGTTTGAGGAGAAAATTCGCGAGCGGACGATCCTCTCCGCCCTGCTGCACCTCGGTTTCAAAGACATCTACGAGGTGGAGAAAAGCGTGGACTTTATCAAAGAATATCTTCGCAGGGATCTCGAAAGAGGGAATGTCCCTTACGAGAAACCGGTCATCTCGTCGTTCTGCCCGGCCATCGTGCGCCTGATTCAGGTAAAATTCCCCGTTCTGGTGGACAATATCTACCTCGTGAAAGCGCCTTTCGACATGACTGCCGAATACATCAAGAAGAGTTTGACGGAGAAAGGGGTCAAGGAGGAGGACATCGGCATCTTTTACGTGTCGCCGTGCGCCGCGAAGATTGCCGCCATCAAGAGCCCCGTGGGTGAGGAAAAATCTCCTGTGTCGGGTGTGATTAACATGAACTATCTGTATAGCAAAGTGTTGCGTGTTATCAAGACGGGTGAATACAAGATGTGCGACGAGTCGGCACGTTTCCACCGCCTGTCGAAGGCCAGCATCACCTATCCGCTCACCGGTGGCGAGACCAAGATGTTGCGCACCGGCCGCAATTTGGCGATAGACGACATCCACAACGTTTCCGAATTTCTGGAAAAGGTGGAGGATGAGGATATCCAAGACATTGATTTCCTTGAACTTCGCGCCTGTGACGGCAGCTGCTGCGGTGGCATCCTCACGGCGGAGAACCGTTTCCTCATGATCGAACGCCAACGCAAGCGGATGCAGAAGTGTTCCGAGGAGGTGGACGCGGAGGACAACGATTTGCTCAACTATTTCGACTACCTCGCACCGAAACGCCACGTCAGCAATGTGGAGCCGCGCTCGATGGATAAGATGGACGACAATGTGGCGGCGGCCATGCAGAAGATGAAACGGGCGTTCGAAATCAACCAGAGCCTGCCGCAGGTCGATTGCCACCTGTGCGGATACCCTTCCTGCAAGGCGCTCGCCGACGCCGTGGTCACCGACAAGGCCCAGATCCAGCAGTGCATTTTCGTGCAACGCGCCATGGAGCATTACGACCTGCTGACCCCCAAGGAGGCTCACGACATCTCCGCCAAAGTTTGGGGCGCGAAAAAAACGGATCCCACCATTGTGAAAAACCTGAATCTATAGTTAGTTAGCAGTTAGTAGTTAGCAGTTATTAGTTTTGGGAGTATGTAGGGACGTATCGCATACGTCCGCAATCAATAATCATAACCTATAATGCAAACCACATTGCATATATTTTGGGAAGCGTTACGAGAGTCGGTTTCCATCACGCTGTTGGTATTATTGCTGATGGCGGTGGTGGAGTCTATAAACATCTCATCTTCAGGACGTTTATTTAAGATATTGCACGGGAAGCCCGTGGCGGAGTTGGCCTTGGCGTGCCTGCTCGGCGCGATTCCCGGGTGCGCGGGCGGTTTCGTCGTGGTGTCGCTGTTCACCCACCGGCTGCTCTCCTTCGGGGCGCTCATCGGCGGCATGGTGGCCACGTTCGGCGATGAAGCGCTCTTTCTCGCCGCCGAAAGCCCGAAACAGGCGCTCATCCTGACCGGCATTCTTTTCGCCATCGGATTTGTAGTCGGACTTGTATTGTTGAAAGTTCCTGAAAACAAGATAGTTACATTCGAAAATCACGATTTTGTCATCCATGAGGAGCATCGGCACGAACGACCGGAAAACCACGGAAAATCGTTTCGCGAGCGGCTGTCGCATTACCTGCGCGAGCACGTGTGGGAGCACGTCATCAAACAGCACGCGCTCAAGCTGTTCCTGTACGCCTTCGGAACGCTTTTGGTGCTGGGTGTCCTCAACCATTTTGTGGATTTGCAGGCTATCATGGAGCACAACGCCTGGACCAAGTGGCTGTTGCTGCTCATTGCCGTGGGCGTCGGGTTCCTCCCGGTCTCCGGCCCGCATCTCATCTTCGTGATGCTGTTTCTGCAAGGCAACATTCCCTTCGCCGTGTTGCTGGCCAATTCCATCGCACAGAACGGCCATGCGGGCATCCCGCTCATGGCGCAGTCAAAGCGTAATTTTTTGATTATGAAAGGAATAACGATGGCATTAGGCCTGCTGATCGGCGGTTTAGCCTTTTTAGCTGTTTGCTTTTAGCCTTTAGCTTTTGGCCTTTAGCTTTTGGCTTTTCTTTTGCTTTCAGCAAAAATACGCCAACAGCCAACAGCCAATAGCCAATAGCTAATAGCTAATAGCTAATAGCTATTAGCCAATAGCTAATAGCTATTAGCCAATAGCCAACAGCCGTTACCGTAATATCGTGATGGAGCCGTGCCACGTGGTGGTCTTGGCTTTTCCCTTGTAGCTGAACGAATAGTAGTAAATGCCGTCGCTGAGGCCTTCGCCGGTGAACGGGTTGGAGCCCAAGTTGACTTGTCCGTTTTTCGACCAGGTGTCATAGTTCTTTGCGTGGAACACCACTTTGCCGTAGCGGTCGCTGATGCGCAGCTCGTTGTGGCGGTATTCGTCGGGATCCTCGGGATTAATGTCGGTGTTGAGGTTCTCGATGGCCCATACGTCATTGATGCCGTCGCCGTTGGGGGTGATCACGTTCGGGAAGATGAGGTCGTCCTCGATGATGATGGTGTGGCTCACGGAGTCGCCGCAGCCCGATTCGGTGATCAGGGAGAGCGAGACAACATAGTCGCCCCACGTTGCGTATTGGTGGGTGGTGTTGGTCTCGCCGGTGGTCTGTTCCCCGTCGCCGAAGTGCCAGGTGAGGTTGTTGATCACGTCGCCGACCACATTGTCGGAGAGGTAGGCGGTGAAGTCGATTTGGCCGTTGGTTTCGCTCATCATGCAGGTTTCAGGAGTGGCGAGGAAGTCGATTTGCGGTTGCGGCGAGGTGGTGATGTAATTCCATTTGATGACGGAGTCCTGGCAGCCTTCAGAGGTGGTGATGACCAGTTTCACGGAGTAGTTGCCGGCGTCGTTGAAGTGGATGATGGGGTCTCTTTCGTACGAGAAGTCGATGATGTTGAAGTTCTCGTCGAAGAAGGTCCATTCGCAGCTGATGGAGTCGGAGGTAGTGGCGGTGAGGTTGGTGAAGCGGGAGATGACGGGGGTGCAGCCGGAGGTCACGTCGGCCTCGAAATCGGGTTTCGGCAGCGGCCAGTAGTTGATGTTCACCGTGTCGGAGCTCCAGCAGTAGGAGTTCGTGTTGGGGTTGAACATCTCCACCTCGAGGATGTATTCGCCGGCGGTGAGCACCTCGATGCTGGGCGTGTTGTCGCCGGTGTTCCAGTTCATGATCGCGGTGGTGTCGTAGTTGGAGTTGAGCGTGATCAGCTCGCCGGTGCAGTGCCACTGGTCCTCGCCGAGGTCGGGCTTGTAGGTGTTGATGACGTGTATGTCGATACTGTCGGAAGCCCAGATGTTCGCGCATTGGATGGCTTTGTGGACGAATAGGGTGTACTGTCCGGAGTCGCTGGGCATGGCGCTTGGGATGGTGAAGGGCGCCCATAGGGTGTCGCCGCTCGGGGTGAGGATGAAGACGGTGTCCACGTTTTCGGCCTGGTATTCGAAGACGATGGGCTCGTGCAGGCAGTAGGAATTGCGCATCAGCAGTTTGGTGCTCATTTCGCTCTTGAAGCTCTTGCCTTCGAGGAACACGCCGGAGTCGTAAGCATTGTCGAATGCATTGCAGATAGCCAAATGCATGTGATAGGTGTCGCAGGCGTTGATGACGCCCTCGGCGGCGAGTTCCACGGTGTAGCCGTTGTATTCGATGCCGTTGGCACCTCCGCCGTTACCGTTGGAGATGTAGTAGGCAGAATAGATTCCGTTGCTACAATTTTGTGCGCTGCCACTACTGCCAACGCCGTTCACCGTGTTGATGGAGACGGGGATACCTTGCGGGTTGGCCGCTGTGACCGTGCCGGGAATCACCGCCACGTTCCGGGTGGTGACAAGGCCGGTGACCGGGTCGGGACCGGTGAGCAGGAAGATGAATAGGTCGTTGTAGTAATCGCAAACGAACGACGGATATTCCTCCGAACCGAAAATATAGTGGAAGGCGAAGGTGTCGGCGTAGGCTAAGAAGTCGAAATCCAACGCCGCGCTGTTCATGACGTTGAAGCCGGCATTGTATTGTTGCAGCAGCGCATCGTGGTAGGTGACATTGGCGGTGCTCGACGAGCTGCCGGAACTGTTGGGACCTGCCGCCACCGTGCAGGCGCCCGTGGTCATCACCAAACCCGAGTCGAACGGAAACTGCGTGTAATTGTTCCGTTTGAACTTTCCGATTTGGTTGGAGGTGACAACGCCCGGGAGCAAGTTGAACCGGCCGTTGCTCAGTTCCACACCCTCACCCGCGAGGTTGTATTTCAAAATGGTGTCCACATGGACGTTCTGCAGCGACTGCACCGTCACGTTGTTCTGCGCGTGACCGGCCAGCCAGAAACCTACTGCAAACAGGAATAAAAAGAGTATATTTTTTCTCATAACCGATGATTCTAATTGTCCAATATATCAACCTGCAAAATTACATTTTTTTATTTACAACCGCAATAGATTTTTTTTTTGAAAAAATTCATGCAAACTTTCTCTTCGAAATGCGTGTCGCACGAAACACCGGATTTGTCACATCACAAAAAAAAACCAGAGACGTTGCTACAACGCCTCTGGTTTTGGCTTTTGGCTGTTAGCTGTTAGCTATTGGCTCTAAACCAGGATATTAGCCGCAATAGAAGTATTCTTTCACCATTTGGGCCATCAGCTCGGGCTTTTTGACGATTTGTTCGCGGATTTTGCGGTCGTCGAAGGATTTGAGCTGTTTGATGATGTCGTCGATCATGGAGCGGTCGAAGACGCCGTGGGCCTCGAAGATGTTGCGGTGGGCGCTGAGTTCGTCGGCGGATTCCCAGCAGGAGGCGGGCAGTTGGGCCAGCTTCTCCACGAGGGCCTTGTTCTCCGGACGGTGGATATCGACGTCCACGTAGGTGGATTTGGCGTATTCGAGGGCGTTCTCCATCTCGAAGCCGTGGCGGGCGGCGCAGACGAGTCCGGCGAGCAACAGGTAGATGTCGGCGGAGCCGTCCGGGCAGCGGAACTCGACGGTCTGTTTCTGGGAACGGTCTTTGTTGACGGCCTTCTCCAACGGGTTGAGTTCGGCCACGATGTCGTTCTTGTGGGTCCAGCCCAGCGGCACGCGCACGAGCACGGAGCGGTTGCGGTCGCCCCAGCAGACGGACGTGGGAGCCTCCTGGTGCGGCACGAGGCGGAAGTAGGAGGTCGGATTGGTGTTGCCGAAGGCGGTGAGGGAGCCGGCGCAGGTCATGTAGCCCGCGATGGCGGTCTTGGCGATGCTGTTGAGCTTGCCCTTGGTCACCATCTGGTTCTTGCCCTTGCCATCGACGATGCAGGTGTGGATGTGGAGGCCGCTGCCTGCCTTGCCGGTGGTGATCTTCGGCGAGAAGGTCACGTCGAAGCCGTATTCGTAAGCTAAGTTGCGGATGATCCACTTGGCGAGGATCAGCTGGTCGGCGGCGTCTTGCACGTCGGTGACGAGGAACTCGATCTCGTTCTGCTCGTAGATCTTGCCGTCCATGGTGAAGTTGCCCACCTCGGAGTGGCCGTATTTGATCAGGCCGCCCATCTTGGCGATGTTGAGCATGCACTCGGCGCGGAAATGCTCGAACTTGGTGAACGGGGAGGACTCGTGGTAGCCTTTCTGGTCGGGGATGGTGAACAGGTCGTCCTCATCGCCGATGACGTAGTATTCCAGCTCGCCCATGGCCTGGAAGTAGTTGCCGGTGACTTCGGTGAACGACTTGGCGGCCTTGCGCAGGATGTATTCCGGGGAGTTCTCCAACGGTTTGCCCTCGTTGTTGTAGTAGGAGCAGAGGAAGGAGAGGGTGGGGATTTCGGTGAACGGGTTGAGGAACGCGGTGGAGAAGCGCGGGATCACGTAAAGGTCGCTGGAGCCGGCGTGGATGAAGGCCGGGAAGATGTTGGAACCGTCAACGCGCTCGCCGTTGGAGAGGATCTGCTCGAGATACTCGCGGCTGTGCAGCACGAAACCGAGGGTCTTGATGCGCCCGTCACCGGCCACATAGTGGAAGTTCACCATCGGGATGTTGTTCTCTTCCACATACTTGATCATGTCCGCCTTGGTGAATTCCTTCGGACTTTTCTTGAAATAATTCACGAGCGGGTTCAAGCTCATCGTGATGTTGTCTTTCATACTTATCGATATTTTATTGGGTTTAAGTTTGCTTTTTTATACGGGGGCAAAGATACACTTTTTTTGTTTAGAAGTTTAGAGTTTAGAGTTTAGGGTTTATGGGGAGGGTTGGGCGGCGCTTTTTCATGAAAAAAAAAATTTATGTCCGACCATATTAAAAAAAGAGTATCTTTGCGGCTTGGTATATTAGATATTGTATATTGTGTGAAAAGTATATAAAAACGAATAGAATCAAGTAGAAACTAAAATTAATTATTATTCATAAAATTTACAAACTATGAGAAAAGCTTACATTTTAAAGAGGCTGACCAAACAGGTCAAGCGCTTTGCCGCCCTCATGCTGATAGTGCTGATGGCGGTCGGCAATGTCTTTGCCGATGAGGTGACGTTTGTCTTCTCGGATCAAGGATATGCCAACGCTCAGGTTATCACGGGTGGTGACATCAACAGTGTCATCAGCTTTACCTGCGCCCAAAACGCGGCAGGTACTGCTCCCACCTTCTACTCCACCTCCATCCCGCCTGCGGCGCGTTTCTACGGCCACAAACAGGATGGCAATGGCAATTCCATGACCTTGGTGCCGCAGGCCGGCTATGAAATCACCGGTCTCTCCATCATTGCGACAGGCGCCAACTATGCCCCGACCGTCGGTCTTTCGGTTGACGGCGGCGCAGTGGAGACCTCCGAAGCTAACGGTACGATCTATACTTTTACCGGATTGCACGCAACCTCCTCGCTCACGTTCTGCAACGCGGTGACAGGTGCGGACAACACGCAGCTCCGTATCCTCTCCATCATTGTTACCTATGGTAATGCGGTTCCCCCTGCTGTGCTTGCACCCACGTTCTCTGTTCCTTCCGGCAACTACTACACCGAGCAGACGATCTCCCTTACCTGTGAGACCGCCGGCGCCAACATCTACTACTCCATCAATGGCGCGGCTCCCGTGCTCTACAATGCTCCCTTCACCATCAGCGCCACTGCTGAAGTTGCCGCTTGCGCCATCCTCGGCGAGGATACCAGCGCTGTGGCCACCGCGCAATACTCTTTCCCCGTGTTCCTCAACAATATCGCCGCTTTCTATGCAGCTGAAAACGCTGACCTGTTCAAGATCACCGGCGATGTGACTTACGTTTACCGTAACGGCCGCTACGTGTACGTCAAAGACGCTACCGGCGGTCTGTTGATTTACGACAACTACGTTCCCGTCATCACCAACGAATACAACAATGGCGATGTGATCTCCGGCGGTATTGTCGGTACCCGTAGCATTTACAACGGTCTTGCCGAACTCGTGCCCGTGGCGGACGCCGCTGCAGGTGTGGCTGGCGAAGCCGTCGCTCCGATGGTGGTCACCGCCGCTGAGCTGCTGGCTAACCCGCAGGATTACGTTTCCCAACTCGTGATGGTGGAGAACGGCGAATTTGCCGCCGGCTCTTTCAACACGAGCTCTTCCACGAAAGTCAACTTCACACAGAACGGCAGCACCATCGTGGTGCGCAACGGCTTCAAGACGGTCAGCAAGACCTTCGCCGCCGGCGACCAAGCCACGGTGATCGGTTTTGTGACGATCTACAACAATGAAGTGCAGATTTTCCCGCGTAATATCAACGACATCATCACCAGCGATATGCCTGTCGCAGCTAACTTCGACGATGGCAGCGCTTACGCCTGGACGCTCGTGAACGGCGAGGAAACCAATAAATGGTACATCGGCACCGCGCAAGGCTTTGACAACAACAAACTGTACATCTCCTCTTCCAACGGCGTTACTAATAAATATAATGTATCCGCCACTTCGACCGTGCACGCTTATAAGAAAGTCAATCTGCCGAACTCCGATGTGCTGCTGTCCTTCGACGTCAGAAGCATGGGCGACGCCAACGACTATCTGCAAATCACGGTTATGGACGAGGCTCCCGTGGCCGGCACCATTCCTGCGAACTCCCTGACCCGCATTTTCAATGTGAGCGAGTTCGGCAACAAGACGGTGCTGATCCCCTCTTCCTATGCTGGCGAGAAATACATCGTCTTCACCTGGCATAACAACAATACCGGCGGTTCCCAACAGCCTGCCGCTATCGACAACATCACGATGAATTCCACCTGCACGCAGGTTTCCGACATCGCTGCCACGGTCAACGGCCAAACCGCAGTGATCACCTGGAACGCCCCTGCAGGCCAGAACGCTTGGACTTTGGAGTACAAGGACGCTAACAGCGACGCTTGGCAGACCGTGAACGCTACCGCCACCACCGTCACGCTGAACAACCTCTCCACTGAGGTCACGTACGACGTGCGCGTGAGATGCGAGTGCGGCAGCAACGGCTCCAGCGCTTGGACGAACGCCCAGTTCTATGTTCCTTGTATTGCCCTGACTTCTGTTCCGGCAGAACTCACCATCGGTACTGGTACTTCCACAAGCTCCACCACTCCGATGAACGCTTACTATAAGAACTCTTGGACGCAGATGGTTTACCCGAAGACTGAATTCCCGTCCGCCGGTTACATCAACTCTCTGTCTTGGTATGTGGGCACCAGCAACACCCACAATTACTCGACTTTGAAGATTTATCTCGGCACGAAGTCTTCTGCCATCAACGAGAGCACCTCAGACTGGGTTCCCATGGAAGACCTGACGTTGGTTTATGAGTCCACTAACGGCACCGTGGGTAGCACCGTCGGTTGGGAAACCTTCACCTTATCCACTCCTTATTATTATAATGGTGAAGACAACCTCGTGGTTGTGACGTCTCGTACCGCTGATGCTTACAAGTCTCTGAACTATCGTTACACGTCTGTCACCAACAGTGTGTTGTACAGAAGAAGCGACAGCTCTCCCGAGAATTATGCTTCACATCCTGGTTCCGCCACCGGTACAAGAGCGGCCAACTTGCCGAACATGAAGGTTGACTATCTGGGTTATGTTTGCGAAGACACCCATTGTGATGCTCCCGAGGGTCTGCTCGTGAATCACATCACCACCAACAGCGCCGTCGTCAACTGGGAAGCTGGCAACGCCACCGCTTGGAAGCTGAGCTACAAGAAAGCTGACGCCGACCAGTGGACCACTGTCAATGTTACGGAGAACACCTACACGCTGACGGATCTTGTCCAAAACACGAACTATGTGGTTCGCGTGGTGGCAGATTGCGGCACTATCGGCACGAGCGCTGAAGACGCTATGTCTTTCACCACTGTGGCTGATTGCCCGGCTCCGACTACTTTGGATGTCCAACACCACACCGCCAACACGGTTGTGACGTGGGTGGGCGTTCCTGACGTGACCAGCTACGAAGTGCAGTATGCTGCCGCCGGCACCAACCTCTGGAACTCTACGGTAGTGACCAACGTCACCTCCCTCATCATCAACGGTCTGACCGAAGGCGCCTCCTACGATGTGCGCGTGAGATCTCTCTGTGGTGAGAACGAGACCAGCGAATGGGTGTCCACCACTTTCGTAAGACCTGTTTACTGCGCTGTTCCTACGAACATCCACACGACCGCCATTTCTCACAATGGTGCCGCTTTGACGTGGAATGCCGGCGAAGGCACTTCCTGGACGGTTGAATTCGGCGAGGCCGGCTTCACTCTCGGCGAAGGCACGCAGGTGACCACCAACACCAACTCGGTGAATATCATCGGCTTGGACGAGCAGACGGCTTACGATGTGTATGTCAAGGCCAACTGCGGCGGTTACCTCGGCGCATGGTCCAATGCCTATACTTTCACCACCGAGTGCGCTCCGCTGACCATCACGGAGACCACCCCGTGGACGGAAGATTTCGAGGGTTACACCGGCAGCGGCGAGAAACCGCTCGACATTTGCTGGAAAACTCCGATGAAAGTTTCAAGCTCCCCGTTCGTTTATTGTAACTATGCAGCTGCTTCTCATTCCGGTGCCAACTCACTGGAGATGAAGGCCAGCACCAACCAAACGGTCATGGTCGCGCTGCCCGCATTCACCAATCCGTTGGAGGATCTGCAGATGACCTATTACGCTCGTCTTTGGAACCAGACTCCTGGTACCGTTGAGGTGGGTTACATCACCGATCCGGCTGACGCCACCACCTTCGTGGCTGTGCAGACGGTTGAGCCTCAGCAAGGCAGCTTCGGCCGCGCCAACGCTATGCTCTACGGTCCGTTCTCCTTCCCGGGCGTGACCCTCACAAATGCTCGTATCGCCATCCGCTTCACTTCCGCTGCTTCCAACACTTCTTGGAACATGGATGACTTCACCGTCTTCATCCCGCAGAGCTGTCCCGCTCCTATGGGCGTCGCCGCTTCTGACGTGACCACGGAAAGCGCTGTCATCAACTGGATTGCCGATAACGCAGTCTCTTCTTGGCAAGTTCAATACGGTGTGTCCGGATTTGCCCTCGGCACCGGCACTGTGGCGAATGCCACCACGAATACCTACACTATCAATGGTCTTAACGACGACACCTCCTACGATGTCTATGTGAAATCTGTCTGCGGCGCCAACGACGAGAGCATCTGGGTTGGACCTTACACCTTCGAGACCGCTCCGAGCTGCACGGATCAGTGTACCTTTACGCTTGTTTTGGACGACACCTTCGGTGACGGCTGGAACGGCGGTGTGGTGACCATTTCCCAGAATGGCCAAACTGTGGGTACCTACACCATTGACGACGGCTATAGTGCAACCTATACGGTTACGCTGTGCAAGGGCATCGCTGCTGTCATTGAATACACTCAAGGTTCTTATCCTACTGAAAACTCCTTCCAGTTGAAGGATGACAACAATTTTGCCGTCGTTTCCCACAGCGGTGGTGCCGGCAATCTCAACCAAACCTTCACGCCCAACTGCGGCCAGGCTCCTGTTGAGTGCACGACCACATGCGCCTACACGCTTGTGATGGACGACAGCTACGGCGACGGTTGGAATGGTGGATCTGTAATCGTAACGCAAGTGGGTGTTTCCAGCGATTCTTACACTATCGACGATGGTTTTGACGCAACGTTCACGCTCAACTTGTGCAGCGGTGTTGCGGCTTCCTTCACATACGTGCCTGGCAGCTATGCCACTGAGAATTCCTTGATCTTGAAAGATCCCGACGGCAATGTCATCTGGTCTCATAACGGTAGTGACGGCACTGGTAACTTTGCGGTCACGCCTGACTGCAGCGTCGAGCCTGCTGGATGCGAGAGATCTTGCGACTATACCTTCGTGCTGACCGACAGCTACGGCGACGGTTGGGGCGGTTCCTCTTACGGTACTGTGATCGGTTCTGTGGAAGTCATCCAAGACAATGCCACGGTTGCCACGCTGACCATGGATGAAGGCTCTACGGCCACCTTCACGGTCAACTTGTGCGACTCCACTGCCACGACGATCCTCGTGCATCCTGACTACTGGGCAAGCGAGACGGGTATGACCGTCTATGATCCCGAAGGCAATGTCGTTTGGAATTTCGACGGTTCCGAACTCGATGATTTCGGCGATGCTCCCGACCAGACCTTCAACTTCACCACCGACTGCGGCGACGCTGTCGCTTGTGTGGCTCCCACCAACATGGTTCTGGATGCTGTCGCAGAGACTACCGCCACGCTCTCCTGGACCGGCGATCCTGCTGTGACTTACGAGGTTTCCTACAAGACCAGCACCGCTGATATTTGGGCTACGACGACTGTTACGGCTACGACGATCACGTTGACCGGCTTGACTCCCAACACCACCTATTTCGCCCGCGTGAAGGCTGTTTGTGACATCAATAACACCTACAGCAATGAGGTGATGTTCTTCCCGACCGTTTCTTCTGTTGCTTGCGGTTCCCGTCAGTTCGGTTCTCAATCCCGCACTGAATACTACATGCCTGTCAACAATTACTATGGCAATACTTACACGCAGCAGATTTACACTCCCAATGAGGTGGGTGTCGGCTTGATCAACAAGATCTCCTTCAACTACGCTCATACCGCGGCTATGACCAAGAAGAACAATGTGGAAATCTACATGGGTCATACCGACAAGGCTGCTTTCAGCACCACTTCCGACTGGGTGACCACGGGCTTGCAGCTGGTTTACACCGGTTCGCTGAACTGTACGCACCAAGGCTGGAACGAATTTGTTTTGGATCAGTCCTTCAACTACAACGGTACTGACAACTTGGTGATCGCCGTGAGAGACAACAACGGTGCTTATGATGGCAGTGCCTTCAAGTTCTACTTGACGAACACCACGGGTTATCAGGGCATGTCTTGGCAGAATGACTCCCAGACCTGGACCAACCAGACCGGTACCCGTCGTACTTACAAACCGGATGTCATTTTCGGTATCTGCGGTCCTGCTGAGGATATGAAACTGGATGCTATCCACAACATTCCCAACGCTTGTGAACTGAGCGGTGTTGATGTCACGATCGATGTGAAGAACGTCGGTGACACGACGCTCACGGCTTTCGAAGCTTACTACTGTGTCAATGGCGGTGCTGTTGTGCACGAGTCTGTGACAATGCCTACGCCTCTCGCTATCGGCGGTGTTTACACCTACACGTTCAACACCCCGGTCACGATGACCGATCCGGCCAACATCCTTACCGCTTGGGTTGCCACCAATGGTGATCGCGACGCCAGCAACAACATCCTCTCCACCGACCCGATCAATGTGATTGAGGCCCAGAATCTCCCGTTCGTGGAGACCTTCAACGCCGGTGAGATCAACGATGGTTGGTTCGTCCGCGACATGAACAACGACGATGTCACCTTCACCATTGCTAACGGTGTTGCCACTTACACCTACAACGACGCAATGCCCGCCAACGACTGGTTGATGACCTCTTGTCTGTATGTGCCCGCTGGCCGTTATGACGTGTCCTACAGCTACAACGCTATCGACCCGACCATGACGGAAGAGTTCGGTGTCTATTTCGGCAAGAAAGTTGGTGACAACTATGTGATGAACAACGAGGTGGCTTCCCACCAGTTCTCCAACACGAACTATGTGACGGCTCACACCACGATTGAGGTCACGGAGAGCGGCGTTTACTACTTCGGCTTCCACGCTTCCAGCGTTGCCGGTACCGCCGGTTTCCACATCAACGGCTTCTCTATCCTCCCGACCGTCCACTTCACGGCTTACGCTGCTGAAAACGGTAGCATCGTTCCGGAAGGCGCCATCGAGGCTCCTGCTGGTGAACCTTACACACTCACCATCCTCCCGAACACCGGTTATCACGTGCTTGCTATCTACAAGAACATGATCCAGGTGATGGGCGAGAACCAGAACAACGCTTCTGTCCAATACTACACCTTCACGCCGAACAATGGTGACAATATCTATGTGACCTTCACCTCCAACAGCTATGTGGTGGATGCCACGGTTGGCAACTTCTACGTGACGCCTTACAACGACAACGCTCCTGGTGCTACCTACACCCCGAACCACGAAGTTGTTGCTCACGGCGGCTCCCACACCGGTGTCATCACGATGGATCCTCACTATCACCTCATGTATGTGACGGTTAACGGCATGGATGTCACTTCCGACGTCGTTGCCCTCAACGAAAATCAGTATCAACTGACGATCAACAACATCTGGGAAGACAAGGATGTTTATGTGCTTGCCGGTCTCGACAGCACCACGATTACCTACACCGTGCTCGCTGGCGAAGGTACCATCAACAACACGTTTGTGGTGGATGGCAACACGACCCTTCCGGCTGTCTATACGGTTACGATGGGTGGTTACACCGACCTGTTGAGCACCATCACGCCTGCTCCTGGTTATCATGTGGCCAGCATCATCATCGACGGTGTTGAGCACAGCATCATCGACATCTACTCCTTCGAGCACCTGTTCGGTGACCACACTGTTGAGGTGATCTTCGCCCCCAATCACTATGTCATCACGACCACTGGTTACGGCAACGGCACGGTGACTCCTGGTGTTGAGTTCGACTACACGCCTGCCTTCACCTATGCTTTCGCCGCTACACCGGCTACCGGTTACAGCATTGCCAGCGTGACCCGCAACGGTGTCAACCTGCCTGTGGCTGATCCTATGGCAACCTTCACCGACACGCTGACCAACATCACGAGCAACTACGACTACGTGGCCACGTTCGTGCACAGCTCTTACACGATTGCCGCTACTGCCGGTGCACACGGTACGATTTCTCCTGCCGGTGTCTCCACGTATCTCTACCATCAGAATGCAGTGTATAACATCACGGCTGCTCCTGGTTATTACATCTCCGGCATCACGGTTGACGGTGAGACCACCAGCTACACGCAAGCTGACGCTTTGACTGCCACCACCTACACCTTCGCCAACATTGAGGATAACCACACCATCAGCGCCACCTTCGCCCTGACGTCTTACACTATCACGGTGAACGCCGGTGCCAACGGTACGATCACTCCTGGTACGGCCAACTATGGTTACGGTGCTACTCCGACCTTCGCCATCACGCCCGCCGAGGGTTATGTGATCAGCGATGTGACGGTTGACGGCGCTTCTGTGGGTGCAGTTCCTACCTACACCTTCACGGCTCTGACGGCTGACCATACCATCGCCGCCACCTTCGCCGCCGCTCACTTCGCCATCACGGCTACTGCCGGTAACGGTGGTACGATCACTCCTGCTGGTGTCACCAACATGGCTTACAACGGCAACCAGACTTACACAATCGCTGCCAACAACGGCTATCATGTGAGCGATGTGTTCGTGGACGGCGCTTCTGTGGGCGCAGTGACCACCTACACGTTCTCCGGCGTGACTGCCAACCACACCATCTATGCCGCGTTCGAGGCTAACGAGTACACGGTTACGGTGAATCAACCCGCTAACGGTCACATCACTCCTGGCACGACCACCGTCATGTTCGGTGCTACGCCTGCCTTCGTGATCACCCCGAATCCGGGATACAATGTCACCGCCATCACGGTGAACGGTTCCAACGTGATTTCCAGCGCCACGAATGTGAACGGTGTTTACACCTACACCTTCCCGGCTATCAACGCCAACCAGACCATCACGGCTACGATGGCAATCAAGACCTACACGATCACCGCTTCCGCCGGTGCCAACGGTACGATTTCGCCGAACGGCAACACCACGGTGAACCACGGTGCTACGCAGGCTTACGCCTTCAACCCGGCCAACGGTTACGTGGTTGACAATGTGACGGTGGACGGCATGAGCTTCGGCGCTCTGACGGCTTACACCTTCACCAACGTGGTGGCCAACCACACCATCAATGTCACCTTCAAGCTGGCTGAGTGCGAGGTTCCGACGTTCATGTACACCAGCCATATCGACAGCACTTCTGCTGAGCTGCACTGGTCTCATCCTACTGCAACTTCCTTCGATATCCAGTACAAGACCCCGACCGGCACCCTGACCTCTGTTTCCAACGTTTCTGGCAACAGCTACCTCCTCACGAACCTCACCCCGAACACCACGTATCTGTGGCAAGTCCGCGCCAACTGCGCCGCCAACAACCACAGTGACTGGTCCAACCTCGTCACCTTCAAGACCGACAACACGCTTGATATTTCCGGTATTGAAGATTTCGTGAAGAGCCATGTCCAAGTTTATGCTGAGCATCAGAATGTCCACATCCTCAACAACGAGGGTATGAACATCGAGAATGTCCGCATCCTGGATGCATACGGCAGACTGGTTTACACGGGTTCTGTGAGCAGCTCCCACGAGGTCATCGGCCTCAACGTGGCCGCCGGCACGTACATCGTGAACGTGACCACCGACAAGGGCGTTGCCAACTACAAGGTTACGATTCTGAGATAACCTTACGGTAATACGAATTTGAAGAGAGGACTTCCGAAAGGGGGTCCTCTTTTTTTTAGGACTTAAGACTTAGGACTTAAGACTTAGGACTTAAACTTAGACTTAGGACTTAGACTTAGACCGTGAGCAGTTTGGTTAGAGTGTGGTGTCGGAAAGGGATTGTACGGATGGATGTCACCGTGCTGAAGGGAGAAGGAGGTGTTGGGCTTCGGTCGCAGCTGTAAGCAGTGGCCGGGGAACAAGAAAGGAAAAACAGACACAGGCATATGGGTAGCAAAACACCGGCTGCGGGATTACGCGCCGGTGTTAGTGAAGAGGGAGATATGGGGAAGCTATGACAAGAGTAGAGAATGGTTTTATGGCAGCACTTCTGTCAGTAGTTTCCAGTCCGCACTTTGGATGTCATCAGAATAATTCTCCGTGCAGATGCAAAGTTCTTGGTTTTGTTTGTCTTTACGGACAAATCCTCCGTGCAATTTGTGCTTCTTCAAGTAAGCTTTCAGTACTTCGAACTTTTTTGGAGAGAAGATATCAATGTCTTCGCTTTTGCCACTACGATCAAATCCGCCTTTGGTTTCGATAATCCATGTCTCACCATTCTCCAAGCCAACAATGTAATCGGGATAAAACGATTTGAGTTTGCCTGAATTGTCTGTATAAACGATAGAGAAGTATTCGCTTCCTTTGTCACCGTTTTTATACAGCCACTTTACAGATTTGCTTGATTCACAATATTTTTCAAAAGCCCGTTCTGAATCCGAACGAGGTTCAGCTGAAGACAGGTAGCCAGAATATACATTATTATCCATCACGGACTGGTTTTTCGCTCTTGCATTATAGGTGAAAAGGGTTTCCTGTGGGATTCTGAAAGTATATGTAGTGATTTGATTCGCTAACGGGATAGCCAACTGCTGTTTTTGATCCGCCATTGCTTGCAGAATGTCGTGTCGAAGTTTGGTGGCATTATTGAGAATGAAGGCGTAAAGGTTGCGTATGTTCAGTTCTAAAATCCGGGATTTATCCTTTACAACATCGCCGAACAGTCGTCTCACAATGACATTCATCTGATCGTACTCCAAACCTATTTTCAATCCAATGTCAGAAAGCTCGTGGTGAAATTCGCGACCATGTTTGTGTGTATTCAGTGGCTCTCGGACACTGACATAATTCAAATTTGAGAACTCCACTTTGCTCATTTTAGTGACGTTCCCCGACACCGTGCGCTTTACCACATCAGTAGAAAAATCGTAACCTGCCGCTTCTAATCGTGTTATATTTTGTTTGTATTTCTTGTCCGTGTAATACGTTTTATTGAAAAAGGTGGCTATAGCATCCAGTGCATGCCGACTGTTACGAGCTGCGGTGGATAGTTCGGATTTGTATTCACCTTGAAGGGAAAAGGTCTTGTATTCCTTTTTCAGATAGAGTTTCGCGGCATTCAAAGCACCTTTGCCCAAGGATGTTTGCATTCCATCAGTGAATTTTTCGTCAAGTGTATAGAGATAACAGCGGTCGAGTAAGTCATTGTCGTAATGCTTGGCTTCGGGCATACGACGGATGCGCCCGATGGTTTGGATTTCGAATATATCACCCATATTGTAACGCAATTTTACAAGAATGTGGGCTCTCGGACAGTCCCAACCTGTAGCAACAGCTTGCTTGATGATAACTGCTATTGGCAGGGCGTCTATGTTCTCAATACCATCAAGATTCTCCTTCTTTTTGCTTAACCATATTGCCAAAGAACCATTCTCGTATGTTATCTGTCGATTTTCGAACCAATGTTCAACAGCATCTAAAAGTAAATCGTTTTGATTTGGCAATTGCACGATAATCAATGGATTGACATTTGATTTTTGTCGTATAAAAGCAGCCCTTAAATCCTGCTGTTTAGCCAACGCTCTTTCCAAAAGAAAATCAACCTGGTCCGACACTTTAATATTCTGCGGAAAATCTTCATTGATGACAATTAACTTTTTGATAAGACCGGATGCAATAACTACGGCTTCGTCAATTTCAATGACAGTTGCACCAGTAATATCTTTCGGAGTCGCTGACGCACGGATGATTTTATCAGTCTTGAAATATTGCAAAATATCGTTGGCTTTCACACTGTCGTTCTGGTGGCTTTCATCAACAATGATTTTAAATTGTAATCCGTTATCTAAAGCAGTCTCAATATGTTCCAAGAAATTCTTTCGTTCGCCTTCTTTCAAAGCGTTGTTGCCTGATTTGGTGAGTTTTTCCCAATTGATGAAGCAGCAATCATTCTCTACAAAACCACTTGTCATCACATCGGCGAGAAGTTTTGTTTGAGCATTGTGTATGTACTTGTCCATCTTGGCCTTGCTCTGTTCCTCAAGATCACCCTTGCCAGGGGTGAGCCACACAAACACTGTGTTGGGGTAACATTTGCAATATTCGTCCATAAAATGGGTGAGAATAATGGTCTTGCCGCTGCCCGTGGGACTTTTCAGCACAATGTCGCGCTTGTCGTTGGACATCACCTCCATTAAATCAGATATGGCCTTCAATTGAAAGTCTGCTAACTGGATGTTTCCTGCATTGTACGTGCCAGTTGTTGTCGTTTGAGAAGAGGTTGCACTTTTTGTTACGTCTGGATGCGACTTTGTATGAATAATGGCTTGCTGCTCAGGCTTGCCATTGGAAAATTTTTCATCTCCTCGAAGCATACAACCAATGAATTCGGAAGAAATGTCTGTGGAATGGCATACGGGGCATTCCAAAACATTTTCCTTCGCACATTCCGGGCAAATGTCATACGTGATTTTCTGCCCGCAATGATTGCACAAATAAAAATCTCCACTGGTGAAGCCAAATTCTTTGCCGCAAATCCGACACTTAGACTGTTCTCTAATTAAAAATCCCATTGTATTCATATACACCTCCTATTTGTTTAATTCGTTGTAATAATAATTTGGAATCACATTTACCTTGATGTGATGGGTTTTCAAGAAATCTTCTTGTACATCAGTTAACAAAACATCGTGTCCACGATACAGTATTTTGGTGTTATTATTGGGCAGAGAAATGAATTTATCCATCTCGTAATCATTTAACACAATGGCGATTTCACTGTTACCATTGAAATTTATGCCATTTTCCAGTTCTACTAATTCACGCACATGTTTCAGCAAATCGTCCGCATATTCGTAGTAAAACTTATCATTGATAGGAACAAAGTCAATTTTGTAGTATTTGAGAGAGGCAGGATAGTTATAGCGATTGATGACATTTTCCATACGTTTGTATGTCTTATCCAAACAAATATTGTTCTCGTTGTTTGTACAAAGAATAAACTTTCGTTTTAGACCATCTTCGGTATTAAGTTCTAAAACAGACTCTCCTGTTGTTCCTGAACCCGCAAAAAAATCTAAAACAGTATATTCTTTCTTTACAGTTCTTCCAGAAACGGTTTTAACAAGTTGCTTGATTAGTCGTTTTGGCTTTTTCCCGTTTTTAAATGAAACGCCGCCCTCTTTAGCCAAATTACCACCGTCAGCGGAAAAGCCTTTCCAAAGATTCCCACGAATGCTACGTTCTCCATAATTTTGAAAATAGTCATCACACGGTCCTATACGGTCTGAATATCTAAACAAGACATTTGCATTCTTGTTGTCATCAATCCTATATACAACACCATTATATTCCAGTAAGGAATTTTCTCTACTTTTTGACCTCAATGCTTCAGGGACAGAGGAGTTGTCTGGATCGCTTTCCCTGAATAGATTCCTTGAAATTTCATCACTGTATAACCATTTTTTGATTTCATCTTCAATCTGAATTAATTTCCCGAGATTTTTTAAAGATATAGTTAAGGACTGCTTTTTAAAAGCCGTCTTAACTATATCATTACTTTTCAGGTAGTCAACAAATTTTACAAACTTTTGTTGACTTTGGTCAAAGAACAAAGAGTAATGAGTGTCAAAACCAGGTATATAGTCATAAGTTGGACTTTTAATGATTTTTTTGCTGTCTCCTCTTGTGTAACCCAAAACAAATTCGGCGGTTTTGACAACACTCCCATTTACAGCGGCATATCTTCTTGGACCTGCAATTACAGACGTTTCAACATGCAAGTCTGCAGCCATTGATTCTTCACCAAAGATTTCATCTAACAGAATTTTTAATTGAAATCCTTCATTTTTGTCAATTGAAACCAAAATGCAACCATCCTTTGACAATAAGTTCTTTGCAATTTTTAATCGCTTTTCCATAAAGGATAACCATTTTGAATGTCGAAAGACATCAGACACATCAACATAATCATCCTCATAAAAAAAATCTTCATTTCCCGTGTTATATGGCGGATCAATATAAATTACATCAATCTTTCCTTTGTGAGTTTTTTCCAAAAGTTTGAGAGCAGCGAGATTGTCACCTTCAATCAGGAAATTCATTTCGCCACCATTGTCAATGAAGAGATTTTTGTCTTCGGTCAGAACTGGCACGTGAGTTTCCAATTTTTCGTCAATTTTCTCACGGTGTTGCTCGAACACGAGACCGTATTTTTTGCCTTTCACATCTTTGGTTAGTTCGTCCAAATATTGAAGGAGATTACCCGTGTTGGCATCCTGTGGTGCAGTGGCAATGTAAGTGCGAATCTGCCGAATCTTATCCAGCAGCTCTTCGCGATGAAGTTTTGAAATGTTTGTGCTCATCGGCGGTTGCTTTTTTCAGCATTGCCACTTACCGAGGAACGCAAGCACGCCAAACACAAGGAATACAAAAAGCGCGGATTTCACTTATCGTATTCCGAGGTGTTTGGCGTAACCTGTTCCCCAATAAGTTCCGTCCACGCTTGCGCGGACGTTTACTGAACTTATTCTGGGGGAATCTTCTTTTAGTCGCCAAACTTTCGGAATACCTCGAATAAATAGCAAACGCTATGGTTTATACTATGTTAATTACTCTATTTCTCTAATATTTACAATTTTTCGTTAAAATTCTTTTGAAAGGGCAAAAGTAGCAAAAATTTCTTTACCCGGTTGCACAAATTCATCCTCCATCCCCGCACACCTACGGCGTGCGACATGCGCATCGTGCCGATTGGTAGCCGGTGACGGCGGCGTTGTCGTTTTCTCGCCCTGATTAAAGCAACAGGCAACACTGTTCACGAAAGCCATAGTCTAAGTCATTCGTCATAGTCTAAGTTGATAAATTTCTGGTATCAGATTTCTCGCAAGCGCAATCCCATAACCCCTAACCATTAAAAATTGTATTTTTGCCGTCTAAAACAGAACCCCTATGGCGAAGAGCAAATCGATGTACTATTGCAAGAACTGCGGGGCGCAGTCGGCGAAATGGCTGGGCCGCTGCCCCGAATGCAACGAATGGAACACCTTCGAGGAGGAGGTCATCCTGCAGGATTCCGCTACCCCCTCGAAAGGGCGCTACTCGCCCGTTGTCACGCAGAGCGCCCCCAAGGTGATCGACGACATAGAGCTGACACGCTTCCCGCGCACGGCGACTGGCTCCGCGGAGTTCGACCGTGTGCTGGGCGGTGGCATCGTCCGCGGGTCCATCGTCCTGCTGGGCGGCGAACCGGGCATCGGCAAATCGACCCTCCTGCTGCAGATGGCCCTGAAGATGCACGGCCAGAAGGTCCTCTACGTCTCCGGCGAGGAGAGCGAGGCGCAGCTCAAGATGCGTGCCGCCCGCCTCTCGGACGCCCCCGCGCCCCACTGCTATGTCCTCACCGAAACCAGCACCCAGCAGATATTCAAGCACATAGAGAGCCTTAACCCCGACATTCTTATCGTCGATTCCATCCAGACGATGCAGAGCGACCTGCTGGAGTCGGCGGCGGGCTCGATCTCCCAGCTCAAGGAGTGCGCCGCCGAGTTCCAGCACTTCGCCAAACGCACCGCCTGCCCCGTCTTCCTCATCGGCCACATCACCAAGGACGGCTCCCTCGCCGGCCCGAAGTTGCTGGAACACATCGTGGATACGGTGCTGCAGTTCGAGGGCGACCAGCACTACGGCTACCGTATGGTGCGCTGCATCAAGAACCGCTTCGGCTCCACCGCCGAGTTGGGCATCTTCGAGATGCTGCAAGACGGTCTGCGCGAGGTGACGAATCCGTCGGAAATCCTTGTCTCCCAGCACGATGAGGACTACAGCGGCAACGCTATCGCCTGCATTCTGGAGGGTAACCGTCCGATGATGATCGAGACGCAGGCCTTGGTGAGCAGCGCGGTCTATGGCACGCCGCAGCGGTCGGCCACGGGCTACGACATCCGCCGCATGAACATGCTGCTGGCGGTGTTGGAGAAGCGCTGCCGGTTCAAGCTCGGGGCCAAGGACGTCTTCCTGAACATCGCGGGCGGACTGCGCGTGGAGGATCCTGCCATCAACGTGGCCATCGTGGCTGCCATTTTGTCATCTGCCACGGACATCGCCCTCGACAACAAGACCTGTTTCGCGGGCGAGATGGGCCTGAGCGGCGAGGTGCGCCCCGTCACCCGCATCGCCCAGCGCATCGCCGAGGCCGACAAGCTCGGCTTCACCCGCATGTTCGTCTCCAAATACAACCTCAAAGGCATCCGCACGTCTGATTATAACGTGCAAATTGTGCCGATTACGAAAGTGGAGGAGATGGCGAAACTGTTGTTTAGTTAGCAGTTAGTAGTTAGCAGTAAGGGCTGCAGGCCCGACACGTGCCAGCCCAGGGAGAGCGAAGCGAGCCCTGGGAATAAAAGAAGAATAAACCAAGAGGGCTGCAGGCCCGACACATGTCAACCCAGGGTGAGCGAAGCGAGCCCTGGGATATTACAGCGAAGCGAGTCCTGGGAAAATAGAACAAATATGAACGAAGAAACCAACATCTGCCGAGAAGGCATCGTGCGCGCCGTCAATGGCGACGACATCAGCGTGGAAATCATCGTGAGCTCCGCATGCAGCGGCTGCCACGCCAAAAGCATCTGCATCCCCTCCGACCGCCGGCAGGAGATTATCACCGTGAAGAACACCCGTCAGGAGGAATACAGGGTGGGGGAGACCGTGGAACTGCTGCTGGAGACCTCCGCCGGCAACAAGGCCGTGGTGCTGGCCTACGTGCTGCCGCTCCTCGTGCTCCTCGTGCTTCTTTTCGGCTGTTACGCACTCACCCACAAGGAGTTGCTGAGCGTCGGAGTCGGCGTGTTGGGCATCGTGATCTATTACCTTATCCTCAAGTCCGCAGGAAAAAACGTGGAGAAGGGGATCACGTTCGGGATTCGAAAGAAACGAAGTGCCAGTTAGTCGTTAAGGTTTAAACTATCAACCACATCAAAAGTCACAAGCATCGTGTCGAAAATTAACTTAATGCTTGCATATTAAAAAAAAGTTATTTTTGCGCTTTCAAAAAAATGCCGTGTCCGGGTAAAAGGGTTCTGCCCGCAGCAAGGCAAAATTAATGAAGAACCCGTGGTTTGTTAGAAAATGAAAAAATTTTTTGTGTTATTATTTGGATTGATGACGCTCAATGCGTTTGCTTTCAATGACCGCCCTGTCACGTTCCAGCAGCTGCCTCAAAAGGCTCAGCAGTTCATCAACACGCATTTCAAAGGTGTGGAATTTCTTTCTGCAACAGTCGATGACGACTACGAAGTCTATCTCGCCAACGGCACAAAGGTGGAATTCACGCTTCAAGGCGAATGGAAAGAGGTGAAATGCCCCGGTTCCGCCGTACCCACCGCTATCGTTCCCGCCGCCATCACCAAGTACGTGAAGGCGCAGTTCCCCAACAGCATCATCGTTAAAATCGACAAGAAATATGGCGGTTACGATGTCGAATTGAACAATGACATGGAGTTGAAATTCGACAAAAACGGCAAATTTCTCTCCTATGATGATTAAGGAATAAGGCAACACGCTAAGTGAATTTTTTAGACTAAAGTGCTTACAATGAAAAAGTTACTTGTTGTTTTAATGGGCTTTATCGCTTTGGGCGCGTTTGTGTCGTGCGACAGAACGGTGTCTCCCGATAAGCTTCCGGCTCAGGCCAAACAGTTCATCACCGCCCATTTCAATGGGACCGAGGTGCTTTCTGTGCGGAAGGACGGTGGCCAGTATGAGACTGTGCTGTTTGACGGCACGGAGTTGGATTTCACTCGCGGTGGTAAATGGATTAAGGTCGACTGCGGCATGAACCCGCTGCCCGCCGGAATCCTTCCCGCCAACACCGACCAATACCTTACGGCCAAGTTCCCCACGAATTTCGCCACTCGTGTCAAACACGAGCACAAACGCTACGAAGTGGAGTTGAACAACGACCTTGACCTGCTTTTCGACAAAAACGGCAACTTCATGGGCGCCGACGATTAATCGCTTGAAATATTTACTAATTACAACTTTATTATGAAAAAGATTTTTTTGATTCTGTTAAGTGTTGCGGCGATGACCGCATTTGTGTCGTGTGGCGAAAAACCCGTTGCTGCCGACAATTTGCCTCAGAAGGCAAAAACGTTCCTCAGCACCTATTTCCCTGGAATTGATGTCGTTTCCGTTATCAAAGACAACGATGGTTATGATGTGGATTTGATTGACGGCACGGATGTGGATTTCAGAAAAAATGGCGAGTGGAAAAATGTCGATTGCGAAGGCAGACCTGTACCGGTTGGCTTCTTCCCCACTGGCATTACCACCTATGTCGCAGAACATTATCCGATGACCTTCATTGAAGACATTCAGTTTGATCACAATCGCTATGAAGTCGGACTTAACGATCCTATCGACGTTGACCTGATCTTCGATGCGAATGGAAACTTCGTCCGTATTGACGATTAATCCGAACGATATTGTATCAGGGGCCGTCACTGTTCCGTGTCGGCCTTTTTTTGTTTGGATGATCTCATTTTCACGGCGTATCTGAAATTTATGTACCTTTGCGGACAGAATGTGAGACGAATTAAACACCTATGAATCAGATAATAACGCTGTTAAGCGACTGGCGGTTGCGCGACCCGTACGTCGCGATGCTCAAAGGGGAGCTTTTGAAGGCGCAGCCCGAGGCGCAACTCATTGACATCACCCATTATGTGGACAAGTTCAACCTTCTCCAGACGGCTCTGCTGATGAAAACCAGCTATACGTCGTTTCCGGAAGGCTCTGTCCACCTGATCTTGACCAATATGTCGTTGAATTCCACTTTTTCGCCGGTGGCGCTGTTCCATAACGGGCACTGGTTCATCGGGGAGGACAACGGCGTGTTCTTTCTGATGTTCGGGCAAGAGGCGGCCCTGAAAGGGTTTCAACTTGCTGACAACGAAGGGAATGCGTTGCAACAGACGCTTCTGATGCTTCAGCAGATCGCGGCTGGCAATTTGGCGGACAAGGCTTCGGAATACCTGAATTTCAAGCGGATGTTTATCGAATTGCCGGATCATTCGGGCGAGAGCCGCCAGATAGAGGGACACATCGTCTATGTGGATGCCTTCAACAACGCGGTGACGGACATTCCGGCGTCGATGTTTGCGAAGGCGGTTGGAAAACGGCCTTTCACCGCCACCATCCAGTCCAAGGGCGTGTGGACGATCACGAAGCATTTCGGTCAGTATGAGGCTTCGGAAAACGAGATGTTCTTGAGCGACAATGCTTTGGGTTTGTTGGAGGTGGCCTCGTTCCAGTCCGATGTGGCCGTTTTGGCGGATCTGGAACCTGGCGACAAAATCATCATCAAATACGAATAGTATGTTTACGGTAGGTTTGGTTCAGGCGGACATTAAGCCGAATAATAAAACGGGCAATCTCAAGCACTATTCCGAGTGGTTGGACCAGGAAATCACGGAACCCGTTCATCTGCTGGTGTTTCCGGAGATGTTCCATTGCGGCTTCTCGCCGGATATCCGGTCGGACGCGGAGCCCGACAACGGCGACAGCATCTTTTTCCTGTACATGACGGCCAACAAGTTCCAGTGCGATGTGGTGGCGACATTACCCATCCTGCGGGACGGCAAAATCTACAACCGGCTGGTATGGTTCTCCCGCGACCGCATTTTGGGCCGCTATGACAAGCATCATCTGTTTATGGGCGAGGAGGAATTTTTCACACCTGGAACGGGGCGGACGATTGTCAACACGTTGGGTTACAGGTTTTTGCCGCTGATATGTTTCGATGTGAGGTTTCCGGAATGGAGCCGCAACAGGGTGGTGGACGGTCAGTTCGACTACGACTGTCTGCTGTACACGGCCAACTTTCCAGCGCCGCGGGAGAGTGAGCTGATCACCTTGGCGCAGGCACGCGCCATCGAGAACCAGGCTTACGCCATGGTGGTGAACCGCATCGGCATCGATGGTTATGGAAGGCGTCACGCGGGCGGGTGCGCGGTCATCAACCCGCATGGCGAAATCGAGGCCCGTACCACCTCCGACAAAGAGCAGATTTTGATCCATTCGTGCGACTTCGACACACTAAAACCGCTAAGAGAGCTGTTCCCGGTGTCGAAATTCTGGGAAAAACAGTCCGAAATTTAATCGTATCTGATTGATATATAATCTAATAATTTTTTTTTCAGATTTTCGGCGGAGTATAAGAAAAAAGTGTATATTTGCAGCCTCAAATCCAACGATGGTGCTGTAGCTCAGTTGGTAGAGCAACGGACTGAAAATCCGTGTGTCACTGGTTCAATTCCCGTCAGCACCACAGACCCCGAATCATTCGGGGTTTTTTTGTGCCCGAAAGCGAAATTATTCACCCCACCATAACCCATAATTTTGTATTTTTGCCAAATTTTTTTGGAAAGATATGTTCAGTCTTTACGTCAAAGAACTCAAAGCTTTTTTAAGCTCCATCATCGGATACATTTTCATCGGGGTTTTCCTGATTGTCGCGGGGCTTTTCATCTGGGTGTTCCCGAACGTGAACAACGTGGTGGAATCCGGACTTGCTGATTTACAGGGACTTTTCAACCTCTCGCAGTTCCTGTTCCTGTTTTTGGTGCCGGCCATCACCATGCGCTCCTTTGCCGAGGAGAAACGCACCGGCACGATGGACTTCCTGCTCACCCTCCCGCTCAGCGACATGCAGATCGTATGGGCGAAGTTCCTCGCCTGCCTCACCCTGCTGGTCATCGCTCTTCTGCCGACCCTCGTCTATGTCGTGACGGTCTATTGGATCGGCAACCCCGTCGGTAATATCGACATGGGCAGCACCTGGGGCTCCTACCTCGGCTTGCTTTTCCTCGGCGCATCGTTCATCGCCGTCGGACTCTTCTCGTCGAGCCTCACCAACAACCAGATCGTGGCCTTCATCATCGCAGCGCTGCTCTGCTTCATCCTCTCTTTCGGATTTGCATTCATCTACTCTTTCGATGCGCTCGGAAATTTCGGCTACTATCTGAAAACCCTCGGCATCGAACACCATTATGCGTCTATCAGCCAGGGTGTTATCGACACCCGCGACGTGCTGTACTTCTGTAGTGTGATATTCATATTCCTCTATTCCACCCGTTTGGTCCTGTTGAGTCGTAAATGGTAAAATCTGAAAACTATGAGAAAGAATATCAATAAGCAGAGCAAACAGTTCAAGAGACGCACTTTGATCGGCCTGCTGGTCGTCATCGCCGCCGTCGTTCTCGTCAACTTTTTGTCGTCCTTTTTCTTCTATCGTATCGATTTGACGAAAGACAAGCGTCATTCGTTGTCGGAGAGCACCATTGAGATGCTGAAGAATCTGGAAGACCGCGTCTATATTCGGGTTTATCTAAAAGGAAAGGATCAACCAGCTGATTACCAGTTGTTTGCAAAGCAAGTGGAGCAGATGTTGCAGAATTTCCGCAGCTATTCGAAAAATGTCTATTTCGAGTTCATCGACCCGATTGAGGGCAAGACGAACGAGGAGTTGAACTCCATTTTGGGAGAATTTGTCAAGAAGGGATTGGAACCGATTCCCATCAGTCGTGAGGATGCGGGCGGTTATTCCACGCATGTGGTCATTCCCGGCGCCATGGTCTCTTACCGCAACCACGAGTATCCCGCCAAGTTGGTGGTGGCCGACCCGTCCGGCGCCGACTGGCTGAAGTATTCCAACGAGGAGTTGGAGTACAACTTGGTGGCGCCGATCCGTCGCCTGATGAAAACCGACAAGCCGAGGGTGGCCTATCTCGACGGTCACGGCGAACTCGATTTTTGGAACACATGCTGGACGGCCATGCAGCTGCAGCGGTTCTACAATGTCACGCGCATTACGTTGGACGGCAAGATCAACGCACTGCGAAACATCAGCGTCGATGACTCGGTGTCTGCGAATGTGGTGCCTGGCGGCAACAAATACGATGTGCTCATCGTGGCGCAGCCGACGCAGCCGTTCAAGGAGTACGACAAGTACATCATCGACCAGTTCATCATGCGCGGCGGCAAGGTGCTGTGGCTCATCGACAACACGACTGCCTCGTTAGACAGTCTGCGGGCGGCACCGGAGTTCTTTGCGACCCCGAGAGCGCTGTATATCAACGATTTGTTCTTCACCTACGGCGTGCGCTTCAATACCGACCTGATTCAGGATCTGAGTTGTTTGCCCGTGCCGCAACAGGTGAGCGTCATCGGCGACCAACCGCAGTACAAGTTCATGGTTTTCCCCTATTGCCTTGATATCGTGAACTTTGGCGACCATCCTATCGTCCGAAACCTCAAGGACATCAAGTCCGATTTTGCGGGCAGCATCGATTTGGTGGGCACGAACGCCGACCTCAACAAGACGGTGCTGATGACCACGTCGGAGCGCACGAAGGTGGTGCCCACGCCTTCCATCGTGACGTTGCGCGTGGGGATGGTGAAGCCCAACCTGCAGGAGTATTCTTACCGAAACGTGCCGGTGGCCGTGCTTGTGGAAGGTACCTTCCAGTCGGCGTTCAAGGGCATCCTGCCCATCGAGTTCGACACCCTGAAGGAGCTCGACTACCGCGACCACAGCGAATACACGCGGCAGATTTTCGTTTCCGACGGTGACATCATCCGCAACCCGTTCGACAGCAGGCGCAACCAGCCGTACCCGGCGGGTTACGACATATACACGCGCCAGACTTTCGACAATACGGAGTTTATCGTCAACTGTGTCAACTACTTGTGCGCGGACGACGACCTGTTGCAATTGCGTGCCAAGAACTTCAAGATCGGTTCGTTGAGCAGCGAGAAGACCCGCAACCACAAGGTGCTGTTGGCGGTGCTGAACATCGGCATCCCGTTGTTGCTCATCGCGCTGATGGGCACGGTGTTGATTGTGATACGGAAGGTTCGGTTTTCGAAAAAGCAGGAGTAGAACGTGATTTTGCGTCTTCTCGAAAAGGTTTCAACAGGATTTTTCCGAAATCTTGCGAAATTTAAAATTTAATTTAACAATTATTTGTTAAAATTAAAACAGTGAATTTCGTAAGTATTTGATTTTTATCAAAATAATTTTTTTAGAGAACGGCGTTAAAGTTATTCTTTTTGTGTTATCTTTGCGGCGACTGAATAAACAACAAAAAGTTATTTTGAAAATGGAAGACGAAAAGATTACGCTTGCAGAGCCCGAGTTGCCGCAATTGAGGCAGACAGTGTTGGAAAACACCAGAAGAATTAGCAGAAATGAACAAATGATCGACCAAATGCGTAAAAAAGAAGTTGAAGAGGAACGGAAGAGGCGTGAAAGAGACGAATTCTGGGAGAATGTTAGGCGTGAGCACGCCCTCGCCCAACAGGAGCATGATCGCGATATGCGCGAGATTAGGGAGAGCCTCAAGAGAACTCAAAAACTGAGCGAGGAGAACGCTGAAGGGTTGAAGGAGACCCGTGCACTGGTGAATGAGAACGCTGAAGGGTTGAAGGAGACCCGTGCACTGGTGAATGAGAACGCTGAAGGGTTGAAGGAAATCCGTGCACTGGTGAATGAGAACGCTGAAGGGTTGAAGGAAATCCGAAAACTAAGTAAGGAGACCCATGAGTTGGTGAAGGAGAGCTCCAAACTGGTGAAGGAGAATTCTGAGCTGGTGAAGGAGAATTCTGAAATAGTGAAGAAGAATTCTGAGATAGTGAAGGAGAATTCTGAGTTGATGAAGAAGCAGGTGGAAGAAACTAAGAAAACCTTTAGAGAAATGTCCATACAATTCATGGGCAGGACGGGGCATATCGTGGAGGGTCTCTTGAGTTCCTCAGCAGAAAAAGTATTCCAGGAAGCGGGATTTGACCTGTACAACCATGGCAAAAACCTTATACGTAAGTTCAAATCCGAAAACAAACAAATGGAGGTGGACGTGTTGCTCAGCAATGATGAGTTCGCCGTCCCCATCGAGGTTAAGACGAACTGCACCCGGGAGGATGTACGTAGGATTTTGCACCAGATGGAGTTGTTCAGGGATCTTTTTCCCGAATACGCCGACAAGGAGGTCATCGCTGCTGTTGCCGCCATCAACTACGAAAAAGGGGTGGACGACCTCGCTCGCGACGAAGGCTTGTTAGTCATTCGTGTCAACAGTGACGACATCTTCTCCCTCGACTCGTTCGACAAGGAGGCGCTGCGACGGTTCTGACGGAGCATTCCCTATCACTTTGAGCTCCAAGCGAAACCCGTTCCCTGTTGCGAATTGGGGTGGAAACTGTTGTTCGGGGAGAGGCAGTTGTAAAAGAATCTACAACAGAAGGCCAATTCGACGATGAAAACGGTTAATAGTTTCTTCATAGGGGCACTTTCATTTTGTATTTCATCGTGAAAATACAACTAATTTGATTCTTTCCTTGTATCATCGTCTCCCTTTCCTGCCGCAAGGGATGCTTGCCCATCCGGTGTGGGGCATCCATACAAAGAGACATTTCCCAAGCACTATTTTGTAACACATTTCGTATTCCCCTTGTTCGTCTTCAATATAAATGAAACCGTCTTTTTGGTAACCGTGCATTACTATGGGTGGTTTGGTGTCGTCGGGCATATCTTTCCATTTCCAGACGGACACGGTGACGTTCTCCTTTTTTAGGGAAACATTATAGTAATGAGACGGGGTGCTGTATTCCAGTACAGTGTCCATCTGCATAAGCAGGGAATCGTTGCTGTCGAACAGCATTTCGTTGTACTGGTATTCGCTGGAGAATCCGTAATGCCTGTAACGATGGGCGTACTGTTTGTCATACGGGTATTTGAGACGATACGTGTCCGGATTGGTGGCGATGTGGAGCTCCTCGTTTATGCTGTCAGAGATACGTGCCTCGGTTTTTTGTTCGTCTGATGGAACTGTTTTCTCCTGATTATATTTGCATGCTGAAAATATAATAGCTGCTAAAACAAACAACAAAGGAAGAATGCCTGTGGTCAGAAATTTCTTGAATGCAGCAATAAAAGCACTTCTGTTTTCAAACTTTTCGCTTGGATAGGGCATATAGTTTTTATACACAAAGATTTCTGCTTCACAAGCTCTCCTATAAATCAAACCATCACTTTCAGTTTTTTTTATATACCTTCTCGTTAAAAAAGCACGGAATATTTCCTCGGGGGTTAGGTTTTCAACACCTTTGTTTATTGTCATAATTAAAGTATCTCCCATACCACCGTTAAAAAGACAGAGCAACAAGGCATCGTATTCGTGTTGTAGTAGATTAACATTAATCACTCTTTCAAGAGTTGAAATCTTATTTTTAACATCTTGTACAAGTAAATCTTCTGCTTCATCTAAAGTTATACCACCAATCCACTTCTTATGTTTTGGATCAGACGGGTCAAAAGGTTTTGTGTCTATTAAATGTCCATATCCAATGGTGGCATTTCCTTCCCCCATTTTTCCCCCATCATCATAAGGAAATACTCTTTCTTCAATTCCATCCTTATTATATCTAACATTGTATCCGAGTCCTTCCATCTTTTTTAATAACAAATAGAATTCTTGTGAAGGTTGGAGTTTTTTAACAGATTTTCTTATCTCCACCTCTTTTGTCATAAGTACATTTCCTCCAGAATCAATCGTCACAAGGTACTCCTTTTCATCAAACACTTCTTTCCCTATAAAATCCGTAAGAGCAACTTTGACTTTAATAGTCTCTTTTGCAGATGATTTGGATATTTTCACTTCAAATGTCCGCTCATGGTCTATAGCTCTTTTACACTGATTGTTGACAGTGATATATATTGCCTCCGCACGACCACTTACGATGACGAAAACGCTAATATAAACGGTTTGAAAGTCAAGTCTAATACTCGCAGGTGTATATCGTTCCGGTGAAAGATTATCCTGCGGGATGTATTGTTCCTTATAATTTGGTTTGGCTTGTGAGATATAAACATCCAAAATTCTCACATTGCTTAAAAGATGGTTTCGGTCGTTTCTCTCCTTTTCCTCCCAGCTCGGATGAAAGATGCTCTCTACCCCGAATGGACTGCTTTTCCAATAGTTGGTCTCCATAGCTGTTGGGGGTTAAGATTGGGGCTCGGTGCTGTGTAGCCCAGTCAATTTGTAGTTTGCGGTCTCGAACGGGGGATTGCACTGTGCGCATTCCCAATTGCAGAGGTGGTTGCAGGGAAGTCCCTGCTCGTTTGCCAAATAAGCCGAATTGGCCTGTATGATGGTGAGTGTGGAGGGCACTCTGGTCATCCAGGAATCCTCCACAGTTGTCTCATCCTGGCACTGCAGCTCGCGCACAATGGAGAGGCACTGGTCGTCCTCCGTTTCAGGCACCAGACTCCCTTCAGTGCAGATGTCCCCTGTCTCCAGATACCAGAGCACCGCTTTTTCAAACTGCGGACGCACGGGCACAAGCACCTTGGCCATGCCGCTTTGCAGAAATGCCTCGAATATGGGGTCGTCGCTTGTGGTCTGCAACAGCTCAAACCATGAACATTTAGGATTGTAGTAGTAGGGATAGAATGTGTAGCTGAGTATCTCCCATTGGAAAGCGGTTTCGAAGAATTTCACAAACTCGGCGTACGTGCCCAAAGCAGACGTTTGCTCAATTTCCGGGATATGGATAATTTCGGGCTCATCCTCCTCTACGCAGGTGTCGCAGGTGTACTCCTGGCAGGTATGGAAGCACTGTCCCATCTCGTAACCGAAAGGACGGCTGAGCATTTCTATGCAGGAACGTTTTAGTTCGCGCTCCTCAATGAGCCGGTTGGCGGCCTCATTGCTGAAGTTTTCATTTTCTGTCTGATTTTGAATGGATTGTTCTTCGACCTGTTGTAGCCTCAAAGCTTCGGAGTATTCATCATATTTCCTCTGATAAGCACTTTCTAAGTTTATGAATGTCTCTTCCTGCCATTCTGTCAAAAGATCAGGGTCGGATATACAGTTCACTCTTATAGTAGCGCTGTAATCATCAACTCTTCGATACTTGACAATAATAGAAACGGAACCTGGTAGATTTGGTGTTAGATCAACGTTTCTATTAAAAGATCTTGTTCCACGATTTTTAAAATCCCCCACATGTATTTTTTGTCCGCTGAATATAAATTCCAGATAGGCTGTACCTGTCGGGGTGTGGTAATTGAATGACCCGTCACAAGTTACACTGTCTGCCACATATCCGTCCGGAATATTGATGCTGTTCAGAGTTTGGCTTAGTGAAGAGCTTTTGTTTTCTACCGTTGTTGTGGGGATATCCATGGTGACAACCGTATTCTCAGATTCATAAATCTGGATATCTGTCCCGTATGCCGTCGCTGCGTTGCTGGCATTTTGAGGCGTAATGTCTTTGGCACTTCTTATGCCAAAATCCGCCAATGTCTGAGGCGGTGTCAGCAAGGACAGTTGTTCCGCTTGACTTTTCTTTTTCCATTTCAGTGCCTTTTTGTACAGTTTTGCCGGATGCGGCACTTCTATCTCCAGTACCATGCGCTTGCCGTAGTTCACCAACTCGTTTCTGTAGATTTTGTCAACCCAGCGGTAAACGCCTGTCACATGGTCTTCCCCGCGCCGGTTGTCATAGCCGTGCTTGTAGGTTTCCTCATACTCTTTGATGATTTTGTAGGTGCGCTTCTCGGCCGTCTTCTGCTCGATGCGCTCCACGGCCCGCTCCGTGACCTCCTTGGCGTAGTTTTTCGCCTCGGTGTTGGAGAGGGACGAGGAGTTTGAGCTGTTGTACCCGGTGCTTACATTGGAGGAGATGCTGCCGAAGATCTTGGAATCCTTTGACACGGTAACCGAGCCGCTGACATCAAAGGACTTGTCCTTCTGCAGAATCTTCGCTATCTCCGAGCTCACCTCGTTCCGTTCCGCCGAGGTGGTGTCGTTCGTGTTTTCGATGGTGGATTCCGACGACAATTCCGTTGTTTCCTCTGTCCTGAGTGTGTTCCGGGTGCTCTTCTCCTTGTATTCGCGCGCCATCACATTCTCGATGTGCGAAACCTCCCCCGGCACATAGCAGCAAAGAGTCTGCTCCACCCTGCGGAAGTCCTGTATTCCCAGATTATATACTCCGTATAGGTCGTCCTTATTTCCGCCATGTTGCCAGAATGTGACAAACTCAGTCACTCTCTCGGGAATCACTACCGCCAATTTGGCGATGTCATCTAAGGAAAGGCTGCGGGAATTGGAGAGGTAATGTTGGGCGACAATCATTTTGAGACAGGCCTGGAGCGCAGATTTGGATCTCTTTGTGACAATCTGTGTCAGCAGCTCATTCCAAACATTGGCATAGTCTGTGCCACTCAATGCTTGTATGTTTTCCTCTATAGAATCCGGCTTTGTGCTGTCGTTGCGGCATTGCAGCATCAAGCGACACGAGAAATCATAAAAATCGGGATAAGAATTTTGGAGGCTTCTGTAGCTGGAGACAGGGGCCAGCCCATTCATGAAGCTTCTGTAGTCGCTGCTGCTCCCGTTGCTTTGGGGGCAGTTGTAAAACGGGCTGCCTGAAAAATTGGGATGCCGTATGAAAAGCAGAAGCTTGTCGGCTTCGCCTATCCTGTCGGGGGAGCGGAACGTCTTGAAACTGAAGAGTTTCTCTGTTATGTCTGTGTTGTTCATAATAAGATGATTTTTGTTGTTGATAATTGATTTGTAAAGTACCATAACGCAAAAGCTGTATGTTTATTGCAATGGGCTCTGATTTTCTTTTTCCCCCATCAGTTCCTTGAAGTTCTTTTCGCTTTCTCGCTTCACCTCCCTTTTCTTCCTCCAAACGCACCAAATAAGGTACGTGACAGTGGTGATACACATAGGAGCAAACACAACTATTCCATACATACCAAAACCCATACACCAATACAACCCCCAGAAAAAACTCACGAACAACATTATAATTACTTTTGCATCATAATACTTGTTGCGGAAAATCAGATGCCATATTATTGTATTAGCGACCAAATGAAGCACAGCAAAAAGACAAAAAGCAACAACAGCATCGAAAACAAAGTCGTTGGTCACAAGATTTTTCACAAGATAAATTAAATATAATAAGAACAGCAAGAAACTCATAAGAACAATTGAATTGCTAATAAGGCCTTTGTTCTTCAATATAGATAATCCCAAAGCACAGCATAGAAAAGCCAAGAGACAGCACAAGAAAAGAGGCAATATAATCATCGTAACATATCCCCTTAAAGCTCTCTCAATTATGGACTCCAAGAGCAGCAAAAACAGCATAAATAGTAGCTGTAGTGTTAAATCATAAATGAATATAGGAATTTTAATATTCTCCAAGAATGATAATGCTTTTTTTAATGAATTCATCATTGATGGTTTTTGTATTAGAAAAGAAGAACTGCCTTGAAAAACATATACGCGAATATCGGTGTCCCTGCTATCACTGAAATTACCGTACATATTTTAGCACCTTTCCCTTGGTTGTTGACCAAAATAGCTATTGCCCAAACCATACAATATAAAAGCACGCCAACGGAAATTGGAACATAACCTTTCATAGAGGGCATTTTTCCAATATCTGGAATAGCGAGGTGATAACCTATTAGCTTGGTTGTATCATTGAAAAGTCCGATTACCAAAAAGCAATAAAAGATAATAAACAACACAAAACATTGTTGAGGTAATGTAAAACCTCTGATTTCTTTTCTACAATTCATAATAATTGCTTCATACTTTTGTTTGAACAGACTTCCTTTTCTCGCGGATTCCTTGTCCTCTCCTTGATAAACTATCCCGTCCTCAATTTGTGCGGATGAGATTTTCCATACTACATACAATAGCGTGCAGCATTCAAATGCAAGCAAGAAAACCAAGTTCCACGCCTCTAAAAACCAATAAAAACAAGAAACGATAGGGAACAGAAGGAAACCGTTTCCCAGTAATATAAATACTCTGAACAACGTGTTTTCCTGATTCCCTTTCTCTCTATGGAAATGCCAAAAGAAACTGTTATAAAAAACTATGAAAATGCCAAAAACAGCCATTATTAAAGATTCGGAGTCCCAATTTCCCTTTACGGTCACTATAACAACCATGATAAAAAACCACAGCAAGAAAAGAATCGATAGTGTCGTGCAAACGACTAATAATTTTTCTTTTTTTCGTAAGAATGAATAAAGATGAACTAATAATAACAGACCTATTGGAAAACAAATGTAATTGCCTCCTAACATACCGCCAAAAAGCACTGTGATTGCTGAAAAAACATAAATTTGAACAAACAGTTCTTGAATCAGCCAAGGAATCTCTATGCTTTTATAAAATAAGAATATTTTTTTTAATGAATTCATCATCAATAATCTTTATATCCGAATGTATATAGAAATCATAACAAGAATTCTTCATTACCTTGTGAAGAATTTCTCTTAAACTATTAAAAGACGCGTTCTCTAATTTTAACCACGAATTATTTTTATTAAAAAAAATCAATTTATAACGAACAGGAGGTTCAGGTATTTTCGTGTCATTTTTCCAATAACCGAGAAATTGACTCCTTTTAGGATTGTCATCATCGAAATTAAAATCATCAAAGAAACGGCATTTTACACTTTCCACATTCAGGACCCATTGTCCGAGTTGATAGTTTTTGTCCAACCATCCTTGATAATAACAACGTAACGAATATCGTCCTAATGCAGTTCCGATGTCATCAAAATCTCCAAGCTTGGACCCTAAACTATATGATAAGAAAAGGGTTTCATTCACATATGTATTCGGGTCTGATTTTTCAATTTTGAAGATTTCTGTTCCACCAACAGGTCCGCAATCCTCCCTTTTCGACAGGTTCTCGTGGAACAGATTCAATGATTCTACTATGACAGGCAGTTCAGAGGTGTCGTTGTACAGGAACAAATTTTCTCCTTCCGGATTGCTTGGTATATATCCTAAATTTTCAAAAGACAGATACCGTATCCCCTTGAAATACTCCCTCAGATTCTTCATGTCAAACTCCTCCACCCGTTTCTCGCTCATAAAGAATTCGTAGGGGAATTTAAGCGACTTGCCGCTGCCCTCCAACCAGTGAATCTGGCACAAAGCACCGTGCAGCCAGTCTAATTTCACCATGATTTCCGGCAAATGGAGAATCAGTTTGTGCTTGTCCGAAAGGGTGTCATATACTTTCTTGGGGATTCTTTCTATGAAACTCTCCTGCCGCCGGATTATGTCATCTCCATAGACGAACTGCTCGTTGTCGTCATAGCCCAACACAACGATGTAATTGTTTTCTCGTGGCTTCTCAAATAATCCGCTGGGACTGACAGTCTTTTCCGAAATGGAGATTTTGCCTTCCTGGTCTTTGGCTTCAATTCTGACGGTTAGTTTGTTTTCATCCTCACGGATGAACATGAATTCCGTGCAATCCCAATATTCCGTCCGTTTCCCTGCCGTGAAGGTCCCTTTTGTGACTGCCGCCTCGTTGTTTGGCGTGATTGTTATATTGGGGATAAAGTGCAGTTCATACAATATTTCACTTCTCCAAAAGAAAACAATTTTATACTGGGTAATTGAATTGTCCTTTATTTCGAAATCCACCCGTAATTGCATCCTCTTTTTCACAGGATCTTTCCTGTTTTTGTTACCGCAAGGCTCGGAAGTACAAGCTTCAACATTGATGATATGTACTTTTGATCCTGTCTTTTCACTTATTTCCGTCAAATCAATCCCCATGAGTTCCCCGAGGAAGGAGAACATTTTGTGATGTGAGATTTCTTCGCTGAAAAATGTATGGAAATCAGAAAGTGTAGTTGCAAAAGGATTGGATCCTGTCGATGAAAAAGAATCCCTGCGACAGGCCGTTTTACCGCTGGAACGGAGACTTTCTTTGAAAGTGTCTCCAAAACGCATAAAAACGTTAATGGAATCGTCGGCATTTATCTCAAAAAACACGCAAATCTCGTTTCTGCCGGGTAAGATACACTCTTTTTTCCTTTCGGCCTTGACCCCCTTCGGATAGGAGTACATCGTCAGATTCATAAACTTTCCGTCAGCACTCAGCCGGAAGAGACGTTTGAGAAAGCGATTGTTCGTCGGGATGATTCCAGCCCCGTCGTAAAAACGAAATGCCTCACCCTTCAGCAGGCCGGCATCCGGCAGCAGGCTGTCGGCAAAATCGCCGGAGCGATACTGGGTCCAGTCGCTGGAAAAGACGTTGTGCGGCTGGCAATTGTCCGTTATGCGTTCAAACTGTTCTTGTGTCATAGTTGCATTTCCGTCAAAAAAATACCCTTCCCGCCTATGAATACCGATCACGACCGCAAAAATAATCAAATATTCGACACCGTCAACAATTTTTTCTTTGAAAAAGATGAATAAAGCTCAACCGTGCGTGTATTGTGCTGAACAGGGTGGGGCTGTTTTGGGATAGAATTATGAATGATGAATGATGAATTATGAATGCAGAATGTAGATGGCCAGTAGTCTAAGTCTAAGTCTAAGTTTAAGTTTAAGTCTAAGTCTCAAGTCTCAAGTCTCAAGTCTTAAGTCTCAAGTCTTAAGTCTAAGTCAACATCTCCCCCTTCGTTTCCCGTTCCTCCCCCTTCTTTTTCGGCAGCCGTCCCGCCTTCTTCAGCGCGACGGAGATGATCCACTCGATCTGGCCGTTGGTGCTGCGGAATTCGTCCGCCGCCCACCGTTCCAAAGCCTCGAAGATTTCCGAATCCACCCGTAAAGCGAAATTTTTCTTCATAATGATGCCTCTAAAAGGGTGACGTGAAATTCACAATGTGCTACATGACTATTCACAGCCACTAATCACTATTCACTAATCACCTATTGATACAGCGTTCCGGTGTTGATGACCGGCGAGGCGGACTCATCGGCGCAGAGCACCACCAAGAGATTGGAGACCATCGCGGCCTTGCGCTCCTCGTCGAGTTCCACGATCTTTTCGTCGGAGAGTTTCTTGAGGGCCAAATCGACCATGCTGACGGCGCCTTCCACGATTTTCTCGCGGGCGGAGATGATGGCGTCGGCCTGCTGGCGGCGCAGCATCACGCTGGCGATTTCGGCGGCGTAGGCCAAGTAGTTGATGCGTGCCTCAATGACCTCGATGCCGGCGATGGTCAGGTGCTTGCGCAGCTCCTCTTCCAGCCGTTCGTTGATTTCCTCGCCGCCGGAGCGAAGGGTGAGCTTCTCGTCGGCGCGGTCCATGTTGTCGTAGGCATACATGCCCGCAACCTTGCGCAGCGCGGCATCGCTCTGCACTCGCACGAACGAGTCATAAGTCTTGGTCGATTTCACCGCCGGGACCGTGGCAGCCGCGCCGGTGGAAAACTCCGTGTCAATCTCGAAATTGGCCTTGTAGGTGTCGCTGATCTTCCACACTAACACCAAGCCGATCATGATGGGGTTGCCGTTCTTGTCGTTCACCTTGATGGGCTCCACATCCATATTGCGGGCGCGCAGCGAGAGCTTCACCTTGCTGAAGAAGGGGTTGACCCAGAAAAAGCCGTTCTCCTTCACGGTGCCGGAATATTTGCCGAAGAAGGTCAGCACCCGCGACTCGTTGGGCTGCACAATCATGAAGCCGCACAAGTGCAGAATATAGACGAACATGCACAAGCTGCCCGTAAGGATGGGCAACAGGAGCCAAACCGTAGGCTCGCCGTCTGCGTCCAAAACACAGTCGAGTTTGCCAAGCCGGATGGTGAACCAGATGGAGAAGGCGAGCAACGCCAGGTTCAGGATAATATGCAAAAAACCATTGTTTCCTGCGTTCATTTTTCTGTTGAATTCTTTGGTTTCCATAACATTATAGTTTTTAATTTAACATTGAAACAATATCAAAATAATATCACCGCAAAAATACATTTTTTTTGACATGCAACACATCTGGAAATTTTTTTTTCTTTTTTTGTACTTTTGCAGTTGTCGAATGATGAATCGATTTTTTTATTTTAAGGATTTAAAATGATGATTGCCAAATATTTACGTGCTCTTTTCCTGATGTCGCTGACTTTGTTGACAGTCAGTGCATGGGGGCAGACCGACAAATTGGTGAACATCAGCTATGATCCGCATGCCGATTCGGTGTTCTTCGAGCAGATGCAGCAACGGATGGAGCAGATTCGAAAGACGGAGAATCGTCCAACGGTGGCGTTGGTGTTGGCGGGCGGCGGGGCGAAAGGCGCCGCGCATATCGGTGTGTTGAAATACATCGACGAAAAGGGCATCCCGATCGATTTTATAGCGGGCACGAGCATGGGCGGACTTTTGGGCGGCTTGTACGCCATGGGCTACTCCGTCAACGAAATCGACTCCATCGTGCGCGCCATCGACTGGAATGTGATGATGGGCGACGAAATCCCGATGGATCACTACACGTACACCAGAAAAATGTACAAGAACACCTATTTGATTGACATCCCGTTCACAAAATTTGAATTTCTGAACAGTCTCCCGTCGGGTTTCAAATATGGTTTGAATATCTACAATATGCTCAGTGCCCTCACTGTCGGATACCAGCAGGACATGAGTTTCCTCGAATTCCCGACACCCTATTGTTGTGTGGCCACGGAGATTGTGTCGCAAAAGGAGAAGCATTGGACCTCGGGCTCGATGATCGACGCCATGCGCTCCACCATGTCCATTCCGGGCTATTTCAGGCCAGTGCGGGTGGATTCGATGATTCTCTCGGACGGCGGCACGAAGAACAATTTCCCGACGGACATTGCCGTTGCGGCAGGCGCGGACATCATCATCGGCGTTGAGATGACCATTCCCCGCGACTATGAGCGGGTGAACAACATCGCGGACGTTTTGATACAGACGGCGCAGTACTCCGGCGGTTTGGAAGCCCATAACCGCAACGTGAAGAACGCCACGCTCTATATCACCCCGAACATTTCGGGTTTCAACACGCTGAGTTTTGGCACGAAGGAGATCAACACACTGATTCTCAGAGGCTACCAAGAAGCGGCCAAACACGAGCGCGATTTCGACAGCATTGTGAATGTTGTAGGCACCGGCGGACGAGAGCTGCAAAACAAAAGAGCCGTCAACACGTCGGCGATGAAGGTGAAGATTTCCGATGTGGAGTACGAAGGGGTGTCGCTGGCGGAAGAGAAATACATCGACGGGAAGGTGCGCATCAAACTGAACGAGTATTACGACAGGAACGATTTCGAGCTGTCGCAAGCCATCATCTTCGGCACCATGGCATTTTCCCAGGTGATCTACCGGCTTGAGCCCGACGGCGCCGACGGGTACAAACTGGTGTTCCATTGCGAGAAAAGACCCGCAAATTCTATCGGCATGGGCTTCCGGGCCGATTCCCAGGAGTGGTTCTCCGCCATCCTCAATGCGGGATTGGGGCGGAACAAGATTTTCGGTTCCCTTTTCGATGTCACCGTCAGACTCTCGATGTCCCCGTACTTGAAGTTGGAGTGGTATTATCTGCCGAAGAAAGGTCCCAAGTTCGGAATTGCCGCCAAAACAATGTACCGCACCTTGCTTGGCTCGGAAGACCACGAATATGATTACCAGTATTACGAGCGGTTATGGCACAACGAGGCGAAAGTGTATATCGCGGACACGCGCTGGAGCCAGGTGAGCCTGAGTGTGGGGGCGCGCTTTGAATATATGCCGTACTACAAGCTCATCCGGCCGGTGGTAGACTCGACTGCCACGGATTTCTGGAATTGGAAGAACTTCTACCCGTATGTTTATTTGCGGTTCACCTACGACCACGAGAACAGCCGTTATTTTCCGGAGAAGGGGTTGCGTGTGACGGCGAATTACGACTATGACCTGCACAGAACGCACTTCGCGTCGGCGGGCATCCACGGGGTCATCCCCGTCTGCAAGTGGTTCGCGATTCTGGCCTCCGCGAACGGCCGTTACATTTTCGGGGATGATAATCCGAACTCGTTCATGGACAACTATGTGGGCGGCATCATGCAGGGGCATTATTACGACCACCAAATCCCGTTCATCGGATACAATTCCGTCAGCCCTCGCGAGCGTCTGCTGACGGTGGCCGACCTCGAGCTACGGTTCAAGTTTGCGAAAAAGCACTATTTGTCGTTACTGGCGGCAACCTTGCACGACGGGAAATCGCTCAAGATGATGAGCCCGCATCCCGTGTATGCGGCGGCATTGCAGTACGGTTACAAGTCCAAATTCGGGCCGCTGAGGGCCAACGTCCATTGGAGCAGCGCGTTCAACAAATTCGGTTTCTTCATTAGCGCCGGTTACGACTTTTAGGGATAGAGCTTAAGCGACCATTCCTGCGTCACGCCGCCGATTTCCACGCTGATGTTTTGGTTGCCGAGGGCGGTCACCACGGTGGTGTTGCCCTGAGTGCCGTCTTTATCGTATGCGGTGAGTCTCACCTTGCCGGATTTTATCATCCAGTTGGATGTAAAACCGTAATTCCACCATTCGTGGCTGTAGTAGTTGCTCCCGTTTCCTAAGTCCCAATTCCAGGAAACCGGATGCTCCGTCTTGAAAGTCAGATAGTAGTTGTCACCGCTGTGGTAGGTGACAAAGCCGTTCCCTTCGAACTCGATATCCGACTCAGAGAACAGGGACGCAGGAGCATAATCGTGGTTCCAGTCCTTTAGGGAAAGGGTTCCTGACAACATGCATTCGTCGGAGCCGTTGCTGGCGACGGTCCATTTTCCCGGCCCTGCGTTCTTGATAAAGACAGGCATGTTGATGAAACAGTCCCAGAAACTTTTGTGGCCGGCTAACTGCACAATCAGCATGGCATCCGGATCGTTCAAGGAGTTCCCGTCTATGACTTGGAATTGCAGAATGACTTCGTTCCTGAACCTGAACGCCCAATGGTTAGGCGACAACTCTGTGAAGGTGATTTGTTCTTCGTAATAAGAGTTCCCGTTGCCGAGGAACAACCGGTTGAGTATCTCCTCCTTTTCAGATTCCGGGGCGGCGAGCCATGCGTTGAAATTGAAGGCGGGCTCTAAAATGTCGCTCACCAACCTGTTGAAGGAAGCGTCCCAGGCGGTGAACATGTCTTTGCCTGCGGCCGTTTTCATCTTTTCACTGTCGTCCAATGCGCAGCCGGAAACGAGAACGACTGCCAGACCGAAGAAAACCAAATTCCGAATATGTTTTTTCATTTTTCTCAATTATCTATTGTCTGTTGCCTATTGCCTGTTGCCTAAAACTGATACCCGAAACCGGCGCTGACGACTCCCTTGTAGCCGTATCCGACTTCCACGTCTCCGAACCAGTGTTTGCCGCCGGCTTTCACGCCGAGGCCGGTCAGGTGGTAGGTCAGCAGAGTCGATGAACCTTGGTATTCGCGCACGCGGATATGGTCGAAGAGGAGACCGAAGGCCGCTCCGGAGTAGAGGGTGACGTGTTCACGGTTGAGGTAGGAGAAGCGTATGGCGGGCATGATGGTCCAGATGAACTCGCTGCCGCCGCCGGTCTTCTCGTCAGTCAGACGGTCGCGGTAGGTGGTGTGCAGTCCGCTGAAGGTGGAGAGTCCGCCCACCCAGAACCATTTCGCCGCGCGGTAGTGGTAGCTGAAGGAGAAAACAGGCACGTATCGCGTGACCGTATAGTCTTCCAAGGGCTGCGTCCATAAGCCGGGTGTGGAGACGAGCGCACCGTAGCCGAAGTCGCGGATTCTGTCTTTGTGTTGCCGGTAGAGGTAGCTGAACTGCACATTCTGCATCGGGTCGCCGATGTTGAACTGGAACTCGTGGCGAGGCAGCTCCCACTTCCAAGCATCGAATGGGTCAAGCTTACTTCTTTTGAAAGTGTGGATGTAGGCCGCGCTGAAATTCAGATGGGTATTCGTGGAGGTGATGTTGCCGCCGGTCTCGTGTCCGTCGGGATACAGCAGGGTGAAGTCGCCTTCCAAGAAATTGTACAGCGGAGCGTTCAGACCGGCGGAGAAGCGGAGCAGGTCGCCGTAGGGCAGCTGGTAGTAGAAGCCCATGTCGAAGACGAGGTCCGTGAGCGTCTTTTTCATGGGTGCCACAACGGTGGTGTTCCATACCGCGTCCGTGTATGTAACGTTGCCGTCCTCGTCAACGTCGGAGATGGTGACGATGTCCGAGTAACGGCTGAGAGTGCCGCGGTAATAGTTGTGCGAGAATTTCACGCCCAAGTCGGACATCAGCCAGAAGTTTTTCCCGACGGGGTAGTGGAATTCGAACTTGACGGGGAAGTAGGCGTTCCATAATGTCCTGTTGATGGTGTTCCATGGCATCATGTCACTGTTCGGTTCCCAGTCCACGTGGTAGCGCATCACCGAGGCGGTGCCGAAGTTGAGACCGACGGAGACGCCGAAATACTTGGCGAAGTGGTAGGAAAGTTCCAGTCCACCCTCACAGCCGAATCCGGGCGATGTCCTTGGGGTGTAGCCGTTGATGTTGGTCATCGACACCGGCTTCACCAATTCTATTTGCGAGGTGATGCCGAGGTTGATGCCCTGGAACGGATTGTACGGCGTTTCCGTCTGCGCAAAACCCATCGCCACACCACTTATCAAGAAAATCAGGAGAGATAGTGTTTTTCTCATAAAATCGCATTTGATGATAATTTTGAACGATATCTTCGCTGAAATATTGCATGAAATAACCCACGAATGATTAAAAATAATTATTGAAGTTTCACAAACTCGTTTCAATGATAATAAAAAAACAGGGTGTCACTTCGTTGGAGATTCCGCTCAACGCTGTCGCGTTTTGCGGAATGACGTGTCGCACACGGGGAAAAAGGGGAAAACAGATGGGCGGCAGTCATACAATCTGGCCACGGCACTTTTTTACCGCCGCCCATCTGTTTTCCCCCTTTGACTCACACGATGGTGCGCGTCATTCCACCGCCGACGTCAGGAGGCGGCGGAACCTCCAACGGTTTTCTCCCCATAATACGAGCATAAAACTGAACTTGCGAAACTTAAATATTATTAATGCTCATTCGTGAAACATTCATGACCATTCGTGTGAAGACCAAATCAATTCAAGTCCCAGCACAGCGAAAGGATGTCTCGCCAGGGGAGGTGCAGCCGTTCGGCGGTGGGTTGGTGGCACAACGAACCAGCGTGGCATAAAACCGCCTGAAGCAATTCGGGGGCGCGTTGCAGCGCGTAGGCGACGGTGGGCGCGTGTACGAGCGTGTCCACGACCGGGAACATGAAGTTGGACAGGGCGATCTGGAACCCGGCCTCCGAAAGGGTCGTCTTACGGATTTTCTCCATCGCGGGCGTGCCTTCGTCATCGTGCATCAGATCCAGACAAAACATCGTGATTTTCTTCTCGTTGACAGCGTTGACGTACTCCTGCGTGAGTTCAGCGGGGGAAAGTACGGAGAAAAGAATCTGGTTCTCTTTCGACAGGGCGATTTGGTCAAGGGTGAAGGCGTCGAATTTGAGGACGAGTTTGCTCAACACGGACAAGTCCGCGTAGTGTTGGGTGAACTCCGCGCCGGCATCGGCGTAGTCGGTGTCGGTGAACGGGTTATGGTTGGCGAATCCGAACTGCATGAACACTTTGACCTGCTGGTCCGCAAGCGTGCGCACGGCATTCGGAGTCAGGAAACCGCTGTCCGGAAACGATCCGTCGGGTTTGGCCAACGCGAGCGTGAGTTTGCGCGTGGGCGTTTCGACGGGTGCCTCCCATGCCAGAGTTTCCACGTGCGGGGTGTCTTGGAGGATGATGTATTCTGAACTCATGAAAGTTTAGGGTTTAGAGTTTATTTGTTTAGGGTTTAGAAGGTGAATCGGCGGGTGTGGTCGTCGATGCGTTCGATGGTGACGGGGGTGTATTCGCCATGGAGCAGTGATTCCACCTTCTCGGTCCATTCGATGAAACAGTAGTTGCCGCTGTAGAGGTAGTCTTGGAAGCCGATGCGGGTGGCGTCGTCGGGGTCGTCAATACGGTAGAAGTCGAAGTGGTAGAGCGGTTCGCCATCTGCTGTCCAGTATTCGTTGACAATGGCGAAAGTGGGGGATGTCATCCCGTCGGTCACGCCGAGTTGGCGGCAGATTTCCTTGATGAGAGTGGTCTTGCCGGTGCCCATCTCGCCGAAAAAGCCGAACACGCGCTCCTGCGGGTGCGCCTCCAGCAGCTTACGCGCCACCTCGGAGAGTTCCGATTCCGTTGCTATAACATTGTGAATCATAGGTTTATCGCTATTAAAAAAAGTTGTCTTTCCGTACTTTGGTCAGTTGGTTCACCGTGTTCTCCGGTTTTGAGCTGAAATAATACACCTTGATGTAGGCGACATCCTTCAGATAGTCGATGTGTCCGACCTCTACCCTTCTGATATCCAAGCCCGTACGATTTTTCAAATCTTCAACGAGTTCAGCTTCGCGGTCGGCGTGCGCCAAGGCCACCTTTTCGTACAAGATGATCTTGCACTCCAAGTAAGTCCTGCGGTGTATTGACTCGAAAATCCAGACGGCCAGCACAATAAGCAGATTCGTGAGGAACAGTTCGACATAACTCACCGTCATGGCCAAGCCATTGATCACGGAGATTCCCACCACCACGAACAGGTAGGTCATCTCGCGGATCGGCACCGTCTCCGTACGATAGCGAATCATCCCGAAGATGGCAAAGAGCCCTAACGCGAATCCGATCTGCACTTTCACGTTATCCATCAAGAAGATCAAGAAGAAAATGGTGATGCTGAACAGCATGAATGTGAAGTAGTAGTCGCGGCGTTTGCTTTTCCGGTAATAGAGCAGGCCGACGATCACCCAACAGACCGCCAAGTTGAGGGCGAAACGCAGCAGCATCAGCCACAGGCTTGGGCCGTCGAACCACGGGATTCCGAACAAACCGGGTCCATCGGCGCCTCCAAATTCACTCGCGATATCCGAGTCGAACATTATGTCATCCATCTGTATCATTGTTCTAAGGATTTTATGGTGTATTCTTTGTTTGTTAACTTGTTGACGTACCGTATTTTGTCTTTGAAACGATTGTACTTGAGATGCTCGTCGGTGAGCAGCATTCCGAGACAGTATTTACTGAGACCTGTCTGTTTCACACGCGCGTCGCGAAGCAGATCTTTGAACTTGGATGGCTGCGAGCCGTCCTGCTTCACCTCTATGATCACCAAATCGGACACATCGGCGTTACAACCGCTGAGATGATTGTGGAATGTGATGCCGAAATCGATGGTGATGCGTTCGGTTTTGTCCTTGTTGACGAGTGTGACGCGGCGGAAGCTGTTTTCCAGACGCGGAGACAGCGGTTGGTCGGTCACCCAGACCTTTTCGCGGACGAAATCGGCCATTTCAGCCTGATTGTACAGATTCCCCCATGCATCAAGAGGAATGGGGATGCGCTTTTTCTTGGTTCTTCCGGTGTTTTTCTTGTTTTTGATTTCACAGAAGGCGATACCGGAATCCACATAGAGGCGTTGGCGCACTTTCTGTCGTCTCAGACGGCGGTTATGGTGCATCGTGTAGGTCAAAGCGTCGGGCGTGTCGAAATAGAGGGTGCGATAGTTTGCAACGCGTTTGTTATCCGTTTCTTGCACAAAAAAACAATCGTTCCAACGGGGCGCCATGCGCAGTAATGTCTCCATATTTGTCGGAAACTTACTGTCCACGCGGTTCATCAGCTTCACGCCGCTCATCTCTTCCAAAGAGATGGCGTCCATCCGCCGCAAAATATCCGATAACGCATCCGTCATACGTCTGATTTCTTTCAGGCGGCAAAGATAACAAAAAATCCGCTTATGCGCTGCAAAAGCCGAAAAACGTCGAAAAATGCCGCTTCAAGACAGCCGTTTTCCCTATAGCGAACGCCCATTTGCCATCATATTTTGTTGATTATCAAAACACTGCAGCGATAAGAAAAAAAAGAGCCATCCGTGCCGACACAATAAAAAAAATACTATCTTTGCCGCCGTAATGATTCGGGGTGTGGCGCAGTTGGCTAGCGCACTTGCATGGGGTGCAAGGGGTCGGAAGTTCGAGTCTTCTCACCCCGACATTGAAAAAGGAAGCATGGTTTCGGCCGTGCTTTTCTTTTTTTTTAAATTCAACAGCCAACCGACACCAACCGCCACAGTCTAAGTCATAGTCTAAGTCAAAAAAAATCAAAAAAAGCACACGTTGTTTTTGAATAAAATGTACCTTTGCGGGCTCAAAAAAATTGTATTCACAAAAATAAGATAACGATGAAGAGAATATTAGTCATTGGAGCATGCGGACAGATTGGCTCTGAGTTAACTCCCGCATTGCGTGCAGTTTACGGAACCGACAATGTGGTTGCCGCCGATATGATATATCCCTTGAAGGGTGCGCTGGCGGAGGCCGGCCCCTCCTGCAAGATCGACGCCACCAACGCGCAGGACATCGCCGACGCGGTGAAGAAGTACAACATCGACGCGATCTACAACCTCGCCGCCATCCTCTCGGCAAAGGCCGAGGCCAACCCGATGCTCGGCTGGAACGTCGGCGTGGGCGCCCTCATCAACTGCCTCGAAGTATCCCGTGAGATGGGCTGCTCCCTGTTCACCCCGAGTTCCATCGGCGCTTTCGGTCCCGACACCCCGCACGACATGACCCCGCAGGACACCATCCAGCGGCCCAAAACCATCTACGGCGTCACCAAGGTCACCGGCGAGCTGCTCAGCGACTACTATTTCAAACGCTTCGGCGTGGACACCCGTTCGGTACGTTTCCCGGGCCTCATCTCCAACGTGACCCTCCCCGGCGGCGGCACCACCGACTACGCCGTGGAGATCTACTATGCCGCCGTGAAGGGCGAGAAATTCGTCTGCCCCATCGCGAAAGGCACCTTCATGGACATGATGTACATGCCCGACGCGCTGAAAGCCGCCATCGACCTGATGGAAGCCGATCCGAGCAAACTCGTCCACCGCAACTCCTTCAACATCACGGCCATGAGCTTCGAACCCGAAATGATCGCGGCCGAAATCCGCAAACATATCCCCGACTTCCAGATGGAATACCAATACGACGAACTGCGCCAGTCCATCGCCGACTCCTGGCCGAACCAAATGGACGACCACTGCGCCCGCGAAGAGTGGGGCTTCAAACCGCAGTACGACCTCGCTTCCATGACCGTCGATATGATCAAAGTGCTCAAAGCCAAATACCAGAAATAACCCAATCCTTACAGGTTTTTCCACAAAAAAGTGCGGAAATCAACACGATTCCCGCACTTTTTTTCATATTCCTAATTCTTAACTCTTAATTCTTAACTCTTAATTCTTAACTCTTAATTCTTAACTCTTAATTCTTAATTCTTAATTCTTCATTCTTAATTCATAACTCACTCCATCCTCATCAACCGAATATCTTCCACATTCAAACGGACCTTCAGCCATTCCAGAAGCCTTCTCTCGGCTTCAGGGTGCGCTTGTCCGTCTTTCCATTTCAGACACACCACCGGTATCGCCGTCACGGAAAGATCCGAAGCATCGTAGCACTGCATTTCCATAATTGCAACACTCTGTATCCCAGATTGCTGCGTTTTAATCTCCTTCACCACCTGTTTGGTGTTCTCGGAAGATCCTGTCAATTTGTCCAAACGCGCCTGAAGCTCCAAGATCTCGGCTTTCTGGCTGGTGATGAGCGAGTCCTTCTTCTCGATGAGATCTTCGACAAGCTGGGTCTGTTGGGTGATATTCATCCCGCCTTCCATCTGCTTGACGATCAACTTGGCTTTATCGAGACCGTACTCCTTCTGCATGATGGACTGCATCTGGGCGACATCTTCCGTCGTGAGCGGCTTTCCGATGACACGGATCGTCACCGTTTGCTCCTTCTTCGTGTACTCGTTTTGCGAATCTATCAGCTGCACATCGTCGAAGAACGGCGTCTGCTGAATCTCATGCACAAACTTGATCGTCTGGGAATTGAACGAGGATTCGCGCACCAGATTGACAGCCGTGATCAAGCTGGGAATCATCACGAGAACAGCAAACACATAGATCATCTTTTTGACGGCGCTCAGACGGGATTCATTCCCATATTGCTGCTGCGGAAAGCCGAGAAAGCGCACCATGATGAACGTGGCCAACGCGATGAAGAAGGAATTTATGAAAAAGAGGTAGAAAGCGCCGCCGAAGAAGCGGAACTGCCACGTGGCCAGCCCGTAACCCGCGGTGCAGAGCGGCGGCATCAACGCGGTGGCAATGGCCACGCCGGAGATGATGGTGATGGGCTGCGTCCGCCGGGAAGTGGCCACAATGCCCGCCAACCCGCCGAAGAAGGCGATGATGACATCGAAAATCGTGGGCCGCGTGCGCGCCAACAGCTCCGACTGCGCCTCGCTCAACGGCGAAACCAGAAAATACAGCGTTGAAGTCACCAAACTGATGGCCACCATAATCAAGAAATTCCGTAGCGACTTTTTCAGCAAGTCCTCGTCCAGAATGCCCACAGCAAGACCGATTCCCGTGATAGGGCCCATAATGGGGGAAATCAACATGGCGCCGATGATGACGGCCGTGGAGTTCATGTTCAACCCGACCGAAGCCACGATGATGGCAAAGGCCAACACCCACAGGTTCACCCCACGGAATTCCACACTGTCGGAGATGTACTTGACCGTGGCATCATAATCCGTATCGTCCTTCAGATGAGTGTATTCCAGCACTTTATACCAGAACATACGCATCCATACGCGGAAAGAATGGCGCTTTTTAGGAGTCGTGTCGGTTCCTTCTGTCTTGGGTTCTTCTTCCATATTAGTATATTGTTTGTGCGACCATCAGTAGATACACCTGATTTTGGCGTCTCTGCAGCAGAATATCACCGTAATCAACGAATCGTATCCACAATCACATCGATATTCAGGGCCTGCTGTTCGCCGGTCTGCATGTTCTTGAGGGTGTAAACGCCCTGTGCGCGCTCGTTCTCGCCGGCCATAATGACGTAAGGGATGCCCTTGGCGTTGGCGTAGTTCATCTGCTTGCCCATCTTGGCGCTGTCGGGGTAGATTTCGGCAGGGATTCCGGCTTCGCGCAGCCGTTTCAACGCAGACAAAGCGTAGAGTTCGTCCTCGCCGCCGAAATTCACGAACATGGCGGTGATCGGCGTCATGATGTGCTGCGGGAAAAGGTTCAACTCGTTGAGCACGTCGTAGATACGCTCGGCACCGTAGGAGATGCCCACGCCCGACATGCCCTTCAGCCCGAAGATGCCGGTAAGGTTGTCGTAGCGTCCGCCTCCGGAGATGCTGCCCATCGCCACATCCTTCGCCTTGATCTCGAAGATGGCGCCGGTGTAGTAATTCAGACCGCGCGCAAGCGTCACATCGATCTCCAACTCCGTGTTTATCTGCATCTTGGAAACATAATCCAACACCGTTCTCAACTCCTTGACACCCTGGAGTCCGGTCTCCGAAGCGGACAACATCTGCTCCAGTTTGGCCAGCACCTCGTCGTTGGAAAGGCCGCCAAGTTCGAAGAGCGGCGACAGTCCGTCGATGGACTCCTGCGCGATGCCGCGTTCCAGCATTTCCGCGCAGACAGCCTCGCGCCCGATCTTGTCGAGCTTGTCCAACGCCACGCAGAGATCGGTGACCTGGTCGGCATTGCAGAAAATCTCCGCAATTCCGCTGAGGATCTTGCGGTTGTTGATTTTCATCACGATGTTGATACCGAAAGCGCGGAACACCTCGTCGGTGATCTCCACCAGTTCGGCCTCGTTGAGCAGCGAGTTGCTTCCAATGATGTCGACATCGCACTGGTAGAACTCGCGGTAGCGGCCCTTCTGGGGACGGTCGGCGCGCCACACGGGCTGCATCTGGTAACGTTTGAACGGGAAGGTGAGTTCGTTTTGGTGCTGCACGATGAAACGGGCGAACGGCACCGTCAGGTCATAGCGCAAGCCCTTCTCGCAAAGTTCAGAAGCCAGCTTGTTCACCGACTTCGTATCATCCTGGAAATCAACCCCTTTCGTAAAATCACCGGAATTCAGTATCTTGAACAGCAGCCGGTCACCCTCCTCGCCGTACTTGCCCATGAGGGTGGAGAGGTTCTCCATAGCGGGCGTCTCGATGGGGAGATAAGCGTGCCGGTGGAAGACGGTGCGGATGGTGTCGAAGATATAATTGCGCCGCATCATCTCGACGGGCGTGAAATCGCGGGTTCCTTTTGGAATAGACGGTTTTACCATAATTTCTGACTTTTTCAAACAATCGGCAAAAATACAAAAAATGTTTATTGGTTATGGGTTATTGACACGGGACAGCGATGAAAAATCAGGCTCGCGGACTCGCCGCCTTCATATCGAAAAGACATATCGCGTATTGTCGGGACCAAATTCTCATTTTTTTTTTAACAACACCTATTAAGAACAGTAAAAACAGTATTTTTGCCAACAGAAATTAATCAGTAACGAATATAAAAACAAACCGCACTTATGAAACGTAACTTATTCATTATGAGTTTAGTAGTAGCGACCGCAGTGTTAGGCGGCGCATGTAAGAAAAAAACGGCCGAGAACCCTGAACTGGCCAACAACCCCTTCATGAAGGAGTGGGACACCCCCTACGGCGTGCCGCCCTTCGACCAAATCAAAACCACCGACTACCTCCCTGCCATCCAGGAGGGCATACGGCAGCAGCAGGAGAAAATCCAGACCATCTGCGACAACTCCGAAGAGCCCACCTTCGGCAACACCATCATCCCCTACGAGTACAGCGGCGAACTGCTGACCAAGGTCGCCTCCGTCTTCATGAACCTCGCCGAATGCATGAACAGTCCCGAAATGGAAAAGCTCTCCGACACCATCTTCCCGATGCTCACCCGTCACGGCGACGACATCATGCTGAACGCCAAGCTGTTCGAGCGCATCAAGAAGGTGTACGAGAACCGCGACAAGGAGAACCTCAACGACGAGCAGAAACGGCTGTTGGAGGTCATCTACAAAGATTTTGAACGGGGCGGCGCCAATGTGCCCGCCGACAAGCAGGCCCGGTTCCGCGAAATCAACGAGCAACTCTCCACCCTCACCCTCAAATTCGGCAACAACGTGCTCGGCGCCACCAACGGATACACCCTCTTCGTCGATAACGAAGAAGACCTCAAAGGCCTGACAGAGAGCCAGCTGGCCACCGCCAAAGAGACGGCAGACGGCATCAAGGACGCCAAGGGCAAATACGCCTTCACCGTGCATGTGCCTTCCATGGAGCCCTTCCTCCAGAACTGCGCCAACCGCGAGCTCCGCAAGGAACTCTGGACCGCCTACTCCACCCGCTGCCTCGACGGCGAGTTCTCCAACACGAAGATTATCAACGACATCGTCAACCTCCGTTTAGAGAAGGCCCAAATCCTCGGTTTCGACAACTTCGCCAACTACGTGTTGGACGACTGCATGGCCAAGAACGCCGACAACGTCTATGAACTGCTGATGAAGGTGTGGGAGCCTGCCCTCGCCAAAGCCAAAGAGGAAGCCGCCATTTATCAGAAAATGATGAACAAGGACGGCATCACCGGCAACCTGCAGCCCTACGACTGGCGCTATTACACCGAGAAATTACGCAAGGAGAAATACGACCTCAACGACGAGGACATCCGGCCTTACCTCGCGCTCGACTCCGCGCGCAAAGGACTCTTCTACGTCTGCGAGCGTCTCTACGGGCTCACCTTCAAAGAGAACAAGGACATCCCCGTCTATCATCCGGATGTGAAAGCCTTTGAAGTCATCGACAACAACGAGGTCATCGCCGTGGTCTATATGGACTTCTTCCCGCGCGAAAGCAAACGCAGCGGCGCGTGGATGACCAATTTCCGTGAGCAGTACTACGACCGCGACGGCAACAACCACATCCCCGTGGTGTCGTTGGTCTTCAACTTCACCAAACCCGTCGGCGACAAGCCCTCGATGCTCAACATCGACGAGACGCAGACGTTGTTCCACGAGTTCGGCCACGCGTTGCACAGCATCCTGTCGCGCTGCCACTACCCCACCCTCTCGGGCACCAACGTCCCGCGCGATTTCGTGGAGATGCCCTCGCAGTTCATGGAGCACTTCGCCTTCGAGCCCGAGGTGCTGAAGGTTTATGCGCACCACTACCAGACCGGCGAGCTGATCCCCGACGAGCTGGTGAAGAAGATCGAGGCCGCCGCCACCTACGGACAAGGCTTCATCAACACCGAACTCCTGGCCGCCTCCATCCTCGACATGGACTACCACACCGTCACCGCGCCCGTCAGCATCCAGCTGCCCGAATTCGAGGAGCAGCAGATGGCCAAGATCGGGCTCATCCCGTCCATCATCTCCCGCTACAGAAGCCCTTACTTCCAGCACATCTTCTCCGGCGGCTACGGGGCGGGTTACTACAGCTACACCTGGTCGGCGCTGCTCGACAACGACGCCTACCAGTGTTTCAAGGACCACGGCATCTTCGACCCGGCCACGGCCACCTCGTTCAGGACAAACATCCTGGAACGCGGCAACACCGCCGATGCGCACGACCTCTACCTCGCTTTCCGCGGACAGGAACCGTCCATCGAGCCGCTTCTGAAGAACAGAGGTCTGAAATAACCTGTCATGAAAAGAGTGACCATCATAGTGTTCGCGTGCCTTCTGTGCTGGAGTGTTTCAGCACAGAAGCCGCACAGCGACCTGTACAACGAGCTTGGCGTCAACGCCGGCCCGTTCTCCTTTGCCGGCGCTTTCGGCATCGGGACCATCGGCTTTTTCAGCGCCCTCGGCAGCGCCTTCAGCCACCAACCGGTTGAAATGGACCTGTACGGGCACTACGGGATCCACTACTATTATCAGGTGAAGCCCTGGTGCCAAGTCGGCATCAAGACCACCGTGGAGGGTGCCAAGAACACCCGTTTTTCGGACACGCTGCATACTTCCGTCTCATCAATTGACCGCTATTTGCTGGTTTCCGTGATGCCCAGCGTGCGCTTCACCTACCTCAACCGGCCGTGGGTGCGGCTCTACTCCGGCGTGGACTTGGGTCTCGGCATTTTCGGCACCGAGGGCAAAGACTCCAGTTCCGGCGACTTCCTTTTCGCCTTCAACGTGACGGCCTTCGGCGTAAACGTCGGCAAGAAATTCTTCGGGCAGTTCGAGCTGAACGCCGGCTTCGATTCCTTCGTGAAAGTGGGCATCGGGGCGAGATTCTGACAGCGCACACACGCGAGGAAAACAACATAAACAAAAAAACATCAACAAAGCCTGGGATGATTGGCAGAAAGAGAGGAAGTTATGAAAAAGTGTCATAGAATCTTAATGATGACTATCTTTTGCCTATGCTATTTGTCTGGTTTTTCACAAGTGTTTAAGTTCAGGCAAGTTCATACGGACGACGTCTGTCTGATGCAACTTATGGAAAACATCACAAAGGTAATACATGGCAGCCAGTGGAATCGTGATGCCAGATGCCATTATTTACTAATATCGAAGATAGGATCAGACACCGTGCTTGAAATTCACTCGTATGACGCACCGGGTATCTATAAAACATTGTCAGAACAAGAATTATTCGGCGTTCTTTCACTATTAGATCACGAATTTTACATCGATACTTCTTTTGCCAAATTCTTCTCTGCCACAACTCATACCTTCAAAAAAAGATACAATCGCAAGATGATGGAGGAAGACAAACTTTCTTTTAATGATTGCTATTGCCACTGGCTGTTTAAGAAAAACTTTTGTGGCATAGACCTTTATAAATCATGGACTATGCAAGATTTTAAGGATTGGTATAATTTGGAACTGGATTCGAACTGCTTTTGCGATTATAAAAATATGTCTATCGAACTGATAGAAGAGGAATTGGAAGACATTGATACGACCCGCCCATGAACCGCCACCTCACATATCGCCCGCAGCCCGCGCAGACTCCCGCAGATTCACTCCGCGGAGATCCGTGTGATACGCGCGATTCGTGGAGATTCCTGCGCGATCCGCGGAGGCATTCCCCGCCAGCGCACCCCATTCTTAATTCTTCATTCTTAATTCTGAATTGGTCGTACACGTTCTCCGCCAAAGAGAAGGACTCCGAAACCGGCCTAAGCTACTTCGGCTCACGCTATTACAGCTCGGACTTGAGCATCTGGCTGAGTGTGGACCCGATGAGTGGGAAATATCCTTCGCTGAATCCGTATGTTTATTGCGCGGATAACCCGGTGAGGGTGGTGGATCCGAACGGGGAGGATTATGTCGTGGTGGTGGAAGGAAATACAATTACAATCAAAGCCATGTATTTTGTCACGATCGACACCCAAAAGGGCGTTGATGAAGCTATTCGAAATTTCAAAGAACAGGCGCCGAATTTATCCTACACATCGCAAGACGGGAAAACTTACTCCGTAAAATTCGATTTGTCCATAGCCAAAGTGTTCGACACTCCAGAACAGGCAAAACAAGCGAAGGAAGAAAATAAGGGTTGTGGTTACGCCAATTATTGTGTGAGTGGGGAGATGTATCGCGCCGGTTTTTCTGAAACACAGTCTCTTTCGACATCTTTCAATTTTTCGACAGATGATATGTGGAAATATGTTGGAAAAGGCAAGGTAATAATTAAAACCAAGAAAAGATGACACACTTTAGGCCAAAGAAATTGCTATTGTTTTTATTTGTCTGCTTTGTATTCCAATCCGCATCTGCACAAGATGGCAACATAGACAGATACTATTATCATGATAGTATAAAAATAATAGGTGTCATTTATTCAAACGACCTATGTCTGCTAACAAATTTGCAATATCGAGGCAACAGTCACGAGCCACACGAGCGGTCTGTTGCCATTTCAGCGAGAGATCTAAAAAGTTTCGACAATCTAAACGACAGTTTAATAATAGAACTCGTAAGGAAGAAACAAGCATATTTACACATCAACTATTGTCCGTTATTATTAGAGGAAATATTTGATTTATGTGACGTGAACGATTCTGTTTACATCCTTGACGGCTATCATTCGATCCCTGACATTGCCAAAACAAACAGTTCCCCATCCTATAGAGCGCATATTATCTACAATCCTATTCAAATAAATAATTTGTACTCTTATCAAAAATTCGACACCTCTTGTTTTCTGCTAATAGAAACGACCTACCGAAACTGTCATGAAAGAACACCTTTGGCTTTTTGGGAAGATCGCGTTATTAGGGATTTTTGGTTTGACGACACTTCTGAACAATCTGTGATCGTCATACTCCCCCTGTCCTGCAATGGAAAAATTGATTCTCATGTTTTTGACACCAAGTAAGATCTAAATGCACCATGATTTCCTGACATCAAGCCAACAATTATTTTTCGTATCTTCGCCCCGTCAAAAACCACCGATGAACCGCCACCTCACATATCGCCCGCAGCCCGCGAAGATTCCCGCAGATTCACTCCGCGCAGGCCCGTGTGATACGCGCGATCCGCGGAGATTCCCGCACGATCCGTGGAGGCATTCCCCGCCAGCGCACCCCATTCTTAATTCTTCATTCTTAATTCTGAATTGGACGTACACGTTCTCCGCCAAAGAGAAGGACTCCGAAACGGGCCTAAGCTACTTCGGTTCACGCTATTACAGCTCCGACTTGAGCGTGTGGCTGAGCGTGGACCCGATGAGTGGGAAATATCCGTCGCTGTCGAACTATGCTTATTGCAGGAATAATCCCATTAGGCTTATTGACCCCAACGGGATGTTTGACAGCGAAGCAAGAGCTACAAAATTTAGAGAAAAAGCGGTGAAAAAATACGGCGAAGATAGAGTTAGCGATGTTTACAACAACACGTATGGTGAAGGGAAAGCCAATTATTCATTCAGCATATATGGAGAAGGTAAAAATAAGTATTCCCGAGATGGTGGAACCAATGAATACGGTGGACCGATTATCACGTGTGATAAGTCGGACATAGTGGTTTCATCTGGGAAAGATTTTCGGTCGTATAATAAAAGTCACCGATCAAAGTATGGGATCAGAATAGAAGCTTCGATTTCATTAGGTGCTCAGGTAGGAGATTACATAGACGTCAAAAGACATAAGTTGGGATTTGACATTAAAATCAATTTAACAAAAAAATAAAAATTCGCATGGCAACAACATCAGAGATAAAAGATATAAACAATGAATTACAGTTTTATTATGAATTACATCCGTATGACATGGATATTTCCATAATTGATGCTGGCTCTTCGTTCTTTTTACATCTATTACAGCATCTGCTTGTAAAAACAGGATTAAGAAAAATGGCAAAAATCAAAGAGATAGAAGATCGAAATTATGAACTGTTTGTGCAGTGTCCGTATTGTGATGGTGTAACATATCAAAGAAGCACAAGTAGAAGGTATCAATGCATATATTGTAAAAGGAAATCTTATATTATTTTAGGTCCAGCGGGCATTTTTATGGCAATATCAACAAAAAGGATAAATGATCCGCATATGGACAATATTACCGAAGAAGAATACAACACGAAGTATCCGAATGGCTAAATCAGGTAACTGTAAGATATTGGTATAAAATTTAACATTTTGTGTTTTATTATAGATCAAACAATGAATCGCCTTAAACCATATCGCCCGCAGCCCGCGCAGATTCCCGCAGATTCACTCCGCGGAGATCCGTGTGATACGCGCGATCCGCGGAGATTCATGAATCCCCTGACGGGGATTAGAAACACCGGCAAAAAATATTGAAGATGAACCTCTTGTGTTATCCACATTTTTCGTATTTTTGCCGCCGATTTTTATAAAACCATAATGACCTTATTATTAGCATTTTTACTGGGTGCGATGGCCATCTCTTTTCTATGCTCAACGCTGGAGTCGAGCTTGCTCTCCACCCCCATCTCGTACATTCTGATGCGCGAGGAGGAAGGCTACAAGCCCGCCACGCTGTTCAAGCAGTACAAGACGGACACGGAACGCCCTCTCGCGGCCATCCTGTCGCTGAACACCATCGCCAACACCATCGGCGCCGCCGGCGTGGGCCAGCAGGCCACCCTCCTGTTCGGCAGCCGCTGGTTCGGCCTCGTCTCCGCCATCACCACCATCCTCATCCTCATCTTCGCCGAGATCATCCCCAAGACCATCGGCACGACCCGCTGGAAAAGCCTGATGGGCTTCACCTGCAAGACCATCCGCGTGCTCATCGTGCTCATGTTCCCGTTCGTGAAAATGATTGAGTTGATCAGCCGACTGATCACCAAGAAAGAACAAGACGCCGTGGTGAGCCGCGAGGAGGTGCTCGCCATCGCCAACGTGGGCGAAGAGGAAGGCGTCATCGAGAAAGACGAGAACAAAATCATCCAGAACATCATCAAACTGGACAATGTGAAGGCGGAGGAGGTGATGACGCCCCGCGTGGTGGCCTCCACCGCGCCCGAAAGCATGACCCTGCGCGAATACTACGACGACGACAAGTTCGACCACTTCTCCAGAATCCCCGTCTATGCCGAGTCGCCCGAATACATCACCGGATACGTGCTCCGCGACGACGCGCTGGAGAACCTCGCCGAGGACAAATTCAACATGACCCTCGGCGAAATCAAACGCGAGATGCCTTTCTTCAGCGAAGAAAAATCCATCAGCGACATCTGGGACTCCATGCTCAAACAGAAGTCGCAGATCGCCCTGATTATCGACGAGTACGGCTGTTTCCAGGGTATCCTGACCATGGAGGACATCATCGAGACGGTCTTCGGACTGGAGATCATCGACGAGAGCGACGAGGTGTCGGACATGCAGCAGTACGCGCGCGAACGCTGGCAGCAACGCCAAAAGCGCCACATCGACCGCTCCAACCCGGAAAACGCCGCGAACAGCACGCCCCGGGAGTAGTTCTTGACTATGACTATGACTAATGACTATGACTAATGACTATGACTATTGACCATGACTAATGACCATACCAAAACGCGGGTGCCGATGATGAATCAGCACCCGCGTTGGGTTTTATGCAGGGACGAATAATCATTCGCCCCTACGATTGGTTGTTAGTCGTTATTTCACCTCCTCGAAGTCCACATCCTGAACCTCTTGGTCGTTGCCGCCATTGTTGCCGCCTTGCGGGCCTTGCGGACCGGCCTGCTGGTTGAAGCCGGCGCCGGGCTGCTGGGCACCGCCACCTTGAGCGTACATCTTCTGCGAAGCCTCGTTCCAAGCGGACTGCAGCTCAGCCATCGCGACATCAATCGTGGCAATGTCCTTGTTGTCGTGCGCGGTCTTCAGTTTCGCGGCCGCAGCCTCGATCTTGGCTCTATCGTCAGCGGGGATCTTGTCGCCGAACTCCTTGAGCTGCTTCTCGGTGTTGAACACCAACGAGTCGGCGTTGTTCAGCTTGTCGATCTCCTCCTTGGCCTTCTTGTCGGCGTCGGCGTTGGCCTCGGCCTCGGCTTTCATGCGCTTGATTTCGTCATCGCTCAAGCCGGAGGAAGCCTCGATACGAATCTTCTGCTCCTTGCCGGAAGCCTTGTCGTGAGCCGTCACGTTCAGGATGCCGTTGGAGTCGATGTCGAAGGTGACCTCGATTTGCGGGATGCCACGCATAGCCGCCGGGATGCCGTCGAGGTGGAAACGACCGATGCTCTTGTTCTGGGCAGCCATGGGACGCTCGCCTTGCAGCACGTGAATCTCCACGGAGGTCTGGTTGTCGGCCGCGGTGGTGAACACCTGCGACTTCTTGGTCGGGATGGTCGTGTTGGCGTCGATGAGCTTGGTCATCACACCGCCGAGGGTCTCCAGACCGAGTGACAGCGGAGTCACATCGAGCAACAGGATGTCTTTCACGTCGCCGCTCAGCACACCGCCCTGGATGGAGGCGCCGATGGCCACCACTTCGTCGGGGTTGACGCCCTTGGAGGGCACTTTGCCGAAGAAGTCTTCCACCACCTTCTGGATGGCAGGGATACGGGTGGAGCCGCCCACGAGGATGACCTCGTCAATGTCGGAAGTGCTGTAGCCGGCGTCGGCCAAAGCCTTCTTACACGGCTCGATGGTCTTGCGGATCAGGTCGTCGCAGAGTTGTTCGAACTGGGCGCGAGTTAAGGTGCGCACCAAGTGTTGCGGAACACCGTCGATCGGCATGATGTACGGCAGGTTGATTTCCGTGGAGTTGGAGCTGGAGAGCTCGATCTTGGCCTTCTCGGCAGCCTCTTTCAGACGCTGCAAAGCCATGGCGTCCTTACGCAAATCCACGTTGTAGTCTTTCATGAACTCGCCGGCCAGCCAGTCGATGATCTTGTGGTCGAAGTCGTCGCCGCCGAGGTGCGTGTCGCCGTTGGTGGATTTCACTTCGAAGACGCCGTCACCGAGTTCAAGGATGGAGATATCGAAGGTACCGCCACCGAGGTCGAACACGGCCACTTTGGAGTCGGATTTCTTCTTGTCCAGACCGTAAGCCAGAGCGGCTGCGGTAGGCTCGTTGATGATACGTTTCACGTTCAGGCCCGCGATTTCGCCGGCCTCCTTGGTGGCCTGACGCTGGGAGTCGCTGAAGTAGGCGGGCACCGTGATGACGGCTTCCGTCACTTCCTGGCCGAGGTAATCCTCAGCCGTTTTCTTCATCTTTTGCAGAATCATGGCGGAGATCTCCTGCGCCGTGTAAGAACGGTCGTCGATCTTCACTTTCGGCATGTTGTTGGCGGCGCGCTCCACGATGTAAGGCACGCGGCTCACCTCGCTGGTCACACGGTCGTACGTCTCGCCCATGAAACGTTTGATAGAGAAGATGGTTTTGGTGGGGTTCGTGATGGCCTGACGTTTGGCGGGGTCACCGACCTTACGCTCGTTGTCGCCCACGAATGCCACAATGGAAGGCGTGGTTCTTCTGCCTTCGCTGTTGGGGATGACGACAGGCTCGTTGCCTTCCATCACCGCAACACATGAATTGGTTGTTCCTAAGTCTATTCCGATAATTTTACCCATTGTTTTATAATTTTTATTGTTACTAATTCGTTGATTTTTCGCAGTCCTTCTCAAGGACGCGATTTAAATTAGCAACAACTGTGCCAAAAAAATATGTCAGTGATTCCCAAAGAAAAACCACTGACATTTTGGCATTATATATGACATCGGTAGGACGAAGAATTATTCGTCCCTACGGGCATAACCGATTCGGTTTCACTGTTCGACGTTGTTCTTGCTGTAATAGTTGAGATCGGTGCGTTCTGTCCAGCCCTGCATACGCCAGAAGGTGTTGCCGATTTCATTGTCACGCATCACCAGCAGGCCGTTTTTCTTGATCCCTTCGGCCTCGATGGCGTGATAGACCATGCCGAGCAGTGCCTTGCCGATGCCGCGTTGCCGCAGGTCCTTGCGCACCACCGTATGGTAGATGTAGGCGCGGCGGCCGTCCATGCCGCACATAATGACACCCACGATTTCACCGTCCATGACCGCCACGAAATTGGAGGTGGGATTCTTTTTCAGGAACTTGGCGATGCCCTCGGCGGAATCATCGTAGCCGCGCAACGCCATGCCCTCGGTAATCGACCACAACGCGTACACCTGGTCGTAGTCGTCAATTGTCATCAAACGTATCTGATATTCTTGCATAATTGGGATTTTTTCAATTCACGGCGGCAAAGATACGATTTTTGCCCGAATTTGTGTACCTTTGCCGCAAAACCGATTGTACATGGCGACCGATGATATAAATTTGATAAACAACGCATTAGGCGACAATGAATCTCGCCCCACGCATATCCGCATCCGGGGCGCGCGCGTGCACAACCTCAAAAACATCGATGTGGATGTGCCACTGCACAAAATCGTGGCTGTGGCGGGGGTGTCCGGCTCCGGCAAGTCCTCGCTGGCGTTGGGTGTGCTTTACGCCGAGGGCTCGCGACGTTACCTCGAGTCGCTCTCGACCTACACGCGCCGCCGCATGACCCAGGCCGCGAAGGCCGACGTCGATGAAATCCTCTACGTGCCCGCCGCCCTCGCCCTGCACCAACGGCCCGGCGTGCCCGGCATCCGCTCCACCTTCGGCACCGGCACCGAACTTCTTAACAGCCTGCGTCTTATGTACTCCCGTCTGGCACACCACCGCTGTCCCAACGGGCACTATCTCCCACCCTCCCTCGCCGTGGCCGCCGGCCAGGAGCTCGTCTGTCCCGAGTGCGGCGAGCACTTCTACGCCCCCGGTGCCGAGGAGTTAGCCTTCAACAGCCAAGGTGCGTGCCGCCGCTGCGGAGGCACCGGCATGGTGCGTACCGTTGACAAGAGCACCCTCGTGCCCGACGAGTCGCTCACCATCGACCAGGGAGCCGTCGCGCCGTGGAACAGCCTCATGTGGTCGCTGATGACCGACGTGTGCCGCGCCATGGGCGTGCGCACAGACGTGCCGTTCCGCGAACTCACTGACGAAGAGAAAGATATCGTCTATAACGGGCCCGCCGTGAAGAAGCACATCTTCTTCAAATCGAAGACCACCAACGAAGCCGGCGAACTCGATTTCACCTACTTCAACGCCACCTATACCGTGGAGAACGCCCTCTCCAAAGTGAAAGACGAGAAGGGAATGAAGCGTGTGGAGAAATTCCTGAAGGAGGATGTCTGTGTCGAATGCCACGGCACACGGCTGTCGGAGGCCGCCCGCGCCCCGAAACTGCGCGGCATCGGTCTCGACGAGGCTTGCCAAATGACTCTGGCGCGGCTCACCGAGTGGGTCGATGGCGTGCCCGCCTCGCTGCCCGAGGAGATGCGTCCCATGGCCGAAAGCATCTGCGAATCGTTCCGCACAGCTGCCAAGCGGCTGATGGACTTAGGGTTGGGATACCTCACCCTCGACCGCGCGGCCTCCACCCTCTCCACCGGCGAACGGCAACGGATGCAACTCGCCCGCGCCGTCCGCAACCGCACCACCGGTGTGCTCTACGTCCTCGACGAGCCTTCCATCGGGCTGCACCCCTCCAACATCGTGGGACTCAACGGCGTGATGCACGACCTCGTGGCCGACGGCAACACCGTGCTGCTCGTCGATCACGACACGCAAATCCTGCAGGAGGCCGACTGGCTCATCGAATTAGGCCCCGATGCCGGTGCGAAAGGCGGAGAAATCATCGCCGAGGGCACTATCCAAGATATCGTCCGAAACAACGCGTCCCGCATCGGACCGTTCCTCGCGCCACAGCAAAAGCACGGCTGGAGCGAGCCCGACAAAGACAGATTGTTCGAGTTCGGCAATATTCATCTGTCCACCAAAGAGATACATACAGTAAAACCGTTAGAAGTCGAGATTCCCAAGGGGCGGCTCACCGTGGTGACGGGTGTCTCCGGGTCCGGCAAGACGACCCTGATCTTGGAGAGTCTCGTGCCCGCGTTGGAGGCATTGACCCGAGGGAAGCGGATGCCCGACCATGTCACCGACATCCTCGCGGAGGGCATCGAGCACGTGAAGCTCATCGACGCCACGCCCATCGGCATCAACATCCGCTCCACCGTGGCCACCTACGCCAACGTCCACGACGAGCTGCGCAAACTCTACGCCCGCACGCCCGACGCGAAACACCATGGCTACAAAGCCGGCGACTTCTCCTACAACACCGGCGACCTGCGCTGTCCTGTCTGCGACGGCACCGGCGCCATCAGCCTCGACGTGCAGTTCCTTCCCGACGTGGACATCCCCTGTCCCGAGTGTCGCGGCTCGCGTTACGCGAAAGCGGCCTACGCCGTACGCCACACCAACAAGCGCCACGAGACCCGTTCGCTGCCCGAGCTGATGGATATGGACGTGAACTCCGCGTTGGAGTTCTGTCAAGACATGAAGACGGTGTTTCCCAAGTTGGAGGTGCTGCAAAGTCTTGGCATGGGCTACCTTACGCTCGGCGAGGAGACCCCGAGTCTGTCGGGCGGCGAGGCGCAGCGACTGAAGTTGGCCACCGAGATGGGACGGTTGCAACACGACTCGGTCTTCGTGTTCGACGAGCCCACCATCGGACTGCACCCTTTGGACGTGCGCACCCTTTTGCAGGTCTTCGACACGCTGATCAAGAACGGCGCGACGGTCATCGTCATCGAGCACGACCTCGACGTGATACGCGCCGCCGATTACATCATCGACATGGGTCCCGGCGGGGGCGAGGACGGCGGCAGAATCGTGGCCACCGGCACCCCGCAAGAAATCGCCGGCAACCGGGAAAGCGTGACGGGAAGGTTTCTGGGAGGAGTCTAACTCGACATTTCGCAAAAACGGTCATCCCTTGAAAAAAAAATCGACTCAATTGAAATAAAAACTATTTTTGCAAACGAATAAACCTGATTGAATATGAGACACTTTCTTTCCACCATACTATTGATTGCCCTCTCTTTCGGCTTGTTACACGGCCAGGGCGAGAAGGCGCTGCTGAAAGCGCGAAAATACGAGGCCGCCGGTGAGAAACAGTGGCCAAAAGCCCTGAGTTTTTACCGGAAAGCGGCTAACGAAGGGAATTTGGAAGCGTTGTTCAAGGTTGCGGAGAACGACCTTTTGAGTGACCAGCCGTGCGAGCAAATCAAAACCCTGGAGCTCCTGAATCGGCTGGAAGATGCGGATGCTTACAAACTCTCCAACGCGTACAGAAAGTGCGGCGACATGGACAAATCGTTTCATTATCTGAAAAAGGCGGCCGACGCGAATCATGTGGAAGCGACGGAAAGACTGGGCGACGCCTACTGGTGTGGCAAAGACGTGAAAGAGGACAAAAACGAAGCGTTCCGTCTTTACCAACAGGCCGCCAACATCAGCACTGGCTCGGAAAAGAAACGTCTCCTCGAAAAAGTCGGATACTGCCGCGAATACCTCGAATATATAGCCCAGCACAGCGAGACTGACAATGCCGACACCGCTACCGAGCACGAAAAAGGGGAGTCAAAACCGTTGCCCGTCGATGAGATGCCGGAATATTCGGGCGGAATCGATAGGCTTATGAACTTCCTTAAAAATGAAGTGGTTTATCCAGAAAAAGCCCGAATGAACAACATTACGGGCACCAATCTGGTCGTATTTGTGGTGGAAAAAGACGGTTGTGTGGCCCATGCAAAAGCGCAAGTCTCGCTTTATCCCGCCTGTGACGAAGAATCGGTACGGGCGGTCTCGGCCATGCCGCCGTGGAAGCCCGGAAAGTCCGACGGGAGACTGGTGCGCTGTTTCTTTGAAGTTCCTATCACATATACCAAATAGTCCTTAGTCCCAAAAAACTATTTTTCGAACGTGAAAACTTCCTCCAAACGTTGGTTTTTGAAAACACCCGAGCAGAAAATCAAATTTGGATACAGCGGGAGGTTGTGGCGGCGGCCTTCCGAGAGGTCAATGCCCATAACTTGTTGATAGAGAAAGCATACTAATTCTGTACAATAAAAGGCAGTCGTGTCTTGTGCGTCAAAAAGGTTGTCGAAGAGCGGATGGCGGCCGTAGTAAAGCCCCAATCCGCGATGGAGCAGTCCCAACGTGTCGTCAGGGGTGACCGGATAGCGATAGACGCCGCCACTAACCGCCCGGTCGCTGCGAAAAAAGACACCGATGGGCTCCAGCTTCACACTGTCTTCCTCCTGCTCCGTGACACGCTCGCTGGGGACGGCGTGCAACACACACCAGCGACCACCATGCCACACTATCATGCCTACGTGCGTGTATTGACTCTCGCGGTCGAGCGTGGTCACCGCCCTGCTCTCGCGGCTTTCACCCTCGCGAAAGGCCAGATCTCCACTCTGCAACCGTACCGTGTCGGGCAGCACATAGTCCACTGGCGCAACATCTCGATGACATCCCGTTACAATCAGGCATATACAAAAGAAAAAGGTAGAGAAAGCCGTCAGACCACCTCTACCTTCATCACGTATCGTCAGTCGTTTAGTCATGGATTTTCCATTTGCCATCGACTTTCACCAGTTTCAACTCTTTTGTGTTCTCTTCAGGCTTAGAACTGAAGGAAGACGTTTGAGAACTCTTCACTTCTACCACAGCATTTTTTCCATCATCGGAAATCTTTTCCGAAAGAATCTCAAAATCAACGACTTTGATATCAAAAGTCTTAAATTTCTCAAGCTGTTTTTGAATTTCCTCCTGATCGGAAATATCCGTATAAGAGAGGGCTTTCTCATAATCACCGGCCTGAAGAGCTTTGAAGTAAGCTGTGACCGTATCTGACGGGGAGGAAGATTTGCAAGAGGCCATGCCCAGAACAGCGACCAATGCACATAAGACAACGACTAATTTTTTCATAACATTTTAATTTAGTGAATAAAATAGGGCTATTTATTTGAAAATTGATTATAAAAAGCGTCGAGAACACTTTCACTCTTGATTCTTAATTCCACATTATTTCGGCAGAAAACCGGCGTGGAAGGTGTACGGGAGCAGCGTGGCCACGTTCTGGAAGTGGTAGATCGGGCCTTCCTGTCCGGCGAGGATGACCTCGATCGGGTGACCGAATTTCTGCTCGTATTCGAACAGCACCTGCCGGCAACTCCCGCACGGGGAAACCGGTTCTTTGAGCGGTTCGTCAGGGTTGATGGCGGTGACAACGATCTTGTTGAACGGGACATCGGGGTACATGGCGGATGCCGCGAAAGCCGCCGTACGCTCGGCGCACAGTCCGCACGGATAGACCGCGTTCTCCTGATTGCTGCCGGTGACCATCTTGCCGTTGTTCATCAAAATGGCCGCACCGACCTTGAAATGGGAATACCGGGCGTATGCACGGGCGGCTGCGGACTCGGCCTGCTGTAACAGTTCCAGCAAATCCGACGGCAACTCCTCCCGGCTGTCATACACCCGCATGTGGGTTTCCAATGTTATTTCTTTCATAGTTTCTTTGCTGCTTTCTTTTTCTTACGGCGTTGCACAATCCAGTTCACGACCTCAGCACCGAGGCTGAAAGCGGTGAGCAGAGCAGAGCCTTTGCCAACAGTCGTGGCGCTTTTCTTCCCTATCGGGAGAGCCTTGACTGTCTGCACGGCCTGCGCAATGCTCGAAAAATTGATTTTTTGTCCGAAATGGCGGACACCCTTCAGTCCAGACCACACTTTCTTGAATGTCTCCACATCATCCTGGTAGGCATCCAGATCCTTGCTGAGTTTGCGTTCCTGCACCTCAATTTTGGCCCGGAGCTGTTGTTTGCGCTTGGCTATATCCTGTAAATCGTTGATTGGGGCTTTACTACTCATGCGATCCTCCTTTCTGCATATCATACTCATCTTCCACGTCCTTCACAACATTCTCTGACTCAACCTCTTCCACCTCATCACGATACATAATCCTGCTGAATTTGCGAATCAGAGGTTTCACAAAGAGAACGTCTTTTTTGGAAAACACGAACACGATGATGGCGACAAACAAGAGACAAAGAATCGTGTAGGCCCAAGCGGCGTTCAACGCAATCGTCAGCCAATGAATGACCGCTGACGACAGGTAAATCAGCACCACCAAGGCGCAAACGATGACGATCAGCATGGAGAACACCACCGACAAGAGCTGTGACGATTTCTCCAAGAACTCCAACTTCAACAAGTCATAACGCTGCGAGAAGTAGGTTTTGGCGTCCTTCCATGTCTTCTCGCTGCGTTCCGACTTATTGGTGAATTTACCTAAGATGTCCATTACAGTTCGTCGTGGGATTCAGTTCCGAAGTCATCGTCTTCGATGTCAATGTCGAAGTCGTCGTCAGAGGTGATGCTGTCTCTTTTTTCCTTCAGTTTGGCAATCAGACGGTCGATTTCCTCGCGGGACATCTTCTCGCCCAACTTTTCACGGATTTCCTTGCCTTTTTCAGTGGTGCACAACAAGGTGATGCCTGTAGCTGCGGCAGCTCCTGCCACGAATGCTAAAATTTCTGATGCTTTCATTTTTTTTATTTTTTTGGTGATTGATTATGGGTTATTCGGTTAAAGGGTTAGAGGGTTAGAGGGTTAGAGGGTTAGAGGGTTAGAGGGTTAGAGGGTTAAAAGGTTAGAAGGTTAGAGGGGTTAAGTGGTTAAGTGGTTAAGGGATATCATTCTTAATTCTTAATTCACTTAACGTCGTAGCCGATACGTTCCACGGACTCCATCTGGTCGATTTGCCGCAGTTGTTCGATGAGGTTGTTGAGGGTGCGGACACTTTGGATGTAGAGCATGAGCGTACCTGTAAAGACATTGTTTTTGGTCTCGATGTTTAAAGAGCGGATATTTAAATCCATCTGGGAAGTCACCACATCCATCATTTCCTTGATGATGCCTTTTCGGTCGAAGCCCTTGAGTTTGATTCCGGAGAGGAAGGCGATGTTCTGGCCTTTGCGCCATTTGGTCTTGATGATGCGGTTGCCGAAGCGCGACATCTGCGAGATGGCATTCGGGCAGCTGGTCTGGTGCACCACGATGCGGTTGTCCGACACTTGGAAGCCCACCACCGTGTCGCCGGGAATCGGATTGCAACAGTCGGCCAGCACATACTTGATTTGCTCGTAGTCATCGTCAAGAAGGAAGGCGTTCGGAGTCACATCCAACTGTTCCTCAATAAGCTGATCCAGAGGCTTTTTCTCAATTTCCTGCGACACCTTCTGCTGGAAGTCAGCCAGTTCCTTGGCATTCTTGACCGACAACAGCTTCGCAATCTTGCTCTTTGTCAACTTCTTGGACACCACACTGTTCCAAAAGTCTTCCGGGCTCTTTTCCAAAGAAGCGCTCATCAGATTCTGGACATTCTCCTCCGTGAAATCCACCCCCAATTCATCGAAATACTGTTTCAGCAGCAGTTTTCCCGAAGTGATGAGTTCCTGCTGCTCGTTACGGAAGAAATCCTTGATGCTGCGCCGGGCTTTCGGGGTCTGCACGAACTCCAGCCATTCCGCCTTCGGGAACTGCTTCTTGGAGGTGATGATTTCCACCTGGTCGCCGTTGTTGAGGACCTTGTTGACGGGGGTGATGTTGTAGTTTACCTTCGCGCCGATGCAGTGGTCGCCGAGGTTGGTGTGCAAGGCGTAGGCGAAGTCGAGCACGGTGGATCCCTGCGGCATCGTCTTCATGTCGCCCTTCGGGGTGAAAACGTAAATTTCCTTCAGCCCGAGGTTCAGGCGCACCTCGCTGAGGAAGTCAAGGGCGTCGGCATCCTTGCTGTCGAGAATCTCCCGGGTCTTCAGCAGCCAGTCCTCCAATCGTTTGTTCATGTCGGTGTCGGCACTCTCGCCGTCGTCCTTGTAGTGGTAATGCGCGGCGAGGCCCTTTTCGGCGATCTCGTCCATCCGTTTGGAACGTATCTGCACTTCCACCCAGCGCCCCTGCTTGCTCATGGCCGTCACATGCAGCGACTGGTAACCATTGGGCTTGGGATGGGTGAGAAAATTGCGGTCGCGGGAAGGATTGGTCTGGTAGAGGTTGCAGATGATGTGGTAGATGCGCCAGCAGATGTCGAATTCCTCGTACATGGGGCTGTCGAACACGAAACGCACGGCGAAAATGTCATAGACATCCTCGAAATTGATCTGCTTGCGGACCATCTTGTTGTAGATGGACGACACGGATTTGGTGCGGCTGGTGATTTCCGCCTTGATGCCGGCCTTGTCGAGCGCTTTCTGAATCGGGGCGATGAACTCCGGAATCATGGTGGAGCGCTCCTTTTCAGACTCTTTGAGTTTCTCTGCGATGGTGAAGTATTCCGTCGGGTTGGTGTAGCGCATGGCATAATCCTCCAACTCGCTCTTGATAGAATAAAGGCCGAGCCGGTGCGCGAAAGGCACGTAGAAATAGGATGTTTCAGAGGCGATCTTCAGCTGTTTCTCCGGCGGCATCGCATCAAGCGTGCGCATGTTGTGCAGCCGGTCAGCCAGTTTGATAAGGATCACCCGCACGTCTTTCGACATGGAAAGGAAAATCTTCTTGAAGTTCTCGGCCTGCAAGGAGATGTTCTCGTTGTCCACCACCAAATCGTCGATCTTGGTGAGTCCGTCGATGATGTTGGCCACCACATCGCCGAAAAGCTCGCGCATGTCGTCAAGCGTGTAGTCGGTGTCTTCCACCACGTCGTGCAACAGGGCGCAAATGACGGAGGTGGCGCCGAGGTTCATCTCGGAACAGCAAATCATCGCCACCGCAATAGGATGGTAGATGTAAGGCTCGCCGCTCTTGCGACGCACCCCGAAATGGGCGTTGGTGGCCAGCACGAATGCCTTGCGGATCTGCTTGCGCTCCTCAGAATCGGTGCGCGACCAGACCACCTGCAACAATTCGCGGTACTTCCGCACCACGGTTCGGTTCTCTAATTCTTCGTTTGGTATGTATTCTCCCATTTTTCGTATCTTCGCAGATTAATGGTTATGCAAATATTGTGCCGAATGATGTTAGTTTAGGGTTTAGAGTTTAGTGTTTAGTGGGTTATCGGACGATTATCTTTTTGGTTGTGACGCTTTTGTCATCCGTAATTTTCAGCAGGTAGCAGCCGGGGGTGAGGCCGGAGAGATTCAGGCTGTTGACACCGGGGACGAGAGTGATTTGCTGTACTGTGCGGCCGGTGAGGTCGATAAGTTGGCAGAGAGTGGCGGGGCTTTCGGTGTTGGCGGTCACAAAACACTGTCCGGAGGCGGGGTTCGGGAAAACGGTGAACAGCGACTCCTGCGGGATGACGTACTCGTCCACGCCCACGGTGGTGAGGGCGCGGAGTATCGCCTGGTAGGCGTTGACCTTGCCGCTGCCGAAACGCAAAGCGCCGGACTGTTCTGTGAACTGGTCATTGTAGGCTGTTTCCTTCAGGATCTCCTTCACCTGGCTCGCTGACAGATTGGGGTTCGCCTGCAGCACCAATGCCGCCACGCCCGCCACGAAAGGACACGCCATAGAGGTCCCGGACAGGGAAACGAACTTGTAGGTTCTGTCGTTGAACTGCACGGAAGCGGTGTAGGTGCCCGAGTAGGAGTTGGTGTAGCTGGACAGCGAAGAGACGACGTTCTTGCCGGGTGCGGAAATGTCAGGTTTGTCAGTCTGGCCGAATCCGGGGCCGGAGCTGGAGAAGGAGGCGATTGTGCCGCCGGTCATATTGCCGGAAGGAGCCTTATAGCGGGAGCCATGCGCCGCCACCGTGATGACGCATTCGGCATTGGCCGGTGTGCTGATGCCGTATAACGCGTCGCCCGCAATCCAGTCGGGATGCGGAGCAGGACGGTTGAACGTGCCGCCCCAGTTGCCGTAGTTGGTCTCGATAAGCGCCATGTTCCAGGCGTGGAAATCACCGCCCAAAGCTGCTATGGCGAGACCGAACTTGTGGCTGGTGTTCTTGCTGACCTGCAGCTGTACCTCGGGCCTGTTGTTGTAAGGGTTAGAAGCCTGCAGGTCTCCCCAGAAGTGGATCGAGTCGGTGCCGACAACAAACACGGTGTCGATCGGACCGTTGATGACGGTGTTGTAGAACGGGGTTTCCGCAATGATGTTAAAGGAGTTGTCCATCGCGAAAAGAGAGAAAGAGAACGGGTAGTTCGGGGTGCCCATCATGGTGATGCTGGAACCGATGGAGGAAGAGGGGAAGGTGAACTGAGTGCGGACGGTGTCCTGCTGGGTGAACGTGTGCATGATGTGGGCGTTTTCATCACCGTTGTTGCCGGCACTGCTCACGAAGACCACGCCGAGGTCGCTCAGCCGCTGCATTTCATTCGCCAAAGGACCGGTGCCGTCCATGTTGTCAAGGTAATAAAGTCCCCAGCTCATGCTGATTACCAGACGCTTGCCCTCCTGCTGCGCGACATCATACATCCAACGCCAGGCATCGATGACCTGCTGGTCTGTCAGATTGACACTTACAAAGAGGAATTCGGCGTCAACGGCCACACCACGGTAGATGGTGCCCGCGCCCGCGCCACCCGCGATGCCGGCGCAATGAGTGCCGTGATAGGCGTAGTCATAGACGTTGCTGGTGTCGCAATTGGCGGTTAAAAGAGCCTCAGCGCCAATATATTCCGTGCCGTAATCGTAGCCTGCCGGTGCAGGGCCGGAAGTCTTGAACTGGTCCCAGGCGCGCAACACGCGATAACGGGTCATCGTGGTGTCGTAAAACACCGGATGCGTGTAGTCGAAGCCCCAGTCGGTGATGCCGATGATGACGCCTTCGCCGGTGAATTCCTGCGGAAGGTTGATGGCCATACGTACACTGTCCACACGACCGTCGATGGCGGCGCGGTGCAACAACGCCTGTCCCTGAACTGCAAACACAATTGTCGCCAAAATGATAATGGATAAAATTCTTTTCATATTTCTAAATGCTAAAACTACTAATTGTTTTATTATTTGCCCCAGAGCTCGCTGTATTCACTCTAAGCTGACCCACGTCGCGCCTTCAGCCCTTTTGGAATACGTTCAAATAAATACTATTCCCTAATCCCTATTCCCTATTCCCTACTCCCTATTCCCTATTCCCTACTCCCTAATCCCTAATCTTTAATTCTGAAATTCAACACCTGCAGGAAATCCTTCAACTCGGGATTCTGCTCGAGCATGTTGTTCACTTTGTCCTCGCTGGTGTAGATCACCTTCTTCCGTTCATGCTCATGGATGACAAATTCCATCTCGTTGACATTCAGTTGATAATGGGCTCGCCAGAATTCCAGCATCGCCCGTTTGCTCATTTCCAGCTGGTTTTTCTGGAAGTCGTTCTCCACCTCCACGTAAATCACATCGTCCTCATAACGTGGCAGATAGTCGCGCAGTTGGTGATAGAAAGCCGGTTTCTTCTGGAAGATGGCATCCACCATTCCGACCCAGCATTCTTCGAAAGACTCGTTCGCCGCGGGCTGCGACGGCTCGACAACCGTTTCATCCGTCGCAACAGCCGGCTCGGTATCAGCGACATCCGCTTCTGCCGGCGGTTCGGGCGTTTCGACGACCGGGGCGGGTTCAGCGGGAGGCGCTGCCGTTTCCGCAACAGGGGCGACGGGATCGGGTGCGACGACCTGCTGAGGCTCAGCGCTTTGTGTCTCGACAACCGAGCGTTGCACCTGTTGGGTGATTTGCCGCGTGTCCGCCATCACCTCTTTGATGGTGGGCAGCGGCTGTATCGGGGTGAAGCCAGTGAACTGCAATCCTGTGCTTGCGGTCCGGGGTTCTGCAGTGGCGATGCGCATTGTCGCACCTTCTGCGGCGGAACCTTCGCCTTCCGGGATGTTATCGCTCCTGCGATTGCCTCGCACGCTGCCGCTTGTAAACGTAGTTGGCGTTGATCTGCATCAGGCACAACTCGACAGACAGCCTTTTGTTGTTGGACATTTTGTAGTTGAAGTCGCACTGGTTGGCGAGTTCGAGGGCGCGGGTGAGCAGCATCCTGTCGGCCTGCTGCGCCTGTTGCTGCAACCGTGCCTTGATGGCGTCCGACATCTGGAGCAGCTGCACCGTGCCGGGATTCTGCGCGAGAAGCAGGTTCCGGATGTGCGAGGCGAGCCCCGAGATGAAATGCTGCGCGTCGAAACCCTTTGCCAGGATTTCATCGAGAAGGATCAACGCGCCGGAAACATCGTCGCTCAGCACGATGTCCATCACCCGGAAATAGTTGTCCACATCGAGGACGTTGAGGTTCTTGATGGTCTCCTTGTAGGTGATGTTCTTGCCGGTGAAGCTGACGAGCTGGTCGAAGATGGAGAGCGCGTCACGCAGGGCGCCGTCAGCTTTGGCCGCCACCACGCGGAGAGCGTCTTCCTCCACCGCGACTCCTTCCTGCTGCGCCACATACTGCAGATGACGCACGATGTCGTTGTCGTCAATACGCTTGAAATCATAGACTTGGCAGCGAGAAAGGATTGTCGGGATAATCTTGTGCTTCTCGGTGGTGGCCATGATGAACTTGGCGTACGCGGGCGGTTCCTCCAGCGTCTTCAGGAAGGCGTTGAAAGCGGAACCCGACAACATGTGCACCTCGTCGATGATATACACCTTGTATTTGACCCCTTGGGGCGGTATGCGCACCTCCTTCACCAGATTGCGCATGTCCTCCACCGAACTGTTGGAGGCGGCGTCAAGCTCGAAGACGCTGAACGAAGCCGAATTGTTGAAGGACCTGCACGATTCGCAGGTGTTGCACGGTTCGAAGTCTTCCGTCAAGTGCTCGCAATTCAGCGCTTTGGCGAATATGCGGGCGCAGGTGGTCTTGCCCACGCCACGCGGTCCGCAAAAGAGGAATGCCTGCGCCACCTGATTGTTGCGGATGGCATTCTTGAGCGTGGAGGTGATGGTTTCCTGCCCCACCACGGAACTGAATGTGGCGGGCCGGTATTTCCTTGCCGAGACGATAAAATTATCCATAGGTTCTAGTTTCTTTCACTACTTATACAATCTGCAAAAATACAATTTTCTTCCGATGCAAGGATTTTTTTTTTAAAGTTTCAAGTTTCGGTTTTCAAGTCCCTGAAAGCCTATTTTCACCTTCACGAGATCTTCAAAGCAGGGGCGATTGCCATTTCGTACAACAGGACTGCTATTTCGTACAATGGGCGAGTTTCGTGTGTGTGAGGATGTTGGGGAGATGTTATTTTTGCCGCCGGATTTTTAACCCTAAGAGAATGAGAAAAACCGCATGGATATTCGTCGCTTTGTTGCTGTGCCTCGTCGGGTGCAGGCAGCCTCGGCCCGGAAAATACCCTCTCCCCTACTACGCCGACCAACGCGGCGTCTATTACTGGCGCACCGTTTTCGCACTTAGCGACTCTGAGCGGAACTTCTTGAAGGAACACAAAATCAAAAGGTTATATGTCCGTTTTTTCGACGTGACCCTCAATCCGGATACTTCTTCCACCGAAAAATGCATTCCGGTTGGGACGATAAAGTTCAGGACACCTATACCTATGGGTGTTGAGGTCGTTCCGGTGGTTTTCATCACGCCGGAAGCCATCCGACACCACGAGGAGTTCACCCGATTTCTGGCGCACCGGATCTATGCCATGTGTCAGTACAACCATATCGGATTCAAAGAAGTACAGTTTGACTGCGACTGGACGGCGAGTACGCGGGAAAGCTATTTCCAATTCATCAAAGACGTGCAGGCGGAGCTTAAGCAGTTCTGTCCCTCCGTGGAGATTTCAGCCACCATCCGCCTGCACCAGCTCGCCCAAACCCCGCCTGAGGTGGCTTACGGCACCCTGATGTGCTACAACACCGGTGATTTCAAGGATTTCAGAACCCGAAACGCCATTCTCGACATGAAAGACGTGAAACCCTACCTGAAATATCTGGAGAATTATCCCCTACCCCTTACGCTCGCGCTGCCGGATTACGATTGGAATGTGGAATTTTCTGCTAATCAAGAGTTTATGTCACTCAACAAATACACTTTTGATTTCTCGGACAAACAACGATTCCATAAAACCGACCGCGAGAATGTCTATAAGCAGATGGAAAATGGGCAGTTATATAGATTTGTCCGCCATGAGTCCTCAAGCGCCAAGGAAATCCTGGATGTGAAGAAGACAGTCTCGAAAGCGCGCAAGGCCGATATGCCCGTCACGTTATACCATTTGGATTCCACTCAACTTTCAAAATATACAGACAATGAAATCAAGAAGTTTTTCCGTTAGTGTTTTGTTGATTTTAGCAACGTTGCCTGTTTTTTCATGCAGTTTCGGCTACTTCAATCCGAAATACCATTATTTGTTCTACACCGGGTATGGAGGCGATTATGCCGAGGTTTACACGGCGACTCAGTGGAAAAAGGTGCAGGATGACCGTTTCAAGAAAGAGAACATCGAGTTTTGGCACAATTACACCGACAAAAAAGTTTCCAAAAAGGCGGTGGAAACGGCTATCTATGAAGAGCTGAACATGGTTCAGAACGAATTTTTCCAGTATATCAGGCAACAGAACGACAGCACGGCGCTTTTGTATTGGGGGTGGGTGACCACCGGCGACCCCGACTACGCCCGCTGGATGATATCCGTTTGGTATTATCCTGAGGACCCAAATCCCAAAGCGTTAACCAAGATAGACATACAACTGATGACCTCCTGCCAAAACAAGGACATCCGCAACCGGTATCTACTTCAGTTTCTGCGCCGCAGCTTTTATGCAGAAGACTACAAGACATGCATCGACCTATGGCAGCAGTACGGCGGGAATGTCCCGAAAAGCGCCCTGCGCACGCAGTGTCTGAACTATTATGCCGGAGCCTTGAAGCGCAACGGCCGGAATCTGGAGGCCGCGAACGTATATGCGAGCATCGGCTACTTCGACACTTATCTGCATTACAATGTACAGATTTTGCGGAGCATGTATTTGCAGGACCCGAACTCGAAACATTTGGCTTTTGTGGTACAACAGTTTGTAAACCAGTATTTTGAAAAACCAAAACCCAAACAGTCGGCGGATTTTCTCGTTTTAGCGGAAGAGGTCATCCGTGACGGAAAGAGCAAGAATCCGGCCTTGTGGAAGTCGGCGGAAGCGGCGTTGGCCTACATTGATCAAGACATCGACCGTGCCACTCTGCTGATCCACGAAGCAGAGTCGCTGGAAGGCAGCAAGTCCGTGAAGGAAAACGTGCAGTTGCTCCGGTTGATCATCCATGCCTCGGGGACCCAGAGGGGCGACGCCTACGAGGCCGCATTGCTGCCTGATTTGCAGTGGATCACCAAGACTATCAACAAGGACATCCGGTCGAATCGTTTAAAATCTTGGGATTTTGAAGAGGACGAGTCGTACGTTTTCGAAGGCCGCGTGTCCAGGGAAATCCACCGGGTGAAAGTTTTCCGCAGGGCCATACTGCTTGGCGTGGTGCCGCATTATCAGAAGACGGGGGAGATTTACAAGGCTATCGCCTACCTTAACCTGTACAATGAGACACTATGCACCAACAAACGACAACGCAACTATGCGCGCAAAGGTCTTGTATGTAAGGATTACAAGGTTTACGAATACAGCTATTACACGTACAACATGGATTATTGGACCCGACTGTTCACTTTCATGGAGAATGTGCCGGTCGAGGACATTCGTCAGTATGTCAGCTATATGCAGGGCGAAAAAAGCACGGAGACCGACAAATTCCTGTACCAAAACAGCTTTACGAACATGGATTTCTTCAACGAGCTGATAGCCACCAAGTTCATGCGCGAAGAACAGTATGATTCCGCAATCGTCTATTTGCAGAAAGTATCCGAAAGATTCCCGAAAACACAGAACATCTGGCTATACCTGAGCGGACTTGACAGCGAAAACCCTTTCTATGAGGAGTGGATCACGAAGAAGGAACTCTGCGGCAAATATGGACTGTCATACAATCCGGTACAATATTACAAGCAACGTCCCGGTAAAATGCAGTTCTGTCAGTTGATGCGAAGATTACAGCATGAGATTGCGGAGGAGAAGAATCCTGAAACCCGCGCCCGCCTGCGCTACGCGTACACGATAGGGCTCTACAACAGTACAATCGGAAAATCTTGGGCACTAACCAGTTATCATAACGGGCACGAGAACCTCTATGGCGACGAGGAGACCGATTTCAACAGCAAATATTACGATCCGTCACACAACCGCAAACAATTGGATTCCGCTATCAACCGTATTTCGAAACTGTTGGACCAAGTGGAAACGGACACGAAAAACAAGATGCTTCTCAACAAGAGCGCTTGTGTCCGTTATGTGTTGGTGGACATTCAGGAGCTAATCGATTGGGATCTCGATTGGGATTTCGATTGGGACGATTTTGACAAATGGAAGGAGAAGCATGACAGGCTCATGCGTCAAAAATACGAGAAAGTGGCCCAACATATCCGGAAATGGGACAAAGGACACAAGCGCGATAACCTTCGGGAGTTGTTCTGCGACAAGCAGGAAGACTGGCGCCAGAAGATCGCAGAATAAAACCATACGTTTCCCGCTATAAAATACAATCAACATCCAATAACAAAAAAAATGTACTTTTGCATTCTAAAAACAAAAACATGTCTGACCACATAATCGTCACCAACGCCAATGAGTTAATCCGCATTCCAGTGGAGAGTCTGGCCTATATTGCCAGTGACGGGAACTACTCGAACATTTACACCATCGATGGGAAGAAGTACACCGTCACCTTGCAATTGGGGGTCATCGAAGATATGATCAACCAGCAACTCAAAAAGGATGACGACAATGCGCGCATCGTCAAAAAGATGATCAACCAGCAACCCTTAGAAACCGACATCTTTGCGCGTATCGGCAAAAGCCTGATTGTGAACATGAAACTCATACACTACATCAACCCATCGAAAAAACAGCTCATCCTATCAGACTGCCACACTTTTAATTTCTGTTTGGAAGCGTCCAAGGAGGCGCTCAAAAACCTGAAGGAACACTTTGAAAAAAAATTGAAAAAATGATACATTTTGACGACATATCCGACGACGAAATCCGTATCATCGGAAATTCTAGCGAACCTCCTCGGCGGCGGCGCTGGATTTGGGCGGCGATAGCAGTGTTGGCGGTTATTCTGGCGATTGTTGCGGCCAGCCTGCTGACAACACAAAAAATCAACCGTGAGATGGCCGCCACTTCGGTCATTACCGCTGTGGAAGAGGAATCCGAGCCCACCCATCCGTACATCATGGAGTGCGAACCCGCCACCGTTCTCATCCGCGACACCGTCATCAATGACGTGCCGCTGCGGCTCCGCACGCCCGTGAACGCCCTGCCCGAGCTCATGGTCGGCACTCCCGACCCGTCCGACGAATCCCTCATCCTCGCTCTCCAAGCCGCCGACATCCGCGCGGACAACCACGGGATCGTGGGGGCATTCGTCCTCAAAGGCGAATTGCTGGCGCGGGGTATCGCCAAGAAAGGGTTCTGCGCCATCATCAACGAAAGCATCCAGCTCGGGATGGCGGAAAGCACCCCGCTGTTCGAAGAAGCCATCAACAAGGAAGGCTACTTCTTCCGGCAGTACCCGTTAGTGGTAAACGGCAAGATGATGGAAAACAAGCCCAAAGGGAAAGCCTTGCGTCATGCGCTGTGCGAGCTGGACGGCAAGGTTGTCGTGGTGAGCAGCCGCGACAAGGAGTCGTTCCACGACTTCGCGCAGACGTTGGAGGACTTGGGCGTGCAGAACGCCATCTACCTTGTGGGCAGCGACGCATACGGTTTCTGCCGTGTCCACACGGAAAGCACCTCCGAGGCCGCAGCCCCCGAGGTGTGGGGAAAGATTTCGGAAGGGAAGGCTTTCGAGAACGTGAACTACGTGGTGTGGCGGGTGCCGGGAAATTAACGTCTCTCCACCGCCTCCACGAACTCCAGCGCGTCCTTGCTGTAGCCGTCGGCGTGGATCTCGTTGGCCAACACCTGCGTCAACACCGCGCCGCCCACATAAATCGGGGTCGTCACGCCGCTCTCCTTCAAATACTGGATCGTTTCTTCCATCGACAAAACCGTGGTCGTCATCAGCGCACTCAAACCGATGATGTCGGGATGGTATTTCTCGTCTGCCTCCTTGATGACCTCCTTGGGCGTGTCTTTCCCCAAATCGATGACCTTGTAGCCGTACGATTCGAAAATCACCTTCACGATGTTCTTGCCGATGTCGTGGACGTCGCCCTTGACGGTGGCCAATACAATCGTACCCTTGTGGCTGTCGCCCTGGCTGAACCGTGTCTTGATGACGTCAAACGCCTCCTTGCAGGCCTCCGACGCGGAAATCAGCTGCGGCAGGAAGATACGCTGCTTCTCGAAGTCCGCGCCCACCTCGCTCAACGTGGGAATCAAAATATCGTTGATGACCGCCATCGGCTCTTGCGTCTTCAACGCCTCTTCCGTCAAAGCGACGCTGTCGGCCTTCAACCCGCGCTTCACGGCCTCTTTGAGGGTCATCCCACCCGTCGCCGGGGCATTTGCGGTCGGTGCCGCCACCGGATTCGCGCCCGTGTCCGCCACCGTCGTCATCGGAATCACATCTTCGATGTACGTGTTCAAATCCTCCGTTGTGCCACGCAACGCCTTGAAAGCCAGGATGGAGTTCATCATGGTGGCATTGCAGGGGTTGATGATGGGCATCGTCAGACCGTTCTCCAACGCCATGAGCAGGAACGAGCTGTTGATGAGCTCGCGGTTGGGCATTCCGAAGCTAACGTTGGAAACGCCGAGCGCCGTATGCACCCCCAGCTTGTCAGTCACCATACGCAAAGCGCGTAAGGTTTCCTTCACCAAAGGTTGCTGCGCGCTGCAGGTCAGCGTGAGCGTGTCGATCATCATCCGATGGCGGGGAATGCCGTATTTTTCAGCACCATTCACGATACGCTCCGCAATGGCGAAACGCTCTTCGGCGGTTTGCGGGATGCCGTTGTCGTCCATCGTAAGTCCCAGTACCACAGCTCCGTACTTCTTCGCAATCGGGAAGATGACGGCCATGTTGTCTTCGTTTCCGTTCACGGAGTTGATGAGCGGCACACCGTTGCAGTAACGACAGCCGGCTTCGATGGCGGCAGGATTCGACGAGTCGATTTGCAGCGGCAACGCGGTGATCTCACTGAGCTGCACCACCACTTTCTTCATGTTGGCGACATCGTCGGTCTTGGGCACACCGAGATTCACATCCAAAAGGTCGGCTTTGGCCGTTTCCTGCTTGATGGCCTCCTTGAAAATATAGTCAAAGTCCTCGTTCACAATGGCTTCTTTGAGCTTTTTCTTGCCGGTCGGATTGATGCGCTCACCGCACACCTGGATTCCCTCCATGGTCAAGTATTTCGTGGCCGAGGTGATCACCGTCTTTCTAACCACTTTTCGTTCAGGCACTTGTTTCCCTTTGTGCACGGCAATGGCGCGGATGAAGTCGGGATTGGTGCCGCAGCAACCGCCTAATACGGCCACGCCCGCCTGCTGGAATTCGCTCATCGTTTCGGCGAAATCCCTCTCCGACAGTGTGTAACACGCCTTCCCGTTGTGGATGTAGGGCAGTCCGCGATTGGGCTGCACCAGCACGGGCTTGTCACTGTATTGCAGCAGTTCCTCGACGATGGGCTTGAGGTCGCGGGGGCCGAGGGAGCAGTTCACCCCGATGGCGTCGGCGCCCATGTTGGACATCAGCGTTGCCATGATGCGCGGCGAGGTGCCGGTGAGTGTATGGCCGCTTTGGTCGAAGGTCATGGTGGTGAAGACAGGCTTGTCGCAGTTCTCCTTCACAGCTAAAAGGGCGCATTTCAGCTCGTAGAGGTCGGTGAAAGTTTCCAAAATGAATCCATCGACCAAATCCTTGGCAATCAGCACCATCTCCTTGAAAGCCTCGTAGGCGTCGTCGAAGGAGAGTTCTCCCATGGGGTAGAGCATCTTGCCGAGCGGCCCGATGTCGCACATGACGTACTGCGTGGTGCGGTGACGTTTGGCCAGCGCGATGGCCGCCTCGATGACCGCCTTGATGTCCTCGCCGGGCATCTTGATGCGGTTCGCCCCGAAGGTGTTGGTGGTGATGAAGTCGCACCCCGCCTCAATATAGCTGCGGTGGATGTCGGCAATCTCATCGCCGTTCGTAATATTCAACATTTCAGGCATTTTCGACATGATACCGCGTTTCTCCAGCTCGGTGCCGAACGCCCCGTCGAAAATCATTACTTTTTTTCCTAATTGTTGTTTCATTGTGGGTTAGAAGTTTAGGGTCAAGGGATTAGGGTCAAGTCTAAGTCTAAGTTCTAAGTCTAAGTTCTAAGTCTAAGTCTAAGTTCTAAGTCTAAGTTCTAAGTTCTAAGTTTAAGTTCTAAGTCTAAGTCTAAGTTTAAGTCTACAATTTCTCGCAAGCGCAACAGCCAATAGCCAACAGCCAATAGCCAACAGCCAACAGCTAACAGCCAACAGCTAACAGCGCAACAGCTAACAGCCGTCATAGCAGGTCGTCCCCCGTTTTCGCCACGAGCACGCCTCCCGCGCCACGCAGCCTGCGCAGCTTTTACGGCCTTCGCCGCCGATACGCACGATGCCGGTCATCGACTTCATCGGAATCATCAGCCCCGAATCCAGGAAACTGATGCCGATCTTGTTGGCTTTCACCAGACTGGCGATGCAGAGGTTGTCTTCCAACGGTGTGCCCTGATACCCCGGGCAGAACCGGAATCCCAACAACGGGAACGGCAGGCTCTTCTCGTATTCGTCGGCCTTGCACTCCACGTAGGCACCCGCAGCCGCGTCGAAGACCACCGCGTAGGCCATCTCCTCCATCTGCAGCCGTTTCAGCCGCCGGTCCACCCCGATCCCGATGGTGCAGGCACAGAGCAGGTAACCTTCCGAGCCGTGCAGGTATTCCATGTAGGCCGGATGAGCCAGCATAAACTCCTGCGGGTAATCGTAGGAAGCATACACGTATTTGAACTCAGCCAATTCCTCAACTTCACGCAACGCCCTGTCTATCAGGTGTTCCGTCAGCTCGTCAACGGTCGCGTCCGACTGAAAGCCCAAATATCTGAGAACGGCCTCCCGCATTAGCGCAATTCCTTTTCGATGACGTGATGGATACGCTGGTAGATGTCGGCGGCCACCCGGGCGTTGTTCATCGTGTAGATGTGGATGCCGTCGGCGTCGTTGGCCAGCAGTTCCAGTATCTGGTTGACACTGTAGGCGATACCGATCTCGTACATCGCCTCTTTGTCGTTTTGGAACCGGTCGAAGAGCACACGCAGTTCGAACGGAATGGAAGCGCCGGCCATGTGCATGATCCGGTTGAACATGGTCGCGCTGGTGAGCGGCATGATGCCGGGGATGATCGGGATGGAGATGCCCGTTTTCTTTGCCACGCGCAGCAGCCGGTAGAAGTAGTTGTTATCGTAGAAAAGTTGGGTAATGAGGAAGGAGGCGCCCATATCCTGCTTGGTCTTCATGAAATGGAGGTCGTCGTAGAGGCTGTCGCACTCAATATGGCCTTCGGGGTAGCAGGCTCCGCCCATGCAGAACGGATGCGTGCTGCGAAGGTAGGCCATCAGTTCCGATGCATGCTGGAAACATTTCAGGTAGTTGTCGGGGGAATCTGCGGGTTTGTCGCCGCGCAGGGCAAGCACATTCGCAATGCCCTCCTGTTCGAGGGTAGCCGCCACAGCATCAACCTCCTCGCGGTCGAGAGAGCCGCAGGTGAGGTGCACGAGCGGTTCCGCACTGGTGTGCTGCTGAATGTACCGCGCCAGATTGATGGTGTTCCGGCTGTTGTCGCCCGACGCCTTGAAGGTCACGCTGATGAAGTCGGGCCGGAATTGCTGCAACGCGTCGATGGTGCGGTAGATGTCATTCAGGTCGCTGACTTCAGGTTTCGGCGGGAAGACCTCGAAGGAGAAGGTCTTCTTAGTTCGTAAAATATCGCAAATACGCATAAATCAATATCTTGTACGATTTTCTTAAAGTTTGCAAAAGTACACATTTTACGCACACGGACGAGCAAAAAAAAGCGGCATCCGTAACGGACACCGCCTTTCTCTCTGTTAAAACAAAAAACCCTACTACTCAGCTGCGGGAGCTTCCACTTCAGCGGCCGGAGCCTCGGTTGCCACGTTCTCAGCGGGAGCGGCAGTTTTCTTGCTGCTGCGGCGCGTGCGCGTGGATTTCTTTTTGGTTTTCTCAACAGTGTAGGTTTCGTTGAAATCTACAAATTCGATGATGCACATCTCGGCATTGTCACCTTTACGGAATCCGGTTTTGAGAATACGGGTGTATCCGCCCGGACGATCCGCGATCTTCGGAGAAATCTCTCTGAACAGCTCTGTGACGGCAAATTTGTTCTGCAGTTCGGAGAACACCATACGACGGGAGTGAGTCGTGTCGTCTTTGGAACGGGTCACGATAGGCTCCACATAGGTTCTCAACGCTTTCGCCTTCGCCAGAGTGGTGCTGATGCGCTTATGCATAATCAGAGAGGTTGCCATATTGGACAACATGGCCTTTCTGTGGGCATCTTTTCTACCTAAATGGTTAATTTTCTTAGCGTGTCTCATTGTTCTATTCGTTATCTATATTATACTTTTCTACATTCATACCAAACTCAAGGCCCTTGCTGTGGACCAGCTCCTCCAATTCAGTGAGAGACTTCTTGCCGAAGTTGCGGAACTTCAGCAGGTCAGCCTTATGGAAGGCAACGAGGTCACCCAAAGTCTCCAGCTCGGCGGACTTCAGGCAGTTCAGCGCTCTGACGGACAGATCCATGTCAATCAGTTTCGCTTGGAGAACTTGTCTGATGTTCTTCTCATTGTCTTCAATCACCTCCTGCGGGTCGAGTTGATCGGGGGCATCCAGCGTGATGTTCTCGTCGGAGAGCAGCGCGAAATGTTGGATGAGAATCTTGGCGGCCTCTTGGATGGCTTCCTTCGGATGGACAGAACCGTCGGTCGTCACCTCGATGATGAGTTTCTCGAAGTCGGTCTTCTGTTCCACACGGTAAGGCTCGATTGTGTATTTGACGTTCTTGATGGGAGTGTGGGTGGAGTCCACAGCAATCACGTCAATGCCATCATGAAGCTGACGGTTGTCTTCCACGGGGACATAGCCGCGGCCTTTGTCGATGGTGATTTCCATGTTCAGGCGAACGGTGGGTTCCATGCGGCAGATGAGCAGCTCAGGGTTGAGCACCTGGAAATAGTTGAGGAAGCGGTTCATGTCGCCGGCTTTGAACGTGTCCTGGCCGGTGATGACGATGGAAACCTTCTCGGAATTAGAGCCCTCGACTTTATTCTTGAGGCGCACCTGCTTGAGGTTGAGCACAATGTCAAGCACATCTTCCATCACACCGGAGATGGAGGAGAACTCTTGCGCAACACCCTCGATTTTCACGGAGGTAATGGCATAGCCTTCCAATGAAGAGAGCAGCACGCGGCGCAGAGCGTTGCCTATGGTAACGCCGAAACCTTGCTGCAGCGGACGAAATTCAAATATGCCGTGAAAATCGTCGGCCTCGTTCATGATGACCTTATCGGGTTTCTGAAATGTTAATATTGCCATTTGTTGTTCGTTTTTTTGTGATTTGTGAATTTAGACTTGTGAATTGTGATTTGTGAAGTGTGAATTGCGATTTGTGAAGTGTGAATTGACATTCAATACCACCATTCACCAATTCCCAATCACGATTCACTAATCACCACCCACTAATCACGGATTACTATTTAGAGTAGAGCTCGACGATAGCTTGCTCGTTGATGGTCTCGGGGATCTCCTCACGCTGCGGGTATTGCATGAATTTACCCACCTTGAGGTTGCCGTCCCATTCCAACCAAGCGAAATTCATCGCTTTGCCGCTGAGGGAGTTCTCGATGATCTCAAGCGTTTTGGAACGTTCGCGCACCTCGACGACATCGCCCGGGCGGAGCAGCATAGACGGGATGTTGCAGATCTGGCCGTTCACGGTGATGTGACGGTGGGAGACCAGCTGACGGGCAGCGTTACGGGTGGGGGCGATGCCCAAACGGAACACCACGTTGTCGAGGCGGGACTCGATGAGCTGCATCAAGTTCTGGCCGGTGATGCCTTTCATGCGGGAAGCATGGTGGAACAGTTTACGGAACTGGCGCTCCAGAATGCCGTAGGTGTATTTCGCTTTCTGCTTCTCCTGCAACTGCATACCGTACTCGGAGAGTTTCGTGCGTCTGCGAGACTGACCATGCTGACCCGGAGCATAGTTCTTTCTCTCGAAATATTTGTCGGGACCATAGATGGGTTCCTTGAACTTTCTTGCGATTTTCGTTTTGGGTCCTGTATATCTTGCCATATTCTATATTTTTTCGATGGTGAATGATAAATTATACTCTTCTGTGTTTGGGAGGACGGCAGCCATTGTGCGGCAGCGGGGTGACATCCGTGATCTCCTCCACGATGATGCCCGTGGTGTTGATGGAGCGGATGGCCGATTCGCGGCCTTGTCCCGGACCCTTGACGTAAACTTTCACTCTGCGCAGGCCGAGGTCGTAGGCCACCTTCGCGCAGTCCTGAGCCACCATCTGGGCGGCGTAGGGGGTGTTTTTCTTCGAACCTCTATATCCCATCTTACCGGCGGAGGACCAGGAAATCACCTGTCCGTCGTTGTTGGTGAGGGAGACGATCACGTTGTTGAAGGAGGCATAGATGTAAGCCTTACCGGAAGCCTCGATTCGAACAACTCTCTTCTTCGCTGATTTTGTATTTTTTGCCATACTGATTATTTTCTTCTATCCGTGATTAATTACTACTTGGTCGCTTTCTTCTTGTTGGCGACAGTTTTCTTGCGGCCCTTACGCGTACGGGCGTTGTTCTTGGTGCTTTGACCGCGCACCGGTAAACCCAGACGGTGACGAATGCCTCTGTAGCAACCGATATCCATCAGTCGTTTGATGTTCATCTGCTCTTCAGATCTGAGCGGTCCTTCCACCTTCAGTTCATTCACTA
>JAEEGH010000569.1_pt1 | contig 133403 bp, 118 predicted proteins | sample 9134181 | NCBI WGS metagenome assembly JAEEGH01 (sample SAMN16246544, study PRJNA631951) | gut metagenome | biome: gut microbiome; feature: rumen; material: DP-attached | host: Bos | place: Iran: Karaj | collected 2018-10
CAGAGAATGGGATCGGATGGGACTCCGCCTATGACTTTTACCGCATCAAGGACGATTCTTTCAACGGTATTTGTAGGGGTCTTATCCTTATTTTATGCAAAGAAAGATAAGGCAAAAACCGCTTCGATGTCGCCTGAAGAGAGAGCGATTCATAAAAAGCACACTCTCCTTGGTGGACTGTTTACCGGATTCTTCCTTGGAACAGCCACAATTTTTCAGCAGATAGGAATTGCATATACCACCGCAGGCAAGGCAGGCTTTATCACTGCCATGTATATTCTGGTGGTTCCCATTATCAATATCTTCATATTTAAAAACAAGAGTCAGGCAAAGGTGTGGATTGCCGTGTTCATGGGTGTCGTAGGAATGTACCTCCTTTGCGTTACTGAGGATTTCACCCTGACCCACGGTGATTTCATGGTGCTTGTCTGTGCGCTGCTTTTCACGGGACACATATTAAGCTGCGACCATTTTGCACCAAAGGCCAATCCCATAATGATGTCCGAGATTCAGTTTATCGTTGCTGCGGTGATGGCCACGGTGGGGTCCCTTTTGTTTGAAACTCCAAGCGTGGATGTAATCTTGAAGTCTGCGCTGCCCATTCTTTACTGCGGAATTCTCTCCGGCGGTGTGGGATATACGCTGCAAATCATTGCTCAAAGATATACTGAGCCCACGACGGCATCCCTTCTTATGAGCTCCGAGGCGGTTTTTGCGGTTCTTTCCGGGGCCATTATTCTGGGAGAGAGAATGAGCCTTAAGGAAGGAATTGGTTGTGTTATTCTATTTGCGGCTATAATACTGATACAGATTCCGGTTCCGACTAAACAAAAGGCCGAATAGATTTGAATTTTCTGTCAATTCATGTTAAAATTATCTGAAGGTTGAAACATGGAGACAGATTATGACAGAACAAATCACCTTTTTTAGCTACGTAAACTATCTGGATATAGCAGCCATTGTCATATCTTCTATTCTGGCGGTTTTATATCTCTACAGGAAAATCTATTTTACCAGGCAGGGAAATCTGTTTCTTGCCCTCGCCATCGTGAATATTATCATGGCGGTGGGTTCAATCTGCTACAGAATTATCGAAAACGATCCGACTCACGGTGCAGGCTTAAGGTATTTCTTAAATATAGTCTGCACATCTTTGACGGTAACCCATCTGACGTTATATTTCTTTTACGTTTATAACATCTCAAAGAATAAAGATGACAGCAGAAAAAGCCCCTGGGGCAAGGTTATTCCCTCGATTGCCACGATTGTAATTCTTATTCTTGTTACAAATCCCTTTACCAAGTGGTTTGCCAACATGGATGAACCGGGAGCTATGATTCCGGGGCCTTTGTATTTTGCCATCTTCGTCCAGGCTATTCTGACATTTATCATCATTATCTATATGAATATAACTGCAACCAGGGTGATTTCGAAGAATCAAAGCGTGGTTCTTTGGGCAAATATCGTCCTTGTTTTGGCGCTTATGTTTTTGAAGGTACATTTTTCCGTCAATACTGCGGATTCCTTCATCAACAGTATGATTGTTGTAATACTTTTTACTGTTATGGAGAACCCTTCGTTTTTCCTATATGATAATGGCGTGGCCTACAACGAGAATGCCTTTTATCAGGCGGCGGGCAGATTCGTCAAAGGACATTTCAAGTGGGTGGTTTTCGTAGGCCTTGAGGAAAAGGATTATGTGAACAGGCTTTTACCCAAGGAAAAGATAACAAAAATTCACAGAGATTTTGCGACCAAAGCCCATAATTCCTTTAATAAGGATATGCTTTTCTATCTAGGCAAATCATCATTCGCGGTTTTTACCAACGATGATGCCGATGAGGTGGCAACAAAGCTTATTAATACTTATATTGAAGCTTCCCACAGCGAGGATGAGAGCGTGGGCCTGACACCCTATGCCGGCTATCTTTCCTTTGAGGATGTGAATAATGCCGATACCTTAAGAAAGGCCAAGGACATTTTCGATTCAAGGAAAAAGAGCGCCAATACCATGGTCAGAATTAGCAGAATCACAGCTATAGAACTGGACAGAAGACGAAGAGAAATTGCCGTAATAAGGGCCATCAGGAAAGCACTTGACCAGGATACTTTGCAGGTTTTCTACCAGCCAATCTTTTTTGCCAAGAGTAATCAGTTCGAGGCCGCAGAGGCTTTGGTCAGACTCAGAGACGAAGAACTTGGCAACATTTCACCCAAGGAATTCCTTCCTCTGGCTGAGGAGAACGGCCTGATTATTCCTTTGGGAGAGGCTGTATTCAGAAAGGTGTGTGAATTCATCCGCACCAGTGACGTAAGGCGGCTGGGGGTTTCGTTTATCGAGATAAACATGTCCCTTATTCAGTGCCTTCAGTACGATATGGCCGACAGAATCATCAGCATCTTAAGTGAGTATGATGTGGAACCCGGTCTTATCAACCTGGAAATCAGTGAGTCTGCCTACAAGGTTGACAAGGAAATGGTGGTAAAAAACGTAACGAAGCTCCGTAACTACGGAGTCAGCTTTTCCCTCGATGATTTCGGCGCAGGATTTGCAAATGCGGAGTACATCGCAACAATCCCTGTTATGTTTGTTAACCTTGCAATAGAACTTGTCACATCAGCCATGGAGGACAGAAATTCTCTTATTATCCTCAAAAACTACGTTTCTCTCATTAAGGATTTAAGGTATGGCTGTATCGCCAAGGGCGTTGAGAGTACAGAGATGGTTGAGAGTATGAAGAATATTGGATGTGATGCATTCCAGGGTTACTATTACTCCAGAGCCATGAATGAAGAAGACTTTATAAGATATATTTTGAAAAGAGAATAGCAATAGATGAAACCGATTATCATCAGTTTTACAGTGGCGGCACTTGCTTTCGTGCCCCTTATATATACTTTGTTAAACAGGAAGTACCGAAGATTCTACGTTCCTGCCAAGATGCTTAACAGTGCAGTGTTTGTGGTTAATCTGTATGTATTAGGTTATATTTCCGGCAACAGCAGGGCCTTTGCCTATCTGATGCCGGGCTTTTTGCTGTGTTTTGCCGGAGACCTTTTTATGGGTCTCCATAACAGACATGTAAAAAAGCAGTATCTCCTCCTTGGAACACTTCTTTTCTTACTTGGACATATTTGTTTTATTTCCTATTTGTATACCCTGTCGGGATTTACGCCCTATGACCTTATACTGCCGACAATTGGCGTTATCGGGGTCCTTGTGCTAAAGAAGATACCTTCGTTTTTTCTTGGGAAATTTGCTTACGCAGGTATGATTTATGCCATCTTTGTGTGTACCATGGCAGGCAAAAGCATCCAGGTTTTGTGGACCCATCCGGGTGCAAAGGGGATTTGCCTTGCTCTTGGCGGAATCTTCTTTCTCACGTCGGATGTTTTGATTGCTCCCTTGTATTTCAAAAAGAAAAGGGCGTGGGCAGTCCATGGACTTAATATCGGAACCTACTATCTGGCAATGTTCTTTATTGCAGTAAGCGTGCTGTTTTAAGTTGACACCCCAAGTTAAATAGTTTATCATTTCCTTTGACATATTAAAGTGTCAAAGGATTTTTTTATATCAGTTTTGGAAAGGAAAAGTAGTAATGAAACAGTTGATGTTAGGAAATACAGCCATTGCCAGAGGCCTTTACGAAGCCGGCGTAGGTGTGGCATCCAGCTATCCCGGAACTCCCTCTACTGAGGTTACGGAAGAGATTGCCAAGTACGACGAAGTTTATTCAGAGTGGGCACCTAATGAGAAAGTTGCCATGGAGGTTGCTTTCGGTGCATCTTTGGCGGGCAAGAGAAGCTTCTGTGGCATGAAGCACGTAGGACTTAACGTAGCTGCCGATCCTCTTTTTACCATATCATATATAGGTGTAAATGCCGGAATGGTTATCCTTGTTGCAGATGACCCCGGAATGCACTCATCTCAGAACGAGCAGGATTCCAGACATTATGCAAAGGCCAGCAAGGTTCCCATGCTTGAGCCCTCAGATTCCGCAGAGTGTCTCGAATTTGCAAAGCTTGCATACGATATTTCAGAGGAGTTTGACACTCCCGTATTTATTAAGACATGTACACGTATCGCACATTCACAGAGCATTGTGGAGACAGGTGAGAGAGTGGAAAGACCTGTTAAGCCTTACGTTAAAGACATTCCCAAGAACGTTATGATGCCCGGAAATGCCAGAAAGAAACATCCCATTGTGGAGAAGAGAATGGCTGATCTTGAGGCATATGCCGAGAAGTCTCCCATCAACAGAGTTGAGATGGGTGGAACCAAGCTTGGTATCATCACATCTTCCACAAGCTATCAGTATGTTAAGGAAGTATACGGTGAGGAAGCAAGCATTCTTAAACTGGGAATGGTTTGGCCTCTTCCCACCAAGATGATTAAGGATTTTGCCTCCAAGGTTGAGAAGGTTATCGTTATCGAAGAACTTGATCCTTTCATCGAAGAGTTCTGTAACAAGATTGGAGTTGAAGTATCCGGCAAGGAGCTTCTTCCTCTTATAGATGAATTTTCACAGAATCTTATTGCCAAGGCTATGGGCAAGGAACCTGCAGAGGGTATCTCCATCGATGAGAACATTCCTGTAAGACCTCCCGTAATGTGCGCAGGCTGCCCTCACAGAGGACTTTTCTATACACTGTCAAAGAATAAGTGCACCGTGCTTGGTGATATCGGATGCTACACTCTTGGAGCTGTGGCACCTTTAAATGCCATGGAAGTAAATGCCTGCATGGGTGCTTCCATCAGTTCCATTCACGGATTCAACAAGGCTCTCGGTGAGGAGAGCGAAGGAAAGACCGTCGCAGTTATCGGAGACTCAACATTCATGCACTCCGGTATGACAGGTCTTGCAAACGTTGCTTACAACCAGAGCAATTCAACCATTGTTATAGTAGATAACTCAATCACCGGTATGACAGGACATCAGCAGAATCCCCTTACCGGACTTAACATAAAGGGTGATCCTGCAGGTCACATCGATCTTGAGGCTCTTTGCAAGGCAATGGGCTTTAACAGAGTGCGTGTTGTAGACCCCTATGATCTTGCTGAGACAGATAAGGTTTTGAAGGAGGAGCTTGCAGCCAAGGAGCCTTCAGTTATCATTTCCAGAAGACCCTGTGCACTGCTTAAGTACGTGAAGCACAATCCTCCCATCAAGTGCAACCCCGACAAGTGTAAGAGCTGTAAGAGCTGCATGAGACTTGGATGTCCCGCTATCAGTATGAAGAATAACAAGGCACACATTGACGAGACATTATGTGTGGGCTGTAACGTATGTAAGCAGCTTTGTGCCTTTGATGCATTGGAGGGAAATGAATAATGACTAAGAATATTATGATTGTAGGTGTCGGTGGTCAGGGTTCACTCCTTGCAAGTAAGCTTCTTGGACGCCTTCTTATGAATCAGGGTAATGATGTTAAGGTTTCTGAGGTTCATGGTATGAGCCAGAGAGGCGGAAGCGTAGTAACTTATGTTCGCTATGGTGAGAAGGTTTATTCTCCCATAATTGATAAAGGACAGGCAGACTTTATTATTTCCTTTGAAAAACTTGAGGCTGCCCGTTGGTTGACCTATCTGAAGAAGGGTGGAAAGATTATCGTTAATACCCAGGAAATCGATCCCATGCCCGTTATTATCGGCGCAGCAGAGTACCCCACAGATTTGGTTAACAAGATGAAGAATGCCGGCGCAGACGTGGATGCTATCGATGCGTTAAGCCTCGCAAATGAGGCGGGTTCTTCCAAGGCCGTTAACATTGTTCTTATGGGAAGACTGTCCAAGTACTTCGATGCAACCGAAGATGCCTGGATGGAGGCGCTTGAAGCATGTGTTCCTCCCAAGTTCCTTGAACTGAACAAGAAGGCCTTTATGCTGGGACGTAACGCATAAGACTGACCTACGAAAGGATATAAAGATGGGCAAATTCTACGATGAAGAAATGGAGACCATGCCTGCGGACAAGCTAAGGGCTCTTCAGAGCGAAAGACTTGTGAAACAGGTAAAGAGAGTATGGGACAATGTACCCTACTACAGAAAGAAAATGGAAGCTAAGGGAGTTACACCGGATGACATCAAGGGCATCGAGGACCTGCACAAGCTTCCCTTTATGACCAAGGATGACTTAAGGGATGCTTACCCTTACGGACTTCTTGCCTGTGACAGAAAGGATGTAGTAAGAATCCATTCTACCAGCGGAACCACAGGTAAGAGAGTAGTGGCTTTTTACACACAAAATGATATTGACCTCTGGGATAACTGCTGTGCCAGAGCACTTACCGCAGCAGGCGCAGATGAGGGTGATATCGTTCAGGTTTCCTACGGTTACGGACTTTTCACCGGAGGAATGGGCCTTCACGGCGGATCAACAAAGCTTGGATGTATGACAGTGCCTATTTCATCGGGTAATACAGAAAGACAGATTCAGTTTATGACTGACTTAGAGGCTACAATTCTTTGCTGTACGCCTTCATATGCAGCATATCTTGCCGAGTCTATAAACGAGCAGGGTATGAGGGACAAGATTAAACTTAAGGCCGGAATCTTCGGTGCTGAGGCATGGACTGAAGAGATGCGCGCCGATATCGAGAAGAAGCTTGGTATCAAGGCTTATGATATTTATGGACTCACTGAGTTAAGCGGCCCCGGTGTTGCCTATGAGTGTGAAGCTCAGAAGGGTATGCACATTAACGAGGACCACTTTATCGCAGAGATAATCAATCCCAAGACCCAGGAAGTTATTCCTGACAACGAGAAGGGTGAGCTGGTTTTCACAAGTCTTACCAAGGAAGCATTCCCTCTCCTTCGTTACAGAACCAAGGACCTTTGTGTTCTTAATAGAGAGAAATGTTCCTGCGGACGTACCTTCGTAAGAATGCACAAGCCCATGGGACGAAGCGACGACATGCTTATTATCCGTGGTGTCAACGTATTCCCTTCACAGATCGAGACCGTGCTTCTCAAAGAGGGCATGCCGCCTAACTACCAGATTATCGTTGACAGAGTTAACAATACAGATACCTTTGATATCAATGTTGAGATGACAGAGGATATGTTCTCTGACCGTATGTCCAAGATTTCCGAGAAGGAAGGACACCTTATGGCAGCTCTTAAGACCATGCTTGGAATTCAGGCAAAGGTACACCTTGTGGCACCTAAGACCATCGAACGAAGCGAAGGCAAGGCTGTCAGAGTAATTGACAAACGTAAATTATACTAAAGGGGGTACGAGTATGGCAGTAAAACAGATTTCCGTATTTATCGAAAACAGAGTGGGCGGACTTGCTGAAGTTACAGATGCTCTGGGAAGTGCAAACATTAACATCAGAGCCTTGTCCATATCGGAGACTTCCGATTTCGGAATTTTAAGACTGATTGTGGATGATGTTGATAAGGCAGCCAAGGTCATGAAGGAAGGCGGATTCATCTGTCAGGTAACCGATGTATTGGCTGTTGCCGGTGAGGACAAACCCGGAAGTATCGCAAAGATTATTTCCGCACTCACCAAAGGAAACATCGATATGGAATACGCCTATGCATTTTTCGCAAAGAACGAAGATCTGGCATATATGATTGTCAGAGTGGACGATGCGGAAATGGATAGAGCGGCAAGATATCTTCGCGACAACGGAATACAGGTTGTGGACGAAGAGGATGTAATGAAACTGTAAATCTATAGAAACTAAAAAAGCCGGGAATTGCTTCCCGGCTTTTTTAATGCTTGTTTCTGCTGCTTATACTGCATGGGATAAGTGAGTGGCCCCCCCCTACAGTATCAAATCGGCTATATTTACTGTACAAGATGGGGAATCGGCAAACTCTACAGTAAGAATCCATCGAAATGTACTGTATGTTATAAGGAAATGGCCCGTACTACAGTACCAAATCGGCTGTATTTACTGTACAAGATGGGGAATCGGCGAACTCTACAGTAAGAATCCATCGAAATGTACTGTATGATATGAGGAAATGGACCATTCTGCGGTAACATACCGGCAATATGTACTGCATGGTATAAGAAAGCTGCACATACCACAGTAATAAATCAGCTACAGATTCCGTGGATAGGGCAGATTACGTGAGAAATTGAAAAAACGGACGTTTTGCACGTAGTTTCTAAGGTGTGAAGGGGAGTGGTTACGTGAACCATCCAGATTATTGGCGAAATACACGTATGCTGTCGCCGTGCGAGGATTAAGTACTACGTGAATAACCCATAAATCAATTGAATATACACGTAAACGAGCCGACATGCGGTTGACATAACTACACGGGGCCTGTCCCCATTTTGCACCAAAGCAGGAATGAACTACAGTTTCTTTCTAAGTTTGGTTGTGGTTTCAACCAGGTGGTTGCAGATAACGTGGTCTGCGTTTACTCCGTAGACTTCAACTGCTGCGATGGGGAGGAAACCGCCGGCCATACAGCTGTGTCCGCCACCGTTGCCACCCATGGGGGTGAGAACACTGTGAAGAACTTCGCCTACGTCCACTTCTGCAATTTCAGAGCGGCCGGAGAACTTCCAGCCGACTTCTCTTTTAGAGTATACATATGCTACTTTTACTTCCTCCAAGGCAAGAAGGAAGTCTGAAATCATGGCAATTAAACCCTCGGGACAGGAGAAAGGAATGTGTGCGATTCCCACATCACCGTAAACCTTGATGGTATTAATTGATGCTGAGAAGGCTGTTAAATCCATGAACTCCATTGTGTTGGTGGAAACATCCGTCATAAGCTGTTCGTCAATCAAAGGATTAAGGAAACCAAAGGCCTCGATGTCTTCGTTCTTGACGCCTCTTTGGAACTGGTTTGTATCCATTTTAATTCCGTATAAGAGCGCAGTTGCCGTTACGGAGTCGGGAGTGATTCCCAACTCTTTAAAGTACAGGGTGATAATTGATGCGCAGGCACCGACTATCTGAACATCCTTATATTCATATTCAATCTCTTTAATAGTGGGATGGTGGTCGATGCAGGCAATTTCATCACCAATGAAATCTGTAACATTGCCTGCTTCCTTCTGAGTATCCACAAGTATAATCTTGCTGTTCTCGTTAAGCCCGGGGACTTCATCCTTGGCATATATTTCCATGTTAAATACAGAAAGAATACGTCTGGTACTTAATTTGTCAATCTTGCCGTCATAGCAAAGGATTGAGTCCACGTCGAAATGCTTGCACAGTGTCTTTAAACCAAGAGCACTGCCCAGGGCATCGGGATCCGGAAAGTTGTGGGTCTGAATATAGATGGTTTGTCCTTTGTATTTCGATATAAATTCTTTAAAAGTCATTTCTGCCTCCAAAGCTAATTATTTGTTTGAAATCACTCTAATATAATAGCATACAGTCGTGTGAATTGAAATATGTGCATAATATTTTAATAAGTCCAACAATTAAGAAATAAAATGATTAAATAGCAGATAAAATGTATGTTTTATCAACAAATACTTGAAAATTGTCACTCATAATGTTAGAATAATCGAAAAGAAACACCTTATATTCAGACATTGGAGGATGTGTAGATGAAAATTAGAGGTAGAATATTGGCATTGGCTATTACGCCCCTGATTGTTCTGGGCGTAGTTCTTATGATTTTCTGTTCAAGCAAAATCAGTTCCATCTGCTCTGAAGATACAGAGACGGGTTTACACGCAGCCTGCGTGGCATTAAGAGATAACCTTAATACCCTGCCCGGAGATTATTACCTTGATGGAGATATCCTTTATAAAGGAGATTTTAATATCACAGATTCCACATACCTTGCAGATAACGTAAAGAGTGGAACAAACTATGATATGACCGTTTTCTTTGGCGACACCAGATATATGACCTCCGTAACAGGCGCTGATGGCAAGAGAGTTCTCTATACCCAGGCCGGCGAAGGTGTTATCAATACCGTATTAAAGGGCGGCAAGGAATATTTCTCAGATAACGTATCCGTTGTTGGTCAGCCCTATTATGGATACTATGTTCCTCTTTATGATTCAAATAAAGCAATCGTGGGAATGGTTTTTGCAGGTGCTCCTCAGGCGAGAGTTAAAAGTGAGATTAACTCGGCTGTTCTCTTTATCGCAGGCGTTTTGTTAATAATCATTGCCATTGCAGCAGTTGCACTGATTATTCTGGTAGGAAGAATCGCAGGAGCAATTAAAGAAGGCGCAGCTGTTCTTGATGAGGTTGCAACCGGTAACCTTAAAGCCGATATTTCAGATAGATTGTTGGCACGTTCCGACGAGGTCGGAGACATGTCCAGATCCATCGGATCCCTTAAGGGTGAGCTTTCAAAGATAGTAAGAGAAATCACCGATATCAGTGATGAGGTTGGAGTTTCCTCCACAGATCTTAACGCCAAGGGTGAAGATACTTCTGCTCATATGAAACAGGTAGACAGAGCCGTTTCAGAGATTGCTGAGGGCGCTTATAACCAGGCTGAAGAAACTCAGAAGTGTACTTCAAATGTTATCGAAATGGGTAACATGATTGAGGACAACGCAGAGGATATCAGAACTCTTAATGAGAACGCCAAGGCTATCAAGGCCCGTGGCGAAAAAGCGGTTGCCGCTCTTAAGGAGCTGGAAACAACCAATGACAGAACCAAGAGTTCCATCGATGTTATTTATGAACAGACAAATACAACAAATACATCTGCTCAGCAGATTAAGGAGGCTACAGCCCTTATCACAAGCATAGCCGAAGAGACAAATCTCCTTTCTCTCAATGCTTCAATCGAGGCAGCAAGAGCAGGAGAATCCGGACGAGGCTTTGCGGTTGTTGCATCCCAGATTTCCAAACTTGCAGAGCAGTCCAATGAATCTGCACAGCAGATTGAAGAAATCATTACCAACCTTCTTCGTGAATCCAGCAAGTCCGTTGAAACCATGAACGGAGTAATGGAAACCATGAATGAGCAAAGCACTCAGCTTACAAACACAAGTGCCGAGGTTATCAAGGTTATCGAGGAAGTTGATAATGCTCTGGTGGCAATCGACAATGTTGCCTCCAAGACTCAGGAGCTTAACAGTGCAAGACAGAAGGTTGTAGATACCATACAGAACCTTTCAGCCATTGCCGAAGAGAATGCTTCAAGCTCCGAGGAAACAGCCTCAAGCGCAAACGAAGTCAGTGTTATTGTTGAAGACATCGCCAACCAGGCCAAATCTCTTAACAACAACTCAGACGATCTTAAGAGAAGCGTTTCCTTCTTCAAATTGTAATACACAACCTCCTTTTATATGGTGCCCTCCGGCAGTAATTTCGCCGGAGGGTATTTTTTGACAAAAGGGGCAAATTAGGAGTATATTTCTTCATATAAAACTATTATGAGGTGTGTTTTATGCGTATTGTTATTGTGGGTTGTGGAAACGTAGGCGCAACGCTTACCGAGCAGCTTACCCGTGAGGGACATAACGTAACTGTCATCGATGAAAAGCAGAACGTTGTTAACTCAATTACAAATAATTATGATGTTCTAGGTGTGGTTGGCAATGGAGCCAGCTTCGAGGTTCAAAGTGAGGCCGGCGTTAAGGATGCCGACCTTCTTATTGCTGTTACGGGAAAAGACGAATTGAATCTCCTTTGCTGCCTTATTGCGAAGAAATCCGCAAACTGCCACACTATTGCAAGGGTTTCCAATCCTGTATACAGCAGAGAAATCAGTTTCATTAAGGAGGAGCTTGGGCTTTCCATGATTATTAATCCGCAGTATGCTGCGGCACAGGAAATTGCAAGACTCCTTAAGTTCCCTTTTGCAGAGACTATCGATACCTTTACAAAAGGACGAGTGGAGCTTATAAAGTTCAACATTGATGAGAATTCCGATCTTTGTAACTTAAGACTTCGCGAAATTACCACCAGACTTCGTGCCGATGGTCTTATCAGCGTGGTTGAGAGAGGGGATGAGGTATATATCCCTGACGGTAATTTTATGATTAAAGCGGGAGACAGGGTGACTGTCGCCGGTACAACAAATAAGAACTTTAATTTTTTCAAGAAAATAAAGATGCCCACCGCCAAGGCAAAGACAGCCATGATAGTGGGCGGCGGTGAAACCACCTTCTACCTGGCGTCACAGCTTATAGAGATGGGTGTTCAGGTCAAGATTATTGAGAGAGACCACGCAAAATGTGAGGAACTGAGTGAGAAGCTTCCTCAGGCATTGATTATTGAGGCCGACGGAACCGACAGGGGTGTACTTTTGGAGGAAGGTCTTTCGGGAACCGAGGCATTTATAGCTCTTACAAATATTGATGAAGAAAACATTATGCTTGCCATGTATGCAAAGAGCCTTTCCGATGCCAAACCCATTGCCAAGGTTCACAGGGTATCCTATGACGAGATAATAGACGATTTGAACATAGGAAGCATTATATATCCCAAGTATATTACAGCTGCTTCCATAGTCAGATATGTCAGGGCAATGCACAACTCCATGGGAAGCAACATTGAGACCCTGTATCGTATGAACGATAACAAGGTTGAGGCTTTGGAGTTTATTATCAAAGAGGACTGCCCCTTCATCGGAAAGCCCTTGAGTGATGTGGAACTTAAAGATAATGTGCTTATCTGCAGTATTAACCATAAAGGAAACATTACTATTCCTCAGGGCTCCAGCGTAATTCAGCCCGGGGATACCGTTGTGCTTGTTACCACTTCGGAAGGTGTTAAAGATATCTGCGACGTAGTCGCAAAATAAATCCTAAAGACAGGATATAGTTATGAATTATTCGATAATCAGATATATTTTAAGCTGTGTACTTGAATTTGAAGCACTCTTTATGACTCTTCCCTGTATAGTTGCGCTTATCTACAGGGAAAAACACGGTTTCTCATTTGCCGTTGTGGTGGCAGCATGCCTCCTTATTGGCGAAATAGGACGCAGAATCAAGCCAAAAAGCAAGGTGTTCTATGCCAAAGAGGGTTTTGTTACCGTATCCTTAAGCTGGATACTTTTATCGCTTGTGGGCGCCATACCCTTTGTCTTAAACGGCGAGATTCCAAACTACCTTGATGCGGTATTTGAGGTCGCTTCGGGACTTACCACCACAGGAGCCAGCATATCACCGGACATGGCAGTTTTCTCCAAATGCGGAATGTTCTGGAGAATTTTCACACACTGGATTGGCGGTATGGGAGTTCTGGTTCTTATTCTGGCAATTTTGCCCCTTTCCGGAAGCTACAACATGCATATAATGAGAGCGGAGAGCCCGGGTCCTTCCGTAGGTAAACTGGTTCCCAAGGTTAGAAGTACAGCGGCTATTCTCTATGAGATTTATCTTGTAATAACATGCCTTGAGGTAATTGCGCTTCTTTTGACGGGACTTCCCTTCTATGATTCTTTGCTTTTGTCCTTTTCCACAGCGGGAACAGGAGGCTTTGGCCTTTTAAATGACAGTCTGGCAAGCTATTCATATGCGTCACAGACTGTTATCACCATATTTATGATTTTGTTTGGCGTTAATTTCAGTGCATACTTTTTCATAATAAGAAGGAATTTCAAGGACTTCTTTAAGAATGAAGAGGTCAGATGGTATCTTATCATCATAGCCATTTCCGCAATTCTTATTACATGGAATATAAGGGGAACCTTCGGAAGCCTTGGAAATGATTTCCACCAGGCCATTCTTCAGGTTGCCACAATTATAACAACAACAGGTTTCTCCTCTGCAGATTTCAACATCTGGCCGGAGTTCTCGAAAACCATTCTTTATCTTTTGATGCTAATCGGTGCCTGCGCAGGCTCCACAGGCGGCGGATTTAAGGTAAGTCGAGTTCTTGTCATGATTAAGAGTGTCAAAAACGAAATTACTACCGCCATGCATCCCAGAAGTGTTAAGAAGATTCACATGGATGGAAAGATTGTCCCCGACAATGTGGTCCGTTCCATAAGAATATACTTAATCATCTATGTTTTGATTTACTTAAGTTCATTCCTTATTGTAAGTCTCGACGGATATGATTTTACAACGAACTTTACCGCTGTTGCGGCATGTTTAAACAATATCGGACCCGGTCTGTCACTGGTTGGGCCCACAGGCAACTATGCCTTTTTCTCAGGCCTTTCAAAGGTTGTATTAATCTTTAATATGCTTGCAGGAAGACTGGAACTTCTTCCAATCCTTATGCTTTTCCATGTTAAGACCTGGAAGGAGTAATCTGATAAGGGGGAGTTACACATGTACGAAACAATAATCAGCTATTGTGAAAAGTACGGAAACAAGGATTTTGAGGAGCTGCCATTCAACGAGGTTGACAGCCTTTGCCTTTGTCAGCTTTCCTATATGAAAATTGATTCTATCGTTCCCTCGCCTGATGAACCCCATGCGTTTGTCAGGCTTGCGGATATCTATGCTCATCCCGAGTATGACAAACTCTTTATTGACACCCGATTTGACACAAACAACAGAGCTCTTTTCGTGGCAATGATGAACGGAAAGAGATTTAATACCATGCGAATTTCTCTCCACGTGGATTTAATCGTGGAGTCCGCCGAGACCCAGTTTTCGGCAGTTACATATAAGCTTTCAAACGGAGATCACTACGTTTGTTACAGGGGTACGGATGAAACATTTGTGGGCTGGAAGGAAGACTTTAACATGGCTTTCTCCAGGATTGTGCCCTGTCAGGCATCCGCAAAGGATTACCTGAAGCTTGCGGTTTCAAGGTTCCGTGGGAATTTCTATATAGGAGGTCACTCGAAGGGCGGAAATCTGGCTGTTTATGCCGCCATGACCTCGGATAAGAAGATAAGGGACAGAATAATAAAGGTGTATGACCATGACGGCCCGGGATTCAGACAGGATATCCTGGAATCTTTTGATGCCGAGGGCATAACCGAGAAGCTTGAGAAGACAATGCCCCATGATGCAATTGTGGGAATGCTTTTCCAGAACCCTAAACAGGAATATGAGGTGGTGGAGAGCAGAGGCCTTAATATTCAGCAGCACGACCCCTTTAACTGGAGGGTTGACGGCACCAAATTCTATAAGGTTAAGGATATCTTTAAGACCAGGCAGTTCGCAGACGGTACAGTTAACCGCTGGATTCTTGCAATGGATGACGATCAAAAGTACAACTTCGTTGAGGCCCTGTATTCGATTATAGAAGGCTCGGAGGCAAAGACCCTTCTTGCCTTCACAAAGCATCTCAAGAAGAGCCTTGAGGGCTGTTTTAAGGCTTTCAAAAACATGGATGATGAAACAAAGAATGTCTTAAAGGAAACTGTAGACATACTTATTGAGGCCGGCAAGGAAAATCTTAAGGATAATGTTGATGAATTAAAGGGAACGATTCAGGAGAATGTAGAGACCCTGAAAAAGGAATTAAAGAAATAAAAAATGCAGGAAAAGGGACTTGAACCCTCAAGACATTGCTGTCACACGGACCTGAACCGTGCGCGTCTGCCAATTCCGCCATTCCTGCATGATTATGTCTATATACAATTTTGACCAACCCTACTGGGTTGGTCAATGCGCGAGGCGGGACTTGAACCCGCACGATTGCAATAATCACTAGATCCTTAGTCTAGCTCGTCTGCCAATTCCGACACTCGCGCGTAACGCATCGCGCAAAAAATATACTACCAAAAAGAAGGTGTGGTGTCAACACTTTTTTTGAGGTATTTTTTATTGTTTTTTTTGCACGGTAATGTATACTTAAATTGATGGCAATAAAGCCATTAGGACAAGGAGGATTTTATCATGAAATTCAAGTTTGGCATTAAAGAAGTTGTTGCCATCGGTATCGGTACAGCGCTCTTTGTAGCACTTACAGAAGTACAGATTCCTTTGGGCTTCATCCCCAACACAGCTCTTCAACCCAGAGCAGCTCTTTTGGCATTTATATCTGCTCTTTTCGGACCCATCGTTGGTGGAGCAATCGGTCTTATCGGACACGCTCTCGGAGACTTCATGTTCTACGGTTCAATTTGGTGGAGCTGGGTTATTCCCGATGCAGTATTCGGTATTGCTGTAGGTTTGTTTGCATCTAAGTTTGCCATTGATGAGGGCGGCTTTGATACAAAGAAGATTGTGCTTTTCAACGTAGTACAGGTTGTAGCAAACATCGTTGCATGGGTTGTATGCGCTCCCGTACTCGATATCCTTATTTATGCAGAGCCTGCCAACAAGGTATTCGCACAGGGTATCTGGGCATGCATAGGTAATGTTATTATTTCCGGTATCTTAGGATCACTTTTAGGCGTTGGATATTCCGCTATCAGAGGAAAGTCCTCAGGTCTTAAGAAGGAAGATTAATAAGGATTTGTATTTTTCCAAATGGAACCAATTATAGAATTTAAAGATTTTACATTTAAATATCGATCACAGACGGAGCCCACATTAAAACATATCAACCTTACAATTAATAAGGGTGAGAAGATTTTAATCGTAGGCCCCTCAGGATCAGGCAAATCGACACTGGCCCATTGCATAAATGGGCTGGTGCCATTTTCGTATTCGGGAGAAATTCAGGGCGAATACTATGTGGGAGGGAAGGACCCGAAGGATTTGGGCATTTTTGGCCTCTCCAAGATAGTGGGCACTGTTCTTCAGGATACAGACGGGCAGTTTGTGGGCCTTACCGTTGCGGAGGATATTGCCTTTGTCCTTGAGAATGACTGCGTGGACCAGTCGAAGATGAAGGACAAGGTTTTGGAACTGGCAGACAGAGTTGAGGTAAAGAAGCTTTTATCAAATGCTCCCGGTGAACTTTCCGGCGGTCAGAAGCAGAGAGTATCCATGGCGGGAGTTATGATTGACGACGTGGATGTGCTGCTTTTCGATGAGCCTTTGGCTAACCTGGATCCTGCAACCGGTAAGACGGCCATTGAACTTATTGATGAGCTTTCAAAGGATAACGACAGAACTATCCTCATCATAGAGCACAGACTTGAGGATGCCCTGTGGCGTGATGTTGACAGAATCATTGTTGTGGGAGACGGTGAGATAGTAGCCGATACCACTCCGGATGAGCTTCTGTGCCAGGATATCCTTGACCGAGAGGGAATCAGAGAACCTCTTTATATCACGGCCCTTAAGCATGCGGGCTGCAAGGTGACAAGCGACACTCATCCCATGCATATAGACAGCATGGATATTTCCGGATACTCTGACAATGTTAATAAATGGTTTAAGACCATAATCCTTCCGGAACCCAAAGAGAAAACAAGGAAGGTCCTTGAGATTAAGGACCTGAATTTTGAATATATCAAAGGCACTCCCGTTCTTAAGGATATCAATTTTGATATTTACGAAGGGGAGATGATTAGTATTGTTGGCAAAAACGGTGCCGGCAAATCTACTCTTTCGAATCTTATCTGTGGTTTTATCAAGCCCGACAGTGGACAGATTAAACTTTACGGCGAGGATATTTCCGACCTTTCCGTCAAGGAGCGTGGCGAGAGAATCGGCCTCGTAATGCAGAACCCCAATCAGATGATTTCCAAAGCCATGATTTATGACGAGGTGGCTTTGGGACTTGCTGTCAGAGGCGTGCCTGAGGAAGAGATTAAAGAAAGAGTATATGAGACTTTAAAAATCTGCGGCCTCTACCCTTTCAGAAACTGGCCCATATCTGCATTAAGTTTCGGACAGAAGAAGCGCGTTACCATTGCCTCCATTCTTGTTATGAATCCTGAGATTATTATTCTTGATGAGCCCACTGCGGGACAGGATTACAGGCATTATACGGAGATTATGGAGTTTTTAAAAAGAATAAATTCCGAAAGAGGAATAACAATTGCCATGATCACCCATGACATGCATCTTATGCTTGAGTATACTGACAGGGCGGTTGTTATTGCGGACGGAGTACTTCTTGCGGATACCACACCTGCACAGGTCCTTACGGATGAGACGGTATCTGCGAAGGCATACCTTAAGAAGACATCCCTCTATGATCTGGCGATTAAGAGCGGAATAAACGAGCCCACAAAGTTTGTGGAGTGCTTCATTTATGAAGACAGGCTTAAGAGAGAGGAGGCAGTGAACTGATGTCCTCCAGAGTTTTAAGTTACGAAGAGAAATCCACGTGGATTCACGATTTAAGCGGCGTATCAAAGCTTATATTCTTCCTTCTGTGGTCCATTACGGCCATGCTCACTTATGATACGAGAATTCTTGCAATTATGATTGTGGGTTCTCTGATTATATATAAGATGTCCAGGACCGAGTGGAGACAGGTGGGAACAGTGTTTAAATTCATACTGTTTTTCCTTACGGTAAATCTCATTGCCATATTCTTCTTTTCTCCCTTCCAGGGGACTTTGGTTTATGGTACCAAAACCGTAATCTGCCATCTGTTTGGAAACTATGACGTAACGAAGGAACAGCTTTTTTACGAGCTGAATGTAATGATGAAATACCTGACGGTTGTGCCTTCAGTGTTTATGTTTATCACCACAACCAACCCTTCGGAGTTTGCTGCAAGCCTTAACAAAATCGGCGTAAGCTACAAGGTTGGCTACGCTCTTGCGTTGACCCTTCGCTACATCCCTGATGTGCAGGACGACTTCAAGAAGATTAAGAACGCCCAGGAAGCCAGAGGAATTGATATGTCCGGAAAGGCTACCTTCAGAAAGAGAATCAAAAATGTATCGGCTATCATTTTCCCTCTTGTTTTTTCATCCATTGACAGAATCGATATAATCGCAAATGCCATGGAGCTCAGGGGCTTTGGAAAGAATAAGAAGAGAACATGGTATTCGGCCAAACCTTTAAAGGCCGGAGACTATGGTGTAATAGCATTTGCGGTACTTTTTTGTACGATTGCATTATTTATCACATTCAAAGACGGATCCAGATTCTATAACCCCTTTAACTAGGGGTTATTTTTATGTCAAAAATTGTGTAAAAAATTAAGAAAAATAAAAAAGGAAATGGGAAGGAAACGTTGAATATTATATTTGTACGGTGTATTTTTACTTCTCATGTTGGAGGCTTATGAATGAGCATTAGAGAAGACTTGGAAAAATGGGAAAAACAGTACTTAAGCCCATATGCAAAGCTTAGTATGGAATCTGAAGGAAGGCTTAGAGATGAGCCTCAGTGCGATATCAGACCTGTATTCCAAAGAGACAGGGACAGAATTCTTCACTCAAAGTCCTTCAGAAGACTTAAGGATAAGACACAGGTTTTCCTCTCTCCCGAGGGGGATCACTACAGAACCAGACTTACCCACACCCTGGAGGTTTCCCAGAACGCCAGAACAATTGCCAAGGCCTTAAGAATGAACGAGGATCTGGTGGAGGCCATTGCCCTTGGGCACGACCTTGGACACACACCCTTCGGACACGCGGGGGAGAGAGCTCTTTCCAGAGTATGTCCCTATGGATTCGAGCACGTTAACCAAAGCCTCAGGGTTGTGGATGTGCTTGAGAAGGACGGCGCCGGACTGAACCTTACAATGGAAGTGAGAGACGGAATTCTTAATCACCAGACTTCCGGAACACCCCATACATTGGAAGGCAAGATAGTAAGACTGTCAGATAAGATCGCCTACATTCATCACGATATGGATGATGCAATAAGAGGCGGTATATGTAAGGAAGCCGATGTTCCTTTGAATATCAGAAGGTCAATCGGAGATACAACGGGAAAGAGACTTGATTCGTTCATTCATGACATCGTAACCCACTCCTTTGAGAAGGATGACATTTCCATGTCGGATGAGGTTGCGGGAGCAATGAAGGAATTAAGGGCATGGATGTTTGAGAACATCTATCAGAACAAGACAGCCAAGGCCGAGGAAGGAAAGGCCGAGATGCTGGTGGAGACCATGTATGAGTATTACATGGAGAACTTTGATAAGCTGCCTGCCGACTTTAAGAAGTTAATTGATAACGGAGACTCTAAGGAGCAGGTGGTTTGCGATTACATATCCTGTATGACAGACAGATATGCCATCGCCAAGTATGAAGAAATTTTCATTCCCAAATCGTGGAATTATTAATTTTTTGGAAGGGGAAGCATGTATTATCCGGAGGAGATAGTCGAGGAAGTTCGACAGAAAAGCGATATAGTGGATGTTATCTCCGGGTATGTGCGCCTTCAGAAAAAGGGCAGTACCTATTTTGGCCTGTGCCCTTTTCACAATGAGAAGACCCCTTCTTTTTCTGTGTCACCAAATAAGCAGATGTACTACTGCTTTGGATGCGGTGCGGGAGGAAATGTTTTTTCCTTTGTTATGAATTATGAGAACTTCACCTTCCGTGAGGCGGTTAAACATCTGGCCGACAGAGCGGGAGTGGCCTTGCCGGAAATTAACGACAGCAAGGAATACAAAGAGAAGGAAACCCACAGACAAAAGCTTCTGGCTCTAAACAAAGAGGCAGCCAAGTTCTTCTATTATCAGCTGAGAAGCCCTCAGGGACAGGTAGGCTTAAACTACCTTAAAAAGAGGGAACTTACTGATGAGACCATGCAGAAGTTTGGACTGGGTTATTCTCTTAAGACTTCAGACAGCCTTGTAAAGTATCTTCGAAGCAAGGGCTATGATGATTCCATGATCAAGGAAGTGGGCCTTGCCAACTTCAATGAGAAGATGGGACTTCACGACATATTCTGGAACAGGGTAATGTTCCCCATCCAGGATATAAATCACAGAGTTATAGGTTTCGGCGGAAGAGTTATGGGTGACGGCAATCCCAAGTACTTAAACTCCCCCGAGACACCGATTTTTGATAAAAGAAGAAATCTGTTCGGACTGAATTTTGCCAGAACCGCAAGGACCGGAAATTTCATCCTCTGCGAAGGATACATGGATGTTATTTCAATGCACCAGGCCGGATTTAATCAGGCGGTTGCATCCCTTGGAACAGCCTTTACGGCAGAGCAGGCAGTGCTTTTAAAGAGATATACGGATACGGTTCTTTTGGCTTACGATTCAGACGGAGCAGGAACCAAGGCAGCACTCAGAGCCATCGGAATGCTAAGGGAGGCAGGCCTTTCGGGTAAGGTTATAAACATGAAGCCCTGTAAGGACCCGGATGAGTTCATTAAGACCTACGGCGCAGACGCCTTTAAGGAGAGAATTGAGAACGCCGAAAACAGCTTTTTCTTTGAAATAAGAATCCTCGAGGGACAGTACAATTTAAATGATCCCGAGGAGAAAACGAAATTTCACCGTTCCATCGCCGAGAAGCTTTGCGAGTTCGAGGAAGAGGTGGAGCGTGAAAATTATATACAGGCAGTGGCTGACAAATATCACATAGGATTTGACAATCTGAGGAAACTTGTAGTAAGCTACGCCTCTAAGACCGGATTGGCGAAACCGGTGGAAAGACCCAAGTCCTCCGTTCAGACGAAGGAGAAAGAACCGGCGGGAGCAAGACAGCAGCGCCTTCTTATCACATGGCTTTCCGAGGAGCCGGAATTGTTTGCCACGGTTAAGAAATATGTGACTCCGGAAGATTTCACGGATCCCATTTACAAAGTTATTGCCGAGAAAGCATATGAATCCTTCGAGAAGACCGGCGGATTCAACCCGGCATCCATCGTAAGCTTCTTTGAAGACGAAGAGGAACAGCGTAGGGTTGCAGCGGCTTTTAACACAGGATTGGCTGAGAATCCGGAGAGCTTGCAGGACAGGCAGAAAGCCTTCAACGAGATAATCGTTGGAATCAAGGAGGAGAGCAATTTAAAGGCCTCCGCTGATATGGGCAGTGACATGAGTGCCCTGCAAAGATTTATGGATGGCAAAAAGGCGCTTGAAGAACTGAAGCGCCATCCCATAGTACTACAGCAGTAATCATTAAGAATTGAGAGGTTTGAAAAATGGACGAAGCAATGCAGGCCAGATTTGAGGAGAAATTTAAGGAGCTTCTTGCCCTTGCCAAGAAGAAAAAGAAGAACAACATTCTTGACTATGCGGAGATTCAGGATGCTCTTGCAGATTTGGAGCTTGAGGATGAAGAAATTGATAAGATGACCGAACGCCTTGAGAACGAGGGCGTGGACATCTTGAAAATGTCCGATGATGAGGACGAACTTGACGATGAAGAAATCGATTTATCAGATGAGGAAGAGGTAGACGTTGAGAACATCGATCTTTCCGTACCTGACGGAATCAGCATTGAGGACCCCGTAAGATTATATCTTAAGGAAATCGGTAAGGTTCCCCTTCTTTCCGCAGACGAGGAAATCGAGCTGGCAAAGAGAATGGAGGAGGGCGACAATGACGCAAAGAAGCGCCTTGCTGAGGCAAACCTTCGTCTTGTTGTAAGTATCGCCAAGAGATATGTGGGCCGTGGAATGCTTTTCCTTGATCTTATTCAGGAAGGTAACCTTGGTCTTATCAAAGCAGTAGAAAAGTTTGATTACAGAAAGGGATACAAGTTCTCCACATATGCAACATGGTGGATCAGACAGGCTATCACAAGAGCCATTGCCGATCAGGCAAGAACAATCCGTATCCCTGTACATATGGTTGAGACAATCAATAAGCTTATTCGTGTAAGCCGTCAGCTTCTTCAGGAGCTGGGCCGTGAGCCTTCTCCCGAGGAGATTGCTGAGGAGATGAAGATGCCTGTTGAGAGAGTAAGAGAGATTCTTAAGATTTCACAGGAGCCTGTTTCACTTGAGACACCTATCGGCGAAGAGGAAGACAGCCACCTTGGAGATTTCATCCAGGATGACAACGTTCCCGTTCCTGCAGATGCAGCTTCATTTACTCTTCTTAAAGAGCAGCTCGTTGAGGTTTTAAATACTCTTACAGACAGAGAGCAGAAGGTATTAAGACTTCGTTTCGGCCTTGACGACGGACGTGCAAGAACTCTTGAGGAAGTTGGTAAAGAGTTTAACGTAACCCGTGAGCGTATCAGACAGATTGAAGCTAAGGCATTAAGAAAGCTTCGTCATCCTTCAAGAAGCCGTAAGCTGAAAGATTATCTTGACTAATGAATGAACTGGTTTTAACAAAGAGATTACAAAGTGTCGCAGACATGGTTACCATCGGTAACCGTGTCTGCGATGTTGGTTGTGACCATGGTTATGTAAGTATCTACCTGGTTCAAAAAGAGATAGCACCCAAAGCTATTGCCATGGATGTAAGAACGGGTCCTCTTTCGCAGGCCCAGAAAAACATCGAGGTTTTTGGCGTGTCTTCAAGGGTGACTACGAGACTCTCAGACGGACTTGATAAGCTGGAATTCGGTGAGGCGGATACCATTATCATTGCCGGCATGGGTGGCCCCCTTATGAAAGACATCATAGTTCGTGGCCTTGATGTGGCAAAAAGCGTCACAGAGCTGGTGCTCCAGCCCCAGTCCGAGATCCCTGAATTCAGAAGATTCCTAAAGAACAACGGATTCATTACCGTGGCCGAGGATATGGTTTTGGAGGACGGCAAGTTCTACCCTATGATGAAAGTGGTGCCGGATCCGGATTTTGAATTCTTTGATTTCTCACACCTTGATGATCCTTTCACGGTGGATGAGCTTTACGGCCCAAGACTTGTGGCATCAAGGAATAAGGTCCTTATGATGTATTTAAATGCTGAATACAGGGAGCTTATGGAAATAAGAGAGCAGCTTTTAAGAAATGCCGATTCGTCGGAGAAAAGCCGCGAGCGTTTGGCGGAAATTGAGGAGAGAATTGAAATAAATAAGGGAGTTGCAGACTAAAAAGGATTAAAGGGTTAACGAATGAGATTTATTACAAAACCCGGAATGATGAGACCCCTCATCATACTTTTATTTATTTTGCCTATTTTTACTACAGGATGTGGAGCAACGGATAATAATGCCCGCAGTGATTACAGATCGGCATATATAGACTTTCTTGGGACCATTAATGAGGCCGGAGTTGATGAGCGTGGCACCGAGATATGTTCCTATTATTTATACGACATTGACAAGGATAAAACGCCGGAATTATTGGTGGAATACGGGATATATGCAAGTGAAAAACATGTGTGGATATATCAATACGCTGAAGGCAAGGTTCAGCGTATTGATATGATACCTACTGTTCACTCAAGTCTTTATGCTTATCCGGATGGTAATGGGATACTGGAATGCTGGACGTATGGGGGAGGAGAAGAAATATATCTCAATACCTTAAACGACAGCAAGTTAACATCGGAAGTATTGTATTCCGGAAGTACTATTTATGAAAATCCGGATACAGGCGACTTTGATACTGAATTTACACATCCGCAAGATGTGGTGCCGGGTGCATATATTCTTACGTCATATGCACCTGACGATATATATACTATAGAAAAGTATGAAGATTAATTGCCTATACGGAAAAGTTCACTTTGTTACCTGTTTCTTTCAGTTCATCGGGAAGCTTACTCCAGTCGATGCCTGCAATCTTTGCGAAGAGGTCATCTTCAGATGTGGCTTCAACCGTGGCCTTTCTTATAAAGAAGGGATTGCCTTCCGAGTTGTTGGGACTTGATTTCTCAATCTCTGCGAAAATCTTCATAAGCCCGTTGTCATCAAAGGAGTAGGAAATTTTGTTTAGAATTCCTGCTTCCTCGGACTTAAGATCCCAGGCTCTTTCAAATCCAAACTGCTCGTTGATACGCAAAGACATCTCTACTGCGGTATCCACAGCGTGAAGTTTGGACTGTGCGTAATCCTCGTCCCTTGCCATCTTCTCAATTTCTTCTTTGGAGAATACTACAGAGAATTCTTTGTCGCTTTGTCCTACAAGTGATTTAACGTCGTCGGTCTTGTCCGCCACAATAAAATCAAAATCTCCGTGCTTTTTACGCAGAGAGTCAATGAATTTTTGAGCTTTTGCGGAGAGTTTTATCTCACCGGAGGAAGAAGCGGATTTTCCTTTTGCCTTTGCAACGCTTTCACCTTTTTGTTGTTTTTCAACCTTGCTGCCATAGATGCTTTGGTTGTTTAAAACACTGTTTGCCTTAATCATTGCTGCTGTCTCCTTTCAGATTAATCCAATTCCGTTTGGCAATATTTAACCTTATCTTTATTATCGGCATGATTTGGGGAAAAGTTAACGGAGACATAAAAAAAGCAGGGTACGGGAATCGAACCCGCCTCCCAGGCTTGGGAAGCCCGTGTACTACCGATGTACTAACCCTGCAGATTTCTATAAAAACCTTTATTAGAATAGCATTTTGGGACTTTCCAGTCAATAGGAGGCACCGTTTGTTGACTTTCAACAAAAACGGGCGTGTATTATTGTATAATTTGACTAGGCTGTAGAAAAAATATTTTTTGGTACTAAAGTATTGATTTTTTAGAAGCACTTCGTATATAATGGCAAAGTTCGTTAATATTCGGCAAAGCAGGCGAAAGCCTGTGACGCAAAGCTATAGGGACTTTCACATGTCAGCCAGTTGCACTTACCCCGGTAATCACTTAGTGATTATCTTTTTTAGGCATGGGAAATAATCCCATGCTTTATTTTTTTGTTGCTAGAGAGTTTTGTTTAGAGGATTGTAGGGACAATCAGAAAGGTAAGTAAATGAAAAAGAGAAAAAGCAGAAACATGGTTCGCACCATTATTCTCATCGCATCCAGTCTTGCGCTCTTGATGGCAGCCACAGTAGGATATATCGGATATTCGCACATTAAGAAGGCTTATTTTTCCTCCTTTGAAGAGGGATTACATGCAGCAGCCATTCTTTTAAAGGGCGATCTTTCCAATCAGTACACGGGCGACTGGAAAGTAACCGGGGACGGTAAACTGTTAAAGGGTGGTGTGCAGGTACATGACGATTTTGAAAGGCAGCTTGACGAATTAAGTGAAAGCACGGGAATGTATTTCACTATATTCATGGGAGATACCAGATTTGTTACATCTCTTGTTGATGAGAACACAGGAAAGCGTATGGAGGGCACAAAGGCTTCAGACGTGGTAATTTCAGAAGTTCTTAACAACTGTAACGAGTATCTCGCTACAGATCTTGAGATTGGCGGTAAGGAATGGTATGCATATTATGTTCCTTTGAAAAACTCAGACGGCTCAGTAGTAGGTATGGTTTTTGCCGGAAGAGATACCTCCATTGTTACAAACAACCTGAAGGCAGCCGCTCGTGCAATTGTTGCGGTGTTTGTTGGTTTCTTCCTGTTTAACTTTGGAGTTGCCAGAATTATTATTTCAAGGTCTTCTAAGTCCATCAGAGATATTGTAAACGGACTTCAGAGTCTTGAAGAGGGTGAGCTTGATTTCTATATACATGATCGTACATTTAACCGTAAGGATGAGCTTGGTGTAATTGCCGCAAGTTCAGCACAGGTACGAGACAAACTTCAGGATGTTATCGCTGCTACAAAGAAGCTTTCCGCAGATGTTACAGCTTCAGGTGAGAGTCTTGCAACAAGTGCAGCCTCAGCATCCCGCGTAGCAGAACAGGTAACAGGGGCTGTGGAAGAAATCAGCCGTGGAGCAGCTTCTCAGGCCGAGAGCATGGAGCACTCCGTAAGCAATACTGCTGAACTTGGCGACAGCATTGATGACATCACAGACAGCATTGAGAGTCTTTCAAATGCGGCAGGAGAGATGTTAAACGGAGCCAATCGTACAGTTGATACCCTTAGCTCCCTTATGAACAAGAATGAGGATGTTATGACCTCAATGCAGAATATTGATACTCAGATTCAGTTGACCAACAACTCTGTTAAGGATATTGCTGAAGCTTCCAATATAATTACAGCAATCGCAGAGCAGACAAGACTCCTTTCTCTTAATGCCACAATCGAGGCAGCAAGGGCAGGAGAGCACGGAAAGGGATTCACTGTTGTTGCTACCGAAATAGGCAACCTTTCAGAGCAGTCCAAGAACGCTGCAGTTTCAATTAATAAGATTGTTGAAACTCTTGTTGCTGAATCACAGAAGAGTGTTGAAACCATCGGAATGCTCAGTGAGAGCATCAAGGAGCAGAACAAAGACCTTACAAGCACCAAGGAAGATATGGATGTGGTTGTAGCCAACGTAAACAACGTTGACAGTTCCACAAGAGTAATCGCTGATAAGATTCATCTTCTCAATGAGCTTAAGGTAAGCTTCTCAGATATCATCGAAGAGCTTTCAGCAATCTCACAGCAGAATGCGGCTTCTACCCAGGAAACAAACGCTTCCATGGAAGAACTTAATGCCACATTTGCTTTAATAAGCGAGGCCGCTGCCGACCTTAGAGGAATGGCGGAAACACTTAGCGAAAAGATGGAATACTTCACAATCGAAAAGATGTCGGCGTAAAAGAATAAAAAATAAGCCATAAATGATAATCCGAAAAGGACTATCATTTATGGCTTTTTTAGTTTAGGAATTAAAGCATTTTCTTAAGTTCGTCGTGTACAAACTGTACCTTGGGTCCTACAATAACCTGTACTGTGGTCTTGGAAGGACGGATAACGCCTGCAACGCCGGCTTTCTTGATTTCTTTGTCATCAACCTGAGTGTAGTCACCGATTTCTACACGAACTCTGGTTGCGCAGTAGTCAAGTTCCTTAATATTGGAAGCCCCGCCGAGACCGATGAGAATCTGCTTAGCGATTGCTGTGAAATCATCATTTGCAAGCTCGAGTTTAAGCTCTTCTTCTTCGTCATCATCTTCACGACCGGGGGTCTTAAGATCAAATTTGGTGATAACGAAACGGAATACTGCATAGTAGATAACGCCGAATACCAATCCAACAGGAATCAAAAGGAGAGGATTAACGGCCATGGGTGCCTTGAAGCTTAATACATAGTCAACAAGTCCTGCACTGAAGTTGAAGCCCAGTCGTAAAGGAAGCAGTGCACAGATAATAGCTGAAATACCTGTCAGACAAGCATGTACAAGGTAAAGGCCGGGAGCCAAGAACATGAATGCGAATTCCAAAGGCTCTGTGATACCTGTGAAGAAGGAAGCAAGAGCACCTGCCATCAAAAGAGCGGCTGCGGTTTTTTTCTTGGAGTCCTTAGCTGTGTGGTACATTGCAAGTGCGCCGGCAGGAAGACCGAACATCATAACGGGGAAGAAACCGGTCATATACTGACCTGTAACACCCTTTACGGCACCTTCCGCACCTGACCAGAATAAGCCGAGGTCGTTGATGTTTGCTGTATCAAACCAGAATACGGCATTTAATGCGTGGTGTAATCCCAAAGGAATAAGTGCACGGTTTAACATAGCGTAGATACCTGAACCAAGAGCACCGAGACCAAGGATAGCCTTACCAAAGGAAACAAGTCCGCCGTAGATTAAAGGCCATACGAAGAATAAAGCACCGGATACTAAAATTGAAACACCGGCTGTAACAATGGCAACACATCTCTTTCCACTGAAGAATGCCAGCCAGTTGGGCAGCTTGGTATCTTTAAATCTGTTGTAGCAGCTTGAACCGATGATACCTGCAAGGATACCGATGAATGCGTTGTGGATCTTGCCGAATGCGGCAGGAACTTCCTCAATAGCAACACCTTTGTACATTGCAACGGCACCGGAAGCCAACAGAGTAGTAATCATTAAGTAAGAAACAAGACCTGAGAGTGCGCTTGTTCCGTCGTGATCCTTGGCCATACCAACTGAAACACCAATTGCGAAAAGCCAGGGAATGTTGTCGATAATAGCTGAGCCTGCTTTGATTAAGAAAGCGGCAAGCATGCTGTTTGCACCCCATCCGGTAGGGTCAATCCAATAACCTATACCCATGAGTATGCCGGCTGCCGGCAAACAAGCTACCGGGAGCATCAAGGACTTCCCGATTTTTTGAAGATACTTCATCATAAGAAACTTTCCTCCTTTTTATAAGTTGCCTTATAAGTTTTCATTCATAAATGATTGTAAAGCTTGTGCGGCAGCTGCTTCGTCTTCCCCCTCGATGGTAAACGCTGCCGTCTGCCCATGTTGTGCTCCTAACTTCATGATGGAAATTAAGCGCTTGGCGTCTACGGTTTCCCCTCCGACACTGAGGCTTATATTGCTTTTGAAACCTGCTGCGGTTTTGGCAAGCAGTCCCGCCGGTCTTGCGTGGATACCCAGCTCATCCTTAATAACATAAGAGAATTCAACCATCGTGTTTTTCCTCCTTTCTTTTTTCTAAGCGAGTTCTCTGACGTGTTTCCTGAGGGCCAAAATCTTTGGAGCGGAAACAGACAGTTCGTCTACGCCAATTGATATAAAATACTTTGTCAAATCGAAATCTGCGCCCATTTCTCCGCAGATGCCGACCCGAACATTCTTCTTGTGGGCATTTTGGACAGTCATTTCAATCAGTCTCAAAATTGCCGGGTGATTTGGAACTCTAAAGGGCTCCAGGGATGCATTTTGCCTGTCCATGGCAAAGGTGTATTGAGTCAGATCATTGGTTCCGATGCTGAAAAAGGATACTTTATCCGCCAGTAAATCACTTATCAGGGCGGCAGCAGGAGTCTCAATCATGACACCGAGTTCTGCTTCTCCAAAGGGAAGAGCTTCAGCCTTTAATTCCTTTTTCACCCTGTTAACCAAATCAAGTATCTTTTCCATTTCCTCAATTGAGGTGATCATGGGAAACATGATTCCTGTGGGACCGAAGGCAGCAGCCCTGTAGATTGCCCGCAGCTGTGTTTTAAATATCTCCGGCCTTTCAAGGCATAATCTTATGGCTCTTAATCCCATGGCGGGGTTATCTTCCTTTGGAAGACCAAAGTAATCAGCCTGCTTGTCGGCTCCGATATCAAGAGTCCTTATTATTACTTCACGACCCTTCATAAGGGTGATAACTTCTTTATAGCTCTTAAACTGTTCCTCTTCTGAGGGATAGTCGTTTTTACCAAGGAAAAGAAACTCACTTCTGAACAGTCCGATTCCTTCGGCGTCGTACTCCAGTGCCTTTGCGGCGTCCGAAGGGTTACCGATATTGGCATAAATCTTTATTTCCTGACCACTTTTGGTCCTGGTTTCTTTGCCGATTAAACTCTTTAGGCTTTCTTCTTCTTTTTGGATTTCCTTTATTCTCTTTCTGTATTCGTCAAGAAGCTCTTCTTTTGGATCGATTATAAAAATCCCTTTTTCTCCGTCAACGATTCCAATCTGACCTGTAAGGTCATCTCCAAATTCCTCGCCTGTATCAACCAGGGCGGTGATGCCCAAAGATCTCGCCAAAATAGCGGTGTGGGAGTTGGTTGATCCCTTGGTGGTTACAAAGGCCAGAACCTTATTTGTATCAAGCCCCAGAGTATCGGATGGAACAAGATCACGGGCAAGAAGAATTACGGGCTCCGACGGAAGTTTAATGCCGTCTTCAATATCCTGAATCTTGCAGATTACGCGATTGGCGATATCTCTGAAATCCGAGGCGCGCTCCTTCATGTAGTCGTTGTCTTCCATTGAAGCAAAGAAGACTGCCAGATCCTCGCCGGCTTTCTTGACAGCGTAGGAAGCATTATGACCTGCGCTTATACATTCCTTGACGGCGTCTTCAAAATCCAGATCCTCTAAGAGCATGCCATGGACTGAAAAAACCATGGCTTCTTCTTCACCCATTCTTGCGTTTGCCTCTTCTTCAAGAATCTTTAGTTCCTTGATGGCTTTATCTCTTGCGGTAAGGAAGGTGTTTAATTCCTCGGTGGAATCATTGGTGGTTTCTGAAGTTATAACAGGTATTTTTTTTCTAAAGACATGTATTGGTCCTAAGGCTATTTTGCCGGAGACCACCTGACCTTTAATTTCCTTGCTCATAGATTTTTACGCCTTCTCGAGAATAAGAGCTGTGTCACCGGGAGCTACGCTTCCGGTTTTTTTGTCGAAGGAAGAGTAGTTGTCAGAGTCAAGAATTATCATAGGAGTGGTTATGTCGTATCCTGCATTCTTCACGGCTTCCAAATCTACTTCCACAATAAGGTCTCCCTTTTTGACCTTATCCCCCTGGGTGGCATGAAGAGTGAAGAACTGCCCTTTAAGTTTGACTGTATCAAGGCCTATGTGAATAAGAACTTCGGTTCCTTCAGGGGTCTTGACAGAGTAGGCATGTCCTGTGGGGAAAAGGGATTCCAGATCCCCGTCGGCAGGTGAGTAGAATTTGCCGTCAGAAGGAACCAGGGCCACTCCTTTTCCAAGCATTTCCTCAGCAAAAGTGGGGTCACTTACATTCCCTATGGGAATCAGTTCTCCCTTTGCCGGAGAAGCAATTTCAATTGTTTCTTTCTTTCCGAATAATGTTCCGAAAAATCCCATTGTATGTCCTCTCTTTACGTAAAAGTTATTTAACCAGTTTTCTCAAAAGAATTATGATGTAACTCATTTCATCGGGGCGGATTGTCACCTCAAACTGCTTTTCAAGGTAGTCCATTACCTTCCTGCAGATTCTTGTTTCCTCCCTGTAATTTGCAGTGGCGAATTCAAATAATGCCTCATCATCACCGTTGTACTGTTCATTCAGAATCAGTCGGTACACAAGATGCTTAAAGGTGGGAATCAGATCATCAAGCTTTCCGGAGTTGCCGGGAATGCTTCTGTCCACATCTTCTTCGATGATTTCAAATATTCTCTTCACGGCCTGGGTAACTTTAAAGGCCATGCTTGTTTTCTCGTTTAACTCTGCACTGACAATGTGAAGAGCAATGGAGGCAGCTTCGTTTTCCCCCAGATTCTTACCGGTGGTGGTCTTTATTAAATCCACCGCCTTTTCACCGATTCTAAACTCCTCGGGATAGAATGCCTTTACTTCAAAAAGCAGAGCATTCTCAAACATCATTCCCTTGTCATATCGTTCCAGGGCGAAGTTAATGTGGTCTGTAAGGGTGAGATAGATGTTCTCATTAAGCTCGGTTCCAAGGCCTTCTTTGGCCAGGGCGATAACCTCGTTTGAGATATGCAGATTTTCCAGGGGAAGCTTTGCCAGCAGGTCCTTGAATCTGGTGAGGCTTTCCTGGTTCTCCATGCGGTACACCTTTTCGATTCTGGATTCGGGAATAACGTCACCTTCGCGATGACCGAAACCTATTCCGCGACCGCTGACGACAACTTCACATCCATCGTCCACTGAAGTCACTATATTGTTGTTGATTATTTTTTTGATAAGCATACTGACAACCCTTTGAACAAAAAAACCAGATTTTACACAAAGTAAGTAAAATCTGGTTTTGCCTGCCGAACAGTAACAATCCTTCCTGAAAAGAATCGTATTAATTTTTACGACATAACCATAACCCCAATTTTTCTTATCCGTCAACGTGTTTTTATTTTTTCTGTAAAACCTAACAAATTTGCAGATTGGTTTTTGTGCACTTTATACGGCGAGGGGAAGAGGGGTTACGGCGTTGATAAATGAACTGAAAAATGATAGAATTAACTGTAAATTATCCATCCGGAGGCGATGCTATGAAAGTAAAGATTAAAGGCGAAGTAAAGGAATATCCCGTTGGCACAACCTATGAGGAGATTGCCGAGGAATACAAGGACCAATACGACGGCACAATTGCTGTAGCGTGCGTAAACGGTAAGATTAGAGAATTGTTCAAGAAGCTCTCCAAAGACTGCGAACTTGAATTTTTTACCACAAAGAATGATATCGGAAACAAGACTTATATGAGAACAGCTATCATGATGTTCATGAAAGCTGTTAAGGATGTGGCAGGCGACAAGATTGCGTTTACTCTTGAGTACACAATCGGTGCAGGTTATTATCTTCGTCCGAAGAACGGAGTACAGGTTGAACCTGCTACCATAAAGAAGATTAAACAGCGTATGCAGGATCTGGTGGCTGAGGACATCAGAGTATTTAAGAGAAGCTATCCTATTTCTGAAGCAATTGAACTGTTTAAACGCCAAGGAATGGACGATAAGGTTAAACTTTTCAAATACAGAAGAAGCTCATCCATTAATGTCTATGAGATGGACGGTTATTTCGATTACTACTATGGATACATGTTCCCCAGCACAAAGGAAATCAAGTATTTTGATTTGATACCCTATGACAGGGGAGCGATGCTTATCCTTCCTTCAAAGAAAACTCCTACAGTTGTTGACCCTCTTGACGACAGGCCCAACCTTTTCAGAGCTTTGGAAGATGCCAATGACTGGGGCAATAAACTGGGTATTGAGACCGTCGGTGATTTGAACGATCACATCTGTAACGGCAAGATAAGCGACATGATTCTTGTTCAGGAGGCTGAGCAGGAGAGAAGAATCGGCGAGATTGCCAAGGATATCGCTGCAAGAGGCGGCGTAAAGTTTGTTATGATTGCAGGTCCTTCATCATCAGGAAAGACCACCTTCTCTCACAGACTTTCAATTCAGCTTTCAACTCAGGGCCTTATTCCTCATCCCATCGGACTTGATGACTATTTCAAGAACAGAGAGGATACTCCAAAAGACGAGGATGGTAACTACAACTTCGAATGCCTTGAGGCTATAGATGTTGAGCAGTTTAACAAGGATATGACAGATCTCCTTGCAGGCAAAAAAGTTGAGCTTCCCAGCTTCAACTTCAAAACCGGCAAGCGTGAATACAAGGGCAACTTTAAGCAGCTTGGCCCCGATGATGTGCTGGTTATAGAGGGAATTCACGGACTTAATGATAAGATGTCCTATTCACTTCCTTCAGAAAGCAAGTACAAAATCTACATCAGTGCTCTTACCTGCATTAACGTAGATGACCACAACAGAATTCCCACAACAGACGGAAGACTCCTTAGAAGAATGGTCAGAGATGCCAGAACAAGAGGCACCTCCGCAAAGGGTACAATTGCCATGTGGCCTTCTGTAAGACGAGGTGAGGAGGAGAATATCTTCCCCTTCCAGGAAGGAGCAGATGCAATCTTTAACTCGGTTCTTATCTACGAGCTTGCAGTGCTTAAGCAGTACGCTGAGCCTTTGCTCTTTGGCATCGAGCCCGGTGAGCCTGAGTACTATGAAGCCAAGAGACTTCTTAAGTTCCTTGACTACTTCATCGGAGTAAGCTCCGAGAACCTTCCCAACAACTCCATTTGCCGTGAGTTTGTGGGCGGAAGCTGCTTCAACGTATAAACTCACAATCGTGTATCGCATTTATTTCGGCGGAGCCATGTGGCTCCGCCCTTTTTAATGGTATAATAGTGAACTATGAAGAAAATAGTTATGGGGATTCTTGCTCACGTGGATGCGGGCAAGACCACCTTATCGGAAGCAATTTTATATAATACCGGAGCCATCAGGAATCTTGGAAGAGTGGATAACAGAGACACCTTCCTTGATACGGACTCCATCGAGAGGCAGCGAGGAATCACTGTCTTTTCAAAGCAGGCAATTTTTACCCATGAAGATACATATGTAACTCTTCTGGATACCCCGGGACATATGGATTTCTCGGCAGAAACTGAGAGAACTCTGGCTGTCCTTGATGTGGCGGTTCTTCTTGTGAGCGCCACAGACGGAGTGGACGGCCACACCCTTCTTTTGTGGAAGGCCCTGCGTCATTACGGCGTTCCCACCGTGGTCTTCGTCAATAAGACTGATATGCCGGGGGTAGACAGGAAAGCTGTATTTGAAAATATAAGTGAAAAGTTCGGGGGAGGCATCGTTGATTTCTCATCTGATGACAGAGACGAGAACATTGCCATGTGCGACGAAGGCCTTATGGAGAAGTACCTTGAAGAGGGTAAAATCGAAGACTTCGACATTTTGACTACGATGGTCAATGAACGGCTTTTCCCGGTTTTCTGGGGCAGCGCCCTTAAAAATGAGGGCGTTACTGAACTGGTGGATTTCATATGCAGATACACCACGGAAGTTGAAGGCGGCGAAGAATTCGGCGCCAGGGTATTTAAGATAACCAGGGATTCAAAGGGTGAGAGACTTACCCATGTGAAGCTTACAAGCGGAAGCTGCAGGGTTAAAGAGACTGTTGACGGAAGCAAGGATAAGATTAACCAGATAAGAATATACAGCGGTGACAAGTTTGAAGCGAAGGATGAGGTTACCAAGGGTGAAGTTTGCGCCTTTGTGGGACTTTCTGACACTATAACAGGACAGGGACTTGGAGCTTTAAAGGAAGTGGGCGGAGAACCTCTTATGACTCCGGTTCAAAGCTATAGCATAATCCTTCCTCCGGAGGTACCTGCGGTTACGTTCCTTCCCAAACTTAAGATGATGGAAGATGAGGATCCAACTCTTACGGTGACCAAATCCGAGGATGACGGAACCCTTGGAATATCTGTCATGGGAGAAGTGGGACTTGAGATACTTAAAGCCAAGATAAAAGAAAGATTCGACGTCAACGTGGATTTTGCCCCGGGTAAAATTCTCTACAGAGAAACTGTGGCTTCTCCTGTGGAGGGCGTTGGTCATTACGAACCCTTAAGACATTATTCCGAGGTACACCTTCTTCTGGAGCCAATGCCTCTTGGGTCGGGACTCAGCTTTGATACTGCAGTATCAACTGATGAACTGGACCTTAACTGGCAGCGCCTTATACTCACGCATTTAAAAGAGAAAGAGCACAAGGGAGTCCTTACAGGTTCTCCCATTACGGATATGAAAATAACTCTGGTGGCAGGAAGAGCTCATCTTAAGCACACAGAGGGCGGCGACTTCAGGCAGTCCACCTACAGAGCCTTAAGGCAGGGACTTATGAAGACAGAGAATATCCTTCTTGAGCCCATGTATGATTTCACCATTAATCTTCCCACAGAATCCGTGGGAAGGGCCATGAGTGACCTTGAAAGAATGGGGGCCAAATTCTCTGTGGAGGGAACCACGGGGAAGGACACCACCACCATTTCCGGAAGAGTTTCTGTCTATGAAATGTCAAATTATGACTCTGAGTTAAAGACTTACACCAGAGGTCAGGGAGAACTTATCTGTGTGGCTTCCGGCTATGAGCCATGCCACAACAGCGAGAAGATTATAGAGGAGATTAACTATAACCCTGAGGCGGATTTGGAGAACACCGCGGATTCGGTTTTTTGCTCACATGGGGCAGGAACCACGATTCCATGGTATGAAACGGAGAAATACATGCATCTTCCTGCCTATGAGCTCACGGATGATGATCTTTACGAGGATGAGGAAGAACTTGAGGTATTCAGAGTCAAGGAACCTGTAAGAAGCACACAGATGTCCATAGGAACCGACGAAATTGACAGGATTATCGACAATCTTGGCGGCGCCAACAGGGGAAGCAACAAAAAGGGAAGCGTGGGCTTTTTGAAAAGAAGAGTCAGAAAGCCTGAAAGCAAGCGTACTTATGCCGAGAAAAGAGAAACGGTTTATAAGGGTGCTCCCAGGAAAAAACCGTATCTTCTCATTGACGGCTACAATGTGATTTTTGCATGGCAGGAGCTAAAGGAGCTTGCGGATATAAATATCGATTCCGCCAGGGACAGACTTATGGATGTAATGAGCAATTATAAAGCCATGATTAACCATGAGCTGATTCTGGTTTTTGATGCCTATAAGGTGAGGGGCGGAAAGGAGAATCTTTTCGACTATCACAATATCCACGTGGTTTTTACCAAGGAAGCTCAGACCGCAGATCAGTATATAGAGAAGTTTGCCCACGAGAATTCCAAAAACTACGATATCACTGTTGTAACCAGCGACGGGCTGGAGCAGATTATCATAAGAGGAGAGGGCTGTAAGCTGATATCCTCCAGAGAATTTGAGCTGGAAGTTCACGGGAAAGAACGGGAACTTGCGGAGAAATATGGGTTGAAATGAGTGCTTCATTTAAGTAAAATGGTACTTGGATAAATGGAGAAAATATATGAATCGCAAGATTAAATATATATTGGCAATCCTTTCCGTGTCTTTTGTTCTTGCCGCCTGCGGGGAGAATGAGGACGAGCTTCACATAAGTGAGGGAATGGGTGCCATTGAGAGAATGGAATATGAATCCGCTCTTGAGGCTTTTGCACAGGCAGAGGAAGCCGGAGAAAACGAGAGGCTCATTAAGAGGGGACAGGGCCTGGCATATATGGGGCTTACCCGATATGAGGATGCGGTAAACGCATTTCTTGAATGCCTTGCATTATCCGACGGGGTTGTGCAGGATGTGGACTTCGACGTTAACTATTATCTGGCTACCGCATATCTGAAGATGGGAAATCCCGCCAAGGCGGAGAGCACCTTTGATGCCATACTGGGACTCAGGAAGAATGAGATGGACGCCTACTATTTAAGGGGCGTTGCCAGACTGGAGCAGGACAACTACACAGGGGCCAAAGATGATTTTGATGTGGTAATAGCCAAATATCCAAAGGACTGTGACAAGCTTATTGATATAGTAGATGCACTGAATCAGAACGGATACGGGGAAATCGGCAAGGATTATCTGAACAATATGCTTACGGATTACGGCAACAGATTATCCGATTACGATTTGGGCAGAGTTTACTATTATCTTGGTGAGTATGCACAGGCATGCAGATATCTGGAGACCGCAAAGGGTGAAGGTTCGGCGGATGCCTGCCTGTATCTTGGCAAATCCTATGAAGCTACCGGCGATTATAATTACGCCATAAGCGTTTATAATGATTACCTTGTAAAAGATACCACCAATGCTTCGGTATATAATCAGATGGGCCTTTGCAAGATTAAGATGAGTGATTACCAGGGAGCATTGGAGGCCTTCCAGAGTGCCATGCAGATTGAAGACAACGGCATGATGCAGACCCTGGCTTTCAACGAGATAGTAGCCTATGAACATCTGGGTGAATTTAAGCAGGCAAGTGTTCTTATGGAGAACTATGTGAGAACCTATCCGGATGATTCGGAAGCGGCAAGAGAGTATGAATTTTTAAAAACCAGGTAACCACAATATATAGTAGTTTACATAACGCGATAAAGCCGAAAACGACGGTTTTATCGCGTTTTTTGATGCAAGACAAAGCACAAAATAAACGAAAATGTAACAAATGAAACACAATATATTGTAGAATTTGCTGTTTTTTTCATTGACTTTGCATATCTTGGGTGCTACAATCGATTTAGTGGCACATGAACGGGCCATCTTTACCCTTTTTGGTCCGTTACGAGGTATAACTAGGGAGGATTTTTTGATGTTCCAGGTAATTAAGAGAGACGGTACTACTACAGATTTTACTCTCACCAAGATTAATGACGCGATTATGAAAGCGTTCAATGCTACCGAGATGCAGTATAACAACGATATCATTGACCTTCTTTCTCTTCGTGTTACCGCGGATTTTCAGAAAAAAGTTAAGGACAACACTATCCATGTGGAAGAGATTCAGGACAGCGTTGAGAAGGTTCTCGAGCAGGCCGGTTACACAGACGTTGCCAAAGCATACATTCTCTATCGTAAGCAGAGAGAGAAAATGCGTGAGATGAAATCCACTATCCTTGACTACAAGGATGTTGTCAACTCCTACGTTAAAGTTGAAGACTGGCGTGTTAAGGAGAATTCCACAGTTACTTATTCCGTTGGTGGACTTATTCTTTCCAACTCCGGTGCAGTTACAGCCAACTACTGGCTCTCTGAAATCTATGATGAAGAGATTGCAAATGCACATCGTAACGCCGATATTCACATTCACGATTTGTCAATGCTTACCGGTTATTGTGCCGGATGGTCACTTAAGCAGCTTATCAAGGAAGGCCTTGGCGGAATCCCCGGCAAGATAACTTCCGCACCTGCAAAGCACCTTTCAGTTCTTTGCAACCAGATGGTTAATTTCCTCGGAATTATGCAGAATGAGTGGGCAGGAGCTCAGGCATTCTCATCATTTGATACATATCTTGCTCCCTTCGTAAAGGTAGACAACCTTTCATACGGCGAGGTTAAGAAGTGCATTGAAGCCTTCATTTACGGCGTTAACACTCCTTCCCGCTGGGGTACACAGGCTCCTTTCTCAAACATCACTTTGGACTGGACCGTTCCCGATGACCTGGCTGAACTTCCTGCCATCGTAGGCGGCAAGGAAATGGACTTCAAGTACAAAGATTGCAAGAAGGAAATGGACATGGTCAACAAGGCATTTATTGAGACCATGATTGAAGGCGATTCCAATGGACGTGGCTTCCAGTATCCCATTCCCACATACTCAATCACAAGAGACTTTGACTGGTCCGAGACAGAGAACAACAAGCTTCTCTTTGAAATGACTGCCAAATACGGAACACCGTATTTCTCAAACTATATCAACTCCGACATGCAGCCTTCAGACGTAAGAAGTATGTGCTGCAGACTTCGTCTGGACCTTCGTGAATTAAGAAAGAAGACAGGCGGATTCTTCGGATCCGGCGAGAGCACAGGAAGCGTTGGCGTTGTTACAATTAACATGCCTCGTATCGCTTACCTTTCCGCTAACAAGGATGAGTTCTACAAGAGACTCAACCACATGATGGATATCGCCGCTCGTTCACTTAAGATTAAGAGAGGTGTCATCTCAAGACTCCTTGACGAAGGATTATATCCCTACACCAAGAGATATCTTGGAACCTTCGACAACCACTTCTCAACAATCGGCCTTATCGGCATGAACGAGGTTGGTCTTAATGCCAACTGGTTAAGAGCAGACATGACTGATCCTAAGACTCAGGAATTCTCAAAGGAAGTTCTTAACCACATGAGAAATCGTCTTTCCGATTATCAGGAGCAGTATGGTGACCTCTACAACCTTGAGGCTACACCTGCAGAGTCAACAACTTATCGTCTTGCCAAGCACGACAAGAAGCGCTGGCCCGCAATCCGTACAGCAGGCGGAGAAGGTGAAACTCCCTACTACACCAACTCTTCACACTTGCCTGTTGGATACACAGCCGACATTTTCGACGCCCTTGACATTCAGGATGAGCTGCAGACTCTCTACACTTCAGGAACAGTATTCCATGCGTTCTTAGGTGAGAAACTTCCCGACTGGAAGGCAGCTGCCAACCTTGTAAAGAAGATTGCAGAAAACTACAAGCTTCCTTACTACACCATGTCTCCCACATATTCAATTTGTTCGGAGCATGGATATCTTGCCGGCGAGCAGAAGATTTGCCCTCACTGCGGCAAGAAGACAGAGGTTTACAGCCGTATTACCGGATACTATCGTCCTGTACAGAACTGGAACGACGGTAAGCTTCAGGAGTACGCAGATCGTAAGACCTACGATATTGCAAACTCTGTTCTTAAACGTCCTTCAGCAAAGGTTGTTACTTTAAGCAACTACGATTCCGATGTTGAAGTTAAGGTTGAAGAACCTCAGGACGTAAGATACCTTTTCACAACAAAGACCTGTCCCAACTGCAAACTTGCAAAGGAATACTTAAAGAACGTTCCTTACGTAATGATTGACGCAGAAGAGAACATGGAGCTGGCAGCCAAGTATGGAATCATGCAGGCGCCCACCCTTGTTGTTGTAAACGGTGATGAGTACACCAAATATGTAAACGCATCCAGCATTAAGAAGTATGCGGATAGTGTTAAATTAATGGTTTAATCCTAAGTTGCCATTTTGGGAAGCCCGTTATGCGAAAGCATAGCGGGCTTCTTTTATATACCCCCCGGGGGTATTTATCATGCTAATGCGTTACCACTTTACCAGTTCAGCACAATCCACAAATATTTGATAAAATATATCTACAAATTGGACAAATTGCACAAAAAATGCTATAATACATGGGCTTGGCAATCAAATTATTATAGGAAGAACAGGAATGGACAAAGTCAGAGTAATTGAAATTAAAAAGAGCGTCTTTGAGGACAACGACAGAGACGCTGATAAGCTTAGATCTGAGCTTAAAGAAAAAGGAATTTACCTGCTGAATCTTATGTCTTCCCCGGGAAGCGGCAAGACAACAACACTGATTCAGACAATCAACAGAATTAAAGACAAACTTAAAGTCGCCGTAATGGAAGCGGACATCGATTCCGATGTGGACGCAAAGAAGATTCTTGAAGCCACGGGAGTTCAGTCAATTCAGCTTCACACAGGCGGCATGTGCCATCTTGACGCGGAAATGACCCGTCAGGGCATGGACGGATTGGAACTTGGGGGAATTGACCTGGCAATATTGGAGAATGTGGGCAACCTGGTTTGCCCTGCCGAATTCGACACCGGATCTTCAAAGAATGCCATGATTCTTTCGGTTCCCGAGGGACATGATAAGCCCCTTAAGTATCCCTTGATGTTTTCTATTTGCGATGTGGTAATCATCAACAAGATTGACGTTATGCCTTATTTTGATTTTGATATGGATAAGTGTAAGGAGTATATCCACATGAGAAATCCCAAGGCAAAAGTTATTCCCATCAGCGCCAAAACCGGCGAGGGTGTGGACGAATTCGTAGACTGGCTTGTATCTGAAGTAACCGCATGGAAGAAAGGAGAAACAAATGCCTGAGATGAGCACACTTTTCACCCCTGAGTTTAAGGGTGAGAATCCACCTAATGAGAAAATTCTTAAGCTTGCACAAAAGATAACTGACCGAATCGGACATAAGGTTACTACAGACGATCCTGAGTACTGGGGACTTCGCTGTGTACTTACGGATGAAATGGCTGAGGTTGCCCTCACAATGAAGGTTCGTAAGCAGTATACCTTTGAGGAACTTGTAAAGCTTAACAAAATCCCTGAAAGCGGGAAGGAAAGATTCCAGGTACTTCTTGACGAGATGGCAAGAGTGGGAATCTTAGAGTATGACTATAACGATCAGTATACAAAGGATGGCCCTATTCCCAATGGAAATCTCATAAAGAGATATTGGGTTCCCTTGTTTGTACCGGGATCCGCAGAATATACCAACATGAATCTTGAGAATCTGGACAAGCATCCCGAGCTTGCCATGTTTTTTGAGAGGATGACGTTTTTACCACTGGAGAAAGTTACTCCCATGGTTCCTCCCGGAGGTGGCGGAATAGGAATGCATGTCATTCCTGTTGAGAAAGCCATCCAGATGGAAGAGGGCACCATGGATATCGAGCATATCTCCTATTGGCTTAAGAGATATGAAGGTCATATCGGTGCATCCATCTGTTCATGCCGTGTAAGCCGTAAGAAACTGGATGAGGGCTGCGCCGATGATTTCCAGGATTGGTGTATCGGTGTGGGAGATATGGCTGATTATTGCCGTGAAACCGGCAGAGGCCACGACATCACCTATGAAGAGGCCATGGAAATCCTTAAGAGAGCAGAGGACAACGGCTTCGTTCACCAGATAACAAACATTGATGGAGAGGGCAAGATTTTCGCAATCTGTAACTGTAATGTTAAGATTTGTAATGCCCTTCGTACATCACAGCTTTTCAATACACCCAACATGTCCGCATCGGCTTACAGAGCCCATGTTGACAAGGACAAATGTGTTGCCTGCGGTAAGTGCGTTGAGTATTGTCCCGCAGGAGCGCTTAAACTTGGCCAGAAGCTTTGCACAGCTGACGGCAAGGAAGTTACTTATCCCAAGCAGGAGCTCCCCGATGCTACAAAGTGGGGGCCCGAAAAGTGGGATGAGAATTACAGAGACAACAACAGAATCAACTGCCATACAACAGGTACTTCGCCTTGTAAAACCGCCTGTCCCGCCCATATTGCTGTACAGGGATATCTTAAGAAGGCTGCCGAAGGAAAATACACAGAGGCCCTTGCTCTTATTAAGAAAGACAATCCTTTCCCTGCAGTCTGTGGTCGAATCTGTAACAGACGATGCGAGGATGCCTGCACAAGAGGAACTCTCGACAGAGCCGTTGCAATTGATGCTGTTAAGAAGTTCATAGCAGAGAAGGATCTGCATGCCGAGACCCGATATATTCCTGATATCGTAGTGGCATCCAACAGAGGACGCTGGAAAGAGAAGATTGCTATTATCGGAGCAGGTCCTGCAGGTCTTTCCGCAGCATTCTATCTTGCTGAGATGGGATATTATCCCGCAGTATTTGAGAAGAGCGAGAAGCCCGGCGGAATGCTTCGCTACGGTATTCCTTCATACAAACTTGAAAAAGATGTTATTGATGCCGAAATCGACGTTATGCGCGAGATGGGCGTTGAGATTAAGTGCGGTATCGAGGTGGGCAAGGATGTTACAATCGATGAATTGAGAAGCCAGGGATATAAGGCATTCTATGTTGCTATCGGATGTAATGCCGGACGCCTTCCCGGAGTACCCGGAGAGGATGCTGAAGGAACCACAACCGCTATTGAATTCCTTAAGGTTGCAAACACAGGCGAAAAGAAGATTACCGGCGATACAGTAGTTGTAGGTGGCGGTAACGTTGCAATCGATGCTGCAAGAGTATCCGCAAGAAGCGGATCATCAAAGGTTACCATGTGCTGCCTTGAGTCGAGAAATATTATGCCTGCGTCCAAGGAAGAACAGGTTGAGGCAGAGGAGGATGGCGTAATCCTTAACTGCGGCTGGGGCCCTAAGGAAGTGGTTACAGAGAACGGCAAGGTTACCGGAATCACCTTTAAGAAGTGTCTTTCCGTATTTGACGAGAACAAGAAGTTCAATCCTAAGTACGACGAGAACGATTGCATTACAATCCCCTGTGAACATGTAATTTTCGCCATCGGTCAGCAGATTGTATGGAAGGATCTTCTGAAGGGAACTAAGGTTGAATTTGGCAGAGGAAACGGTCCTGTTGCGGATTCTCTCACATATCAGACAGCTGAGCCCGATATCTTTGTTGGCGGTGATGTATATACCGGTCCCAAGTTTGCAATCGATGCTATTGCTGCAGGACATGATGCGGCTGAATCCCTTCACAGATACGTTCAGCACGGCCATATGACCATCGGACGTAACAGACGTGAGTTTATAGAGCTTGATAAGGATAACCTCTATATTCCCTCATATGACACCTCATCAAGGCAGGAGCCCGGAATGGACGAAACCATTCCTCCCAAGTCCTTCAGAGATGCTCATAAGACTCTTACGGAAGAACAGGTTAAGATTGAGACTGCAAGATGTCTTGGCTGCGGACAGACAATCGTGGATGAGAATAAGTGTATCGGATGCGGAATCTGCACAACAAAGTGTAAGTTCGACGCCATTACGCTTAAGAGAGACAAGCCTGAGTGCAGTACAATGTACAAGGCAGAGGATAAGCTTAAGGCAATTCTTCCTTATGCGATTAAGCGAGGAACCAAAATCTTACTTAACAAGAAGAAAAAATAAAGAATAGAGGAACTTATGCACGAACTGGGAGTTGTTTTTTACATTATTAAAGATGTTAAAGCAGTCGCAGTGGAGAATAAGGTCGAGAAAATTGATTCGGTGACAGTGGAGATCGGCGAGGTCTCCTCTGTCATTCCTTATTATCTGAAGGACTGTTGGGAGTGGGCCGTTCACAAGGAGGAGGGTCCCATCCATGATGCCAAGCTGGTGGTGGAGACAATCCCCGCTGTAACATATTGCGAAAACTGTCATAAAGAATACCCTACCGTCAAGTACGGAAAGGAATGTCCGTACTGCAAAGACAATCGTACGTATCTTTTGACGGGTAATGAGGTGAACATAAAAGAAATTCAAGTTTTTTAATGTTTTTTTACGAAAGACACTTGCAATCTCTGTCCGCGTGTGGTAATATAACCATACAAAGGATGTCCGTTAGACGAAAACACGGGACACCCGGAAAGCGAGGGAGATTATGAATCAGATATTTGCAGGTGATATGGTATTCGATTTCGCACAACAGGCAAGATTCAATGATCTGCCTAAGTGGGCAAAGGATGAGCGTTTATATAACTGCGAGACATCAGTAAGACGCCGCCTGCGCAAGAAGAACCAGCGCAAGAAAGCCATTGCCGGATAATTGATGCCAACTATATTTTTCATATTGATACCTTAGAAGAAGCCGATGAGCAAAATGCCCATCGGCTTCATTGTTTTATATTCCTTTTTTAAGAGATTTTTAAAACTTTACAAGTTGAAAAAAAGCACATTTTGTGGTAGAGTGAGGAAGGATAAACACAATATATTGGAGAAATTTGTCCATATGAAGAGACAGGGATATAAGTTTACCAAGAAGGTTCACCCGAAACGGGCGATAATGGCCACTATTCTTGGGGCAATAAGCCTTATTGCACTGTTTGCGGTTATATATATAAGCTTTATAAATAATGGCGCCAGTATAGCATCGCCGGGCATGACCGGACTGTTGATAACACTTTTTTCGATAGTTGGATTTGGCCTTGCGGGTGTAACATTTTTTGAACCCGAAAGGTATTTGCTTTTTCCTATATTAGGTATTACACTGAATTCGTTGGCCCTGATTGGGATAAGCCTGGTTTTATACGTGGGGACAATATAAATTTAAGGATTTACGGGATAAATGGAGCAGGACAGACTGATTTTAGACAGAATCAAAGACGCGTATGAGCGCATTTCTTTTATAGAGGGTGAGAAGGAAGTCGATGAAACCTATATCGATTACTTTGAGACCGTTGCAAAGTTCCTTACAAAGGTTAAGGACGCATCTATTTTTATTAATTCCACAACATACGATAAGGCAGACGAGGCAGAGTTAAAGGCGACACTTATGGGGCTTTATGAGCCTGCAATGCCTGATGTTTATGACACAAGTTATCTTAACCCCAAATACGCAACAGAGAAGTTCGGAACCGACATAGGAAGACTTCTCTCATTTGTGTATGCGGAATTGATTTCGATTATTCCTTACACCTATGATCACAGGAATGAGGACATTGCTGTAAGACTTGAGTTATTCCTTGAACTTTACACAGCTTTTATCTGTGCCAAGCAGGAAAATGAGAAGCCGGACTATAACGCATTAAGAGGAATCGTTTATTCCTTCGTTTTTGACTATCAGAATCTTCTTCTCGATGAGATTATCGGGCTTAAGTTTGACACTTTCCACAGCGTAGGTGAGAGCATCCTTATGGAGGCCAACCTTAACGAGACAGACTATCTCTACAGATACGGAGAATATATCAGCGATAATGAGGTGGAGATATCCAGATTTATTGCCACATTAACCGAGGAGGAAACCCAGAGAATTGCCGATGTTTACACTGAAGGCTACAGGAAGGGCTTCGAGGTTACGGGCAAGGACATTTCCATTAAGGAATATGTACAGATTTATTATCCCATAGGCTTTGAGAGAATAATAAGAAAGGCTGTTAACAACTTTAAGGAGATGGGTCTTAATCCTTTGATTTTCAGATGCCCTTCTTCTGTTATCTGCGGAAGAGATACAGAAAGCCCCGGATTCATTTCCACATGCTACAATAAGCAGTTCTTCTTCGACCATGAGGAGGATGCAGCCATTTGGTATGACAAGGCTTATGTGGCAAGAAGAGTGGAGGCCTATAAGAACGCTTACGAGAAGGTGAAATACCAGGCCAACCATTACGGCGGCCCTGCTGTTATGGAGATATTCGGACAGGTGCCTTTTGCTCCCGAGATTAAAGAGGAGTGCTGCCATTTCTCTGAGGACCAGCAAAGACTTTTGGTGGAATTCAGAACCAAAGCCACACAGATCACTCAGGAATATGTTCCCGGCAACGAGAGGAGCTTTACCATAATTTCCTTCCCTGTTCCCGAGATTGGAGATAAATTCAAAGAGATTTTTGCTGAGACGGTTAAGCTTAATACTTTGGACTATGAGCTTTATCGCGATATGCAGCAGATTATTATAGATACCTTAGACAAGGCAGACCATGTGGAAGTCAAGGGCATGAATGGCAACAGGACAGATCTTACAGTTGCTTTGCATGAACTGAAGAACCCTTTAGAGGAAACAAACTTCGAGAACTGCGTGGCGGATGTTAACATTCCCGTGGGTGAAGTGTTCACCTCCCCCAGACTTAAGGGCACAAACGGAGTGCTTCACGTAACAAAGGTATTCCTTGCAGGACTCTTATATAAGGATTTAAGCATCGAGTTAAAGGACGGCATGATTGCGGATTATAACTGTGCCAACTTTGACACCGATGAGAAGAATAAGAAGTACATTAAGGACAATATCCTTGCCCATCACGACACCATCCCCATCGGTGAGTTTGCCATCGGTACCAATACCGTGGCATACAAGATGGCAGAGAAATTTGATATTGCAGACAGACTTACCATTTTAATAGCTGAGAAAACCGGACCTCATTTTGCCATGGGTGATACATGCTACTCCCATGAGGAGGAAGTGGTTTCATATAATCCGGACGGAAAGAGAATCATTGCCAAGTCCAATGAGGTTTCCGAACAGTATAAGACGGATCCTTCCAAGGCATACTTTGGATGTCACACAGACATAACCATTCCCTACGATGAACTGGGAAGCCTTACGGCGGTAGCCGGAGACGGAACCCGCTATGACATCATTAGGGAAGGACGATTTGTCCTGTCGGGTCTGGAAGAGCTTAATAAGCCTTTAGAGGCATAAGGAAAGAGAGATAATCATATGGCACAAGTTTCTATTGTAATGGGAAGTGACTCTGATATGCCTGTAATGGCCAAGGCTGCACAGGTACTTGAGGAGCTGGGAATAAGCTTTGAAATGAGAATTATATCCGCCCACAGAGAGCCGGATACATTCTTTGAATATGCGAAGACTGCAGAGGAGAGAGGCGTAAAGGTTATCATTGCGGGAGCCGGAATGGCAGCTCATTTGCCTGGCATGTGCGCAGCGATTTTCCCCATGCCTGTAATCGGAATCCCCATGCACACCACTTCTTTAGGCGGAAGAGATTCACTTTACTCAATCGTACAGATGCCTTCAGGAATCCCCGTTGCCACAGTGGCAATTAACGGAGGAGCCAATGCGGGACTTCTGGCTGCAAAGATTCTTTCTGTTTCCGATGCAGGTCTTTTGGATAAGCTTAAGGAATACAGCAAAAAGCAGAAGGAAGGCGTTGAAGCAAAGGACGCCAAGTTACAGGAACTCGGCTACAAGGATTATCAAACCAAGTAGTTAAAATATATTAAGCAAAGGAAGAATAAATGGATTACAAATCAGCGGGAGTAGATATCGAAGCCGGTTACAAATCGGTAGAACTAATGAAGGAACATGTTAAGAAGACCATGCGCCCTGAAGTTTTGGGTGGCCTTGGTGGTTTCTCGGGAGCCTTCTCCATGAAGAAGATTAAGGAGATGGAGGACCCGGTTCTTCTGTCAGGTACTGACGGAGTAGGAACCAAACTTCAGATTGCGTTCCTTATGGACAAGCATGATACCATCGGAATTGACTGCGTTGCCATGTGTGTAAACGACGTGGTTTGCGCCGGAGGAGAACCCCTGTTTTTCCTTGACTATATAGCATGCGGCAAGAATGAACCTGAGAAGATTGCCGAAATCGTTAAGGGAGTTGCCGATGGATGTGTTATGGCAGGCTCCACACTAATAGGCGGTGAGACCGCAGAGCATCCCGGACTTATGCCTGAGGATGAATACGATGTGGCGGGATTTGCCGTAGGCGTAGTAGACAGAAAAGACTTAATCACAGGAAATGATATTAAAGCAGGCGATGCTCTGGTGGGAATTGCCTCCTCAGGTGTGCATAGTAATGGATTCTCTCTTGTGAGAAAAGTATTTGAAATGACCAAAGAAAGCCTTAATACATACTATGATGAGTTGGGTATGAAGCTCGGAGAGTGTCTCCTTACACCCACAAAGATCTATGTTAAGGCTCTTAACGAGATTAACAAGGCCGGCGTAAGAATCAAGGGCTGCAGCCATATTACAGGCGGTGGATTCTATGAGAACATTCCCAGAATGCTTCCCGAGGGCGCCAAGGCTGTTGTTAAGAAGGACAGCTATCCCATTCCTCCCATCTTCACTCTTATGCAGAAGAAGGGCGGAATTGAAGAAAAGATGATGTACAACACTTACAACATGGGTCTTGGAATGGTTCTTGCAGTTGCCAAGGAAGATGTGGCAAAGGTTATTGCTGCAGTCGAGGCAGCAGGTGAGAAGGCTTACGAAGTAGGCTACGTAGAAGCCGGAGACAAAGGAGTAAGTTTATGCTAAAGATTCTGGTCTGCGTTTCCGGAGGAGGAACAAACCTCCAGGCCATCATAGACGGGGTTAAGAATGGCAGTATTAAGGATACCGAAATAATCGGAGTCATTTGTAACAATGCCGGAGCCTACGCTCTTAAGAGAGCAGAGGATAACGGAATCCCGGGATATGTTTTAAGCCCCAAGAACTTCGAATCAAGAGATGAGTTTAATAAAGCATTTCTTGCCAAGGTTAAGGAGATTAACCCGGATTTGATAGTTCTGGCAGGCTTCCTCGTAACAATACCTGAGGAGATGACCAAGGTCTATGAAAACAGAATCATAAATATCCATCCCTCACTGATTCCTTCATTTTGCGGGGTTGGATACTACGGACTTAAGGTACATGAAGCAGCATTGACTAAAGGAGTCAAGGTTACGGGAGCCACTGTTCACTTTGTGGATTCAGGTATGGATACGGGCCGAATCATATATCAGAAGGCTGTTGAAGTTAAGGAAGGCGATACTCCTGAGATTCTTCAAAAGAGAGTGATGGAGCAGGCAGAATGGATTATTCTTCCCAAGGCGATTAATGATATCGCGACGGGATTAATCAAAATAGGATAAGAGGGTAGATAATGAAGGTTTTAATCGTAGGCGGAGGCGGCAGAGAACATGCCATCGCCGTAAGCGTAAAAAAGAGTAAGAGAGTCGACAAGATTTATTGTGCACCCGGCAATGCGGGAATAGCTGAGATTGCGGAATGTGTTCCCATCGGGGCAATGGAGTTTGAGAAACTGACGACTTTTGCCAGGGAGAAAGCAATCGATCTTTGCATCGTGGGAATGGACGATCCTTTGGTTGGCGGATTGGTTGATGAGATGGAGAAGGCAGGAATCAGAACCTTCGGACCAAAGGCCAACGCAGCAATACTTGAGGGAAGTAAGGCTTTTTCCAAAGATTTAATGAAGAAGTATGGTATTCCCACAGCGGCATACGAGACATTCACCTCAGCCGACGATGCCATCAGGTATCTTGAAACTTCGGAGTACCCCATCGTTCTTAAGGCAGACGGATTGGCTCTGGGCAAAGGCGTTCTTATATGTAAGGACAAGGAGGAGGCAATTGCAGGCGTCAAGACCATTATGCTTGACAAGCAGTTTGGCGATGCGGGCAATACTCTTGTTATAGAGGAGTTCATGACAGGAAGAGAGGTTTCCGTACTTTCCTTCGTGGACGGCAAGACCATAAAGACCATGACTTCCGCTCAGGACCATAAGAGAGCCGGAGATGGAGATACGGGCCTTAACACAGGCGGAATGGGAACCTTTTCACCAAGCCCCTTCTACACCAAGGAAGTGGACGAGTTCTGCAAGGCACATATCTATCAGAAGACCGTGGATGCCATGGCAGCTGAGGGACGAGAGTTCAAGGGAGTTATTTTCTTCGGACTTATGATTACTCCCAAGGGTCCCAGAGTTTTGGAATACAACGCAAGATTCGGCGATCCTGAAGCTCAGGTTGTACTTCCAAGAATGAAGAACGATATCATTGATGTCTGCGAAGCTTGTATTGACGGCAGACTTGATGAGATAAATCTTGAATTTGAAGATAATGCGGCAGTGTGTGTTGTCCTTGCTTCCAAGGGCTACCCCGTTTCTTATGAGAAGGGCTTCCCCATTAAGGGCTTCGAGAAGTTCAAGGCAGAGGAAGGATACTATTGCTTCCATGCAGGAACCAAGAAGACCGAGGCAGGCATAGTAACAAACGGAGGAAGAGTTCTGGGCGTTACAGCCAAGGGAGCAACCCTTAAAGAAGCCAGAGCCAATGCATACAAAGCTACTGAGTGGATAGAGTTTGATAATAAGTATATGAGACACGACATCGGAAAAGCCATTGATGAAGCATGAATGGGAGGAGAAAGATGAGAACGATTAGATTTAACAAAGCGTTCAAAGCACTGGCTGCTTTTGTTTTGGTAGCAGCGTTATTCATTGGAGATACATTATGTGCTTTGGCAGCCACAAACGTAACAATTAAGGAAGCAAGCGTAAGAGTAAGACAGTCTGCAAGCACGGACTCAACTCAGCTTGGCTCAGTTAAACAGGGAACATCCTACGACGTAATTGAGACAGTAAGCGATTCATCGGGTGCAGCCTGGTACAAGATTAAATATGACGGAACCAATGTTGGATTTATCAGAGCCGACATGGCAGTTGATTCCGCATCGGACGAAGCAACCAAGTTAAAGAATGGTGCAGCGGCAGCTACACCCACACCTACACCTGCAGCTACAGCAACACCTACACCCGCACCCACACAGGCGGCTCCCGCAGCTCCCACAGTGGACACAAATGTACAGGTAGCCGTATCAACACAGGTTACAGATGTTAACCCCGTTTCCGCAACTGTAAACAACAACACAGTAAATGTAAGAGGCGAGGCAGGAGCAGACTCCGGTAAGGTAACAACAGTAAACAAGAACACAGCTGTTACAATTGTTGGTCAGGCTCAGGGAAATGACGGCAAGATTTGGTATCTTACAAACTTCACATATGACAACAAGGACGTTAAGGGCTTCATCAGAAGTGACTTCTTATCAGTTTCAGGAGAGGTTACCGAGGTAGCCGCCGAGGTGGTTGAGGAAGAGCCTGTTGTAGAAGAAGAGCCTGTAGAGCCCGAACCTGTTGTTCCTCAGGACTATGAGCTTAAGTACGAGACAGACGAAGAGGGCAACAACGTATGGTACCTCTATGACAATACAGACGGAACAAGAAGAAGCAAGCTTTCTACAATATTAGAGTCTGCAGAAGCTTATATGACCCAGAAGGATAAAGGAAGCTTAAGCGGCAAGGCAAAGATTGTTATCATTATCATGGCTATCTTCCTTGTTTTGATGGCATTGGCAATTACTCTTCTCATCTTCAAGATCAGAGACATGGAATATGATGATGACGAAGATTATGATTCATACGGCAGAGATCGCGACAGAGAACCCAGAACAGTAAGACCCGCAGGTCAGAGACCTGTAGGGGCAAGACCCGAAGGAAGACCTGCCGGCCAGAGACCCGTAGGAGCAAGACCTGAGGGAAGACCTGTAGGCCAGAGACCTGTAGGAGCAAGACCCGAAGGAGCGAGACCTGAAGGAAGACCTGCGAGATCTGAAGGAGCAAGACCCGAGGGAAGACCTGTGAGACCTGAAGGAGCAAGACCCGAGGGAAGACCTGTGGGCCAGAGACCTGAGGGGGCAAGACCTGAAGGAAGACCCATGAGACCTGAAGGAGCTCGTCCCGAAGGAAGACCCATGAGACCTGAAGGAGCAAGACCCGAGGGAAGACCCATGAGACCTGAAGGAGCTCGTCCTGAAGGAAGACCTGTAGACAGACGTCCTTCCGACAGCATGCTTAATGCTGAGAACCCCAAGGCACCCAAAGACGGTGACTGGAAACCCAAGAATCTTGCTGAGAACGACGATTTCGAGTTCGAGTTCCTTAACAAGTGGGATGAGGATGATAAATAAGGTTAGTCTATGATTGATTAAAGCCGCAGCTTTTCGAAGCTGCGGCTTTTTTGTACGCTTTTGGGGGCCCTGGCGACCTGTTTTTCGGCTTTTTGTACCTAAAACTTGCTTCAGAGTACCCTGCTGGGTACAGACTCCGCCCTGCCGGCCACCTTTCTCGGAAGCTTTCTGTACCTAAAACTTGCTTCAGAGTAGCGTGCTGGGTACAGACTCCGCCTTACCGGCCACCTTTCTCGGAAGCTTTCTGTACCTAAAACTTGCTTCAGAGTACCCTACTGGGTACAGACTCCGCCTTACCGGCCACCTTTCTCCGCAAGTTTCAGTACCTAAATCAAGCTTCCGGCTCCGCGCTGGGTACAAAACTCGCAAATTTTACAACTCGCGCTTCAATATGGTAAACTAATAAAGAACAGACAGCCCCGAGGTGGGCTAAGAGGAGGGTATAGAAATGAATAGCAAGAAGGGTGTAACTCTTTACAATCTTATTTTCCCGGTGTGGATTCTTCTGTGGTTTCCAAGCTGGCTCTGGCTTATTATTATTCCGGCCAATTACATCATTGACAGATTGATATTTACGATTCTTGGCAAGCATTACAAGCCTGAACTCACAAATGACTTCTACAGGAACAACACTTGGAAGCTTTTCTTAAGGGGCTTTGGAGCAGACTTTATCGGAATGCTTTTCTTACTTGTCCCTACTATTATTCTTGATACAGTATTTGACTCAGTAAGCGCGGTTCGGAATTTTACCCACGACTTACAGTACAATTTGTACAATAATCCCCTGGCAGTTATCTATACATTGCTTGCAGTGGCTCTGGCAGGTCTTTTGATATTCCTTTTCGACAGAAGGGCCCTTAGAAAGATGGGCGTTTTTACAGAGGAGCAGGCGAAGAAGATAGCTCTTTTCATGGCTATATTCACAGCGCCTTATCTGTATTTATTGCCGCCCAGTTTGTTTTACTAAAAGGGGGCAGGGGAGTATATGAATATTACATTTTTTTATTCCAGAATTTTTATATTTCTTTTGATAAGATTTGTGTTGGCTTTTATCCCTATGTATATAGCGGGTAAGAAATACTATAGCAAGGGGTGGTTTTGGCTTTATGGAGTATTCGGATTGATTCCGGCAATACTGCATGCGGTATTCCTTCCAGATGCTTCGTATTCTACATCAAGGAAGGTATCGAACAAGGCAATTGTTTCTTCTGTCGCTTTGACGCTCTATTTGTGCGGATCGATTGGATATTCTATTTACGATTATATTTTAAACCGCGCAAGCTTTATAACAGCGATGAAGAGAGGTTCTATCGCACTGATAATTATAGAAATACTGGTGTGCGCGATTACACTAGTTGACGTATTAAAATGTCAAATCACGAAAACTTCTGTATTTGCACTTTTTGCAAATGCTTTCTATGGGATAGTTAATCCGCTGCTTTTATGGTTCAGCTTGTATATTTGGGCCAAGAAACCTGAAGGCAGTTCAATGAGCAGGCCCTATTGGAATCCTGCATGCTTTATTTCATTTGTTGTTATGGGGATACTTATCCATAGATTCATAAGCGGAAAAGAAAAACCGAAAAAAGCGATGTGTTTCTATCTGCCGGTAATAATAGCAGTTGTAACAACCATAGTTTATATTTTCACGAATCCTTATGTTCAAAGGATGCCCTTGCCCACGGTAGAAATCATACTGAAGGTATCGATTAGAACGGCGCTGTGTGGATTATATATGTACTTTAATGAAAAAAATGATGTGCAATAAACCCAGTATTTTCAAGGTCTCCGAGATTGCTCGGAGACTTTTTTAATGTTTTTCATTAAAAAGTTGTTGACAAACATTATTTGCCCTGTTATAGTTGATTTATCGATAAACATTAAATATTTAATGCAAGAGCTCAAAGAACTAATATTAAACGCTAAAACAATACGACATTAAGTAACAAACAAGAACACAAAGAAAACTAAAACACAAAAGAGACAATTCACATTGGAGGAAAAAATAATGAACGAACAGAACATGAAGCTTGTAGCAGTTAAGAAGCGTTGTAACACAGCAGCAAAGATCGTTGGAGTAATCCAGGTATTCACAATCGTATGTGCAGCCATTGCACTTATAGCGGGGATTATGCTTTTCATTAAAGGCGGTTCAATTAATCCTTATTTACAGCAAGGAGTTGCCGAAGGGAAGCTGAGCACTCGTAACACAATTGAATTTAATGGTCTTTTCCATTTCTTCGCAGACTTGGATGAGAAGTTTGAGGAAGGCAACTATGCCGGCCCTATGGCTGTATCTTGCCTTGCAGGAGGCCTGGCTTGCGTTTTGGTAGCAGTTATCGTCACCTTTATCAAGAAAATCTTTGTTGTGGTAAGAGAGGAGAACTCGCCTTTTTCTAAAAAAGCCATGAAGCAGATCAAGACCGGCTTTATTGTAATGACCATAGCAGCTCTCCTTACCATGTCACTTGGAGTAGCAGTTGTAACAGGATTTATCCTCTTCTGCATCTACGCTATCTTTGAGTATGGTGCTGCACTTCAGAATGAAATTGATGAAACACTGTAAGAGGAGGAAGGAGCATGAGTAAGATAGTGTTAAGATTAGACCGTGTTATGGCGGACAGAAAGATGAGTTTAAATGAATTATCGGATAAGGTTGGGGTTTCCAATGTTAACCTTTCCAAGATCAAAACAGGCAAAATCAGTGCCATCCGCTTTTCCACTTTGGAGGCGATTTGTGAGGCACTTGGCTGCCAGCCCGGAGACATACTTGAGTATGATCCAAACGCCGTAGGAAGCGACGAAGAATAGAAAAAGAAGCTGCGTTACCGGAAGGTCCGGAACGCAGCTTTTTTATTTGACATACCACTGCGCTTGTTATACTATGAATATAACAGTTTCACCGGTAGAAAGAGAGGGTGAATTATGTATATAGAGATTGATTTTAACAGCGATGAAGCCCTTTACATGCAGCTTCGAAACCAGATTATCATGGGAATAGCCACCGAGCAGTTCAGGGAGGGGGATTCCCTTCCAAGTGTGCGTGCTTTGGCAGACATGATCGGAATTAACATGCATACGGTTAATAAAGCCTATGCGGTTCTTCGTGATGAAGGATTCGTCAAGGTTGACAGGAGACGAGGTGCCGTAATTGCCATTGATGAAGACAAGCTTCAGGCTTTAAGCGACATGCAGGATGCCCTTCAGGTGCTTTTGACCAGGGGCCTGGTTAAGAACATTACCAGGGAAGAGGTCCATGCTTTAGTGGACCAGTTCTACGACAAATATACAAAATAAGAGAAAGGATATTATATGCAGGAGAGATTTACAGATAAAGCATCCAGAGCCCTTTCCATGGCGGCAACCTATGCCAAGAAGTCAGGTCAGGGTTATATAGGAACAGAGCATATTCTGATTGGCCTTCTTAAGGAAGAGACGGGCGTTGCCTCAATGATCCTCACATCAAACGGAGTAACGCTTGAGAAGGTTACAGAGCTCATAGAGAATCAGGTTGCCATGGACGGAGCAGTGGCGCTTTTAGACAGAGAGGGCTATTCCCCAAGAGCCGGCAAGATTCTTGAGATGTCCCATGAAGTGGCCAGAAGCTTCGGCGCCACAGAAACCGGAACAGAGCACATTCTCTTAGCAATGCTTAAGGAGAATGAAAGTATAGCTTCCAGAATTCTTATTACCCTCAACGCACCTATTCAGAAGATGTACATGGAGTTAATAAGAAGTGTGGGCGGAGACTTGGAGGCCCACAAGGGGGATCTTGCCAAGAACCGTAATGGAGGTAAAAAGAAAGTATCTACTCTTTCCCAGTACAGTCGTGATTTAACCAAACTTGCGGCTGAGGGAAAACTTGACCCTGTGGTTGGCAGAGAAGAGGAGATTTCCAGAGTAATTCAGATTATTTCAAGAAGAACCAAGAACAATCCCTGCCTTATAGGTGAACCCGGTGTAGGTAAGACCGCCGTTGTTGAAGGCCTTGCAAGACGAATCGTGGCAGGAGACGTTCCTCCCACAGTTCAGGGCAAGAGACTTCTCACCCTGGACCTTTCAGGAATGGTTGCGGGAAGTAAATACAGAGGTGAGTTTGAGGAGAGAATCAAAAAGGTCATTGCCGAAGTTATTGAATCAGGCGATGTTATTCTTTTCCTTGACGAGCTTCATACTCTTATAGGTGCCGGCGGAGCCGAGGGTGCCATTGACGCATCCAATATCCTTAAGCCTTCATTGGCAAGAGGTGAGATTCAGCTTATCGGCGCCACCACCATAACAGAGTACAGAAAATACGTTGAGAAAGATAAGGCACTGGAGCGTCGTTTCCAGCCTGTTAATGTTGAGGAACCCACACCTGAGGAGGCTATCAGAATCCTTAAGGGTGTCGCTCCCAAATATGCCGAGCACCATGGTGTAGAAATAACTGATTCTGCCATAGAAGCAGCTGTAAGACTGTCTGCCAGATATATCAACGACAGGAACCTTCCCGACAAGGCCATCGACCTTATTGATGAGGCCTGCTCAGCAGCCAGAATCAAGACTATGAATGTTCCTTCGAACATCAAAGAGATCAATGAAGAAATCCAGAACTGTGATGCAAAGATCGCTTCAGCAATAAGAATGGAGGCCTTTGAAGTTGCAGGTCAGATTAAGAAGGAACAGGACGAACTCTGGGAGAAGCTTGACAGAGCAAAGAGAAACTACGACAGAAAGAAAGCCAGAGAGTCTTATTCCATAGATGAGAACGACATTGCCGAAGTTGTGGCAATGTGGACCAAGATTCCCGTTAAGAAGCTGGCCCAGAAGGAAAGCGAGAAGCTCCTTAAGCTGGAGAGCATTCTTCATAAGAGAGTCATCGGACAGGAGGAGGCTGTTGTATCCCTTGCCAAGGCCATGAGACGAGGAAGAGTAGGCCTTAAAGATCCCAACAGACCTATCGGTTCCTTCCTTTTCTTAGGTCCTACCGGTGTGGGCAAAACCGAATTATCTAAAGCCCTTGCTGAGGCCATGTTTGGCTCCGAGGATTCCATGATAAGAGTCGATATGTCGGAGTATATGGAAGGTCATTCCGTAGCCAAGATGATTGGTTCACCTCCGGGATATGTGGGATTCGATGAAGGCGGTCAGCTGGCTGAGAAGATCAGACAGAATCCTTATTCCGTAGTTCTTTTCGATGAGATAGAGAAGGCACACCCCGATGTATTTAACGTACTCCTTCAGATACTTGATGATGGACATGTTACTGACTCAAAGGGACGTAAGGTAAGCTTCAAGAACAGCATTATCATAATGACATCAAATGCCGGAGCTCAGAGAATTGTTGAGCCCAAGAACCTGGGATTCGCATCCGAAACCACTGAGGAACAGGACCATGAGAGAATGAAGGGTGCTGTTATGGAAGAGGTTAAGAAGATGTTCAAGCCCGAGTTCATCAACAGAATTGATGACATTATGGTGTTCCATGTTCTTAACAAGGATAACATGAAGCAGATTACCACCCTTCTTTGTGATAATCTTTCCAAGAGATGTAAGGAACAACTTAACATCAACCTTAAGGTTTCTTCTGCCCTGAAAGATCATCTGGTAAGCAAGTATTCAGATGCCAAGATGGGTGCTAGACCCTTAAAGAGAGCTGTGCAGTCTGTTATCGAGGACGCACTTTCAGAGGAAATTCTTTACAAGAGGGTTCAGCCTCTTGATACCGTGACTGCCGGATTTAAGGATGGGAAGGTCACCTTTACTGTTAAGAAGTAACCGGGAATGTGAGAACTTATAAATGAGCAAAATAGATGAAGCTAGGGAAGAGTTTTCTAAAGATTTGTACGCTACAAAACTCTCCGGAATTAAGATTGATGAGATAGGTGAGGATTTTGCCAGGTGCAGTATGGACCTGACGCCGGATCATCTGAATGCATATGGCGGCGTTATGGGCGGGGCAATATATACTCTGGCGGATTTTGCTTTTGCAGTGGCTTCAAACTTTGGTAAAGAGGTGGCCAGTGTAAGTGCAGATGGTCATGCCAGTTTCCTTAACCCTACTAAGGGGAAGACTCTTACTGCCGAGGCAAAGCTCCTTAAGGACGGTAAAAGAAACTGCTTCTACCAAGTTGATGTAAGAGATGAGCTGGGAACATATATAGCTGTTGCCAGCTTTACCGGAGCTCATGTGCCGAAGAAGAAAATGGATTGAACAATAAGGTTGGAAGCACCTGCAGAAATGCAGGTGCTTTTTTCGTTGGAAAGGGAGCTTTGGGATTACGACCTATGAAGGGTATCTTAAGTGGTGTGAGGAAGCCAGGAGGCTCCTTTCGAGATAATGCATATATCTGTGGACAAAATCTCCATAATTTGTTAGAATAAGGGACGTTGTAGAGACATTAATTTTACAGGAGATGAATATAAATGACACAGTCAAGAACTCACAACTGTAACGAGCTTCGTATCGGTAATGTGGGAGAAACAGTAACACTTGTAGGTTGGCTTGAGAATATCCGTAAGGTGTCAAAGAACCTTGGATTCCTTATTTTGAGGGATTTCTACGGCACAACTCAGATTGTCGTTGAGACAGAAGAGATGATGAACGTAGTGGATGACGTTAACAAGGAGTCAACCATTTCCGTTACCGGTGTGGTAAGAGAGCGTTCCAACAAGAACCCTCAGATTGCTACCGGTGATATAGAGGTAACCCCTACCGAGATTAAGGTTCTTGGTAAGTGTACTTATAATGAGCTTCCCTTCGAGATTAACAGATCTAAGGAAGCTGATGAGAATACCAGACTTAAATACAGATTCCTCGACCTCAGAAACCCTGAGGTTAAGAGCAAAATCGTTCTTAGAAGCCAGGTTGTTGCTGAACTTAGACGCCTTATGACAGAGGAAGGGTTCCTTGAGATTACAACACCTATCCTTACTGCTTCATCACCTGAGGGCGCAAGAGACTATATTGTCCCTTCACGTAAGTTCCCCGGAAAGTTCTATGCACTTCCTCAGGCACCTCAGCAGTTTAAGCAGCTTCTTATGACATCTGGTTTTGACAGATATTTCCAGGTTGCACCCTGCTTCAGAGACGAGGACGCAAGAGGAGACAGAACACCCGGTGAGTTCTATCAGCTTGATATGGAGATGGCTTTCGCAACCCAGGATGACGTTCTCGGAGTGCTTGAGAAGGTTCTTGTTCCCGTATTTGAGAAGTTTGGTACATACAAGAGAGTTACACCTGCACCCTTCAAGCGTATTCCTTATCGTGAGGCAATGGAGAAGTACGGCACAGATAAGCCTGACCTTCGTATTGACTTTACCTTACAGGATGCTACAGACGTTCTTTCTGATATCGGATTCGATCCTTTCAATGGACAGAACATTGAAGTTTGTGTGGTAAGTGACTTTACTGCAACAAGAAAGCAGATTGATGCTCTTATTGCGGACGTTGAGGTTCAGACAGCTCAGAAGACTTATTGGTTCAGAATGGATGAGCAGGGCGAAATCGTTGGAGGTATCTCCAAGTTCGTTGCTCCCGTTAAAGAAAAGATAGTTAACGCTCTTGGATTAAAGCCCGGATACTTCGTAGGTATCGCAGCAGGCAACAAGGCAATAGCCCTTAAGACAGCCGGCGTTATGCGTTCTAAACTTGGCATCCTTTGCCCCAATCACATGGACAAAGAGCAGTACCAGATGTGCTGGATTGTTGATTTCCCCATGTACGAAATCGGTGAGGAGTCAGGCAAGTTAGAGTTCTGCCACAATCCTTTCTCAATGCCCAACGGCGGAATGGATGTACTTCTCAAGGCAGAAAAAGGAGAGATTGATCCTCTTACAATCAGTGCGTTCCAGTATGACCTTGTAATCAACGGATACGAGTCCGCATCAGGCGCAGTCAGAAACCACGATCCTGAAATCATGGTTAAGGCATTTAACCTTGTGGGCCTTGGTGAGAACGAAGTTAAGGCTAAGTTCCCTGCTATGTACAATGCGTTCTGCTATGGTGCACCGCCTCACGCAGGAGCTGCTCCCGGAGTAGACCGTATGATTATGCTTCTCACAGGCGAAGAGTCCATCAGAGAGGTTATCTGCTTCCCTATGAACAAGTCTGCGGCAGACGTTATGATGGGTGCCCCTTCAGACGTGGATCAGAAGCAGCTTGACGATGTTCATATCGCTATTAAACTTCCTGAAAAAAAGGAAGAAAATTAACTTGCAATAGGTAATAATACTATGCTATAATAACCTTCGTTGGTGCGATTCCAACGAAGGAAATAGGAGAATAGTACAGCGGTAGTGCGGCGGTCTCCAAAACCGTTAACGGGGGTTCGATTCCCTCTTCTCCTGCTAAAATAAAAAAAGCTCATCCGATTCGGATGAGCTTTTTCTTATGCTGATTTATACGGTTACGGTGGCTACATATTCCATGCAGTCCTCGGGGACTTTGATTCCTGGATCATTGATGGATAATTCTCCGCCGGCAAAGTCCATGAAGTGGCAAAGGGCGATGCCCATATCAACCATCTGAATATCTCCCTTTGGATGCTCGGAATAGCCTTTATCGTGTCTTACGTAGAAGTGGTAGCTGTTGCCGCACTTAACTATTCTCCAGGGCTGCTTGTTTACAGCGGAAGGACCGAGGCGAACGGCTTCAAGTGCGTTCTTTATTGTGTCTTCCACGTGGGAGAGAGGAGTGCCGAAATCATTCTCAAAGAAGAGGTCTTTTGCGTCTTTTCTTGAGTCGGCACGAATTCCGGTACGCATTGCAATTTCCTTAATGGATTTCTTCTTTGCAGGGTAACCAACGGGGGTAACGCAGTACATTCTCTCGTCTTCCCCGACGCCGGCTTCGCTTTCAAAAAGCTCACGCTTCATGGTTCCGCCAATCCAGGTGGTTCCAATCCCAAGTGACCATGCGTAGAGAACGAATTTTTCAAATGAGTAGCCGAAGGCTTCCTCGCTGTGCTCGCTAAGCTTTACCTTTGCAGCAAAGTATGCGTTCTCACCGGTAATAACGGGGCTTGATACTCCATGCTCCTTGGCATCAAGGTAAATGAACTCTACGGGAATATTGTAGGGATTTGGAATGTTCTTGCCAAACTCCAAAAGTTTATTCTTATCCTCCTCGGATAAAGGTTTACCGTCAAAGGTTCTGACACTTCGTCTTGTTTTGATTAACTCTAAATTATTCATTTTTTCTTCCTCATATGACTGCAATGCCTGCAGTTTATTTCGTCAAGAGGGCTTCGACCTGGGCCCGTTTCTCGTACAATACGCATCCACCGTCGTGATCGTCCAACAAAACATCTCCGCTTCTTAATGCTGTAAATAATGGAGAGTGCATAGCTTCTCTTAGGGATGTATCTTTGACATTCACATCCGAATAGGGTGAGAAAGGACATGGCTCTGCACCACCATGGGAGTTGATGTGGAAGAAACCTCTGCCTGCGGCAACACATCCGCCTGAGCTTTTCTCATCACCGGGGAAGGAAATATAAACCATCTCGGGATGTTCTTCTCTAAGCCTTGCGATTTCGCCTGCAAGATACTCTCTGTCCTCATCACCGGGAGCCAATTCCTTGCTCTCCTCGGTGACAGGCACGTACTCGACGAATATAACTGCCTTACAGCCTCTGTCGGATAATTCCTTTAAGAAGCTGTCAGAGCTTACTTCCTTAATGTTTTCGGTTGTAACGGTTACGGACGCGCCAAAAATCAGGCCTCTGCTATGGCATTCATCCATATTCCTAATTAGTCTATCATAAATACCCGCCCCGCGTCTCGCATCTGTGACATCTTTTTTTCCTTCAATGCTCATAATGGGTATGAGATTGCGGTTGGAGTCCATGATATTAAAGTATTTTTCATCAAAATAGGTTCCGTTGGTAAAAATTGGGAAGAGAATATTTTTATGTTTTCCTGCAGCTTCAATTACATCCCGCCTTAACATGGGTTCCCCACCGGCCAAAAGGATGAAGCTGATTCCAAGATCTTCTGCTTCTGTAAAAACCTTATTCCACTCATCACCGGTAAGCTGTTTAACCGGTGCTGCATCAACAGTTGCTTCATTGCAGCGAGAGTAGCAGCCTGCACAGTGAAGGTTACACTGGCTGGTAATACTTGCAATCAAAAAAGGAGGGATATGCTCGCCGTTATCTTCGGCCACCCGCCTTTTCTTGGATGCTGCCTTGCTGGCAGCCGCAAACTTAACCATAAAAGCGCTTTCCTTGGGATTGCGCAAAGTAGCCTTAAGAGCGTCGGCAACGACCCTCTCAACACCTTCAGTCATGTACTGCTGGATATCAAATTCTTTGTTCATGATCAGCCCTCTTATATTTGATACAATACTATTGTGTCAAATATAATAACTCTAACTTCAGGGAATGTCAATAGGTGCAAAAAGGGGAGGTGCAAAATGGGGACAGGCCCAAATTGCACGTTTCATGTGCAGTTTGGGCCTGTCCCCATTTTGCACCTCCCCTTTTTGCACCTATATTGCGGCGATGACGATGCCGGCAACGACTACGCCGGCGCAGAAGAGTTTGTAGGCAATGTTCTTCTCCTTGAAGATGAAGCGGCCTCCGAGGATGGTGACAACTACGCAGACCTGCTTAAGGAGAGTCATAACGGTAACTTTGGATTCTGCATATCCGTTGGCAATAAAGAGGCACCTGTCAGCCACGAAGAAGAGTATGGAAATAAGCCATACATATCCGTTCTTCCAGACGCTCTTTGTAATCCTGGTCTTGGTGACAATAACGTATATACCGTAATAGATGAGCATGTAGAGCATGTACCAGAACTGGAGCTGCCCGCTGGTGACATTTCCTGTGCTCATAAGATACTTATCAAGATTTCCCGATACTGCGTTTAAGAAGGTGGAAACGAAGGCCATTATAAGGATGATTCCGGCCACTCGCTCGCCTCCGATAAGAATGCCCTTTCCGGCTGTTCCTTCAGTTACTGCGGGCGCATCAGCGCCTTCATCCGCAATCTTTAGAAAGCCCGGCTTGAATCTTAAAAGCAAAAGGCCTGCAGAAACAAGAATCATTCCAACAATCTGTAAGATTCCGGGAGTTTCCTTAAGCCAGAAGATTCCGATGAAGAAGGCAAAAAGCATTCTTGAAAGATCAAGGACGCCATATAGGCTTACCGGCATCTTCTTGATTGCATGGAAGCTGCAAAGGAAGGCTACAAAGATGATAAAGGACTTGAATGCAATAAGAAGCATTTCCTTTGTGGGAACTCCCCATGCAGTGGGAATCTCGGGTGTTGTAAAAAGAAAAGCAATTAGAGTGTAAACGAAAAGGACCTCGGTTACGCCGCTTTTGCTGACTGCCAGCTTCTTGGCCACATCCCGAACTCCTTTAAGTATTCCGTATATTAAAACAAATAAAATCCACATAATAACTCCGACAAAATCAAATTTGGATGTGTCAGATCAAATCAACCACATCGCTTACAGATTCTACACCTATAATCTTGATTCCGTCAAATTTATCCAGGCCCTTCAAACAGCTTTTTGGAAGAATAACAGTGTTAAAGCCCAATCGCTTTGCCTCCTGTACCCTCAGTGAAGCCCCTGTTACCGCACGTACTTCGCCGCTTAATCCCACTTCGCCAAAGACCATAACGTCCGATGATACGGGTCGATTCTTAAAGCTTGAAACCACGGCCATAACAATTCCCAAATCCAAAGCGGGCTCATTAAGCTTAAGGCCTCCTGTAACATTAACGTAGGCATCGCAGTCTGAAAGCTGAAGGCCAACGCGCTTTTCCAAAACAGCCATAAGAAGATTAAGCCTGTTAAAATCGGTTCCCGTGGCGGTACGTCTGGGAATTCCGAAGTTGGTTCTGCAAACCAGGGACTGAACTTCTATCAAAAGAGGTCTTGTGCCTTCCATTGAGCATACAACCACACTTCCGGAGGCATCTAAGGGCCTGCCTGACAGCATATATTCGGAAGGGTTCTCAACTTCAACAAGGCCTTCTCTTCGCATTTCAAAAACGCCAATCTCATTTGTGGAGCCAAATCTGTTCTTGACGCCCCTTAAGATTCTATAGGAAGCATGCCTGTCGCCCTCAAAGTACAGCACTGTATCCACCATGTGTTCAAGGACTCTGGGACCTGCGACGGTTCCCTCCTTGGTGACATGTCCCACGATAAAAATGGAGGTGGGAAGGGACTTGGCCAGAAGAAGGAACAAGCCTGTGGCTTCCTTGACCTGGGAAACGCTTCCGGGAGCAGAGGAGATGGATTCGGAGTACATGGTCTGAATGGAGTCGATAACCACGAACTCAGGGGTATATTTCCTTATGGTTTCCTCTATTACAGTAAGGTCCGTCTCGCAAAGGAGAGTGAGTTTGTCGGTAAAATCGCCCATTCTCATTGCACGCATCTTAATCTGCTTTAATGATTCTTCTCCGGAAATATAAAGAACCGAATGGTCCGCTGCCGCCAGATTCTGGCAGGTTTGAAGAAGGAGAGTGGACTTGCCGATTCCGGGGTCACCCCCAACCAAAGTTAAGGAGCCGGGAACAATTCCGCCGCCCAAAACTCTGTCCAATTCTCCTATATTGGTTGTAACCCTCTCATCATCTGAAAGAGAAACCTCTCTTAGGGATGAGGGAGCGTTAATTTTAAGGGGGCCGGATGCGGCCCCCGCTTTTGCTTTGCTTCCTGTAACTACGGTTTCCTCAACAAAGGTATTCCACTCTTTGCAGGCGGGGCACTGGCCCATCCATTTGGAGGATTCGTAGCCGCAGTTCTGACAGAAGAATGCTGTCTGATTTTTGCCTTTAGCCATTATTTCTTAACTATCCTTACATTTACGCTGCCCTTATCGGAAAGAGCAACACTTAAGCTTAACTTGCCGGAAAGACCGGAAGCTACAGTTCCTGTCTTCTCATCGTCAAGGTATACGTCATATTCTGTGTCTTCAGCAACCCCAATGGTAATCTGGGCATCTTTATCGCCTTTTACGACGAATTCCGTGCTGTCGGATTTCTCCACGAAATTCTCTACGCTGGTTCCGGGAACAGATTCATATAAGAATCCACCGTTCTTCTCAAGCTTTGTGATTTCACCGAAGGTCTTAACCTTGTAAAGGTCGCCTGCATGGGGGAAATCCTCCAGCTTAGATTTCTCGGGAAGAGTGTAATCTCCGAAACTGATAGAGCCGTCCGCATTGGCACGGATGAGTTGTTCTGCCATCTTTTAACCTCCTTGATTATTATTGTTTAGTATTTTGGGTGGCAATAAGCGCTGCTTCGAAGGGACGGGGATTAACAGGTCCCAGAATCTCGTTGTGATACATCGGAGCATCGCTTCCAAATGGGTGAAAATAGACATACTGTGATGTCATGTTTATATCTGAGAAAACTCCCTCTGCAATAATCTCCTTCTCGCTTCCGTCATAGTTCATACGGATGAGGGCGGGAGAAGTGGGAGAACTTTTCTGATAGAAAATCTTTCCGGAGCCCATGTTAAACATATCAATTCTGTCTTCGGTCAAAACCTCAATAACCCCCATTGAGAGGGAATAACGACAGAGTCTGTAGTTGTTGGGGACGTCCATATAATAAACGTAATCCCCCTCAACAATCGGATTCCAGATGTTGCCGGGCCAGATGCTCTGACCGGTACTTGTTATGGTGTCAAAAGCGTAAAGTTCGTGGTCAAAGGTTCTGCCGTTATAGTAGATTGTATTACCGACTCCGCAGGCGGGATAAATAAGCTCGTTGGAAATAAGTGTGGCATCGGCGCCGTCGATGGGCTGACGGTAGAAGTGGGGGCCGGTTTCATTTGAAACCAGGTAGTAAAGCTCATTGTTTACAACCAGCATGCAAAAGGCTGTGTCTGAAGTGAAACTGTCTCCGTTATGGCCATCCAGATCACACCTTGCTATACCGGCTCTGGAACGCATATGTCCAAGACCGGAGGCTCCGCTTGTGGAAGTCTGGAAGTAGTATATATGATTCTCATCCACGTTAAGAAGTTCCATGGTAACGTCGAGAACTTTTTCTATTGTGGTTTCATCGGGATTCATCCTGTAAAGAGTGTTCCTGTCATAAGGATTGGCGAAATAGACCTTCCCGTTCTGCTCACACACCAGGCCCTTATTGTAGATATTACCTGCAGTGTTGCCGATTACGGGGGAAGAATTGAACTTGAAGGTGTCCTTCCTGATTTGAAAAATTACAGCAAGAATAATTACTGCAACAAGTACAGATATACCTATAATTGCAGGCAATTTCTTTCTCACTTCGTGACCCTCCATCAAAATGCCTTCTATACCCTAATTATAGCTTTTTGATGTCTTGCTATCAAGTATGATTTGGTTTAAGATGAAATTAAAAAAGGACGAAAAATCATGGAACTAAAGGAACTTAGAGCATCCATCGATGTCATTGACAGACAGATTGTGGAATTATTTGAGAAGAGAATGGATGTATCTGTGGGAATAGCATTGGCCAAAAAAGAAGCGGGCCTTCCAATTTTTGACCCTAAGAGAGAGGAAGAGAAGCTTAAAGCTATAGAGTCACTTGCAACAAAGGAAGAGTATAAGCCGTTTTTGAAGGATTTATATGTTAATCTTTTTGCTTACAGCAAGGAACTTCAAAACAAGGTAGAGAATAATGAGAAATAGGGAGCTTATTTTATATAAGGATAATGAGAATGCCAAGCTTTTATCAGATATGGCATGGCTTATGGAGCATCATGACGATGACTTCTATAACAGGGAGGATAAGAGAGCGCTTCTTTACGAGTGCGTATATTCACTTATAGATTTCGCAGGCAATCACGGTTTCTACGGTAATCTGTGGCACTGTTATCTTACAAACCTTTTGGTTAACAATGAGAACACATACTCAAAGGGCTGTGAGATCAGGGGAGAGATAGAGGGAAGCATTAATCTGGCGGCTCTTCACGATATAGGAATCTTTAAGGAATTCTATGATTACGATCTGAATATATTAAAAGAATCTCTTGATGTACCCGAGCTTGACTACATTACAGACTATGTGGCAAGCAAAGGTGAGAGCAAGGTATATAACCAAAGAATCTGCAAGCGAATATGCGAACTTGCCGTAAGATTCCTTGAGGATACCACACCTGAGGATATGAAGGCTACGCTTACTTCTTTCTATAAAGAGTATGGTGTTGGCAAATTCGGACTCCACAAGAGTTTCAGAGTGGTACATGACGACACAGGAGTGCATATTGAGCCCATTTTGAATATCGCCCATGTCTATCTTGAAGACCTGGTGGGATATGACATTCAAAAGAAGAAGCTTACGGATAATACCGATGCCTTTGTTGAGGGAAGGAAAGCCAATAACTGTCTCCTTTTTGGTGATGCAGGCACCGGCAAATCTTCCTGTATAAAGGGAATAGCCAATAAATATTATGAGAAGGGACTTCGAATAATCGAGATTTACAAGCATCAGTTTGAGGATCTCAATGAAGTTATAGCTCAGATTAAGAACAGAAATTACAAGTTCATCATATACATGGATGACTTAAGCTTTGAGGAATTTGAGATAGAGTACAAATACCTTAAGGCAGTGATTGAGGGCGGACTTGAGAAGAAGCCTGAGAATGTGCTTATTTATGCCACATCAAACAGAAGACATCTTTTAAGGGAGAAATTCTCCGATAAAGCGGAAAGAGATGACGACCTTCACACCAACGATACGGTTCAGGAGAAACTTTCTCTTGTGGCAAGATTTGGCGTTACCATTTACTTTGGTTCACCAACTCCTAATGAATTTAAAGAGATTGTGCTTGCTTTGGCTAAGAAGGCGGGCATTAAGATGGGTGAGGAAGAACTCCTTGCCGAAGCAAACAAATGGGAATTATATCACGGAGGTTTATCGGGCAGGACGGCCCAGCAGTTTGTAGATTATTTATCCGGACAGTCCAAGTAATTTTAGCAGGTTTACGGGGGTGCAAATGGCTAAAAGAAGGAGCGTTTACGGTAGAAGCGAATACTACACCAACAGAGAACTTTCATGGATAAAATTTGACGAGCGTGTGCTAAGGGAGGCGAAGAACAAGCAGATCCCTTTATTTGAGAGGCTTAAATTCCTTAGCATCACCGCCTCCAATCTTGACGAGTTCTTTATGATAAGAGTTGCTTCCTTAAAGGATATGGTTAACGCCGACTATGAAGGCGTTGATCTGGCAGGCCTTACGCCAATGGAGCAGCTTAACGCCCTCAGCGTGGTTACCCACGAGTTTGTGCGTAAACAATACAATGTCTTAAACAATTCTTTGATTCCCCTTCTTCACGAGAACAAGGTGGAACTTATCGGAAGTCATGAGAAGCTTGACGATAAGGATAAACGCTTTACAGACAAATTCTTTATGGAAAGCGTTTACCCGGTTCTTACTCCCATGGCAGTGGATTCATCAAGACCATTTCCATTAATAAGAAACAATACTTTAAATATCGGCGCCCTTCTTACAAAGAAGGATAAGAAGGAGAAGGGCAAAAGCAAGGAATTTGAGTTTGCCACCGTACAGGTGCCAAGCGTTCTTGACCGTCTGGTAAGACTTCAGGACAGAGGCGGTAAGGCTCGCTTTATTTTGCTGGAAGAAATTATAGAAAGAAACATAGATAAGCTCTTCCTTAACTACAACGTACTGTGCGCCAACCCCTTCAGAATAATGAGAAACGCTGATTTGACCATAGAGGAAGATGAGGCAGCAGACCTTTTAAAGGAAATTGAGAGGCAGCTTAAAAAGCGTCAGTGGGGCCAGGTAATCAGACTGGAGACCGGCAGGGATATGGACAAGCGTCTTCTTAAGCTTTTAATAAAGGAGCTGGCAGTCGGTCGAAGCGATGTATACCTTGTAAATGGCCCTCTGGATTTGACCTTCCTTTCGGAATTATATGATGTTCCGGGTTATGAGGCCTTTAAGGAGAAAAAATACACTCCCCAGCCTGTACCTGAAATTCCTGCAGGCAGCGATATTTTTGAATGCATAAGAGGGGGCGACATTCTTATGCACCACCCCTATGAGACCTTTGAACCCGTGGTTGAATTTATTAAAAAGGCAGCCACTGACAAGGATGTTCTTGCCATAAAGCAGACCCTATACAGGGTAAGCGGCGATTCCCCCATAATTAAAGCATTGGCTTTGGCAGCAGAGAATGGGAAACAGGTTACGGTTCTTGTAGAGCTTAAGGCAAGGTTTGACGAGGAACACAATATTGTCTGGGCAAAGATGCTTGAGAAAGCCGGATGCCACGTAATATACGGTCTTGTGGGTCTCAAAACCCACTGCAAAATTACCCTTATAGTAAGAAGAGAAGAACAGGGTATAAAGAGATATGTGCATCTTGGAACCGGAAACTATAACGATTCCACCGCCAAACTTTATTCGGATCTGGGTCTTTTCACATGCAAAGAGGCCTTTGGCGAGGATGCCACGGCTGTATTTAATATGCTGTCTGGCTATTCGGAGCCTGAAACCTGGAACCGCTTATCTTTGGCGCCTCTTTGGTTAAAGGAGCGCTTCCTTAAGCTGATTCGAAGAGAGAGGGATAACGTCAAGAAGGGCAAAACAGGAAGAATTATCGCCAAGATGAACTCCCTATGCGATAAGGATATAATCGAAGCCTTATATGAGGCATCGAATGCAGGGGTATCCATTGACCTTATTGTTCGTGGAATATGTTCTTTAAAGGTAGGAATCCCGGGTATCAGCGAGAATATCAGGGTTCGCTCCATTGTGGGCACTTTCCTTGAGCACAGTAGAATCTTCTATTTCTACAACGACGGAAATCCGGAGTATTACCTTGGAAGTGCCGACTGGATGCCAAGGAACCTGGAGAGGAGAGTGGAGATTCTCTTCCCTATAGAAGATACGAAACTGAAGGAGATGCTTTGGCATATTCTTGATCTGGAATTAAGGGATACAGTTAAGGCAACATGCTTAACACCTGAAGGAACCTATGTTAAAATTACAGGTAGAGGGAAGAAACTTAATTCTCAGATGAAGCTTTGCGACGAGGCAATCAGCACCACAAAGAAAATAAAGAGCCTTGCCAAGAAGAAAGAGAGAAGCACCAGGGTTTTTATCCCTGAAGTAAATAAAGAATAGAGGAAACAAATGAACAAGATTATTTTGGCATCAGGTTCTCCCAGACGTAAGGAGTTACTGGGTGCGCTGTACAAGGACTTTGCCATCATACCCGCCAAGGGGGATGAGGTAACCACCAGAAAGATTCCCTCGGAGATTGTATCCGAGCTGGCCTATGGAAAGGCCGCAGAGGTTTACGACAGAGCATTGGAGCTTGACGAGTATTTTAACAGCGATTTCCTTGTAATCGGTTCTGACACTGTTGTGGCTTACAAAGACGAGATAATGGGCAAGCCAAAGGACGAGGAAGATGCCAGAAGAATGCTTAAGGATCTTTCGGGAGATGTGCACCAGGTTTACACAGGAGTATCTCTTCAGTGGAGAATCGGCGGCAAGAAGCATCAGTATACTTTTTCCGAAGTAACAGATGTTCATGTTTATGTTCTTTCCGATAAGGAAATCGATGATTATATAGCCACAGGTGAACCCATGGATAAGGCCGGAGCATACGCCATCCAGGGCAAGTTCGCTCCCTATATAAGGAAGATTGACGGTGAATATAATACCGTGGTAGGATTTCCTATAGGAAGGGTATATCAGGAGTTAAAGCAGAATAATTTATATTAACAAGCAACCACAGAAAAGGAGGATGACTATGCCGGAATTTGATGATGCAGTATTACAGTGTTTTCTAGATAATCAGAAGAAGCTTTTCCCGGACGAAGTGGCCTCCGACTTGGAGGAGGCAGAAGCGTTTCTCGAGGATTGTATGGCAGTGGTGGTTAATTCACCGGAAGAAGTAATGGAATATTTCGAAGAAGAGGGAATAGACATATTCGAGGATGACGAAGATTCCATACTTGATGCCGACGAGGTATTCGATGTCGGTGACGGAAGATACCTGATAGTGGAAGCATAATAAATAAAGGGTCAGGTCTTTTAATTAAAGATCTGACTTTTTTTAATCTGATTTTAATGTTGGTTAAAAGACCGTTTAAGAAACCTTTGTTAAATTGTTTATTGTCAAGAGGACATGACAACAACAAAACAACAAAACAAATTTAAGAAAGGTTGGTAATACAAATGGATATGTTTGAAAAAGTTGAAAAGTTAAGAGAGAAAGCTAATGTAAGTTATGAGGAAGCAAAGGAAGCCCTTGAGAGATCAAACGGTGACATCCTCGATGCAATGATTCTTCTTGAGAAGGAAGGCAAGACCAAGAAGGCCGGAGCAGAGAGCTACTCAACAAAGTATGAAGCAGGAAACGAGCTTGAGAGATTCAAAAACTGCGAGGAGAAGCAGGAGAGAAGAGAGAGAGCAAAGGAGAACTGCAGAACCTTCGGTGAAAAACTTAAGAGTCTCCTTAAGAAGAGTACAGAGAACTTCCTTGTAATCGAGAGAAAGGGTGAGAGAATCGTTAAGCTCCCCATTCTTGCAGCGGTACTCATTCTTATCTTTGCATGGTATGTAGCAATCATCGCAATCATCGTATCACTCTTTATGGGATGCAAGTACTCATTTGAGGGTGAGGAAGATTTCAAGAAGGCAAATGATGTTTGCGATAAGGCAGAGGACATTGCAGCTTCTGTAAAGGACAAAGTAGTAGACGAATACAATAAGTTATAAAAGGAACTGATTATGAACGAACACATTTTGGTTGTGGAAGATGAAGAAAAACTTGCCAGATTTATAGAGCTGGAGTTAAATCACGAAGGTTATGAAGTAAGTAAGGCCTTTGACGGAAGAACGGCTCTTGAGATGGCGGAAAGTAATGACTACAGTCTTATTCTTTTGGATATCATGCTTCCCGAACTGAATGGGTTGGAAGTATTAAGGCGCTTATCAAAGTCACACCCCACCCCTGTTATCCTTCTTACTGCCAGAGATGCGGTTATGGATAAGGTGGCGGGGCTTGACGCCGGCGCAGTTGACTATATAACTAAGCCCTTTGCAATCGAGGAACTTCTGGCAAGAATCAGAGTTGCGCTGAAACTTCACGGAGGAGTGAAGGCGCAAATTGGCAGCGATGCTCCCGAAAATGCAGAGGGCGTCTATACATGGAATGACCTTATTCTTGATGAGCCAAAGCATCGTGTAACCTATGGCGGCCAGGAGATTAACCTGACAAACAGGGAGTTTATAATGCTTAAGGTCCTTCTTATGAACAAGGATATTGTACTTTCCCGTGATACTTTACTTGAGAAGGTCTGCGGATACGACTACGTGGGTGAAACCAACGTGGTTGATGTTTATGTCCGTTTCCTTCGCACTAAGATAGATGAAACCTTCGGAATCAAAATGATTCAGACGGTAAGAGGAGTTGGCTATGTCATCAAATCAGAATAATTCCGGCTCCCAGAATAAGAAGATGCGCTCTGTAAGGTGGCGTCTGGCAGCAGAACAGGTATGGAAGAAGATTGTTCGAAGCCTTGGACTTGATATCACCATTCTTTTTGTTATACTGGTCACCTGGCTTTTGGCCCTTGAGAATGCTGCCACAGGCACTGTGGACCTTATAGGCAATGACCACGATTTTACCGTGGATTCCGAGCAATATAATGCAGAAAAAGACACTTTTGTGGAAAAGATTGAAGCCACAAAGTATGTTCTTACAGACGCCGAGACGGATAAGGTTATCCTTGAGACCCATCCCTTTAAGCATTTCCTATTATTCTTTGCCATATTTGTGGGAGTATTTGTGTCCCAGATTGTGATTCACTGGTGCAGTTTTCCTGTGGAGAGCGGCAATATAAAGAAGATACTGGAACCTTTGGATGATATGGTAGCGAAGGCCGAGGAATTGGCAAAGTTCGATTTTACCGAAGATAAATACCATGTCATTGAGGATAAGATTAACAGTCTGGAGCCTGACGAGGAAACCCTGATTTCTCTTGGAGATGAGGATCTTGCGGGAATCGAGCGGGCTATGAACTCCTTACTTAAAAGGATCAGAGACAATAACAGGCAGCAGGCCAGATTCGTTAACGACGCATCCCATGAGTTGAGGACGCCTATAGCCGTAATCCAGGGATATGCCAACATGCTGGCAAGGTGGGGAAGAGAGGACGAGAAGGTCCTTGATGAGTCCATAACCGCCATTCAGAATGAGTCTGAGAACATGAAACACCTGGTGGAGCAGCTGCTGTTTTTGGCCAGGGGTGATGCGGGCAGAACCGCTATTAACAAAACAAGAGTGGATTTGAATGCACTTATGAATGAAGTGTATGAGGAATCCCTTATGATAGATGAGAATCACATATATAAGTTTGCCCCTTCATCGGAGAGCATATATGTCAATGCGGACGAGGGATTAATAAAGCAGGCGGTGAGAATTCTTGTGGACAATGCCGCCAAGTACACCAAGGAAAAGGATGAAATACTTCTTGGAGTGGGCGTGTCCGATGGAAATACGGCATTTCTTCGGGTACAGGATTCCGGAATCGGAATGAAAGAAGCGGACGTGGAGCACATGTTTGAAAGATTCTACCGCGCCGATGAAGCCAGAAGTTTCAACGGCACGGGACTTGGTCTTTCAATAGCGAAGTGGATAGTGGATAAGCATGAAGGCCACTTCGAAATCCTCTCCAGAGAAGAACTGGGAACGAGAATCGGGATTTATCTGCCCAGGGCCTAGATGGCATCCTTCATGGATTTTACGTATTCTCCGATGTATTTCGGAGCATCTTTACCATACTTTTCAAGATATTTTATTATGGCTGAACCTACGATGGCACCATCGGAGAGTTCGGCCATTTTTTTGGCCTGTTCCGGTGTGGAGATTCCGAATCCGATGGCACAGGGCACGTCGGTATTGGCTCTTATAACATCAACTATGGATTTGAGATCCGTTTTTATTTCGCTTCTTGTGCCTGTTACTCCGAGGCTTGAAACCACGTAGATGAAGCCTTCAGCCTCCTTTGCTATCATGGATATGCGATTCTCGGATGTGGGAGCAATGAGGGAAATTAAATCAACATTATATTTCTTGCATATTGGTAAAAACTCATCCTTCTCCTCAAATGGAAGGTCGGGAAGAATGAGACCGTCTATTTCGATTTCTTCGCAGGTCTTTATAAACTTCTCGGCATCGTAGGAGTAAACCACGTTTGCGTAGGTCATGAATACCATGGGTACGGTGACGTCTTTTCTTAATTCTCTGACAAGGTCAAAGACTTTATCGGTGGTTACGCCTCCTGTAAGTGCCCTGAGGTTTGCGCCCTGAATTACCGGGCCTTCAGCCGTAGGGTCCGAGAAGGGGATTCCAAGCTCGATTAAATCAGCTCCGTTTGCCACGGCAGCCTTCACAACCTTTGCTGTGGTTTCCAGATCCGGGTCTCCGCAGGTGATGAAGGGAATGAATGCTTTTCCTTTTTCAAATGCTTTTCTAATATTACTCATGGATATCCTCCCCTCTGTATCTGGCGATGGCAGCGCAGTCCTTGTCGCCGCGGCCTGAAATGGTTATTACGATAATCTGGTCTTTGCTCATTGTGGGAGCCAGCTTTCTTGCGTAAGCAACTGCATGTGCGGACTCGATGGCGGGAATAATGCCCTCGGTCTTTGCAAGATACTCGAAGGCCTGAACGGCTTCCTCGTCGGTTATGGCCACGTACTGTGCTCTTCCTATATCGTGAAGATATGCGTGCTCAGGTCCTATTCCGGGATAATCGAGGCCTGCGGAGATTGAGTAAACCGGAGCAATCTGACCGTACTCATCCTGGCAGAAGTATGATTTCATGCCGTGGAAGATTCCGAGGCGGCCTGTGTTTATGGTTGCGGCTGTCTCGAAGGTATCGATGCCTCTGCCGGCAGCTTCGCAGCCGATAAGTTTTACATCTTTGTCTTCAATGAAGTTATAGAAGGTTCCGATGGCGTTGGAACCGCCTCCGACGCAGGCAATAACCGCATCGGGAAGTCTGCCTTCTTTCTCCAGAATCTGTTCCTTGATTTCCTTTGAGATAACCGCCTGGAAGTCACGAACTATGGTGGGGAAGGGATGGGGGCCCATTACGGAGCCTAAACAATAGTGGGTGTCGTCGATTCTTGAAGTCCATTCGCGCATTGCCTCGGAAACCGCATCCTTTAAGGTGGCTGTACCTGATTTGACAGGGATAACTTCCGCACCGAGAAGACGCATACGATACACATTTAAGGCCTGTCTTTTGGTGTCCTCCTCACCCATGAACACAACACATTCCATGCCCATTAAAGCCGCCGCAGTAGCGGTTGCCACACCGTGCTGGCCGGCACCGGTTTCGGCGATAAGTCTGGTTTTGCCCATTTTCTTGGCTAAGAGAGCCTGGCCCAATACGTTGTTTATCTTATGGGCACCGGTGTGATTAAGATCCTCTCTCTTAAGATAAATCTTGGCTCCACCCAGGTCTTTGGTCATTTTCTTGGCGTAGTAAAGCCTTGAGGGCCTTCCTGCATATTCGTTAAAGAGGGTTTCAAGCTCTTTGTTAAATGCGGGGTCTGCCTTGTAGTGATTATATGCTTCCTCAAGCTCGATAACAGCATTCATCAGTGTTTCAGGTATATATTGTCCACCATGGATTCCAAAACGTGAATTTGGATTAGTCATTGTCGCTTTCCTTTCTTACTGTTGATACGAAATCAGCCATCTTGGCTTCATCCTTAAGACCGTCAGTCTCAATCCCCGAACTTACATCTACCGCGAAGGGATTAAGAGTTTTAACTGCTTCGGCTACGTTTTCGGGGCTTAATCCTCCGGCAAGGAAATAGGGCCTTTTTATTCCCTTAATTAACTGCCAGTTAAAGGTCATTCCTGTTCCGGCGCCGGAGTCCAGCAAAACGTAATCGGCACTTGACTCGTCGGCGGCTTCGATATCCGCTTTGGACTGAACCTTTATGGCTTTAATAAGCGGCTTATCAGTGAGAGAGCGGAGTTTTGATATGTATTCCTCATCCTCGCTGCCGTGAAGCTGAGCTATATCTATTGTTCCTCTGTTTAAAAGATCGGCCACAGTTTCAGGGCTTTCGTTTACGAAAACCCCAACTGCTTTAATGCCTTTGTTCAGCTTTGCCTTAAGCTTTGCTGCGCCCTCAGGGTCAACATATCTTTTGCTCTTTTGGGCGAAAACAAAGCCGATGAAATCAGGATTTAATTTATTAACTGCTTCTATATCGCATTCTCTTTTAAGGCCACATAGCTTTATTTTGGTCATTTCTCACCTCTCAGCTCATTAAGCTTTTCCTTTTTATCAGGGGCTCTCATGAGGGCTTCACCAACAAGTACCGCATCTGCACCGATTTCTCTGAGAACTTTTATATCATTTCCATCCTTTACTCCGCTTTCGGAGACGAAGATAACATTTTCAGGGATAAGTTCTCTGAGCTTTCGACTGTTTCCGGTATCTACCGAGAAGTCCTTCAGATTTCTGTTGTTTACACCGATGATTCTTGCTCCGGCTCTTACAGCCATCTTTACTTCCTCTTCATCATGAGCTTCAACCAAGGCCGAGATTCCAAGCTCATCACAGATTCCTATATAATCCTTAATCTGCGCCTCGGTCAGGATGGAGCAGATAAGAAGTACGGCTTCGGCGCCCAAAAGCCGGGCTTCATAGATCATGTACTCATCAACTGTAAAATCCTTTCTGATACAGGGTGTGCAGACTTTGGAAGTGATTTCTCTTAGGTATTCATCGCTTCCCAGAAACCACTTGGGTTCCGTGAGAACTGAGATACAGTCTGCACCTGCCGCCTCGTATTCCTCCGCAATCTTTAAATACGGGAAATCAGGAGCTATAAGTCCCTTTGAAGGGGAGGCCTTCTTACACTCACAAATGAAAGATATGCCGGGTTTCTTAAGAGCGTTCTCGAATCTGAATCGTCCCTTCGGAAGGGCAAGGGCTTCCTTCTTTATTTCCTCAGTTGATTTGATTTCCTTGGCTTTTTCAACTCTTACTCTTGCGAAGTCAGCAAGTTCATCAAGAATGGTCATTTCTATTCCTCCGGACGGTTGCTTACTTCCACAACCTTTTTAAGGGTTTCAAGAGCCTTGCCTGAATCGATTATTTCGGCGGCAAGTTTAACGCCTTCTTTAAAGCTCGGAGCTTTTCCTCCGATATAAAGTGCTGCTCCTGCATTCATAAGTACAGCATCTCTCTTGGGACCCTTGGCACCATTTAAAATATCAGTCGTTATCTTTGCGTTCTCAGCGGGATCTCCACCCTTTAATTCATCCTTGGTACAGCGGGTGAAGCCGAAATCTTCAGGAGTTATAACGTATGATTTGAACCAGCCGTCGTTAATCTCACAGATCTTGGTAGGTGCGCTCATTGAGATTTCATCAAGCTTATCCATTCCATAGACAACCATGCCTCTCTTGACTCCAAGGCTTATGAGAACCTGAGCAAGGGGCTCAACAAGATAATCATCGTAAACGCCCAAAAGCTGCATAGTGGGCTTGCCGGGGTTGGTGAGGGGACCTAAGATATTAAACACGGTTCTGAAACCCAGTTCTTTTCTGATGGGTCCCACATACTTCATGGAAGAGTGGTATTTCTGCGCGAAGAAGAAACACATGCCTGCTTCTTTAAGCAATTCAATACATCTTTCGGGGCTCTGGTTAATGTTTACACCCAAAGCCTCAAGGCAGTCCGCGGTACCGCATTTAGAGGAGGCGGCTCTGTTACCGTGCTTTGCAACCTTCATTCCGCCGGCAGCTGCCACCAGAGCTGAAGTGGTTGAAATGTTGAAGCTGTGGGCATTGTCCCCGCCTGTACCGACAATCTCGAAGACGTCCATGCCGGTTTCGACCTGCATTGCATGAGCTCTCATGGCTGCGGCACAGCCTGCAATCTCATCTGTGGTCTCGGCCCTTGCACTCTTTGTGGAAAGAGAAGCCAGAAACGCCGCATTCTGGGTTGCGGTGGTTTCTCCGCTCATTATTTCATTCATTACTGTGTATGCCTCATCATAGGTGAGGTCTTCCTTGTTTACGATTTTTACAATTGCTTCTTTAATCATGGTAGTTATCTCCTTATTCTTTAGAGTCCTTTAATAAAGTTTTTAATTATCTGTTTCCCGCTGGGGGTCATTATTGATTCGGGGTGAAACTGTAATCCGTATATGGGGTAATCCTTGTGGCATACGGCCATTACCTCTCCGTCGGTGGTTCTTGCCAGAATTTTCATGAAATCGGGTATTGTATCCGCATCAACCGCAAGGGAGTGGTATCTGGCCACTGGGCCGAACTTGGGACATCCCGCAAAAAGGGGAGATGAAATATCAAATTCGGTTTCGGACTGTTTGCCGTGCATTAATTCCTTGGCGTAGGTTACTGTGGCTCCGAAGGCCTGACATATGGCCTGATGCCCCAGGCAGACTCCAAGTATTGGAATAATACCGCCAAGTTCCTTAACCACATCCACAATAACTCCGGCATCCTCAGGCCTTCCGGGGCCGGGAGAGAGGATTATGCATACGGGATTTAAATCTTTAATCTGTTTAACTGACATCTCGTCGTTTCTGATTACCTTGATGGTGGGGGAAAACTCACCAATCAGCTGGTAAAGGTTATATGAAAAACTGTCGTAATTATCAATCAGAAGAATCATAGTGTTTCCTCCTGTGCAAGTTCTAAGGCTCTTAAAGAGGATTTGGCCTTGTTTAAGCACTCCTCAAATTCTTTTTCGGGTACAGAGTCTGCAACGATTCCGGCTCCGCTTCGTACGAAGACCTTGCCGTTTTTCTTATAGGCGATTCGTATTGCAATGCAGGTATCCATGTTTCCGGTAAAATCTATATATCCAATTGCTCCTCCGTAGATGCCTCTTTTGTTGTTCTCCAAATCGCCAATGAGCTGACAGGCTCTTATCTTTGGAGCGCCTGAAAGGGTTCCTGCGGGAAGCACGGCTTCGATGGCGTCCAGCGCATCGTGGTTCTCGTCAATTTCTCCTCTTACGGTGGAGCCTATATGCATTACGTGTGAGAAACGCTCGATGGAATGTAAGGTCTCAACTTCCACAGTGCCGAACTTGCTGATTTTACCAAGATCATTTCTTCCAAGGTCCACCAACATATTGTGTTCTGCCAGCTCTTTCTCGTCGGCAAGAAGTTCAGCTTCAAGGGCCTTGTCTTCCTCAGGGGTCTTGCCTCTTGGCCTTGTTCCCGCAAGAGGGAAGGTGTGAAGAATTCCGTTTTCAAGTTTGACAAGGGTTTCGGGCGAAGCACCCGCTACCTCCACATCCGTCCCTGAGAAGTAGAACATGTAGGGGGAAGGATTGATGGTGCGAAGCATTCTGTAGGTGTTAAGGAGGCTTCCCTCGAAGGGAGCACTTAATCTGTTTGAGAGAACTATCTGGAAGATGTCACCCTCATGAATGTGATGCTTGGCCTTATTAACCATGTTGCAGAACTCTTCTTTGTCAAAGAGGGGAGTGACTTCACCTTTAAGTTTTCCCGCGGGTTCATCTTTTTTGTCTCCCTTTCTCAAAAGATCTGCAAGGCGGTTCAACTCCATTATTGCTTTGTTGTAGCCCACCTCCACATCCGAGAGAGACATGTTCACAATGAGGATTATTTTCTGCCTTAAGTTGTCGAAGGCGATAACCTTGTCAAAGAGCATCAGATCCACATCTTTGAAAGCTTCCGAATCCTCTGTTTCCCTTTTGACAGTGGGTTCACTGTAGCAAAGGTAATCATATGAAAAATATCCTACCAGACCGCCGGTGAAGGGTGGAAGATAATCGAAGCGGGGACTCTTGTAATCCGCCAGAATCTGTCTCAGGTGGGCGGAAGGGTTGTCAGTCTTAAACTTCAGGTTTCCGGCCTTCATCTCACCGTCAACACAGGTGATATCAAGCTTTGGATCAAATCCCAAAAATGTGTATCGCCCCCAGGTTTCGTTGGCCTGGGCCGATTCAAGCATGTAGCAGTGGGTTGATACGTTTTTGAGAATTCTCATGGCCTCGATGGTAGTGATGAAGTCCGAGAGAATCTCAAAGCTTATGGGGGCCACATTGTATTTCCCCTGCTTTGCGATTTGCTTTACTTCTTCGAGTGTGGGTCTAAACTCCATTGTTTTTCCTCCTGCAAAAAAACTCCTTTGACTTCTGCCAAAGGAGTTTCTGATAACAAAAAGTCCCTGACAGAACGTATTAAACTTCTGTCAAGGACGAATAATCTAAGTTCACTATCCGCGGTGCCACCTTGAATTTATGGGCTGCCCCATACACTTTGCGAGATACCATCATATCTCCGGCAACTAACGTATGCCTCACGTCGCAGAATACTAGGCCTTAAGCCGTTCCCCACGCCCTCAGCGGTCCATTTGACAACTTGTTTCTCACCTGAATCTCAGCATCTCAGGCTCTCTGTAAAGGCATCATTGCCGTTATCTCCGCTTCAACGGTTTAGCATATTGAATTAATATTCTTATAACATGCCAAGGAATAGTGTGTCAACAGTTTTTTTGATTTGAACAAATATATTATAAAAATGTTATAATAAAACCCGTGAGGTAGACATATGGAAAACGCATACAATGAAAAAGAAATAAACGATATAATCGGCATGCTTGATAAGCTCTCAAATGACGGAGTCTCAAGGATTAAAGTTCAGATGGACGAAGAGAAACCGGAGGGAGATTTTAAGAAAGAGTATCATCACGGCAGATGTGATGTGGGCAGTCCCTGGGCCAGGGGATGTTCTTTTGATGTACTGGAATAATAAACTGTTCGCGAACGCGAATAGAAATGGGGGATTAATATGAGAAATCATGAGGTTACAACCAGACAGCTTCTTCTTGATAACAAGGGAGAAATTGCGGAACCCGGCTGGGCCAGAAGCCAGATTTGGGACTACAAAAGGAGCATGATTAAGGCTCCCAAATTCAGAATCAAGGAGTGGGATTACTATCTTGTAATGGGACAGGGGTTTGCCTGTGCATTTACTTTATCTGACGACGGATATGTGGGTCTTCAGTCAGTGTCTCTTCTTACGTTTGGGGAGACACCCTGGGAACATACGGAGACGGTTCTTGATGTTTTTCCCATGGGCAAGATGCATCACCCTGAAACCTCTTCGGAGGGCAACATTGTCTACGACAACGGAAGACTTAAAATGTCTTTTGTGAAAGGTGAAGGCGAGAGGCGAATCATCTGTGAATTTGAGAACTTCTTTGAAGGAAAGCCTTTTAAGTGTGATATAACCATGAAGCAGCCTGACATGGATACCATGGTCATAGCAACGCCCTGGGATAAAAAACACGCCTTCTACTATAACCAGAAGATTAACTGCATGAGAGCTTCAGGTTCGGCAACCTTTGATGGCACAACCTACGAGTTCAACCCCGAGACGGATTTTGGAACCCTGGATTGGGGGCGCGGTGTCTGGACCTATGACAATACCTGGAACTGGGGATCCGGTAACTGTGATTTGAACGGTCATGCCTTTGGATTCAACATCGGATACGGCTTCGGAAACACAAAGGCCGCAACGGAGAACATTCTTTTTTACGATGGTGTGGCTCATAAGCTTGATGACATAACCTTTAACATTCCGGAGGATTCCTACATGTCGCCCTGGACCTTCACGTCCTCCGACGGCAGGTTTGAGATGAACTTTGTTCCTGTTCTTGACAGGGCAGCCAAGATAGACTTTAAGGTAATAGTGTCCGATCAGCATCAGGTCTTCGGAAAGATGTCCGGAACGGCCATTCTTGATGACGGAACAAAGCTTGAAATAAAAGATATGATGTGCTTTGCAGAAAGAGTGCACAACAAATATTAATCTACGGAGATATTAACTGATGGAAAAGAAAAGCAACATGATATCCTTCTTCAGGATAATGTTCACTTATTGCGTGATTTTTGCCCACCTGGACGGGCACTTTCCGCTGTTTCAGCAGATGGGAGTGCAGTGCGGATGGTATCTTTGTGTGGACTTTTTCTTCATAGTTACGGGATATCTTCTCTATCAGACCTATATAAATAATCCCGCAAGATATAAGAGCGGTCCCGCTTATTCATGGAGCAGAATCAAAAAAATCGGTCCCGCATACGTGATTTCCTACGTTCCGATTCTTATCTTCTGGATTTTCCAGAGGGGTATCGGGGAAACAGTTTATTATTTCTGCTTCAGATTCCTGGAGTTTATAGGTTTACACGGAATCGGCCTGAATGAGGGCTGGACCAACCTAAACAACAGCACCTGGTTCATTTCTCTTATGATAATAAGCGGATTCATTATCTATCATTGCCTCGTAAAATGGCATGACAACTTTGTTAATTTCGCAGCTCCCATCATCACAATGGTTCTGATTTCTTATATCTACAGATATCGCGGCGTTTTGAGTGCCACAATGGATGTTGAGGGATTCTATGGAAACTTCGGACTTTTCAGATGCTTCTCTGAAATGTGCCTTGGTATCTATGCTTATAAGATTACTGCCTTAATTAAGGAAAAAGGACTTAGGACTTTAGGCTTTAGAATAACGGGAACTTTGCTCCTTGTTTTCGTGTGGGCAGCATCATTTGTGAAGAGTTATTCAAAGAGAGACTTTATGTATCTGGTATTTGAGGTGGTTGGAATCGCCTTTTGTTTCCTGCCCTCAGGAAGCAGGTTCCTGTCAAGCAAACTTATTCAGAAATGGGCGGCACTTACAATGTACATGTATCTTGCCCATATGTTCTTTGTAGACTACGTATTCCCCACATTCATTATGATTCCCGAGAGTATGGGAGGAAAGGCAATAGTATTCCTTGCTTGTGCCATCGCGGTTACAGCGGGAGGGTGGCTTTTAAAGGTGGTCACCGATGCCATAATGAAAGTGTGTATTAATCATTTCACAAATAAAAAGGAGGAAGCTTAAATGCAGGAAATTTATGATTTTTTAAAGGCTTGCGGTACTTATTATCTTGCTACTGTTGAGGGAGATCAGCCAAGAGTAAGACCCTTTGGTACAGTCGCTATATTCGACGGTAAACTTTACATCCAGACAGGTAAAGTTAAACCTGTTTCACATCAGCTTCATGCCAACCCCAAGGCTGAAATCAGTGCTTTCAACGGAAGCGAATGGATCCGCGTAACCGGTAAGCTGGTATCTGATGACAGAGTGGAAGCCAAGAAGCATATGCTTGACGAGTATCCCAATCTCAGAGGAATGTATAACGAGAATGATGACAACACTGAAGTCTTCTATTTCGACGGCGGCGTTGCAACAATCAGCTCCTTTACAGCAGCTCCAAAGGAAATAAAGTTCTAGTATAGGCAACAAAGGTGCATTTTGGGGACAGTCCTGCTTTGCACGCAAGCATGCAAAGACACGACAGTCCCCAAAATGCACCTTATTTAGTTAGCCGTCATCTTCCAGGCGGTGCTGGCGGGTTCGTAGTAGAGCCTTATCATGCGCTGCCGTCCGAAAGTCATAATGTTACATTCATATACCAGGGTCCTGTCGGAAATGAATACGCCGTCAGGCATCTCTTTGGTTCCCTGGTGGGACATATCTCTGAATCCCTTTATTGTATAAGTCTGATATTCACCGTCGTCATCAACCATCCTGATTCTTATGGGACTTATGGTTCCGTCTCTGGAGTGCTGGCAGATGACATCGACAGGTCTTAAATCTGCCTTCATTGCATACACCTCTTTTCGTGACCCAATTATAGAACATTAGTTCGAAAATGTAAATCGAACAAATTGAAAATTTTTATTGCCTGTGGTTTTATTTTTTTATAGAATATGTACGGCAGACAAATCGGGAAGGCAAAGTATGGTTAAAGTAGATTTGATTACGGGCTTTCTTGGCTCGGGAAAAACAACTTTCATAAGAAAATACGTAAAGCACCTTCTTAATATGGGTCAAAGAATTGCAATCTTGGAGAATGACTTTGGTGCCGTAAACGTAGATATGATGCTTCTAAAGGATCTGGAGGGAGATAACTGTTCCCTTGAGATGATTGCCGGGGGATGTGATCTGGACTGCCACATAAGACGAACCAGAACCAAGCTTATTGCCCTGGGAATGCAGGGCTTTGACAGGGTTATCGTGGAACCTTCGGGAATCTATGATGTGGATGAGTTCTTTGATGTATTAAGGGATGAACCCTTATGTAACTGGTATGAAATCGGCTCGGTTATCACCATTCTTGACGCGGGACTAGAGAAGAATCTGTCGGAAGAATCAGAGTATCTCATGACCTCCCAGCTTACAAATGCCGGAAAGATTGTGCTTAGCAAGATTAATTCCAAGGGGGCTGACACACCTGAGAATCTGGTCAGCAGGATAAACGGGATTCTTGAGCACTTTAAGAGTGAGAGAAGATTTGAAATAAAGGATATTCTGTCCAAAGACTGGGATGAACTGTCAGATGAAGACTTTGCGAAGATAATGAATGCTGGCTACGTCACAGGAGACCACACAAAGCTCTGGTTTGACGAGAGACATGCCTTTAAGTCCCTGTACTTCATGAATATGGAAATCCCCATCGAAAAGCTTAAGGAGAAAGTGCGTGAGCTTTTTGAATCGAAGAAATGCGGTCATATCTTTAGAATCAAAGGATTTATGCCCGAGAATAACACGTGGTATGAAATAAATGCCACCAGAGAACAGCTGACTGTTACTGAGATTATGGATGGGCAGGAAGTAATAATAGTCATAGGCGAAGAATTAAATGAAGCCGAAATCAGCAGCCTTTTGGGAAAATGATTCTTTATATTTTCTTTATAAAATATGAGTTTTTTCTTTGTTGACAGAGGAAAATGGAAAATATACGATGGATAAAGTTGAAAACACATATTTTAGGAGAGAGAAAAGATGACAGAGATGACAATGGAGGCTATGCCTAAGAAGGGCGTTACGGGAACGACCCTTAAGATTATTGCAATAGTGGCAATGTTTATTGATCACTTTGCAGCCATTTTTTTAGAGTGTTATTTGAATGAGATGACAATGAGATATCCTGAGGCTATAGGGAATGCTACAGAGTTAATGAAGCATCCGAGTCTTATGTATGGAAGTCTTATTATGCTTGTTATGCGCGCCATCGGAAGATTCGGATTCCCCATATTCGCATTCCTTTTGGTTGAAGGATTTATGCACACAAGAAGTGTAAAGAAGTATGCATTAAACCTTGGAATATTCGCTTTGATTTCCGAACTGCCTTTTAACCTTGGTTTTGCAAGAAGTTTATTCTACGTGCATTATCAGAATGTATTCTTCACCCTGCTTTTGGGGCTCCTTTGCCTTTGGTGTATAAGCGAGCTTGGAGAGAAGAGACAGTGGTCACCTAAACTAGTTCCCTTATACTATGTGGCGGGAGCCATTCTTGGAGCCATAGTTGGCTTTGAGCTCAGCGAAGCGGGACTTTTTTCCATGTTCACCACGATTCTTTATGGGAACCAGCTGATTGTGACCGGAATCGGTGCAGTTATCGGTTTGATCGTGATGGCTGTTCTTGGGGCAAAATATGATGCCGCAGCAAAGAACCGCTTCACCTTCACGGTTCTTCCCATAGCAGTTTTTGCGGCAATTGCTTATTTCCTCAAGACGGATTATGCAGACTTTGGTGTTCTGACAATCGTGATTATGTACCTTTTAAGGAACTCAAGGAAGAAAGCCTTCGGATGGGGATGCGGACTGCTTACACTTATGTCGCCCCTTGAAGCTTTCGCTTTCTTAATGATGATTCCGATTTCAAAGTACAACGGCGAACGCGGAAAGAAGATGAACAAGTATTTCTTCTACGCATTCTACCCCGTACACATTGGTTTGATTTATCTTTTGACATTGCTGGTTGGCTTTACAACATTTTCATTAGGATTCTAAAATTACAACCTTGCCTTTCATAAGGCAAGGTTGTATTATTTACGGTGTTTATTAATTTATAGAAAGGCAGAAAAAGATATGATGTTAGCGAATTACCACACCCACACAGTGCGCTGCAAACACGCCGTGGGAAGTGAAAGGGAATATATCGAGGCTGCCATCGCAAACGGATTCAAGATTCTTGGGTTTTCGGATCACACTCCCTGGCCCTATCCTGAAGGAGTGACATCAGGCATCAGGATGGGAATGGATGAAATCCCCGATTATACGGAAACCCTTGTGAAGCTAAGAGAAGAGTACAAGGACAGGATTCAGATTCTCATAGGCTATGAGGTGGAGTACTTTCCAAAGTATTTTGACAAACTTATGAAGGAGCTTAGGAAGTACCCTCTGGACTATATTATTCAGGGACAGCACCATGTTCCCGATGAGGTGGAAGGCTTCTATGTGGGTACCAAGACTGACAGCGAAGAGAGGCTTGAAGCATACGTTAACCTTACCATTGAAGGCATGAAAACCGGCCTTTATACATATCTTGCTCACCCGGATCTTATAAACTTTACAGGTGACGATGACGTATACAGACGCCATATGTCAAAGATATGCGAAGCGGCTGTTGATTTGAACATCCCTCTCGAAGTGAATGTTTACGGCTTTATTGACAACAGATGGTATCCAAAGGACAGATTCTTTAAGCTTGCAAAGGAATATAATCCCAGGTTTGTAGTGGGATGCGATGCTCATAATCCCAATGTAATAAGGCAACCTGAGGGTCATCCGGGTCTTGCTGAGTTTCTTGGCAGGAATGGAATTGAGTATGGAGACAATGTTGTAAACATAGTCTCACCAAAATAACGGGAACTCTTATAAAAAATTATACCTATACAACATCAATCTCAGTGACATATACTTTAACCATAGCTAATTAACAAAGCAAACAAAGAAAGGCCACTGACTAATATGCAATACAGAGTAAATCAGAAGAATGGTGACAAGCTTTCCGTCCTTGGATACGGTTGTATGCGTTACACCAGAACCGGCGGTTCAATTGACCAGGAGAAGGCTGAAAAGGAAATGAAACTTGCGGTTGACGCGGGGGTTAACTACTTCGATACAGCCTATATCTACAACGGATGTGAAGAGTGCCTCGGAAAGTTTATGGAAAAATACGACTGCCGCTCCAAAATCAATGTGGCCACCAAACTTCCCCAGTATTACATCAAAAAGATTGAGGATGTTGACAGATATTTTGCCGAGCAGTTAAGACGTCTTAAGACCGACTATGTGGATTATTATCTCCTTCACATGCTCAACGATGCCGCAAGCTTTAAGAGACTTTGCGAACTTGGCATAAGAGAGTGGATTGCGGATAAGAAGGCTAAGGGCATAATTAGAAACATCGGTTTTTCCTTCCACGGAAGCTCCATTAAGTTTATTGAGCTTATAGATGCCTATGACTGGGATTTTGCCCAGGTTCAGTTTAACTATTTAGATGAGCATTCACAGGCCGGAATAGAGGGCATTAAGCACGCCAACGAAAAGGATATCCCCATTATTATTATGGAGCCTTTAAGAGGCGGAAGACTGGTTAATAACCTCCCTGCCAAGGCAATGGAGGCCTTTGATAAGGCTGACGTAAAGAGAAGCCCTGCAGACTGGGGCTTAAGATGGGTTTGGAATCATCCTGAAGTAAACGTTGTGCTTTCCGGAATGAACGATATAGCTCAGGTTGAAGAAAACGTACGAATCGCATCGGAGGCAACGGCCGGATCCCTTACCGAGTCTGATATGGCAATGTATAAGACTGTTCTTGATGCCATAAACGAAAGCGTCAAAGTGGGCTGTACCGGCTGCGGATATTGCCAGCCCTGCCCTCAGGGAGTGGACATTCCCGGATGCTTTGCAGCGTATAACCATTCATTTACAGATAAATATTTCGTGGCTCTTAAGGAGTACATGATGTGCACCACAATGCGCAAGAACCGCACCAACGCAGGAAGATGCATCGAGTGCGGCAAGTGTGAGCAGCACTGTCCTCAGGGAATCAAGATACGTGAGGAGCTTAAGAAGGTTCAGAAGCGTATGGAGACACCAATCTACAAGATTGCAGCCTGGGGCGTTAAGATTCTTTTCAAGTATTAGAATAAAAACTGTATCGCAATATTATTCGAAATAGTGTAATATATATACGGATTTTGAATAGTATCACGAGGAGATCAATATGAATATAGTTTGTTTGGATTTGGAGGGAGTTCTTGTACCGGAGATTTGGATTGCTTTTTCCGAGGCAAGTGGAATTCCTGAACTTAAAAGAACTACAAGGGATGAGCCTGATTACGACAAATTAATGAAGTGGCGTATCGGCATCTTAAAGGAGCATGGCTTAGGCCTTAAGGAGATTCAGGATACCATAAGAGGTATCGATCCCCTTCCCGGAGCAAAGGAGTTCCTTGATAAACTTAGAGCCAAGACTCAGGTTATCATCATAAGCGATACCTTCACACAGTTTGCAACTCCCCTTATGGAGAAGCTTGGCTGGCCTACAATCTTCTGTAACACCTTAGAGGTTGCGGATAACGGAGAAGTAACCGGTTTTAAAATGCGATGCGAGAAGTCAAAGCTTACAACAGTCAAGGCTCTTCAGTCCATAGGTTACGACACCATCGCCAGCGGCGACAGCTACAACGACCTTGACATGATCAAGGCAGGAAAGGCAGGCTTCCTTTTCAGAACCACTGATAAGATTAAGGCTGATTTCCCTGAACTTCAGGCTTTTGAAGAGTATGATGACCTTTATAATGCAATTGTAAAAGAACTGGATTAATACACAGGGGCATGATTTCACATGTTGAAATCGTGCCCTTTGTTTGTTTATAACCTTGACAATATGTGCTTTTTCGGTAAAATGGTAATCGTGACTGTAAACGGATATACATAAACATAAGAAGGAAAAATTATGATTCAAGCTAACAATGTAACCCTCAGATTCGGTAAAAAGGCCCTTTTTGAGGATGTTAATATCAAATTTACGGAAGGAAACTGCTACGGACTTATCGGTGCCAATGGTGCAGGTAAATCTACATTCTTAAAGATCCTTTCAGGAAAGTTGGAGACCACATCCGGCGATGTTTCAATGACACCCGGACAGAGAATGTCAGTACTTGAGCAGGACCACTTCAAATATGACGCTTACCCTGTAATGGACGTAGTTATTATGGGTAATGAGAGATTGTATCAGGTAATGAAAGAGAAGGATGCAATCTACGCAAAGGAAGATTTCACAGACGAGGACGGTATCAAGGCAAGTGAACTTGAGGCTGAGTTTGCCGAGATGGACGGTTGGGAAGCAGAGAGTAATGCAGCAATGCTCCTTAACGGTCTTGGAGTTGATACAGAATTCCACTATCAGCTTATGTCCGAGCTTGACGGCAGCCTTAAGGTTAAGGTTCTCCTTGCAAAGGCACTTTTCGGTAACCCCGACATCCTCTTACTGGATGAGCCTACCAACCACCTTGATCTGGATGCCATCGCATGGCTTGAGGAGTTCCTCATTAACTTTGAAAATACTGTAATCGTGGTTTCCCACGACAGATACTTCTTAAACAAAGTCTGCACACATACTGCGGATATTGACTACGGCAAGATTCAGCTCTATGCCGGAAACTACGACTTCTGGTATGAGTCCAGCCAGCTCCTTATTCGTCAGATGAAGGAAGCTAACCGTAAGAAGGAAGAGAAGATTAAGGAGTTGCAGGAGTTTATCTCCAGATTCTCCGCTAACGCTTCCAAATCAAAGCAGGCTACAGCAAGAAAGAGAGCTTTGGAGAAAATCGAGCTTGACGACATTCGTCCTTCAAGCCGTAAATACCCTTACATTGATTTCAGACCCGACAGAGAAATCGGAAACGAAGTACTTACAGTTGAGGGAATCAGCAAGACCATCAACGGAGAGAAGGTTCTTAACAATGTTTCCTTTATTTTAGGACACGACGATAAGGTTGCCTTTGTAGGCGGCAATGAGCTTGCCAAGACCACACTCTTTAAGATTCTCATGGGAGAGATCGAGCCCGATGAAGGAACATACAAGTGGGGCGTTACCACATCACAGGCTTACTTCCCCAAGGATCCCACAGATGAGTTCGACAACGACTACACAATTGTTGATTGGCTTACAGGTTATTCACCTGTTAAGGATGTTACCTACGTAAGAGGCTTCCTCGGAAGAATGCTTTTTGCAGGTGATGACGGTGTGAAGAAGGTTAAGATTCTGTCAGGTGGTGAGAAGGTTAGATGCCTTCTTTCCAAGATGATGATTTCAGGTGCCAACTGCCTCATCCTTGATGAGCCCACCAACCACCTTGACATGGAATCCATCACAGCTCTTAACAACGGACTTATTAAGTTCCCCGGAGTTGAGCTTTTCTCATGTCATGACCACCAGTTTGTGCAGACCACTGCCAACCGTATTATGGAGATTCTTCCTGACGGAACACTGGTGGATAAGATTACAACCTACGATGAGTACCTCGAGAGCGATGAGATGGCACGTAAGCGTACCGTCTACACAGCTAACAGAGAGGACGACGATAACTAAAATGTTCGGGCAGGAGTGCGCTCCTGCCCGTTGTTGTTACGAGGAATTACTATGATAGATTTACATGTACATTCAACATATTCAGACGGAACATATACTGTAGAAGAGCTGGTGGACTATGCCGTAGAAAAGGGGTTAAAGGCAATTGCTTTGACGGACCATGATACGGTGGATGGGCTTGATGAAATCCGGGAATATGCAAAGGGAAAACCCATTGAGATAGTACCGGGTATTGAATTCTCGACGGACCTTGATGGCAAAGATATTCATATCCTTGGGTATTACATGGACTATAAGAGCGAGAAGCTTCTTGGAAGGATTAAGGAGTTTGTTGCCTCGAGAAACAGAAGAAATGTGAAGATGTGTGCAAAGCTTGCAGAGGCAGGCTGCCCATTTACCTATGAGGAGATATCCGAAAGATTTAAGGGGGCAGTTGTTACAAGGGCACACTTCGCAGCTTACCTTATAGAGAAAGGGTATGCCAAAAGCCGAGAGGAAGCCTTTGAAAGATATATAGGTGATAAAGCAAGGTGCTATGTTCCTCAGGATACAAAGATAACACCCTTTGAGGCTGTTAAGCTTATCTCAGAGGTTGGTGGTATACCGGTTCTGGCCCACCCCTTCCAGTACAAGATGTCGGACGCAAGGCTTTCGCAGTTTGTGGGAGAACTTAAAGAGGCCGGACTTATAGGCATTGAAACCATATATTCCAAGTACACGGCAGGGGAGATAAGGCAGCTTAAATCCCTGGCAAAACAGTACGACCTTCTGATAACCGGAGGCTCGGATTTCCACGGTGCCAACAAGCCTAAGATTGACCTTGGAGTGGGCCATGGCTCACTTGAGATTCCTGATGAGATTCTTGATAACCTTAAGAAGTGCCTTGCATACTATGTCTTTTCCGATATGGACGGGACGCTTTTTGATGAAAAATGCATTTTCTCCGATGCTCTAAAGGCGTCTATCAGGGGATTTGTTGAGAGAGGTAACTTCCTTGTACCTACTACGGGAAGACCTTACAAAGGCACAATCAATGCTTTCATTGAGAATGATATGGTTTTGCCTGATATGAAGGTTATCTGCAGCAATGGTGCTTTAATCATAGATGTTGAGACAGAAACGCCTGTTATTGAATTTAAATTAACCGCTGAGGAAATCAGGGAAGTTATAAAGAAAGCCGATGAACTGGGGATTTACGTTCATTCCTACGATGATGACAACATAGTCCTTAGAGAAGAGACTGAGGAAACCAGATTTTACACAAGAAAGGTTCACATGCCTCTTAAGTTTGTGGATGATATTGCGGACGAATTAAAGGACGGTGCGCTGAAACTGATGTGCATCGACCTTAACAATAAGCCGAAGCTTGAAGCCTTCAGGACCTGGATTCATGAAAATATGGGTGACAGGCTTCAGGGCATTTTCTCCAACGACAGATATATGGAGGTGCTTTCCGTTAAGGCCGGCAAGGGTAACGGAATAAAGGCCTTCTGCAGGCTTAACCACATTCCTCTTGGAAGGACCTACGCCTGCGGTGACCAGGAGAATGACATCGACATGATTAAGGCTGCCGGATGTGGCGTTGCTGTGGCAAATGCCACCGCTGAGGCCAAGGCTGCAGCGGATGTAATTACCAAAGATGACGCCAGCCACGATGCGCTGAAACCACTGTTCGATTCAATCTAGACAGGTGCGGATTGGGGACAGTCCTGCTTTTGCACGCAAGCGTGCAAAGACACGACAGTCCCCAATTCGCACCTTTTTTATTGCCTATGTGTTTCAAATAAGGTAAAATAGTACTACCCGGGGAGAGAAAGAGGATCTGATGAATTCCGTCATAGTATTTGTAAACCTGATTTCAGCGCTGTTCATCTTTATAATTATTACTGGCCTTTACCAGGTTCCCGAGGATGCAATAAGGCTTACCAGGCATTTCCGCTATTGTATGTGGGCGTGCTTTGCAGGACTGCTTGCAGAGATGGCGGGGCAGGCCCTTGATGGACAAAGCAAGTATGTGACCGTAACTTTTATTTTCACTCTCTTAGGATACATTCTTATTGACTGTGTCATGGCATTTTATGCCTTCTATTTCTATTATCTTATTACTCAAACTGACAGGAAATTTCCCAAGGCTTTTCCCTATTTGACTACTGTAATATGTTCTATAGATGCAATTTTTGTGACAGTCGGAGCATTCAACGGGAAGCTTTTTACTCTGGTGGACGGAACCTTCGCAAACGGTCCCTGGAATCCTTACAGTAAGATTACCGGCGCAATTTGCTTTATTGCTACGGTTGTGGTCTTTATACGTTACCATAAGGCATTCGGTATAACCAGCCCTGCGGTTACGTCACTCTTTGTAATTGTGCCGTTTTTGTCCTTTGTAATACTTGGGCGGCATGCTTCGGACATAAGAAACGGATTCGTTGGAGCGGCAGTTTCCCTGGCAGTTGTATATGTTATTGTCCAGTCAAGAATTATTGCGGAAGCAACTTCCAACGCTGAACTTTACAACAAATTGGCGGTACATGACATTCTGACAGGCCTTGGCAACAGGAGAGGCTATCAGGTTTACATTGGCAGCCATTCCTTCGAAGGAGAGGTTGCAGCGGTTTTTGCAGATGTAAATTCCCTTAAGGAAACCAACGACCATATAGGGCACGAAGCCGGCGACAAACTCATAATTAAGGCAGCCGAGACTTTGAGAAACGCGTTCCCCGACGGAAAAGTGTTCAGAGTAAGCGGAGATGAGTTTGTGTGCATAGTAGAAAATGCCACAGAGGATTCCTTCGCAAAACGAATGAATGACCTTGCGGCATTGGTTTATGATGGTGGAAGATTTATTTCCTTGGGCTACTCTGTGGGAGAGGGAAGCAACATTTTGGACCTGGTCAAGAAAGCCGAGCAGATAATGTATGTTGACAAGTCCCGCTATTACAAAGAAACCGGCAAGGACAGACGTCATTAAAGCTTTTTGATAAAATCGTCAGCTTCTACAAGTACATCTCTCATATTTTGAAACTGAATCGTATTTAAGGCCTCCTGTAATGGGAGGCTTTTTAAACTTCTGACCTCATAGGGTCTTACAATCTTTGGAGTCTGTCCGGTGTAGTCAAACAGGAAATACACAACCTGCTTTGTGGTTCCGGGAGAATCAAGAAGAGGGAATTCCTGGACACGCTTAAAGCCGTCAATGAAGGAGGGAGTAAGATTGGTTTCCTCCCTGATTTCGCGAATGGCGGTTTCTTCCTCGGTTTCGTTTCCCTCAACATGTCCCTTAGGGAAGCTGATAGCGCCATGCATTTCTTCCGCAAGGAGGTATTTGATCTCCCCGCCTTCTCTTGTGAAAGTGATAGCCCCGCAGGACTTTTCAAATTTCTCAGTATTCATTTTATTTCCCCTTTCAAAGTAATTATAAACATCTAATCTGATTTTATACAAGATCCTTTGTGGTAATATGCGCAATGATAGCCTCTTCTCAAATGTCTTAAGTTTTACTTACATTTGCGCAAATTTACACAACTCTGTCACTTGTCACTCATCTGATAACAAAAGTATAATTGTAGAGAATATAATGAAAGGAGACCAGCTATGAAAATTCTTTATTCCGGTAAAGCAGTGGCTGTAAATGTTGAGATGGGATGTGGTAATAAGCACACCCAACAGACAAGAACTCGTACGGTCACAGTAACAAAACTCTAATGGAAAGGGAAAAATGACTGCTTGAAAAATATGTAGCAGTCATTTTTCTTGGAGAACTAAATCATGAAATATAAAGGGAATTTTGGAATCATAAGCAATAAGTGTATGTATCATTATTATGGTTCGTCATTATTAATTAGTGATTATGCAGGCTATACTGTAGTTCTAGACGAAGCCCAGACAAAACTTTTTAATCTACTAAAAGATCATGATGATTTTGAAGAAGCTGTAAAAGAATACATGTACGTGATAGATGAGGATGAATTAACAGCTCGGTGTACTTTGGAGCAGTTTTTAAGTACACTTTCGAAACATTTTTCTCTTGATCAGAGTTTAAAAGCTAATACAAAGAACACAATAGGCTTTACAGGAAAACCGGGTGCATATTATCCCCAGAATATAACTATTGCATTAACGTCAGTATGTGGGCAAAAATGTAAACATTGCATGATAAAGGATTCCATGTATACTAACAGTCATATTGATTATGCAAATCTTGCCAGATTTCTTGCTGAAATAAAGAACAAAACGCCTAACTTAGTATTAAGTGGAGGAGAACCTTTGTATTATGAAAACATAAATAGATTGATGGCGGACTTTGGTGAGATTTTTAACATCGGAGTCATTACATCTGGCTATGAAATACGAGTTGCTAAAGAAGTGTTATCAAAGATTTCTTTTATTCAGGTTTCATTACACGGCGCGAATAGCGAGGAACATGATTCGTTTGTGCAACGAGATGGGGCCTTCAAAAGTGTCACATCATTTATACAAAGACGCATTGATGAGGGCAAGGATTTAACCGTAATAACTCAAGCTAAAACCACAGACATTAACCAGATTAGAAGATTGATAGAAAAATGTATTTCTCTTGGGGTAAAAAGAGTTAAGATTGGCATAATTGTAAAAAAAGGCGCTGCAAAAGACTTAGCAATTTGGGGTGGGTATGATGTTTCCGCAATTATGTACAATATTAGAAAGCTTACCAAGGAATATGAGAACCAAATTTATATTGAGAGAGAAGAAACATGCCAAGATAGGAATAAAAATAGCTTTTTTAAATGCGGAGCAGGATCAACGGATTGGTATATTAATACTGAGGGGAATATATATCCGTGCATGCTAGTAAACACAAAAAAATTTAGTATGGGGACAATTGCCGATGACTCCTTTTACAGGGCAATCAAAGATGGAGAATATAAAAGATTGGTAGAAGAGAATTGGTGGAAAGCGTCCAGAGAATCCGACAAACTCTGTGACAGAATGGGAGGTTATTATCATATATGAAATTATCTGTTAAACATAGATTCCTTGCTACAATAATTCTTATTATCTCCACAGTTTTGGCATTTTTCAACGTGCTTATGCCGGTGCTTTTTAAGGAAATAGTAGACAATCTTTCATCGATCGCGACATGGACGAAATACTTGAGTCTTTATGTCGGCGCAGTAGGTGTTATTTTACTGATTGAATATGGTAGAAAGATACTTGCGTCCAAATACAGAAATTCTTTGTTAGAAGGATTTCGTTCTGCAATACTGGAAGCAAATCTTTCTAAGAAGCCTAAGCAGTATAACAAAATAAAACCACAGGAAAGAATCTCATCAATTAATAATGACTTACCCATTGTGGTTGATGATTATTATCTAGAAATCAACGAGATTATTTTCCAGATTGCGTCCATCTTGATAGGGTGTTTTACTCTTTCAAAAATATATTGGCCATTAGCCATTATTTCAGTGATGTCAAGCGCTGCTATTGTGGTAATACCGATGCTTTTCAAAAGAAAACTTTCAAAAATGAAGCAAAGAAAAACAGATAGTCTGAAAGGATACAATGTTTCGATAAGCGATGCATTTGAAGGTTATGAAGAGATAAAAATATATAACATGAAAAATGTTATAAAGCAGATAGTTAATAACAAATCTTTAATAAACTTGAGAGATGAGTTCTCATTTCAAAAAAACAAATCATTGTCAGAAGTAATAATTGGTGCAGTTTCGTTTTCAGCTTCTATTCTAATTATTCTGCTTGGAGGTTATCAAGTTTATTTGGGAGCAATGACAATAGGCTCACTTTTTGCAGCAATTCAACTGTCGGAAACATTGGTTGATCCGATAATAGGTATATCTATCTCATTGAATACGGTTTTATCAACATCTGGAATCAAACATTCATTATTCGAGGACTTGGAAGTTGCTAATGGGGATGATGGGGTAGCGGTGGATGACTTGAAGAGCATTTCAATTAGGAATGTCTCTGTAGAATACGGAGATAAAACGATTCTGAAAGATTTCTCATATGATTTCTTACAAGGGAAAAAATATTTAATAAAGGGTGCAAACGGAAGTGGAAAAAGCACGCTGATTAAGATGATACAAAATTCTGTTGATCAAGACAGTCAGAAGGGGGAAATTCTTATCAACGAAACGGATAGGACTAGAATTGCTGATTCTTCTTTTTTTGAAAAAATAGCTTTTATCCCACAGACTCCGTATGTTTTTGGGGGAACTGTAGAGGATAATGTTTCATGCTTTGGGAAAAACCAGATAGTAGAGTCAGAAGCACTTGAAAAGTGGTTTAAGAAAGGAAACATGGAAATAGCTCTAAGAGAAAAAAGGGAATTAAGAAATGATATTGAGAACATATCTGGTGGTGAAAAGGAGAAAATAGCAATTATGCGTGCTTTGAGTACAAAGGCCACGTGGATTGTTATGGATGAAGCAACTTCTGCAATGGATAGTTCGAGCAGGAGGTTTATTGAAGACTATCTCACTAATAGAGAAGATTTGACATTAATTGAGGTTGCGCACAACACAAGAGGCATAACAGAATCTAAATATGATGAAATAATAGAATTGGGGAGAGAATGATGAATAAACTTGAAATCAGCCACTTTAAAGACAATGAGCCTAAAGAAACGATAAAAAGGATAAGAGAAATTCTTTGGAATCTTGATTGTAAGGTATTAGAAGAACTGCATGATGATAACAAAGGAATATTTTCCGCTCATATTAGGATAGATGACACGGGAATATATTCAAATGGAAAAGGTGTTACGCCGGAGCTAGCCTTAGCAAGCGGCTATGGAGAACTGATGGAACGGTTGCAAAATTTATTAAATTTTAGGATTCCTTCGGTTTTTCATAAGGAGGTAAAGAATAATAAGCTCACCGTTGTACCTGATGAAATAATTAAAGATATACGTACTATCAGCATTGATAACAAATGGTTGAAAACTCTGTTTGACGAAAAAAAACAAAGGCGAATCTTGAGGTTGCTGAGAACGTATAGTTCCGATAAAGTTGTTATGATACCATTTAGGGAGTATGGCAAGAAGGATATAATAGAAATTCCCTACGTATTACAGGATGTAATCTACGGCTCTAATGGAATGGCAGCAGGAAATACGGAAGACGAGGCTGCGGTACAGGGACTCTGCGAGATCTTTGAAAGACATGTCACCAAAAAGCTTGTGAAAGTTGAACAACTGCATGGTAGATTTAGGGAAATCACAGCATCTATTTCAGAGAAATATCCATGGGCTAACGAAGCAATCAATACAATAAATGAAGCGGGTTATGATTTACATGTTTTGGACTTGAGCGAGATTGAGAATACTCCTGTTGTTGCAGGCATCTTTATAGATAAGGAAACATCTAGATATTCTGTAAATATAGCCAGTCATCCTGCTTTGAATATAGCTATAGAGAGAACCATCACAGAAGCATTACAGGGAAGAAAACTTTCGGAAATGACTGGGATGACAGACATCTCTAAGCATCAAGAAGCTCTTCCGGAATCGGCTAATTTAAATAATATATTTGCTACTGGAGAAGGAATATATCCTTTTAAAACTTTCGACTTTATAAAATCGGAGCCCTCCGTGAACTGGAATCGAAATTATAATACGTCGAGAGAAATGAAGGAAGCATGTATCGAATTAATATATGAATTGGGATATAAGCTCTATTATCGTGATATGAGTTATTTAGGGTTTCCAAGTTATCATTTTATAGTTCCGGGGATGTCAGAAATAACATTAAGTTCGCAAGAGGTAGAAGATTTTTTCGAGATTAATATGATTTCTGATGAGCTGCAAAACATTGAAGGTATTACGAAAGAAAAAGCAAAAAAAATAATCAAGTTTCTTAAGAATAGGTCATCAATATATAGATTATCTTTGTATGATATACTGCAAACGCCAACTCCTAGCGATAAGCCTGATGTTTTGAAAGACATAACATTAGAGTTGCTAATGATGATGTTATGTGCTTTTTGCGAAGACTATGAAGATGGAGCTATATATGCTGAAAGATATGTGGAATATCTAAGCGGAGAGAAAGCGGCATCATCAATAATAAAGTATTATAGCACAATTCTTTCGATATTTAGGATGAAGTCAAAACACTGTAAAGATGACGAAATAGTAAGAATCCTATCTGTGTTTTCAGATGAGGAATATGCTAAAGAAGTCCTAGATAATGTGTCCCCTAAACACGTTTTCGATTATTTTCCGAGGATAACATGCCCAGATTGTCTAAGGTGTTCGGTGAGAGAGAATTGCTTACATGAGGGAGAGAAAAATTTATATTTGAAAATACTAAGAAAAGCTAAAGCAAATTAAGATATGATGTAGTTTGAGTATTTGATAATTTGCATATGATTAAAACCGAATCTTTTAGGGAAGAAGATAATTAAGAAGGGAGAAACAAAAAGGGTGGGAGAGCAAATCACATATCATAAGCTATTGGAAAGCACTAGGCTAGATAAGGGGGTAAGTATTAAAAATCTAGCCTATGGATTGTGCGCCGAGTCGACAATGTATTCGTTTGTTAAAGGAGAAAGATTACCCAATTATCAACTAGGGAATCGCTTTATGGAAAGACTTGGCGTTTCTTCGGTTGGGTTTGAAGATTTTGTATCCGACTCAGAGTACTTAAGATGGATAAAGGAAAGCGAACTTATCAGTAAAGTAGAGGAAAAAAATCTTTCTGAGGCGACGGCGCTATTGAAGGAATTAAAATTATCCAAAGATTTATACAACAGAGTTGACCAGCAAGTGTTACTTGATATGGAGGCCAAGATTCTTGAACAACAAGGGGCACCTTTTAATAGAATCGCTGCTTTATACAAAAAGGCAGTTGATTTTTCCATGCCGGAGCTATCCATGTCGTGCTTAAATAATAATATACTTTCATCTTATGAATACTATTTGATTCTAAGGTTTTTGAAATTTGACTATACATCTAAATGTTGGGTAAATAATCAGGTAGAGGCATACAAAAATATAATGCAATCAATACTGAACTCGGAACTTGATGTAACAGAAAAATCAAAAGTGTATTCTATGGCGGTGTGCGGATATTATAGTGTTTTAAAAGACGCTCTTAAAGAATATGGGTCTATTGCAGAGGATATATTAGAACGGTGCATGACTGCGGAAACGCTGCTAAAAAGTTGCTTCAGAATGTATTTTTTAATTGATATTTTGAGAATCAAGATTGATGTTTCCTGCCCCACAAAAACACATATTAAGGACGACATTAGTCATACGATAAAACTTTTGAAGATACTGGAACATATGTATAAAGAGTTTGGGCTAGATCCGTCAATGGAATATAAAGGGTTTATCTATGAAGGGGCGGCTGTTTGCAGCATAAATGATTTTATTTATCGGAGAAGACGCTTAATTGGAATGTCAAGAAAAGAGTTGGCAGAAGGTATATGTGATGTTAGAACACTTATGAGAATTGAAAATCACCAAGTCTCACCTCAACGAGCTATAATCCATAAACTTCTTGAAAAGATGGGTGTATCTGGAAATTACAGAAGAATTAATATACAGATAGATAACTATGCAATTCCACAGTTGAATAAAGACTCTGCTATGCTAAGTGATTTGAGACGAGATAATGAATCCAATGAGGAGTCTCAAAAGCATATAATTAACGCGCTTAAAAGCTGCAGACCGTGTCCTTTGCATGAAAATTATTATAATATTGCATGGAACAGAGCAAGGATGCGACAAGATTTTTTTTCAAGTGAAATGAAAAATAGCCTTGAAATATGTAGAGAGATTAGCTATTGTTGTGACGATGATAAAAAACTTGAGTTTTATGATTCTTGCATAGAAAAATGGGCTAATAAAATAGATTGGACATACTAGCTGTAAAAAGAGAAAATGATATATGATTTACGAAATTTGATAAGCAGAATCGCGTGCAAGCGCGGCCTGTCCCCAAACTGCACCTATGGCCTTTTGGTAGACGATCTCCACTTCACATTTGTTGATATCAGGAAGGGCTCGTAGTTGTTGCCGCCCTCGATCATTTCAACCAGGGCCTGGGCGGCTAAATAGCCACGCTCGTAGTTAGGGATGTCAACAGTAGTGACACCCTTTTCAACGGCAAGGCGGGTGTTGTCGAAGCCACAGACTGCGATATCCTCGGGAACTCTGACTCCATTTTCCCCAAACGCTCTTATGGCTCCTATGGCCATTTCATCATTGGCACAAACAAGGACGTCCGGGCGCTTCTCGGAAAGCATTATAAGCCTTGCCATCTGGTAGCCGCTCTTTTCGGTATAATCCCCGTCAAAGTAGTTTTCTTTCTTGAATTTCAGACCATTCTCCTCAAGTACATCCTTGAAAGCTCTGAACCTTTCGCTGTTATCTTCACTTTCAAATCCACCAAGATAAGCAAACTTCCTGTATCTGCACTTGATAAGTCCCTCCATCAAAACGCGCTCTGAAGCATAGTTGTTGATAACAACGCTTCTTATATGAGGAACTTCTATTATTCGATCCATTACAACGATAGGGTAGTTCTTTTCGGCTTTCTTTAAAAGCATTGAGTCTGGACAACGTCTGTCAAGAAGAATACAGCCGTTGGTAAAGGCCTTGTTCATGAACTTGTCCGTACTCTTGTTGGTGCAGATAATGAGGTCGTAATCCTTGGATTTGACGTAGTCGGATATGCCCCTGATTATGGAGAGATAAAACATTCTGTCAAAGTCGGAAAATGAGAACATGATGGTTCGGTTGCTTCCGGTCTTTAAACTCTTACCTATAATATTGGTTTCATAGTGCAGTTCTTCGCACACTCTTAAGACTCGTTCTTTGGTCTTGGCTCCAACGTTGCTTCTTCCGTTTAACACATTGGAAACTGTGGATGTGGATACACCAGCCACTTTGGCAACATCTTTAATTCCTGCCATAAAACACCCTCCGTTTTACATTGAAAAAACACTGATTTTAGTAAAATTATAACACATTTTACTAAAACATCAAGGAATATAGAAAAAACCACAAAAAAATACACAAGAGATTAGGTCAAAAAGTGGAATATTTTTAAACATATTGACTAAAAAAAGCAGCCAGTTCTACAATATCTGTGTAACGATTTACTAATTCCGAAAGGAATATGGAAGGAGAAGAATTCTATTATGAGAAAGACAAGTAAAGTATTGGCTGCGGTTTTGGTCATGGCCATGGTTATGAGCCTTATGACAGGATGCGGCGCAGGTAAAAAGGGCGGTAAAATCACAATCTTCCAGTCAAAGACAGAGATTATGACCGATCTTAACCAGCTGGCAAAGGACTACACAGCTGAAACAGGTGTTGAGGTAGAGGTTTGGGAGACCACAGGAGACAACTACTATTCAGATTTAAAGACAGGCTTATCTACACAGGCAGGAGCAACATTATTCTCCCTTCAGCCCGGAGCAGAATCCATAGAGATGGCTGATTACCTTGCCGATCTTAGCGGACTTTCATTCGTTAACAAAATCGGTGCAGGCATGGCTGATGAGATTAACGGCAAAGTTGTTGGTATTCCTTATACAGTAGAGGGCTTCGGCCTTGTTTACAACAAGGACATGGTGGATGCAGCGAGCATCGCAACAACCGGTGATTTAATCAACTACTTAAAGACAAGTGAAGCAGACAATCCTCTGGGATTATCACAGGAAGATTATTTCCTTATTGCTCATATTCTCAATGCACCTTTTGCAGTTCAGGCTGATCCCCAGGGATACCTTGATGCAGTGTTAAACGGCAGTGAGAGAATGGCTGACAATGACGCATTCATCGAATTTGCTGAGCTTATGGAAGCAATCCGTGAAAGCTGCACCAACCCCGTTGATATCACATATGATAACAACTGCGGTGACTTTGCAACAGGCAAAACAGCCATGATTCATCAGGGCAACTGGTGTACAGGAATGTTCGCAGATTATAATGTGGCATTTGATATGTCACTTGCACCCGTACCTGTAGTCGGAAACAAGAAGATTTCTGTATCTGTTCCCATTGCATGGTATGTAAACACAGACGCTACAGAAGAAGAGCAGAAACTTGCAAAGGATTTCCTTGAGTGGCTTTACACTTCAGAGACCGGCAAGACCTACATGATGGACAAATTCAACTTCATCCCCGTTGTTGACGGTATGAAGAACAACAATCTCGATCCTATCAACCAGGCAGTTTCTGATGCAGTTATTTCCGGGAACACAATTCCTTGGGTAATGTCCAACTGGCCTGCAGGCATCGTATCAACAGATCTTGCACCCATCACCAAGGAGTTCTTTACAACAGATATGTCGGGAATTGAATTGGTAAACAAACTTAATGATGCTTTTGTAGCGGCAGCAAAATAGTTCAGAAATCAAAGGGTGTTGCCTTTCGCAACACCCTTCTTTTATAAATCGGGAGGGTCACGATGAAAATAGGAAAAGGATGGTATGCGCTGTTTACGGCACCACTCATGATTGTTTTCATGATAGTGGTAGTAATTCCATTCATTATAGGTATTGGGTATTCGTTCTTCGAGTGGGATGGCTTGGCAAAACATGCTGCAACATTTGTGGGATTCAGAAATTACGGAGAGGTATTTAAGGATCAACAATTCCTTAATGCTACCGTAAGGACTACGATTTTCACATTGATAACTGTTGTTACCGTAAACTTATTCGGAATCATTTTCGCGCTTGTGGTAACCACAAAGCTTAAGGTAAGAAACATAGCAAGAACAATGCTTTTCATGCCTTACCTTATAGGCGGACTTATCCTTGGTTACATTTGGAAGAGCGTATTCCAGGAATTTTTCCTTTCAATCGACTGGGGTAACTGGCTGACAGATCCTGTCAAATCCATAGTTGCCATGGTTGTTGTAACCACGTGGCAGTTGGCAGGATATGTGATGATTGTGTACATTACAGGAATCATGGCAATTCCCGCTGACGTTCTGGAAGCAGCCCAGGTTGACGGAGCAAGCTATATGCAGACCCTTTTCAGAGTTAAGTTCCCCATGCTTATGCCTTCTTTCACCATATGTCTTTTCTTATCGCTTTCAAACTGCTTTAAGATTTACGACGTAAACATATCCTTAACAGGCGTAGGCCCCAATTATCAGTCTGAAATGTTTTCGCTTAACATCTACAACGAAATTTTCAGCTTGAGTAACTTTGGATATGGTCAGGCAAAAGCCATTATTTTCTTCTTAATCATCGCGGTTATAACCCTGATTCAGGTTAGCATAACAAAGAAGAGGGAGGTGGCACTGTAATGCTTTATTATTCAAAACCCTTAAAAACATTTTTAAACGTGCTGACAGTCCTCTTTTGCGTGATTTATCTGTTCCCTATATATCTCATTCTCACCAACTCCTTTAAGAGCAGAGCAGAGATGTATGAGAACATGGTGGCACTGCCTAAAAGCTTCAGCCTTCAGTATTACTTAAGTGCTCTTGAGAAAATGAATTTCTTCATATCACTTAAGAATTCGCTGATTCTTACCATTGTTTCAATTGCGATTATAGTGATTTTTGCGTCGATGACTGCATGGATGTTTGTAAGAAGCAAAAACAAACTCTCCATAATCCTCTTCGACCTTCTGGTAGCAACTATGCTTATTCCGTTCCAGACCATCATGATGCCCCTTATGCAGGAGATGAACTGGATCGGTAACAATCTGGGAATACAGATGACCGACACCATACCGGGACTGTTGTTCATGTACCTGGGCTTTGGTGCAGGCATGGGCGTTTTCCTCTATCACGGCTTCGTTTCTTCGATTCCCGTGTCTTTGGAGGAAGCTGCCACAATAGATGGGTGCAACACATGGAAAACATTCTGGAGAATAGTTTTCCCCATGCTTAAGCCAACCACCATGACAGTAATTATTCTGGACGTAATCTGGATCTGGAACGACTACCTTTTGCCCTCGCTTACCTTGAAATCCACGGCAAACCGTACAATTCCTATTTCCACAGCAAAGTTTTTCGGACAGTATACCATCAGCTGGAACGAGGCTATGGCTGCCCTTGTTGTCACCATTATTCCCGTTGTCATTTTCTATCTGGCTTGTCAGAAATACATAGTTGAAGGCGTAGCGGCAGGTGCCGTAAAAGGATAACTTATGGGAAGAATTTTTACTAAGAACATTAAAGCTTTGGCAAAAACCGGAGCATCTCTTGATGAGACTCTGTTTCACAATGCCAACGGCTATATAGGTGTCAGAGGAAGCCTTGAAGAAGGTGTGCCACATGATTTCAATACAATGCGTGGCACATACATTAACGGCTTTTATGACATCGTGGACATGAAGCAGGCGGAGAACCTTTGCAATCTCATTGAGAAGAAGGAAACCATGCTGAATGTCGCCGACACTCAGACAATCTATCTTACCGTTAACGGTGAGCCCTTCAGTCTCCTTACGGGAGATATCGTGAAGTGCAAGAGGAGTCTTGACATGGACGAGGGCGTAACCACAAGAGAAGTGGTCTGGAAGTCTCCTAAGGGAGATAAAGTCGGAATAAACATAAAGAGGATGACTTCATTTGAGGAGTTGTCGCTTTTTACAATCGAATACGAGGTTACGGCATTAAGCAGGGATGCTAAGGTTATGTTCTCCTCCGCCCACATACCGGAGGTTTCAAACTACAGCGACGCGTCCGATCCTCGTCTTGCAGCTGAAAGTCCCAAGTTCATAAACCTTGTGGATTCCGGAATCTGGGATGGCACAAGCTATGCCCTTGCGGAGACCACCAGAAGCGGGCTTAAGATCTGCTCCATGGTTAGTCATACGGTTTCTGACCCCAGGGCCAGACTCTGCACCGTGAGAGATGGCAACGGCAACATGATTTGCGACGTGGTTTGCAATGTCAAAAAGGGTGAAAAAGTCACTCTTGTGAAGTATTCGATTTTTACAGACTCATTGCGCTTCGAGGACCCGGTAAAGGCGGCCAAGGAAAAGATGGGCGTGGTTTTGGAGGACGGATTGCCCTATTTTTACAGCAAGCAAAGGCTCTACCTTAAGAATTACTGGAAGAATTCTATGCTTGAAATTCATAACGATGCACGTATGAGCGAGGCGGTAAGCTTCAATATGTATGAACTTCTTTGCTCGTCCGCCAAGGACAGTTACGGCAACATTGCGGCCAAGGGTCTTAGCGGAGAGGGGTATGAAGGACATTATTTCTGGGATACGGAGATGTTCGTGCTTCCCTATTTCGTGCTGACGGATCCTTATCTGGCAAGAATGCTTCTTCGCTACAGATACAGGACCCTTGATAAAGCCAGAGAAAACGCAAGGCTTATGGGACATGAGAAGGGTGCGCTTTTTCCCTGGAGAACCATTACAGGTGTTGAGTGTTCCGGCTATTTCCCCTCGGGAACGGCACAGTACCATATAGACGGGGATATAGCCTACTCAATCATCAATTATTATCTGGTGACGGGAGATTTGGATTTTATCAGGGAGTGTGGCGAGGAGGTTCTTATAGAGACCGCCAGATTGTGGCTTGATGTGGGAAACTACGTTAACGACACATTCAGGATTAACGATGTTACCGGCCCTGACGAGTACACCTGCATGGTGAACAACAACTACTACACCAACATGGTGGCTGCCTACAACTTAAGGTGGGCGGTGAAGCTTTACAAGCTTCTTGAGGAGAAGGGTTTAGCCGGTGCTCTTAAAAAGAAAATCAAGATTACCGAGGCTGAGCTAAAGGAGATGAGTGAGGCCGCAGATAAGATGTATTTTGCGCCCTTAAGCAAGGATGGGGTTATTCCTCAGGATGATTCTTTCTTTGATAAGCCCAAGTGGAATATCAAGGGAACACCCAAGGACAAGTTCCCCCTGCTTCTTCATTACCACCCTCTGCATCTTTACAGATATCAGGTTTGCAAACAGGCAGATACCGTTATGGCCTTCTTCCTCTTTGGGGACATGATTGACAAGAAGACTCAGGAAAAGAGCTTTGAATATTATGAGGAGGTAACCACTCACGATTCCTCCCTGTCAAAGTGCGCCTTCAGCGTGGTGGCATCGAAGCTTGGAATGAAGGATAAAGCCTACAGGTACTTTGGCAACTCCGCGGAATTCGATATAAGAAATCTTCATGACAATACACAGTACGGCGTTCATACCGCAAACATGGGCGGCTCATTCATGGCGGTTGTATACGGATTTGCAGGCTTGTCAGTAACGGAAAAAGGCATCTCCATTGCCCCCTTTGTGCCTGATAAGTGGACAGGCTACAGCTTCAAGATCAACTACATGGGAAGCAGAGTCAGAATCGATGTCACAAAGGAGAATGTAACCGTAACTTTGGAAGAGGGTAATCCTTTTACCATGGAAATCTACGGAAGAAAGCGGAAAATCAGTAAAACAACAGACGTTATTATTATATAGGAGCATAGATGTTAAAGGCAGTAGTATTTGATTTGGATGGGGTCATCACCGATTCCGCCGCCTACCACTATGAGGCGTGGAAGCAGATAGCGGATGAGATGAATATCCCTTTTGATAAGGAGTACAATGAACGCCTTAAGGGCGTATCAAGGCTTGAATCTCTTAACCTTATATTGGACAAGGGCCCCGGAAGGGATTCTATGTCGGATGAGGAGAAAGGGAAGATAGCAACAAGAAAGAATGAGGTATACAAGGAACTCATTAAAAAGATTACACCGAAGGATTTGTTACCGGGAATCGGCGACGTTTTGAAAGCCTGTAAAGAAGAGGGCCTGAAGACAGCCCTCGCAAGCGTCAGCAAGAACGCTCCCTACATAATCGACAGGCTTGGGGTGGGAAAATACTTTGATTACATGGCTGATGCAGCCAAAATCGAACGGAGCAAGCCCTTTCCCGACATATTCCTGGACTGCATTCATGCTCTCGGAGCTGACCCTTCCGAGAGCGTGGGCGTCGAGGATGCCGAAGCCGGTATAGCGGCCATTAAGGCCGCCGGCATGAAGGCAGTGGGGGTAGGAAGCCCCGAATCCATGTGGCAGGCAGATGTGGTGCTTGGAAGCACAGCAGAGCTGACTGTTCAAGTTTTACGCAAAGTTTCATCTGAGGCTTGATATTTTGCACAACAGACACGTTCGCACTTATATCTCGCACGTAGCGGTACATAAGGCGCTAAAATACAGCGCCTAAGTACCGACGGCTCGATAAATTCTGTCTTAGCAAAACATCAAGCCTCAGATTCTATATCGCAATAGCTTTTCTTGACAATCTGAAGGATTTAATCTATACTACTGATTAATAAACAGTAGAGGAGCACAGAGATTGAAAAGATATTTATTTAACTTTAGATTTTTCTTATCCCTATTATTTAATTACTCTGAACGCAATGTAATAATTGATGATTTATCGGAGTGGGTACAAAATGAAAGTGAGACCAGAAATACTGAAGAAATTGTAAAATCTCTCCCTAGTCCATTTAAAAATGCAATGAATATATATCGAGATAGTCGAGAGGGGAAAAAGGTTATCATCCCTGGATTAACAGTTGCTGGCGTCCAAGGAGCGATTGTTTCAATTGTGTTCTTTGGGGTTATTAGAGCATTTTATTTTAATGTTGAGCAGGATAGTAATCTGTGGTTTCCAGTAGTTTGGGGCTTCTTTTATTCACTTGCGATGGTTTTTATCAATCGAAGAGGGCTGACTGTTAGGAAAAGGAAAAGGTCGGAGGCACTTGTGTTGAGCGGTTTTCCTATTATATTGGCTATTTTTCCTCTTTTGGTCATTCCATTTATAGAATCTCGAACTATAAGTGAAAATTATTACTTTTTTTTACATCTAGTCTGCTATATCTATATTGCATATATTACATATTCCAGTTTAATCTACGAAGACGCATGGATTTACTGTATTACACTTTTTTTGGGCGTAGAAAGCATGCTTTTGTTAATGAGCGTGCTTACTCAATATCAACCGACAAAATATGATTATATTTGTGGAACATCAAAAGCATTTCTACCGATGATAGAGGGGTACATTTTATGCCTTATCGCTGTATGGCTTTCAAAAAGACTAATGGCACGAGAGGGTAAATGGACGGACAGTTAAAAAAGGGGGTGTTGACAATATGTATATTGCAATTGATAGCAGCGGAAGATAGATATGGATATGACATTGTGAAAATTATGCAGGAGTATTTTTCGGACACAGAAGAAAGCGTGTTGTATGCAATTCTTCGAAGAATTAATAATGAGGGATTGACAGAGGCATATACAAAAGAGTATTCATTAGGACCTAAGAGAAAGTATTATCGTATCACGGAGGCAGGAAGGAAAAGTTTGCAGGAGTATATAGAATCTTGGCATCATATAGAATCTGTGTTTGGCGACCTTAACATATGATAATTGAGAGGGGGAAACAAATGAAAAGAAGATTTTTGATTATTGTATTAACGTGTTTGTTAGCAACATTTTTATTTGCAGGGTTTACCAGTAAAGCTGAAACAGGGCAGATAAATACCTCAACCGACTCAAAACAGATTTATATTACTGAATCCCATGATTTTTATTATGGAGCTGAGTTGATATCGACAGAGACGAAGATTGTCCCAGATGGTAAAATTGTTACCAGGACGTATCGCCTTCCCGATGGAAACATCGCGACAGATATCCTTGAAATAAAGGAAATGAGGACGAGATCCGCCAATGGCAGTGATACCGTTTCGAGAACCATAAGTATAACTAACTGGGGTAGCATAACGATTGAGGCAACCTTTATTTGGTATGAAAGTGGGATATTTAGCTATGTAAGATGTTCGAGCATGACGGCAACTCATAATTTGAGAAGCAATGTCAGCGTCAGTGAATGGAGTACATCATATACATCTGATCCTGTAGCAATAGGAGATGCAAAAGCTCAGGTAAATTACCATTTTTATCAGAGTGACATGCCAACTCAGTTTAAAAAAGGAAAGTTCTATATTTCTTGTAGCGATACAGGAACAATCAGTGATGGAACTTGAATAAATTGTTTTGATTGACTAACTAACCAACTATGCCAAACACAGAATATAGAGGCTACAGCCCATATGCGGCTGTAGCCTTTTGTGGTATAATACTCCCTTGGAGGTATAGATTTATGCTGCTTACAATTATTGAGATATTACTTTTAATTTATGTGTGCGTGATGGTGCTGTATTTCATACTGATTATGCCCAGAATGAGCCATAAGGAGGCGAGAAAGCCCTTTACGGATCAGGCGTACTTTGCACACAGAGGACTTCATGATAATAAGAGCGAGGCTCCGGAGAACTCCATGGCAGCTTTTAGGAAGGCTGTTGATGCAGGTTACGGAATCGAGCTTGATGTACATATAACAAAGGATTTGATTCCTGTGGTGTTCCATGATGACACTTTAAACAGAGTTTGTGGCGTTGATGGAAAGATATCTGATTTCACACTGGAAGAGCTGCAACAGTTCAGGCTATTTGACACAGAGGAGAAGATTCCGCTTTTTAAAGATGTGCTTGAATTGGTGGACGGCAAGGTTCCCCTTATTGTGGAGATAAAGGCCAACGATAACGACCTCAGAGTCTGCCCCAAGGCAGATGAGCTCCTTAAGGATTACAAGGGCTTATACTGCATGGAATCCTTTAATCCATTGGCGGTCAGATGGTATAAGAAGAATAGAAATGACATAGTAAGAGGTCAGTTATCGGACAGCTACATGCACTCGGATAACGAGAAGTACCATTCCCCTCTTTACTGGGCTATGGAGTATCTGCTTTTAAACATCCTCGCGAAGCCTGACTTTATCGCATATAACCACAAGTTTTACAGGAATCTTTCAAGAAGAATCAACAAGAACTTCTATAACGCCATGTCTGCAGCCTGGACCATAAGAAGCCAGGAAGAGCTGGATGCGAGACTTGACGATTTTGATGTATACATTTTTGAGGGCTTTATTCCCAAGCAGTGCCCTCCCAAGAATGCATAGAAGGAGCAGAAGCTTCAATGTTTTTCAGATGTAAGAATTGCGGCGGAAATATAGTATATAACCCGGATAAGGGGATGATGGTCTGTCCCCACTGCGGCGGAGAGGAAACCCAGGATAAGAAGACAGGAGAGGGTGAGAATTACAACTCCCTTGAGACCTGTCTTAACTGTGGTGCGCCCATTAAACCGGGCCCCTTTACCTCGGCCGAGAAGTGCGAATACTGCGGGCATTATCTGATCCATGATGAGAGAGTAACCGGCAAATATAAGCCCTCGGAACTTTTGCCCTTTAGAATCAGCAAGGAAAAAGCCAAGGAAATCTTGTTTAACGCCTTTAGGAAGAAGGTATTCGCCCCTTCGGATTTCCTTTCAAACCAGAGCTTAGAGAAGATGACCGGAATGTATGTGCCGTATTTTCTCTATGACATGAATGTTAACGGTGAATTTGAGGCTAATGCCACAAAGACCAGAAGATGGGTTTCCGGTGATATAGAGTACACAGAGACTTCCATTTTCAGAATCCACAGGAAGCTGGCAGCCAAGTTTAACAGGGTGCCCGTGGATGCGTCTGACGTTATGCCCGATGATTCCATGGATTTAATGGAGCCCTATGATTATGCGGATTTAAAGGATTTCAGAGAGCCGGATCTTTCGGGCTTTTATTCGGAGTGCTATAACAAGACCTCCGATGAGCTGGCCTACAGAGCAGAGACAAGGGCCAGAAACGATGCGAGCAAAATCATCAGAAACTCCATTACAGGCGCTTACACCACGATTACACCAATGTATGAGAACATAGATATTGCCTCAAGAAGTGACAAATACAGTCTCCTTCCCGTATGGCAGTACATCTATTCATATAAGGATAAACTTTACACCTACTACATAAACGGTCAGACCGGAAAGCTGGTGGGGGAGGCCCCGAGAAGTATGGGCAAAATCCTAGGTTACGCCGCTACCTTATGGGCTCTTATATTTGTGACCTTTATGGTAGTAATGCATGCGGTATAGAAAGAGGAATCATATGAGAAACTGGTTTAGATTTTTTAGAATATGGTTCCTGGTATGCGGAATCATAATTATATTCTGCGTCATTTCCATGATCTGGAATAAGGAAAACGCAGTCAACTACGAGAGAGTAAATACCTATTGTACAGAAAACGAGCGAGTTTTCGACTACGGCGATGTGCTTACGGATGAAGAGGAAGACAAGTTAAGAGCACTTATTGCGGAAAAGGAGCAGGTTGCTCATTGCGACATTATCCTTCTTACCATGAAGGAGTCATTGGAAGAATACGCAAAGTCCTATGATCCCAATGTCCCCAGTAATCAGTACGTTATGATAAAAGCCGACAATTTCTACGATGAGTACGGCTTTGGCTGGAATAAGACACAGGAAAGTGATGACGGCGACGGCTGTATCCTTCTTGATAACTGGTTCAGGGAGTCTGACGGAAAGATTCACACTTGGCTTTCAACCTCAGGAAGCGTTGAACGGAAGTTTTCATCAAACATGATTGACAGAGTCCTTGACGATGTCTATGACTATGTGGAATATGATCCCTACAGGGCTTACAAGGCTTATGTTGAGGATATTGCAAGATACATGGGGAATGAGGAAACCAAACTTGAGGTTCCCATTTATGCATACTTTGTTATTCCTACCATTGCGGCGATAATCTTTATTGCCATCTATGCATCCGGCAAGGAAGGCAAGAAGACCGTAAACGAATCAACCTATGTCGGAGAGAACGGAATAAACTTTGAGGTTATGTATGACCAGTTCATCAGCAAGGCCATCAGCCAGAGACGAATAGAAAGATCTGACTCCGGCGGCTACGGCGGCGGTGGTGGTGGCGGCCATCATATTTCCTCGGGAGGTCACTCCCATGGCGGTGGCGGCCATTCAAGATAAGAAAATAAAGACAACAAAAAAACTCGCATGACGGTGCGAGTTTTTGTTTGCTTTAAATAATTTACTTACCAGCAGTAGTAAGCGGATTAAGCCATCTTGTTAACAGCGAGTGCTAAACGAGATACCTTTCTAGCAGCGTTGTTCTTGTGGTAAACGCCCTTCTGAGCTGCCATCTCAATTGTCTTGGTTGCTTCCTTTAAAGCAACTTCAGCAGCAGCCTTATCGTTAGCTTCGATTGCAGCGAAGACTTTCTTCATAGCTGTCTTAACGCCTGTACGAATAGCCTTATTTCTGTCCTGTCTTGTCTTAGCAACAAGAATTCTCTTCTTAGCAGATTTAATATTAGCCAAAGATCTACACCTCCATCAAATGGTCTGTTTTTCGATAATTTTCTGTCGCATCTGATGCCGGACACGGTCAGCTGATGCAAACATCCGAAAGATATTTTATAGGAAGAAGCCTAAAGTGTCAATAGTTTTTATTTGTTTTTATAGTAGAACACAGCAATCTGAGTTCTGTCTCTTAAGGCCAGTTTTTCAAGGATGGAAGAGATGTAGTTTCGAACGGTGCCCTCGCTTAAAAACAGCTCCTCGGAAATCTCCTTGTTACTTAAGCCTTCGGCGATGCAGCCGATAATCTGGCATTCCTTTTCGTTTAAGCCGAACTCCTCACCCTTAAACTCATTGTGAACTTCTTTCCCAAGGAGAGTGGGAAGTTTTTCCATAATGTTTCCGCCAAAAACTGTCTGTCCCATGGCAACGGCCTTTAAAGCAGGGATTATGGAGTCATAATCCTGTTTTAGAAGGTATCCTTTGGCGCCGCAGTTAAGAGCGGTGTGAATGTATTCATCATCGGAAAAAGTGGTAAGGAAGAGAATCTTGGCGTCCGGATAGTCCCTAAGAATCTCTTCAGCGGCCTCTGTTCCAAGCTTCTTATCCATTCGAATGTCCATTAAAAGAACGTCAGGTGCCAGGTAGTTATATAAACCTACGGCGTCCTCACCGTTATTACCTATACCCACAACGGTAATATCCGGATCCTTCTCAAGTATTATTTTCAGTGAACTGCATACCAGTGCGTCATCGTCTACAATCAGTACTCGCATTATTTCTCCTTCTTTTGGGATCTGGGAATGGTTGCAAAAATCCTGAATCCCGTTTCGTTCCTTATATAAAATGTACCCCCGAGGGCATTTATTCGATCCTGCATGTTGTTAAGGCCAATGCCGGTTCCGTCACCCTTTGTGGCGGAAGTGCCGTTGTCCTCAATCAGAAGCTGATAAAGATTCTCATGCTCCATGAAAACCACTTTGGCCCAGGTGGCGTTACTGTGCTTGGCAATGTTGGACAAGGCTTCCTTAACAATGCCTGCCACCGCAAATTTAATATCCTTATTTATCTTAGATCCTGAGGAATATTCCAGAGTTACAGGGCAGAACTTAAAGTCCTCCACCAGCTTTTCAAGACTTCCTTTAAGATCAATTGAATCATCGTACAAATCGTGAACGCTTACCCTGCAGGAATCCATGGCATCGGAGAGGGTGTTTTTGAGAACTCCCAGGTGTTCGCCGAGGACCTTATCCTCGTTAATGGCATCAATTGCTCCCATCATAATAAGGGCCCGGGATAAGAGGTGCCCCACATTATCGTGAATCTCTCTGGCTATTCGGTTCCTCTCTTTAAGGGTTGCCAGGTGAACCTCATAGTCTTGCTTGTCCTGGTAATCGGCGGCCCTTTTCTCCATCAGTTCCTCCAATTGCCTTCTGTCGTCAGCCTGTCCCATGACCTTTAGCCAAAGACCGCTAATAAGGCGACTTGCGTATGCCAGGTAAAGAGCCAGGAGACTTATGAGGATAATAAATAACGCATGCTCTTTATAAGAAAGAGCGCACAGAGCCACAACAATAAGACCTGCCACAGTGGGTATCAGGGATTTATCAAAAACCGGAAGCTTCTTCTCAATATGAAGACTGATCTGAGATATTTCGAAAACAATGACGGGAAGATAATACAAAGCCTGGGTGGGGATAATCAAGCACATGATTAAATAAACCGCGCACAGGGAGTATGTAACACCTTTTCGCCCGGCGGCAAAGCAGACTGATGAGATTGCGAAGGTAACCAAAAGCGCAATAAGATAATCTGCGGTTCCACCCTTATATGCAGTTACTGCACACAGTGCAATTAAGAGAATTCTCGGTATTATCGCGTACATAAGCCAAGTATAGAACAAAATATGACATTTGTCATATACATTTCATTACACACTTCACTTACAGAGTGATTCATGACAGTTTAATATGGTACATGTAAGACAACGAAACAATTAATAGACTTTAGGAGGTCGTTATGGAAGTAGTAAGAGTTGATAATTTAGTGAAAAGATACAAGGAGCTGGTGGCTCTGGATCACCTGTCAATAAGCGTTAACAAAGGCGAGGTGTTCGGACTTTTGGGACCCAACGGTTCCGGTAAATCCACTCTTATGAACTGTATCCTTTCTCTTTTAAAATATTCAAAGGGTGAAATCAAGGTCTTCGGTCAGGAGATGAAGCCTGACAGTTACGATTTAAAGAGAAAAATCGGCGTGGTTCTCCAAAACGTAGCAGTGTTTGATGAACTTACCGTCAGAGAAAACATTGATTACTTCTGTGGATTATACGTAACAGACAAGGCCCTTAGAAAACAGTATGTTGATGAGGCTATCAAGTTTGTAGGACTTGAAGATTTTACCAAGTTCTATCCCAAGAAACTCTCAGGTGGTCTCCTTAGAAGACTTAACATCGCCTGCGGAATCGCTCACAAACCTGAACTTATCTTCATGGATGAGCCTACGGTAGCAGTTGACCCTCAAAGCCGAAACAACATCTTAGAGGGAATCAAGGAGCTCAACAGACAGGGAGCAACAATTATCTACACCTCCCACTACATGGAAGAAGTTGAGCAGATCTGTACAAGAATCGCCATCATTGATAAGGGTAAGACAATTGCGGTAGGAACCAATGATGAGCTTAAAGCTTTGACTCCCACCAGTGAGAAGATAAGAATTGAGATTCTTGATTTTGACGAAAGCAAACTTCCCGAGATTAAGGAACTCCCCCATGTTACAAGCGCCACATATGAAGAAAATCATCTGCTTGTTTCCTGCAAGGGTGGCACTCATAACCTTATAAGAGTTCTTGATTACCTTAAGAACAACAACGTAAACTTTGGAAGAGTTTACTCAGAACTTCCCACACTCAACGATGTGTTCCTTGAGATTACCGGAAAAGAGTTAAGGGACTAAGGAGGAGAGAAAATGTTTTGGCATATATATAAGTACAGAGTGAAAAGCCTTCTGAAAACAAAGATGTCAGTGTTCTGGGCTTTCATATATCCGATACTTCTCGGAACCCTTTTCTTTGTAACTTTCGGAAGCTCAATAAATAAGAACAGCATCGAGACAATCGATGTAGCCATAGTCAAAGAGACAGAGTCCGAAAAGAACGATTCCTTTGCGGAAATGATGGAAAAGGTTGAGTTTGAGGATGGAAAGAGAATCTTCAATATATTAAATCTTGATTTAAAAAGTGCAGAACAACAGTTGGAAGATGAATCCATTGTAGGAATAGTAAGACTTGGTGATGAAATCACCCTTGAGATGGGCAAGAGCGGACTGGGAGCCAGCATCTTAAAGGAGTTTGCTGATGAATACACAAGAAGCTTTGAACTTATTGAAGATGCTGCATCCATCGATTACACCAGGATTCAGGAAGTTATAGATGTAAATGAAAACAGAAAAGAGTATGTGGAAGAAGTAAGTCTCGGAGGAGAGAAAATCGATACGGAAGCTCAGTACTTCTACGCTTTAATAGGAATGGCCTGTCTCTTCGGAAGCTTTATAGGAATGGTACTTGGCAAGGACATACAGGCTGTAAATTCCCCCATAGGTGCCAGAAAAACGGTGTCCGGAACAAAAAGACTTACTCTTATGATGGGAGATCTGGCCGCTGCAGTAAGCATACATTTCGTGGGACTGCTGCTGGTGGTTACCTATCTTAAGTACATCTTAAAGATTCCTGTGTTCAGCCAGCCTCTCCCCTGCGTAGCAGTGGTGTTCCTGGGATGTGTAATGGGAGTTGAACTTGGACAGTTTGCATCCTGCGTTGCTAAGGGCAGCGAGGGAATGACAATAGCAATCTCTCTGGCAATTTCTCTTGGGTCCAGTGCCTTAAGCGGACTTATGAGTCCGGATTTAAAGAGACTTATGGACAGAGTTGCCCCCATTGTTTCAAGATTAAATCCCTCTTCCGCAATAGCGGATTGTTTCTACTCATTATCGATTTACAGTGACTACACAAGATTCGCAAAGAGTTTAACTATATTGGCAGTCGAAGCGGTTGTGCTTGTGGTTCTTAGCTTCTTCGCCGTAAGGAGGAATAAATATGTCAGTGTTTAAGACATTCTTCTCAATAACAAAATCAAATATGATAGCAATTCTGGTTTACCTTGGAGTGGCTCTTGCCATGTGCATCGGACTTTCATTAAGTACCGGTGGAAACACATATTCCTTCGAGAGTGTTAAGGTGAAGGTAGCCGTAATTGATGAGGATGAAAGTGAGGTATCAAAGGCACTGGTTTCCTATCTTGAAGAGGTGGAAGACCTTGTGGAGGCACCTGCAGACAATGACCAGCTTCAGGATGCCCTTTTCTTCGGAGAGATTCAGTATCTCCTTACCATTCCTGAAGGATTTGAAAAGGCAGTTGAAAAGGATGAGGATGTAAAGCTTAATTCAACATCATCCCCCAACTCCTATAACGGGGCCTTCGTAGATATGAAGATTGAAGGATTTGTCAATGCCTTCAGATCATACAAGGCTCTTGGAATCGACAATAAAGAAGCTCTTTCAAAGGCGGCTGCAAACCTTTCAAAGGAAGCGGCAACTGAGACTTATGTACCTGACAACTCCGAAAAGAGATCCGACAGCTTCAAATATTTCTTCTACTTTTCAGGCTACGGAATCATGACAGTTCTCATTCACTGTATCGCTTCAATCATGGTGGTTTTCAACAAACCTGACATGATCAAAAGAATGAACTGCTCAGCCCTTTCTGTTAAAAAAAGAAATCTGTACATTGTTGCCGGAAACCTAATCATCATGTTTGTTGCATTCATTCTCTTTGTTGGAATTATCACAGGCTTCAATCTGAATGAGTTAAAGGGAAATGCCGTTGCACCTTACATGTTCATTAACCTTTTAATGTTTGCAATCTTTTGCATGGCTTTAGGATACTTTGTAGGAACCTTTGCAAAGCACGACGGACATATCGCAATCTTTTCCGTAAGCTTTTCAATGATTCTCTCATTCCTTGGCGGAATCTTCGTTCCGGCAGAGTTCTTCACAAAGGGAATGCAGGTTTTCTCAAAGTTCATACCTACCACATGGTATACAAGCAACGTAGATATGCTCTTTGGAATTAAGAGCATGACAGGCGACATGCTTCCCGATTTCTTAAAGAACATCGGAGTCCTTGCAGCCTTTACTGTAGCGGTCCTTGGAATTGCCTACAGTATCAGCGCAAGAAGAGCACAGGAGGCGGAGGCGTAGGGCTGTGGCTAGGATTTGGGGTTTTGTGCCTTGGGTCGACTTTGGATTTGCTTGTTTTGTGCCTAAGAGCGGCGCTTCGGCCGCCCTTAGGCACTTTATTTTCCCTCCCGGAAGCGACTTTTTCGCACCCTTGTGACTAGGCAAACGTTTTCCCAGCTTTTTAGTCACACAATTTGGGGCGAATTTTCCCCTTCCCCCTGGCCAACCCTGCTTGACTTGCGGATTTCTGTGACTAATGGCGATATTTTTGCCACGCAAAGTCACAAAACATTTGCTTTCTGAAATTTGGCCTCGCGAATTCCTGTGACTAAAGGCGTTAATCTTGCCATTAAGGTCACACAAGGCTTGATAATGTGCAATTGGGGACAGGCCCCAAACTGCACATAGAATATTGCACAAAGGCCATCGAGAACGATAAACACGTCGTTCCCGATGGCTTTATTCGTGTGGCGGGAAGCTTTTCCTTAAAATCTTTGTAGAATCGGTCAATAGATTTTTTCCTTATAAATTTGGTATATTCTCAAAAGATTCATTCGAATCTATTCTCGGACAGATCGTCCGAACAATCCACTTAAACTAATTAAACGTTTTATGGGAGGAGTTAATTGAATAGTCATGTTTTCGATTCGGTCTTTAGGACTTTGGCTCAAAAGACGCCCTATCTCTTTATTGAGCTGATAAATGAAGCCTTTGGAACCGAGTACACAAGAAAAACGAAGCCTGAGCAACTTCGAAATGAGTTTTATGAAAAGGGCGGAAAGGTGGTGACGGACTCTGTATACAGAATCGGCAGACACCTATATCATCTAGAATGCCAGAGCACTCAGGACGGGAAGATGGTCCTTAGAATGTTCCAGTACGATTTCTATATTGCGATAGAACAGGCGGCAAAGAATAATCAGCTTCAAAGAGTAGAACTTCCACGGTCATGTGTGATATATTTAAGGAGTACTAGGAACACGCCTGAAGTTCTCAGAACCGAATTGGTTCAGGGAGACAGAACCATGGTTTATGAGTCGCAGGTGATTAGACTTTCTGACTACACCATGGATAAGATATTTGGGAAAAAACTGATTGTTCTCATACCGTTTTATCTGTTAAGATACGAGAAAGATTTTAAGAAGAATCAGATAAGCGCTGAGACATCCCAAGAACTTATTGAAGATTGCAAGAAGATTGCAATTACGATGAGAGAAAACAAGGAAATAACTGAACAGGAATACATAGATGTTATGGATGCTTTTGGCAAGGTTACGAGTTATGTGCTCAGAAAGCATCAAAAGACGAAGGAGGAGGTAAAGAGAATAATGGGTGGCGAGATATATGAAACAGCTTCCGAAAAACTGCTTAAAAAGGGCAGAAAAGAAGGAAGAGCCGAAGGGGAAAGAGATACGTTGATATCGTTATTCACAAAGGGAGTTATAACCGATGAACAGGCCTCGGAGCAGTTAGGTGTCTCTGTGGATGACTTCAGAGGAATGCTGAAGAAGACTAAATAGTTAAACGAAGCGGCATGGGCGCGTCCCATGCCGCTTATAAGATTTATAGCTTAGGGAGACAATCAAATGGGAAGAAAGAAAATTGTTTGTTTTGGAGATTCACTTACCTGGGGGTTTGACCCGGATACTCACCTCAGAATGTCGGATGAGGGCAGATGGACAACCGTTATGAGGAAAAATCTTGGTGATGACTACGAGGTGATTGAGGAAGGACAGTGTGGTAGAACAATCGCAACTGATGATCCGGCTGAGGGAGAAAAGAGCGGAATAAGATATATTGTTCCCTGCCTTGAAAGCCATAATCCTTTGGATTTGCTGATAATAATGTTAGGCACCAATGACTGTAAGAGAAAATTTTCATATTCTGCAAGGGATATCGCAGGTGAGATGCAGCGTATGGTTGAAAAGGTGTTGGCTTTTAACCGTTTTAAGTGCGGCGATTCTTTCAAAGTCCTTATTGTAGCTCCTCCAAAGATTTCAAATGCAGTTACACCTTCATGGCTTGGCGATATGTTTGGATATGACAATTCGGTTAAGGTATCTGCAGACCTGGCAGACTGGTATAAGCAGGTGGCAGAGATGTACGGGTGTCTGTTCATGGACGCCTCAGAGTACGCAGTAGTCAGTGAATCGGACGGAATCCATATGGATGCCGCAAATCAGGCAAAGCTTGGTGAGCAAATGGCCAAATTTGTTAAAGAGAATATATAGATGAAAGCAAAGCTGATGGGTATCACCTGTCAGCTTTTTCGCTAAAATGAACATTTTATAAAAAGTTTATAGTTTTTTAATTGTTTATTTTTGCCATTTCGAGAATAATTAATAAAGGGTATAATCAAGGGAGTAAGCAGGGGCTAACTCTGCGGGAGGGGAGAATTAACCGTATGTTGTTATTCTAGAAATGAGGAAATATGTTTAAGTTTAGTGTCAAAAAACCATTCACTGTGCTAGTCGGCATAATTATTGCAATTGTTCTGGGCGTGGTCAGCATGATGAAGATGCAGCTAGACCTTCTGCCTGAAATATCCCTTCCATACCTTTTGGTATTGACAACATATCCCGGTGCCAGCGCCGAGAAAATAGAAACACAGATATGCGAACCCATGGAGAGCTCTCTCGGAACTATCAATGGGGTAAAAAACGTTTTTAGTATCTGTAATGAGAACTACGGAATGGTGCAGCTTGAGTTCCAGGATGATGTGGATCTTGACAGCGCCATGGTAAAAGTTTCCGGAGCCTTGAACACTCTGGCCCCGTACTTGCCGGAGGAGGCAGGAACTCCTTCGATAATTGAGCTTTCCACTGACATGATGGCCAACGTTTATCTGGCCGTTGGAATGGAAGGCATGGAGATGGATGCCCTTTCCCAGTTTGTGGAGGATGAAATCACTCCCCAGTTTGAGAAGCAAAACGGTGTCGCATCTGTTTCATCCCTGGGTCTTGTAGACAAGACAATTCAGGTAGAACTTAATCAGGAAAAAGTTGATGTATTAAACGACAAGATTCTTGCAAGCCTTGACGGAACCTTTGCCAAAGCTGTGGAGCAACTGGACGATGCGAAGAAGCAGCTGGAGGATTCTCAGGATTCATTAAATAAAAGCAAAAACGATATGGCCAAGTCAGAGAAGAAACTTGCTGATGGAAAGCAGGATCTTATTGATGGCCAAAAAGAATTAGATGATGGTAAAAAGGAGCTTAATGACAATAAGCAGAAGTTAGAAGATAGTAAAGCAGAACTTGAGAAAGGACAGAAAGAACTAGAGGATAAGAAGAGAGAGACTTATGAAGGTCTGGCTCAAACTAGCAATCTATTAGATCAGATAAATGCATTAAAAACTAGCATAGTTGAACAAACTGCACATAAGGCTGCTTTGGAAACTATGGTTTCCCAGATAGACGCAGGTGCGCTTAACATGATGAAGACGGGATTAACCGGTGCATTTGCTCCATTTGATGTTGATGCTGACGGTGCTTTATCAGAGAGTGAATTGTCTATGTTACCCACTACGCTCTCAGATAGTTTGAATCAAATTGGAATATCAACAGCCTCCTTAACCGGAAAATCTCCATCAGATGCAGAAGCTACTGCAATTGGGATTATTGATGGAATTATTTCGAGTAAAGATAGTTATGAAAAAGAAATAGACGCTATTGATTTGGAAATCAGGGCAACCACAGCTACCATAGATGGTATCGTTCAGGAAGTCAGAAACAAGACCGGTCAAGATATAAGCGGCATGACATTGGCTGATGTGGAAAAACTTAAGATGCAAGCGTCAGCTGGATTCGGTAGTGCAGATGCCCAATTATCCCTTGGCAAGGCCACACTTGAATCTTCTGAAGCACAATTGGAATCAGCTGAAAAGCAGCTGGAGGATGCTCAGAAGCAGTTAGATGATGGCTGGAAGACTATAAATGACAGTCAGGATCAAATCGCTGACGGTTGGAAGCAGATCACCGATGGCCAAAAGAAGATTACCGACGGTTGGGATGACTACAACGACGCAGTTCGTCAGTATGAGAAGCAGCGTGCGGAGGCTGAGAAGAAAGCCAATGCGGATCAGCTTCTTACCCTTGATGCTCTGACAGGACTAATTTATGCTCAGAACTTTGAGATGCCTGCAGGTTATGTGGATGATCAGCTTGACAACTCATGGCTTGTTAAGGTGGGTCAGAACTACGAAGAGGTTTCTGAACTTAAAGATATAGTTTTAACCAATATTCATAACGTTGGCGATGTAAAACTTGGCGATGTGGCTGACATTACGGTGATTGATAACTCTATGGACAGCTACGTCAGACTTGGAGACAAGCCTTCGGTTATTCTTTCCATATTCAAGAGCTCCACAGCGGGAACCAATGATGTAAGTAAGGTTGTTAAAGCCACAAGTGATGAACTTATGGAAAGATTCCCGGGACTTGAGGTCGTTAAGCTTGTGGACATGGGCGATTACATTAACCTTATTGTAAGAAGCGTACTTCAGTCCATGATCATAGGCGCAATACTTGCGATAATCATCCTTGCTTTCTTCCTTAAGGATGTTAAGCCTACACTGGTTGTTGCAATAAGTATTCCTTTATCAGTACTTGCGGCCCTTATCTGCATGTACTTCAGCGGAATTTCTCTCAACATGCTGTCCCTTTCGGGCCTGGCTCTGGGTATCGGTATGCTGGTTGATAACTCCATAGTTGTTATTGAGAATATATACAGATTGCGAAGTAAGGGTATTGCGGCGCCCAGAGCAGCGGTTCAGGGTACAAGACAGGTTGCGGGAGCTATCGTAGCTTCAACTCTTACAACAGCATGCGTATTTTTACCTATGATATACACATCCGGTCTTGTAAGAGACCTGATGGGGCCTATGGCAATGACCATTGTGTTCTGTCTGTTGGCATCCCTTGCTATAGCCATGACGGTTGTTCCTGCGGCAAGTTCTACGGTACTTAAGAATGCAAAGGCAAAAGAACACCCGTTATTTGACAAAATCCTTGATGCCTACGGAAAGGCTCTTGCATGGTGTCTTAAGGTTAAGGCAGTGCCTATTCTTGCGGCTGTTGGCCTTTTGGGATTATCCCTTTTCCTTGTACTCAGAATGGGTATCGTGGTAATTCCCGATATGACCATGAACCAGATTGAGGGAACCCTTAAGTACTCGGAGGACACCACAAAAGAAGAGGCCTATGCCACCACCGATGAAGTTATTGAAAGACTTTTGAAGGTTGAGGGCATCGGCTCTATCGGTGTTATGAACGGCGGAGATCAGACACTTATGGTATCTCAGCTGGCAAGCAACCCGGAGAACTTCAGAACCATGTCCTTTATGATGCTTACGGAAAATGAGAACGCCGGAGATGCGGAAATCAGAAAGATCATGAAGGATATTGAAGATTCCGTGGCGGACATGGATATAGATTTTACCCTGGATACAGCCTCATCCGAGATGGATGGTCTTACAGGAGGTTCAGGTCTTAGCATTAACGTTTATGGTGAGGATTTGGATACATTAAAGTCCATAACCAGAGACATTATGGAGATTGTAGACTCCATCGAGGGATATTCTGATATCTCAAATGGTGAGGAGGATGCGGATAAGATTTTGCACCTTAACATCGATAAGAACGCAGCCATGAGTAAAGGCTTAAGCGTTGTTCAGATATATCAGGCAATAAACGACAAGCTTACCAATGAGAAGAGTGCGGTAACCATTACCGTTGACGGAATTGATATGGATATCAAGGTGGTTAATGAGCTTGAGCCCTTAACCAAGGAGAACCTTTTGGATTATACCTTTGATGTTCAGGTAACAGACGATGATAACGACACTGTTACAGAGGAGCATAAGCTTGGTGAATTCGCCACAGTTGAAATCAAGGATGGCGTTACAAGAATCGATCGTAAGAATCAGTCCAGGTATATGACTGTCACCGCCAACGTTGAGGAAGGATATAATATCACTCTTCTGACAAGAGAGCTGGAACCTTTGCTTGATGCATATGAGGTTCCCGGAGGATACTCCGTTGAAATGAGCGGTGAGTATGACACGGTAATTCAGATGGTAGAGCAGATGGCACTTGTTGCGGGCCTCGGACTTCTCATGGTTTACCTTGTAATGGTAGCCCAGTTCCAGAGCTTATTAAGTCCTTTCATCGTGCTCCTTACCGTACCCCTTGCTTTCACCGGCGGTTTCCTTTCACTCTTTGTGACAAGAGAGAACCTCTCAGTTATAGCAATCATGGGACTCATAGTTTTGATGGGTACTGTTGTTAATAACGGTATCGTATTCGTAGATTACACCAACCAGCTGCGAAAGGGAGGCCTTGACAGGCATAAAGCCCTTATTGCGGCAGGTAAAACCAGAATGCGTCCCATCCTTATGACAGCCCTTACAACTATTCTTGCCGAGTCAAACCTTATTATAGGAGACGACATGGGCGCACAGCTCAGCCGAGGCATGGCTTTGGTTATTGCGGGAGGTCTTGCTTATGCAACCCTTATGACCCTCTTCATCATTCCTGTAATGTATGATGTTATGTTCAAAAAGCAGCCTCTCGATATCGACACAGGTTCCGATACGGAGCTTGACGATATCCCCGATGATGCGGCAGAATTTTTAGAAACAGAATCATAGAGTATATAGCGGGTAACCCCTGGCTTTCCAAGGGTTACCCGCTTTTTTTATTTTAATTCAAAAACCTATTGACATGTAGGGTGAATATAGTTAAAATAGTTATCAGTTAGCCGAGGCTAACTACGAATAAATCATGTAATTCCCCCTTTTCGAATTATGCCTCAGCCCGGCTGCGAAAGGGGGAGTTTTGGTTTGAACAGAAAAAGAAAAGGAGAAAGATTTCATGAGTAATATGACAATCGAAAAAGTTGTCGGAAGAGAAATCCTTGATTCCAGAGGAAATCCGACAGTTGAGGCTGAAGTATATTTGGCAGACGGAACCGTTGCATCAGGTACCGCACCCAGTGGTGCTTCCACAGGTGAGTTTGAGGCACTGGAGCTTCGTGACGGCGATAAGTCAAGATATCTTGGTAAGGGTGTTACCAAGGCAGTTAACAATATCAATACCGTTATCAACGATGCAGTTAAGGGAATTGACGCATCTGATACATACGCAGTTGATGCCGCAATGATTAAGGCTGACGGAACCAAGGACAAATCAAAGCTTGGTGCCAACGCCATTCTTGCAGTTTCAATCGCAGCAGCAAGAGCAGCTGCCAAGTCTCAGGGAATCCCCCTTTACAGATTCCTTGGTGGCGTATCCGGCAACCGTTTACCCGTTCCCATGATGAACATCCTTAACGGCGGAGCTCACGCCGACAGCGCAGTAGATACTCAGGAATTCATGATTATGCCCGTTGGTGCTCCTTCATTCAAGGAAGGCCTTCGCTGGTGTGCTGAGGTATTCCACAACCTTAAGAAACTCATTAAGGATATGGGAGACGTTACCGCAGTAGGAGATGAAGGTGGTTTTGCCCCCAATAAACTTACCAGCGATGAGGATGCCATCGAGAAGATTCTTGAGGCTATCAAGGTTGCAGGCTTCGAGCCCGGAAAGGACTTCATGATTGCCATGGATGCAGCTTCATCAGAGTGGAAGAGCGAGAAGGGCAAAGGCTTCTACAAGCAGCCCAAATCCGGCAAGGAATTCACTTCAGATGAGCTTATTGCTCACTGGGAGAAGCTCGTTGATAAATATCCCATTATCTCCATTGAGGATGGCCTTGATGAAGAGGACTGGGAAGGCTGGCAGAGAATGACAGCGAAGATTGGTAACAAGGTTCAGCTTGTGGGCGACGACCTCTTCGTTACAAACACAGAGCGCCTTAGCAAGGGTATTGCTCTTGGAGCCGGCAATTCAATTCTTATTAAGCTTAACCAGATCGGTTCCGTATCTGAGACACTTGAGGCTATCAAGATGGCTCACAACGCAGGTTATACCGCAATTTCATCCCACCGTTCAGGTGAGACCGCTGACACAACGATTGCGGATCTTGCAGTTGCATTGAACACCTGTCAGATTAAGACCGGTGCGCCCAGCCGTTCAGAACGTGTGGCAAAATACAACCAGCTTCTCCGCATCGAAGAACAGCTTGGGGATTCTGCGGTATATCCCGGAATGAATGCATTTCACGTGAAGAAGTAATTCTTAAACAAATTTATTTCAAGGAGGGAAGCTATAATGAGTAAAGTAGCTATAGTATATTGGAGTGGCACAGGAAATACAGCAGCAATGGCTGCAGCCGTTGAGGAAGGTGCAAAGGGAAGAGGCGCAGACGTTTGCGTATTCGGACCTTCAAGTTTCAGTGCCGATATGGTGGCAGATTTTGACGCAATTGCTTTCGGATGTCCCGCCATGGGCGCCGAAGTTTTGGAGGAATCTGAGTTTGAGCCCATGTTCACAGCCGTTGAAGGTTCTCTTTCAGGCAAGAAAATCGCGCTCTTTGGTTCCTACGGCTGGGGAGACGGCCAGTGGATGAGAGACTGGGAGGACAGATGCAATGCAGCAGGTGCCCGTCTTTCCTGCGATGCCGTAATGGCCAACAATGCGCCTACACCCGATGTTCTTGATGAATGTAAGAGTCTCGGTGCTTCCTTGGCTTAGCTATTGCCTAAGTTAATAGGTTTTGATAAAATGGACTTCGATTACGAAGTCCATTTTTTTAAGGAAATAAACATGACAGATCAGAGTAAAATCAGAAATTTCTGCATAGTGGCCCATATCGATCACGGTAAATCCACTCTCGCAGACAGAATAATAGAGAAGACGGGCCTTCTTACATCAAGAGAGATGCAGGAGCAGGTTCTTGATAACATGGATCTTGAGAGGGAACGTGGTATCACAATCAAGTCCCAGGCTGTTCGTACAATCTATAAAGCCAAGGATGGGGAGGAGTACGTTTTTAACCTCATTGATACCCCCGGCCATGTAGACTTTAACTACGAGGTGTCAAGAAGCCTTGCAGCCTGCGACGGAGCTATTCTTGTGGTTGATGCGGCTCAGGGAATCGAGGCACAGACCCTTGCAAACGTATATCTTGCATTGGACCATAACCTTGATGTGTTCCCGGTTATCAATAAGATTGACCTTCCAAGTGCCGAGCCTCAGAGAGTTATTGACGAGATTGAGGATGTTATAGGTATTGAAGCCCAGGACGCACCCCTTATTTCGGCCAAGAATGGCATCGGAATAGAGGATGTGCTTGAGGCAATCGTTCAGAAGATTCCCGCGCCCAAGGGGGATCCCAATGCCCCTCTTCAGGCACTTATTTTTGACTCCCTTTATGATTCATATAAGGGTGTAATTGTATTTGTGAGAATGATGGAGGGTACCGTCAAGAAGGGTACACCCATTAAGATGATGGCCACAGGGGCCACCGCTGAGGTAGTGGAAGTAGGATATTTTGGTGCAGGCCAGTTCATTCCCTGCGACGAACTTTCTGCCGGAATGGTTGGCTACATTACAGCTTCAATTAAGAATGTTAAGGACACTGCAGTGGGCGATACCATCACCAATTCCCAGAATCCCTGCGCGGAGCCTTTGCCCGGATATAAGAAGGTTCATTCCATGGTTTATTGCGGAATGTATCCTGCAGACGGAGCCAAGTACCCGGATTTGAGAGATGCGCTGGAGAAGCTTCAGCTTAACGATGCTTCATTACAGTATGAGCCTGAGACATCCATAGCCCTTGGCTTTGGTTTCAGATGCGGTTTCCTTGGACTTCTCCACCTTGAGATTATTCAGGAGAGACTCGAGAGAGAATATAATCTTGATTTAGTCACCACCGCACCGGGTGTTATCTATAAGGTGCATAAGCAAAACGGAGAGGTAATTGAACTTACCAACCCTTCAAATCTGCCGGATCCTGCGGAGATTGCTTACATGGAAGAGCCCATTGTAAATGCGGAGATCATGGTTACCGTTGATTTCATCGGACCTATTATGGAGCTTTGCCAGGAAAGACGCGGCAAGTACCTTGGAATGGAGTACATTGAGTCCACAAGAGCTCTTCTTAAGTATGAACTTCCCTTAAATGAAATCATCTACGATTTCTTTGATGCTCTTAAATCCCGCTCCAAGGGTTATGCATCCTTTGACTATGACATCAAGGGCTACGAGGAGTCGAAGCTTGTTAAGCTTGATATTCTTATCAATAAGGAAGAAGTGGATGCTCTCTCCTTCATCGTGCATGCTGATTCGGCCTACGAGAGAGGCAGAAGAATGTGCGAGAGACTCAAGGATGAGATCCCGAGACACCTCTTTGAGATTCCGATTCAGGCAGCCATCGGCGGCAAGGTTATCGCCAGAGAAACAGTCAAAGCCATGCGTAAGGATGTGCTTGCAAAGTGCTATGGCGGTGATATTACCCGTAAGAAGAAGCTTTTGGAGAAACAGAAAGAGGGTAAGAAACGTATGCGCCAGATCGGCAGCGTAGAAGTACCTCAGAAGGCCTTCATGAGTGTTCTCAAACTTGACGAAAACTAGGTATAAACAATGAAAGAATTAAGTCTCTATATACATATTCCTTTTTGTGTAAAGAAGTGCTTATACTGCGATTTTTTATCTGCTCCCGCGACAAATGCTGCCCGGGAGCAGTATTTGCTTGCCTTAGGTTACGAGATTGAGGCAAGAAGTGAGGATTACAAGGACAGGGAAGTCATAAGCATTTTCTTCGGCGGCGGAACGCCTTCAATCCTTACTGTAGAGGAGCTTACGAGGCTTTTTACAAAAATTAAATCCTCATATAATCTGGCAAAAAACTGCGAAATCTCCATTGAAGTAAACCCGGGAACGGTGTGGGACAAGTCAACCTTTGAAGCCTACAGAAATCTGGGGATAAACAGATTAAGCATAGGTTTACAGTCGGCTGTTGATAAGGAGTTAAAGCTTCTTGGCAGGATTCACACCTACAAGGATTTCAGGGTCACCTTCGAGGCTGCAAGAGAGGCCGGATTCGACGATATAAATGTAGATTTAATCTCGGCTTTGCCCGGTCAGAAGAAGGAGGACTATCTCTATACCCTCAATGAAGTCTGTGCTCTAAATCCTGAACATATTTCGGCGTACAGTCTCATTATTGAGCCGGGAACTGCTTTCTATGAAGATTACAAATATCTTATTACCGATGAGGATCACGAGGAGTTGGACAGAGACCTTTACGTTTTGACCAAGGAAGTGCTGGCCGAGAAGGGCTATCACCGATATGAGATTTCCAACTACTCAAAAGAGGGCCATGAGTGCAGGCACAACAAAGTCTATTGGAGAAGGGGAGATTATCTTGGCCTTGGTCTTGGGGCCGCATCCCTTATAGGCAACAGAAGATTTAAAAACACCTCAGAGTTTGTGGCCTACAACGAGGCCGGAGGAGTGGCGGAATATGTGGAGGAGGAGACACTGAATAAGTCAGATGAGATGCAGGAGTTTATGATTCTCGGATTAAGACTTACAGAGGGCATTTCAAAAAAATATTTTGCAAAATGTTTTGGCAGAGATATCGAGGAGGTTTACGGCAGGGTTTTGGAAAAAGGCGTAAATGAGGGACTTCTGGTATCTGACGGGGATAAAGTGTACCTAACTGACAGAGGACTTGATGTGTCAAACTATGTTTTCGCACAGTTCTAGTATAAAGAAAACACTTGTACGTTAATTAAATAAAGCGTATACTATATATTGTATATCATAGGTGCCACAGAGCACAGGGAAGAGGGTTACATGAAATTCGTTAAGACCAGAGAAATCAAGACGGGGATGAGGCTGGCCAGACCCATATACAATAAGAATGGAGTACTCCTGTACGAGAGGAATTCCAAAGTTACCGAGCAGGCCATAAGCAGTATCGAAAACTTTGGCTTACTTGGCATCTATATTCTTGAACCTGCAGAACCTGTACCGCCCATGAGTCAGGAAGATCTGGAGTTTGAAAGATTCCAGACCATGATGAGCTTTTCCCTTGAGGAGGAACTTAAGAGGATTAAGCAGACAGGACGCGCAGCCAAGATTCAAACCATCGCTTCGATGATTATCAAGAACTACGCTAACCTTAATAAGAAGATTACATTCCATCAGAATCTGCGAAGCAGAGAGAATTATACATACAGGCATTCTCTCAATGTTGCTATTCTTTGCGCACTAATAACGCGCGTTATGAATATAAAGGTCGATGAGCAGCTTACAACCATTACAGCAGCCCTTATCCATGATATGGGCAAGCTTGATGTGGTTGATGACATTGCAGACTGCGATGACCTTGACGATGCCGGCTACAGAAGACTTAACATGTTTGAGAAGGACGCCTTCAGTGTTATACATCAGGCTCTTCCCAATGGCGTTGATGTGAGAAGAATCTGTGAACAGAGTCACACGATTCTTGAAAGCTACAGAGTAGGTGATATTAACACCGACCTTTCCAAGTTTTCAATCGGCGCAAAGATTCTTGCAGTAGCAGGCAAGTACGATTCTCTTACAGCCATGCAGCTTGACAAGGAACCTGAGAGTGAGATTAAGGCCTTCCACTACATGCTGGCAGAGGACCATTTCTTTGATCCTTCCGTCGTAAATGCCCTTTTGGCATCCATTAACGTTCTATTCCCGGGAGTGTGTGTGGTACTCAACAACGGCGAGAAGGGTGTTGTAATCAAAGAGAACAGAGCAGACATTTTCAGGCCGCTTATTCTTTGCTTTGACAACAACAAGGTTCTGGATCTTTCAGATGACAATGTTTCCAACAATGTTTGGATTAACGACGTCATGAAGACCTTGGACAACAGGTACATTTTTGACACAGATACACTTGTTGAGTGTGGATATCTTAAGCCTGAAGAGGCGTATGAATCTGCAGATATCTTTGAAATTCTTTAGGGGGTTTGAGTTTTGATTGAGGAAATTTTAAGAGAAGCCAAAGAAGCAGGAGCTTCTGACGTACACATTACTGTCGGTGTTCCACCCAAAATGAGAGTGGACGGCAAGCTTATCACAATGGACAACTATCCCAAGATGCTGCCTCCCAATACTCTTGAGATTGTGCTTGAAGTAATGAAGCCAAACCAGAGAGAGATATTTGAGGAGAGAGGAGAATACGATATGTCATTCTCCATTCCCGAACTTGGCCGTTACAGAGTTAATGCCTATAAGCAAAGAGGCTCTGTGGCAATGGCTTTCCGTCTTGTGGGAACCAGAATCCCTTCACCGGAGGAGCTTCACCTTCCCGAGGCAGTTATTGATCTGTACAAGAAGAAAAGAGGACTTGTACTTGTTACAGGCCCTACAGGAAGTGGTAAGTCCACAACACTTGCCGCAATCATAGATAAGATTAACCAGAACAGAGAGGCTCACGTTATTACCCTGGAGGACCCCATCGAGTTCCTTCATTCTCACAACAAATCAATGGTTAACCAGAGAGAAATCGGACTTGATTCAGGAAGCTATGCATCAGCTTTAAGAGCAGCGCTTCGTGAAGATCCCGATGTTATCCTTGTAGGTGAGATGCGTGACTTTGAGACCATCTCCGTTGCAATTACAGCAGCCGAGACCGGTCACCTTGTTCTTTCAACCTTACATACAATCGGCGCGGCAAGTACCGTAGACCGTATTATTGACGTATTCCCTCCTCACCAGCAGACCCAGGTAAGAGTACAGTTCGCTAACGTACTTGAGGCTGTAGTATCACAGCAGCTCCTTCCTGAGGCTGACGGAAAGGGACGTAGTGCAGCATTTGAGGTTATGATTGCCAACCATGCGGTACGTAACCTTATCAGAGAAGGCAAGGCACATCAGCTGGCAACCGTAATGCAGACCAACAGAAAGCTTGGAATGATTACCATGGACGAGGCAATTCTCCAGCTCTATCAGAACCAGGTTATTACCAAGGATGTGGCATTACAGTTTGCACAGGATCCGGATGCCATGGCAATGAAGCTCTAAAAGCATCTAGCGAAACCGCCACCCTCATCAGTTACATATCCATCGATACAAAGCTCGGTAAGAAGACTTCGCAATCTCGAAACAGAGAGACTTGGGTTTTCCTTCCGGGCTTCTTTGTATATTTCGTCAAGGCCCTTGGGCATATCTTCCAGTACATTGACTATTCCGAACTGTTCATATGGAAGCTCATCCCGGAGGGCTTCAAGTTTCCTCTCGGTTAACTCTGCGGGACTTAAGCCTCCGGGGACGGGGCCTTCCAAAAGAACTTCAAGAATTGAATCTATGCTGTCTGCGATGGAAGCTCCCTGCTTAATCAAATCATTGGTGCCTGTACTCATTGGATCTGTGATTCGCCCCGGTACGGCAAAAACGTCTCGCCCCTGCTCTAAAGCAAAGTCCACTGTAATTTTGCTTCCGCTTTTCAGCCTTGCTTCCGCCACAAGAACTGCATCGGAAAGTCCGCTTATTATTCTGTTTCTTTCGGGGAAAAGATAGGGCTGCGGCTTTGTGCCCGGAGGAAAAGGGGAGATTAATCCGCCTTTTTCCTTCAAGGAATCGTATAAATCCCTGTTCTGATTGGGATAGCAGATATCAACCCCACAGCCAAGGATTCCAAAGCTTTGTCCCCCGGCCCTCAGGGCTGCTCTTTGAGCCAATCCGTCAATTCCTCTGGCCATTCCGCTTATGATTCCTATTCCCTTTTTGGCCAGCTCAAAGCCAAAGTATTCCGCAGCTTTTCGACCGTAGCTGCTGGCAACCCTTGTGCCTATAATTGCAACGTGTTTTTTGCTCATGGAAGGAAGTAGTCCTTCCACAAACAAATAGGCGGGAGGCCCGGGAATGTTTCTCAGTTTCTCGGGGTATTCGGGGGAGCATAGGGGAAGAATTCGAATCCCCTTTTTTGTCATGGCAAGGTATGGAGAGTAGATGTCGCTTTGCTTCTTGGCTGCAAACAATCGCTCCGCCTCTGAGTTGTTTATAAATCCTACATCCAAAAGGGCTCTTAGCTCCTCGTCCTTTGCGAAGAAGAGCTTGGAGGGCTCTCCAAAATATGTCAGAAGTTTTATTTTGCTTTCATCCTTTATATGAACCTCTGAAAGCCAAAGGTGAAAGGGCAGCTCGTTGCTTAAATTATCCATTTTATATTCTCCTTTAATTCCAATATTTTCTGTTGATAGTTCGATAACTGATGGCTTCCTCAAGATGTGAAACATTTATGGCCTCCGACTCCTCTATGTCGGCAATGGTTCTGGCCAGCTTTATTATCTTGTGGTATGCCCTG